>ERZ1026844.2-NODE-2-length-440269-cov-80.516169_pt1 | contig 440269 bp, 355 predicted proteins | sample MGYA00380152_ERZ1026844 | MGnify/ENA primary metagenome ERZ1026844 (study PRJEB33269, sample SAMEA4719788) | human gut metagenome | biome: human-associated habitat; feature: organic feature; material: feces | place: Cameroon | collected 2013-10 ... | reverse complement strand
TACTCTGAACAAGTGGCAAAGTTAATACTATTTCTTCCGTCCTGAAAATTTCTTGTCCTTTTTAGCCTCCGGGAACACAAAAGTCGTGTTATATTCCCCGTCAAAGGCGACAACAGCATCGAAACTCTTGCCCTGTTTGCTCTTGAACCCTTTGAGCAGCTTGGTATGCCCTTCGGTGAGCAGGTCTTTGATTTCATCGTCGGACAGGGTGCGTCCCGCTTTCAGCCGGAACACGGGCAGTCCGCACTCCGTGTTGTCGCAGCGTACCACCTTGCCGTAGAACCGCATCCTGCCCGTGCCACACTTGGGACACGCGCAGCCGGAGTCACGGCTGCCGAAGAGCTTGTCGCACGAGATCAGTTCGGAGGTTATCTCACGTGTGTACGCCTCTATCTCCTTGCGGAAGGTGTCGTCGGACAGTTCCCCGCGCTCGATACGCGCCAGCTCCTTTTCCCATTCGCCCGTCATGGCAACATCGGCGATGCGCATCGTCTTGACGACGGAATTGAGGGCAAGTCCTTTTTCGGTGGGAACAAGCGACTTCTTGCAGCGTTCCATGTAACCGCGCTTGAAAAGCGTTTCGATGATGGAGGCGCGTGTGGCGGGAGTACCGATGCCACAGTCCTTCATCGCCTGCCGCAGTGCGTCGTCCTCAATTTCCTTGCCCGCCGTTTCCATTGCCGAGAGCAGGGTGGCTTCGGTATGCAGCGGCTTGGGTTTGGTCTTTCCTTCGGTAATGGACGAGCCTTTCGGTGTCAGCGTGTCGCCTTCCTGCCAGCCGGGGATGGTAATTTCCTCTTTTTCCTCGCCATAGACGGCACGCCATCCGGTTTGCTTCACGACGCTGCCTTTTACGGTAAACTCCACTCCGGCACATTCCGCCGTGACAGTGGTCACATCCTTGACGCATTTCTCAGAGAATGCCTCGACCATGCGCCCGGCAATCATCTGATAGATGGTATTGTCCTCTTTGGAGAGGAAGAGCGGTTTCTCACCCGTGACGAGCAGGGCATGGTGGTCTGTCACCTTGCCGTCGTCCACGCTGCGGCGTGTCGGGGCGGCTTTTGCCCGCACCTTGTCTTTCCATTCGGGCTGTGTGCCGATGAAAGCGAGCAGTTTGGGAATTTCGGCAAACACGTCTTCGGGGATGTAGCGGCTTCCCGTTCTCGGATAGGTTATCAACTTCTTTTCGTAGAGTTTCTGCGCGATTTCAAGCGTCTGTTCCGCCGTGAAGCCGTGCTTGGCGTTGGCTTCTTTCTGGAGCGTGGTCAGGTCGTAGAGCAAGGGAGTTTCCTCCGTCTTCTCCTTGCGCTCGGCTTTCGTGACAGTGGCGCAACCTGCCGCCTTTACCTTATTATATAGTTCCATCGCCGGTTCTTTCTCTTTCCATTTCTCGGAGGATGAGAATTTCACGACTTCGCCGTCGCAACCGTCCGTTGCGATATGGAGCTGCCAGAATGCTTCGGACGTAAAGCGGCGGTTCTCCCAGTAGCGTTCACATACCATAGCCAACGTTGGTGTCTGCACCCGCCCCACGGAATACGTGCCGTGTCCGGCGGCGATGGATAACGCCTGTGTGCCGTTGATGCCCACGAGCCAGTCGGATTCGCTCCGCGCTTTGGCGGCGAGGTAGAGGTTGTCGTATTTGCTGCCGTCTTCGAGTTTCCGCAGTCCCTCGCGGATAGCTTTGTCGGTGAGAGAGCTGATCCACAGGCGCACGAAAGGAGTGGTGCAACCCGTATAGTGGTAGAGGTAGCGGAAGATAAGCTCTCCCTCGCGTCCGGCATCGGTCGCCACGATGATATGTTCGCTTGTGTCGAACAGTCTTTTGATGACTTTTATCTGCGACACCACGCCGCTGTCGGGCTTGTAACCTTTCTCCGTCCTGACCTGACGGGGGACGAGCGTGAATGTGTCGGGAATAATCGGGAGGTTGTCACGGACAAATCCGCGCACGCCGTAGCCGTCGGGCATGGCAAGCTGAACGAGGTGTCCGAATGCCCATGTCACGGCATAACCGCCTCCCTCGAAATATCCTTCCTCTCTCTTTGTCGCGCCCACGATGCGGGCGATTTCACGTGCCACGGAGGGCTTTTCTGCAATGATTGTCTTCATGTCTTCTTCTTTTTTGTTGATACTTTGGATTTTATTTTGGATTCAGTGGCGGACACGGGATTACATTTTCATGCCCTTGCCCGTTTTCTTCTGCGGCTTCTCCTGCTGCTGTTGCTGGCGGGCGTCCTTCGGGTTGGTCTGACCTTTCTGCAACGGCTCTCTCAGATTCTTTGTAGCCTCGTTGGTCTTGCCATCGTTGTTCACCGCCACCTGCGTGCGGCTCTCGTTGGACGGAGCAACCTGCTGTGCATTGTCAGGGTTCGTGTCGTAGCGGTACGGGCGTCCCTTCTCCGGGTTGAACTTGATATACATCGTGGCATGGAAGCCCTGCTTGTCGGTCACGTTCTCCAGCTTCACGGCTTTACCCGCCACATAGTCGGCTTTCTGCTGGTCGGTGAAGCTCACGCCGCTCCATTTGCTGATGGGGCGGATGCTGCCGTCCTCGTTCGTCCACGTGTTGCGGCGTTGCTCCTTCTTGGTCTGTGCGGCATTTTCCCCGCCCTGCGCCTGACTTTTCGATGTGTCGCCTTTGGTTTCCTGTGTCTGTGCGGTACGGGGCGACTTGCCGGTTCCCGGCACGAACTCCACGCCGCGCTGCTCCACGTTCACTTGCAGGGTGGTGACGAACTTTCTGCCGTCGTTGCGCTCGATGAGCTTGTCGCGTACGGGCAGTCCGGCGCGGAGCATGTCCCGCTCCTGCGTGGTGATTTCCGTCTTGCCGATGCGCTCCGGGATGCGCACCCTGCTTGCCGGAATGTCCGTGATTTCATTCGTCTTGCGGTCGATGCTGATGTAGGAGGGGATGATCTCGCCCGTTTCCCTGTCCACAATGTCCACGACCCTACCGAGATTGCCCGTTTCGCGGAGGTTCTTCCGGTCATTGTCGGAGAATTTGTGTTCCTTGTACTCATCCAGCTTCTGCTCCTTGCGGATGAAGTGCGGCACGAGGCTGATGTTTCCCTCACCGTCCTTCTTGAAGGAGAGGCGGGCGTCCAGCTCGAATGATTCGCCGCCGAAGGTCGGTTTGACCTTTACCAAGTCGGACTTGCCATAGTTGAGCATCTTCGTAAGGTCGCCGGACTTTTCAAGGTTGTCCCGCTTTACGCCCCATCTGTCCTCCAGCTCCTGCCAGTTGATTTTACTCTCGTCGATGGGCTGGTAGCCACGTTTGCCCTGCATCTGTTCGGATTTGTCCTGTTGCTGTTCTTTCCGTTGTTCCATGTTCTCCTGTTTTTGAGGTTCTTGTTTCTCTGTCTGTTGTGCTGCCATCTCTTCCTGCACCTTCTTCTCATAGTCGGAGGTGTCCACCTTGTGAGGGGCGAGCAGCTCCTTGTTCGCTTCGGGGTCTTTCAGCAGTTGCTTCATCACCTCTAAGAGATTTTCAGCTTGGTCTGCCGCAATGCGGTAGAAACCGAAGCGGCTGGGTTCCTTGCACTGCCGGAAGAAGTTCTTGAAGAAGTTGTCCAGCACGTCGCCATGTCGGTCGAATTGCAGGAAACTCTGCGCGTTCTCCGCTTTTGCGGGGGTGCGCTTGGGTGTGCCGTCCGCGTTCAGCCCGGCTACCACGCTGATCTCGCCTGTCTTCTCGTCACGGACTACCAGCACGTCCTTTTCGTCTTTTTTCTTTGCCATCTGAAAAATGTTTTAATGGGTTATTTATGAAAGAAATTATGGATACGAGCCTTGTAGAAGGCTATATCTTCCTTTTTGAAGTCCTTGATATGGTTGGAAAGGAATGTCAGCACGTCCTCCTCGCTGTAATAGGTCTTCTTGCCCAGCGTCTTGTAGGGCAATGCGCCTACGCTGCGGTAGCGTTGGAGGGTGCGTTTGCTTATCTGGAGCAACATGCACAAATCCTGATTGTCGAAAAGGCGGATGCTTTCCGTGATAGTGGGCTGTTTCCCCTCAGCCTTCATCGCCAGCAGCAGTTCGTCCTGACGGTCGAGCCGTTCCATCAGCTTCTGCATCCAGCCCTCGAAGTTGTTTCGTGTGAGCAGTTCCATGACCTATGTCCTCCTTCCTTTTGGTTTGCCGCCCGTGCGCAGCGTGTGGTTGTGGAACAGGGTGTCTATTGTCCCTTCCTCGTTCCTTACTGTGTTGTCCTCCAATAGCCGCAGTATCTCGGAAAGGCGGTAGCGGCAGCTTCCGCGTACCACCACATACTCGATACGGTGGTCGGTGCGCATACGCTGCATGGTGCGCTTGCTCACGTTGAGCATCTTCGCCGCCTGTGCCGTGTCAAGCAGCTTGTCTTCGGTTTCCCGCTTCCGTTTCTTCTCGTCCCTTGCCTCGCGGATGTACCCTGCGATGTTCGCAATCTGCGCCATCATCTCCTTGTAGGCGGAACTTTCCATTGTTATCACTTTCATGTTCAGTCCTTTCTTTTTGTTTCTGCGACAAAATTCGGCAATAAACAAAAGGGGCTTTAACAACTCACTACGTGACTCACGTAAGATTTTTGCGGAAGATGGCTCCGTAACCCGGTCAAACGGCGCAACAGGCAGCCTTTCAGCGGAAAACGATACGTCTTGTATGCCGTTTCGTTACCTTTGCGGCAAACTCTAAATGACATGAATATGGAAATAGTATCTATCGAGAAAAAGACTTTCGAGATGATGGTGGCGGCATTCGGCGCACTCTCGGAGAAGGTCGCCGCCCTGAGGCGCAAAAGCGACACGGGGCGCATGGAAAGATGGCTCACGGGCGAGGAGGTCTGCGGGCAGTTGAGAATAAGCCCGCGCACGTTGCAGACGCTGCGTGACAGGCGGCTTATCGGCTACTCGCAGATAAACCGCAGGTTCTATTACAAGCCAGAGGAGGTGAAGCGGCTGATACCGCTTGTCGGCACGCTCTATCCGCACGGCAGATGATTTGATTTATTCACCCACTGAATCCGAAGTTATGATGAACGAGAACAACGATGTTTTTACGATGGAAGACGAGCCGATAGCCTCTGTGGTGCAGGATATGCGCAAAGGCTCGAAATGGCTGTCCGCATTTCTGGAAAGCTACCGTCCTCCGCTGGACGGGGAACGTTACCTGACGGACGGCGAGGTGTCGGAACTGCTCCGTGTGAGCCGGCGCACCTTGCAGGAATACCGCAACAACCGCGTGTTGCCCTTCATACTTTTGGGAGGGAAGGTGCTTTACCCGGAAACGGGGCTGCGCGGGGTACTGGAAGCGAACTACCGCAAGCCGCTGGAGTGAGGCGGTTTCATGAAAAAGTAAACGGGTGACACCTTTTGTGGTGCTACCCGTTTACTTGTCTTATGGGGTATGTGCAATCAGCAATACCCGGCTTTTCCGTTCTGTATGAACATCACGTATGTCTGCCGTTTCTCTTGTGAGAGTGCCTTTCCCACCAGCCATGTGCGGAACAGGTGGGTGTTGTAGGTATTCACCCTGAAAGCGACCGGGATGATGATTTCAAGGGCGTACACGTCCGCGTGCAGCCCGTTTTCAAGCTGCATGTAGCGGCACACCTCGTAGTCGTTCAGCACGTCCGACTTGCGGACGGCTCTGATGGCGGCGTTCACTGCCGGGACGGTCGTATGGAACAATCCGGCTATTTCGGTGGCGGTCATCCACACGTCGTTACCGGTTACGCTGACTGCCTTGTCCTCGATGATGATTGTGTCACGTTTCATGGCTTTTCTTTTTAGATGGTGCAACCTGCAAATTCCTCGACGCCGTTCAATCTTGCGGCAAGGTTCTCCATGTCCTGATTGAGCTTCTCTTTGGTTATCTTTGCGTAAATCTGCGTCGTCTTTATGCTCTTGTGTCCGAGCATGGAGCTGACCGTTTCGATGGGAACACCGTTGGAGAGGAATATCGTCGTGGCTGCCGTGTGGCGGCTCTGATGCCACGTGATATGCTTGGTGATGCCGCAACGCTTGGCGACGGCACGGATACCGGCAAGGCACGTGTTATAATGCGGAACGGGAAATATCCTGCCGTCCCCGCACAGTCCCCGGTATTTGCCGATTATGCGGTTGGCGATGTCGAGCAGGCGGATGTTGGACACCACGCCCGTTTTCTGGCGGTTGATGTTTATCCACTCGTGTTCGTCGAAGTAGGTGCGGATATTCTCTTCCGTAAGGTTGCGCATATCCGCGAACGACAGCCCCGTGAAGGCGCAGAACAGGTAGAGGTCGCGGTACAATTCCTGTTTGGCGTTTTTCAGTTTCCCCTCCATCAGCAGGCGGATCTCATCTTTGGTCAGGAAACTGCGTGTTGTTTCCTCCTTCTTGATTTCATACTCGCGGAACGGGTCGCGCGTCAGCCACTCGTTGTTGATGGCGATGAATACCATCGTCCGTAACGGGCAGACGTACAGCCACACGGTATTGGTGCAGCAGTGCTTGTCCGTGCGCAGGAACATCTCGAAGTCGGAGATGAAAGCCGGGGTAAGCTCTTTTAGGGCGATGTCCTTCACATGGTAGCGGATGTCGAGGAACTCTTGCATGTGCTTGTAAACGGTGCGGTACTTCAGCAGCGTGCCTTTGGCTTTCATGCCTGCCTCCACCTGCTTCTCGTAGTCCTCGTTGTGCTGGCGGAACACCTGCATCAGCGTGTGGTAGCGGTGTTCCAGTCCGAGAAAGGCGTTCTTCACCTTCTCCGCCGTGACGAAGTTGTCACGCTCCATGATTTCCTGATAATGCCTGTTGATGCGTACCCGCATCTTGTCAAGCATACGGTTCGTTTCGAGTGCCGCCGTGCTTCTGCCCGTGACACGTCCACCTTTGGTGTCCCACAGTTTCGGATCGACAGTCAGTTTGCAGCTGAACTGTGTCTGGCTGCCGTCCACCGTGATGCGTCCCATGACGGGAACTGTCCCGTCCTTTTTCACTACCTGACGCTTGAGGTAGTAGATTACTGAAAATGTACTCTTCATTGTCCTTAATTTTTGGGTTTCAAAATTAGTTGGTGAAGAGTCCGGTGTTGGTACGCAAAACGGGGAGGAACGGCGCAATCTTTTTCCGTAACCTGATTTTTCGCATGAGTTATGGATAACTCACTATTCCTTAGAGCCTTGTTTCGCTATTCGTACCCGTTTGTCGCATTTTCGGGCATGGTTACGAACAAGTAACGTAGCGGCGTCAGGATTTGGCTTCGGCAGGGATTGTAATGGCTTCACGGATTATCGCCACTTCAACCAAAACCCTTGTAACTCAATTCTATCACTATATCTTTCCGCATTTCACTTTTTTGTAGTAACTTTGCACTCCGAAAAGCAAAATAACTATGTTAGAGGATTTCAAACTGAAGGTCTTTATGGCCGTGGCGGAAAACGGCAGTTTCACCATAGCGGCGAAGGCGCTTGGCGTTACCCAACCAGCCGTGAGCCAAAACATAGCCGAACTTGAAAGGAACATGGGAGCGGAGCTTTTCACCAGAAGCCGCGGCTCGGTGACCCTGACAGCGGCCGGGACCATTTTCAAGGAATATGCGGAAAAGATCCTCTACTGGTACTCCGCCGCAGGACAACTGTTCGGCCCCACAGGCAAGATCACCGCAAACAAACCCGTCAGAATCTCCGCCGACGGCTTCATCGCCAGCCATATTCTCCCACAGGCGCTTTCAAAACTTCTGGCCTTCAATCCGTCCCTGACTTTCTCCATCCGCAGCGAATCTTCCGGAAATGATTCAGAAATAAGGATTTACGCCCAAAGGCACGTGACAGAGCCATCGTTCGAAGACATCGGCACGTTCTTGTTCAGCGTGACGGCATCGGCAGTAAGCTCCAATCCGGCATATTCAAAAACGACAGACCTGAAAGACCTTCCGCAGAGCGCCAGGCTTGCGGTTCCGAAGATATATTCAGAGATTTTGCCGCTTGATTTGAAGGCGCGCGTGGCAGTCGTGTCGGATTCTGCCGAAGCCATCGTGAAGTTGGTCGCAGATTCCCCAGACATCATCGGCCTGCTCCCCCATCCTGCCACACGCCAGGACCTCATCACGCTTCCCGTCTCTCTTCCTGACCTCACCCTTGACGTTCATTTAGAAGCCCTCGAACCATCCAATCACATCGCAACAGCACTCCACCGCATTCTTTGTGACCAGTATCCGGCTTAAAAACCAACCTAATATGTTCCTGATCCATTGATTCTATCGAGAGTCTTCCTTGCCTTTGAGGATCAAGGCGACAAGGTCTTCGACATCCTCGTTTGCGATCTCCAAATCAAATTCCTCAGGATCATAGGTCTCTCCTTCCTGAAGTCCGAGCCATTCCTCGTATGAGGCCTTCTCCTCCGGGTCATCAACCTTCCCGGACAGGATGTCAAGCATTTGCGCATAGCCCCACACACCCCCGACATCTTCCGGTGGGCAGGCTCCTTTGCCTGATGTCACACATATATCCTCGCCCCGGAGAGGCTCGTCACTGACCGATGAGACCCTGACATTGTGGATCCAGCCATCTCCGAAATCATATTCAAAAGAGATTGTGCTGCCTTTTTGCGGCAGAACATCCGCGACGGTGACGGTCATCTCGTCAATATGCCTGTTACTACAACCAAAATTGAAACTATCTCTTTCATCAATGTTGTCTCTGGACGTATAGTACACATCGCCTTTGGTGAATTGTGAGAGATGATAACCGGCCCAACCGAACGCAGTGATGAATATCTTTCCAAGATTCCCAAGCCAAAGGTTTGACGGCACTTTTATCCGTCTGAACACCTTGACAGGACATTGTTCGATGGAAGCGTATAAGATGTAAGTCTTCGATGGTTTGCTTGAGTCCACCAGCCGGTCGGCCTTTGATTTTTTCTTGCCTTTGGCTCCTCCGGCATTTCCAGTCCCTTGGCTATTCTTAGTGCTTGAAGTGGCCGTCTCACTGGCACCCACAGTTGAATATGCCGCTGTCTTAGCCTGCATCATTTCGAAGAACGAAACCATAAATGAGATTTCCGCCTCCGAGATTCCCGGGTAATCTTTCCTGATCACCTCTTTGAGTTCGTCACGTTCCTTATCAGTCATTGAAACCGCAGTATTTTTCGCAAGGTAGTCATTTTATCCGGAATCCAGATGAGATGCCGCCAAAAATCTGCATGGGTATATTCAAACTTCCGTCCCACTTTACCAACTACGGATAGGAGGTGGAAAAGACCCCTAAAGAAATAGATTTGTTCCAAGTCCCAAATCTTCAATAACTTTTCATAAATATGCAAAGACAAAGGTGACGACGATTATGACTAATGCCGAAATACAAGAACTCATCAAGAAAGACAAAACACGAACTCTCGAACTGAAAAAATCCACGGGAGAGTTGAAGCGTGATTGATGTGCTTCGCTTTTTTCCAAAAAGCAAGGTGCGGACTATTCAACACATCAATAAAACTGGACATCTTAAGATCACCTATAACAGAGGGGAATGACGGACATAATGTCAATTTGCCGTCTGGAGTAAGACAGTAGCTCGCATATCCGGCAGCGCATATGTTCTTATCGTCCGTCACAACAACCTCTCCATAGTTCTCAACTTCCGAGCCTACATAAGATGTTAGATCTTCCGCAGAGCGCCAGGCTTGCGGTTCCGTAGATATATTCAGAGATCCTGCCATTGTACCTGAAGGCCCGCATGGCTGTCGTGTCGAATTCAGCCGAGACCATCTTGAAGCTGGTTATGAACTCCCCTGACATCATCGGCCTGCTTCCGCTTCCTGCCGTACCGCTGGATCTCACCATTATTCCCGTCACTCTTCCGAGCCTCACTCTTGACGTGCATCTTGAGGCCCGGAAGCCCCAATCCTCTCGCCTCCGTCCTCCACCGGATTCTCTGCGACCAATTTCCGGCTTAGTAACGTGAAAAAAATAACCTGCCTCAGATTAGGAGAAGATTTTCGAGGATAGATCTATTTTCGAAGAAGGAGTGTGCCGGTGGCACATGACTGATGAGAAAACAGATATAGACCGAAAAGATTCCTTAAGATGAGGCAGATTATTTTTTGAAGGCTACTTAGTAAGCGTTAAAAAATAAGTTGGTAAAGAATTGGCGGTATTTTCGGCATAGCTACCTTTTTTCTTTTTCAAGGGTGGTCTGTCCGGCGTGATGATGAACGATGTCGTGTCGGATCCGGTCGACACCTTCGTGAGACTGGCGACGCCCTCCCCCTGACATCAACGGCCCACCTCCCTACCAGAAGGATGCTTCAAGGTGGCTTTCGGCGGCATGCGGAAGGTTAAGTTTTTTTACGAAACGCTTTCAGTCCAAAGCTGACCAGAAGCATCTGGAAGGCACTTTGGCGTGAAAAACTTGTGACTTTGGCTTCAAGTTTTTCAGCCCGACACGGTCTCTGCGGGCATAGGTAGGCTATGTGGCTGAAGGCGTTTTGCAAAATGGTGTACTGTAAAATGGTGTTTTGTAAAATACTGACAGGGAGCGGGTAAAAAATATTACCTAGTAGTACGCACAAAAAAGAGGACGACTGTGAGTTGTGGTCGTCCTCTCTGGAATCTTGCTATGTCCGATTACTCTGCCGGGTGAATGGCGCCCATCGGGCAGGCGTCAGCGCAAGTGCCGCAGTCGATGCAGGCGTTTGGATCGATGGTGTAAACGTCACCCTCGTGGATAGCGCCCTGAGGGCACTCGCCTGCGCAAGTTCCGCAAGCTACGCAATCAGTTTCTGAAATCTTGTAAGCCATAATTCACTAAAATAAAATTGTTTTCCTTTTGTCTGCCTCCGGATTGCCGGAAACATTATGCAAATATAAATCTTAAAAATCATAATATCAAACCCCATACCACAAAAACGATGAGGGCGATCCCGACTTTTATCGCTTTTGCCTTGAAGAAGGAGGATTTGCTGTCGGCAAGAAGAGGGAGGGATGCGTGGCCGTCCTGCACGATGGAATTGGCAAGCAGGACGGGGAACGGGATTACACCGCTGGCGAACAGGGTCACAAAGACCAGATGCGGACCCGACTCAGGAATCAGGCCGACCACAATCGCAAGCAGAATCATCAGGGCGGTGTTGTCGCTGACCCAAGCGGAGATGTCGATGAAATTGAACAGGATTCCAATGACCAGAAGCACACCGAAAGTCCAAGCGAATATGCTTGGAAGATGCTTGCGGACAATATGCTCCCAAAGATGCTCCTCGACGAAGTGGTCGGAGGCGAAAAGCAGCGCCCCCAACACTACAAGACTTAGAGCTCCGAAAAGCCAGAAAGTCCACTCCTCGTCAAAAACGGCAAGTCCCTCTGCCTCACCTCCTTCCTCCAGGAGGCCAAGCAGCAGGGCGGCTATGAATATCACAACCCCAAAGAACATTAATATTCTTGTCCTGCCGAAATGTCTTCCTTCCTTGTGATGATGTCCGTCCTGATGCTCGCATCCGTCTCCGTGAAGTTCAAAGGAATCCTCAAGACGGGTTGGCAGCGGCTTGTCACCGGACGAGAATCTGTCGATCAGCAGTCCCGTCACAACGGCCAGCACAAAAAGGATAAGGAACAGCAAAGCGGCCTTGCCTGGGAACAAAGCCAGCATCATAAACGACTCATCCCCGGCCGTTGCGATCATCATCGCGACCAGCGCTCCGAAACTCAGCATCCTGTGCGTGTAGAGCGACACGGCGGCGAAGCCTCCGACACAACCAGGTACCGAACCGAGCAAAGCGGAGACGAGGACCTGGGCAAAGCCTGATTTCTTCAGGGATCTGAATATCCTGCCGTCCGACTCCACATTGAAAGACTCGATGATCATCATCATGACGACCACCAAGCCGGAGATCAGGACAGCACCACGCAAAGCGTCAAGTAAAACGGAAATGATCATAGTCTGTTACGCTGTCACCCAGCCTGTGAGATAAAGGTTGATGATAGGACGGAGAGGTGAGTTCGTGGTCAAGGTCAAGACTATCAGGCACTCCCCTGCCGGGAATCCCTTCGTGTCGAAAGTCACCTTCAGGTCACCTTTGCCGCCTGCGGGAACATCCGCGAAAGCCTGTGCCTTCACGTGCGAGCTCTCTGAATCCACCTTATATATTCTTAAAGGAGATTTGCCTTTGTTGGTGAAATGGAATGTGCAGTCCACATTCGCCCCGGCCTTGACCTTGCCGAAGGAGAATGTGCTCTCGTCCGCTATCGGATTGGAGCCCTCGTTACGCTCTTTGTCCGTGAGCGATGAGAAATTCTCTTTCGTGTACGTGAATATTCCTATGCGGCTCTTGCCGGCTCCGAGTTCAGGATTAGGGTCAGCCACGATGGCCTCGGCACCGGCCGCCACTGGCTCTTTCTCCGCCGACTTCGAGACAACCGCCTTGTACTGGCGGCCGTCCACCAGCGGAGTCGCATAGTAATAGTTCTTCCCCCAATGGTTTCTGTCTGCTGTGACCGTGTAGTTCAGTTTGGCAGTGGACTGCGCCGGAACGGGGTTCGGCGACACCTTTACCGAGAGTCCCTCACTGACATCGGAGAAACTGACCGACAACGGCTTGTTTCCGAGATTGGCCACCAGAACCGTTCCGCTCTTTTGCTGTCCTTGAGACAGATTTCCACCCTTAATGTCCACTTTCTTGAAGGCCAGATTGCCGAAACGGATCGGATAAAGTTCTCCCAAAGATAATTGCTTGTCGTGGGTAACGCCTCTGAGCCTCAGGACGACAGGCTGCTTCAAACCAGAGAAATATGCGGTCAGAGACTTGTCGAACGGATAGCCTCCCTTTTCGTCATTCTTGAAGGTGGCCTTGATGGTTCCGGTCTCCCCCGAAGCGATTGGCTTCCGGGTCCATTCCACATTCGTACAGCCGCAGGAAGATACGACATTATAGATCAGCAATGCTTTCTCCCCCACATTCTTGACCGTGAATGTGGCCGTCACAGGACCGTCCGACACCAGGATGTCCCCGAAATCGTGCACGGTCTTGTCCAGCCGGACGACTCCGCCGAATGTGTTGTCCTTGCCGGAGCCTTGGGCGGCGATGACACCGCTGGCGGACACAAGCAAAAGCACCGCGGCGGCAATATGCTTGAATATATTCATAAATCACGCTGTTTAATTGTTTGACGAGCCCTCGCATCAAGGAGACTTTCAAACAAACGCTTCATAATATTCATAAGGAATGCAAATTCCTTTCCATTGGCAAATTTACCATTTAATAGGTACTTTTTCAAGTCCAAGTAATACAATCGCAGGAAAGAGTTCTGAAATCGCCGTCAACATTCGAGGGCATCTGATGGGACAGAGAGTTCCAAGGGGCAAGAGGGACAAGAAGGACGGAGGAGGAGAATATTTATTTTTTAATGCGTGCCAAATTTTGTAATTTTGTACGATTATGCGATTAAGATAAATGGCGAACATAGAACAGAACTACGACTACACTGACGACAACATACGGACCCTGGAAGGTGTCGAACACATCCGCCGGCGTCCGGGAATGTACATCGGAAGACTTGGCAACGGCTCCAACCCGGGAGACGGCATTTATGTGCTGCTCAAGGAGATCGTGGACAACTGCATCGACGAGTTCTCCGCCGGATTCGGCAAGCAGGTCCTCATCAACATCGAGGACAGGCAGGTCTCCGTCAGGGACTTCGGACGAGGCATTCCGCTCAACTCCGTCATCAAGGCCACCAGCCAGCTGAACACCGGAGGAAAGTTCGACGACAAGGCTTTCAAGAAGTCCGTCGGACTCAACGGTGTGGGTACCAAGGCGGTGAACGCCCTGTCAGAGAGTTTCTACGTGGAGTCGTTCCGAGGAGGAGAGAGTTCCTGGGCGCGGTACGAGCGCGGAGAGCTGGTGGACAGCGGCAGAAAAGAGAAAGTCAGCGAGAAGAACGGAACCCTCGTGGTCTTCACACCGGACAGCACGATGTTCGGGAACTTCGAGTTCAACATGGACTACGTGGAGACGATGGTCAAGAACTACTCCTACCTGAAGAAAGGTCTGGCGATAGTCCTGAACGGAGTCACCTACAAGTCCGAGAACGGCCTTCTGGACCTTGTGAACGACAATCTTTCCGAGACCCCGCGCTATGCTCCGATCCATCTTGTGGGCGAGGACATCGAGGTCGTCTTGACCCACGGCAACTCCTACGGCGAGAACATCGCGTCGTTCGTAAACGGCCAGAACACCCGTGACGGAGGAACCCATCTGGCCGCTTTCCGTGAGGCCATCGCCAAGACACTCAAGGATTTCTTCAAGAAGAACTACGCTCCTGAGGACTGCCGTCAAGGCATAATAGGAGCGATCAGCATACAGATTCAGGAGCCGAACTTCGAGGGTCAGACGAAGACCAAGCTCGGTTCCACCTATATGTGGGAAAAGGAGAAGACGGACGGGAACGGCAAGAAGGTGCAGAATCCGGATGGCTCCATAGAGATCGACCGAGGGCCAACCATCCGATCGTACGTCAATGACTTCATCGCCAAAAATCTGGACAACTACCTGAGAATCAACAAGGACATTGTTCCGATCATCGAGAATAAGATCAAGGAGTCCCAGGCGGAGCGCGAGGAAATCGCCGGGATCCAGAAGAAGACACGTGAGCGGAACAAGAAGGCCAATGTCTATAACCGCAAGCTGCGCGACTGCCGCTTCCACTTCTGTGACAAGCTGCCTAAAGGCAAGCAGGATCTCGCGGAGCAGACAAGCATATTCATCACGGAGGGTGACTCCGCGAGCGGTACCATCACCAAGGTGAGGAAAGCCGAATACCAGGCGGTGTTCAGTCTTCGCGGCAAGCCGATCAACTGCTACAAGGAGAGCCGCAAGAAGGTGGCCGAGAACGAGGAGCTGAACCTGCTGGTCTCAGCCCTGGGAGTCGAGGACGACCTTGACAACCTGCGCTACAACAACATCATCGTGGCGACCGATGCCGATGATGACGGAATGCACATCAGGATGCTCGTGCTGACCTTCTTCATGAAGTATTACCCGGATCTTATCCGCCGCGGTCACGTACATATTCTTCAGACTCCGCTTTTCAGGGTGGCCAACAAGAAGGAGAGGCGCTACTGCTACTCTCAGGAGGAGAAGGAGGCCGCGATCAAGGAGTTGAAGACCTCTGTGCAGATCACCAGGTTCAAGGGTCTGGGAGAGATTTCTTCGGACGAGTTCGTGGATTTCATCGGCGAGAATATGAGGCTGGACCTCGTGAAGCTCTCCGACGAGGAATCCATCGCGGACATTATGGAGTTCTACATGGGCGACAATACGATAGACCGCCAGAACTTCATCCGTGCGAACCTGCGCTCCGAAGAGGAACTTGAAGACGTAAACATCTAATATTCATTGATTATGTCACGTTGGGCTAAATTTTGCGGCTGGTTGCTGAAAAAGATGGGATGGACCACGGTCGGTGGTCCGGCTCCCGAAGACAAATGCGTCATCCTGGGGGTGCCGCACACATCGGTCTGGGACTTTGTCGTCTCCTACCTCTTCTACACACAGTTTGACAGGACAGCGCATGTCATGATAAAGAAGGAGTTTTTCTTCTGGCCGGTCGGGGTGTTCCTCCGCAAGGTCGGCTGCATTCCTGTGGACAGAAGGAGCGCAGCAGCCATGGTCAAGAGCCTCATAGAAGAGATGGAGAAAGTGGACCAGTTCCACCTCGCCATCGCCCCGGAAGGCACCAGAAAGGCTGTGAAGAAATGGAAGACTGGCTACCACCTTATCGCCAGAGAGGTCGGATGTCCCGTGTACATGGGCTACTTCGACTGGAAGACCAAGCGCGTCAGCATCGGCGAGAAGGTTGAGCTGACGGATGACGCGCGCGCCGACACCGACAGGATACAGGCGATCTACGAAACAATGCACTTCGAGGGCAAACACCCGGAAGGCTACATCACTCATTAAACAATCAATTATGCCAATTTTCAGCCAAAGCAGGGAGAATTATGTCACAACCCTGGCCAAGCTATTTGAATATGCCACCGACAACTACGCCAAGCGGCCGCTCTCGCGGTTCGTCGAAGGTGGGCAGGAATACACCTACGAAAGCTTCAAGCACAAGTGCCTGGAGCTTTCACACCGCTTCAACAGATTCGGGATCAGCGCGAGGGACAAGGTAGCCATCCTTTCCAACAACATGCCCAACTGGACGGTTGCGATGTTCTCGTGCGTGCCTTTCGGACGTGTGACCGTGCCAATCCTGCCGGACTCGTCGGAAAGCGAGGTCACAAACATCATCAACCACTCGGAATGCAAGGCCATCTTCGTGTCCAGGAGGCTCCTTAAGAAACTCAGTCAGGAGGTGATCGACAAACTGACCCTCGTGATCGACATAGAGACATTCGACTTCATCAAGAAGGATGACAAGGCTTTCACCTGCGAGGGTCACGGTGTTGATCCACAGGCCGACGATCTTGCGTCAATCATCTACACATCAGGCACTTCCGGAAAGGCCAAAGGCGTGATGCTCAGCCACCGCAACTTCTGCCAGAACATCATCGCGGCCTACCACGCCCAGAAGGCCGGGAAGCACGACCGCTGGCTCTCCATCCTGCCGATGTCGCACACCTACGAGATGGCGTTCAGCGTGCTTTACCCGCTGTACGTCGGAGGCTGCGTCTATTATATTCAAAAACCGCCCACACCGAGCATCCTGATGCAGACGATGAAGAAGGTCAAGCCGACCATCATGTGCTCCGTGCCACTGATCATCGAGAAGGTCTACAAGAACAGTGTGGTTCCGACGGTGGAGAAGAGCCGCGTGCTTTCCTGGATGAAGGGACACACGCCGAGACTCCTATACTGGCTCATCGGGAAGAAACTCTACGCATCCTTCGGCGGGAAACTGAAATTCTTCGGCATCGGAGGATCAAAGCTGGATCCGACCGTGGAGGATTTCCTCAACAAGGCCGGATTCCCCTATGCGATCGGCTACGGCCTGACAGAGACCGCGCCGCTGATCACGAACGCCTGCGTGGGAAAGACGGTGGTGGGGTCGATCGGCGTGCCGGCCTACAACGTGGAGGTCAAGCTCCAGAACGTGAACCCGGAGACCGGCGAGGGCGAGATTGTCGCCAAGGGTGACAACGTGATGCTGGGCTACTACCGCGACCCGGAAAGGACACGCTCCGTGCTGACCGACGACGGCTGGTTCCGCACCAACGATCTTGCCTGCAAGGATTCCAAAGGACGCTACTACATCAAGGGCAGGCTCGGGAACATGATCGTGGGGCCTTCCGGCGAGAACATCTACCCGGAGGAGATCGAACAGGTGATCAACACGTTCAACGGTGTGAATGAGTCCCTTGTGGTCGAGAGGAACGGCAAGCTGGTGGCCCTCGTCAAGTTCGACGACAACGTCCTTGACTGGAACCAGGAGCGCGAGGACAAGTTCTTCGACAACCTCCAGTCAATGAAGGAGGCTGTTCTTGAATATGTCAACAAGCACGTCAGCAAGCAGTCCAAGATCGGCGAGGTCGAGGCGATGAAAGAGGAGTTCGACAAGACCGCCACGCACAAGATCCGCCGCTTCAAGTACAAGGAAGGGGCGCAGAAAACTGGCGAAGGCGCTTCACAGGACTCTGAAAACAAACCCGAAGACAAGGCCTCTTCTCAGAAATAGCCTTTGAGAAAGGGCATCACATAGAAACCGGATCCTTACCAATTCCGCTCGCGGTAAGGATTCGGTTTGTCGATTACAGGAATGCCGGAGTCATTCTCGACCTTGACACAGTCGTGGATGCTGATCTCAGCGTCCGGCTTCCACTTTGAGAAATCATTGTCTTTGATGGTCACATCGCCGCAGAACTGCACGTCGATCACGGGCTGCCCAGGGAACAGCGGCGCATAAGACTTGGAATCAATGAATATGTTGTCAGAGATGTCGAGCGTTCCGACGCTTCTGGCATAGACAATCTGGCTGTCAAAGGTTGACACCGTGTTGCCTGAGAAAACCACACGGTTATGATAGTGGAAATCATTGCCCCTGGTCTTGGTAGGAATTTCAGGATCGATCTGGAGGATGGCCTGCGGGCCGTTCGCGCCGATGGCCAGATCCGTGAACTTGTTGTTTCTAATCACGATGTTCTTTGTCCTTCCGGACTCGTACCAGAAGTTGGCGTCGCCGCTGACACAGATTCCAGCCATCTGGGAAGCGAAATCACAGTCCTCCACAAGCACATCGCCATAGGTCGAGAGCAGAAGGCTCCTTGCCCTGTTGTAGCGAACGGTGCAGTTCCGAATCGTGACATCCGCGCCTCTGGAGATGTTCTCAAGGGCTATGTTCGTCGGATCCGCGACTCCGCCAAGATCGAAATCGGTCTCTATGATGTAGGCCTTGAGGTCGGACTTGTCGATGCTCCTGATCCTGCCGGAGCCGACCGGACGAAGATTGGACTTGTCCACAAAGCTGATCACGTCACCCTCGTCGGCGAACTGGTCCCCCACCTGCTGGAAATGGCCGAAATGAGCCCGTAAAGTATTAGATGACAGCACAGAATCCACAAGCATGTAGATGCCGTGGATGTTCGCGGCATCGTCAAGCATACTCTCAAACAGGCTGTTCTCTATCGTAATCTTTCCGTTGCAGCTGACAAAGTGGGTCGCGTCAGCGGAAGTGGTCACCATCCTCGGAGAACCTTCGTGAGCCGCAGTAGAGAAACCTTTCACCGAGATATTCTCTGAATATTCAGCTATCAGTCCCATCCCGCCACTCCGGTAGATGTGGACATTCTCTATGTTTATATTCTTTGATGACAGCACTGCCATCGCCGGGAAACGTCTGTTAAGTCCTGTAGGCCCTTTGTCGTCCCAGACGCTTCCAACCGGAGGAACGTCCCTCGCACTGAGGCGTGTGAATTCGATGATGCCTTCACCTATCTCCCGTGCTCCCATCTCGCCCGACCAATAGCCGTGGTCGTAGGCGCAGGTGTCGAAGAAAGGTCTGTGGGTCTTCGGGTCGAAAAGGATGCTCTCCCCCATCGGATACTCCCAGTCATAGCCTCCGAAGAAAAGCCTGTCGCCTTCGATACGGTACTTGGTGTCCGGGAAGACCTTGACAGTGAAGCTTCTGCTGACCGGATCGCTGGAGAGAACCGTCCCTTCGAAGGTCCAAGGATAGTCGTAATCAACGGACACACCCTTGATGGTGACATTGGACGACCCCTTGACGGCGAACGGCACCATGCACCCGTGGAACATGAAGTCGGAGCCGTCGCCTTCGATCGTGACATTCCTCATGTCCTTGATCAGGAAGGCTATGCGCTTGTCACCGCTGTCGTTGTTCGAGAGCGTCAGGAACTCCCGCGCCCCCTGCTCCGGGTAGAACGGGTAAAGCCCCTTCCCGAAACAAATCCTCACATTACCTTTCTGATGTGACTTCAGGATTTCAACAACAACCGGAGTGTAATCCTTGACATTAGGGTCGAAAGCGACATCTACGGTTTTCACTGAACACGATGTCATCACTGCCATCATGATGGCCGCAAGTATGGTCAATATCTTATTCATAAAACTTAATTCTTTGTCGATTTGGAAGTCTGGCGTTGGCCGAGACGTTGAGCGAAGTAAAGATTGGCGAGGGCGAGGACAAGACCGAGGATGGCAAAGAGCAGCATTTCCCTCCAGGGCCAGACGAGGGATAATGGATATGCCGCGTACGCGATGAGAGGGGCGGAGATAATGCTGGTCACAAGTCCGGGAACATAGCCTTTGAGGGTTACAGCGCGCACGATGTTGATTAGGGTGCACACTGAATATGCCATAAAGATTGTCGCCCAGATGCGTTCGGTCCATAAGCCGCCTACGAACAATGCGGCGGTCGAGAGGAGAACAGCAAGGAAACCGACAACAGCGGCAATGACTAACGCTGACATATTCATTCCGGAAAGGCGGAAGAGGATATTCACTAAACTTTGGTGCGCCTCATCCGAGGAAGCGCTATGATGTGATGCCCACCGTCTGGCGGTAAACACCACCTCTAACGCATGGCAAAAGGATACCGCCAGGATCGGGAGAACTATATACAGTACAGAAAGTGCGCTCATATTCGTTGTTTGTTACATTTCAGCAATATAGAGGCTCAACCTGATTTCTATGGCTGAGTCCATAGGCGTGATTCACTTCAAGCCGGTTTGTCATTGGAACAGCAGCGGGACGAACCGGCTGAGGTAGATGCGCCAGTTGCGCCAGATGTGGCCGCCGTCGGACTCTACGTAGGAATAGTCATAACCTGCGTCATCGAGTTTCTTGCGGAAGTCGGAGTTGGCCTGATAGAGGAAGTCATCCTTTCCGATGCCGATCCAGAAAAGTGATGGCTTGGTGGCGAAAAGTCTCGCCAGCTTGCCGTCAAAGTCCTCATAGACAGGAGATTTCTTTTCCGGGAATATGGCGGCGGAGAACAGGCCTATGTACGAGAATGTGCCGGGATATTCCTTTGAGATGTGGAGGGAATGGAACCCGCCCATTGACAGTCCGGCTATCGCGCGTCCCTCCTTTTTGCGGATTGTACGATAGTGGGAGTCAACATATTCAATGATTTCAGGGAAGGAGGTTTCGTAGGTGCCGTCCATTGTCTTCGGAAGGTTGAACTGTGGCTGGACGAGGCCGTTGGAAGTCTCGCCCGGGGCGGCCTCCTGCGAGGCGTTGCCGTTCGGCATCACCACAATCATCGGCTTCGCCTTGCCTTGCGCGATGAGGTTGTCAAGGATTTGGGAGGCGCGGCCGAGCTCCATCCACGCCTGCTCGTCCCCGCCCATTCCGTGCAAAAGATAAAGCACAGGGTATCTGGCCTTTCCGTTGTTTTCATAACCTGCCGGAGTGTAGACCGTCATCCTGCGCCTCATTCCAAGCGAAGGGCTGTCATACCAGACCTTTGCCACCGTCCCGTGCGGAACATCATTCACCTCGTAAAGGTCAGCCTGTCCGCCGCCGACAATGAATATGCTCGTGACCGTGGCCACATCCCTTATCTGATAGACATTCGACGGATCGTTCATACGCTGGCCGTTCACTATGAAAGAGTAGCTGTAAAGCTCCGGCTCAAGAGGGGCACTGGTATATTCCCAGACACCGTTCTGATTCTGTGTCAGTTCAGCGATGCCTGGAACCTCGAACTCGCCGTTCGGAGTGCTGATTTTCTGTGGCGGCAGAAAGTCGCCGGTCACCTGGACTCTTATTACATTTGGGCCGGAGTACCTGAAAGTCACCGTGTTGTCTTCATTGATTTGAGGGGACACCACCTTCGCCCCGCTCCAAAGCGCCTGCTGCGCGGAAGCGTCCGGAGCCATGGCGGACGCGAGCATAACCATTGCCGCCAGACAAAACAATTTATGAATATGTTGTCTCATAATATGACCTAATATTTAGAAGCTGTTTATATGGTTGGTTCGACACTTCGGCAGCTCAGTGCACCGCAGGCTCACCAACCATATAACGTCAGAATATCAAGATAAAACACAGAGCGGCGAACGCGGCTCCGGCGATCGGGCCGAGGACAGGAACCCAGCTGTAGTTCCAGCCGCTGTCGCGCTTCGGACTCTTGAACGGAAGAACAGCGTGGGCGATACGCGGGGCAAGATCCCTTGCCGGATTGATCGCGTAGCCTGTCGCACCTCCAAGGGACATACCAATCGCCATAATGAGCATTGTGACAGGGAACGAGCCGCTTGCGCCAAGGCCGACTTCCGAGGTGTTGCCACTAACGGAGAACATCAGGATGCAGAACACCAGCAGCCAGGTTCCGACGAACTCGCAGAAGAAGTTCCTCGCCGGATTGTAGATGGCCGGCATCGTGCAGAATGTGCCGAGTTTCGTGTCCGGATCGTCAGTGGCATCGTAATGATCCTTGTAGAATGCCCAGACAAGTGTCGCACCGCAAAAGCCACCTAACATCTGCGCGATGATGTAGCCTAAAACCGAAGCCCAAGGGAACGAGCCAGCCACGGCCAAACCAATTGTCACGGCCGGATTGAGATGCGCTCCTGAATATGGTCCAGCGATGAAAACTCCGCACATCACGGCAAAGCCCCACGCCAAGGTTATCACTACCCAACCGGCGCCCTTGCCTTTGGATTTCTCAAGGCTGGTGCAGGCGCAGACTCCGTCACCCATAAGGATTAGTACAAGTGTGCCGAGAAACTCGGCGAAATATGGATTCATAATATTCACTACTTATTGGTTAATGTTCGTCCGATAGCGTCGGCCCATCCGGCTTTGGCCGCCTTGACGGCATCCTCATCCATCGAAGGAGTGAAGACGCTGTCTGCCTCCCATTGCTTCTTCACGTCATCAAGGCTCTCCCAGAAGCCGACAGCCAGCCCGGCAAGGTAAGCCGCACCGAGAGCCGTCGTCTCGGTCACTTTAGGCCTTATGACTTTGGCGCCAAGGATGTCGGACTGGAACTGCATCATAAGGTTGTTGCGGGACGCGCCGCCATCCACTTTTAATTCCCCGAGATGGATTCCGGAATCCTTCTCCATAGCCGAGACAATGTCCATTGTCTGGAATGCGATGCCTTCAAGAGCCGCTCTGGCGATGTGTGCCGCCGTGGTTCCACGGGTTATTCCGAATATTCCGCCTTTAGCATACTGATCCCAGTACGGAGCACCAAGTCCCGTCAACGCAGGCACCATATAGACTCCACCATTGTCCGGTACAGAGGCCGCAAGAGTCTCAACCTCAGATGAACTCTTGATGATTCCAAGGCCGTCACGAAGCCATTGAACGACAGAGCCGGCAACGAATATAGACCCTTCAAGGGCATAGTTCACCTTGTCGCCGATCTTCCACGCGATGGTGGCGAGAAGGTTGTTCTTAGACATTATCGGCTTCTCACCTGTGTTCATCAGCAAGAAACAACCTGTGCCGTAAGTGTTCTTGACGGATCCCGGCTCGGTGCACATCTGACCGAACAGAGCGGCCTGCTGGTCACCGGCTATCCCCGCGACAGGAACGTTTCCGCCTAAAAGATCAGTCTCTCCATAAACTTCCGATGAGGATTTGACATGCGGCATCATCGATGCGGGAATATTCAGAAGATCAAGAAGCTCTTCATCCCATTCCAGTGTGTTGATGTTGAACAGCATCGTACGGGAGGCGTTGCTCACGTCCGTGATGTGCTCGTGTCCGCCGGTCAGGTTCCACACCAGCCAACTGTCCACTGTACCGAAGCGAAGCTTTCCCTGCTCGGCACGCTCACGGGCTCCCGGTACATTCTCAAGGATCCAGCGTATCTTCGTTCCGGAGAAATAAGCGTCGATGATGAGGCCGGTCTTGCGGCGGATCATATCCGTCACTCCCGCGGCCTTGAGCGAGTCGCAATATTCAGAAGTCCTTCTATCCTGCCACACGATGGCATTATAAACAGGTTTTCCTGTCTCGGCGTCCCACACGATAGTGGTCTCGCGCTGGTTGGTGATTCCGATGGCGGCGATGTCCGCTCCCCCAAGTCCAAGCGATGTGACCGCCTCAGTCATCATCGCATATTCGGTGGCCCAGATCTCCATCGGATCGTGCTCCACCATCCCCGGCTTTGGGAAATGCTGTGTGAATTCCTTCTGGCGAACGGCCATAGCCTCGCCTCTCTTATTGAAAACAATGGCTCTTGACGAGCTCGTGCCCTGATCCAGGGCGATGATGTATTCTTTCATATTCAAGAAATAATCTTCATTAACGTGTTAATAATCCTGGTCACGCCTGCCTGGAAAGCAAGCAGACAAACGATTCCATGACGACCGTTTGTCCAAACAAATGTATAAAAATTTCCTTTCAACTCCAACCTTTCCTCTAAAGGTTAATGAATATGCTAATGAATATTCAAGTGCCGGAATATTCCGCCTCCATTGCCCTTCGCATCTATGAATATGCCATCATTCTTTGAACTCGCACTCCTGGGTAACACTTCACCCACAAAACGTTGCCGAAAAGAGCATGAAATACCTCTTAAGCAACAAAAACGCCATAAATCGTTACCGTTCAGAGACGTCTCTCACACGGCTATAATTGATAAAATCCTATTAATAAATAAGTTACAAAACGTTGCTCTCCTGCCATGACTAGCAATAATTTGTAACACATTGTTAGTCAATCGAGACTGTTTCTCAAAGATAAGTACCACCTCGTCGAGAACATTTTGCGATATATATGCCCCCGTCAGAGATAAAAAGCAATGCGACGGAAGCAATTTTGTGTAACACTGCGCTTTCTGGACCCCGAGCGTTGCCCGAGAAGGCTAAGAAGAGATCCGTGGCAACATTTTAACGTGATTTCGTTGCTAAAGAGAGACGAAAAAAGACCGCAGGAAATCTGCGGTCTAAAATATTGTCAGCCAAAATCGGCTTCAAATAAACTTGGGATTAGGCCTCGGCCTCAACGGTTACCTTTACGGTGGCCTTGACAGCCTTGTAGCACTTGACGGTACCTTCGTACTCGCCTACGGTCTTGATCTCACCGAGGGTGATGTTCTTCTTGTCAACCTCTACACCAGCGGCCTTGAGAGCCTCTTCGATCTGAGCTGTAGTGACAGAACCGTAGATCTTGCCGGACTCGCTGACCTTTACGGCCACCTTGACAGGTGTGGCCTCGATCTTGGCTGCGAGAGCCTCGGCGTCAGCGATAAGCTTGGCCTCTTTGTGAGCCCTCTGGCGCTTTGTCTCCTCAAGCTGCTTAAGAGCGGACTGAGTGGCGGCGCAAGCGAATCCCTGAGGGATAAGGTAGTTGCGGCCGTAACCTGACTTTACCTCTACCACATCTCCGGCCTCGCCGAGATTGGCAACTTCTTTCTTCAAAATGATCTTCATAATCTCGCTCTCCTTTTATTTAAGAAGGTCAGTTACATAAGGAAGCAGAGCAAGGGAACGAGCCCTCTTGACTGCCTGAGCGACTTTCCTCTGGAACTTCAGAGAAGTACCGGTGATACGGCGAGGGAGAATCTTACCCTGCTCGTTGAGGAACTTCTTAAGGAACTCAGCGTCCTTGTAATCAACATACTTGATGCCTGCCTTCTTGAAACGGCAGTACTTCTTCTTCCTAACCTCTACTGTAGGAGGATTGAGATAGCGGATTCCTGCGTTCTGTGCGTCATTCTGTGCCATAATTCATTCCTCCTTGATTATGCGTTTTCCTCTGTTTTCTCTTCAACGGCTACCGGAGCCTCAGCCGGAGCCTCCTCTGCCTTAGGAGCGGCAGGCTTGTTCCTGTTCTCCCTTCTCTTCGCGGCGTAAGCCTCGGCGTGCTTGTCAAGAGCCACGGTAAGGAACCTGATGATCCTCTCATCACGGAAATACTGGGTCTCAAGGGTGGCGATGAAGCTTGGCTCAGCCTTGAACTGGATAAGATAATAGAATCCTGAGGTCTTGTGCTGGATTGGATATGCCAGCTGACGAAGTCCCCAGTCCTCCTCGTACACTACCTCGCCACCATTGTCGGCGATCAGTTTTGTGTACTTGGCAACCGCTTCCTTCATCTGTTGTTCAGACAAAACGGGAGTTGCGATGAAAACGGTCTCGTACTGTTTTAACATTTGACTTAATTGTTTAATAATAAATAAATTGCAATCCTTTCGGGGACGTATGCCAACCCAAAAGGACTGCAAATATAGTCAATTATCTCAACTTTCGCAAATTAGCGGTCAAATCGCATTTGAATATTCATACAAAATCCGCGAATATGTCCGGCGCTTCGGCAAGCTCAGCGTCAGAAATGACTATTGCCGCCAACCTCATAGTGAGGAAAACTACTTTTCAGGAATATTCTCAAGCACTGCGACGAGGAACTTCCAGGTCTCGGCGACGGAGGCGATGTTCACGCGCTCGTCCGGTGAATGAGGATAGAGGATGGTAGGCCCGATGGAGACCATCTCCCAGTTCGGGTACTTGGCTCCCATAATGGCGCACTCAAGTCCTCCGTGGGTGGCCGTGATCTTGAGTTCCTTTCCGAAGAGGCTCTTGAAGGTGTCCTCCAGAACCTTGATCATCGGAGTGCCGAGTTTCGGAGCCCAACCGCTGTAAGCGCCTGATGTCGAATATTTCGCGCCGGCGAGCTCAAAGACGTAACGGATCGAGTCGGCGAGGTACATCTTGGCGGCGTCGATCGAGCTGCGGGTCAAGGAGTGAACCGTGAGATGTCCCTTCTGGGTGCGGACGATAGCCATATTGGTAGAGGTCTCGGTCAGGCCAGGAAGAGTGTCGCTCATCCTCTGGACTCCGTGAGGGCAGGCAAGGATGGCCTTGACAGCCTTGCCGATCACCTTAGGGCTGATGTAACGGGCAGCCGGAGCGCTCTGCTTCTCATAGATGAGAATCATATCCGGGTCTGAGTACTGGTACTCGAACTTGGACTCCTCGAACTTCTTCTCAACGAGAGCCTTGACCTTGCGCGAGTCCGCTGACGGGACGAGAATCTCAGCCTCGGCCTCGAACGGGATGGCGTTGCGGAGGGATCCACCGGTGATGGACGCGACCTTCACGTCATATTCAGAGATTACGGCTTCGAGAAGACGGCAGATGATCTTGTTGGCGTTGCCCCTGAAGAGGGAAATGTCCATTCCTGAGTGCCCGCCCTTGAGTCCCTTGACGGTGATCTTGTAGCCGACGAATCCTTCAGGAGTCTTATATGTTCTGTAAGCGAAGTCAGCCGCGCCGTCAACTCCACCGGCGCAACCGGTGCAAAGCTCGCCTTCCTCCTCAGAGTCAAGGTTCAGAAGAATGTCTCCCTTTAATATTCCGGCCTTGAGCGAGTTGGCACCGGTCATGCCGGTCTCCTCATCGTAGGTGATGAGAGCCTCAAGCGGGCCGTGCCTCAAAGTCTTGTCCTGAAGAACGGAAAGAGCGAGAGCGACTCCGATTCCGTTGTCGGCTCCGAGGGTAGTTCCCTTCGCGGTCACCCACTCCCCGTCTATCTCTGTCTCGATAGGATCAGTGAGGAAGTCGTGCTTCGTGTCAGCGGTCTTCTGCGGAACCATGTCCATGTGGGCCTGCATTATCACTCCCTTGCGGTTCTCGTAGCCTGGAGTGGCCGGAACTGTGAATATGATGTTGCCGGTGTCGTCCTTTTTCACGTCAACACCGTGCTCCTTTCCCCAGCCCAGGAGATAGTCCTGAACCTTGCCTTCATGCTTTGAAGGACGAGGAACCCTTGTCAGGCCGTAGAAGTTCTCCCAAACGGCCTTTGGCTGCAAATCTTTAATTGTCATAGCGTTACTTATTAATATGTGAATATGTATTCTTTAATGTTTGCTGAATATTTTTTTCCGGATTACTTTGAAAGCGGGAAATAGCCCTCGGTTCCGAGCTGGTAGATGGCCATCCTGTCCTGAAGGAACGAGGTCACGCCATCGGAAAGACGGACTGTGCAGATGGCCGGAATCCTGTAGATGGCCACATTCGACTTTGCTTGGGCACCCTTGCCGGAAGCCTCTCCGATCGGCTGAGGGACAATCTCCAAAAGGTAAGGTTTTCCGGACATATTGTCTGCCGAGACGATTCCGTCTGTATCTGAGATTCTGAACGCTACGTAGGTCTGAGACTTTCTGTTCTTTACAGGAACGACATCGCATTTGAGTTTCTGGGTCTGGAAATCGCTGTAGCCGATGAACATGGACATATATTCCTTCTCCAGAGCGGAGATTTCCTTGAGGGCCGCCCCCATAGCCTCACCACTGTAAGTGGCGTCGGTGTCGCCTGTGACGATCTGAACCCTTTTCTGACGAAGATTGAATATCATGTCGGCTGCCTCCTTGGCCCTCTGCTCAAGGGACTTCTGGACAACCATATTCTGCTGCACGGCGATGCGGTTGTAGGAAGCGTCCTCCTTGACTCCACGGTAAAGCGTGGCGGCCTCGGATGTAAGGTTGGAGCTTACACCCTTTCCGTTGAAATCAGCCCCGGCCTGCGTGGTGAACCTCCACTCGGCGCTCTCACCGAAACTTCCGTCATTGACCGCGATAAGTCCCTGGGAGGTAAGCGAAAGGAAAGACTGCGTGGCCTTGTCCGGATTGACATAGTAGCGGAAATTCTGATCGGCCTCGATGTACGGGGTCATACGGACCGTGCTGAGCGTGCAGGTGGTCTGGTCTGCCTGACGGGCGTCAACGCCAAGATATTTCTGGGCGTACTTGGCGTAAGGGCCTGCATAGAAATATTCACGGACGGCCTCCACCTCGATTGTAATGGTGGTCTGAGGAAGGGCGTAGGAAACGGTTCCTACGGGATCCTGGGCCGAGATTCTTCCGGCTGGCAGCAAAGCGGCGGCCAGACAGAGAAGCGATACTGTGCGGTAATTCTTCATATTCATAAAATTTTTGTCATTTCCATCTTTTGTGCGTCCAGAGGTAGTTCTCCGGGTGTTTTTCCAGATCGACCTGAAGCAGGCTGTAATATTCCTGCATTATCGAGTGAGGGGTCATCGTCGAGGCGTCGCGGCATATTTCCTTGAAGGTCCATTCGTAGTGGCCTCGGGAGACCGGAATCAGGCTCATATAGAAGACGCTGTAGTGCAGTTTGTGGGCGATTGACGCTCCGCCGAGCATCGTCCGGGTCGGCTGGTGCATAAAGTCCACAACGTCATTCACCGTAGAGTTCCGGTAAGGGCACTGGTCGGTCGGGATTATGTAGATTTTCTTGTCCTCCTTGTGAGACAAGGCGAAACGCAGTAGGTTCACGGAACTGACGTAACCGGTGTAGCCTTCCCGCAGAACCGGAGCGCAGCGGTTGACCCGCATTATCTCGTCCCACATCCTGCTGCTCAGTGGCTTATAGACGGCGATGATGTCATTGGCCTCCATCTTTGACCGCTCAGAGTCCGGCCTGTAGTCGTAAGTCAGGCAGCCACCGGTTAGTTCCCAGTTGCCGAAATGGCTGTTCAATACGACAACCCCGGGGCTCTCGGCAAGCGCGGCCTCCACGGTGTCCAGGTTGGTATATTCAACCAAACGTTTCCTGTGCAGCCTTTCAGGATTGCGGCATCCGCCGAACCAGATGGTCTCGGCTATCACCTCGCCGAAATGCTTGTAGAAGGCATTGGAGATTTGCTTCAGCTCCTTGTATTTCTTGTCAGGGAAAGCGCGGGAGAGGTTGATCATCACCACATCACGGCGGTAATGCATCACATCACGCAGCAGCCAGGCAAAGAAGCCCGCCCACGCGTAATGGAATCCCAGCGGAAGCGCCGAGATCACCCTCAGAAGTCCTTGCATCAGTTTCGTCAAAATCTTCATCTTTCTACAATCTGTCGCACATCAGGCAAATATAATGAAAGAGGAGGTCAATATGAAATTTAATTGAGGTCAGGACCCCATCATATTTCCAACCATTCCACCTCGCCGCCCCAGATTGACAGGAAACGCAAGAAGTCCGCGCCTGAGATCACGACGCTGGCAGTGTTCTCGCAAGGGTGGAAACTTATCTTGTCGGCGGTACGCAACGTGCTGTCAATGTAATATTTGACACGGTGACCGTTCGGGAAGAGTTCCTTGGGATCCGCATCCTTCGGATCGATGTCATTGATAAGTCCGAAGGCCGACACCGACCCAGGATGCAGATCAAGGCATCGAACCATCCTTTCCTCCGACGCGAAAGACAGCTTTCCCTGCTTCAACGTATGCTCCAGGCTATGGATGTCGAGCGTCTTATGGCATTCCATACTCACAAGGTAGTGCCTGTTCCCCTTATGGTTCCGCAGAAAAAGGTTCTTGCAATGCGTCGCGTCAGGAATATTCCCCCAATACGCCAGACACTCCTCCACCGAGCACAATGCCGGATGCTCGTACAACTTATATTCAATATCATTGGCCTTAAGGAAGTTCAGCACTTTGCTCCTCAGCCGGCCACGTTCCAATTCATCGATTTCCATCTGCGTTTCTGTTTTGGGTGTAAATTTAGGCAATTTTTCGGTTATGGGAACGAGGACTCAGAAACGGCGTACCTGGATTCCTCGTATTTCCGAATCTTTCGCCTGACTGACACCTTGGGGATATGACTGTCAGATAAATGATAATTTACGTGCAAGCTGAGCACAGATTAGGGACAAGGCCTATCGGCATGAGTCCGGAAGAATAGACAAAATAACCGCCATTTCTTGCCGTTATCGGCAAGAAATCCTATATTTGTATCGGCATATGCTATTTTCCGTGCCGTAGATTATGGATTACATCTCTACTAAAGAATATGCAGCGGCACACGGTGTCGCCGAACGCACAGTGAGGAACTACTGTGTTCAAGGTAAAATTGCTGGAGTACAGCTTGTCGGCAAAACGTGGAGTGTGCCAGCCGAGGCTCCACTCCCTCAGCGCAAGAATGCAAAAAACAGGATATCTCCCCTTTTGAAGACATTGTGCGAGCAAAAAGACTCCGGAATCAAAGGCGGAATATATCACCGCACTCAAATTGACCTGACATATAATTCAAACCATATCGAAGGTAGCCGGTTAACAAAAGAGCAGACTCGATACATATTCGAGACTAACACGATTGGAATCACGGATAATGCTGTGAAAGTGGATGATATCATTGAAACCACCAATCATTTCCGCTGCATCGACTTTATAATTGACCACGCGAAAGAGCCATTGACAGAAAGTATGATAAAACAACTTCACCGGTTGCTGAAAAGCGGGACTTCGGACGCATCGAAATCCTGGTTTACGGTCGGTGAATACAAACGGATACCTAACGAGGTTGGAGGAATGGAGACGACCTCACCACAGAATGTAGGGCATGAACTGCGTGCATTGTTAAAAGAATACAGAGGGAAAAAGGTAATTCTGTTTGATGATATACTTGGCTTTCATCAGCGTTTTGAAGCAATACACCCCTTTCAGGATGGTAATGGCAGAGTCGGACGCCTGATAATGTTCAAGGAATGTCTTAATCACGACATTGTTCCGTTCATTATTACAGACGAACTGAAAATGTTCTATTATCGTGGATTGCACGAATGGAAAACAATTCCCGGGTACCTTACTGATACCTGTCTGACAGCACAAGACTATTACAAGAAACTCCTTGACTATTTCAGAATCAAATATTGAAGCTGATTTTATGACCGAGAGTCGGACTACGACATAAATTTGGTGAGTTGAGGAGTTTTGCGTATATTAGTAACTTGTTATGCGAGCAGGAAGAGAGAGATGGATTTTGGACGCACGCATGACAGCCAAACGGAGAGCCAAGCGGGGTATAGAATGAAATATTAATAACACAAATAATTTAAAAGTAAACAACATTGTATGAAAGGACATCCTAAAGGACTGATTTCAGCGGCGCTGAGCAACATGGGCGAGCGCTTCGGGTACTACATTATGAATGCGGTTCTCACACTCTTCCTTTGTTCGAAGTTCGGGCTGAGTGACGAGACTGGAGGACTCATCTACTCATTCTTCTATGCTGGAATCTACATTCTGAGCCTCGTGGGAGGTATCATCGCCGACCGCACGCAGAACTACAAGGGAACCATCCAGAAAGGTCTCATCATTATGGCGTTGGGCTATGTGGTTCTCTCCGTTCCGATCCTCGCGACACCTGAGAACAAGGCGTGGCTGCTGCCGCTGACCTGCTTCGCTCTCTTCCTGATCGCGTTCGGCAACGGTCTGTTCAAGGGCAATCTTCAGGCGATCGTCGGACAGATGTACGACAATTTCGAGGCCGAGGCCGCCAAGCAAGGTCCCGAGGCACTCAAGGAGGCACAGGGGAAGCGTGACTCCGGATTCCAGATCTTCTACGTGTTCATCAACATCGGAGGCCTCGTGGCTCCGTTCGTGGCTCCTCTTCTTAGAAGCTGGTGGCTGAAAGTCAACGGATTCATCTACAACTCACAGCTCCCTAGACTCTGCCATGAGTTCATCAACAACGGGACAACTTCACAGAACTTCCTCGACGAGGCAGCCAAGGCCGGTGCCGATCCTGCTGTCCTTGCACAGGGCGGTGAGGCCATCGGACAGTTCTGCACAAACTATCTGGACGTGTTCAACGCCGGAATCCACTACTCTTTCATCGCATCGGTTGTGGCTATGATGATCTCTCTTGTGATATTCATTGTCAACAAGAAGAAGTTCCCTACCCCGGCCAAGAAGGCAGCCTCCGCCAATGCCGGCTACACCGCCGAGGAGAAGGCAACCATGGCAAAGGAGATCAAGCAGAGAATGTACGCCCTGTTCGCGGTTCTCGGCGTTGTGATCTTCTTCTGGCTCGCGTTCCACCAGAACGGACAGTCCCTCTCGCTCTTCGCGCGTGACTTCGTCAACACCGACAAGATCGCCCCGGAGATCTGGCAGGCCGTCAATCCGTTCTTCGTGATCGTGCTGACCCCTATCATCATGTGGATCTTCGGCGCCCTCGGCAAGAGAGGCAAGCAGATCTCGACCCCTCGCAAGATCGCCTACGGAATGGGAATCGCGGCGACCGCCTATCTGTTCCTCGCGATATTCTCAGGCGTTATGGGTTATCCTTCAGCCACCGATTTCAGAGGTATGGAAGTCGCCCAGCAGGCAACTATGAAGGCCGGACCTTGGGTTCTTATAGCGACCTATTTCTTCCTCACCGTGGCTGAGCTCTTCATCTCCCCTCTCGGACTCTCGTTCGTGTCAAAGGTCGCCCCGAAGCACCTTCTCGGACTTTGCCAGGGACTCTGGCTCGGCGCCACCGCGGTGGGCAACCTCTTCTTGTGGATCGGCCCTCTGATGTACAACAAGATGCCTCTGTGGGCCTGCTGGAGCGTGTTCCTCTGCATGTGCCTCCTGGCAATGGGCGTGATGCTCGGCATGGTCAAGTGGCTTGAGAAAGTAACAAAGTAACATAGTATGTTCAAAAACCAACCGAAAGGTTTATTCGCGCTCGCCCTCGCCAACACGGGCGAGCGCTTCGGCTACTACACGATGCTGGCCATCTTTATGCTGTTCCTCCAGGCCAAGTTCGGATGGGAGCAGTCAACGGCCAGCCAGGTTTACTCGATCTTCCTCGCGGCGGTGTACTTCATGCCGGTCGTGGGAGGATGGCTCGCTGACAAGATAGGATTCGGCAAATGCGTCGTCACGGGAATCTGCGTGATGTTCATCGGTTATCTGGTACTGGCAGTCCCTACAGCGGCCAACGGGTTTGGAGTCACCGTGATGCTCGCGGCCCTGCTGCTCATCGCTGTCGGAACGGGTCTATTCAAGGGGAACCTTCAGGTTCTGGTCGGCAACCTTTACGATGATCCACGGTACGCATCCAAACGGGACAGCGCGTTCAGCCTGTTCTATATGGCCATCAACATCGGTTCGATGTTCGCTCCTGCCGCCGCCACCGCCATCACAAACAAGTTCCTGGCAAAGGCGGGGCTCATATACAAGGCTGCGATTCCGGCGTTGGCCCACCAGCAGATGGCCGGCACGATCACTCCGGAGGGAGCCGAGCAACTGAACGGGCTTATGGCGATGATGCCGGACGCAAACGCGGCCGGAATGGGGCTCGACCAGTTCTGTCCGTACTACATCGACAAGCTTTCTGCTTCTTACAATATGGGATTCGCGGTGGCGTGCATCTCACTCGTGGTCTCGATAGCGATCTATTTCGCGACAAAGAGCTGGTTCAAGCACGCTGACGTCAACGCCAAACAGGCCAAGACCTCCGGAGGCAATTACGTGGAGCTCACTCCGAAACAGACCAAGGAGCGTATCGTGGCCCTGTGCCTCGTGTTTGCTGTGGTTATCTTCTTCTGGATGGCGTTCCACCAGAACGGCCAGTCGCTGACCTGGTTCGCACGCGACTACACGCAAAGCACTGCCGAGGGCTGGAGCAGAATCGGGTTCAACATCTGGGCGCTGGCTCTCATCGCGACCTCAGTCTATACTCTTTTCGGAATATTCCAGTCAGAGAAGGCTTCCGGCAAGATCGGCTGCGGAGCCGTGACCGCCGCCCTCTGGTGCGGGGCCTACGCCATATTCAAAGGCCTTCCTAACCCTCTGGAGATCCAGCCACAGCTCTTCCAACAGTTCAATCCGTTCTTCGTGGTGGCCCTCACACCGGTGTCTATGGCCATATTCAGTGCCCTCGCCGCGAAAAAGACCGCCAAGCATCCTGAGGGAATGGAGCCTTCCGCGCCGAAGAAGATCGGAATAGGAATGCTTGTGGCGGCCTGCGGCTATCTGGTGATGATCTTCGCCTCCATTGGCCAGCCTTCACCGGCTTCGCTCAACGGCACGGTAGCTCCGGATCCAGTGGTGCCGATGTACCTGATCGGAACCTACCTGATCCTGACTTTCGCCGAGCTTCTGCTCAGCCCGATGGGCATCTCCTTCGTGTCGAAGGTGGCGCCTCCTAAGTACAAAGGTCTTATGATGGGCCTGTGGTTCGCGGCGACCGCTGTCGGCAACTACCTCAGTTCCATCCCTGGACTGCTTTGGAAAAAGGTTTCCCTCACGGCCAACTGGAGCATTCTGATGGGACTTTGCATCGCCGCCGGTGTGGTGATGTTCGCGCTGCTTAAGAAACTGGAGGCGGCGACGAAGGATTAAAACAAAATACTTCAGGCTCGGCAAAAATGACTTCTAAATGACAGAAGAGACAAGACAAACTTTGATCCTGTGGGCTGAGACCTACAACGACCCTCAGTACTTCCAGGAAGATCCGATAGCTTTCCCGACCTTGTTCGCGCAGCGTTTCAAGGCCGGGAAACGCTCATTGGCCGACGTGGAAATCGCGGCGGTCTTCGCGGCGCATTTCGCCTGGGGCCGCAGGGCGATGATCATCAGGGACTGCGGCAGACTTTTCGAGGAAATGGACTGGAAGCCTTATGAATATGTGATGCGCGGCAAGTGGCGGGACGACGGCACCAGCATCCACCGCACGATCAAATGGAGCGAGGTGGCTGGAATATGCTCCCGTCTGAAAAGCGCCTATGAGGCAAGCCCATCCCTCGAATCTCTGTCCCAGGACGAGTTCAGGACGAATATCTTCGGCCAGAAATCCGACCTCAAGGCTCCGAACAAGAAGATCAATATGATGAGGCGGTGGATGGTCAGGAACGATGGCAAGGTGGATTTGGGAATATGGAAGGACACGGATCCAGCCTATCTTCTCATCCCGTTGGATGTGCACGTCTATGACGAGGCGATTGCGCTCGGGCTCACGACCAGAAAGCAGAAGGACATCACGACCGTACGGGAGATCACCGACTGCTTCGCGGACATATTCCCCGGCGATCCTTGCAAAGGGGACTTCTCCCTCTTCGGCTACGGTGTGACACATCCAAAGCCGACCAAAACAAAATAACGAATATATTCGTATAATAATAAATGTGGCCGACAGTTTGCAATATTCGCAAATGATTGTCCGCCTTTGGGAATTGATATATGCCAAGACTTTTCATCATAGCAGGTTGCAACGGTTCCGGGAAGACCACGGCGTCCTACGCGCTTCTGCCGGGGATGCTGGAATGCAGCGAGTTCGTGAACTCCGATGAGTTCGCGAAAAGCCTTTCGCCGTTCCATCCGGAAAGCGCCTACGTCGCCGCCAGCCGCTATATGCTGATGAAGATGAGGTTCCTGCTCCAGAGGAAGGCCGATTTCTGCATCGAGACCACGCTCGCCACACGTTTTCTTCTCAAAGTCATCAAAGAGGCCAAGGAGGCAGGTTACTACGTGACCATCCTTTACTTCTGGCTCAACTCCCCGGATCTCGCCGTGTCAAGAGTCGCGGCCAGAGTCGCGGCGGGAGGCCACAACATCAAGGAAGAGACCATCCGGAGGCGCTACAATGTCGGACTCCACTATCTTTTCCGGGACTTTATGCCGATCTGCGACAGATGGCTTCTCCTTGACAACTCGAATGTGCCGTTCTCAATTGTGGCTGAGGCATCTGAAGACGGAAAGATAATCCGGGAGCCGGAAAAGTTCAGCAGAATCCAGGCGATCAACGCCGAGTACGAAAAACATCTGGAAGAAGAAAAAAGAAAGACAAAGAATGTATAAGGATAAAAACTATTATCTCAACCTTTTTCAAGTCAGCGAGGCGCAGTTGGAAAGACTTGCGGCCGAAGGTTTGAAAGGGGGCGGGAGCTACTGCGACCTGTTCTTCGAGAACACTTCGTACAACGACCTGCTGCTGCGGGACGGGATCGTCTCCTCTGGCGGATTCCACATCGACTACGGTGTCGGAATCAGGGTTCTGAAAGGAGACAAGACTGGCTATGCCTACTCCGAAAGCACGGATTCCCGCTCGATGGCCGAGGCGGCCCTGGCGGCCTCCAAGATAGCGGAAGGCGGCACCGGAACAGCGTCTGCGATTTGCTGCAGAACCGTCACAGCGCCTAAGGACAGATATTCTTATGAATATGATTGGAGATCATCCGACGCGACGCAGCTTGTCCCGTGGCTGGAAAAATTGAAGGAGAAGATTGCCGCGAAAGACTCCAGAATAGTGAAGATCATCGTCTCGTTCTCCGGACAAGTAAGCGATATCCTGATGTTCAACTCCTTGGGAGAATTGACATTCGAGACAAGGCCGATGGGAATCCTGTCAGCCTCAGTCGTGTTCAGCCAGGACGGCAAGATCGAGAGCAAGAACACCTCCAGGGCGTACCGAGCGGGCACAGAGATGCTTACGGAATCGCTTCTGGACGAGATCGCGGACAGCATTGAGGCGGGGATAGACGACCGTTTCGTGGCCAAACGCCCGAAAGGCGGGCAGATGCCTGTCGTGATGGGTGCCGGAGCTTCGGGGATATTGCTGCACGAGGCTATGGGACACGCTTTCGAGGCGGATTTCAACAGGAAAGGCCAGTCAGTCTTCTCAGAGAAAATGGGACAGAAAATCTGCGACGAAAGCATCTCGATCGTGGATGACGGCACGATTCCGTTCAATAGAGGTTCCATCAATTTCGACGACGAGGGCGTTCCGGGACAAAAGACATATATGGTAAAGGACGGGATTCTGACCTCATACCTGCACGACAGGATCAGCGCCGGATTCTACGGGGTCTCCCCTACCGGCAACGGACGGCGGGAATCATTCCGTTACGCTCCGATCCCGAGAATGAGGGCGACATATATGGAAAGCGGCAAGGCCGACAAGGAAAGCATCATCGCATCCGTGAAGAAAGGTATATATGTGGATCAGTTCAGCAACGGTGAGGTTCAGATCGGTGAAGGAGATTTCACGTTCTTTGTCAAGAGCGGATTCCTGATCGAGAACGGACGGCTGACCCAGCCGGTCAAGGATATAAACATCATCGGTAACGGGCCGCAAGCATTGGCCGACATTGTGGCCGTGGGGAATGACCTGAAGATTGACGAGGGGGCCTGGACGTGCGGAAAGGGACAGAGTTGCCCGGTCTCCTGCGGAATCCCTACCGTGCTGATCAACAAGCTTACAGTTGGAGGAGAATAAGATGGAAGAGATAAACGGAATGTTGACTGCGGAGGAGATTCTCGTCGCGGAGAAATGTCTGGAGAAGTCTCTGGCACTTGGAGCGGACAAGGTGCGCATCACGCTGAACAAGAGCCTGATGGAGCTGTTCGGAACCCTTAACGGAGAACTTGACAAGGTCTCGCACTGTCTGGACAGATCGATCAGCGTCTGCCTTTTCGTGGACGGAAAATTTGGCAGTTTCTCCACCAACCGGCTGGTGGAAAGCGAATTGGATGATTTCCTGAAAAAGGCGATCGCAACGGTCAGGATGCTTGCGGAAGACCCTTGCAGAGACTTGCCGGATCCGTCCAGAACGGCGAAAAACGCCGTGACCGGCAAGGAACTCGGACTTTATGACGAGACTTATCCGGCCCTGACATCGGACGAAAGACTAAGGATGGCGATCGACGCGAGCATATTCAAAATGCACTGTGGCGAAGGACTCATCTCGGAGGAGGGGGAATATTCAGATTCCATCTTCGACTCGCTTGTGCTTGATTCCAACGGACTTAGATGCCGCCACACCGAGACTTCCTTTGAATATGGGGTCGAGGTGACCGTGCAGGATGCGGACGGGAACAGGTTCAGCAGTTACTGGTGGGACGCCACACCGATGCTCAAGGATCTGAATATCAAGGACTGCGGTGAGATAGCGTTCAAGCGGGCGATGTCACAGATAGGCCCGGTCAAGATCGAGAGCGGGAAATATTCGATGGTCATTGAAAGCGAGGTGGCATCGAGGCTTGTGACGCCTGTGCTGAACGCTCTGGGAGGATATTCATTGCAGCAGAAGAATTCGTTTATGCTGGATTCGCTGGGGAAGAAGATGTTTCCGGAGTGGCTCAACATTTGGGACAGGCCGGTGAGTGTCGGGGAGACGGGGTCGAGGCTCTTTGATTCTGAAGGAGTTGCGACATCAGAGACACCGATTATTGAGAATGGGGTAGTGAAGGAATATTTCGTCAATACCTATATATCGAAGAAGATGGGGGTTGATCCTACAATTGAGGACGCTACCAGGCCGGTGGTTTTGCCTTGTTTCGCGCCATCGGTTGCGGGGAAGGTCACTTCGTCGGTCGCTGAGCCTGTCGAAGCGACTGGGGAAGATGATCGTATTGCCGACACTTCGGCAAGCTCAGTGACCGAGGCAATAGGCAAGGAGGAACTGATGCGCATAGTCGGCGATGGCATCCTCGTGACCGGCTTCAACGGCGGCAACAGCAACTCGGCCACTGGCGACTTCTCCTTCGGAGTCGAGGGCTTCCTGTTCAAGGACGGAAAGATTGTCCACCCGGTAAGAGAGATGCTCATAACCGGCAATCTCCTCACCCTTTGGAACAATCTTTTGGCAGCTGGAAACGACGCGAGGTTCTGTAAGTCAAAACTTATTCCTACCTTAGCGTTCGGAAATGTCGATTTCAGCGCGTGACGCGGAATCAGAGACAGCACATAACAAGCAGAAAATAAATTCATTAACAATAAAACATCATTATGAAAGTACAAAAAAACAATGTGGTCGAGCTGACCTACGAACTGATTGTGGACGGGAAACTCGCCGACAAGGCCACCGAAGAGCGTCCGCTTGGCTACATTCACGGAACACATATGCTTCTTCCTAAATTCGAGAGCGAGGTCGAGGGCAAGGAGCCGGGCGACGAGTTCGCGTTCACCCTCACTCCGGAGGAAGGCTACGGCACATTCGACGCCAGCCGACTCTTTGAGTTGCCTAAGGCAGCGTTCGAGATTGATGGGAAAGTTCGCGAGGATCTTCTCGTTGTAGGCCAGATCATCCCTATGCTCAGCAACACAGGCCAGGTAGTTCAGGGAACTGTTCACGAGGTCAAGCCAGACACCGTTGTGATGGACTTCAACCACCCGATGGCCGGCAAGACCCTCAACTTCACCGGCAAGGTGGTGAGCGTCAGGGAAGCCACGGAGAAGGAGCTCAAGGAAGGCCTCCACGGCGAGTTCCTCCCACAGGAGGAGCACGAGTGCCACTGCCACAAGGGCGAAGGCGGCTGCGAGGGTCACAAGGATGGCGAGTGCTGTCACGGAGAAGGCAAGAAGGACGGCGAATGCTGCCACGGCAACGGCGACTGCCACAAAGAATAATCCAGGAATATGCGCACGGCGGTTGTCATACTGAACTGGAACACAAAGGAATATCTTGAGCGTTTCCTGCCCGGTCTGCTGGCCTCGGCCACGGACGGGGTGGAGATCATTGTCGCCGACAGCGCCTCCACGGATGGATCGATGGAGATGCTGTCCGAGAAGTTCCCGACAGTGCGGCAGATCCGTCTGGACAAGAACTACGGATTCACCGGCGGCTACAACAGGGCCTTCAAGGCTGTCTGCGAGCTGCCGGATGCCGGAGATCTTGAATATTTCGTGCTCATAAACTCTGACATCGAAGTTCCCCAGGACTGGCTGAAACCTCTAACAGATTGGATGGACAGTCACCCTGACTGCGCGGCCTGCGCCCCGAAACTCCATTCCTGGTACGAAAAAGACACCTTTGAATATGCCGGTGCGGCCGGCGGCCTTCTGGACCGTTTCGGCTATCCGTTCTGCCGCGGAAGGGTTCTCAAAAGAGTGGAGAAAGACAACGGACAGTATGACTCTCCCGCAAAGGTCTTCTGGGCCACAGGAGCCTGTCTGATGATCCGAAAGACGGAATATTCAAAGATGGGCGGGCTGGACGACAGGTTTTTCGCCCATATGGAGGAGATTGACCTCTGCTGGAGACTACAGTTGGAGGGGAAGAGCATATTCGTTGTGCCTCAATCGGTTGTGTGGCATCTCGGAGGCGGGACGTTGCCGAACGACTCACCGTGGAAGCTGAAGCTGAACTACCGGAACAATCTGCTGATGCTCCAGAACAACCTCGCGAAGACATATTCATTGCAGGAAGTGAGGGAGCTGACGCCGGAAAAGGCTGCCGTCAAGGCTTGCAGACGCGCCCGAGGCACCATATTCCTAAGAATGTGCTTGGACGGCTGCTCTGCGCTTGTCTATCTGCTGACAGGCAAGAAAGACTGCTTCAAGGCGGTTTGGGAGGCGCACAAGGAGTTCCGGCGACTGGAGGTCAGGCCAGATGTCAAGGCGATTCAGGAATATGCCGACACACACCGCAGGATTGATGTTCCGGCGCTTTTCCCGGAGTGGATCGTGCCGCTTGCTATGCTCAAGGGGAACGGAATTTTTGAATATTTAAGAAAGTTGATATGAAAATCGTCATTCAGGGAGCCGGCGAGGTAGGTTCGCATCTGGCGAAGATGCTTAGTCTTGAGGCCAATGACATAACCGTCATTGACGATGATCCGCAGAGGCTTGCCAACATCAGCTCGATAGCCGACGTGATCGCCATCGAAGGAGCGCCATCCTCGCTGAGGGTGATGCGCGAGGCCGACGTGCAGGACGCTGATCTGTTCATCTCCGTCGTGCCTTTCGTGCCACAGGATGTGAACATCGTGAGCGCGCTGCTCGCCAAAAATCTCGGAGCTAAGAAAGTTACAGCCCGAATTGACGACAACGACTTTCTCTCGGCCGAGAACAAGCTGCTGTTCAAGCAGATGGGCATCGAGTTGATGTTCTATCCCGAGAGGCTTGCGGCCGACGAGATATTCGATCTGCTCAAGCATTCCTCCTCGACTGAATCCATGGATTTCGCCCGTGGAAAGCTTCAGGTCGAGGTGTTCAAACTGGAGGAGGACTCCCCTCTTCTGGACATGAAGCTCGCTGAGTTCGCCGCCATAGCGACAAGTGACGAGTTGCAGTTCCGTGTGATCGCTATCTCACGCGGTGGCAAGACCATTATGCCGAAGTACGACACCAAGTTTATGTTCAATGACTTGGTCTTCATCATAGCCACCCGCGAAGGTATGGCATTCCTGATGAAGTTCCTCGGCAAGAGCAACATAGAGATCGACAAGGTGATGATCCTCGGCGGATCGGACATCGCCGAGCTGGTCGCCGCAAGGCTCAGCCAGAAAATCAGTTCCGTGAAGATTCTGGAGCGGGACAAGGAGCGTGGAATGATTCTGTCGGAAAGGCTGCCGGACAATGTGATCATCGTCATCGGTGACGGCAGGAACTCCGACCTGCTTCTGGAGGAAGGGATCAAGGACTACGACGCATTTCTGGCCCTGACCGGCAACGACGAGGCCAATGTGCTGGCCTGCGTGGTGGCGAAGAAATTCGGCGTTGACAGGACCATCGCCGAGGTCGAGAACATCGAGTACATCCACCTTGCCGAGGAGATGGGCGTGGACTCGGTCATCAACAAGAAACTGATCACCGCCGGCCGCCTGTTCAAGTTCACCCTAAGCGGCAAGGCCCGCCTGGTCAAGTATATGAGCGGCACGGACGCGGAGGTTCTTGAATATACCGTCGCCCCGAACAGTGCCATCACGAAAGGCACCCTGAAAGACATCTCGTTCCCGAAAGACGCCGTGATCGGCGGCCTCATCCGAGGCAGCGAATCCTACATCGCGATCGGATCCACCCGCATAGAGCCCTACGACCGAGTCGTCGTCTTCGCCCTCCCGCACACCGTCAAGGACATCGACAGGCTGTTCAGGTAGATTAACTCTCAGAAAACAATTGAGTTTTTCTGTTGCCTTCCAACCATCTATTTGATACTGATGAAGGTGAGGAGAATCACAGGGAGGTAGTCTTTCAGGCTGGACTGGAGGGCTTTGCGGACGAAACGGATGTTGTTGTCAACCTTGTCTTCGGAGATATTCAACAACTCGGCGACCTCCTTGTATTTCCTGTTTTCCGCAATGGGACACCCATTTTAGCAGTTGGCCGAGATGATGTCAAGCAACTCGGTGACTTCTGGCTCCTCTTTGGTGTGCAGGAGCACTGACTTTCGCTTGTTGTCGTATGGATTGATGTAGTCAATCTGATATATTTTCTCCGCGAGGAAGCGGGCCCTGTCCAAGGTGATCCTAGTACCGGCAGTTTTCAGGATGCGCTCCAACTCCAGCATGATCGTGTATGCCACGAAACATATGCAGACGTGGGCCTCAATCCTGTTGAGGAGCCTGTGGTACATCGGACGGATGTCAAGGTCCGTCTTGCAGAGGCGGAAGGCGCGTTCTATCATGAAGAGGTATCCATATTCCTCTATCACCCTGTCATCCGTGAGCGTGCTGTTTGTTGTGTAGCCCTTGTAGCCGTCCAGACATTTATCCTTGGTGACCTTGTCGTAGTCAATCCTGACGGAGGCGTCTCCTGTCATCGTAAGGAAGCGGTTGTAACCGCGGTTGTTCAGTTTATCCTTGGTGATTCTGTCCGTTTTGAAGCGTTTCTCAAGCCGCTTGAGGCCCCTCTCGCGTGGCTGTAGGGCCGATTGCTGGACTAAAAGTCAAAAACTGCGGAAAATAGGAAGAAAAATATTTCTGTTTTTTAAGACGATTTTTCTGTTTCTTATGTTTTGAATATGTTTCTTTTCGTTTTTTACGTTTTTTGTCCATATTATTGCGGTTCAAATATTTAACACCTAAATATATGGACTTCTTTAAAGACAAAAATGAGCTCGCCCCGTTCGTCAACCTGCGGAGCGACGTCGGATTCAAGGCGGTGTTCGCCGACAAAAACAACAAGGACATCCTCATCGGAGTGCTGAACCAGATCCTACCGCCAGAGGCAAGGATCGAGGACATCAAGGAATATTCAGACCGCGAGCAGCGGAGGGATGTCCCCTACGGGAAGAAGACGGTCCTCGACCTGGTCTGCGTGGACAAGGACGACAGGACCTTCATCGTCGAGATGCAGGCAGCGGAAGAGGACTACTTCTTCGAAAGGTGCGTCTATTACGCATCAGGACTCTATCACCTGGAGCTGTCGGACGGGGAACGGTACAAGGGGCTGCGTCCTGTCTATGTGGTGTCGTTCCTGAACTACCGCCTTAAGCACGATGACGAGTCCCTCTGGGACACCGACCACTTCATCTCGTATTGGCGGTTCTCCGAAAAACGCACCGGAATGGTTGCGGATCAGACAATTAGTGTTATCTTTGTGGAGATGACGCTGTTCACCAAGACGCTGGAGGAGTGCGTGACGGAGTTCGACAGGCTGTTCTACATATTCAGGAACAGTGAGGGCTTCCAAAGGGTCCCCGAATGGATCGAGGAGGTCGGAGGAATTTCCAGACGGCTCGCCGAGGCGTGCGAGATCGCGGCGTTCGACAAGGATAAGAAACTTAAATACGAAATTGACAAGATGAACGAGTGGGACATTCTGGCGCAGCGGGAATTCGCCGAGCGCAAGGGCTTCGAGGCGGGATACGCCGATGGCGAGGCCAAGGGAATCGCTGACGGGACAGCAAAAGGAAAGGCTGAAGGAAAGGCTGAAGGAAAGGCTGAAGGAAAGGCTGAAGGAAAGGCAGAGGTAGCCAAAGCTATGCTTCTTGGTGGAATGGCCAAGGAACTCGTGATGCGGTTCTGCGGACTTACAAAGGAACAAGTTGATAATCTGGCCGACGAGTTAGCGTAAAGTCAACATTGATTCGATTGTTGACCAAGTGGTCACAGTCTTCTTCACAATCATAATGTGGAATCACACCCATTGATTCAGTGCGAGTTACGAAAGGCTGCCGGTCATTTTCAGAGGGCAGCCTTTACGAACATATTCATTTACAACACATTACGATTCACGCCTCCATAGCCTGATTCTATTGAGGATGGTGCTGAAAGTGACAGATGGAGGGCACAAGCCAGCAAGTCCCTTGCACGACTCTTTCGATTTGTAGGTACAGGAGATGTCAGACGGAGAGCTCAAGCCAGCGGGTTTCCTTGGTGTCGAGTTCCGAGGAGACCTCGGCGAAACGGGTGGTGACCTTCTGGAGCTCGGCGGGGTCGGTGAGGCCGCCATTCATCTTGGACTCCAGGTCGGACTTCTCGGCGGTGAGGGACTCGATGTCTTTCTCAAGTTGCTCAAGCTCACGCTGTTCCTTATAGCTTAGCTTGCGGGGAGCATCGGGACTGGAAGGCTTGGATGAAGCACCGGCGTCAAGCGGAGACGAGGCTGAAAGTGAGCCGGCAACAGCGGCGGACTTAGAGGCACGTTCCTCCTCACGGGCCTTGGCGCGTTTCTCGGCCTCATAGTCCTTGATGAACTCACGATACTGGCTGTAGCTGCCGATGAAGTCCTTGACCTCACCATCGCCGCAGAAGACAAACAGATGGTCCACCAAGCGGTCCAGAAAATGACGGTCGTGGGAGACAAGGATCAAAGTGCCCTTGAACTCTTTCAGATACTCTTCAAGAATATTTATGGTCACGATGTCCAGATCGTTCGTCGGCTCGTCCATTATCAGCAGGTTCGGCTGCCTCATCAGGATGGTCAGCAGGTAGAGGCGGCGTTTCTCTCCTCCGGAAAGCTTGCTGATGCGGTTGTTCAGCATATCGTGCGGGAAGAGGAACTGGCTCAACAGATGAGTGTCGTTCACGGTCTCCAGAACAGTCTGGTTCTCATCGAACTGCATTCCGCTCTGGCGGTAGTAGCCGATCTTCAGAGACTCTCCCCTCTCGATCACGCCGGTGGTTCTACAAAGCTCACCTACCGTGGTTCGGCCAGGCTCACCAACCGTAGAAGAACCAGAATCCGACTGATCCATATTCCCGATCAGAAGATTGATGAATGTGGTCTTGCCGACACCGTTCTTGCCGACGATGCCGACTTTCTCGTAGCGCTGGAAATTATAAGTAAAATGGCTCAGGTAGCAGTCTCCGCCGTAATAGAAACTGACATCCTTGCAGTTGATGATCTTGGTTCCGAGCCTGGAGGCAGGCCCCATCTCGCCGAGGCTCACGCTGTCAGTCCTGTAAACCTGCTCGGCCCTGTCCTTCAGCTCGTAGAAAGCGTTCTTGCGGTACTTGGCCTTGCCGGTTCTGGCGCATGGACTTGCGTGCATCCACTCCAGCTCACGGCGCAGAAGATTCTTGATCTTGTCTGTCTCGGCATTGTAGTTTTCGATGCGTTCCTGCCTCTTCTCCAGATAGTTCTGATAGTCGCCTTTATAAATATATACGGCTCCGTGATCCATCTCCATCACGGTGTTAGCCACGGAATCCAGAAAATAACGGTCATGGGTCACCATCAGAAGCGTGCATCGGGCGTGAGACAGATAGTTCTCCAGAAACTCGATGCCGTCGATGTCCAGATGGTTGGTCGGCTCGTCCATCACGAAGAAGTCCGCCTCGCTGGCAAGCATCACGATGATGGCGGCACGCTTGATCTCCCCGCCCGAAAGCACCTTCATCTTACGGTCATATTCAGACATCCCGAAGGAGGTCAGAAGGCGGCGGACGCGCTGCTCATATTCAGCAAGATGCTCAGGATCAAGGTTCTTCGTCCACTGTTCGCTGTCCCGCATAATCTGATTCCACACGGTGGATTCGGGATCATATTCATACTCCTGCTCAAGGAACGCGATGCGGATGTCCTTGAGGAATATGATCTTGCCGCCGGAGTCGGAGCTGTCCTTGCCGGCCAGAATGCGCAGAAGGCTGGTCTTACCGGTGCCGTTCGGGGCTATCAGGGCGATCTTGTCGCCCTCGTTGATGTTGAAGTCGATGTGCTCAAACAGGACTTTCGGCCCGTATGACTTGGAGATGTTCTCTATCTGAAGGTAACTTGGCATATTCGTAGTAAAATGTAACCGTCAACAAAATCTTCTAAAACAACCGGCCCCGCTTTCCTGCCGCCTGCAAAATTAGCGATTAATCGCCGAATATTCGCTCTTCTGCCCCTCAAAATCTTCCCAGCCTCCGTCCGCATCTTGAAGTAATTTCACAAAACACGTTCAGCCGAAGTGGCAGCGGAAGGCGGTAAAACAATGAATAAGCTGAATAACTCGTGGTAAATCCTCTGAGTTTTTCAACATATTCATTAATAGGCAACGCTCTAAGGCACATTGGCATGAACGTGTTTTGTAAGATGCAACGGCCATTTGCAGTAGCAGCCGAAGGCCTTGGAACATCCGAAGCATCCGAAGCGAATCATTACGTACTGTTGTTTGTGTTTTCAGAGTAATTTCATATCTTTGAGGTGATTATGAACCAGATCCATCAGGAGTACACGATGGAAAGGAGACCGGAAAGCCTTCCCTGGCGAGGGTCATTCCGGCTTATGACGACAAGAGAACCCTACTTTCGGAAAACAACAACCAAAGAATATGAATAAATACATCATCACTATCATTGTGGCCCTTACGGCTTTAGGAATCGGTGCCAAGGCGCAGACCGTCTATTCATGTCAGTACAAAAGCGAGGCGGACATTGTGATTTATTTTACTGACTACAAGAGCGAGGCCGGATGGAGGAACAATAGCAAAAAACATCTGATGTACTGACGTTTAGAAAGTACGACTTGTCATTGATCGCGGCTCTGGTGGCCGCGGTCGGTGTTTCCGCCCAGAGCCACATCCGGCATTGGCGAGCGGCCGCACCAAATATTCGCGCCACACAGTAGATAGACCGAAGAGTTTTTCCGGCTATCGGTGTGAACGTGTTTTGTAAGATGTGGGAGTCGCGGATTTGCAACCCCATCAACAATATTACCGGCAACACCATCTACATTTCCACCCACATTTCTATCTACATTTTTACCTACATTTCCACCAACATTTCCGTCAGCATTCATCCTCAAACGGGATTTCTTTTGCGCGGAGGGGAGAAGAATCACGTTTTTTGTGTAAGTTTGCAGTCCCCACGGAGAAGGATGGGCTATGGGCGATGCGGCTGGAGGCCTTCCCGTCATGTGCGGGGATGGAAAAGCGAATAGGGATGTTGAATATTCACGAAAATTAAATAATTGAGAATATGAGGTTTACGAATAGGATTCTGATGATGGCACTGCTGATGGCGGGTCTTTTTGCGGCGTCTGTCGACGGGTTCTGCTGGGGGCAGAAGGGGCATGATGTCACTTGCGCTGTCGCGCAGCGGCATCTTACCCGAAAGGCGGCAAGGAAGATTGACGAAATACTTGACGGGAAGACCATTGTGTACTGGGCGAATTGGATGGACAATGCCAGCCACACTCCTGAATACAGGTACACCAGCTCGTGGCATTACAGGAACACTGACGAGGGCGAGACTTTCAGCGGAGCTCCCCTTAACGAGAACGGCGATGTCGTCCGCGCCGTCAACGAGCAGATAGCGGCGTTGAAAAGCGGAAAGCTTGACAAGGAGGAGCAGGCGCTCTCATTGAAGTTCCTGGTCCACCTTATGGGCGACCTGCATTGTCCGATGCACATGGGGCACAGATCGGACCGCGGCGGCAACAGATGGCAGGTGCAATTCTTCAACAACGGTACGAACCTTCATTCCATCTGGGACACCGGAATCATCGAGAGCGCCCACAAATGGACATATTCGGAATGGGTCGAGCAGATTGACACCAACCCTCGGGCCGAGAACAGGAAGATGGCGGAAGGGACACCGGAATCCTGGGGCGAGGAGACCTACGGAATCTGCAGGACAATCTACGCCTCGACTCCTGTCGGCTCAAAACTGTCCTATGACTACGTGGGCGAATGGACCGAGACGGTGGAAGTCCAGCTTCTACGCGGCGGCCTGCGGCTTGCCGCTGTCCTGAACGACATTTTCGGATAGCCCGGAGGAGCATCAGAAACCGAAATAGTTCCGGGCGTTGTTGTAGGAGATGTCGCGGACCATACGGGCGACAGTGTCAATCTCGGATGCCGGAATCTTGCCGGCCTCGACATCGGTGCCGATGATGTCGCAGAGAATGCGGCGGAAATATTCGTGGCGCGGGTAGCTGATAAAGCTGCGGGAGTCGGTCAGCATTCCAACAAAACGGCTGAGGAGGCCGAGAGAGGACAAGGTGTCCATCTGACGGCGCATTCCATTCTCCTGATCGAGGAACCACCAGCCGGAGCCGAACTGCATCTTGCCGGGAACCGTGCCGTCGTTGAAATTGTAAGCCATTGTGGTCATTACCTCATTGTCCTTCGGATTGAGGCAATAGAGAATGGTCTTCGCAAGGTTGCCGGTCATGTCCAAGACATCGAAGAATCTGTTTCCGGCCACGGCTATTGGCTTGTCATTCATCGAATCACAACCTGCGTCAGGTCCGACACCCTTGAATAGCCTCGTACAGTTGTTGCGCAAAGGCCCTACGTGGAACTGCTGCGTCCACCCGGACTCCGCGTCCATCACGGCAAGGTCGTACAGGACGGCACTCTTGTACTTGACAGCGTCATATTCATCAACAGGCATCCCTGAAAGGATGGTTTTGAATATTCTTTCAATCTCGCTTTCATCATATTCATCAGCATAGAATGTGTCGAGACCGTGGTCCGAAAGGCGGCAGCCCATCGACCCGAAGAAGTCGTGCCTTTTGCGGAGGGCCTCGATCAATGATGAATATGACCGTATCTCGATTCCGGCAGCCTCGGAGAGTCTCCCAAGATATTCATTGAATGACTTGACATCCTCGATTCCCATCACCTTGTCAGGCCTCCAGGTAGGCAGCACTTTGGTGCCGAACGGGTGTTCCGCGATCTGTTTGTGCCAACGCAGGTCATCCGCCGGGTCATCGGTCGTGCAGACCACCTCCACGTTGAACTTCCGGATAAGCGCCTGGCCGCGGAACTCCGGGGTGGCCAGCTTGGCGTTGCACTCCTCGAAGATCTCACGAGCGGTCTCCGGCTTCAGGATTTTGTCTATTCCGAAAACACGGCTCAGCTCCAGATGAGACCAGTGGTAGAGAGGATTCCGCATGAGGTAAGGCATGGTCTCAGCCCACTTTTCAAACTTTTCCCAAGCTGACTTGTCTCCGGTGATATATTCCTCCGGCACTCCGTTCGCCCTCATCGCGCGCCATTTGTAGTGGTCGCCGCTGTGGCCGTCCACCAGCCAAAGCTGCGTGATGTCGCGGAACCGGACGTTCTCGGCGATCTCCCGTGGTGAAAGATGGCAGTGATAGTCTATTATCGGCAGTTTCTCGGCCTCGCCGTGGAACAACTGACGTGCCGTCTCATTGGACAGCATAAAGTTTTCGTTGATGAATGCGCTCATTGTCTGTTCTTTAACATTTGGATGTTCTTTCGGTCCGGAAGACTTGTAGCCTAAGTCATTCCTCCGTCAGAACCTGGCTTGACAAAGTTAACAATGGTAACGCTAATTCGCAACATAAATATGGTCTGACATTATGTCAGCGATTATGTAATTGGCAGATAATTTGATACCTTTGCAGTCGCTTTGGATGGTCCGGTGACTGTCCAGAGCGTGGATTGTTTTGATTATAAGGAGTATCAGATATGAGCAAAAAGAACAAGGAAGTAAATAATAAAGAGCAGGAAGAGCCTAAGCAGGCCGGCAAGACTGCCGAATCGGCGGAAAACAAAGCCGGAAACGAGCAGAAAGGCAAGGAAGAGGCTCCGGAGGTTGACGAGGAGGCCAAGAAGATTGAGGAGAAACTCAACACTCTTCTGAAAGAAAACGAGGAGCTTAAGGCCAGCGTGGCAAAGGAGAAGGATGACTACATCCGCCTGATGGCCGATTTCGAGAACTTCCGCAGACATTCCGCGGAGGCAAAGCTTGAGCTTGTCTCGTCAGCGGCGGCTGACACGATCAAGGGTCTGCTTCCGGTGCTGGATGACTGCGAGAGGGCGATGAAGATGCTGGAGGAGAACTCGGCCGATGAGGTGGCCAAGGAAGGCACTGCGTTGATATTCAACAAACTGATGGGATATCTTAAAACCAAGGGACTTGAGGTGATCAAGGCCAAGGGCGAGAAGTTCGATACGGACTTCCACGAGGCTGTGGCCCAGTTCCCGGTTCCGGAGGAAGACAAGAAAGGCCTGGTGTATGATGTCGTCCAGACGGGCTACACCCTTTCCGGAAAGGTCATCCGCTACGCCAAGGTTGTTGTCGGAATATAGGAGATAGACGAATATGGCAGAAAAAAGAGATTACTACGAGGTGTTGGGGGTCGCGAAGACAGCCAGCGCCGATGAGATAAAGAAAGCCTACAGGGCTGCCGCAATGAAGTGGCATCCTGACCGTTGGGTGGACGGCACCGAGGCTGAGAAGAAGACCGCCGAGGAGAAATTCAAGGAAGCTTCGGAGGCATATTCAGTGCTCAGCGACCCTGACAAAAAGGCAAAATATGACCAGTTCGGATTCGCTGGTGTGGACGGCCAGTCTGGGCCGGACTTCAGCGGAGGGTTCGGAAACCTGAACGACATCCTGAACGACCTGTTCGGAGGAGGCTTCAGCGGATTCACCGGCTTCGGTGGATTCGGCGGAGGTCAGGGACGCACTCAGCAGCAAAGGGTTATGAAAGGCCGTGACATCCGTACAAGGATTCGTCTTACCCTTGAGGAGATCGCCAGCGGAGCGGAGAAAGAGATCACAATCGAGCGCAACAGACCTTGTCCTGACTGCGGAGGACGCGGAACCAAGAACGCTTCCGATGTCAAGACCTGCCCGACCTGCAACGGCACAGGACAGACACAGCGTGTGGTCAACTCGCTGTTCGGAAGGACGGTGACATATTCAACCTGCCCGCAGTGCGGCGGCGAAGGGAAAGTCATCAGCAATCCTTGCCGTACCTGTGGCGGCACTGGTTTAGTCCGCAGACGCGAGACCGTGAAGGTCAAGATCCCGGCGGGTGTCGAGGATGGTATGCAACTGACGATCAAAGGCGAAGGGCACGCCGCCCCTCACAACGGTGTGAACGGTGACCTGCTCGTTATCATCGAGGAGATTCCTCACTCATCATTGAAACGCGACGGCAAGAACCTGTTTTATTCTACAGTGATTTCCGTTACCGACGCCATCTTGGGAACCGAGATCACGGTACCTTGTCTGGATGGGTCATACAAAGTGAAAGTAGATCCCGGCACCCAATCCGGCACCGTGATGAAGCTTCGCGGAAAGGGACTCCCTGCCGTGAGCGGGTACGGAAGCGGAACAGGAGACCTTTACGTGAAGATTCTGGTCTGGATTCCAAAGAGACTCTCCTCTGATGAGAGGAACGCCCTGGAGAATATGAGGACAAGCCGTTCGTTCACCCCGGATCCTTCCCGTGACGACAAGGCGTTGTTCGACAAGATGAAGAACATTTTCTAAATGAGAGGCAAACTAATAATCGGCGTAATGGCCTTCCTGTGCGTTTCGTGCGGGAGGGCTGTTTCCGTTCTTGACAGCGACTTCAAACTGGATCACGTGCTGGAGGTCGAAGGGCGCCAGGGGGTCGCCACCGACGGGGATTTCTACTATATTTCCGGATCCACCGCACTCTATAAATATGATATGGAGGGCAATCTGGTCGCCAGGAACGAAGCCCCGTTCAAAGACCTTCAACTGGAATGCAACCACATCGGCGACATCGACGAATATGACGGAGAGATCTTCGCCGGTTGCGAATATTTCCTTGACGGTGTCGGCAAGAACATCCAGACCGCCATCTACGATGCGAAGACCCTTGAATATAAGCGTTCAATCCCTTGGGTTCCGGAATCCGGCCAGGTCGAATGCTGCGGCCTCACCGTTGACCGTGACCGCAAGGAGGTCTGGATGGCCGACTGGGTACAAGGCTCGGAACTTTACTGCTACGACCTCAAGACCGGGAAGTACCTCAGGAATCTGACACTCTCCCCCGCCCCGAGACTCCAGCAGGGTATCTACTGCGTGGACGGGCAGATGCTCGTCTCCTGCGATGACGGTGACGCCGAGAAAGACGAGCCTGACAACCTTTACAAGGTAGATCTGGAGACAGGTGAGGTAACGTTGTTCCGCACGATGGACGATTTCATCCTGACCGGTGAGATAGAGGGGCTTACGATGAATCCCAAGAACGGTAATCTCATCGTGATGTCCAACAGAGGCGCAAGGATCATCCTCGGCATGCCGAAGGGCTTTTACCCAGGCTACGACCGGGAGATCCACAACATCTACATTTACACACCAGAAAATAACAACGAACGATAATGGCAAAAGTAATCACATTCGGCGAGATCATGCTCAGGCTCTCCACCCCGGGCTACCTAAGATTCTCGCAGGCAAAACAATTCGAGGCCACTTTCGGAGGCGGTGAGGCCAATGTGGCCGTGTCTCTGGCCAATTTCGGAATAGACACGGAATTCGTCACCAGATTCCCCGATAACGACATAGCGCGAAGCTGCATCCGCGACCTTCACTCCTACGGGGTAGGCACGAAGCACTGCGTCTTCGGCGGAGAGCGCCTGGGAATATATTTCCTTGAGACCGGTGCAGTGGCACGTCCAAGCAAGGTAGTTTACGACCGTGCATATTCATCAATCTCAACCATCCAGCCGGGAATGATCGATTGGGAGAAGGTCTTCGAGGGAGCGGACTGGTTCCATTGGACCGGTATCACTCCGGCGATCAGCCAGAGTGCGGCGGATGTCTGCCTTGAGGCGGTAAAGGCCGCGAACAGACTTGGAATATTCGTGTCCTGCGACCTCAACTACAGGAAGAACCTTTGGAAATATGGCAAGACCGCGGCTGAGGTTATGCCGGCCCTCGTGGAAGGCTGCGACCTCATCCTTGGCAACGAGGAGGACGCCGAAAAGGAGTTCGGTATCAAGCCGGAGGGATTCAACGCCGAACAGACGGATGGAGCCATTGACCAGAGTCGTTTTGAGAGCGTCTGCAGACAGCTTATGGCAAGGTTCCCGCGCTGCAAGAAGGTGGCCATCACCCTGCGCGGCTCGATCAACGCCAACCACAATACCTGGGGCGGGGTAATATTCAATGGAGAGAGACTCTTCCAGTCCCGCCGCTATGACATCACACACATCGTAGACCGTGTCGGCGGAGGAGACTCGTTTATGGGCGGACTCATCTATGGCCTCCTGACCTACAAGGATGACCAGCAGGCGATTGACTTCGCCGCGGCGGCATCTGCGCTGAAGCACACCATTTTCGGTGACTTCAACCAGGTCAACGTCAAGGAAGTGGAGAATCTTATGAAAGGAAACGGCTCAGGCCGTGTGTCAAGATAATTTTACGGATATGTCAAAATACAGAAAGCTTGAGACCTTGACGGCGATGAAAGAGACGGGAATAGTCCCGGTCTTCTTCAACAATAATGTGGAAATCGCCCAAAACGTTGTCAAGGCCTGCTATGAAGGCGGCATCAGGGCCTTTGAGTTCACAAACCGCGGAGACTTCGCGATCGAGGTTTTCAAGGAGTTGTCCAAGTTCGTTTTGGCCGAGTGCCCCGGGCTTATCCTCGGTGCGGGAACCATTCTGGACACTCCAACGGCAGCTCTATACATTCAGATGGGCGCGAACTTCATCGTGTCACCGTCTCTGAACCCGGAGGTCGCCAGACTGTGCAACAGACACGGGATTCCTTACACCCCTGGATGCGGAAGCGTCACCGAGATCTGCAACGCGCAGGAACTCGGCTGTGACCTCGTGAAGGTCTTCCCTGCCGGAAGCGTAGGCGGACCGAAGTTCGTGAAGGACGTTCTCGCACCTCTGCCTTGGTCTATGATCATGGCCACAGGAAGTGTGGAGCCGACCGAGGAGAATCTCTCGGCCTGGGCCAAATCCGGAGTCACCTGCGTCGGGATGGGCTCTAAACTGTTCCCGAAAGAGATGATCGCGGCCGGAGAATGGTCAAAAATCACCGATTTGTGCAGATCAGCGCTGAAATTCTTCAAATAATCTCAAAAAGTTTTTGGAATTAAGAAAATATTCGTACATTTGCAGTCCGAAAAAACAAGAGCAACCGCTTACGGGTCGTTATCAAATGTGCGTAATGTTGCCACAAAATTTATTGAGAAATGGATTTGATTAAAGTTGTAGAACAGGCTTTCGCTAACGAGAAAGTCGCTACGTATCCAAAATTCAAGGCCGGTGACACAGTTACCGTAACCTACAGAATTAAGGAAGGTGACAAGGATAGACTCCAGAAGTTCAGAGGCGTGGTTATCCAGCTTAGAGGTGCTACTCCTCAGACAAAGACCTTCACAGTCCGCAAGATTTCAGGAGGTATCGGAGTTGAGAGGATTTTCCCGATTCAGTCACCATTCATTGACAGCATTGAACTGAACAAGGTCGGCAAGGTTCGCAGGGCAAGAATCTTCTATCTGCGTCAGCTTTCCGGTAAGAAGGCAAGAATCAAGGAAAAGAAGCTTGCCATAGTTAAGGAAGAGCAAGCATAGTCCTTGTAGAGATAAAGTCGGAGCGGGTCTCCGACAAACTGGTCCCCTAGCTCAACTGAATAGAGCATTTGACTACGGATCAAAAGGTTACAGGTTTGAATCCTGTGGGGATCACAAAGATGCGAGGCTATTGAACACAATCAATAAGTCTCGCATTTGTTTTGCGGAATTAGCTCAGTTGGTAGAGCGTTGGCTTCCCAAGCCGAAGGTCACGAGTTCGAGCCTCGCATTCCGCTCAGAGAAAACGGCAAAGGTAATCCACCTTGGCCGTTTTTGTTTTACAAAAGACGGTATATTCTGTACACGGAAAGGCCTTCGCACGTACATTTTCTATCCCGTAAAACAACTGAAGATCGCTCTTACGGGTATGCAGAACTTTGCGCACCTAAAACAGCTTCCATTTGATAGACAACAAGTTGGCGTTCCAGGTGCGCTCATATTCGCACACCTAAGAGTCGGAGACCCCGGCACAGAGCGTTCTATCGGTGTTCCGGACTTCCAGGTGCGCGTGGTTTACCGCACCTGAAACGCCATTGACCTGACAGTCAGCGAACTGCTCTTTCAGGTGTGACACCTGAGTGTTATGGGCATATCATAGAATAGTCTGCGGGGCCTAGGGGCCACGCTATATGTCTCGCAGATCTTAAAGGTACGTGTTGCCATTTTGCAAAACGGCGGCATACGATTATGCTTCCACGTCATTGTGAGGCCGGGCCGTATGCCACCTACGGATCCGGAAACCATAGGCGGCATATCCACAGGCCTCTCGCTGTACTCAGGGAGGGTTTGTTTGCCGCCATATTCACATAATGCTGGTGTCGCCAGCTCGTATATAATTGTTCGGCGACTGCCTGCACGCCAGATTAGTCAACTGCTATATAGTTACCATAGTTAAAGATAACATTGAGACAGGTTATGCCAACTTCATCCCGCTTTGAACTTTCGGTCTGATGTATTAAGCGCTTACTGATTTAGCAAAAGAACTTCAATGTAAGACTCTGTGAAAGCCATAGTGACGAAGAAAATTTCCAACACTATGTCTTTCAATAAATTACGATAAAAGAAAAGTTAGACGGAAAACTTCAGGTAAAACTATTATCAGATAACTTTGTCAGTAAAGAACACAAGTTATGGATCATAGAACCATCACACGAAAGAATAATGCGGGACATCTCATCCTGTCCGCGCTTCTCCTATGTCAACCCTTGATTCTTTCAGCGATAAACCCGCAAAGGGAATATTCGATTCCGGTTGAAGAACGAGGAAATAACTTTGAAGAGTTACAGGTGGAGACCACAGATGGCTTCAAGATAAACGTATGGCATTTGCCATCGGAAAATGGGACGCCTCTGATCATTTCCGAATCAGATGCCGGGAATATGGGCGACTGGGTGCATCTTGGGCGATTCCTGCAATTGTACGGCATCGATGTCTGGCTCTATGACTATCGTGGTTTCGGCGCAAGCTCAGACTTCTCCATCGAACGGAACCAGTTGTTCCACACGGAATTTGTCTCGGACCTGTCAGCGGTCTCGAACTATGTATATTATCGAACTGGAAAGGTTCCCTACCTTATGGGAATATCAATGGGCTCGCTGATAGTGGATGAGTTTCTGAAGAAAACTGACATCCCTGTAAACGGCTTGATCTTCGATGGCTATGTCGGCGATCCGAACAAATGGGTGAAAAGGTTAAAACAGCTGAAAGGGAAAACAGTGAATATTCCCAACGGATATGTCTATTCCAAGCCTAAAAGACGGAAAGTCAAAATTTTATACATAGTTGCGACAGAAGACAGTTTCTCATTGCCGGAGGACATCCCTTATAGGAAATCGAAAGACACTCAAATAAAGACATTCGACTGCGGTCACATTATGGCCTTCTGGGACAACACGATGGACTATGTCGCGGCAATAGTGGATTTCATTAATCGCACAAGAGAATATAGTACGAAACTTTCGGTCACTTCGATGGTTGGTAAGCTATGCCGAACCACGAGCTCCGTGACCGGAACGGAGAAGTCGGCAAAAATCAATCCAAAACATTCTTAGATAATCAGTTATGAAAAAGCATCCACTAAAAAGATGGCTGACGAATATGTTCCCATATTCAACGGCAGTGCTCTTGTGTCTGGCAAGCGCCATCTCTTGTGAAAACAAGACTCAGACAAATTCATTTGACTACAGAGATTTTGAGAAGGCCTCCACGCTGTCCCTGACAGATGTTTTCGAGCCGATAAGATTCATTCCCCTTAAGACGGACGAGGCCTACAATCTTTCAAACATCCTTAAGGTCTGTATGTCGGAGGATTCCTTTTATCTTCTGACCGTCAATCCTTTTGGAATATTCCGCTTTGCACTTGACGGCTCTCTGATCTCCACAATATCAGTGGAAGGACGCGCCGAGGGTGAATATCTGATTCCGACGGACATCGCTTACAGCAAAGCGGACAATGTCTTGTATGTCGCGGACATCGCCAAGGGAATAATGAAGTTTTCCAGCGATGGCACATATCTTTCAACTATCTCTACTACTACGAGCTACAAAAACCGGCAATTTGTGGTTTCCGATTCCGGCTCAATAATCGAGAATGTGCTGAACATCATTGGGAATGAGCGTGATGCCATAGTTGAACTAAGCCAGAAAGGAGACACACTCCATTATATTCCGAATACCTTCTTCTTTGACTGTGAGAGCCCCTTCGCGCTTCCGAATCACCATTCCCTACGGAAGTACGCAGATGAGATATTGTTCAACCCGGCGTGCCGCGACACTATCTATTCGTACAGCGCGGGACGGTTGACACCGAAATATTCATTCTTCTTCCCTCACTCTGTCACAAAGGAAGACTTGAGGGACTTCAACAGCAATGTCTCAGACACGCAGCTTATCGTGGAATATGCTGAAGACAACAAGAATCTCTATCTCAGCATCTTCGACAGGAGCTGGGATTATAAACACTTTGTCCTAAAAAAGACTGACGGAATCATTTACAAGGGAGATTTCAGGCTCTCTGACAGTTTTGGCACAGAATTCAGCCCGAGATGGCAATGCGAGGGTTGGCTGATTGATGTTCTTGATCCTTCGACTATTAACCATGCATACTACCGGGACATCACCGATGAGGCCCGTCAGAAAGCATACACCTACCTGTCATCCGTTGGCGTGGATGGAATCACTGCCGAATCGGATCCGATCATTATGCTCGCAAAGACTAAGAAGCTGTTTTGAATTGTTTGTTTGAAGGTTTGAGAGTGAAAAACTTCAGTTTCGACCGCTTCTTCCAAGGAAGATAGCGGTGCTATCTGACTGAAGAAGCGGGAAGAAAATGAAGATTTTTCACCTCAAAGAACATTTCAAACAATTCAAAACAGCTTCTAAATAGTTTGTCCGGTAAACAAGCGTTTCACCGGAGAAACGGCTGTCATCTCCCGCTTTGTCCGGGCAGAGAGGCTTTTACCGGAGGAAATATGTTATTTGCAAACTTTATCCGGGCAAAGGCACTTATACCGGAGAAAAGTCTGACAATCTGGCGGCAGGACGGGAACGGAATGTCAGGCAGCAAGACGGGAGCGGAGCCAGATTCCGAGGTTGGTGTCGTGCTCGGTCAGGCCGAGTTTGCGGCGGATGTCACTGCTGATTATGTAGTTGCGCTTCTTCTTGAGATAGTTGCCGACATCCTTGCCTTTGAGCCCGAGGACATAGAGGCAGCAATAGCCGATCTCCCAATCCGTCAGGCCGTGGGACTTCAGCTCGGACACGAATCCGGGATGGCTGTCACGGAAGAGCACCATCGTGGAACGCAGGAAATCATCCTGATCCGAGACCAGGCGGTCAAGCTCAGCCTCCGCTGCCCTGTCGAATGAGCAGTCCGAGGAAAGCCTGGACGCTAAGAACTTGTCCAGCACCGACATCCTTTCCCGGATTATGGCCAATGCCTCATCGTCCGGCTTACCCATCAGCTCTCGGTGGGTTCTTCTGAACAGCCTTACGACAACAACCAGAACCGCAATCACAATGACGACCAAAAGGCAAAGCAGCCAGATGGACTTGCCACGGTCCACAATCGCCTGCTTGTCGGTATAACGCTCCTCGATGATCTTCTGTCTCTGAAGGGCAAGGGTATCCTTGTGGACAGAGGCGGCGTTCTGATCGATTATATTCTTGTAATAAAGGGCTTTCTCTTTCATCGCCTCATCCCCAGACGTGGAATAATAGTCAACCGCGATGTTGATTATGCTGTCGGAGGTGATCTCCATTCCGACCTTTTCCAAAGCGATCGTGTAGAGCAGGGCGTGGCGGGCACGGAGTTCCTTCGTGCCAAGCAGACTACGGTCTAACGAGTCAAGCTCGACGAACGCGCTGTCAGGCTGTGTCTCCAGTTTTGCCTCAGCCTCATCGAGAAAACGTTCCGCCAGACTGAACGAGCGGCCGCAGGAAGCAAAGCACAAGGCAATGACAGCAAGGAATATGATGGTTTTGGGCCTCATCGGGTTCTAAGATAGCAAAAAATCGTGAGATGTAAGACTTTGTAATGAGCCAATATTAGCCGATAAGAACATAGTAAGTTAACTGTCAATATGTTATCATAAAATAAATAGCTATCAATTCTTGCTGATGTAAAACTATTTCCGGATAATTTTGTTAAAAAGGACATCAGTTATGAGAATCAGAAGACTATTTGCCGGAGCTGCAGTTGGCGCGGTCTGCGTGCTGGTCTCCGCTCACAGTTCGGTCGCCGCGTATGTCGAAGTCTGTATTGCAGTAGAGACAGAGACTGCTGGGAGGCCAGGGCAGACCTTCCGACAGGGACAGGAACCGAGCGAAGTTCCGGGGCAGGAGCAGGGGCAGGGACAAGAGCAGGGACAGGAACCGGATGAGGCTCAGGAGCAGGAATGGAAACAGGAACTGAAACAAGAACAGGAAAGAGCGGACACACTGAAGGCGGCAGTGTTCACCGGAAGAAGCGTCAAGCATTTCAGCGACCACCAGAAATTCTACCTGAACAAGGAAGACCGGAACACTCACGCGACCGCGCTGGAGACGCTCAAGCTGATTCCGGGAATCCTGGTCAGGGATGACGAGGTCTCGATGATGAACGGCAAAGGTCTGACGATCCTCCTCAACGGACTGCCGACCACCAGCGCTTCCCTATCCCTGCTCACCCCGGCGGACATCAAAAGCATCGACTTCTACCAGAACGCCCCGGCAAGATATTCATTCGCCGGCAGCGGCTCGATGGTCAACATCATCACCCGAAGACCCGGAATCGGCGGCAGCCTGATGCTGAACCTAAAGGAGGCGGTCACAACCCCTTGGGGCAACAACGCCGTCTCCTACCGCCAAATCCTGAAAAACACGATGATCGGCATTGAATATTCCGGGAAAACGACCAAAAGCGGCGGCTACGGCATCGATGAATTTCTTGAATATGAAGCCGGCGGCAATCTTTACACAAAAGTGAAAGAAGGTCTGGACACGGACTTCACGCGGAACCGGCACAACGTTTCTCTGGATCTGGTCAGGATGAAAGACGAGAATAGCGCCTTGAAAGCACAATTCACGTTAGGCTACGAGAAAAAGGACTGGCCCGTAAGCCAAAGCGCCCTCAAAACCGTCACGAATCTGACAACCCAAGAATCCACGACATCTGAAGTAACTGACCACAAGGACGATTGGTCCGAATATCTCTCCCCGGCACTCGACATCTACTGGAACCGCAGATTCTCCGACAGACACGAACTGTCAGTGAACTTCGTCGCCACCGCCTACGACACCAAAAGCCGCAAAGGGTTTTATGAATATGCCGGAGCGACTCCCCTGTTATCCTCGACAAGCCTGACCGACGGGCGGAAATATTCAGGAATCATTGAGGCCGTCTATGGATGGACGCTGTCCGAGAAACATAAGCTTGGTTTCGGAGCCAGAACCACAGCCAGCCTTGCCGAGCAAAACAGTGGTAACGGAGAAGTCACCGTCCGTTCGGACATCAACACCGATCTCGGTAGACTGTGGTGTGAATATTCAGGAAACGCAGGAGGGTTCAGCTATTCTGTCGGAGCGGCTATGGAACATTTCGGCTACGAAACCAATGCTTCCGGAAGGCACGACTACATCTATTTCCGCCCGCTCGTCCAGCTAAACTACACATTCAACGATCACTCCTCGATGTATTTTAATTACTCAAGCAATACTTCGACTCCGAAGATCGGATGGATGGGCGATGCGTCATATTACAAGGATGACAAATGGCTCGTGAGGAGCAACCCTGAACTCGAAAGTTACACAACACGGGATGCGATGATTGGATATTCATTCAACAATTCTTGGCTCTACATCAATCCATACATCCTTGTTTATCACAATGACAATCAAATAATTCCTATTTTCAGCCACACTGACGGGCTGCTTGTTGAAATGGATGAGAACTCGGGTAATATGCTTGCCGTGATGGCCGCTCTCGGAAGCAGGATCAAACCCTTCAGGAATATTCCCCTCTCGCTTACCGTCTATGCTATGTACAACGACCAAAGGTTGACAGGAGGCGGTGCGGACAGATCGGTCAAGAGTCTTGGCGGAATGGCGATGTTGAGATATTCAGGAAAGAAATGGACAGCCGAGGCTATGTACAACCAGCCCTTCAAATCGATCAGCGACATCGGGATCTCGAAGGGCGAGAACTACGGTTACTTTGAGTTCGCCCGCAGGATCGGAAAGAACCTCCGCATCGGAGCCGGAATGCGCTATCCGTTCTACCATTGGAAAGTCAGTGAGGAGACCGCACCCGGATCGCCTGTGACAATGAAAAACACAAGCAGGATGACCAGCCAGAAAAACACGGTCATCCTCACTTGTGTCTATAATTTCTCCTACGGAAAGGAAGTCCGGGCCGTCAGCAAGAAAATCAATAACTCCGACAGCGACTCCGGACTTTTCTAAGCCTCAGGGATCTCGTCGTTGGCGGGTATGGTGAACGGGGACTTGCCGGAAGCCACGGTGAAGTCCTCCTCCTCTTTTGGAGCCGGAGCAGGGACCTCGTACATTCCAGGACGGGAGCCGGAGGTGAGCTGATTGAACTCTTCCTCGGTGATCATCTTGCAGTTACCGTTAAACTTGGCATCCAACTCAACCTGAAGCCGGCGGATGTGGAGGTCGCCCTCAACCACGCAGGTGTCCTTGAGAGACAGGGTGTCCTTCACAAAGAAGTTCCCGTTGATCTTGCCCCAGAAATCAGCGTTGTTGCAGATGACGTCACCCTTGATGACAGCCTTCTCCCCCACCACGACCTTGGCCTGTGAGAAGATACGACCTTCGAACGTACCGTCAATCCTTATGTCGTTGGGAGATGTGATCTCACCCTTGATCACCGAACCGGCTGAGATCCTGCTGATGTCGTTCACGCTTGCAGAATCATTGGAACCATAATTCGCGCTCATATTCCTTTATTATTATATTCAGTTAATATATTCATTAAACCAGACCCGCGCCGTGGCAGTTCTTGTACTTCTTGCCGGATCCGCAAGGGCAAGGGTCATTGCGACCGATCTTCTTGTCCACGTGAATCGGAGTCCTCGCCTTCTGCTCGCCGTTGGTTGTGAGTTCGTTGCGCTGGGTCCTCATGTTGCTCATGTCCTGACTTCTCGGAGCCTGCGCCGGACGGGCCTCACTGTCCTCACGAAGAGGAACAAAGGCTCTGAGGAGGAATGAGAGCACATCCTTGTTGAGTTCCTCAAGCATTGTGGCAAAGAGGTTGTAGCTCTCCAGCTTGTAAACAACGAGCGGATCCTTCTGCTCGTAGGCGGCGTTCTGCACGCTCTGACGGAGGTCATCCATATCACGCAGATGCTGCTTCCAATGCTCATCAATCTGATAGAGGATGATGGAACGGCTGAGAGCCTTGGCGATCTCCTTGCCCTGAGTATTGTAAGCTTTCTCAAGATCCACACTGAGTGTCAGCATCTTGCGTCCGTCAGAGATAGGAATCGCTATGTTCTTGTACATATTCCCCTGCTTCTCGAAAATCATCTTGATGAACGGATAGACCTTCTCGGCGAGGGTGTTCATCCTGCGCTCGTAAACCGTCTGCATCTGCTTGCAGAGAGCGTCGGTGAGTTGGTCGCCCTTGGCGTTGGAATAGAACTTCTCATCGAATCCGAGGTCGATTGACAGCTGAGCCATAACATATTCCTCGAAATCCTGATAAGGCATTCCCTCCGCGCGGCCTGCGATGATAGAGGCGGAGTCGATCATCATATTCCTGACATCGATCTCGATCCTCTCACCAGAAAGGGCGTTGCGCCTTCTGGCATAGACGGCCTCGCGCTGGTAGTTCATCACGTCGTCATACTCAAGGAGTCTCTTACGGATTCCGAAGTTGTTCTCCTCGACTTTCTTCTGGGCATTCTCGATTGATTTAGAGAGCATTCCGCTGACAAGAGCCTCGTCATCGGCCATTCCGAGTTTGTCAACCACTCCGGCGATCCTCTCCGATCCGAACAGACGCATCAGCTTGTCCTCAAGGGAAACGTAGAACGCTGACGAGCCAGGGTCTCCCTGACGGCCGGCACGACCTCTGAGCTGACGGTCAACGCGGCGGCTGTCGTGTCTCTCCGTACCGATAATCGCAAGACCGCCGGCCTTCTTCACCTCCGGGGAGAGCTTGATGTCGGTACCACGGCCCGCCATGTTCGTGGCGATGGTCACTGTACTTGACATACCAGCCTGAGCGACGATCTCCGCTTCTCTTGCATGTTCCTTGGCATTGAGGACGTTGTGCTTTATGCCCCTCATCCGGAGCATTCGGCTAAGGAGCTCGGAAGTCTCCACATCCGTGGTGCCGACCAGAACCGGACGGCCTTCCTTGATGAGTTCCTCAACCTTATTGATGACGGCGGTGTACTTTGCCTTCTTTGTCTTATAAATAAGGTCATCCTGATCGTCTCTGATGACAGGACGGTTGGTCGGGATGACAACCACATCCAGCTTGTAGATGGACCAGAACTCGCCGGCCTCTGTCTCGGCCGTACCAGTCATGCCTGCAAGCTTGTGGTACATTCTGAAATAGTTCTGAAGGGTGACAGTCGCGAATGTCTGTGTGGCGGCCTCGACCTTGACGTTCTCCTTTGCCTCGACGGCCTGATGCAGACCATCGCTCCAGCGGCGGCCTTCCATAATACGTCCGGTCTGCTCATCCACAATCTTGACCTTGTTGTCAATCACAATGTAGTCAACATCCTTCTGGAACATAGCGTAGGCCTTGAGGAGCTGGATGACGGTGTGGACACGCTCGCTCTTCAGGGAGTAGTCCTCCATAAGGGCATCCTTCTTCTCCTGCTTCTCCTCGGCGGAGAGTTCCGTGTTCTTCTGGATCTCGGCAATCTGGCTTCCAACGTCAGGAAGCACGAAGAAATCCGGGTTGGAGACAGCATTGGCGAGCAAGTCGTGCCCCTTGTCGGTCATGTCCACGGAATGCTGCTGCTCGCTGATCACGAAATACAGTTCGTCGGTGACGATGTGCATCTCGCGCTCATTGTCCTGCATATAGTAGTTCTCGGCCTTCTGCATCAGCTGCTTCATACCCTGTTCGCTGAGGAATTTGATCAGAGGCTGGTACTTCGGAAGACCCTTGTAGGCACGCAGAAGAAGCATTCCTCCTTCGTCCTCCTTGCCGGCGGCGATCGCCTTCTTCGCATCGTTCAGGACCTGTGTCACGAGTGTGCGCTGCTTCTGGTAGAGGCTCTCGACATAAGGTCTGAACTCCATATACTGCTCGTCGTCCTGAGCCTTGGCCACAGGACCGGAGATGATCAACGGGGTACGGGCATCATCGATGAGCACGGAGTCAACCTCATCGACAATGGCATAGTGATGCTTCCTCTGGACGAGGTCTGTCATGTTCACTGCCATATTGTCACGAAGGTAGTCGAAACCGAACTCGTTGTTCGTACCGAAAGTTATGTCGCAGTTGTACGCTCTCTTGCGCGCGTCGCTGTTAGGCTCGTGCTTGTCGATGCAGTCCACCGAAAGGCCGTGGAACATATAGAGAGGTCCCATCCACTCGGAGTCACGTTTGGAGAGGTAATCGTTGACGGTCACCACGTGCACTCCCTTGCCAGCCAAGGCGTTGAGAAACACAGGGAGGGTCGCCACAAGGGTCTTTCCCTCACCTGTCGCCATCTCTGCGATCTTGCCCTGATGAAGCACAATACCACCGATCAGCTGGACATCGTAGTGGACCATATCCCAGGTCACCTCGTTGCCGCCGGCGATCCAGTGATTCTGATAGACAGCCTTGTCGCCCTCGATGTGCACGAAATCGTGGTTTATGCTGAGAGCGCGGTCGAAGTCATTGGCCGTCACCTCGATGGTGGCGTTCTCCTTGAACCTGCGGGCAGTGGACTTCATGATGGCGAAAGCCTCCGGAAGAATCTCCTCCAGAACCTTCTCGATCTCCGCGTCCTCATCCTTCACAAGTTTGTCCGACTCGGTCGCGAGGTTCTCTTTCTCGTGAACAGGAATATCCTCGTCCAGCTTGGCCTTGATCTCGGCGATCCTCTTCTCGAACGGTGCCTCGCACTCACGCAGCCTTGCCTTCAACTCCTCTGTCTTGGCTCTCAGCTCATCATTGGAGAGCTTGTCTATAGGACCGTAAGCCTCCAGAACCTTGTTGAGAACAGGCCTGATCTGCTTGAGGTCTCTGTCGGCCTTCGAGCCGAACACTTTTTTAAGAATACTAGCTATAGCCATAAAAAAATCAAATGTCTCTGATTATCCTACAAATTTAATGATAATCAAAGACATTTACAATTTTTAAGCCCCTAATGACGGAATGACCTTTTGTCAGTCAGAGGCCTCTTCCCTTAAAAGGTCGCCTATCCACGCATTAATACCCCTAAGAATCAGCGCATTACGCATCATAGACATCTATTCCGCCGGTTCAATCCACCAAATAATTCAGCAGTAGTTTACGAATATTATCGGAAATGCGCTTGTGCGCGTCCGTGGCGTTTTCCAGCATCTCCGCCAGATTCTTGTACTTGATCAGTTCACGGGTGTTCTCCTCGTTGCCGAATATGTACCCCATGTACTCCTCATAAGCGTCATCCGCCGCATGTTCCAACTCCGTCACACGCTCGCAGGCCATCGAGACAGCCGAAAGGTTCCTGCGAAGATCCACAAGAAGAGGTATCGTGTCATGAATGACCTCCGACTGGGACTTGGCCATCTGCGCCAGATCCTTCAACTGGTCGTCCAACTTGGCGGGACGGTAGATCAGGACGGCCTTGGAAGTGTCCTTGATGACATCCAGGCAATCGTCCATCGCCATCGCCACTGCCTGAAGGTCCAGTATGTTGACCTGAATGAACGGGCGCGCGGACAACATCTCGTGAAATTCGGTCAGAAGGGCATCCCCCTGCGCCTCGCAGGATTTGATCTCCTTTTCCATCCCCGAACGGAGTTCCACATCATCCGTCCCGAACATTTCAACCAGAAGAGAGGAGGTCTTGCACAGAAAATCTGTCTGCTGCGCAAGAATCGGAACAAAATCGTGGCGTGTCCCACGGAACAACATCCTAAATCTTTTCAAAAGCCCCATAAATATTTTCTTATACCCGATAAACTTTTTTTGTCACGGCCCAAATTTACAACCTATTTCGCGATTCCGCCACAATTCGATAAAAAACAGAAACTTTTTCATCGATTTTCTTTTTGAACGGCGCTCCATGTCACCCACAGAACTATCTTTGCATCAGGGTTTTGCCCGGCAGAGACTGTCCGACATGATTCTTTTCACGCTTGAATCCCGCCTGAAGGCCGGCCGGTCAGACACCGGTTCACAACAACACTAAGCGGCGTTCTGCCGCGGTATCCACTCAAAATTTCGAACTTGCTTTTACTCTTCGTCGGAGTCTCGAAGGTTGGCCGGCGGGAAGATGCGTGAAATGATCCGAACACTTTGAATTCCAGCATAAAGTTCGTAAATTGGTGGCGTAAAAAGACCAAGCCATGCGACTTGCATACTGCATACACGCCCTGAACCTTTCCGGCGGCATCGAGAGAGTACTCACAACAAAGGCCAACTACCTGGCCGATGTTATGGGCTATGAGATACACATCATCACGGCCCGGCAAAAAGGCCGGAAAGAGTTCTTTCCACTAAGCGGGAAGATAATCCGCCACGATCTTGACGCCAATGACAGGATGTTTCTCATCAAGTACAGGAAACGCCTTGACGCGCTTTTGGCCAAGATCCGTCCTGACATCACCGTGACCGTCTGCGACAACAGTCTCTATGCCCTCACAAGATGCACTGACGGTAGCGTGAAAATAGGGGAATTTCATTTTTCCCACGAGAAATTCCTTATGAAATACGGCACCAACGCCATTGGTAAGCTATACGCCTCCTTCAGGACACGAAAACTGGAAAATGCTGTCAGGAAACTGGACAGGTTTGTCGTGCTGACCAAGGCAGACAAAAATGACTGGCGGAAAGTGACTCCTGAAGTCGAGCAGATCTACAACCCGCTCCCGTTTGTGTCTGACGTAGTCTCCCCCCTCGACGAAAAACGCTGCATAGCCGCCGGACGGTTGGAAAGCCAGAAGAACTTCAAGGATCTGATCACGGCCTGGAAAACCGTTGATGCCAGGCATCCGGACTGGAAATTAAGCGTTTATGGCGATGGCAGCCAAAAAGAATCCCTTCAGGATCAGATAGACTCAATGGGCTTGAAAGGGAAAGTGACTCTGAAAGGGCGGACAAACGATGTCAGGAAAGAACTGCTCGGAAGCTCCTGCCTGGTGATGTCATCGAGGTTCGAAGGTTTCCCGATGATCCTTCTCGAAGCCCTTGCGACCGGATTGCCTATCGTAAGCTACGACTGCCCTAAAGGGCCTTCGGAAATTGTCACCATCGGCGCGAACGGCTACCTTGCGAAAGTTGGCGACACCGGCACGCTTGCACAGGGAATATGCAGCGTCATTGCCAACGAAGAGCTGCGGAAAAGGTTCGGGGCGGAATCAAAAAGGCGCTCGGAGAACTTCTCTCTGGAAAAGACGATGGAGAAATGGGACGCTTTGTTCAAAAGCGCCCTGAAACGGTAAACCTCACTTCTCGTAAACTGACTTCTTTGGAAGAGCCGCGTCAAAGGAATCCAACAGGATGCGGCGTTCCGAAACATAAGCCTCGTCCTTAAGATGCACGTCATTGATGCAGACAAGCTTACGTGACGGGTGTAGAAGATATTCCCTGATTGATGACGCGGAAGACGTGGCTATGGAAAAGAACTTGCCGGAGAGACGTTCACGGATGGCCTTTCCCTGATGGTACATATAGTCCAGAAATAGGTACTGGTTCAGGTTATCCATAGTACGGACCTGTGAGACGGTGGAGAAAATCTCCGTTCTCATCTTAGCGTAAACCTCCTCGCAGGCGCTCCGGAACATAGGTGAGCAGATATGCTGGGGACGTATGAAAAACGGAGTGTGTCCAAGCCCGAGAGCCTTTCTCGCCAAACGGTCCGAATTCCGGCACTGACGCTTGTACATCCCGGTCGCTAAAAGATGGGTCGAGAACCCTATCACAATCTTCCCGTCACGGAAAAAATCCTCCTCACGGCAAGGCGACACCGGGAACATATCGTCATTGAAATAGATGAACCGTTCGTCCAGCCCCGGAATCCGGTGAAGGAACATCTCGATGGTCGTGCTGTTGAATGTCGGCAGGAACTCCTCCGGAATAATGTCCCTGTGGGTCACCACTTTCAAGCGATCCGACGCCCATTCCGGAACCTGGGTCTTCCCGGAGACCACCAGATGGACATTCCTGACAAACGGCATATACGTCTCCACTCCGCGGAGCAGATACCTCAATGTTCCCCAATCCCGGAACCTTTTGTCCAATGCGGGGATATTCAATGCCCGTGAATATTCTTCCCTCCAAACAGGGTCAAGGCCGTTGACGTAGGTTATAACGACATCCATAGAGAACTAATCATCAAGAAGATAAACAGTAAGATCGTGAGTTTTACGCTCATTCTCGGGAGGCAAGGTCATATAGTCCCCGAACTCCTGTGACAGCCATTCGTCCCAACGCCTGAACGCCTTGAACGCCGCGCCCTCGAATTCCAGGTCAACATATTCCTCGAACATATTCCTGTCAAAGATTTCCCTTGTGCCGTTGTATGTCACAGAGACGGTTCCGGCAAGGTTTGAGGTCTCGTAAGGGTACTTCAGCATCTCGGTGTTGATCTTCCTCCACCAATATTCAACACCCCTCGCGTGCGCCTCAAGCTTTGAGAACAGCGGCTGATGGAAATTGAACAGGTCGAATCTGGTGCCGCAGATGTTCAGTCTGTGGGACCAATGCGTCAGCAACCGCTCCCTTTTTCTTTGAAGGACAGCGTCCTCAGGCTTTCCGTCAACCGGGAATATGTCGAGGTTCAGACCGAAATCATAGTCAAAACCACGTCCTTGCAGGCTTTTGGTACGAGTGTCCTCAACCTTGGCGAAAAAATGGACAAAACGGTCCCCCTTCACCCCTTCCTTGTGGCAAAGGCAGCGGTAACGGGAGTCCGGATCCTTGCCGAAAGTAGCGACAAAGCGTTCATAATCAGGACGTGGCATCAACAGGTCAATGTCATCGTCCCAAGGAATGAAGCCTTTGTGACGCACCGCTCCGAGAAGCGTTCCGTAAGCCATAGAATACCTGATTCCTTCCTTCGCGCAGAAAGCGTCAACAGCCTTCAGGATGTCCAGGAGGTAGAGTTGAATCTCTCTATGTGATAATTTTTGCATTATAAGTCCAAAATATTGCCGAATATTCACAAATATAACTGATTTTTGCTAAATTTGCGTAATCTGTAGCGAACCGAGTATGCATTCTTATGTTTTTCCAGGAGATCTGGACAAGGAAATAGCGGCGGTCGGGTCACAGCCGATCCCATATATGAGAACCGAGGAGTTCTCAAAAATCAATCTCGAATCCGAGAGAATCTTGTTGGACCTCATCCATTGCCAGGGAGGAAGGACAATCATCTACACGGGTTCCGGCACCGGCGCGATGAGCGCTGTTGTGGAGAACTACGTCAGCACGAAGGGCAAGGCGTTGGCGATCAACGGCGGCTCGTTCGGCAGGCGCTGGGTCTCACTCTGTGAATATTACGGAGTTCCGGTGGTTGACTTCAAGGTTCCCTTCGCTAAGGACATCGACTATGACGAGCTGGAGCGGACAGTGGAGGCCGAGAGCCCCGAAGTGTTCCTCTGCCAGCACCACGAAACCTCGACCGGCCAGATATTCAACCTTGAGAAGATCTCAGGGATATGCCACAGGCACAATGTCTCATTGGTTGTCGATGTCATCAGCACATTCCTCGCCGAAGAGCTGGATATGGACGCGCTTGGAATCGACATCTGCGTCACAAGCACCCAGAAGGGTCTGAATATTCCTCCGGGACTGTCGATCCTGTTCATCAGCAAAAGGCTGGAAGGCTATGAATATGCCCACAGAGGCTACTACTGGGACTTTGAGGACAACCTGGGCAATCTCAAAAGGGGGCAGACCCCGTTCAGCCCGGCCACCCTCATCTACCTCCAGCTCAACGCGAGGCTCAGGCAGCTTCAAGTTCAGGGAGGTGAGATGTACAACATCTCGCAAGTCCGTCACAGGGCTGAGGTGTTCAGAGAAGAGTGCCGCAGGTACGGCTGGACAATGCCGGCCGAGAATCCGTCCCACGCCATCACGGCCATCCAGACAAAGGACACAGCCGAGCGCAGGATATTCAGAGGACTGATAGAGCGTTACGACACTTTCATCATGCCTGGCTCCATCCCGGGATTCTACAGGATTTCCCACATGGGGCTCCAGACAGATGAGGAGCTGCGTACGCTTGCTGAACGCATCCACTTAATCGAGGCCGAAGCTGATGAATAAAATATTTCACGGTGACGGCCCCCACAGGAAAACCGTCATCACATACGGCACTTTTGATGTCCTGCATCAAGGTCACATCAATCTTCTCCGACGGGCGAAAGAACTCGGGGACTATTTGATTGTCGGCGTGACCACGGACAACTTCGACATGGAGCGCGGAAAGCTCAACACACGGGACAGTGTGATGAAAAGGGTCCAGGCTGTCAAGGAGACGGGGTATGCCGACGAGGTGATCATTGAAGAGTACAAGGGCCAGAAGATTGATGATGTCCAGAGATACGATGTCGATGTCTTCGCGATAGGCTCGGACTGGGAAGGATATTTCGACTACATGAAGGAATTCTGCGAGGTTGTCTATCTGCCACGAACAGAGGGAATCTCCAGTACAATGCTGAGAGAGGAACAGATTTCCGTCCGGATCGGAATCATCGGAACCGGAAGCATCGCCGGAAGGTTCGTCCCGGAGGCGAAGTTCGTCAGTGGCAACACGATCAACGCAGCCTACAATCCTGACCATGCGGAATGCGAGGCTTTCTGCTCCGCCAATGGCATACCACTCGCAGCCCGGACGTTTGAGGAACTTCTGGACGGTTGCGACGCGGTCTATGTCGCTTCACCGCACTACACTCATTATGAATATGTAAAAGCGGCCCTTGAAGCCGGAAAGGATGTCCTGTGCGAGACTCCGTTTGTCCTTCGCCTGACTCAAGCCGAGGAACTGTACTCGATAGCCGAAGCCAGACACAAAACCTTGTTGATCGCCCACAAGACGGCCTACTGTCCGGCGTTCAGACATCTCGTGACGATGCTCAAGTCCGGCGTGATCGGCAAGATCGTGGACATCAACGCTTCCGTCACCACGTTGACAGACGAAAAGTCTTCGAAACTGGACCACAATCAGTACGGCGGCAGCATGAATGAGAACGCATGCTTTCCTCTGCTGCCGATCATCAAGCTTCTGGGACGGGAAGTGCGCAACATCAACTTCTACTCGATCATGAAGAACGAGGTTGACATGTACACCAAGGCTGTGTTCCGTTACGACAGCGCCACCGCTTCATTCCAAGTCGGACTCGGAGCCAAGACGGAGGGAAATATGGTCATCTCAGGGACACAGGGCTACATCTATGTCCCGGCCCCGTGGTGGAAGACGGACTATTTCGAGCTTCGGTTCGAGGATCAGAATCTTAACAGAAAATGCTTCTTCCCTTTCATGGGCGAAGGCCTGAGGTACGAGATAAGGGAGTTCATCTCCCACATACTTAACCCGGACCAGAGCATGTACCTTTTTACAAAGGATGAGGTCCTGAAGATGACCGGGATCCAGGAAGACTACATCAACGGAAAGAATGTCTACAAATTAAGCTAAACTACAATGAAACACCTCACACTCAAGGAACTGCAACAGTTCAGTCTTGACATACTCAAGGATGTGGCCGGATTCTGCGAAAAGAACAATATAAGATATTCATTAGGCTACGGCACTATGCTCGGCGCGGTCCGCCACAAAGGGTTCATTCCGTGGGATGACGACGTGGACATCATGATGCCGCGCGAGGACTATGAAAAGTTCAGAACCATCTACAAGTCAAAGCTGTACTCATTCATAGACAGTCGTAACACTCCAGACTGCTACATCGCTTTCGGCAGGGTCTGTGACACCAAAAAGACTCTTGCGTCAAGTTGCATTCCTTGGGTGAAAAAGGATGTCGGGGTCTGGATTGACATATTCCCGGTTGACAGGGTACCTGACGACAAGGACTCTTTTGACAGAATCTACGATTCCCTCCTTCTGCTCATGAAGTTCAATGTCGGAATACGCAGAGTGCACACAATCTCATCATCCAGATTATCCGTTAGGAAAAGACTGAAAATCTGGGTCTTGAAAAGGACTCATCCACGCCTTATCAAGCGAAATCCCGCCGACATTGTCAAGGACATGAACACATTGATATCATTGGTCTCCCCCGCCGAAAGCCATCATTGGTCGCAACTTTGTTGTCCAGACTCCGGGACCAACGAGTTTTTCGATGACGACGAGATCAGTGAATATGTCAAAATGCCTTTCGAAGACAGCGAGTTCTTTGTCTGGAAAGGCTACGACAAGATACTGCGCGACTCCTACGGAGATTTCATGACCCTACCTCCGGAAAACAAACGGAGACCTCTTCAGAATTACATCTCGTTCTACTGGAAAGATTAATCATGTCACTTCGGCAAGCTCAAATCTGGTCACTTCGGCAAGCTCAGTGACCAGAAATAGTTACAATTCAGTGACCATCGACAAGATTTGTCGACCAGAAACAGTGACAATAAAAGAATATACCAGATTCTTTATCAAGGTCAGAAAAATCATGTTTCAAATTTTGGTAACGTGCAAAATTTGGAATTTGCCTTTTTTCTGACCTAAAAAGCATTGCAGTATCCTACCCACGAAGGTACTTCGCGGTCCAGGACAGTCCATTCTTGACCATGTCCTCAGGGGTACCGGCGAAGACCACCTGTCCGCCATTGTCACCGGCCTCCGGACCGAGATCGATCACCCAGTCCGCCGCCTTGATCACATCCAGATTGTGCTCCACCACAATCACGGTGTGCCCGTTACGAATCAGGAAGTCAAAGGCTTTCAGCAACTTCTCCACATCGTAGAAATGCAGGCCGGTCGTCGGCTCGTCAAAGAGGAACAGAATCTTTTTCCGGCCGTTCATCGGATCTTCCTCGTTCTTGGACAGGAACCAAGCCAGTTTGATCCTCTGGCTCTCTCCACCGGACAAGGTTGACGAGCTCTGCCCGAGTTTGATGTAGGAAAGTCCTACATCCACAAGCGGTTGCAGCTTACGGGCGATCTGCTTGGAAATATCCTCCGGCTGCGAGCCGAAGAACGAGATCGCCTCCTCTACACTCATGTTCAGTATGTCGTCGATGTTCTTGCCTTTGAACCGGACCTCAAGGATGTCCGGCTTGAAGCGCTTGCCCCCGCACGTCTCGCAGACCATCGTCACGTCAGCCATGAACTGCATCGGAATGCGCACGAAACCGTCTCCCTGACACTCCGGGCAGCGGCCGCCGTCCTGGTTGAACGAGAAGAAGGACGGAGTGTAGCCGTTGATCTTGGCGTACTGCTGCTCGGCGAGGAGCTTGCGGATGTCATCATAGACCTTGAGATAGGTCACGGCGTTGGAGCGGGAGCTCTTCCCTATCGGGTTCTGGTCGACATATTCAACATTCTTGATGCGGTCGGTGTTGCCGGAGATTTTCCTGAATATTCCCGGAAGGTCGCCGGTCTGGTTGATCATGCGGTAGAGCGCAGGATAGAGGATGTCCCCCACAAGGGACGACTTGCCACTGCCGCTGACTCCCGACACGACGGTCAGCACTCCCAGCGGGAACTGCACATCTATATTCTTAAGATTGTGCTCCTGAGCGCCTTCCACGGTGATTGAATATGTCCACGGATGTTTCTCCCTGACATAGCGGGAACGCCGCCCCGTCAGGTACTGGAGCGTCAGCGAACTGTTCATCACCTTCTCCGGAATCTTATCATCGGTCCGGCCTTGGAAGACAATACGTCCTCCGTTCACTCCGGCGTACGGCCCCATATCGATCAAAACGTCGGCCGCGCGGATGATCTCCTCATCGTGCTCCACCACGACAAGCGTGTTGCCGATGTCCCTGAGCTTGCGCAGGACTCCGATAAGCCGGTCCGTGTCACGTGGATGCAGGCCGATGCTTGGTTCGTCAAGAATGTACATCGAGCCGACCAGCGAGCTTCCCAGAGCTGTCACCAGATTGATCCTCTGACTTTCGCCACCGGAAAGGGTGTTGCATGCCCGGCTCAGGGTCAGATACGCCAGACCGACATCCTTTATGTACCTCAGACGAGAGACGATCTCTTCAACGGCCTTGCGAACGATCGTGTTCTCGTAGTCTGTCAACTTCAAGTTCGAGAAGAAGTCAAGAAGCTCATCCACGTTCATGTCAAGCAGTTCCGCGATCGTCTTCCCTCCGACTTTCACGTACAATGCCTCAGGACGGAGTCTCGTGCCGTGACAAGCATGACAGGTGGTCCTTCCAGAGAATCGGCTCAACATGTACTTGTACTGGATCTTGTACCTGTTGGACTCAACCCACTTGAAGAACTCGTTGATTCCGATGAGGGTACTGTCATCCCCCTCAACACTGTGTGTGTCCCAGATGATGTCCTTGACCTTTTGCGGCAGATTGCAGTACGGCTCAAAAATCGGAATCCCATAACGAGGCGCCACCTTGATCAGATGATCCCTGAACCAGCCCATCGACTCGCCTTTCCAACAGGCTATGGCTCCATCGTAAATGCTCTTGGTCTTGTCCGGAATCACAAGGTCCTCGCTGACCCCGATGATCTTTCCGAGGCCTCCGCAGACCGGGCACGCCCCAAGAGGGCTGTTGAACGAGAAGAGATATTCATCAGGCTGGCGGAACGTCATTCCGTCCAGTTCGAAGCGGTTGGAATATTCCTCAACGGAATTGTCCTTGCGGAGGATGAGTCTGCCCTCGCCCACCCTGAACGCCGTGTCAATCGAGGAGCGAAGTCTTGTCTGTAGATCCTCCCAATCGTTCTGTGGCCACGGAGAGCCGTCTTCCGAATATGGCAGACACTCTTTGAATATGGGCAGTTTCAGACGGTCGATCAACAGGTTAAGATGTTCAGGATATTTCCCCTTGTCAGCCATCCTCATTATATCCTCGATGCGGATGATGCCATCGTCGCCAAAGAAACGGGAATATCCCTCCTCCTTCAGGCGGAGCATTAACTCGACCTTGTCCTCCCTGGCGGACCAATTCAGGTCGGCGAGAATATACGTTGTCCTTGAATCTCCGCTTAATATACTGGCCATCACATCATTGACGCTGTGACACTTGACCTCCTTGCCGCTGACCGGGGAATATGTCCGGCCTATCCTCGCGAAGATGATGCGGAGATAGTCGTAAATCTCGGTGGTGGTGGCCACGGTGGAGCGTGGATTCTTGACATTGACCTTCTGCTCAATGGCTATCGCCGGCGGTATGCCTTCTATGGACTCCACATCAGGCTTGCTCATCCTGCCCAGAAACTGGCGCGCGTACGAGGACAGGCTCTCAGCGAAACGCCTCTGTCCCTCGGCGAACAAAGTGTCGAAAGCCAATGACGACTTTCCCGAGCCCGAAATGCCTGTCACCACCACAAGTTTGTTCCTCGGAATTTCAACCGTGATGTCCTTAAGGTTGTTGACCTTTGCCCCTTTGATGATTATCTTTCCTTCCTCCGTCATAGTCCAGCGATTAGCGAACCGCAAATTTACGAATATTTCCCGGCTTGCGTTGAATAATGTTGCTGTTTTCAGAAAAGACTCAGAGCAAAAAGCCTATTCTCCCCGCAAGGTTGACTCGCATCCTTTTATTAGCTACCTTTGCCCATCCAAATCAATACGGTCATGAATCTGAATGTTGAGCCGAAGGACATCATCGATGCGTACAGCACCCCGATAGTCCAACAGACATCCTTCTGGTCGAAAGTGAAGGAAAAGCTCGGGATGGACTGAAACGCGCTTCTGGTGTACCAACAAGGACAAGACGTCTGGTTTTGGTTAGGGGAAGAAAACAGTGGGCGACGTTCATTCATCAACCTTGGCGCGTGGCATTGTCGGCTCAGATCCAAACAACTATTATTCCGGGTGAAAAAATGGTGGTTATACACCCGGGGAGACATCCCTGATTAGAGTCGGGTGCGGAAAGCCACCTTTTTCACCCGATGCATAAGCCAGGGATCTTCCGCTACACCTTGTCTTATTCTACGATGGAGATTAGGTCCTTTACATACAGATTCTTGCGCAGGAATATCGATGGGTCGCAATTGTTTACATATCAGTGCCATAAGAGAAATGTTGGCCAACTCCTATAATAGTCCCCTTAATAGATTTCAATCCGCATTCCACAAAATATATATGAATATCATTGTGGATTATCAAAATATTCATTACTTTTGTGATTGTAATCGCACAGCAGAATGCACTGACACATCATTCCTTACATACGCACAAAGCCGGACGAAGGTCCTAAGGAGGGTGTATTGTACCCTGACAGCAGGAACCGGGTGGCCGGTGTTATGTGGTTGGCCGACAGCGTCTTGTCAACCATTATGTTCTTTGAAATATTTTGTGCGTATGAACAACGACAAATGCCAGCTTGTCGCCTGGACGGAAGGCGGGAATGTGAAGATGAGCCTTGACCTGATCAAGGAAATGTCCCAAGAGTATCTCGGAAGGATCAAAAGTCTTGAGAGCACGGTCTATAAACGTCACAAGGCCGGCGAGGAAGTCCCGTTCATCCTTGCGCTCAGCTTCGCGCGGGAGGAGTACGGAAACTTTCTGAACGAGTCAGGCCTTACATTCCTGGCGCTCAGGCAGTACATCGAAGCCTCAAGTGTCTGCACTTCAGGCAGTGACCTCAACTGGTCCGACTGCGATGAGGGCTTCGTCCTCTGTGGTCCGCTAAGAGCCAGATTTCTGGAGATGTACACCAAAGTCAGGAATATGGTCGCCGAAGATCCTTCGCTCGGCTTCGCTTTCGACCACAGCGGACTCAAGGATGAATATCTTGACATCACCTCCTGTCAAAGATCGTGGCGGAAGGAGTCCGATGAGAATCTGGCCGCCCTCCTTGCCTGGAGATTCGGCCGGTCCTGACCAAAGAAAACCTCCGTCAACAAGTCTGGCCCTTTAACAAAAACGCGCTCCCTGCCGGATTTCCGTGCCAGGGAGCGCGTTGTCTGTTATCGCGGGACAAATTACTCTATATCAAATCCAAAGAGCATCTGACTTCTCGAATCTCGTGCATTTGTCCGGTCCGCGACAGTACGGCTGGAAATTTCCGCACTGCTCTTAGCGGCAACGGAAGCCGTCTGAGCGTATTTCCCGAAAGAGATGTTGACCGGAATCACAGCGTCAGCCCTGCCCACAGGATTGCCATCAGAATCAAAGGCGACCCAGCAATATCCTTGGAGAGTGTACGGACCTCCGACCGCTCCGTTGTCAGCGAACTCAATCTTTCCGTCAGAATAGGTACCGACAAGTCCGGTCCAATCATAGACATCCGTGGCCTTGAGTTTATATCCGTTGCGGCAGACATATTCATAAATTCCGCCCTGCTCTTGTTGGTCAATCACGCTCCACTGCGTGTCATTGGCGTGCTTCATAAGATAGTAGGCGGCATCAGACGAAGGAGTGCAGACGGAATGAGCGGTGGTCGCCTTGACCTCGGACTCGGCAAACTTGACCTCGGACTCGGCAAAAGCGAACATAAAATCTTTCACAGACGGCACCTCGATCACCGTTCCGTCAGCCAAGACCAATGTGACCTTGGAGGAGGACTCATCAGCCTTGACACTTTCAAAGAAGGAGACTCCGTTCTCTCCGGAAATCCTGGTCCAGGTCTTTCCTCCGTCAACCGAGATGTAGGTAGCATCCTGAACATAAGGCTCACCCAACGAAGCCCCGGAAGCGAGACGAGGAAGCTCCGCGTCTGTCCCGTTGTGGATCGTGGCCTTGGTTCCGTCCGAAAAGACAATCTCATAGCCGGATGCATCCTGAAGATGGGTTACACTTGAGACGGAGACATTGGAACTCAACGCGTCACAGATTTTACTAAGCGCGTCGATGTTCGTGTTCATCTCCTCGATTTTCTTCTCCACCTGCGACAACCGGTCATCGATGTTGTCAATGGAGTTCCAGACATCTGAAAGGTCTGTCTTGCATGCAGGGAGCACACAAGCCGAAAGCATGGCAAACAGCCCCCCCCCACACTTTTACCGAGAAAGTGGTTCATAAGAATATTTATTAAGTTCGTCACCGACCCGGCTCCGCACTCAGCAATAACACACGTTGAATATGAAGCCGCCTCATCATCAAGACGAGGATATCCAGAATTGGCGGCGTTAATATATCAAATAATCTTTAGCAAACAATGCGAGGACATAAAATATTCACTTCAAAAGCCTCGTCATGAATATTAATTCGCCGTTTCAGAACGTGATGTGGTAAGCAATCCCTGGCTTTGTGTCGAATTCCAGGGTGGTCTGACCGTTGCGGAGGGCGCATCGGGAGCTGGCGCGGGAATGGATGACGGCTTTTGTCAGCCTGCCGGCGGACCATTCGAGATCGACCTCGAAGCCGCCTCGGGCAAGAAGGCCGGTGACTTTGCCGTCAGGCCAGGCGGAAGGAAGCGCCGGCAACAGATGTATGAATCCCAAGTGGCTCTGCAACAGCATTTCGGTGATGCCTGCGGTGCCGCCGAAATTGCCGTCGATCTGGAACGGAGGATGGGTGTCCCACAAATTGTCCAGAGTACCGTTCCCAAGAAGATTCCTGAACAGTTTGTAGGCTCTGTCTCCGTCATACAATCGTGCCCATTGGTTCAGTTTCCAGCCCATACTCCAGCCTGTGGCCCCGTCTCCCCTATGGTTCAAGGTGACTCTGGCGGCCTCGGCGAGCTCGGGAGTAGCCAAAGGAGACAGAGTGTGGCCCGGATGAAGCCCGAACAGGTGGTTGACGTGCCTGTGATGGTCATCAGGATTGTCTATGTCCTTTGACCATTCCATCAGCTGACCGAAACGGCCGATCTTGTACGTAGGCAGGGCTTTTTCCACGGAAAGCCATTCGGATCGTTCCTCTTCATCCAGACCGAGAATCTCAGCGGCTGCCGCCGCGTCCAGCAGAATCTCCCTCGCCACCGCATTAGAGAAAGTGGCCCCCTCGTCAACAGGGCCGTGTTCCGGCGATGCGGACGGAGCGGCGGAGTACGAACCGTCAGGCTTATGCCAAAGGTAATCAACTGTAAAACGGGCACTTGAGCGGAGGATTTCATAAGCCGTGTCACGAAGGAATGCAGTGTCACGTGTGAAGTCGTAGTAATCCCACAGATGTGTGGCGAGCCACGGACCGGCCATCGGACAAAGGTTCCAGGTCATATCCTCGGAAGTCAAAGGGGAGGCGAACCCGAAAGGATTCCCGGAGATCGACGCGGTCCAGCCACGAGCTCCGTAGTACGAGCGTGCCACCCTCTCTCCCGGCCTCACGAGCGAGCGGACATATTCAAAGAATGGCTCGGCGCATTCCGGCAGGTTGGCGGAGCAGGACGGCCAGTAGTTCATCTGGATGTTGATGTTGTTGTGGTAGTCCACATTCCACGGGCCGTCAATGCCATTGTGCCATATTCCTTGAAGATTGGCGGGCAGGTTGCCGGGCCGGGAGGAGGCGATCAGCAGATAGCGGCCGAACTGGTAGTAAAGTTCCTCCAAACCAGGATCGGAAGCACCGGAGCGATAACGTTCAAGGCGTTCAGGAGTGGACAGATCGACTGGAGCGGAATTTCCTCCCAACGACAGATCGACCCGACCGAACAATGAGGAATAGTCGGAAATATGCTCGTCCAGCAGAGCATCGTAGCCTTTCGCAAGCGCCGCCTTCATCCTTCTTTCGGTCGTCACTGACGGCTCCACTCCGACATAGGCCTTAGGGTCGCCAAAATCCGGATCATAGTTCATCCTGTAATCGGTGTCGGCGGACAGATAAAACACGGCCTCATCCGCACCCGAAGCCTCCAGCACACCGCCCCTATTGGAAAACGAGCCACCCTTGACCGTCATCCTGACGCGCACGGCGTACTCCATCTGATTGTTTTTCAATCTTCCTAAATATACAAGGCCATCCTTCCCGTCAGGCTTTACACTGCCGTCAGCGGTGGGATTAGGTGAATATTCAAGCCTTAGACTCTGCATTCCGGGATGGTCGGCACGGAACCGCATCACCATCACGTTCGCCGGGTACGAGATGAAATATTCCCTTGAATAGTTTACCCCTCCGCTGCTGAAAGTCACCCGTGCCACGGCATCTTCAAGTAACAGAACCCGGTGATAATCCGTGACAGAGGCCGAATCAATCCCCGTCCAGATTTTCAGTTCCCCGGCAGTCGTGTAACCGCCGAAACGGAATTCCTTCTCTTCCGAACTGTCGTAAGCCACAAGCCCGTTGAAGTTCTTCCGGGTCAGTTCCGCCGCCTTGTCGTAATCGCCAGCCTCGAAAGCGCCGCGGATTTCAGGAAGGACTCCGGCCGACTCCTTGTTGGCGTTCCAATAATGTTCCGCCCCGCCGGAAGTTCCCGGACCGCCTCTCCAGAGACTTTTCTCATTGAGCGTGATCCTCTCCGCCTGAATAGACCCCAGCACATTGGCCCCGATGCTCCCGTTCCCGAGCGGCAGCGACCGTGACTCCCATTCCGGATCCTCTCCCCCACACCACGTCGGCTGCCGCCGAAGCGAGGCCGGAGTGTCAAAGCGAATCTCGTACCTGTGTCTCTCCTGTCTCTCCCGCGCCCCGCAAAGAGCGCAGACACAAATCAATAAATATGTTATGAATATCCTCCTGTCCATAAACATAAACGCTTTCCAATATCACGCAAGATAAGAATATGTTCCCGTAATTGGAACAGATTCAAGAATATTCGTTATGTGTTCTTACGCCTACTTACCATATGATCCTTAATTATGTGAATACCATATGTGGAATCGTCTTTGTACACGGCCACAGGAGCATAAAGAAGCGATATCGCTCCCGTCAATGCCAAAAACGCATACGACGGCAGCATTTTCTGAAGATATCGTTACCGTCACAATCGATTTCAAATTATCCGACAACGTTTTTGTGTGATTTCGTTGTCGAAGAGTGTCACGTGACACCCTATGGAATCATTATGTGGCGAAAACGTCGCCCGGGAACTCACTTCGACATATATGCAATCAGCGAAAACCGCAAACAATAAGCGACACCCGCATTTTGTGAATATGGCGGCACACAAAACCGCCCTGAGTACGACGAGTGGCCTATGGATATGCCGCCTGTGGTTTCCGGATCCATAGGCGGCATACGACAGGCCCTCACAATAGAGTAGAAGCATAATCGTATGCCGCTATTTTTGCAAAATGGCAATACATACGTCCTTTGAAAGGGTGATCATATTCGGAAGGTCGCCGAATGTTGCGGATCATTGACAGATAACTACGCCGGCCATTCATCCAACAATAAATTTTGGACAAAAAAAAATGATTTATCTTGCTAAAAACAAGGATGTTAAATAAAATCTGATGCGACAGTTGGCCGATTTTTGATGCGACAGTTGGCTAGAGATCAGGAATGCTTATCTTGATTCAAGTACTCGAACAATTTCTGTTGTGGTCATCGCGAAGGGTCTGACTAGTGTCAAAAACATTAATCGCAAAAGAGAAGAGTGACCGAAATGGATTCTGGTCACTCTTCTCTTTATGTTGATCCGAACAAAGTCTTTTATATCTCCTGCCGCTTGCGACGCCAGTTGAGCATCGGGAGGAGGAAGGAGATGACGGCGGCGCCTAGCCAGAACCAGCTGACGTAGGTGAAATCGTGTTTGGTCACGGTCTCGCCGAGTTTGTTCACCACCTCGACTGTGTTGTTGTCCAGAAGGAGGCCGGTGACTACGTTCTGCAAGCCGGCGGCGGCGTAGGAGGCCACTCCTACGATGCCGAGGGCGGCTCCGGAGGCTTTTCTCGGAACGAGGTCAATGGCCATCAGACCGCCAAGGAAACTGATCAGAACACCGATGGCGATTCCGAACAGAACCATTGACAGGATGAGCGTGAAATGACTGCCGTTTCCGAACAGGAACAGGTAGAGGGAAATCGCCTCAAGGACACCTGCGGTGAAGGCGGGATATTTCCTGTCTCCCTTGAACACCTTGTCGGACAGCCAGCCTGAGAACACCGTTCCCAGCACTCCGAAGATCGGGTTGATGCCGATGATCGCGGCGGCGGCTTTGAGGTCATATTCATAAGTCTCCTGAAGGAAGATCGTGCCCCACTCGTTGATGGCGTAGCGGCTCATGTACATGAACGCGCTGGACAGGGCCAGAATCCACACTCCGGAATTGCTGAGAACGGCTTTCTGGATCTTTCTGGTCTCGGCGGCCCTGGCCTCGGCGGACTCAGCGGACTCCTGCGCGGCCGGCTTCTTTGTCTCCTCGCCGGAAAGTTCCTCAATGGACGGAAGTCCCTTGCTCTCAGGCGTGTCGTGCAGCCAGAACAAGATCAAAAGCACTCCCAGAAGGCCGGCGCAGGCCGCTCCGAAGAAGCCCCATTTCCAACCGAAGGCGGCCACAATGGAACCTACGAATATGAACGAGAGGCCTTCGCCGATGTTGTGCGAGGCGCTGAAAAATCCATAGTACGTGCCACGTATCCGCAGCGGGAACCACCTCGAAAGTGTGACGATGGAAGGCGGAGAGCCCATAGACTGAGCCCAGCCGTTGATGCCCCACATTATCGCGAACACTATGAATATGATAGAGCCGCTGATGCCAGCGCTGACCGCTGTGGCGCCAAGCACTCCCATAATCAGGTTGGCGGCGGCCGACAGCACCAGACCGGTGGCCATAAACCTTTTGACATTCGAGCCGTCGGCCAGGAATCCGTTGACGAACTTGCCCACGGCATAGGTCCAGTAAAGGCAGGCGCCAATGATACCAAGCTGCGTGGCGTTGAGCAGGCCGGCGTCAATCAGCGGCTGCTTCATCACGCCCATCGACATACGGCACACGTAATAGAGCGCGTAGCCGAACGTGATGGCGATGAAGGACTGGAAGCGGGAACGTTTCCAGACCTTGTCAGTGTTCTCCGGAGCCACCTTGGCGGCGGACGGAGAACTTATCCTGAAAAAATCGAGAAATGAAGCCATCTTAAATGAATATTATGACTATCCAGACGGCTTCCTAATCGTGCAATCCCTTTTCGCGGAGGTACTTGAGCAGCTGCTCAGGACGGTCGGTCTGGATGAGTGACGCGCCGTAGCCGATCACCTGGTCGTAGATGAGGGCAGGATCGCCGCAGTCAAGAGCCTTGTCATCGTCCAGATAGCCGCAGAGGCTTCCCCAGATAGTGTTGATCCAAAGCTTTGAGCCTGAGTCGATAATCTTCTTGAAGCAGTCCTCAACTTCAGGGGTCATCTTCTTCCAGCAAACCTCGTAGGCGAGAGGAACGGTGCCGGTCTCCATATATTCATTGAAAAGAGCCTTTCCGGCCTCTTTCTGGATGTCAATGATAGGCATATACATCATATTGTGCTCGTGGGCGGCCATCCTCCCGGCCACCTCGGCTACAGGCTTCTTGCCCTTGATCAGGACCTGGTCGGTGACTCCGAGTTCCTCGGTGAGGGCGAGAACCAAGTCGTAATATTCATAACCCTGATCCACGTTCACGCAGATGCGGTCCTTGCAGCACTCCAGCGCCTCGCGGAGGGTGCAGATGTGCAGGGAGTCGGTGGCGACGCCGTGCGCGCGCTTGAGACGGAACTTCTTGAGCTCATCCAAGGTGTAATCGCTTACAAGGCCCTTTCCGGTGGTGCAGCGGTCGATCGTCCTGTCGTGAGAGAGCACGAGAACGCTGTCCTTGGTGAGCTTGAGGTCGAGCTCCATTATGTCAGCGCCCATCCTGATGATGGACTCGATGGCAGGGATGGAGTTCTCCGGATAGTTGCGCCAGTCGCCTCTGTGGCAGGCCACGACCACATACTTTGAGGCCGGGTCGTGCATCTGCGCCACGATCATCTCGGCCCTGTTAGGGTACTTGGCCGCATCAACCACATTCTTCTTTGCCGTCCCGCAGGAGCAGAGGCATACAGCGGCGGCGATCAGGTACAAAATTCTTGCTTTCATATATTCATTAATTTTTAAAATTTTGTCAGTCAATGTCTAAAGAAGCTTCCTTAGTTCAGCGAGGGCGCAGGAGATGTGGTACTGGACCGTCTTGGGACTTATCATCAGCGCGTCGGCAATCTCTTGGTAAGTCTTGTGTTCGTAGCGGTTCATCCTGAAGATTGTCTTCCTTAGGACAGACATATCTTCCAAAGCCTCGTCTATGCTTTTCAGCAACTCGAACGTGTCCATTTGGAACGACGGCTCATACTGCTCCGTGCTGACTCCGACAGTGGCCTTCTGGTACCTGTCGCGCACGCCCTTGCGCTTAATGAAATTCAGGACGGCGTTGTGCGCCATACTGAACAGGTAGGACTTGAGCGAATCAACCTCACGGAGAGCTTCACGGGAGTTCCAGATCTTGAGGAACATATCCTGCGTGATGTCCTCCGCCTCCGAGGAGTTCTGAAGCATACTGAACGCGAAATTTCGGATGCGCCCGGCATACAGAACATAGAGGATGCCAAGAGCCTTGACATCCCCTCCTGCTATCTGCTCAAGTAACTGCTTGTCTTCATTAAGCATTCCACCTGACAAATATAACGATTATTTACCACTTTCTTACACGGACCTTGTACATATCAATGTCAACATTGATGATTCTGTCCGGGGCGGAGGCGCTGGTGTTCCTGCTGTAGCGGATCTTGTGGGAAGACCAGCTCTCATCTCCCTCCGGGATGGTCGCGTCCGTGTACCAAACCTCGCCGGTCTCGGCGTTGTAGTTCAGGGACTTCAGAGCGGTGGAGCCTGAGAACAATGACATCTCCGTGAACTGTTCCGTCTCGACATTGAACAGGTAAGCCTTGCTGCCGGCCACTGTGATGGTGTTGTCGTCCACACGGTTGATGTCGTGGATTCCACCCTGAGGAGCCGTGATGCTCTTGACGAGCTCAAACGAAGGCTTGTCGGTGCCGAGGCCGTTGATCTTGAATATCTTGATGACATTTCCGCCGGCGGCGTACAGCACGTTCCTCTTGTAGTCCCAGACAACTCCGTGACCGGAATAAAGGTCGGCGTTCGCCAATGAGACCTCTGACCTGGCCGAATTATAGATATGCACCTTGTTGTGGTTGGCGGTCGATCCTGTGGATGTGGCCACAGCGATGTAGCCTCCAGGGAGATATTCAGCGGAATGGGCGTTAGGCAGTCCGGTCGCGTGGAAAAGCACCTTTGAGGTGGCGTAGTCCAAAAGGATGCACCATCCGTAGGAACTTGTCAGCAGCAGTTTGGTGCCGTTGTCCACGAACTTGCACTCGTCCAGATGGTCGCAACGATCGGCAGCGAGTCCGAGTTCAGAGGCAGCTGTTCTGGCATCCCACGACCAGATAAGACCTTCCTTGTAGGAATCCTTGGCGACTGCCGCGTTGATGACGAACACGTGGTTGTCTCCGCAGAAAACAAGTTCGGTCGATTCGTCCTCTGCCAGCTTCTCGGTGCTGATCCTCTCGCCCGCCTCAAGGACGATCTCGCTGTGGTTTGTGGCTGTGATCGTCTGGCCGGAAGAAGTTGTCATCTTAGCGGTGAAGCCCTTTGAAAGGGTGACAGGAGCGCAATAGACAGGGATGAACACAGAGTTCGAGCGGCAGTCCACCGGAGTGGTCGGAGTCATCTTGACGGACGCTGAGTTTGCGGTGAATGTGCCCTCGGCGATGTCAGCGGTGACCTCGCCGGCAAGATTCTCTCCGCCGTTGGCGGTCAGCTCAAGCGAAGCGACATCGTAGTCCCCCATCGCGACGTTCACGAACACCATACATCCGGCAGGCTTCAGTTTGAAGTCACAGCCTTCGTAGGAATTGACATTGGCGCTCACCACGTCCAGCATAACGGGAACCTCGGTTCCGTTCTGGTTGGTCGGAATGGTATATTTCACGTTTTTCCCGGACAAACGCACATCCGCCTTGGAAGGGTACCAACTCAACACCGTGGTCTCAAGCCGGGAAGCCTGGACATTGAACAGGAAATACGATGAGCTGCTTCCCGTGATGATCGGAGAAGCCTCGGCTCTCTTCGCGATTCCGTCCGGCTCCAGCATTATGACACCTTTGTCATCGGCTCCCCAAGCCGGTGTGACAATAGCCCCCGCGGTCTTGAAGTCCTTGCTCGCCTCATAATACGGGCTCAAGGTTATCCTGGCCTTGACCGCAAGATCCCTGATCTCGGAATCCTTGTCCTCCGAGCAAGCGCCGGCGGCACACAAGGCAAGCGCGGCCGACACAATGGATATAAACCTTATCTTATTCATTTTCTTCATTTTTAATGAATATCCCGACCCGGCCGCAGGACTTTTTCCCACGGGCCGGGCCGGAAATGATTACCTTAGGCAGCAGGAACCGCAGATGTCACCACCGTGGGTGCTCCATCCTGAGGCTCTCTGGCCACCGACATATTTGCCGACCATCAGACCGTTGGCCGTCTTGGATCCGATGAAGGCTGAATAGAACACACCGTCAAGAAGGTTGTTGCCCCCCATCTGCTTCTGGTTTGTGTCATCAGCGTTCTCGCTCCAGGATTCCTTGATCGTTCCATCACTGTTGAAAATATAGGAAGTGTTGCCGTACTGTCCTGAAGTGATGTAGAAATGGTTCTCTGTGTCAACGCAAGGGTGTGAGAAGTTGAAAGCGTTGGCCTTGCCTCCATTGGAGAGGACATGCTCGTAGCTCCAGTTCACCTTAGTCAGATCCTTGTCGATGTTATAGACGTGGTTGTCCTTGCAGCCGACGAAGACGGTTCCGTTCGGAGCCACAACCGGCTCGTAAGGGTTATTGCCGGCGAACACGAAGTTGTCAACGATTATCTCCTTCTTGGCTAGATCAATCGAGCTAAGGCCGTTTGCGACAGGAACGTACATTGTGTTCTTGTCAGCGGCCACGGCAAAGCCGGAGATCCCGACCATATTCGCGCTCATCGTCAATGCCTTGAGCAGCGAGCCGTCCGAAATGTTCAGGAACGTTATGGTCGCTCCGGCGCCAACGACAAGCTCAGTTCCGTTCACGAGGAGACCAGCGACCGCCGTGCCAATGGCCGCCTGCCATTTCTTCGCGCCGGAAGCGGCGTCGAGGGCGAACACATTTCCGGCCTTGTCACCGATATAGACTTCCGTACCGGCGGCATTGACAGCCGGCGCGGCGCTCTGCATTGAGCCGGCCTCGGTGAACTTCCATTTGAGCTGTCCATCAGCGGTGACAGCATAGAACTGACCTGAGGATGTGGTACCATAATAGATGTCACCTGTCTTAGGGTTGACGGTCAGAGGGTTGTAACTGCCCGAATTGGTTTCAGGGACATATTTCCACTTGATATCCCCGCTGATGACATCGAATGCGTAGAGAACAGCCTTCTTGTTGAAGGTGATATCATAGACGGTCTTTCCGTCAGGCGAGAAGACCGGGCAACTGCCCTTGAAGCCCTCGTAGTTTGTGCCGGACATCTCCCAATCGTTGAAGAATACGACATACGGACGGATTTCCACCTCAAGGGTCCAGGTCTTTGTCTTGCCCTTCATGTCAGCACTCAGAGTAACCTGCTGCGCTCCGGTCGCGGTGAAGCCCTTGGAAACCTCGACACCTTCGAGAACCTTTCCGTCAGGGAATGTCCACTTGACATTCGTCGCGCCAGGATAACCTTCGGTGTTGAACGTGAACTTGATCGGTTGGTTAATGGCAGCCTTGCTCCTGTCAAGGGTGTAAGGAATCGCCAGAGTAGGCATCGCCTTTACCTGCGCGGCCTCGGCAGGACCTTTGGCATAATTAGCCACAAGGGTGAACGTATAGTTCTTGTCGTTGGTCAGGCCGGTCACGTCATAACTTTCCTTGTCGGCCTCGATCTCGGCTTTCTGAACGTCGGTCTCGGCTCCTTCCATAAACCAAGTCAAGGTGTAGGAAGTAAGCAATCGGGACGGACGGGTCCAAGTCAAGGTAACCGTGGCGTCGGAAGCGTCCGCGTCAAGGTCAGTCACAGGGAGCCTTGAGGTGCTCGGCCTCGCCGAAACCTCGACTGGATTGGAAATCAGATTGCCATAAACCGCCTGGACGGAGAACACATAGTCGTCTCCGTTCGCAAGATCGGTCACAGTGTAGTTCTGACCGTCGGTGCGGATGGTCTGCTCAGAGCCTTTCGTGTAAGTGATGATGTACTCAGTCGGATTCCATCCTTCAGGGACCGACCACGACAACTGAACCTCCTCATCACCTGGAACGGCCTTCAAATCAGTCACCTGATGGCGCGGTCCTCCTGTCTCGGGAATATCCTCCTGCCAGCAGGAGCTCATCGCCAGACAAGCGATCGCCGCAATGATGCAATATAATATTCGTTTCATTTCTTTTCTATGTTTATCAATATCTTAGTGTTATCATCAGAATCCAGGATTCTGCCAAAGGATGGAATCATCGTTCACAATCTCGATCTGATCGTGAGGAATCGGGAAGAGAAGGTTGTGGGAGTCAAGCGAGTAGCCAAGGCTCTTGAACAAATCCACGGCCAGTCCAAGACGGACAAGGTCGAACCATCTCTGTCCCTCAAGGGCGAACTCCCTTCCTCTTTCATCGGCCAGTTCCTTGATGAAGGCATCCTTGCCGGAGACCTCGGCCTCGGTCAGTTCATGAAGATCGGCGCGGGTACGGGTCTTGTTGAGATACGTAAGAGCCTCGGAGATGTTTCCCTGCTGTCCCAAAGCCTCGGCGTACATCAGAACGACGTCAGCATAACGGAGGAACGGGAAATCATTGCCAACCAGCGTGGTATATGTGGCATCGTAGATGTCCATATACTTGTTGATCGCGTAAAGTTTACCCGGCGTTATCTCCTGATACTCACCAATAAGGGCGTACCTGTTGTCATCCGCTGGATAAACAGACTTGAACACGCCGGTCGGATTAGGCCTCAGCTTAGGGTCAGCGATGTTGGTGCTGTGCCAGTAGCCGTGACCGTTGTCGTTTGTCTTGTTGTAGTAGATGGCGAAGAGGATCTCCTTGTTCATCTTGTTGGCCACATCGAAAGCGGCTCCGGTAGTCGCCATAAGGCCGAAGTTCGTGTCCTTCATCGCGTCCTCCAGCACGGTCTGCGCCTCGGCGTATTTGCCGAAAGTCAGATAGACCTTGCCGAGAAGGGCCTGCGCGGCGATCTTCGTCACTCTCGCAACCTCGGCGGAACGTTTGGCGGGAAGAAGATCTATCGCTTCCTTGAGATCCTCGACAAGAAGGTTGTACATCTCCTCCTCAGTGCATCTCGGGATGGTCTTGGCCTGGACAGGTGTCACGACGGTGCGTGTCACCGGCACGACTCCGAACACCCTGTAAAGGCTGAAATACCACCATGACCTCATAAACAGGCACTCGCCACGGTACTTGTCCCCGTTCGCGAGAGTCTTGCCGGCCATATGGTCGAGAACATCGTTGCAGCGGTATATTCCGTTGTACCAGGCGTTCCAGATATTCGAGAGTATGGCATTGTTGGATCTCTCCTGGAAATGATCGAGATCGTACCTGTCCTGAGTGGAGACCGCCATTGCGGTGAGCTCACACTCGTCACTTCTATAAGCCAGTTCGTTGATGAAAAAGCCCATCTGGGTCTTCAGCTTGTCGTAGCAGCAGTAAACGCCCTGGTTGAAATCATCATCGGTCTTGTAATAGTTGCCTTCGGTCACGGTGTTCGCCGGGTACTGCTCGAAGAAGCTATCGCCACAGGAAGCAAGGCTAAGAGCCGCAAGGCCGATCAAAGCTGATTTTATGATATTCTTCATATTCATTACAGATTAAAGTTGATACCCACACTGAAAGTTCTTGAAAGAGGGTAGGAGCAATAGTCTTCGCCCGGGCTGAGGGCGTTGGTTGACCTCTTGTTGACCTCTGGGTTGTAGCCTGAATAATGAGTCAAGGTGAACAGGTTCGTGCCCTGGATGTAAACCCTCATCTTTGAGATGGTAGTGCCGCGGAACCACTTGTCCGGCATCGTGTAGCCGAGGGACAGGTTCTGGAGCCTCAGGTAGGATCCGTCCTCCAGATGGAAGGTCGAGGTGCATGAACCGTTGTTTCCAGATGATTTTCTGGTGGCCCTGTTGAGGTTGCCGTAAGGGAATCGGTTCAAAGCCTCCTTCATCATATTCGATGACGCTTCCATATTCAGAAGGTAACGTCTCTCAAGGTTCAGGATCTCGTTGCCATAGACACCCTGGAAGTTAGCTGAGAGATCAAGTCCCTTCCAGCCGAACTGAACACCGAATCCGTAGTAGAAATCAGGCATATAGTTGCCGACGATCACACGGTCGGAATCCTTGTCGAGCTTGCCGTCGCCGTTGGCGTCCACAAAACGGAAGTCGCCGACAGTGGTTGTCGGGAAATGAGGGTATGTTTCAAGTTCCTCCTGGTTGTGGAACACACCGTCCTGCACGAGCAGGTAGTAGCAACCTACCGGATAGCCGACTTTCGTGATGTAGTTGGCACCTGAATATGAAGAGGCAACGATGAGCGGAGCGTCCTCGTCACCAAGCGACAGAACCTTGTTCCTGTTCAGCGACCAGTTGGCGTTCCAGTCCATCGAGAAGTCACCGAACGACTTGTGAGAGGTCAAGGTGATCTCGACACCCTTGTTCTGCATCGATCCGATGTTGACATTGGACTTCGTCAGACCGGACACAGATGACACCGGAATATTAAAGAGCATATCCGTGGTCTTGGAATAGTAGAAGTCGGCGTTGATGCCGAGAAGGCCGTTCCAGAGGTTAGCGTCGAAGCCGATGTTTGTCTGGGTGTTCTTCTCCCATCCAAGCTCGTTGTTGGCTATCTGCGACGGGTACATAGAAGTGACGAGTCCGTTGCCAAGATCGAGAGTGTTGGATCCGTAAAGGGCCAGATAAGCCGAGTTACCGATCTGGGCGTTACCTGTCTGACCGATGCTGGCGCGCAGCTTGAGGTCGTTCAGCCAGTTCTTCGTGTTCCTCATGAAATTCTCGTCACTAATTCGCCAACCGGCTGACGCGGCAGGGAAATATCCCCACCTTGTGTTCGGAGCGAAACGAGAGGAGGCGTCACCTCTGATCGAGGCTGAGAACATATAACGTCCCTTGTAGGAATATTGCGCGCGGACAAGCCAAGACGCGAATGTGTAGGCGTACTTGTCGTTGAATGTGTCATCAATTGAAATGGTCTTGCTCTTGGTGGTCCTGATCTTGTCGTCACCCTCTACACCGGTACCCTTGATGGCGGAGGTCTGGATAGCCTGTTTCTCAGCCTCATAGACAGCCACGGCGTTTATTGAGTGCTCGCCGAACTTTCTGTTGAACGAGATCTGGTTGGTGACGTTCCAGTGGAAATATGACTGGGTGTAGTTGGCCGCGGTAGGAGCCGAAGGCTTGTCGTAGTACTTCAGGTTCTTGAGCGGAATGTAGGACGGACGGTGGTAGTTCCTGATGTAGGAATAATAGTCACCACCGACCGTGACCTTATATTCAAGTCCCTTGATGAACTCGTAGGAAGCGTGGACGTTGCCAACAAGGTTCAGTTTCTCCCTGACATCATCGATCTCAAGGGCAAGGGCGACAGGGTTCAGCACCTCGTTGGTCTGGGTGTCCCAAGTGTTGAACCTCATATAACCGTTCATATCCCAGTTATAGGACCCGTCGGAGTTGTAAACCGGGAATACCGGCGGTGCCATCAAAGCGGACGCGATCACACCGTCGCTGCCGTACTGGCCATCGGAGTTCACATAATTGGTCTTTGAATATGAAGGAGAGAAGCTTACGCCATATTTCAGCTTACCTTTCTTGCCGTCAAGGTTGGCCCTGAGACCGTACCTCTCGAAGTCCGATCCGATGATGGTTCCCTCGCGGTTGAGGTAGTTCAGGCCAATATAGTAGTTGTAGTTCTTCGTTCTGGCGGAGACGCTGAGGGCGTGCTTGTGCGAGAGCGCCGTGCGGAAGATCTCGTCCTGCCAATCGGTGTTTGTCAAAGTTCCGGTCTTGTCCTGAAGATAAGAAGTGATGAGAGGATCGACATTATGATAACTCTTCGGACGACCGCTATACGGATCTCCGATGGAGCCTGTGGGAACTTCAAAAAGATAGGCGCCGTCCCTGGCTTCTTTGAATATCTCCGCGAACTCGTAGGCATCGAGCATATCGATCTTCTTGGAGACATTGGAGACGCTGAACTGTCCGTCGTAGGAGATGACCGGAGTCTCTGAGTTGGCGCCACGCTTTGTGGTGACAAGGATGACACCGCAGGATCCTCTCGAACCGTAGATGGCGGCCGCGGAGGCATCCTTCAGGACCTCAAGGCTCTCGATGTCGCTGCCGTCAAGGTTAGCAAAAGCTCTTGAGTCACAAGGGATTCCGTCGATTACATAGAGGGGGTCGTTGCCTGATGTGGCGGACTGGACACCCCTGACCCTGACGGAGACGTTGCCGGAAGGCTGACCACCCAGATTGATGACCTGAACACCCGGCATCTTGGCAGCCATCGACTCACGGAAGTCCGTGGTCGGAGTGTTGGCGAAGTCCTCGGCCTTGATGGACGCGATGGAAGTCGTGACATCCCTCTTGTTCTGCGCGCCGTAGCCGATGACCACAACGTCATCCAGCTTGATAGCCTCTTCCTCAAGCACGAAATCGGCCTTGGACTGGCCAGCGGTCAATGTAGCGGAGGCGCTGTTGTAGCCGATGATGGAAACGTCCAGGACAGCGTCCTCGCTCTTGACCTTGAGCTCGTAGTTTCCATCGATGTCTGTTCCGGTTCCGTTGTTGGTGCCACGCTCGATGACCATAGCGCCGATCACCGGCTGTCCGGACTTGTCAACGACCTTTCCGGTAATGATTTTCGGGCCTACGGTCCCCGAAGCCTTAGGTCTGGCTTCCGGAGCCTTTTTGCTCAAAAGGATCTTCTGGTCCTTGAATTCGACCTTGACACCTGGAAGCACCTTCTTCAGGATAGCTTCGATGTCCTCGTTCTTCGCCGTGACCGAAACCTTGCCGGCAAGGTCAATGTCGGTGTCCACATAGGCGAAAGTGTAGGAACTACCAGCCTCGATGGCCTTCAGGAGTTCCTTGACTGTCACATCCTTGACATTCACGGTCGCCGTCCTGCTCTGAGCGTACGCACCGAGCGAAAGCCCGAGGGCGCACAGCACGCAAAGCACGGTTCTGGTGAATGAAGGAAGAATGTTAGATATTCCTTTCATTAATAATTAGTGTTTTTGGTTTTGTTATCAATTGTGATTGTCTTTCCTTGACGCTCCCAGCGGACCGGAAGGAGGGTTGAGAGGATCTCCATAATCTCATCGACGGATTCATCCTTGACCGTCAATGACATACGTTTGTCCTTAAGGTTGCCGAGGTCAGCCGCGATCTTCATCTGGTACTTGTGCGACAGGCTTTCCAGAATGTCGCCGAGCTTCACATTGTCGAATGCGAGGCGATGCTCGTACCAGCGGCAGCAGTCATCGGCGTTCACCGCCGTCACCTCAGTCCTTCCCCTGTCCCAGGAATATTTCTGGTCAGGCCTGAGGATGACGAGTTCCTTGCTTTCGGTGTCGGAGACCTGCACGGAACCGCTGCGGAGGATCACCTCGGCGGAATGTCCGACAGGGTCGCTGACAATGTTGAAAGTCGTTCCGAGAACCTTGACCTGAAGGTTGTCGTGCATATTCACGATGAACGGGCAGGCCTCGTTTCTGGTGACCTCAAAGTAGCCTTCGCCGTCGATGGAGACATTCCTTGCGCTCTTGCCGAAATCCTGGTTGTAGGACAGCCGGCTGTCCCGGTTGAGCCATACGCGCGTGCCGTCAGGCAAGGTGTAGGAGCCGACGTTGTCGGACGAAGCGATGAGCACGGTCTCCCTTTCGGGAGCCATATTCATTCTCGCGACTGTCGCGCCTCCTATGAATATCGCCACGGCTGCGGCGGCGGTGACACAATAACGTAATGGCTTGCTGTGCAGCAGATTGGACAGCCATCCGAGTCTTTGAGCCGTTGGGGCAGTCCCTTCGATGCTCGCTGAGCTTGTCAAAGCGCCATCCTCTCCCAACGAAGCCATAAGCCTCTCCAGTCCGGCCGTCAAGTCGAAATCAGGAGAGTCCGAAGAGACAGAGTCCCAATATTCCTCCAGCAAAGCCTTCACCTCCGGTTCATCTCCATACGCGGCAAGCCACCCGAGGTACCGTTGTTTCAGTTCCTCGGAGACCTCCACACCGCTGAAGAAGAAATCCAGGATGCGTCTGTAGTCTTCGCCCTTCATTATTTGCCCGCCTGGGTGAATGTGTAGGTACTTGTGTAAGATCCGGCATTGAGACGGATCGTTCCGATACGGTCTGCACCTGTCGTGTTAGGTCGGGTGGTGATGGTTGATTCACTGACGCCCTTGGTGCCGGAAGCAGGTTCGATCGTGAACCAGTCCTCACCTTCAAGCGACCAGTCACACGTGGCGCTGATCGTGATCTGATCGGTTCCGCCTCCCACCAACGTAGCAGGTGTCTTGGCGGCCAACGTAGTCTTGATGACGACAGTGTCGTGCACCTCGGACACAGTCTGTTTCTGGCAAGCGGTCCCGCCAAGAAGCAGCGGAACGACCAGAATGAGTTTTGTTATGAGTTTTAGTTTCATGGAGTATAAAAATGTTTTATATAAGGTAAGACACCTTCGATGCCCTATATGCTAAAAAAACGATCAAGACTTTTATCAGGTAATCCTTAAAAAAGGCTATATTTGTATGATATAAAGCCATGTCAAAGGATAAGAAAAGATGATTCTGGATGAAACGATATTCGAAGGGCTGTACTACAAGTACAGTGACAGGCTTTACAACTTCGCGTTCAGGTTCGTGTCGGACGAGCACACAGCGCAAGACATCGTGCACGAGGCCTATGGCACGCTTTGGGAGAAATTCGAAGGAAAGGAAAGCGACGCATGGCAGGCTCTTCTGTTCCGCATTGTACGGAACCGGTCGATTGACACACTGCGCCACCAGTCATCACTCAGGATTGTCAGTCTCACGGATTCTTTCAGAAACGTCTGCGACGAAGGTCTCTATCAGATGGATTTCGCGGTCAACGACTCCGACCGGAAGACAATCTACGATGAACTCACGGCGAACATCCACAGCATCATGGGCAAGCTTCCTGACAGATGCCGCGAAGTGTTCATGATGAGCAGGTTCCAAAACATGAAGAACAAGGAAATCGCGGCGGCTTTGAAAATCTCTGAGAAGGCTGTGGAAAAGCACATCCACAAAGCCCTGACGGTGTTCAGGAAAGAATTGGGCGGCCTCGCCGGCAACGGGAACGCGGATCTCCAGAGCGGAGCCGCTCATTTCTGGCTGCTGTTCATCCTCACCTGCATGGTGGATTGATCACGGATATATTTATGAATAGACAATTTCCTGAATATTAAAGGAGCTAATCCAAAAATTACCAGACTCGGAGCGAAGCGACCGAAGGGGTCTCGGGGAATCCCTTCCCCATGCCCCACCGGGGCTGTCATGAAGTGACTGGGGTAAAATGAAAAGGAGGTGACTTTTTAGCCACCTCCCTTTAATATTATGTCATCACCACTATCTATAGCAGATGCTGAACTCGGCCAGACTGCACAGGGGAACCTTCAAGGCTCCGCCCTTTCGTCCTGACGCCGTCACGACAAACTTGACGTACTTCGCCTCAGGCTCGATCTCCGCAGCGTGAACGTTACGGTATGCGCTCACGCCGGTGTAGTCGAAATTGCAGACCTTGGTGTAATTCTCACCATCCAACGACACTTCCAGATGCCCGCCTTTAAGGTCGGACGCATAACGGTCCTGACGGCGGTACAGATCAAAGTCAGAGATGCACACCGGATTCGCCAGTTCATATTCAATGACATAAGGCAGTTTTGATGCCACGACATCGGTGGTCTGATAGCCGGACTCCCATTTCGTGTTGATCTTCCCGTCCAATGTCAGCTCCGGCCCGGCACCGATCTTATATGTGTTGCAGTTGCGGACCTTGATGTCCGATTGGCTGTAATGATGCCTGTTGAACATATTCATCACTGACTCAGACTCACCTTCCACCTTGAAGCCGCCTTCCGACTCGACGCCGGCCACAAGAGAATAGTACCTTTCCTGCGCCTTGGACTTGTCGATGCGGACAGTATAGACAATCTCGGACACTCCAGGAGTGAAACCTTGCTCAGAAGAGGATGTCACTGAATATGATCCCTCCGGAAGAAGTGAATATTCAGCCTTGTCAGACGGGACGTTGAAAGTGAACTTCACGCCGTTGTCCCAATTGTTCTCGATGCTTGTGCGGACCTTGTATTCAACAATGATGAATCCGTCATTGTCCTCCAGATTGTCGAGATCCGTCTCTGACACGCCGGATTTGTCCAGGCTGAACGCCATCATGCTCATGTCCGGAACGATGACGGTGCTGCCAAGCTCATCGGTCTGGGCGTCGTTCACGCCATCGGTGAGGCATTTAAGCCTCAACGCCACGGCATAGTTCCCAAGATCGGAATAGTCAGGCTCGGTGGAAAGTCTTTTCAGAGCCTCGATGTTGAAATCCACCTTGAACGTGGCTTTCTTGTCCTTCATCTGGAGGTCAGACGATTCCAGAGACCAGCAGTCGGCAGGCAGAGCCAGAAGCGACGCAGAGTTCTCCTCATTGTACTTTACCAGCACGGCGGCATCCTCCGACAGCCTCACCTTTGGATTCTGGTCGTAATAGCTGCCACAGTAGGCGTTCACCTCAGCCGTGAACGAGGACTGCACGTCATAGATTGTTTCTGTCTTCTGGTATCCGTTGTTGAGGATGTACACGGAAGGGTCGTAAAGATTGTCCTCCAGGTGGCTCGGCTCGCAGGCCGCGGCGGACAGAAGCGCGGCTAAGCCTATAAGAGTATATTTTCGTTTCATAATGATTCTTTTTTTAGAAGTCGTTTCCAGTTCTACCATCCGTAGTTCTGAGTCAGTTCCGGAACCCTGTCAAGCTCGGCCTGATTCATAGGAAGGACATAGTATTTCTTGGTGAACACCCTCTCGGACTTGGTGCCGGCCTCTCCGAAAGTGTCGAAAATGGACGTGCGCCTCCAATAATCACCGGAAATCTTATGGTCAGACGCTCCGATGTTGCATCCTACGACCTTGCCGTTATCCTCCCTTTCGGCTATCATCCAGCGGCGGGTGTCGAAGTAACGTTTTCCCTCGAAGCAAAGCTCGACCATACGCTCCCTGCGGATGTACTTTCTCTGGAGATCCTTGTCGCCTATGATCTCAGGATAGACCTCGTCCTCGCCGGTTCCGATCGCCGGGACCCCGGCCCTGTGGCGTATCATGTTCCAGTAAGTGAGGATGTCCGGATTCGCCGGGTCATATTCATTGAGAGCCTCGATGTACATCAGCAGCACATCGGCATATCTGATGATCGGCCACGAGAGGTTCCCCCACCGGCTTGACTTCGTGTCCAGATCCGGATCGATGAACTTGAGGCAAAGGTAACCGGTCGGGCTGTAGTTGTTCGATGTGATAGGTCCGGAGTTTCCGTTCTTGTAGAACTGGATGTTGGCCAGCTTGTTCGTGCCCATGATCCATGTCTGGCCGCTCCAGAACACATTGGCGTAGAACCTCGGCTCGCGGCCGATGTACATGTTCATGGTCTCGATGGCGTCGTTGGACTTCAGGTTCTTAGGGATGGTGGAGAAGAACGGGTTGACGAACTTCTGAGACCCGGTCTCATTGTAGCCGGAACGTGGATCCACCTCAATGACACCCGCGCCGTTGTCGTAGGATTCGTCTTCCATGTTGGTGATCGGATAGTAGCCGTTGTCCATCGCGAAAGCGTCCACAAGCTTCTGGGTCAGACCGATTCCGCCGTATCCGCTCGCCGAGACCGGAGTCTCCCCGACTCTCCAGCTGCGTCCGCCGCACTGCACCGTGAATATGTTCTCAGGGGAATTGAGCAGCACCGCAGCGTTATGAATATTCTCAAGCGGAGTGGCGTTCTCGTCATCCACAAGATTGTACGTGTTCATGTCTATGACAGCCTTCGCCGCCTCGGCCGCCTGTCTCCAACGGTTTTCGTCATATTCTGTGTTGAAGAGTTTCTCTCCGTCCTTGTTCACGATGCCGTCATAAATGCCGGTGCCGTTCTGCCCGTTGAAAAGAGGGCTGGCGTTGAACATAAGGAGCCTGGCCTTCATCGCAAGGGAAGAGCCTTTCGTGGCACGTCCGATCTCGTAGGAGCTTCTCGTGTCAGGGAGCTCGGTGGCCGCTTTGTCATATTCATCACAAAGCCAATCGACTATCGTGCTCCAAGGGGACCTGTCCACCTTTGACACATTCGGGTCGGAATAGTCCGACTGCCTGTCCCCGAGCCAAATGACAGGGCCGTTCCATTTGAGCAGTTCAGTGTAGTAGAACGCCCTGAGGAAGCGGGCCTCACCCCGCCACATAACTTTCTCCTCATCGGTGAGCTGAGGGCAGTCCTGGACCTTGGACATGAAATATGTCGCCTCGCTTATTCCCTGATACAGTAGTCTGTAAACCGCATGACGATACCCGCTGTGGGTTGACAGAGGAGAAAGCTGGTTATGATTCAGCAAAGCGAAGAAACGGGAGCCGGTGTAGGCACAGGATGCCTCATCGCTGGCAGTGATGGCGATGCAGGATGAGGAGTTATAGCCCTCAGGAGACCATTCGCTCGGAATGTAGGTATAGACATTGACAAGATATTGCAGCGTGGTCGTCTTCTTGTCGAATATGTTCTTTGAGGTCAGCTGGTCGTCAGGCTGCCTGTCCAGGTAACTGTCACAGCCGCAGACCGCCAGCGCAATCATCAGGATTATTGCTGATATATTCTTCTTCATAGTACTTCTTGATTATTAGAAACCGATGTTCAGACCGATGTTGGCCACTCTGGTGTTAGGGTAGTTCGACGCTCCCGTCTGGAGATCCGGATCCCAGAGCTTGAACGGAGCGAAGGTAAGCAGATTCGTTCCGGACACGAAGACACGCAGCTGGCTCAGGCGCATCTTCTGGATCAATCTCTTAGGGAAAGTGTAGCCGAACTCAGCGTTCTTGAGCCTGATGTAGCGGCCGTTGACGAGCCAGAAGTCAGATGACTGGTTGTTGTTCGTCGCCTCGGTCGTGGTAAGACGCGGGTATTTCGCGTCGGTATTGCTTTCGGTCCAGTAGTTCCCGTAGATATCGGAGAACACGTTGTTCGCGGCCATCTTCGGCTCGGTGAATCCGCGTACCATAGAGGAGTTTATCGAGAAACTTACGTGGGCGTTGCCCTGGAAGAAAACCGACACATCGAATCCCTTCCATTGGGCGGACACACCGAAACCGTACACGATCTCAGGCACGTCGGTGTACCCTATGGCCTTGACGTCCTTGCTGTCGATCACACCGTCGTTGTTGAGATCCTTGTACTTGATGTCGCCAGGACGTACCTCGCCGAGAGCGCTCTGGTCCGGAGACGTGGCGATGTCAGCCTCGTCCTTGAACAGTCCGTCGGACACATAGCCGAATGTCTGCCATCTGGCCTGGCCGGTACGGTTCATGTACTTCTCGATGTAGTCCGGCTGGTCCTGATCCTCGATGACGTTACGGGCGAAAGTGAAGTTACCCATCGCCGAGAAGTTCACCTGGCCGATCTTCTGGTCGTACTGCAGGGAGCTGTCCCATCCGGAGTTCCTCATCCGGCCGATGTTGACGTAAGGCTTCGTGGTGATTCCGATATATTCAGGAATGGAAGACCTCTGAAGGAATATTCCCGAACGCTTTTCCTTGAACCAGTCCACCTGCACGCGGAGTTTGTCGAAGAACGAGACATCCACGCCGACATCCAGTTTGCGTGATTTCTCCCAGCCGACATTGTCGTTGGCCCATTCGCCGCGCCGGTAGGACGGGTAGGAGGTCACCGTCTCGCCGAAACTCCACTTATCACCGGAGTTGATTGTCTCCAGGTAGATGAAACGACGGTTGCCTCCGATCTGGTCGTTTCCGACAATTCCATAGGAGCCCTTGATTTTCAGCAAGCTGATGACATCAGCCAAGCGTCCTGTCCAGAATTTCTCGTTGGAGACCAGCCAGCCACCGGCCACTGACGGGAAGAATCCGAACCTGTGTCCAGGCGAGAAGTTCTCGGATCCGTTGTAGCCGGCGTTGAACTCGGCGAAATACCGTGAATCATAATTGTAGGTAGCCCTGAAGGCCACTCCCTGATGTCTGTACGGCAGGGCCGCATTGCTGGAGGTGGCACTGGAGCCGATATAGTTCTTCTGTGACTGCTGATAGAGAAGGAGACCTGTGACGCTGTGGTTTCCGAATGACCTTGCGTAGTTCAGGCTGGCCTCCAGATAGAGGGAACGCCATCCGGTGTTGGAATATGAGAAATCCAGTGTCTGCGAGCCCTGCACAAGCTCAGTAAGGTGCAGTTCTCCGTTCTCGTCCCTGTACGCCTGACCGTATTGCTCAGGAGTCTTGGTGCGGTTCTGGTAAGCGTTGTTCTTGGCGTCGAAAGAGCCTTTGACTGTGGCTGTAAGTCCATCGGTGAGCCACGAGAAATCGTGGGTGAGGGACACGAGAGACTGAGCCGTGTTGTAGAACGCCTGCTTGTAACCGGTCTGTGTCAGAAGGGCGTACGGGTTGTAGCCCATGTTAGTACCCGGTCCTGGATAATGGCCGTCCGAATAGACCATCGGGAAGATCACAGACGGTGTCTTCAGCGCGGCCGACCAGATCGAGCTGCTGCTCGTTCCGCTCTCGTTCTTCTGCTCGAAAGTCGTGGCGAGATTGACGTTCATGGACGTGTGGCGAGTGAGTTTCACATCCACGTTCGCCCTGAAATTAAAGCGGCGGTAATATATTCCCGTGTTGTAATCGGCCGTAGGATCAGTCTTGAAGAGCCCGTTCTCGTTGTAGAAACCTCCGGAGATGTAATATTTCACGGAGCTGGTTCCACCGGAGACGTTGACGTTCGCCCTGGTGTTGTTGCTGAGGTTCTTGAATATGCTGTTGACCCAATCGACATTAGGGTAAAGGTCCGGATCCTCTCCGCTCAAGGTCTTGCGTACCCTCTCCGCATCGAAATATTCAGTCCCGGAAGCCACATTGTACATTTCCATGTACTGTGTCGCGCTCGCCATCTCCGGCACCTTGACCGGGCTGGTCACACCGTTCTCGAATTTGATGCTGACCTTTGGTTTGCCCTCCTCTCCGCTGCGTGTCGTGATGAGCACCACGCCGTTGGCTCCTCGCACTCCGTAAACGGCCGTCGCGGCGGCGTCCTTGAGGACGGAGAATTCCTTGATGTCCTCGACATCCACAAGGTCAAGCTCACGCTCGACTCCGTCGATCAGGACGAGAGGGTTGGCGTTGGCTCCGAAGGTGCTGATGCCTCGGATCCAGAAAGTGGATCCCGCGCCAGGCTCGCCGCTCCTCTGCACCGACACGACTCCGGAAAGCCTTCCGGCGAGAGCGTTGCTGATCTTGGACACCGGAATCTTCACCGCGTCCGGAGCGATTGTGGCGATGGCGCCCACGATACTGGCCTTCTTCTGGTGGCCGTAGCCGACAGCCACAGCCTCCTCCAAAGTGTTTCCATCCTGCTCAAGGGCCACGTTGATGACCTGTGATCCCTTCTTTATCTGGACATCCTGGGCCACATAGCCTATGCAGGACACGCTGATGTAGCCGTAATTGCCTTTGAATGAAAGGTTATAGCGGCCATCAAGGTCGGTGGAGACTCCAATCGGAGTGTCCTTGACCCAAACCGCCACTCCGACAAGCGGCTCGCCGGTCTTGGCGTCCTTGACGGTTCCGCTGACCTCCGTAGATTTGTCATCGCCGGTTGTCTTGCCTGAGGTCTTTGCCTCGGTTTTGGTGATCGTGATGATCTTGCCTTTCAGCTCATACTTGAAAGGTGGTTTGACTATCTGCCGCAAGACAGTCTGCACGGACGCCGAGTTGAAGTCGGCCGTGACAGCCGGGGCATCCCGAAGAATTCCTGTCTCGTAGATGAAAGAATAGCCGGTCTGGCGCTCAAGTTCCTTGATGACACCAGTCAGAGGCTCGTTCTTGAACCGCTTTGTGAACGACTGGGCGGAGATGAACTGCCCGGTCATCACGAGAAGCAAAACAAGAAGCGCGCTCTTGAAAACAAGTTGTCTCTTCATTTTTGTTGAACAGTGGGTTTAGTTAACGTTATTAGTTTTGATTGTATGTCATTTTTCTGTGATCGCAATGCTGCTGTCATCCTGCCATGCCCACGAGATCGGCACAATTACGGCCACCGCCCCAAGCACATCATCGATGGACTCACGGGTGTCGAGTATGACACGGAAAGTCTTGTTCCTGTATTTCACCGGATTGTAATGAATCCGCGTTCCGTACAAGGATGTCAGTCTGGAAAACAGCCAGTCAAGCGTGACTGACTCGCAGTCCAGCTTGCCGTCAAGCCATGAGCGGTACTGGCTCACATCCCGCCTGGACTTGCTCATGGAACGGTCGATACGGTTGTAGGAGATGACCTCGCCCGGGCTGAGATAAATGTAGTCCTTGCCGGTCTGGAACTGAATCTGTCCCGTGAGGAGGGCCGCCTGGATTCCGTTCTCACCGTTGTAGGCAGAGACGTTGAACGAGGTGCCTTTGACAGTGATGCTGGCATCGTCCATTCTGACGATGAATGGCTTGGCCGGATTCTTCGAGACATCGAAGAACGCCTCGCCGGACAGCGTCACTTCCCTGCCCTTCTTGTTGAAATCAGAATCGTAGGTCAGGGTCGTAGCTGAGTTCAGCCAAACTTTGGACGAGTCCGGAAGCACGACCAGTCTCGTCTCCAGATAGGCTGTCGAGAAAGTGGAGACCGGATTCTCCTTGTCATTGAACAGATTTAAGAACAACGCCACGATGACGGCCACCGCCGCTGCCGCCGGGACGGAAATCCTCAGCAGCAAGCGTTTCCACCGGCGTGCCTTGATTTTTCCCGTAAGCCTGGCGTAGGCCATCCTCTGCCCCGCAGTCGGCCTCTCGCTGTCACACCAATCCTTCTCCATCGTCCTGAAATCATCCATCGACAGCTTACCGTCCGAAAGGCTCTCGCGGATGGAAACCTCATCCTCGTAAGTGGATTCGCCACGGAAATATCTGAAGCATTTCTCTTTGATCCGATCATCTGAAATCCTTCTGTCGTCTTTACTCATAATGACTTTAATTATTTCATATAGATATTTAACGTTTAACCGGACTTTTACCCTACCTTTGTTTTCAAATGAATATTTCAAAAGATTCCACTGCCTCTTGCTCCGCGATGATCGGTACGTATTTTTTGCACGAAGTGACTTTTCGGACGCAATCATACATATTCCGGAATCATGCGAGGTAGGGTAAATCGGAGTCGCTGCGTTTTATAATGCAGGATATTCAATACTAATAACACAAAATTCAGATCATGAGAAAAATTCCATTTCTGCTGACAGGCGCGCTGGCCATTCTGGCAAGTGCCACAGCATCAGCCCAATCAGAGCCATCGGATGAGGTGAAGGTTCCGGACTATTCCGGCTATATCCTTACTCCGGAGGCTCCACACACTCCCCGGATCAACGGAGCCAAGATCTATGGCGCCCGTCCAGGCTCAGATTTCCTGTACAAGGTGGCGGCGACAGGTGACAGACCGATGACATTCTCGGCCGAGAACCTGCCCAAAGGCCTGAAAATCGACTCACAGACTGGCTTGATTACCGGAAAGGTCAAGAAAGCCGGCACTTACATTGTCACGTTGAAGGCCACAAACAGCCTCGGCGAGGCGACAAGGGAGTTCAGGATAGTCATCGGAGAGAAGATCGCGCTGACTCCGCCTATGGGTTGGAACAGTTGGAACTGCTGGGGCAACACGGTAAGCCATGAGAAAGTGATGGCTTCCGCGAAGGCGATTCTTGAAAGTGGACTGGCGGACTATGGTTGGTCGTACATCAACATAGACGATGGCTGGCAGGGACTCCGCGGCGGAAAGGAGAACGCGATCCAGCCGAACGTGAAATTCCCTGACATGAAAGGTCTTGTGGACTCGCTGCACACCATGGGATTCAAGGTCGGCATCTATTCCGGTCCGTGGGTTGCGACCTATGCGGCACACATCGGAACACAGTGCGACAACGCCGACGGCACCTACGAATGGGTCAAGAAAGGGCTCGTCAACGAGAACTACAGGATGGTGGATCCGTCCGGCGAGCTGACCAGAGAGAAGCTTTGGTACAGCGGGAAATATTCATTCGCCGCCCAGGACGCGCGCCAGTGGGCGGAATGGGGCTTCGACTACCTCAAGTACGACTGGAACCCGCACGACTGGTACAGCATGAAAGAGATGCACGATGAACTTCAAAAGTGCGGCAGGGACATCGTCTACAGCCTTTCCAACACCGCCCTTCTTCCTTTGGCCGAGGAATATGTCAAATACGCCAACTGCTGGAGGACCACAGGTGACATCCGTGACAACTGGAAGAGCATCTCCGGAATCGGTTTCGGCAGGAACAGCAGCTGGGCTCCATATTCGGCCCCAGGCCACTGGCCTGACGGCGACATGCTTGTAATCGGCAACGTTGGCTGGGGCAGGAAGTACCACTACACCAATCTCACCCCGGACGAGCAGTACACACACGTCACCCTCTGGGCTATGCAGGCATCTCCGCTTCTGATCGGTTGCGACATGGCGGTCGCCGACAAGTTCACGAAGAGCCTTCTGTGCAACAACGAGGTGATCGACATCAATCAGGATCCGCTCGGTTACGCGGCCACAAAGATTTACGGCAACAGTTCCTATGCCACATACTTCAAGCCTTTGGAGGACGGTTCGCTGGCAATCGCCATGTTCAACCTCAGCGAGACAACCCAGAAGATCGGTTTCAAGCCGAGAGCCATCGGAGTGATAGGGAACAAAATCATGGTCAGGGATGTCTGGAGGCAGAAAAATGTGGCCGAAATCACCAACGACAGGGATCGTTTTGACACCGATGTACCGCCTCACGGAGTAGTTCTCGTCAGGGTGTTCCCAGGCTTCACCAAGGAAAGACCTGTAGGCAGCAGAAGGTAGCCCAGCGACAGCCAAAGATCTGGCATTCAACTAGAAAGCATAATGTCCCGATGTGGTTATCCGCATCGGGACGTTACATTATTCAGTCTGTTGAATATCACGTCATTATGCTTTCTACAGAAAATTTCACTATTTTTATGTAAGATTTGCCGCCTTATGATGTAAATAATACAGGCAAATGACATTGACACAAGAACGACATTGACATATAATACAAATATGAAGATTCTACATACATCAGACCTGCATCTGGGACATACGTTATATTCGTATGACAGGACAGTCGAGCAGACCGGCTGCCTCGCCCAGATAGAAAACATCATCAAGGAACAGAAGCCGGACGCATACGTCATCAGCGGCGACATCTATCATACGACATCACCCCAGACGTCAGCGCAGGAGATGTTCATGCATCATCTCATGACAGTCCATGAGATTGCACCGTCAATGAAGGTCATCGTGACAGCCGGCAACCACGACAGCAACAAGATAGAGATCACCGACCCGCTGTGGAACCTCGTGGGAGTATCCATCGTGGCATCCATAAAACGCAACATTCTCCAAGGAGAAGACAGCGATGAATTTCACAGGCAGCTTTTCGAACGCCATATCTTCCCCATCGTGAGGGACGGCAGCACCGTCGGCTACATTGTCGCCATACCGCACTGCTACCCAGGCAATTTCCCGGCCGTGAAGGCAGGTCTTCCGAGGGAAGAGAGAATGAAGGAGTTCATAGCCCTACTGCTTGGAGAAGTCGAGAAACGCAATAAAAACGGGCTTCCGGTGGTCGTGATGGCCCATACGGCAGTAAACCGGATCTCAGGAGAGAAACCCGACGCCGTCGGCCAGGACCTCGACATCATAGGAGGAATCGATATGGTCAATGCAGATGTTTTCGGCACAGGTTACGACTACATTGCACTCGGCCATATACACAATCCGCAGAACATCTCAGACAGGATCCGCTACAGCGGCTCTCCCCTGCCTGTATCTTTCGACGAGGACTTCCACCACAGCGTTTCGATCGTGACCATAGGCGCACACGGCGACACACCGGAGGTAGAGACAATCGACATTGACAATGCGATGCCGGTCATTACCATACCGGAGCAGGACGGGACCAGACGCAGCGAAGTGAAGTCCCTCAAGTGGGATGATGCATACGAGGCGTTCAAGAAAATGGACCCGGAAAAGGCCTGCTATGTACGGCTCAATGTCACTGACGACGGGACCATTCCGGTCGAGGCGAAAGACAAGGCCGCCAAAGTTCCGGAGCAATGCCATCTGAAGGCGAAGTTCTGCCTGATAAACAGGGTGAAGAAGGTCAATGACCAGGACATAAACTCCTCCGGGAAGATAAATATCAGCACCGCAGAACTCGGAAAGATGGGGCCTTACTCCGTGGCTGAACTCTACCTGAAGGAAACGGGGCAAGAAGGCATTGACGAGAATATCCTCGCCCTGCTGAAAGAAACCATTGACGAAGTTATGAACCCTGAAAAACACGACTGATACCATGAAACTGAAGAAACTGGACATCACCAACATAGCGTCGATCTCTTCCGCGAGCATCGACTTCACGTCCGCACCGCTGTCGGACTCCCCTATTTTCCTCATCTGCGGCGAGACCGGGAGCGGAAAATCCACCATCCTGGACGCCATATGCCTTGCCCTGTACAACAAGACCCCGCGTCTGACGAACGGCAACAAGACAGTTGAAACGTCCTACAAAGAGGGCGGACAGGAAATCAGCATAGTGTCTGTAAACCAGCTGCTCAAGAAAGGAGAGAAGGAAGGCGGAATAACACTCCTGTTCGAGGGGGCGGACGGCTCCGACTACACTGCCGAGTGGAAATGCCGTGTAAACCGCAATGGAAAACTGGAAGACGAAGACTGGTCCATAACCGACAGCAAAGGCAATACGAATAACAAAAGGGGCAAGGCACGCATTGACAAGATGACCGAAATCATCGGCCTGGACTATGATGAGTTCTGCCGCACGTCAATGCTCGCCCAGGGGCAGTTCACCCAGTTTCTGAAAGCCGAGAGCAAGGAGAAGTCGGAGATTCTTGAGAAAATTACCGGCACTGAGATTTATGCGATAATCGGCACCCGCATCCATAAGAACTCAATCGACGCGGATAATGCCTACAAAGAGGCGAAAAAGGACGTCGATTCTGTCGTTCTTCTCTCGGCAGAGGAAAAGAGCGCTCTTGTCAAAGAAATAAAACAGACTGAAGACGACATTGAAAAGAACAAGTCCGCATTGGCCCTGCTCGGAAGCCTGCTGAAGGCGTTTGAGGCTGTCGAAGCTGCCGAAAAGTCCATAAAGACATCTGAAGAGACTCTGGTATCGGCGAAGTCGAAGTTCTCTGTCCTCACCAATGACATTGCCTATGGCAAAGCCGAGCTCGACAAGAAAAACGACATTGCCGGAGATCTGGCGAAAGACATTGAGGCTCAGAAAGTTCACGCCGACATGTTCGCGAATGTCCAGACCATCGAATCGCATCTCGTGAATGTCACGAAGCAGGGAAACTACTGCAAGAAACAGAAAGTAGTTCTCGAGAATGAGAAGAACGCTCTTGAAGCATCCCGGGCACTTTTCGCCGAACTGGAAACGAAGAAAGCCGATGCGGAAAAGACTCTTGACAGCAAGAGAGAGGCTGTAACGGAGGCCATTGAGGCCAAGATGGCGCTCATGCCTGAAGATGTGGAGAAAGAGAGACTCGACATTGGCAAGGCACTGAAACTCATCGGCGATGCAGGCACTGCCTACGCTGTCATCCAGCAGAAAGAAGAGAACCTCGCTACCGGGAAGTCCGACTACAAAAAGGCAGTAGAAGAGATTGAGGCAGAGCGTGTCGCGCTCAACGAACTGAAGGACAAGTCGAAGACAGCCGATGACACCTACGAGAAAAGTCGTGAATTATATGAGACGCAGGCTATGGCAATAGACCGGGCATCCATCCGTCTCAGGAACTGGCTCCGTGAGACAGGCAGCGACATCTGTCCCGTATGTCATGCGAAAATAACATCGCTCATCTCGGAACAGGAGCAGAACGACCTTCTCAAACCTGCAAAAGAGGCATTGGAAAAGGCGGAAACGGAGAAACGGAAAGCAGATGAGGCATCAGTCAAAGCAAGTACAGCGTTCAACACCAGAATTAAAGAGCTCGACAATTCCAAAAGCAGGCTCGGCAACGACGAAAAGACCTTGGCAGGACTCAAGGAAGCGTTCGCCAAAAATTTTTCTTCATTTGGCATAAAAGTCAATGAAGAAAACATCCGGGAAAAGCTCGAGTCGATCAAAAAGACGCTGGACGCGCGCAAGGAGGTCAATGAAAAGGCCATAGCCGATGTCAATGTCAGGCAGAAGGCTGTGGACAGCGCGACTGCAGACAGGGACAAATACCAGAGCGACATCTACTCCCCTATCATGTCCGAATACAACAGGAAGAACCTGGAGATCCAGAAAATCAGCAGCAACATTGACAATGCCAAGAAAATGATCTCTGTGGCAGAGAAATCCGCATCGGAGTCACTTCTGGCGGCAGAGAGCCTCATCTCCTTCCCTGACTGGAAGAAAGAATGGGAATGTGATGACAAAGGCTTCATCGCGAAGCTCAAGGAGAGTGCCAGAAAGTACAATGACACCCTGAAAGAATATGACAAGGTGACCGTAGAGATGAAGAATCTCAAAAGCGACATCGCATCCGCATCAGATGTAAGGGAAAGAATCATCGCGGCCAATGGGGGCTTCGTTTCCGGGGACATCGTACCGAAAAAATACGCCGGCAACGCAATCGTGGAGTGGGGTTCATTGGAGAGCCGCATCAGAACGGCTCTTGAGAACATCGACACCGCACGCAAGTCCAAAGAACTGAATGAGAACACCTTAGAAAACGCTTATGCTGAAGACGGAACCCTGCCTAAGACTGCCGTAGAGGTCAATGCACGGAAGAAGACTGTCGAATCGGACAATCTGGGCAAGTCAGAGCACCTCGGCAAGCTCAAGACTGTCATTGAGGATGATGACAGGAAGCAGGACGAGCTTAAAAGCAAGATTGACGCGCTTAACAGGGCCGGCAAGGTCAATGCCCAATGGAAAACGTTGGACACCCTTTTCGGCGGCACCGACGGATTCACATTCAAGAAGATAGCCCAGAGTTATATCATGCAGGACATCCTCAATCACGCAAACGCATATCTGAGAAAGATCGCACCGCGTTATGAATTGACAGCACAGCCGGGCTCACTTGTCATCCTGGTAGAGGACAATGAAGACGGTGTTGTCCGCTCTGGAAACACTCTTTCAGGCGGTGAAGGGTTCGTGATTTCATTGTCATTGGCCCTGGGCCTGTCCAGCCTCGCAGAGAACAGCATCAGCGTGGATACCCTCTTCATCGATGAAGGATTCGGAACACTCAGCCAGGAGTGGCTCAACAGCGTGATGTCTGCATTGGAGAAACTGAACTCCTCCAGCGGCAAGCACGTCGGCATCATCTCCCACATAGAGGACCTCCAGAAAAGAATCCCTACCGTGATAGAGGTCAAGAAAAAGAACGCCACCACCAGCGAAGTCTTCGTCCGCGATGCCCAATCTTAGTTCAATGATTTCCAGTCGCCGCAAGGGACTTTCACGGTTTTTGTCTTTTTGCCGCAGCGGACGACAATGCTGTCTGAACCGGATGCGTTCAGGATATAGACGCTCTTTCCACGACGGGGCACGTCAATGACGGCATTGTCCTGATATACGGCGATTATGAGTTCCTTATCGCTCTCCGCCTCGATGACAGGGTAGCCGAGTTCAGGATGATGCGGACGGAATTCGCTCTTGAGCAGAGTCTCACGATGATCGGAAGCGAACTTCATCCATTTTCTCATGACGTCAAGCTGTTCTTGCGGAATGTTCCTCAGCATTGTCGAGTATTGTACGACTCCGAAAATGGAGTTGATGATCGCTCTGCCCACATTCTCCGGAGTTTCGGAAATGTTCCATTCCAACATGTCTGAATGGACAGCCGTAGAACCGCTTGTCAGCCTGAGGGAGGCGATTCTCATCCTGTTGTCTTTCGCGTTGCCCGGGCAGTCTGCTGCACGGAACATGTTGCCGTACTGTCTGATGGCAGGACCTATGTACTGCTGTCTGAACTCAATGAGAACCTCCGGTTTGATGGCTCTCAGAGCGGATGAGACTTCCTTCATCAGCACGTTCACGGCTTCGCTCAGATTCATGATGTCACGTCCGGCATATTTCTCTTTCACCGCCGGATCCTCTCCATGGAATCTGAAGCTGTCGATGAAATCGAGTTTGAATCCGTCCAGGTTCCAGTCTTTCAAGGCATTGACATACAAATCCACCAGATGTTTCCTGACCTCAGGGAAACGAGGGTCAAGCACGCCGCAGCTGCTGACCCGGTCATTGTAGAGGTACTTTCCCTCAAATTTCTTGTAGGCGTCGCTATGCCATCCGACGTATGGGACACTGTACCAGACAAGATATTTCATTCCGAGATCATGAACTGCCGAAACGTGGGCAGCCATATCAGGAAATTTCTGGGGAGCCGGTCTCCAGTCTCCGCAAAAAGCATAACCTCTGTTTCCGTCAGTCGTCTGCCAACCGTCATCAAGAATTACGGTTTTCATTCCGAGATCCGCCGCAATACGGCACTCCTGTTCAATCGCTTCGGCATTTACGTCCTGGTGGAACTGGTACCAGCTTGAATACAACGGCTCAAATGCGGACTCATTCACAGGAAACGACTCGTAGCCATTCACCCGGCTCATCCAATCGGACGCCTCGCGGATGCTTTCCGACCAGAATACAGGTCGCTTGTCAAGCAGGATTTTAGTTTCATAATGCTTGGCAGGAGCTTCACTTTCCCTGAAGAAGCGCAGTTCAGAGCAGATTGCGCAACCTTCTTCCATTATGCCGAGTACGGCATCTACCTTGCGGAGCACCTCTGAGCAGGCGATTGTCAGGCAATTCGTATTATTGTCATCAAAATACTCATAGAGAGGCATCCTGTAGGCGAGTGAACTGCCGGCATTGGTTAAGCCCCAGAAAGGATCCAGGTGTGTGCCGCAATGCAAGTCCGGACTCCAGAAGTTGAAAACGCCTTTCTGCGGGAAAGTGAAATATACATTGAATTTTGCCGGCGGTGCCTCTGTCTGTGCATCCATCGAAATGCTGATTATTTCTTTTCCTCCGTCATTTTCCAATGATCCGGCAAATTTCCAGTCTCCGGGATTGTCTGAGACGATCACAATCTCATCCACGAGCGAACTCTCCAATACGGGGGCTACAATTGTTCCCTTGGAAGCGAAAGGATTGCCCGTCCAAGTGTTCTGGGCGTATGAAGCGCAGATAGACAGAGCGGACAATGCAAACGTGAGTATGTGTTTGTACATATGAGTATTCTTAAACGGTTATTTTAATTATGGGGAGCGTCGTTGTAAGCCCGGTATTCGCCTTTGGTAACATTCAGGGTTTTCGGGAGCCAGACCTTGTAGCGGGTGGATTTGTCCCAAGTATTGCCTGCGGATGCGAAGTCGCAGAGGTGGATCTGGCGTGGCTTGCCGTTGCCTTCCAGATCTGCTCCGGCTACCATCGGGGCTGTAAAAGACATCCACGCGAAATCGTTGCCTTCTGCCGGGATCAGGGCGACGCTGCCGTCCTCTGAAGATTGGATTACCACGCATTCATCCACGAAACCGTCATTGAAACGGGAATCCCTTGCAAGCACTATAGGACCACGCACAACAGCCTGATGCCCATTAAGTTCCAGCAGATGCGGAGTAAGGTCAAGAGACAATTCAATGCGGTCACCCTTCTTCCATTTGCGGTCCACCTTTGCGTATTCACCGGCAGGAAGATTGTCAAGACTGATGTTCAATGTATCAGAGCCGCTGATCAACTTTGCCGTAGTCGTCTTGCTCCATTGAGGGATCCTCAGCGCCAAAGTGAATTCTGCCGGTTTGGCCGGAGAGAGTTCTATGGAGATGTTTCCGGAAACCGGATAATTTCCACAGATTTTGATGCTCATGGAGTTGCGCTTGTCCAGGGAAATCTCCGCCTCGGAATCTCCATAATGGTTTATCTTGAGGCAATCGCCTTCTGTCAGATATGCGAGAGCCGGAATCATCGCGAAGGCGCGTGGACCATTTGCATTGCAGCAGTTTATATCCATATGGCATTGCTTCTCCCCTTCTACTCTCCAGCCTTCAAGCGGGGTATATTTGGCGATCTGGCTGCCGTCACACTTCATCGAACCGAGAATGGCGTTGTAGAATGTCTTCTCGATCTGGTCCGCATAGCGGGAATCTCCGCAGAATTTCAGAAGCCTGCTGCAAAGCTGCATCCAGGTAAATCCGACGCAGGTCTCCATAGTATGATAGGTCGGAACGGTCTGCAGGGCTCTTCCACCGTACCAGCACTCAATCGAGCTGCCGGAACCGGCGATGTTGATTTCTTCCTCGATTATATGTGAAACGCTCTTGCGCACGGCCTCGTAATAAGCTTCGTTTCCGGTCACTTTATAGTATTCGAGCAGTCCTTCATAGCAGGACATCATTTCGTATGCCTTGGCGCCGTTCTCGTATGAAAACCATTTTGTATCAGGATGCGGAAAGCGCAGAGCCACAGGAATATCGGAACGGCTCACCAGTTTCGGGCCATCCGGACTTTCCCACTGCGAGACAATGTCTGTCGCGAAATCGAGGTAGCGTTTGTCTCCGCTTATGTTGTACAGTTTCATGATTGGTTCAAGCACGGAAGAACTTGCCATGCCTCTGTATAAGCCACATTTTACAATCTTGGCATTCTTGGATTTGAGCTGAGAAATGAGGTGGTCAGCCACACGCGATGCAGCAGAAAGAGCACGAGTGTCTCCTGAGAGTTCGTACCACGAGAGCAGTCCCAACATTGTGTATTTCCTTCCCCAGATGTCCCAATCTTTCAGCTGAGCTTCAGGAGCATAGTTTCCGATGTAGCCGTCAGGGCTCTGGGTTTCGATGATCTGTCCGACAGAAGCGGCAATCTTTTCATAAAGTGCCGCGTTGCCGGTGTAGCGGTATGTCTCGATTGCGCCCAAGGTCCATTTTCCCCAGAACTCACTTTGCCATCGCCATGTTTCAGTCCTGTGGCGGAAAGGTTCAACAAGTGCATCGACATCCTGTTCCATAACGCGATGAATGATGCAGTCGTCGATTCTTCCGCCTACATATCCATTGATTTTCACCGACTTCACTTTCAGTTCCGCAGTCTTTGCGCGGCCGATATTTCCTCCTGCACAGATGGAGCAAGCGAAAATTGCGAACAATGTGCTCAAGACAAATGCCCTGACGCTAAGATTGTTTTTCATATTCAATGATCGTTTTATAAATTTCAGAATGGCTAATTTACGAAAAAAAGCCGAGTACCGGTAGTCTGACACTTTAGAATCCGAAAAAGGTTAAAAATATTTGATAGAGTTCACCTATGATTCTAAAGACTTCGTCAATGGGCAAGCGGCCCGTCTATTATGTTCAGAAGAGTTATCGCAACGAAGACGGTAAGCCTTCCACCAAGTACGTAGAGACGGACAGGCGGTCAGCCACGGCGGACGTGGCCAACCCACGGCCTCGGGAAGTGGGAGGTACCTGCCGGATACAAGTTCTCGCGGCAGTGAGGACGCAGGAGACGGTAGGAGGGCCGAACGGAGCAACGGGGAGTGAGTTCCGCCGCTGCTGCCTGACTGTCGATGTGACACTGGTCTGAAGAGCACATCGAAGACGGCAATGGTGTCAAGCGTGACGCATCGAAGCCCGTAATAATGCTCCTTATGCGTGAAGGCACGGGGCATGCGTCAAGCCACGTAGGCAGAATCGCCTCTTTTGCCTACGTCATTGGACTCACGTGTGCAAATACGGCCTTTCTGCACACGTCATGCAGTTTTTGAACAGTCACGGGGGCAAATCAGGCCTTTTTGCCCCCGTAACAAAAATCACGTGATAAATAAGTCTAATTAAGCATCTGCAAATACGGGCAAAAACACGTAGGAACACATCAGACCATGTCCTTACAATCTCGATTACAAGCAGCCCATGGCGATTTGGATACCACCTCCTATTTTGGAATGCCTATCTCCAAGAGGAGGCGACTCAGAATCCTCAACTTGTCCGTGAGAACCCGCCTCTCTACGGACAAATCATCATTTTACTCAACTTGTCCGGAAAACGCCACATTTCACGCACGGTGATATTCTTTTATGCCAATACCAGGCGATAGAAGTCGTTGACAAGTCCAGAAATGATGTCATAGCCTACCGTCCGCGCCAAAGTGCCCTCATTCATATAGCAACGCTTGTTGACTTCGATCATCAAGGATTTGTAATCAATCGGTTTCTTGGGAGTTATCGAGTTTGAATATGGATTGTTCAGGCCTACCTTAAATCCGGCGCGATCAAACAGGTGCGTCGCCTTGTCGATCATCTCCTGCTCAGGCTTGCTTGCATCGTCATTATAGCCGATGCAGATGTCGATGTCGGCGAGATCCGAAGGAAACGAGTGGCAGTCTATGATGAGCGAGCCGGGAGCCAACTCAGAGGAAAGGCGCGAGATGAATCCGTGATATTCATTCATCAAGGCGGTCCGCCCGGAAATCAGGCGGCGGCAATCGCCGGACCTTTCGTAGAGGATGCCTTGGCCGGCGGCATTCAATCTTTCCGACAGCTACAACCTTATCGAAGCGGCCATGGATGTGAAGACTCAAGCAGATGAGAATCTTAGAGTTACAGAGAATCGTTATCACGCATCCATGTGTCCTCTCTCGGATTATCTTGATGCGCAGTTCCAGTGGCAGCAGGCCAGGAGTAATCTTATCGAGGCGTTCACGCAGTCCCGTATCGCCGAGACGGATTACCTGATGGCTACCGGCCACCTGGTGAACGAGACGGTCTTCGCAAAGTAACGGGACGGATCCGATCAGTGAACAGCTTATCGAATATACCCATGCCTTATCAGGTCTTCTCTTGATCTGACGGGGAATGTGTAACCGTCACGGAGCAGGAACAAGTTGTCTGAAACCTGAATGATCGCTTCGTACAAATGGTCAGATACAATGATCCCTTTATTTGCTTTCTCCTCCCGGATCAGCGACTGCATCTTCTCGACATGAATAGGGGCGATGTTGGAGAAAGGTTCGTCCAGGATGCAGAAATCAGAGGGTGACTTGATGATGATGAACATTTCAGCGACACGAGCCTCGCCACCGGATAATTCCCGAAACTGTTTCTTCTGAAAGGTATGGAACTTGGGATCAAACGACACCAAGCCGTCATATTCAACATCATACAGTCTGAAGGCTTCGTCCAAGGTCATCCTCGGCGGCATGAAGAGATTCTGCGGAAGGTACTTGACCCTGTCGCCGATATGCCCATAGTCAGTACTTTGCTCATCGTTGAACCTCACGAAGATGTTCTGTGGCTTTATGCCTCCCATAATACATTTGAACAGGCACGATTTTCCCGTACCGTTCCTCCCCAGGACACCCGTCACCTTGCCGCGTTCCGATGTGACGAAAGCGCTTTGAAGCACCGTTAGTTTTCCGAATTCAAGGTGCACGCTGTCAACAAGCATTCTATTTATCCTATCTGATGACATTGCCAACACATATTGAAAAGGTTAATAGCGCGACGAAGACCACGAAGTCAACAACAAACGGAATAGAATAATATTCAGTTCTGCTGATCCCCAGATTCAGATAGAAATAGATGGTCTGCCCTCTCTGGAAGGACTTGAACAAATACCAGATGACAGGGATAAACAGCAGCTTCAGCAGAACGAATGTGGGAGTCAAGGTAGGATCAAAGACGCACAGTCCGGCAGCGGTGAATGAATATGCCGCTGACACTAGGTACACCGCTTTGGCATACCGGGCCGACAACTTGATTTTCCGGAAGATATTCATAGATCCATCAATAAAGTTACGCATAGGCATCAAAACGACCGTCGTCGTCCGGATAGTCATCTTCATCAGAATCCACATCCTCGTCATCAGCATCAAAGGCAGGAATATGGACTTTCTCCATTTCAGACGCGTATTTTGTGAGACATCCTTCTGTGTAAGCAGCGACGGCATCCGACTGTCCTTGGGCATACGCCTTCTGAAGATACTCAAAAGCGCGGTCTCCCCCATCCTCCTCCGGACGTACCACATACAAATATCGTCCTAAACCATATCGGGCATCCCGGTCTTCCCCATCCTCCATCTGACGGATTCTGTTAATCGTCGGCCCGTCCAACTTTAACAATTTGTAACGAATCTGGAAATCTTCTTTATTCATAGTCAATCGAAAAATACTCTTGGGTTAATCTCGGCCGGCGTTCGCCATTCAGTTCCTCATTCCGCAAGCAAGATTTTCTTCTTGCTCCACTTAAACGATTACGTTTTCAAATGCCGCCGCCCATTCTATCGGATCCACTTTCAACTACTTTCTGCCATTCATTATCAATCATCTGCAAATTTAAGAGTTTTCGGGGAATAACCTATAATTTGTTTTTGGGGCTCACCTGCAAATATCCTATCTTACCAAAGTCCGTGAACTCCTTGAATCTCATCCTGATGCTGCGACATTCGCCGCACAACTTAAAGCCGCATATCCGACCCTGCCTGGCGCAGAAGGTGTAGATGCTCTTGCACAGGCACTTTGCAAATAGTATTTTGAAATACTATTGTCGGTCGTTTCTCTTCAGAGCCGCCCATTTGTTACAGTGATCCCTTCAGCACTCGGATTATTACCCGAGGCGTTGTGATCACTTGCGCTGAATATGGAGCTGTCGCTTAAATCCTACCAAGGTTGCCTCGTGCGCAGACCGAACCCTCCTGCTCACGAGACAACCTTAGCCAGCTATCCCGTGAGCAAACCGAACCCTCCTGCTCACGAGACAACCTTAGCCAGCTATCCCGTGAGCAATTGGGGCTATCCTTGCTCACTGGAGAACATGGCTGGTCAGCTTTTTTCGGGACGCGCCCTCACATTGGGAGGGAATATGGTCACCGAACCGCGGAGTCGTTCCTCTTGAAGCACTGAATTAAAGGCATCGGCGAGAGACCGTGAAGCGTCTTTGAGGTGTTCTATCATCTCGTCACGGTTCGTACTGAGAGCCAGATCCGCTATCGCCAATGAGCGTATCATCGCGAGAACTGACTGCTCGTTTCCTCCCCACAGCGTCGTTGACATCGACAGCATAGCGCTCTGGATGATGTCCATCGACACCATCGGATCTTTCCAGACATTGATGTCTGTGTTGAACTTCAACTGGCCGTCTCCATCCTGCAGCACTTCCAAAATTCTTTTCATAATTACTTAATGTTTAGTTGTTTGACATATAATCCCAGGCTCCTGCCCAAGACTTGATCTTTCATATTCTTATCCTTCGTAAGTTGGCATACGCTTCCCGTAAAAACGCATAATCTCCCGTCCGCGGACCATCGCTCACCTTCGCACACCATCGTTCGCCGTCCGCCCACAATCGCAGACTGTCGCATACCGTCGCAGACCATCGCTCTACGTCGAAGACCACCGCTCACCACCGCCCACCACCGCGGACGGTCGCTTACCATCTTCCACTCTCCCGTTACCACCCTTTTTATCGTCCGCGAGAAAAAGGAACCCTCAAACGCTGGATCAGAGTCCTGTCACTGCGGCGCATGCGCACCAAGAGGAAACAACGAGTCCACTTCATATTGCGACAACCCAAGAACACGCCGGATCTGGCCATTGGAGGAGCGGTAGTCATAGCGGAGTCGTTTCGCCAAATCGATTTTCTGAGCTTGGCTCAACTCCTTGAGGCTGCTGACACCATAGGCTGACTTGACATATTTCCATAGTTGCGTAAACAACTCAGTGTCAGTTAGGAATTCCCCGTCATCCAAGTCTTTCGCAATCTCTTCATAGGCTTCGACATCCTTGCTGACCATCCAGAAATAATGATGTGCGTCGCGGAACATCGCCATTCCGAGTCTTATGTCGCAGTACGAAGGCGGTGCGATGTGTCCATTGATCACAAGATAGTCTCCCGGGAGATGCGGATTTCGCCCCTTGAACATTCTTCGGGCCGCTCTATCTTTCAGATCAGACAGCCTTGCATCGGGCAAAAACCGGCAGAAATAGTACGGTCCGGTACCCCACGGGTAAGAGAACGGGGTGCATTCCGGAGTCACGACGTATCCGTTGCGATTGACATAGACAATGGTGTTTCTCAATGCCTTGAGATCCGGAACAGGCTTGAGGCTCATCTGGAATCGAGCAGATAAAGCAGACTCATACCTTGTGGCCATGTACCTGCTTAACCGTTTGCGGAACAGCTCGAAAAAAAGCCTTGTCCCAACTTCGGATCCACATAGGACAATGGGCAGATGGTTGCTCATAACCTCAAAGGCCACGACAGCCAATCCCGGCACTTCCGCCAGACATCTCGCCATCAGATTCATCACGTAACGATAGTCGTCATCGTCTCTGAACAGCAGTTCCGTCAAGTTCCCCGGAGTGTAAAGATGCCACCAATCTCCATGACCAAGAAAGGAGACTGCGCACTTCTTCTCAGCGTCCGCATAAGGAAGTCGTTTCATAATCTAAGCAGTTTGCTTCGTGCGAGTTATAGCACTGTCAACGCACGAATGGTTATTTATCCACTCTCACGTTCCCTCCAGTGTCCCAGATCACGTGAGAGACCTTTTCCATAAGCCGCAAGTCACTCATTCCCCACCTTATACAAAAAAGCGAGCCAGGTGCGATATAACCCAACTCGCTTTGCGGATTCCATGCTCCGCGGCATTCAGTCTTCCGATAGCGTCCACAAGCAAAAGCCCTGCATAAATCACATCCGTGACAGCAAAAGTGCCGAACTCTGCGTGAACATCTATCTTGAGTACGTCGGCAGGGCGTTCAACTCCCGACGGTCGTACCACAATAGCAAAGATATGAATATAATCTGATAATCCAACCGTCATCCAAAGAAAAAACACCATTCATTCTTTATGAATATGTTCCCGTAGGCTCTGCCATGTCTCCAACCCTATTCCTCGCCATCCGTTATCGATCATTCTCCTCACAACGTACTTCCTAACACCTTCTTCGTGAGCGGAAAGGCCTGTTCTGCGCACGGGAGGGTCAGCCAAGGCTGTCTCGTGAGCAGGAAGACCCGGCTTGCTCACGGGAGGGTCAGCCAAGGCTGTCTCGTGAGCAGGAAGGACTGTCCTGCTCACGGGAGGGTCAGCCAAGGCTGTCTCGTGAGCAGGAAGGCCTGTTCTGCGCACGGGAGGGTCTGTCGAGGCTGTCTCGGGAGCAGGAAGGTCTGGTTTGCGCACGGGAGGGTCGGCCAAGGTTGCCGCGGGAGCGAAGATCGGATTTCCGCGCACGAAAGTTTCGGATTCTGGGGCTTTTGTTGTAAATTGCGGACGAAAGCATTAAGAAAAACACTATCTTCGCATCAATGAGAATCATCGGAAATATTCTTTGGCTCATCTTGGGCGGGCTGCCGGTCAGTCTGGGCTACTTCATCGCCGGACTTCTGTACTGCGTGACCATCATCGGGATTCCGTTCGGCTACCAGTTGTGGAAGTTCGGAGTGTTCTCGCTATGGCCATTCGGAACCGAGGTTGTGGACGGAGACAACGCCGGAGGCTGCCTCAGCATATTCATGAATGTGCTTTGGATCCTGCTGGGGTGGTGGGAGATCGCCGCGACGCACCTCGTCTTCGGTCTTATCTGCTGCATCACCATCATCGGCATCCCTTTCGGTCTCCAGCACTTCAAGATGGCTCTCCTCTCGCTCACCCCATTCGGCAAGACCTTCAGAAAAGGATAGTCGCCCTCCGGGTCAGCGGGATTCCGCGCAGACTGAACGGCCTCTTCCTTCGGCAAAACCTAAAAAAGGTTAGCCACCCAAGGTCAGCGGGATTCCGCACGGGTTGAACGGCCACGTCCTTCGGCAAAACCTAAAAAAATGGTTAGCCACCCAAGGTCAGCGGGATTCCGCGCAGGTTGAACGGCCTCTTCCTACGGCAAAACCTTCAGAAAGAGGCAGAACGCATTCGGTGGAACCGGCTTCAGCGCTTAAGAGCTGCTCGCCAAAGTTGCCCGACCATAATAATCCGGCCATGATATACCATAACAATCCGGCCATGATAGAGAGAGATTTGCCGTCACTGGAATTGGTGGGGAGAATCAAATGACACAACGACTTTTATAAGCATCAAGGATTACCAAATAAGCGAATATGTACACACTTTACTCATTAACTTCGGGGCTGCACAGCGAGCCGGTGGCGGAGCCGGCGAACGAAAGATTCATTCAGGACATAGAGGAGGCGCTCGGCGAGGCGTTTGAGTTCGGCCGCACCGACTTTTCCGAATATTCCAGGACACGGAACAACATCATCTACGTCAGGACCGGAGGGACGGAGGGAATATTCAAAAGCATCTTCTGCAAGGAAGGGTCTCTGAATATTCCTGACGGCATGCCGGTCAGGCTGCTTACCAGCGGGAAGAGCAACTCCCTCGCCGCGTCGATGGAGATTCTATCGTTCCTGAACCGGACCGGATGGCCGGGAGAGATCCTTCACGGAAGCGCGGAGGAGATCGCCCTCAGGCTCCGAGACGGCTTCACGAAGGGCGGAAAAAGCCATGTGAAGGAATATGACATGGGCCGCATTCTGGAAGGTTATAAGGTGGGAGTTATCGGGAAGCCTTCCGACTGGCTGATTTCCAGCGACGTAGACTACGCCGTGGCCAAGGAGAGGCTCGGCGTCGAGATTGTTGACATCGACATCAACGAACTGGTGGGGCTGGCCGAAGAGCCTGACCGCAAATGGCTGGAAGGGCTGAAACTCAACCCGCCTAACAAGCCGAAGTTCGGGAAGAGCATCTCAGGAAAAGACTTCAGTGGCTCAATGGACATCTACTGCGCCATGAAGACGCTGGTGGAGAGGTACGGGCTGGCCGGGGTGTCACTCCGCTGCTTCGACCTGCTGACAGCCCTCGGCAACACCGGCTGCATGGCTCTGGCAATCCTGAACAGCCAGGGGGTCGTGGCCACGTGCGAGGGAGACATACCCACGCTCCTGTCAATGTGCATCGCCCACCAGAAGTTCGGAATCTCCGGCTTCCAGGCGAACCTTTCACGCATCGACGGCGACAAGATGCTGTTCGCCCACTGTACCGTTCCACTGAACATGGTGGAGGAATATTCCTACGACACCCACTTCGAGTCGGGAATCGGTGTGGCGGTCCATGGAGTGCTGCCCGCCGGAGCCGCAAGGATATTCAAACTCTCTCCGGATTGCTCGGAAATGTTCCTTGAAGATGTGGAAATTCTTGAAAACCAGTACAATGATTGCCTTTGCAGAACGCAGATACTGGTGGACGCACCCGGACTCGCGGACTACTTTCTCCGCTCCCCCATCGGGAACCACCACGTAATCATTCCCGAGCGGCGGCAATAGCTACGGCACCGCATCGGCTACTGAGCATCGATCACTGAGCCTGTAGAGCGACTTCATCCGCCAGCCACCGGCCTACGAAGCGGTCTTCCGCAACGCCCTGACCGTCTGGGATTAGTAGGAGGAGTTGGCTGACTTAAAGGCACCCTCTACGACGCGGTCTTCCGTAACGCCCTGACCGTCTGAAGCAACACGCTGAGAATCACCAGGGAAATGCCCATGTAGAAGGAGGCGTTCAACTCGCGGGCCTCTCCGAAGGCGAGGAAGGCGATAATGACGGTGTAGCATGGCTCAAGATTGTAGGTAAGGTTGACGGTGAACGCGGACAGCTTCCTCAACACAATGATCTGCAGGAGGTAAAGACCGACCGTGCAGAACAGCACCAGACACAGCATCCACCACAGGTTCGCACCTGTCGGGTAGACCATCACCGGCTGCGTCGGAGGATAGATCAGAAGGTAGACAGGGATGATCACGGTGACACCCGCTTGATAACTACTGGTTTACAGGTCATAGTGCAGACTTTAATGTGAACCGACGCAATCTGGCTGTGTAGTCAACTCGTATATAATTACCTTTCTTTTTATGCTGGCGTGAAAGAATGTTAATCTAAAAGAGAAAGCACAATGGCATTGTTGGGCAGGGCAGTTTGTTGCTTGGCCCAATGTGGTATGTGGCTTCTCGTTTTCTTGCGGAGAGTGTCACTGCCCGACCGACACACTCTCGATCCTTATCTTGAAAGTCCCGGACGGAGCCTGGACATCCACGATCTCGCCCTCTTTCCGTCCCATCAGCGCCGCACCAATCGGGGACTTGCAGGAAATCTTGCCTTCTTCAAGGTTCATCTCGTGCGGGCTCACAATGGTATATGTCATTCTGGCATTGGAGGCCATATTCGTGAACTCCACCTTGCTGAGCAATGAAATCTGATCTTTCGGCAATGCCGAAGTGTCGATGATCCTTGAATATTGCAGGACTTTCTGCAGGAAACGTATCCTGCTGATGGCCTTGGCCTGAGCCCTTCTCGCCGAGCGATATTCAGCGTTCTCGCTCAGATCCCCCTGCGCGCGTGCGTCCGACAGATCGTCCTTGATCCGAGGATATTCAACATCAATAAGATGATTAAGTTCCGCGACAATCTGGTCGTAGCGTTCCTTAGACAGATATTCCATATACCATTGTTTGATAAGTCAGGGCAAATGTACGAAAAACTATCCTTTTTAGCTCCCCGCTCAACTTTTTTTTGTTTGTCCGGCGGAGCACCCTTCCTACCGGACAAACGAACTCAATCCGGCATTTTCTCCGGGGAAAGCCCTTTTTCCCGGACAAACGAATTCAATCCCATGCTTCCTCCGGTGAAAGGCCATTCCACCGGACAAAACATAAGAGAGGGTGAGGCATATAAAAGGTAATTATATACGAGTTGACTACTCTTACACATTACGTCTGTTCCCATTGAAGTTTGATCGCATTTCGCTGTCCGTTCCTGTCAGTCGCAACATCCGGCAAGTGCTCCCAATTCGATCATGCACAGAATCGGATGGGGAACACTCGGTGTCCCAAGTATAACCATTCTCCCCCGAACCTAGCTTTTCCTAAAGATTTTTCTGGAACTCACTCACCCACGCATGCTTACATTCCTTATACATTTTCTGAATTCTCTCATCCCGCCAACTGTACTTTACGGCAGTTATCAAATTTTCAAAATTCATTTCGTTCATTATTTTTTGTTTACAATTGCGTCAAAAATGTCCCTTAACTAAACAAGGGAACTACATCATCATATTCCTTTGAATTAACTTGACGTCAGAATATCTTGTACATAGACTGGTTGCTGGACAAAAGGTACTGGAGCCGGTCGTCACGGTCGTTATAGTCATCGCTGACGGGGAAACGATTCCGGAAGTCGGACGTGATCTCGTCAAGACGGAAATCCTCCGGCGGATCCACGGTAACGTCCAACACGCGGATTTCGGCCGAGTTCTGCAATGAATATACAAGGAGCTCGCCCTGCCCAGGTCTCATTCCGAACATATACCAGCAGGAATTGTACGACAGGGCGAACGGAATGAACTCGAACTCAAGGATCTCTGGCCGGACCTCCACGGGGTACTGAATATTTTCCTCCTTGATAGTCACAAACTTTTGATATAGGTGTTTGTGTCTGACGAATATCACCCTGTTCAGGGATATGGCTCTCGCCACCACCCTCGCATATTCATTGTTGTAGCTGCCGCTGATGAACACCCGGTCCTTCGGGAAGCGGTCGTCGGTCAGCATATTCCCCATCAGGAAAGCGTTGATGCAGGTCAGACGGAGCCAGTCGTCATGGCGCGTCCCCTCTCTCGCCGAACGAATCGATGATCGCCATAAGCCGGATCCTGTCCCTTATCTTTTCAGCCAACATAGTGTATTGATTTTTCTCCGGCAAAGTTAACGCATAATATCTGACGAAACACGGCAGATAGATTTTTTTGTGTGTCAAGTTTTGTCTTACAGCAAGGCCTATCTTTGCAGAAAGATTGTTTCCGAAATCAAGTGCGAAGCAGCCGTCAGGTCAATCTGAGACGGGGTTTCGGAGAAACCTTCATCCCCAATAACTTCGTCAGTTGAAACGCCATTCTGTCGGATAATTGCCTTTGATTCCTCCCTTTGTCCTGCAAAACGGCCTTTTCCCGGACAAAATCTCAGCCACCTGTTTTCCGGGCATCGCCGAAAGCGGATCTCACTTTTCCGCCGTCAGAGGGAAAAGCGAATCGATCTCGTACTGTGACAGCCCGAGCACCCTGCGTATCTGGCCGTTCGAGGAACGGAAGTCGTAGCGGAGTTTCCGGGCGATGTCAAATCTTTGAGGCTTGGTCAAGTCTTTAATGGAGGCGCCTCCGTAGTCGGACCGAACCAGAACGCTCAAACGGGCAAACAGTTCCGTATCCGTCAAAAACTCACCATCTTCAAGTCCGACAGCCAACTCCGCATACGCCTCCACGTTCTTGCCGACCATAGCGAAGTAATGGTGCGCGTCCCTGAATATCGACATACCGAACTTGATGGCGCAGTAGTTCCACGGAGCAACATAACCGTTGGTAACCTCCCACTCACCCGGAAGCAGCGGAGTGCGGCATCTGAACATTCTTCTCCTGTCGTCCACAAATATCCGAGCCAACGTCTTACCCTTAGGCCAGTCCAGAAAATAATACCGCCCGGTCCCCCAAGGATAGCTGAACGGAGTATGGCAAGAATCAGCCACATAACCGTTCCTGTTGGTATAGACAATATTGTTGCGCAATGCCCCCAAGTCACCGATAGGCTTGAGGGCTATCTGAAGTCCTTTCATCAGCGGGAATGACCTCGCCAGCCTCTTCCTGACAAAGCCCCAGAACGCCAAAACAGCCTTCTCATCAGCGGAAACCACAAAATGAAAATGGTTGTCCATCACCTCGAACGCGATTATCCGAACCTCCGGGAAAAGCGCCGCTGCCTGCGCCACCACATTCATCACAAACACAAGATCCTCCTCCCGCGCAAAAAGCAACGGCGTCTCCTTCCCCGAAGTATATGCGTGCCAATACGGTCCGCCATCCCGAAATGTCGCCTCGCAACACCTCTCCCTTTCTTTGAATATCCCCATAACCTTAATCGAATATCATTTCGTCCACCCAAAGCCCGTTTCCCCGGAGGAAACGCTGCCCGGATCCAGTTTGTCCGGCCGAACGCCAATCCGCCGGACAAGTTTAGATTTTCTGTAACTTTGTCCGGCCGAACGCCAATCCGCCGGAGAAAACCTTTACTCTCCCCACAGAACAACAAAAAAAAGCGAGTCAGGTGCGATATAACCTAACTCGCTTTGCGGGCTCTTGGCGCCGCGGCTATCAATCTTGTAAAGTCTTGCCTGGAATCGTCGCTTATGTCTTGAAATATTCTTCCTCCTTAAAAATAAGGAATATCGAACATTTAGACTTTAAGCGAACTTCACCAAGCGTAACTTATTAAAAATCAATCAATATTCCTCTTCGTTAAAAAAGAAATCGTCCTTGGTGGGGTAGTCGGGCCAGATGTCTTCGATGGATTCGTAGACTTCGCCGTCGTCCTCAAGTTCGGTGAGATTCTCGATGACCTCCTCGGGGGCGCCGGAACGGTTGGCATAGTCGATAAGTTCTTCCTTTGATGCTGGCCATGGAGCATCGTCCAGGCTACTGGCAAGTTCAAGTGTCCAATACATATTCTCGAACAATTAAATTGTTAATAATCATTAATATAAATCAAAATGTCGCAAAAAGCGGCTCTATTTGCCCCAAAGATATGCAAAAAATCATAACAATAAGTATTTTTTGCCTAATTTTGTAGGCTTGGAAGTTGTCTCAACAACCGTACCAAAAGAAGAGCTTAGGAATATGTCATACGAGAAAAAGGAAATATACGAGGAAAAGACAACCGCGGAGATCGCTGTCCACGTCAAGGAAATCCTTCGTCTGTTAGGTGAGGATCCTGACAGAGAGGGGCTTGTGAAGACCCCGGAGAGGGTCGCCAAGGCGCTTCAGTTCCTCACGCAGGGATATTCACAGGACGGGGGGAAGATCATCCAGTCCGCCATATTCGATGAGGAGTACCGCCAGATGGTCCTGGTGAAGGACATCGAGCTTTACTCCACCTGCGAGCACCACATGATGCCGTTTCTGGGGAAGTGCCACGTGGCGTACATTCCCAACGGCAAGATCACGGGGCTGAGCAAGATAGCCCGCGTCGTGGAGACTTTCGCGCGCAGGCTTCAGGTGCAGGAGAGGCTGACGGTCCAGATCAGGGACTGCATCGACAACGCTCTGCATCCTCTTGGGGTGGCTGTGGTCATCGAGGCGATGCACACATGCATGTCCATCCGCGGCGTGCAGAAGGCGAATGCCATCACCACCACATCGGCGTTCTCCGGAGTCTTCCTCAGCTCGGCGAGGACAAGGAACGAATTCCTGAACCTGATCAGGTAAACCACGGAATTACCTATCAATGAATATGATGGCTCAACAAATAGAGCGGTTCGGGAATATGATGGTCCAGGTAATATGACGATAACGAACTAAAAAACATAACGATATGTCAAACAAGATAATACTGACAGGCGACCGTCCGACCGGACGCCTCCACATTGGCCACTACGTCGGCTCCCTGAGGAACAGGGTGGCCATCCAGAATGCCGGCGACTACAAGAAGATGTTTGTCTTCATCGCTGACGCGCAGGCGCTTACCGACAACTTCGACAACCCAGAAAAGGTTCGTCAGAACATCATCGAGGTGGCGCTCGACTACCTGTCAGTCGGCCTCGACCCTGACAAAGTGACAATATTCATCCAGAGCATGATTCCTGAGCTCACCGAGCTGACATTCTACTATATGAACCTTGTCACGGTGGCGAGGCTCCAGCGCAACCCGACCGTCAAGGCGGAGATCCAGATGCGCGGCTTCAGCCAAGACGGCGAGGAGCAGGCGTTCGGAAGTGGCCTTCCTGTGGGCTTCTTCTGTTACCCTATCTCACAGGCGGCGGACATCACAGCCTTCAAGGCCACCGATGTGCCTGTGGGCGAGGATCAGAAGCCGATGCTTGAGCAGGCGGTCGAGATCGTGCGCAGCTTCAACCGCATCTACGGCGAGACCCTCGTCGAGCCGAAGGCTGTGCTGCCTTCCAACGCGGCGTGCCTCCGCCTCCCTGGAACCGACGGCAAGGCGAAGATGAGCAAATCCCTTGGCAACTGCATCTACCTGGCGGAATCAGCTGACGAGATGCACAAGAAGGTGATGTCGATGTACACCGACCCTCAGCACATCAATGTCAGCGACCCTGGCCACGTGGAGGGCAACACCGTCTTCACCTACCTCGACGCGTTCTGCCGCGACGAGCATTTTGGACTCTATCTTCCCGAATATGCCAACCTCGACGAGTTGAAGGATCACTACAGAAGAGGCGGCCTCGGCGACGTGAAGGTCAAGAAGTTCCTTGAGAAGATCCTCAACGAGGAGCTTGAGCCTATCAGGGCGAGGAGAAAGGAATATGAGAAGGACATCCCTGCCGTGTACGAGATCCTCAAGAAGGGCAGCGAGGCCGCCGAGGAGGTCGCCGCCGCCACTCTCGACGATGTGAAGAAGGCGATGAAGATCGACTACTTCAACGACAAGGCTCTCATCGAGGAGCAGGCCAAAAGGTTCAACCAGTAATGAACAAGAATGAATATGCCCGCTCCAACAAGGAGTGGTTGGCCGGGAAGGCGAAAGAGGATGGCGTGACACAGCTGGCTAAAGGAGTCTGCTACAAGGTACTCCAGTCCGGTCCGGAAGGCGGTAAGCAGCCGATTCCGAACAGCGTGGTCAGCTGCCATTATCTCGGCCGGACCATAGACGGCAAGTGCTTCGACACCAGCCTCGGAGGCTACCCGCTGGCCATCAGGCTCAGGGATCTGATCGAAGGCTGGGTCATCGCCCTGCAACAGATGCGGGTCGGGGACAAATGGGAAATCTACATCCCGTCCGAACTCGGTTACGGGAGTTTCTCCCAACCAGGGATTCCGGCCAACTCGACGCTGATCTTCGAGATCGAACTGCTCGGAGTGCAGTAATGATCCGAAAAGCAACCGAGAAAGATATTCCGGCGGCGATGGAGCTATTCACCGCCGCTAAAAGTATCATGCGCTCGGACGGCAACAGCACCCAGTGGGGAGACGGCTACCCTGACGCCGGCATCGTACGCACGGACATCAGCATGGGCGGAGCGCACATCATTGAGCAAGACGGAAAACCGGTCGCCTACTTCGCCCTCCTCCCCTCACCCGAACCGACATATTCATCAATCGACGGCAAATGGCTTGACGACAGCTCACCCTACCACGTCATCCACCGCATCGCCAGCACCCCCGAGAGCCACGGCGTGTTCCGAAGGATCATTGAATATGCCCTTTCGGTCAGCGGCAACCTCCGCATCGACACCCACCGCGACAACCGGATAATGCGCCGCCTCATAGAAAAGGCTGGATTTTCCTACTGCGGAGTGATCAATCTCCCTGACGGATCCGAAAGGCTGGCTTACCAAATGATAACTTACGCATTGTGAGCAATAATTATTCACACGATATCGGTATAAACATTCACTATTCAACCTTTAGAACAACTATTCAATCTTTTTAACAAACTTTTATCTAAAGGAAAAGAATATTCATCAACAATACTACGTAACTTTGAATTGTTGGTTAGTAGATTCTGGTTACAAAATGGAAGCTTGGACTATCGAATATCTTAACATCCGTCAGGTGCTCCTTTGCGATAGTTACATAATAAACCATACAAAACGTTTAATAAAGAATATTTATCACTATCTAAATAATTTCACAATGAGAAGATTGCTTGTAATGTTCGCAATCCCGCTGCTGGTCCTTTCGGCCTGCGGCGAGACAACGAAGGAGGAGATCGCGGATGTCCTCCTCATCTCTCAAGACAATGTGGCCTTCCCGAAGGAGGGAGGCACGGCCACCATTTCCGTGGCATGTCCGTCACAGTGGCACTCGATAGTGTCAGACGGCACTTGGATCACCGCCACTGACGGCGAGGGCAAGGTGACGATCACCGTCACCGCCAATGAGACCGGAGACTCAAGAAAGACTTCAGTAACCTTGGAATCGGCGACGGACAGGAAGGAAATCAAGGTTTCCCAGTCATGGTCAGGAGCCGTGTTGACTCTGAAAGTCAACGGTCCGGAAAACATGGAACTTGATTCCGAGGGAGACAGTTTCAAGTTCTCCGTGGAGACAAACGCCGAGTGGAAGGTTGAGTCAAGCGCGGCATGGCTGACAACAAGTTCAGAAGAGAATCTTGTAAGCGTCACGGCGGCAGCCAACAGCGAGGCACATCGCGACGCCGCGGTCACAATCACCGCGACTGTGGGCGGGAAGTCAGAAATCAAGGAGATCAAGGTCTCGCAGATCTCACGCGAGGAGAACCCGTACTTCCAGATGCTGGGCAGCTACGGACTTTACGCCGAACGCTGGTACTATGGCGGCAACGCGATAAATGTTCCAGGAATAGGATCATACTGCACTATCGAGCAGAAAGAGTACGGCAAGACCTTCACCATCAAGAACCTTTTCGTTGAGGGCACTGAATATGAGGCTTCCTACGACAAAGAGACAAAGAGAATGGTGCTGACGCTTGGCTCACTGTGCCTGACCAAGACATTGGTGCAATCACAACAGACCTACTATTATTATATGGTCCAGCCTAACATCATGGAAAGGAAATTCGAGACAGGGATCATCTATGGAACTGTAGGGACCGCCACTGACGGAAAGAGCGAGAATTGCCAGGCAATCCTGCTTGATGGCTTTGATGAGGCATACGGTTCGCTCGGACTCATAGTCAGAATCGGTACCGGCTCGAATATGGCCATGCTCAGCGACGTGTACTATGCCGATGGCAAAATGTACTTTGTGAGAGCCGAGAAAGAAACACAGGATTAACCATTTAAGACTGTAGATCATGAAGAAGATAATATATTCAGTATTGTTGGCCGCTTCTTTCTGCGCCTGCACAAAGGAGACGATCAACTACCAGAATCCGGTTCCGGGAGAGAACGGGAGCGAGACCAACGCCACCTTGGCGATAGCCTCCAGAAACACCTTGTTCACAGCTAAGGATGATGTCAACGCCAGCATAGCTTTCAAAAGCCTTGGCGGAAAGGTCGTATTGGACGTGAACACCAACAAAGAATGGACCTACGAGATTGGTGGAGACAACTTCGTCAAAGCCGAAAAGGATGACGAATCCAGCCTTCTGACCCTGTCCTGCGACCAGAACAAGATCGACAGGGCACTCGCGGCTACCGTAACCATCAAGGCCGGAGACAAGACAGCGACAGTCTCAGCGACACAGAACGCCTACGGGACCGTGGAGATCGTCGCTTCAGAGAACAATTTCCACCTCGCGGCCGCAGGTGAGCTCACGGCATCCTTTGAAGTCACCTCAACCGATCCGGATTGGACATTCGAGACCTCAGGCTGCGAATGGATGCTCGTCACCAAGGACGGCAACACCATCAACCTCAGCGCATATCAGAATGAGGAATATACCGACAGGGAGGTGAAGTTCACACTCAAGGCCGGAAGCGGCGACAATCTCGTCACCGAGACCATCGACGTGCTTCAGGACAGGGCGGCCCTCATCGAGCCGTCTGCCTCAACTGTTCCTATCACACCGTTCTCCAGTGAGGCCAAGGAGGTGGAAGTCAGTGCGAACTTCGATTGGGAATAATCCATCTCAGGCAACGAAAGCGGCTGGCTTACAATCGAGAGAACCGAAAACGGACTCAAATTCATTCCTACCGCGAATCCCGGGTCTGACTCAAGAACTGTAAAGATCAAAATCACAACCGGCGACGGAAAAGAGAACATCGACACAAAAGAGATCACTGTCTCCCAGCCTGGCATCGACACACAGGCGTTCATCATCGGACTCAATGTCACCAAGTCTCCATACAAATCCGCGATTCCGGTCAGCGGGGTGACAGCCGGCGCCACTGTTGACTGGGGAGACGGCACGACCGAGACCGTGGAGTCAGACTACCCTGCCCACACCTACACGGATCCTGGCTACTACATCGCTTCGTTCAAAGGCAAGGCCACAGGAATCGACGCATACTCAAAACTGACCACTGACCAAAGAATACAGATCAGCGAGGTATTCAGCTGGGGGAATCTGGAGGTGGAAACGATGAACCGCGCTTTCTACAACTGCGACAGTCTCAAGAGGATTCCTACCGATGTCATCGGCTCGTTCACCAAGGTAAAGACATTCGAGGAGACTTTCAGCAACTGCCAGCACCTTGAAGCGATTCCATCCGGGCTTCTGAGCAAAGCTGTTGAATGTGAGTCCATCAACTCAATGTTCATATACTGTCATTCCATTAAGGAAATCCCTGCGGATCTGCTTTACAACTGTCCAGAATTGACAGATGTCGGATCGGCCTTCGACATGTGCAAGTCAGTGACTCATGTTGACAAGAACATCTTCTCTAAGAATCCAGAAATCACAGACTGCAGCTCGACATTCTCAAGAATGCATAAGCTTCAGTCCGTCAGCGAGGATTTGTTTGCCAACAACCCTAAGATAACCACGTTCAACGCTGTGTTCAACGCCGACAGCAGCCTGACTTCTGTTCCGGCGGGAATATTCAGAAACCAACCTGACTGCGAGTCATTCCGTATGGCCTTCACAGGCTCAGGGCTTGTTGAGATACCGGCAGGGCTGTTCGCGAACAACACAAAATGCGAGACTTTCGAGCAAACGTTCTCCAAAACAAAAATCAAGAGCATTCCCGCCGATGTCTTCAAAGGCTGCTCATCCGTGAACTCATTCATGTCATGCTTCAACGGATGCTCTGAACTGGAGAGCATCCCTGCGGATCTGTTCAAGAACTCTGGTGCCCAGGGTGTCGTCTATGGCAAGAGGGGTGCCGGAATGAACATGATTTTCCAAGGCTGCTCGTCGCTGAAGGAAATCCCGGCCGGAATTCTGGACGGATTCACAAGAATCACCGCGCTCAACAGTATATTCAACGGCTGCTCCTCTCTTGAGAGCATTCCGTCAGACCTGTTCAAGGACGCCGCGGCGGTAACTTCCTTCTCAAGCGCGTTCAGCGGATGCACCGCACTTAAGTCAATCCCAGCCGGAGTTTTCAAGGGATTGGCCAAAGTGACATCCTTCGCTGGAGTTTTCCAAGGCTGCACAGGAATCACAGAAATCGGAGACAACCTCTTTGAAGGTTGTGACGCAAACAAAAACATCTCCAATCTGTTCAAAGGTTGTGTCAGTCTGGCAAAAGTTGCGGAAAACGCTTTCAAAGGTTGCGGGAAAGTGACGAACATCTCCGGTCTGTTCTACGGATGCACGAATCTCAAGGCTATTCCGGAGGGAGCGTTAGCGGAACTTGCCGGAGTTACAAATGCCAAGGAGGTTTTCTCCAACTCCGGAATCCAGTCGGTACCCGCAGGATTGTTTGAGGCAATCGTCAATACCACCTCTTTCGAGGGAGCGTTTTCTGGATGCGCGTCTTTGGCCAGCGTCCCTGACGGTCTGTTCGCGAAGAACAAAAAGGTGACCACCTACAAGACCGCGTTCAAGGGCTGCACATCGCTCGCTACTGTAGGCAAGATTTTCGGGGCCGGCACTAGCAAAACCAACTTTGAGTCCACCTTTGAGGGCTGTACGGCTCTCATGAGCATTCCAGCCGGATTCTTTGACGGACTTACCGGTGCGGATTCATTCAACAAGACATTCTACGGATGCACCTCATTGAAGACAATCCCTGAAAGATTGTTCGCCAAAAACACCAATGCTACCACGGTTCAAAGCTGTTTCCAGAACTGCACCGCTCTTCAGGCCGTGCCCGCAGGTCTGTTCGGCACGACAACAAAGACAAAGACCTTGACCTCGATGTTCGCAGACTGCTCATCGCTGGCAACGATCGCGCCTGACGCGTTCAGCGGTGTCAACGCGGCTTCCGGAACCGTGATGAAGATCTTCCAGAACTGCACAGGGTTAAAGGAGGTTCCGTCCGGACTATTCAAGAGCAACGAGAAAATCAGCAACTACACTTACGCCTTCAACGGATGCACAGGACTTGAGAAAATTGGATCTGAAGTTGTTAACTGTAAATATGGCAACGCGTCCATCAGCAACATTTTCTCCGGATGCTCGTCTCTTAAAGAAATAGGAGAAAACGTCTTCATCAACCCGGAAAAAGTCAAGCTTCTCACCTACGTGTTCCAAGGCTGTTCGGCACTTGAGACCATTCCTGTCGGGACATTCGACAATTTCAAGGCCGCGACCAACATCAACTATTTGTTCGACGGTTGCGTCTCATTGAGCGGGGAATCACCTTACACGGTAGTGAACGGAGTCAAGTACCATCTCTACGACAGGACTAACGAGAACCTGGAAGCATCAGGGTTCGTTGCCTTGTCATACCTCCAAAACGCTTTCAGGGGATGCACAAAACTGACGGACTATGGTCAGATTCCGGACATCTGCAAGGGTAATTAATCTTTAATCATTTTAGAATATGAAACTCAAATATATCATACCGATGATTCTGGCGGCCGGAATGGCTGCCGGCTGCACGGAGACCACAAAGGTCGGCCCGGACTCCTACGAGGCCCCGCTTTTCCTCCAGCCTTCAGATTCCAAGATCGTGTTTGACAAGGAAGGTGGCAAGGCTCTTGTCACAATGGCGACCAACGCCACGAGCTGGAATTACACAGCGCAGTCTGGAGACTGGTTCGCGGTCAGTGTCGATGCGGACAGTTGTCTCGTTGTGGAGGCTCAGGCAAACAACGGTTCCGTGAAGACCGATGACATAAAGGTTACAGCCGTGAGAGGCGATGAGTCCAAGGAGGTTTCACTGAAAATCACCCAAAGGGCCGATGACGCCATAGACCTCAGTGCGGCCGGCACGGCGAACTGCTACATCGCTCACACAAACAGCGCTTACAAATTCCGCGCTGACATCAAAGGCAACGGCGGCAAGGACGGCAAGAGCAAGTACATCGAAAGCGAAGGACTTGGGATCAAGGATGTCGCCTATGCCGAACTGCTCTGGGAAGCCAGAAACGACGGTGACCGCACGATGTCCTACGAGATTATCAACGGGGCGCCGTCCTACAACGGAGGCTACATTTCATTCTCTACCGGAAGAAGCGAAGGAAACGCCCTCATCGCCGTAAAGAACGCCAAGGGCAAGGTACTATGGAGCTGGCACATCTGGGTGACTGACAACGAGGTCACCACACATGACCACATAGGCCCGGAAGGCAATGTCATCGCACAGATCATGGACCGCAACCTGGGTGCGCTCAACAACACTCCGATGGACATAGACAACAGAGGCATGATCTACCAGATGGGCAGAAAGGATCCGTTCATCCCTTCACGTTCACCTTATGCGGATTACAGCGGAATCACCGACTACGAGAACGCAAAGGACTATTGCGATAACAAACCGGAATGGAACAAGCAGAACAAAGAAGTCGGTGACGGCACCGGAGAGTGGGAGATCGACTCCAAATTCAAGTCAAAGGCAATGTTCTCGGCTCCCGGCAACATTCCGTTCTCGGCTGAGCATCCGATGAGATTTCTTGTAAGTTACTACTCAAGCGGTTACTCATGGTACATCAGCTCATCTGACAAGGACAGCGTACAACCTGGACTCTGGGGTGAGGAGAAGACCATTTTCGATCCGTGTCCTCCAGGCTACAAGGTGCCGGGAAAGAACATGTGGGGAACCGCGGTCGGCAATGAAAGCATCAAGACAGGCGGCAGGCACAATGAATATGACGAGACGGGAATCAGCAGTGATTTCCTTTGGAACGCCGAGAAAGACTGCGGCCGTGTCTGGAGGCAGACCGGGGACTTCTACCCGATGGCCGGCAACATCTATCCATCAGCATACTCGCTCCCGGGAACAACGCCTTACAACTACGCCAGCGGACAGACATTCTACCTGACAAGCCAGGAGAAGGTGTTTGACACTGACGCGGGCAAAAACCAGAACTGTGCCCACTATGTGGCGGCGTTCAATGGCTATTGGGCATCATACGAGACAAGGGCGCAAGTCTATACCGGTCAGGTAAGATGCGTGAAGGAATAAACTTTTAACAATCAATAATGAAAAACAGATTCTTGACAATCGCTCCGCTGCTCATCACGTTGGCGGGGTGCAACGGAATCGGTGGAAATGAGAACAATGGGCCTGGGTCGGAAGACAGCGGGCCTATCGTTGTCTTTTCGCCGGAAGCGGCCATCCAAGGCGAGATCATCGTGAAGATGAAGGCCGGAGCCGCGGACGAGACTATCACAAGGGCGGGAGGCGTGACCTCCGGCAACACACAGATCGACAGGGTTCTGATGACAGTCGGCTCTGTCAGCTTCGAACGCCTGTTCCCTTCATGCGGACGGTTCGAGGCGCGAACCAGAAAGGAAGGACTGGACAGATGGTTCATAGCCAAGTATGATGAGACTGTTCCAGCGAAGGAAGTGGCGGAAATGCTCTCAGGATGCGACGGGGTGGAGGTCATTGAATATTCCATCCCGACGGCCGTGTCGGCATATTCAAAAGCAACGGCGGCGGAAAATGAGGAACCGGTCGCCACGAGGGCATATTCATCGGCAAGGAATACTCCTTTCCCTTTCAACGAGAGTGTCCGCTCGCAGAGGATGCAGTGGCACTACAACAACACTGGCAATGTATATGCAAACTCCACTGTCGTTGGGGCTGACGCTGATGTCTATGCCGCATGGCAGCTTTGCACGGGAAATCCGGATGTCATCGTTGCCGTGGTGGACCAGGGCGTGAAATACGACCATGAGGATCTCGCCGCCAACATGTGGGTGAACAAGGGAGAGATTCCGGACAACGGCATCGATGACGACGGCAACGGCTACATCGACGATGTCTATGGATTCAACTTCACTGACAACAATGGCAAGCTGACATTCTCGGCGGAGAACATGCACGGGACGCACGTCGCTGGAACCATCGCCGCCGTCAACAACAATGGCGTGGGAGTCAACGGAATAGCCGGCGGATCTGGAAATGGTGACGGAGTCAGGATCATGTCCTGCGAGACTCTCGGCGCGTCCGAATCCGGCAACTCTGGCGGCGGTCTCGGAGCACAGGTGCGCGCGATCAAGTACGCCGCCGACAACGGTGCGGTGATCTGCCAGAACAGTTGGGGCTACACGGCCGGCGCTCTGTCCAAGAATGACTGGACCAGAGGCAATTACTCAGCCCTCGCCGATGCCATCCACTATTTCATCAAGTATGCGGGACTGGACGAGAACGGTGAGCAGGAAGGGCCTATGGCCGGCGGAATCGTGATCTTCGCGGCGGGCAACGACGCTTCCAACGAGCTCTGCTACCCTGCCTCGGACGAGGCTGTGGTCAGCGTGGCAGCCACCTCATGGCTCGGAACACCGTCCTATTTCACAAACTACGGCAAATGGGTAAGCCTTTCCGCCCCGGGCGGTGATCTTTCCCTCAACTCGACCTACGGTGGAGTCTACAGCACCAGCGTGGCCGGGGACGGCGGCTCTGCCTACGAGGGAATCAACGGAACCTCAATGGCCTGCCCGCACGTCTCCGGAGCCTGCGCCCTCGCGGTCAGCTGGTACTACGGAGCCGAGAAGAAAAAAGGCCTGACCAACGAGATGCTGAAGGAGGCGCTTCTTTCAAGCGTCACCCCGGTCGATCCGTTCTGCGACGCACCTTATTTCGGGAATATGGGAGCCGGCTCGCTGGACACCTACCAGCTTCTGCTGGCGGTGAAGAAAGTGGCCATGATCCCGGATGTCACCGTAAGCCGCGGTGGCGAGGTGACCGTGAACCTTTCGGAATATTTCTACAAGACCGATGTGCTGACATATTCAGTGGCGGCGCAAGGGATAGTGGAAGTCAGCCTTAAGGACAGCGTCCTGACAATCAAGGGAGTGTCCAAAGGCAAGACTGTAATCAGGATCACCGACGGCAACCAGTCCGTCAGGACCATTAACGTGACTGTGAAATGATGAAGACTTCAAGAATGATAAAGTCAGCCTTCATTACGGCTGCGTCATCGGTTCTCTTCCTGCTCGCCGGATGCGGTTCTGAGACAAAGGAAGAGACTTTGAGCGAAACCCTGAAGACCCCCGAGGCAAAGGTCAGCGAAGTGACTGTGTCAGGCTTCCGTGTGGACTGGAGCAAAGTCTACGGTGCGGAGAACTACACCTACTCCCTCGATGGTGCAGAAGCGGATTCCACCAAGGACTTGTCCGTGACATTCAACGGATTGGAAGCTTCCAAGGAATATGTTGTCCGTCTTCAGGCCGAACCAGCGAAAGGCAGTACACGGACATCATCCGAGCCTGTCTATATCCACGTCCGCACCGCAGACGTGAGCCAGCTGGAGAAGCCTGAGATCACTGTAGGGAGCACCTATGCCTCCAAGACAATCATCAGCTGGAGCGTCATCCCTGGCGCCGGAAGTTATGAATATACCATCGGCGACATCAGCGGGACGACAACGGAGAACCGCGTCGCGCTTTCAAATCTGGCAAAGGGAACCGACTACATATTCACAGTCAAAGCCATCCCTGCTGAAAGTGGCAGCACTGCCTCCGAGACAGCACAGGCCAGTTTCACGACCTCATCCGATGACGTGCCGGCCTTGCTGATCGTGCCTGAAAACACCCTTGCGGACGCTGTTGTGTTCGATGTCTATGCGACCCCGGACGCGACATATTACTACGATGTTGTTTCGTCCTCGTCCCTTATGCAGTTTGACGAGGCGACCATAATATCCAGGTACAGGACAGCGATCATCGAATATGCTAAAAGCAAGGGCATCAGCCTCCGGCTCGCCATGGCCTCGGTCCTCAAGGTCGGCACGAACACCATCGGAGTGTCCAGCCTCGCCTCGGAGATGAGCTACGACATCATCGCGTTCGGGATGGACTACGATGGCAACGTCACCACAGGTCTCTACACCAAACGGATCACCACGACAGCCACCGGCTGGTCCTCCGGCCCGAACTACGGCGGAGCCAATTGGTTCAGTCAGAACTTTTTCATCACGAACTCATACCTTGGACTCACCGGTTATGGATGGACAAACTCAGTCTGGACGACATGGAAGGGTTCCGACGTGCAGAGCATCCGCTACCGTCTTCTTCCGACAAGCACTTTCAACAAGGTGTTCAGCGACCCTTACGACAAGGAAGCCATCAAGATCTTCCTCAGGGACACGTCCTACAGCTATGCGGTCAGGACTGACTATCTGGCACTTGTGAACTCCTCCAACGGCTACAATTCCGTGACCCCTGGCAATCCGGGAGTGTCCTACACCATGTCCGCGCTTGCTACATCCGCGTCCGGAGAAGAGGAACTGACCGTCAACTCCATCACGACCAAGACAACCAACGAGGCCTACACTTGGTTCTCGCTCGCGGCGCTGGTCAACGAAAGATACGGCCCGACCTCGACCAAGATGGCATGCGTGCTGAAAGGTGTCGGGATAGAATCCGCCAAACTTGTCGTCGTGAAGACATCCGCATTGGCCGGAATACCGGAATCATCCTACCCGGCGCTCATCGAGGACAAGGGCAATGAGTTGAACGCCACCTACATCGAGTACATCAACGGGGACGGTCTTGCGCTTCTTGTAAACGTCGAGCCTCAGACCTCCTACACAGCTATGGCCACAGTGGTGAACAAGGCCGGTGACAAACTGACCAGACACGCATCCGTGACCACCACGGCCGCTGAGAGCGCCACTTCGGCGAGGACAAGGGCAAGCGTCAACCTCGAGAACCTCGCCGTGAACGCCGAGGCCACCCCGGTAGGACTGAGACTTGACGGAGTGGAAGCCATTCCTGTCCTTGAGGCTCCTGCCGCGGCAGATGACCTTTGGACCATCATCCACAACATGAACATATTCGGAACAAATTATGAAAAATAGCATAAAGAGAACAATCACCGCCACTCTGCTGGCCTTTCTCTGCGTCCTAGCCGCCAAGGCTCAGAACATCAATGTGAAAGGAACGGTCACAGACAGCGGCAACCTCCCGCTGATCGGAGTCGGGGTCTTCATCGAAGGCACCACGACAGGAACGGTCACGGCGGAGGACGGAACATGGTCCATGTCCGGAATCCCGTCCGACGCTGTCCTGACATTCTCCAGCATCGGCTATGTCACCCAGAAGATAAGCGTGGCGGGAAAGACCGTCATCAACGTGGTCCTTCAGGAGGACGCGATCGATGACGAGATCGGTGAAGTCATGGTTGTCGCCTACGGCACGGCCAAGAAAAGCAGTTTCACCGGCTCGGCCTCAGTCGTGAAAGGAGACGAGCTTCAGAAAAGGGTAACCGGCAACATCACCAAATCCATCGAAGGAACAGTGGCCGGACTCCAGGTTACCTCCGGAGGCGGACAGCCTGGCGAGGGAGCCTCGATCATGATCCGAGGAATCGGGTCCATCAACGCAGTCTCAACACCTCTGTACGTTGTGGACGGAATTCCTTACGATGGCTCGCTCAGTGCCATCAACCCTGCTGACATCGAGTCACTTACCGTGCTCAAGGACGCATCGGCCGGCGCGCTCTACGGAGCCAGAGGAGCCAACGGCGTCATTGTCATCACAACCAAGAAAGGCAGCGGAGAGCGTTCGGTCATCAGCTACAAGGGCAGCGCCGGAGTAGCCTCTCGTTCCCTCAAACGGTACGACCTCGTCGGCATAGACGATTTCATCGAACTGACCTACGAGTCCCTCAGGAACAGCGCGCGGTACAGCACGGGAATGGATTTCGAGGGTGCGAGCGCATACGCCGCGACGAACCTCGGCCAAACCATCGGAGGTCTCAAGAATCCTGAATATTACAACCCGTACAAGAACTACACTTGGTCAACCCTCATCGACCCGGCCACCGGCAAGGTCAAGGATGACGCCGCGGCCGCTTGGAACGAGAACTGGATGGACGAGATCAGCGACAACGCCGCACTGCGCACGGAGCACATCTTCTCCGTGAACGGAGCGACCGAGAAGATCAACTACCTCATCTCTATGGGCTACTACAAGGAGAACGGTATCCTCCAGAACACGGACTTCAACCGCTACACGGGCAGGGTCAACGTTGACTCCCAGGCCAACTCCTGGATGAAGGTCGGAATGAGCGCGAACTACTCGCACACAAAGGCCGACTACCAGAACTTCTCCGGCTCGTCCACTTCCAACGTCTGGTACACGGCACAGTTCATGGCTCCCGTCTATCCTGTCTATCTCAAGGACATGGAGGGAAACAACGTCCTTGACGAGGCCGGGAACCTTCAGTATGAATATGGTGACGAGGACGACAACGGCTACGCGAACCGTCCTACCGCCCAAGGATTCAACTCAAGGGCCGAACTCTACAACAACAAGGCGTACTACTACCGCAACACTTTGTCGGCCAGGTCGTACATCACTTTTGGCACGACAAAAAAGGACGCCCTTCTATACGGTCTGAAGCTGACAGCCAATCTGGGAACCGACTTCAACGACTACCAGCGCACGATCACCAACGACAAGTACCACGGCAACGCGGCCGACCAGGGTGGCCGTCTGAGCAAGACCAACACCCGCACGCTCAGCTACACCTTCAACCAGATCCTGAACTACGACCGCACGTTCTCCGACCACGACGTCAAGGTCCTCCTCGGTCATGAATATTATCGCTACAGGTTCAACTACGCGATGGGAGAGAAGACCGGAATCATGGACGGGATCGACGAGCTTGATCCTGCGGTCACGACTTCCGGCAACTCCAGCTACTCGAACAACTACGCCATCGAATCCTGGTTCACAAGGCTGAACTACGGATTCAAGAACCGCTACTATTTCGACGCAAGCTGGCGTACAGATGGTTCCTCAAGGTTCTACAGAACTGACCGTTGGGGTAACTTCTGGTCGGTCGGAGCGTCCTGGAGACTGTCACAGGAAAAGTTCATGGAACAGTTCTCCTCATGGCTCAGCAACCTGACCGTCAAGGCCTCCTACGGAGTGCAGGGCAACGACAACCTCGGAACCTACTATGCATGGCAGGGTCTGTACGACTACACATGGGCCAACGGAAGCGAGGCCGGAGCCTTCGCCTCCAAACTTGAGAACAAGGCGATAACATGGGAGAAGAACGGCAACCTCAACGCCGGAATCGAAGCCTCCCTCTTCGGCGGGAAGGTTACTTTCACCGCTGAATATTACAACCGCCACACCCGTGACATGCTTCTTGAGAACCCGCTGGCGATCTCGACCGGATTCACCGGCTACGACGCAAACGTCGGCTCGATGAGAAACCAGGGATTCGAGTTCTCCGGAAGGGTCAACATCATCGACATGCCGAACTTCAGGTGGGACGCCAACGCGATGGCCTCTCTGAACCGCAACAAGGTCACAAGCCTCACCTCCTCTCAGGACTTCATCAGCGCCGGAGCCTCGGTCATCGAGGTCGGCAGACCGATCTACACCTTCTACCTCTCCAAGACGGCGGGAGTCGATCCGGCGACCGGAAAGCGCCTCTACTACGCCTACTGGAAGAGAGGCGTGGACGAGACCGGGGCCGTCAGCAATGTCAGGTGTGATGAATATGTGACCGACAACGTCTCACTCGCGTCCCTGAGCAAGTACTACATGGGAAGCCGCGAGCCGGCCGTGTCCGGAAGCCTCGGATCGAGCTTCGTGATATTCAAGAACATAGACATCTCCTTCCTGACCACATGGTCGATCGGAGGCAAGGTCTATGACGGGCTGTATTCAGGCACCATGAACGTTCAGTACGCCGGCAACAACTGGCACAAGAACGTCCTGCGCAGATGGCAGAAGCCGGGTGACGTGACGGATGTCCCTATGGTTGAGATCGGTGGATCCGCCCCGGCGAATGACTCCGCCCTCATCAACGCTTCATATTTCGCGATCAAGAACATCACGCTTGGTTACACGTTCCCTAAGAACTGGCTCTCAAAGATGGAGATCAGCGCCCTGAGGCTCTTCCTCACCGCCGACAACATCGCCATGTTCAACCACCTCGACGGCATGGATCCACAGTACAACTTCACAGGTAGTGTGTCATATTCCTACACCCCGTCGAGAGCCATTGTGGCAGGCATTGACATTCAATTCTAGGAGGATATTCAATGAGAAAGAAACTATATATTCTTGCGGCTCTCGCCATCGCGTCCGTTTCCTGCGACAGCGACATGCTTGAGTTCAACCCTACGGATTCCGGCTCCGGAGAGGAGCTGATGAAAGAGGCTTCCACGGCCATCACCTCCATCAACGGAATCTACCGTTCGATGTGGACCGCCGGATGGTCAACCACCGGCAACACCCATCAGAGTTTCGGTATCGCCGCCTACAACCTCGCTCAGGAGACAATGGGAGACGACCTCATCATGCAGTCCCAAGGCAACGGATGGTTCTGGTACGACCATGTTTACAATGTCAAGAACCAGTACACATCCTCGGCGTTCAGGTCCTACGATGTCTGGTACGCCAACTACAAGTGGATCGCCAACGCCAACAGCGTCATAGCGGCCAAGGAGACGATGGGGGGAAGTTCCGCCGACGTGTCCTACGTAGTGGGACAGGCCTACGCCATCAGGGCGCTCTCCTACCTCAACCTTGCGACATGGTTCGCCAGAGCCCCTTACAATCCGCTGACAGACAAGTATCGCTGGAGCGACCCCGGAGTGCCTGTTTACACTGAGCCGACCTCAATCGGAACAGAGGGCAAGCCGAGGGAGAACCTTGAGGTTGTCTATGCGCGGATCGACTCCGACATAGACTCTGCCATCGTGCGTCTCTCCAAGGGTGAGGCTTCAACCCTGAACAAAGGCAACAAGTCCCACATCAATGAATATGTCGCGCTGGGCATCAAGTCCCGCGCATGTCTCGCCGAAGGGGACTGGGAGGGAGCCTACAAGGCGGCGTCCCAGGTCATCGATGGAGGTGCATACGAGATCGGAGGCGAGAACGAGCTTATGGGAGGCATGAACTCCATCAGCTACGGCAACGTGATGTGGGGAGCCGGAATCGAGACTTCCGAGCAGTCCGGAGCCTATGCCGGATTCTTCACCCACATGGACAACGCCGACGGAGCCTATGCGAAGTCCGCTCCCAAGCTGATCAACAAGCAGCTCTACAACCACATCGGTTCAGGTGACATCCGGCTCAGATGGTGGGACCCGGCCGACAAGGAATCCCCTTATATTTCCAAGAAGTTCGCGTTCTCCAATGTCCAGTCCTGGCTCGGAGACTACATCTACATGAGGGTCGAGGAGATGTACTTCACGGCCGCCGAGGCCGCGCTCAGGCTCGGAAACCAGGATGAGGCACGCGACCTGATGAACAAGGTGATGGCGAAGAGAAACCCTAAGTACAACGCCTACAACTACTCCGGCACCTACCTCGGGGCGACCACGACCACATGGACAGGTTCCCTGCTCGAGAACATCCTGATCCAGAGGCGAGTGGAACTTTGGGGTGAATATGGCCGCGTCTTCGATGTGCGCCGTACTGGCCAGGGCATCGACCGCCGTACCGAGGACGGATTCGCCGAGGAATGCATCTCAGCCATGAAGAGGAACGGCATCGACCTCACCAAGGCCGACACCTACGATTGGGTGCTGACCATCCCTAAGGACGAGCTCGACGCCAACCCTAACATCAACGAAGAAGATCAGAACCCTTGATAGCATTTAGACACAATGAAATATTCAAAAACAATATCATGCCTCGCGGCATCGCTGCTGCTTTTGGCGGCCGGCTGCGACAAGGAGCAGAACGGTACCATCTACAGCCCTGGTTCCGAGGACGCCAAGGAGATCCACTTCATCCAGTCATCCCTGACAAAGGAGTTTCCTCAGGGAACAGAGACCGGCACGATCGAGATTGAGCTGGCCCGCCCGAGCGACAAGGGCGAACTGTCCGTGGGTCTCCAGAAGAAAGGCGAGAACGAGGACTCTTTCTCCGTTCCGGAGACCGTCACCATCCCTGACGGAAGCTATTCCGTGAAGATTCCCGTTGAAGTGAACCTTGGAAGGCTTCTCGCCGGTTCCTCTCTCAACGCCACGATTCTCATCTCCGACCGCCAGGAGGAGGCAGGGAACGGAGCGTATGTCACCCAGTTCTCGGACAAGATTACCCTGAGCGTCTCCTACGCCCTTGAGTGGGAAACCTACTACAGAACCGACGAGAGCGGCGCAAAGGTGCCACAGACCGCCACCTACCACTACAACGCCTTCTACACCGGGCGCGACTCCGGGCTTGAGGTGGAGAAAGCGGTGGGAGCCAACATATTCAAAGTCAATGATTGGGCGAGCGGGGTGTCATTCAAGTTCATCCTCAACGATGACAACTCCTGCACCGTGCCGGCACAGTCGATAGGCTACTACAACTCCAATTACAATGAATATGTCAAAGTGGCCGACATGGCGGAGTACACCGGCAGCAAGGCCGCGTACAACTCCTACCCATGCACCTACGACGGCAAGGGCACGTTCTCGTTCTACCTGATCTACTACGTCTCTGCCGGCTATTTCGCCCAGGGCAACGAGACACTGACGTTCGACGGCAGCGAGGACAAGACACCTGTTGTGGAGATCTCGTTCGACGGCATCGAGACCACGGAGACCGGCTTCAAGGCTCCGAGGATCTCTTTCTACAAGAATGAATATGCCAAGTTCTACAAGGCGACCGTGGTAAGCGGTGACATCACCGGTAATTCCTCCCGTCAAGAGGAGATCAAGAAGCTGCTCTCCGAGGACAAGACACCGGGAAGCGCTCCTGTCCTCACCTTGTACGATGACAGTTCAGAACTATGGAACGTCGGCTCCGGAAACTGCACGGCTGTGGCTCTCGCCTACGACTCCACGTCAACCGCCACTATCCTCTACATGCAGAGGTTCACTTGCGATCCTGACGGGAAGTACCTTCCTAAGGTCAACAAGTTCGAGTGGAGAAGTGACGAGTCCAACACTCTTTACTCCCCTTACACGACCCTGTTCTGGGATATGCAGGCGGACAACGCCGTGTCACTCAAGTACCTCTGCATGAGGACAGACTATCTCGACTACATGGTCAGGAACCTTGGCCAGAGCGCGGCTGAGATCGCGTGGGAAAGAGGCAACGAGGTCAACGAGGAGTTCGTCCAGAAACTGAACTCCGACGAAGGTTTCGCGACTGTCTTCAACACCCTCAAACAAGGCACGACCTACACTCTATGCGTCTGCGTTGTCAATGAGTTTGGAGACACATCCTTTGTTCAGAAGACTGCCTCCACAAAGGGCTACACTTCCGCGGATTTCGACCAGAGCAAGACGGTGGAGGATTTCATCGGAGCGTTCAAGGCCTCGGCCACGGTTGACGGGGCGTCCTCATCCGCTGAAGAGTCATTCCGTGTGGACATCTACAGTCTCGGCGGCAACGATGTCACGATCAGCGGCTTGTCCAACACCAGTGACTTCACTCCTGACGTGAAAGCGTACTTCGACCCGGAAAGTCATTCGATCATCATCGAGCCGCAGAAACTGGGCCGCTACAAAGGCAACTATGTCACCCTCGGCTTCTCTGACGGCCTGTCCATCTACTGGGGAGCCAACAGCATAGCCCTCGGTTTCATAGACGGTGTGATACACATGACACCGAGCCCTTATGCCAGCGCGGCTGTCAACAGCTACCAATTCCTGCTGTTCAGCACCGAGAACGCCACCGGCTCATCCTACCTGAGGCAGAGCGTAGGCTCCAAAACCTACAACGCCCTCACTCTGGAACCGTTCGGAACAACCACAAAAGCCCAGATGAACACTCAGGATGCCTCTTTCCTCGGAGAGAAGGCGGTTCTGACAAGATAGAGTTTTCCAATGAATATGAAAGGCCGGACTCAACAAACGGGAATCCGGTCTTTTTCGTTTTGTCATATTCATTAATCAAATTCATTTCACTAAATTTGTCTTGGTTTGAAAAACTCCGGATCAATGACATCATCAACTTTAAGAATATTCAGACGCACGGCAGTGGCCATAACACTTCTGGCCGGCTGTGCTTTCAGCTTAACAGCACAGGTATATCCTCAGGAAGAACTTCATTTCAGGGCTCCATCCGTCCCTCGGCTGATCATATTCGCGGGCGACACCATACGGTTCGACAGGAGCGACCTCTACGAAAGAATGGACAGGGAACTGATCTCGTTCACCTACATGCACTCCAACTCGATCCTGATGCTGAAGAAGTCAGACCGCTATTTCAGGATGGTTGAGCCGATCCTCCGGCAGAACGGCATCCCGGATGACCTGAAGTACCTCATGGCGATTGAGAGCAACCTAAACCCTAAGGCATATTCATCGGCTGGCGCGGCTGGTCTCTGGCAGTTCACAAAGACGACGGGTAAGGAATATGGCCTCATCATTGACGCCGAGGTGGACGAGCGTTACAACATCGAGAAAGAGACTGTGGCGGCTTGCAAGTACCTTCGCAGGGCGTACGAGAAGTACGGGGACTGGATGACTGTGGCGGCAAGCTACAACGCCGGGCAGGGAGGAATATCCCGCCGCCTCTCCGACCAGAGGCAGAAATCCGCCCTTGATCTTTGGATGGTCGAGGAGACCTCTCGTTATATGTTCAGGGTGCTTTCCGCCAAAATGTTTTTCGAGACTCCGGCCGCTTTCGGGTTCAATGTGAATGATTTCGAGAAATATCCTTGCTATTCTCCTAAGGAGGTTGTCACTGTAAGCGGGGCGATAGCCAGTCTGGTGGATTTCGCCGAAGAGCACGGTGTGACCTATTACCAGCTGAAAGAGGCCAATCTCTGGCTTAGGGACAACAAACTGCTCAACAAGGCCGGCCACACCTACAAGATCATCATCCCGAGTGGAAAATAGTGTTTCCTCTCTCTGGATTACCATTCAGATGTGTTGTGGTCACTGAGCCTGTCGACGTGACGAAGTGTAGAAAAGGCAAAGCGACTTTATGTGTAGGCGACATCGAAAAAAAAGGCAAACGTCAAATTTTGCACGTTGCCAAAATTTGACGTTTGATTTTTTCGCTGTCTATTGGTGCACTCTTATGGATTTGCAAGTCATAGAGTAAATAGTACCTGTTATCAGGCACAAGCCTAAAGTGCATAGTCCGGTTATAAATAACTTAACCATTCGAGCACAAAGGCGGCGAAAAATAAAAACCTGAATTTTGGTCCACCGTGCAAAATTCAGGTTTTTATTTTTCGCCGCTCTCACAAGCAAAATCACAACCAATCCAAATACATAAGAGAAGCGAAATCATCAATGACGTAATCAGCACCGGAGCCTTGCAGTTCCTCGCGCGTGGAGTTGCCATAGGTGACACCGCAAGTCCTGGCGCCGGCCCCGCGGCCCATCAGGATGTCAAAAGGCATGTCGCCGACAACCAATGTCCGGGATGCGCTGAATCCCAGTTTTTTCAAAGTCAGAAGGACAGGTTCCGGATCCGGCTTGGCTTTCGTCACGTCATCCGCCCCAAGCACAAGCGAGATCTCCTTGTCAAAACCGAAAGTCATGACAAAATCCATGAGCGAATGATTAGAACGGGAAGAAGCGATTGTCAACACGAAGCCCCTTCTGCGAAGTTCCGCCAGAGTTTCCGGCACATTAGGAAAAACCTTAGGAGCGAGCAGTTTCTTGTTCTCCTCGAATATGTCCCTGTACGCCTCGGCGCACTCCTGAGCCTGCCCCTCCGTCAACGACGGGAACATAGTCTTGAAGCTTTCACTCAAAGGAAGTCCGATTGTCGCCGCGCAGGCATATTCATCAGCCACTGGCAGGCAAAGTTTCTCCATCGTCATCTGAAGCGTCTTGACAATGGTATTTCTGGTATCGCAAAGGGTACCGTCAAAGTCCAGAATAATAAGTCCGTTGTTCATATCGCGGCAAAATTAACTCAAATTGTCGAGATTTCAAGCCCTCGGCACAGAAATGGCAACAGTACCATCGCCGCGCCAAAAACGAAGCGGACAATTATTATACCAACATATTAATTTTCATGAATATGAAGTCAAAGGATTTCGGCTTGCTCTGCGCTGCCATCACACTGTTTACGTTCTGTGGTCCTGTTCAGGCCGCAGGTTCACGCATGGAATTGACAATCAAAAACCACAATGGATGTTTGGCCGCACCTGAAACCAGCCTTACGGAAACATCCGCGGGTGCAGAAGATCCGAACGCGGCCGGAGACAACATCATCGGTGATTACCTTGTCGATCATAAAGGCGAGAAAAGCAAGGTCAAGGTTTTCAAAAATGCCGACGGCTCCTACACCGCACAGGTCTTCTGGGTCCAGAACAGGACAGAGAAAGATGGATCTGTCCGCAAGGACGCCAAGAATCCGGACAAGTCGCTGAGGATTGTCGATTGTGACAAAATCGTGATATTCAAAGGTTTGAAATATGACGCTTCTGCCAAAGTCTGGAGTGGAGCCAACATCTATGACCCGGTGCGAGGCATCAACGCCTCCCTCAAAGCCTGGTTCTCGGACTCCAAGACCCTTTCGCTAAAGGGCTCCAAGATGGGCTTCTCCGAAACCGTGACCTGGACCAGACTGTAAGCTTTCTTCATAAGGACAACAATGGAACAGAATCCAATAACATTCGCCAAAAGGGTGACCGCTGAACTGGACGCGCTTCATTCAGAGGAGAAGCGCGTCGTGCTGCCACGGTTCTTCAAGTGTGGAGTCGGCGAATATGGTGAAGGCGACCGTTTTCTGGGTGTGGTCGTGCCGGATGTCAGGGCCGTGGCGAAAAAGAATCTGTTCGCATCGTTGTCCGACATAGAGGCCTTGCTAGGATCTCCTTGGCACGAAGCCCGTCTATGTGCGCTTATAATCCTCGTGCAGCAGAGCCGGAAATCCGTCCCGAAAGAGGTTTTCGAGTTCTATCTTTCACACACCTCCGGAATCAACAACTGGGATCTGGTCGACCTGACCGCTCCTTCCATTGTCGGTGGCTATCTTCTTGAGAACCCACAGGAGCGGGAGCGGTTATATTTATTGGCGGACAGCACTTTGCTGTGGGAGCAGAGAATCGCCATCGTCTCGACTCTGACTCTGATCCGGAACGGCGAGTTCAACGACACTTACTCTCTGGCTGTCAAGCTGATGTCCCATAAGCACGACCTGATGCACAAAGCCGTCGGCTGGATGCTCCGCGAAGCCGGCAAGCGCGACCGGCGCCGCCTCGAACTCTTTCTCGATGAATATGCCACCTCGATTCCCCGCACGATGCTCCGCTACTCCATCGAGAAGTTCCCCGAACCCCTCCGCCGCCACTACCTCACCATGAAGTGACCTCGTAACCTTTCACCTTGATGAACCCTGTATTTTGCCGCTGCCTATTAGCAATCCCGTCAATTCCATAGCCTTCACCTTATGGGACGACGTATTTTTGAAGTTGACGGGAACAGTAGTCTACAGTTAAATGGCTTGCAGGCATATTCAGTGTTCCCGACACAACTTTCTGACACCTCTTTGGGAACGACACCATGTTGCTGAAACCCACGCAAGGCACATTAGCGTTCCCGCCAATTTCAAAGAGAAGGGTGATAAAAGGGCTCTTTAATTCGCTTCAATCACCAACTTCCTACCCACAGTCACTTTGTGACAGCCCTGAGGAGCATGAAAAAAGGTTACGGGAAATCTTTGGGCCGACATAATCTAATGACTTCCAGTCTGGCTACTATGTTTGATACAGCATTGTAGATAATGAGACTTATTTTCATGGAAAGCTTGAAGATATGTGATAATATTCATAAATTTGTTTCGATTGCCACAGTGACCTGCCGCAGGTCGTGAACCGGTGTTCCCGGCTAAAAAAGTAACCCAAACAACTAAAAAACTTCATTATGACCACACAAAGCATCAACGGCTGGATAGACAAGCCTCTGGAAGGGTTTTATGCCCACATCTACTCTAACGGACACTCAGTCAAGAACCTTTTTGAGACCGAGGAAGACCGCATCTTCGGCATGAACCTTCTCCCCATAGCAGCCCATGCCTGCGATGTAAGTTTACTGATGATACAGGTCATGGGGACACACTTTCACGAGATTGTCCGTGGCCGGCCGGAAGACTGCGAGAGAATGAGACGCTTCATAAAGCGCCAGCTTGAGACCTGGATGAAAAAGACAGGGCGCAAGGAATATATTCCCAAAGGAATAGACATCTCAATTGATGGGATCGAAACGGAAACGGAACTGAAAAACAAGATCATCTACGTCTACCGTAACAGTATCGCGGCAGGCTTCCCTCAAGCGCCATGGCGCTACCGCTGGGGACCCGGTGACATCCTATTCGTGGATCACAACGTGACCGAAAGCTATGGGACCTGTATCGGAAGCCTCAGTGTAAGGCAGCGCAAGGCTATGTTCAATACAAAAGTCCAGCTTCCATCCGATTGGAGATACGATGATTCCGGAATGATTATCCCGCATTCCTATCTTAACTGGGATGTAGTCGAAAAGTTGTTCATGTCAATCAGGGCTTTTCTCGCTTTCCTTCATCAAAAGAAAGACATTGAGGCTCAGATCGATCGGGAGTCCTCGAACAGTCTACTGCAGGACAGGTCCGACAAGGCGCTCAGGGATGAGGCACGTGAACTTTGCCGTTCTTTGTTCAGCAGGGATTCCGTCAGCAAAGCAAGCATGGACGAACGCATGGCCGTGGCCCAGAAACTATGGGGAAACCGCCGGACCTATTCTATTCCACAGCTGGCAAGGGTCACGTTGCTTGACAAAGAGTTACTGTCTCAGGTGTTCGGCCGCCAATCCCATGGCTGAAAGCCTCCCTTAAACCTACGATGTTAAGAAATCAACTCAACTGGCCGTGCGTAATACCACCTAAACTGACTATGTCCAAAAAACAATCCCGAGAGCCAAGCCATTCTCGGACATGAGAGAGCTTTTGCAATTGAAGGGAACACAATTCTTGTACTGAATGCCTTGCAGGCATATTCAGTGTTCCCGACACAACTCTCTGATGCCTCGTCAGGAACGCTATCATGCCACAGAGAGGACTACGTGACGCACTAGCGTTCCCGCCAACTGCAAATGATGGATAGTAAATCCGGACACAAGGTCTATCATGAATATGTTGAACACACTCTAAAACAACATACAGGGATTTTTGAAATTGGCTAAGAAAACCAATGCCGCTCCGTCCGACCTGTCTCAACAAAAAAGTGGTCAGGAAAGAATCCTTGACCACTTATCGTCAAATAAACAAAGTTGACTTTAGAAGAGGTAGGCGACACCGATGTTGAACTGGCTCCTGTGACGGGTTATGTCGCCGTCACCGGTGTAACGGTTCACGAGACCGTAGTCATAGCCGACATTGAAGCGTACCATGTCGAAGAACTCGACTGCCACACCGCCGCCGAGCATGACATCGAAACGTCCGTAGTGATAGTCATCACCATAGTTGTTGATCTTGGTGTCCTTTGAGAAACCGGCGATGGATCCCTTCACCTTGGTGTCGGAAGCAATACCATAAGCCAGCGAAGGACCGGCGTAGACCCTGCCGACAATGCCGTCTGCGAAGGTAAGGCCCGCATTGAACATCACAGGGATGGAAAGATAGTGTTCTGTAACGTCAACATTAGTGTTGATGCCGAAATAGCTGTCCGCATCACTCTTGGTAGCAAGACCATAGTACAATCCCGGAGCCACGCCAAAAGAACCGGCAAGGTTAATGTTATAGGATCCGCCTACATAGAAGCCGCTCAGATTAGTGGTCTTGGTCGTGCTGCCGGACTTTACCTTGTCCGTAGAGTTAAGGTAGCCGATGCCGAGTGATGGCTGCGCGATGGCAGCGGTTCCTATAAGCATCATGGATGCCGCAAGGATAAATGAAAATACTTTCTTCATAATCAAAATGAATATTAATTGTTCAACTTTCAAACAGTGGCAAAGATATCAAAAATTAATCCATTATTCCAAAATATCACTGAAATACAACCATGCGGTTAATTATTTCATCCAAAAGATAACCTCCAAAATATCTTTTGGGAACATTGATGAAGCTTCACCGACCGGCAAAGAAGTCCGCGAAGAACTTGGCGTAGGAGTGCCATGTGTTGCGGGCGATGAAATCACGGAGAACTCCAGGATTGACGCTCCGGTCTGACTTCAGGATCTCGATCATCTCGGCCTCTGAACCATAGACAAAACAAACATTCTCCCTGGAGAGATCAGCGAACGCCCCTACCGCCGGCCCTACCGGATTTCCTCCCATTGCCAGAGTGTCCATCAGCACACCCGAACTTGACACACTGCCTGGCAGATACGGAAACAACACAAACTTGCTGGAACTGACCAAAGATGCAAGTTCATCAAAGTCAGCGGCTCTGTTCTCGAAAATAATCTTCGAGCGAAGAGACTCAGAACCATTGGAATAAGAGCCGACAAACTCGGCGGAATCGCACTCGGCCACAGCCTTTTCGATGTCTTTTGCCATTCCTGGATCCTTGCACCGGCCGACTATGCGGACATTAAGCCCGGCGACCCTCACGGCCGGACTGGAAATAAACTCCAGCACTCCTTTGTACGGAAGGATATTTCCCCAGATCAAAATCTCATCAGACCTGCCGGAACGTCTTGTTTTCAAGGAAGGCGCAAAGCCATCATCAGCCTCGGCGACAACAGAACCATCATCACTGACGGCCGCGACCGGATGGCAGACATAGCGCACCTTGTCAGGCGAGCCGCCATATTCAGAAATCAAAGCCCTCGCGAACGCGGCGGTCTCTCCGGAATGCGAGACGACAAGGCATGACTGAAGCAACTGGACCTTTGTCAGCGACCTCGACATCCAATTCTCCCCCTTGTGCGGACGAGGGTTATGGAATATGAATACGATCTCTTTGTGCCTCAACCTCATTATCAAAAAACTAAGCCGTACCATCAAGTACTGCGCGAAAGCCAGTTTGTGGAAAGCTATCGTCTCCACGAAACTGAGCAGGAATATGTCAGCCTTGAACGAATGTTTCAGCAACGCCCACCCCTGCGTCAGGTATGGCTCGTTGTCCGCGTCAAGCACATCGAAATACTCAGCCAGATTCTCCTTCAAAAAGACGAAGTAGCGGTTCGGATAGCCGTTTTTCCTGTTAGCCGACGGCGACACGTAAATCTTCTTTCTCATAACCTACCTCTTCAGCAATTTTTTCAATGAATATGTCAGGTCCGCCACCAGAAACTGCCACGCCGGAGTCCCGATGTAGGTCCTATAGTAGTACTTCTCGCTCTGATACTTGAGTTCCCGCACCCTGACCTTGTCGTAGTACTTCCTCGTAGTCGCCCCATGTTCATGAACGACCGAGACTTCAGGGTAGTAGTAAACACCCTTTCCTATCCTCTTAAGCCTTTCGGACAGAATCATTTCCTCCGCATAGAGAAAGGTATTGGGATCCATCCCGCCGCAAGCGCGATAGTCTTCGGCCTTGACCATGAAGAAAGATCCTGAAATCCTGTAATGAAAGCCTTCCTTAGCAGTCTGTGAATATTCCTCCCAAAACGGTCTTCTTGATTTGGATGAAAACAGACTCCTCCAATAAAGAGCCACATGCCTGTCCCAGAAACTGATGAACGGCTCTGGACTCTGGAGCCGCCCGTCCAGTCCGACAACCTTTGGGCCGAGAGCCCCGGCCTCCTCCAGAGACCTCAACCTGGCCGCCATCCTTTCGACAACATCAGGTTCTACAAGACGTATGTCATTGTTGGCGAACAAAAAAACATCAGGAGCAAACTGATTACGAGCCACTTCCGCCCCAAGATTATTGCCTTTGGCAAAGCCAAGATTCTCTTCGGACGGCACCACGAAGACATACTGGTCCGCCCCCTTGAACGCCTCCAGCAGACGGTCCCTGCTTAGTTCCGTGCTACCGTTGTCCACAATCACCACAGCATAATCCGACCGGATCTTCGCAAGTTCAGTCCTCACGAACTCTATCGTCTTCTCCTCACTGTGATAATTAATAACTATAACGCCTATCATTTTGTCAAAACATCATATACACGCATTATCTCACTGCCGTATTCCTCTTCAGAATAACGGGCCACCGCATCTTTCTGGGCCTTGCGAACAACGTCAAGCGGCAGAGCCGACGCCAGCATATTCATAAGTCCCGAGCATTCCTCAACCGTGTCAAAAAAGAAACCGTTCCGCCTGTCAGTGATTATCTCCAAAGTGCCTCCAGACCTTCTGGCAATCACCGGACAGCCGTAGAACATCGCCTCAATGGTCACACGCCCCAACCCCTCGAACTCAGAACACATGAGATAGGCTGTAGCTTTGGACATAAGAGACCTGATGTCAGCCACATAGCCCCTAAACTCGACATTGTTTTCCACACCGGCCTCTTTCGCCACCTCCATCAGGCCGACCTTTCTCTCTTCACGACAGTTTCCCGTGAAGACCAGCGAATACCCTTTGGCAGCCAAACCGGATCCGCCGAATGCCCTAATGGCTGTTTCCGGACGTTTCACTGCCCCCATCTCACCAGCACAGAAAAGGAAATACTTTTCTTTTTCTGTATCAAGGACGACATCATTCTTAGAACGCACAGCATCAGGGAAGCAGTATGCCGACAGACAGTCCTTTAGCCCAAGATGCTCCCGCAAACCGTTGGAAATCAAAATGACAGCATCAGAGCGGCGAAGTTCCACATTCCACCTTCCGAATCCTCGGAAAGGTCTGGCGTTCAAGCCCAGGTCAAAATATTCACGAATATGCCAGACATGCCTCGCGCCAAGTTTTTCCGCCAAGGCCAGCCCGATGTCGATGACACCCGAGTTACTGTGGACAATGCTGACGTTTCTGCCAGCAAGAAGTCTGGACACATCCTTGACACACTTGTGGTTGATCCAGGTGTTCGTCACAAGGTGAGGAAGAAAACGCAATGTCCTTTTCAAGACTCCCCCTTTGTATGTCAAGCGCCTGAATGAATGAACAATGCACTCGTAGCCTTTGGATCGGAAAAAGTCGGCCACAGGTCCCTCCGACCTCAACAGAATGACCGGAATGACATACTCATTGACCGACCTGATGAGATTGACGAGCGACCAGGAAGCCCCACCGACAACGTTATCCTCATGGTTCACATACAGAACCGTTATCTTGCCGTTCTTTGTCATGACATTGATGCTTTCAAGAAATCAACAGCCTCCTGCCTTAACCCGTCCAAGGCCATACCTATCTTATCATTGTCTATAGGCAAGTCGATGGAATACATGTCCGAACCGTCAGAAAGCCGGTTCTCAAGCCCCATCTTTCGAAGCAATGACTCCACACGAAGATTCCTTGTACCAGGTTCTACGACCGATAGGAACTTTTTTCTGAATATGATCGAAAAAGCCGTTCCGTGAAATGATGATGTGACAACATGGGACGCTCCTGCGAAATACGACACAAACTCCTCCGGTCCAGCCCATTGCACCATATTCTTATACGGTCGGTACAATGCATTCTTGGAAAGTATCACGAGCCGTAGTCCTTTTGCTCCAGCGATCGCGCCGGCGGTCTTTATCACCAATTCATCACAAAGCATCGGATAAGCCAAGACATATCCCCCATCCTTGACGGGGCCGGCCAATGCCTTCCATTCCCGTTCGCCCAGCATCAAGGTCGGATCCTGAATACACTTGACCGGAACCGATGTCATACCGCTGACCAATTCCTTCAAAGAATCCTCCCTGACGCTTATCGCATGAAATCCAGACAGGCATTTCGCGGCATATTCCATGTCCGAGAAAGACAGGACGTTGGCGCTGGCAGCCCAAGCGACTTTTCTGGCCTTGGTAGTAAAATCTCCCCAATATATCTTGTCAAATCCGCCAGTGATCATTTCATTCCAGATCTGATCGCTGCCGAACAGCAACACATCAAAACTGTCAAACGGATCTTTTGACAACACCAGACATTCTTTCATGAAATGTCTGAACCGGCTATTCCTCATCGCCCTGGAGAAGGCTCTTGGCAAAGTCTTCAGCAAGTCTATTTTGAAGTTCCAGGCAGCGTAGCCTTCCTCTACTGACTTATTGCGATAGTCAACCACACAGACATCATGTCCCATCGAGCGCAAGAACTCCTGCGTGGCGTAAGTCTGCAACATCGCCCCGTAGTTGCACGCATAGTGAAATGTCAGGATTCCTATTCTCATAGCTACCAGTCACATCTAATGTGATTGCCCTCATTGCATGGAATAATGACTCCATTGATTGACCTTGACGCGTCAGAGATCAAAAACACGACCGTCTCGGCAATCTCTTCCGGAAGCAGCACACGTCCGCCCGAAGTTCCCGGTCTAAAAAGATTTCCGTTCCTGTCAACACCAGTCATGTCCGAAACCGTCACCCCGGGAGCGACCGCATTGACCCGAACGCCATCCTTCAACGCTCTGCGCGCAAGTCCCTGAGTAAGACTGCAAACCGCCGCCTTGGTGAGGCCATAGGGTTGGTCGTCGCAGTACAGTCCCCTTTCAGATGTCACGAATATTATGCTTCCTCCTGAATTACCGGTAGCCTTGAAATTATTCAGAAATGCCTTCGACAAAAAGTATGGTCCCTTCAGGTTGGTTCCGAACTGAGCGTCAAATCCTTCCAATGTCACATCGTAGATGCTTCCCTCATGCAAGGATATTCCAGCATTGTTGACAAGGACATCAATCCGTCCTCCAAGTTTCCGGGAACACTCTTGGACAAACGAAGGAATATGCTCGTAATCTGTCACATCGAAAACAGAATAAAGGCAATCGCCCAATTCCGAGGCTGCCTTTTCAAGGGTTTGTGAAGATCTCCCGCAGATGAGCACTTCCGCTCCCTCGGCGACACACTTCTTAGCTATCGCGAAACCCAAACCTCTTCCACCACCCGTTATCAGGATCTTTTTCCCTTTCAATATGTTAGAAGGTTCCACCATTCCAACATCGACCTTGACATTCACTTTCGGAATGCCTTTGAATATATAGTCAATCGCTCTCGTCAAAGTCTTTCCCATAATCTATTTTCCTATCAATTTATTAATACGGTTGATGGAATCCTTCCCGAACACACTCTTGATCAAATCCTTGGCCTTATCCTTTGCATCCGGTCCAACGGCATTGCCGAACATTTCCAAAGCCCGGCTCTCGTCCTCACTGTCCGTGAAAACCTCCAGCACCATGGAACGGGACAACGAAGGCGAGACAAATCTCTCCGAAACACTATTGAACTCTTCCGCATTTGATGCGGAAAGATATTCAAGGCCAAGATCCTGGGCATAGTGAGAGACCAACTCATGGGATTTATTCCCATAATGACCACTGGCGGCGATGTATGCGTCGGCATCGTCCCCCCACATCGAAGCCGGATGGCTGTAGTTTCTGAATTCGGTTCCTTTGCCGTTGTTTATCAGCAAGATTCTGATGTTCTTTCCTATGTGTCTGTTACCTAACGAGTTCATGTCATAAAAGAATGCGAGATCACCGAAAACGCCGAAATGCAAAATTTCAGGAGAGGCCAAAGATGAACCCACCAACGAGGACAATCCGCCGTCTATTCCGAATCCGCCGACATTGGAAAACACTTTTACTGATGGATCTTGTCTGAAAAAATTCCAGCTTCTTAACGAGTTGAGTATGCCAAGATGAAGCACTGCCCTGGAAGGCAGCGCGCCGGAAAGACGCCTTGCGACCCAAAGATTGGAGAAAGGCAGTTCCGGAACAGATGAGAGCACTGCCTCATATTCCTTTTCTATTCCAGTCATTTTCATGGATGGAGCAGACGGTGCCTTCATGTCTGAATAACTCCGGAAAAAGAACTTCTCGGACATATTGAAAACCTTGGTCAGACTTCCGAAAGCATCCTTTGGTTCCCCATCCCGGCTGACGCGCCACACAGCTTTTGGTTTCAATGATTTCCATGTGTAGTAATCACCCGAGACCTCTCCGATGTGAATCAGCAGGTCAGGTCTGAGAAGTGAAGTATGGATGTACTTCTGTGAGAAAACAGCCGCCGCCCTCGCAGCGAACCGTCCTGAATAATTCGATGTCAGATCACAAAAAGCGACCGCGTCATATCTGTCACAAAAATCCTCCAAGGCCTTCTGTTCATCCTCTTTCCATGGAAGATGAGATCCGATGAAGACACAGACGTTACACTCTGGGACTGTCGGTAATTTGTCGTCATATTCATAATAATCAATTTTGGGAACGTCCGGCAACTCCATGACTGAGAAATCCGTGGAGATTCTTGTCTCCACATCAAGATGCACCGGTCCCCCCCCGCCGGCCCGAAGCGCGATCATCGCCTTGTTCACTGTCAGAACACATAGCCTTTCATCCTCACAGTCATGGACAAAAGGAAGGAAGGCTGAATAAACCGAGACATCCTTCTGAATTCTGGAACGATCGATTATCTGTGGATTGAGATTTCCGATTTTCGAACGTCCGGCCATGGACGTGACCGCAAGCACAGGTAGTTTCCGGTAATATGCTTCAGTCATTCCTGGAATATAGTTTCGTGACGCCGTGGCTCCAGTGCAGGTTATCACCACCGGCTCTCCACTTTCCTCCGCCAAGCCGCAGGCCATGTACGCCGCAGAGCGCTCGTCCGCCGCTGAATACATTTGGAAGAAAGGATCGCTCTGCAGACTGGCCACAAACGTGATGTTCGTGGTTCCAGGGGAAGCGATGACTTTTCTTATTCCGTTCCGCTTTAGAAGACTAATCAGAATCAGAACGTTTTTTTCGACTGTATAATGTGTGTTCATGACAATACTTTTATCTTGCTGATATTCTTGATTTTTCTGATGACAAAAGCCTTTTCTCCATCGGTCAGTCCTGTGAAATACACCGTCACAGCCACACTGCAAACGCTGACAAGGCTGACAATCAGGACTCTCCAGACAGACGGAGACATTCCGAACACCAAAATTGAAGGAACAGCGGCCGAAAGCAGTGTGACTGGGATTATCCTCATGAAAACCTCCTTGACAAACAAAGACTTCGGCATGCCAATATGTCCAGACACAATAACCAGACGGACAAAAATCAGGACAAAATACACCAGAAAATAAATGTAGAAGGCTGTCTGTGGCTCACATCCCAACTTGAACGCCACCAGAGACAAAGGAAAGACCAGACCTCCGACAATAGTGACCCAAGTCTGATACCGGCCAACATTACCTGTTGCATTGACTGCAGCTAAAAAAGTGTGACCAAGCGTGTTGCATAAGGCGGTAGCCAATGACAACCGGACGAATACAACTGAATATTCAGGGACATTCTTTAGCCAGAGACGAAGGATGGCGGGGGTTTCCAGCACCAGCGGCAGAACGAGAATCCAAAGAAGGAAGTAAGAATATTTTGCCCCTCTGCAAACCAGATGGTACATATACTCATAGTTTCCTGCAGCGTAGGATTTCATTATCTGCGGATTTATCGCCGTGATGAAGTTCGTGACGAACCTGTTCACTGATGTCTCAACCTTGGACATGACCTCCCTGGCAGCATTGAGCGAGACTCCGAAAAAAACATTCAGCAACTGGTTCACACCTTGAGTGTTAAGCATATAAGCTCCATTTCCGAGGAAACTCCATCCGGCGAAGGAAAGCATCTGGCGGAATATTCTCTTGTTCCATCTTAGTTTGTGTCCGCACTCGTCAAAACGTCTGCAGTACGCAGCATAAGTGAACCTCACAACAACGGCAGAAAGGAACATCAGCACCGAAAAATATTTCAGACGATCAAACGTACTGTGCATTATAAGAAGAGCCACGGTAAGATTCAAGACTCCTTCAAGAATGCTGATGTAGGCGTATGCGCTCATCTTCTCATGCGCGATGATAGCTGCGTTGTAGGGCACGGACAACAAGTTGACCAAGAATGTAAGCAATGAGAACTGGAACACCCATCTGGCAGCTTCTACACGTTCTGGAGGCAAGTTCATCACGTTTCCGACATACCAGACCCCGGATGGCTCGGCGATCACAAATACCACAGCGGCCAGAAGCAGGATCACGATGATGGACATCGAAAAGACTTCCCGGAGTCTTGCTACATCATTCTTACCAAGCTCCACTGTCAGAAAACGGCTTATGGCCGAGGCCAACGAGCCGGACAGAAGTGAGCACATAGAGACGATTCCTCCCACGGCTCCGTATATGCCGAAGTCAGTCTCTCCCAATGCGTTAAGAACCACCCTGGAAGTGTAGAGCCCGATCGCCATCAGCAGGAACATGCGGAAGTACAGCGCAAGGGTATTCTTGGCTATCCTCTTGCTGTTCTCCGAAATCTGCCCTGTCTGCCGGTCACCCATATTCAAAGATCTACTTCAGGAATATATTCAATGTCCTATTTCAGCGGATTAAGGTCGCTCTTGTACCATTCCATAAACCGAGAAATTCCTTCGTGAAGGCTCGTGCTTGGCTTGTAGCCGAGTTCTGTCTCAAGCTTGGTGGTGTCGGCGTTGGTCTGATAGACATCACCGGCCTGCATCGGTAGGAATATTTTCTGAGCCGGCTTGCCGTACGCCCGCTCAATCTCGCTGATGAAATCCATCAGTCTGACAGGGTGGGAACAGCCGATGTTATACACTTTCGCCGGGACTCCGTGGGCGCATTCCTCAGCCTTCGGGGCATGGTCAATCACACGGATCGTTCCTTCCACGATGTCATCCACATAGGTGAAATCACGGATCATGTCTCCGTTGTTGAACACCTTGATAGGTTCACCTTTGGCTATGGCCGAAGCGAAAAGCATCGGGGACATGTCCGGACGGCCCCACGGGCCATAGACGGTGAAAAAGCGAAGCCCGGTGGAAGCGAATCCGTAAAGTTTTGAATATGAATGGGCCATCAGCTCGTTAGCCTTCTTGGTGGCCCCATAGAGGCTCACAGGGCAGTCAGCCTTGTCATCCTCCGAGAACGGCACCTTCTCGTTGAGCCCGTAGATCGAGCTTGATGAGGCATAGACCAGATGCCCCACACCGAAGTTGCGGCATGCCTCAAGAATATTCAGGAATCCGTGCAGGTTGCTCTCAAGATAGACGTAAGGGTTTGTGATTGAATATCTCACCCCTGCCTGGGCGGCAAGGTTCATCACCTTGTCGAACCGTTCCTTCCCGAACAGACCGTCAAGGGCGGGCTTGTCACAGATCGACATCCTGACAAAGCGGCAGCGCGGGTACTTTCCGCTGACAACCAGCTCTCCTTCCTGGAACGGGCCTTCGAAACCGTTCTCACGCAGCCTTCCGTACTTAAGGCGTACGTCATAGTAGTCATTGATGTTGTCCAGTCCGACAACTTCGTCTCCTCTTTCCGCAAGCCTGGCCATCAGCCTTGAGCCGATGAATCCGGCTGCGCCTGTCACTAGTATCTTCATAACAACTATAATTATTTGTAAATCATTCAACAAAGGCCGGCACAACCACACGGTCATGCCAAATGCCCTCAAAATTACGAAGATACAAAAAATTAACGAGATTTCGTGAAGTTTTGGCCAGAATAATGCCCCAACGCACAGACTGCCATCATTTGTGATAGACCCAGTCAGGGTAGCCGATCTTTGGTTCAAGGGCGGCGATGTCGCCCGCGCGCCTGCTGATGTAGGAGGACGGTTTGCCGGCGTTACGTTTCTGCGGATTAGGAAGGCAGGCGGCGATCAGGCAGGATTGGCGGCGTGTCAGCTTGGCGGCGGAAGTTCCGAAATGATGCTCCGCGGCAGCCTCGACCCCGAATATTCCCTTGCCCATCTCGGCGACATTCAGGTAAACCTCCATAATTCTTTCCTTGCTCCAAAGGAACTCGATCAGAACCGTGAAATAAGCCTCGAAGCCTTTGCGCACCATCGACCTGTGCGGAAGCAGGAACACATTCTTCGCCGTCTGCTGGGAGATAGTGCTTCCACCCCGGCGGCGCTTGCCGCTTTCATATTCCTTCTGCGCCTGCTTTATCGCCTTCCAGTCGAAGCCGCTGTGCTTGTCAAAAAGGTTGTCCTCACTGGCTATCACGGCGCGGGCCATCTCGGGAGAGATCCTCTTGTACGGCACCCAAGTCTTATGAATATGATAGTTCTTGTCTCCGCGGTACTCTATCGTCCTTTGGATCATCAGAGGGGTGACATAGACCGGACACCATCTCAGGATAAGCGCCCACAGGAAAGTCAGCACGAAGAATGCCAACGGCAGCTTGATCAGAAGCAGCCTTGACAATCGTCCCAACAATGTTCGGTTCTTACTCATATTCAGTCAGTTTCAGTCTAAACTTCAGACTTCGGCCTCCATTCGGGAAAACCTTGTCTTCCTCCTGCGAGAATCCCAGCTTACGATAGACATCCCCGCCTGACCAGGACGCGTCGGCGTAACTCATCACATCGTCCGGCCTGACATCCTCGATGAACGCCTTCAGGAGCTTGCCCATCCCGCCGTCCACGCCGATTCCTTCCAGAGAGGCATAGCGGACCCATTCGCAGGAACGGATGTCTCGCTCCCCTTTCCGCCATATTCTCGGAGCGGAGAAGCCGGCGACGGCGACCAATGTGCCTAAAGGAATATCCTCGCCTCGTGTGACGTACAGGCCGTAGAGGTGGCGGCATCTGGTGTAGCCCAAACGGTGAAAGGATTGAAGGAACGGTTCGGCGACCGTCCTGTCAATCCTTCGCACCTCGCAGTTGCGGGCGTATATCCGTTTCAGGCCGTCCATTGTCTGTGTCAAATCCGCATGGCTGTCGGACACTTCGACAGGTTCAGTGACCGACTTTCTTATTTCAGCCCCTCAAGGCAAGCCTTGACGTTGGCCTCGATGGCTTCGGCGGAATATTCAGTCTTCTCGAACTTGTCGCCGGTGATGTGCTCGTAAAGCTCGATGTAACGGTCCGAGATCCCGGCCACAACCTCAGGAGTCATCTCCGGAACCTTCTGTCCTTCCTGTCCCTGGAAACCGTTGGCCATCAGCCACTCACGGACAAACTCCTTGGAGAGCTGCTTCTGATGCTCACCTCTGGCAAGCCTCTCCTCGTAACCATCGGCGTAGAAATAACGTGAGGAGTCCGGAGTGTGCACCTCGTCCATCAGATAGATCTGACCGTTCTTCTTGCCGAACTCGTACTTGGTGTCCACCAGAATCAGTCCGTGCTGTGCGGCGATCTCACATCCACGCTTGTAGATGGCCCTTGTGTAAGCCTCAAGCTTCTCGTAGTCCTCACGTCCGACAAGCCCCTGGGCGATGATCTCCTCCTTGGAGATGTCCTCGTCGTGTCCCTCGGCGGCCTTTGAGGTCGGAGTCACAAGCGGCTCCGGGAACTTCTGGTTCTCTACCATCCCGTCCGGCATCGCCACACCGCAGATCGTCCTCTTTCCAGCCTTGTACTCCCTCCAGGCATGTCCGGCGAGGTAGCCGCGGATGACCATCTCAACCTTGAAAGGCTCACACTTGTGGCCGATGGTGACAGCCGGATCCGGCACGGCCACCTTCCAGTTCGGAAGGATGTCGGCCGTGGCGTCCAGAAATTTGGCCGCTATGCGGTTCAGCACCTGTCCCTTGTAGGGAACCCCTTCAGGCAGGACCACATCAAACGCTGAGATCCTGTCTGTGACAACCATAACGAGATACTTTCCGTCAATGTCATAGACATCACGTACCTTACCGACATACTTTCCAACCTGTCCCGGCAAGTTGAAATCGGTTTTAACAATCGCTTTCATATCAATTGAATTAAGTTCGACTTACTACCAACGTGTCCTGAATAAGCGAAGGCACACGCCTCGCCTTTCCAAACCACAAATTTAACTATTCTTCTTCAGAATCTCATCCACCACGGGGGCTATCTTTTCATATTCATAGCCTCTTGTCAACCCGAATTTGATCAGTTTGAACTTCTCCTGCGGATCTCCCTTCAGCGCACGGTACTTTGCCTCAAGCACCGAGACCATCCTGCTGTCGGCCTCATCGGGATCAACCTCCTTCAAAGCCTCCGAGACCACGGCCTTGGATATTCCTTTGGCTGTAAGCGCGAAAGAGATCTTCACAGGACCCCAACCCGACAGGCGGGCCTTCTCCCTCGCGAACGCGGCGGCATATCTCGAATCATCGACAAAACGATCCTCGACAAGCGACTCGACCAACCGTTCCGCGGCGTCCTTGTCCCCCTCCAAAGCGGTCAAAGCCTTTCTGAATATGTCAGAGCGGCAATATTCCCTCTTCGCACATTGGGTCTGAAGCCTGTCCAGCATTTTCGCGAAATCATCCATATTCCTAAAAATCAAATCCAAGGCTCAGGTACAGCCCCACATTGTGCGTGTAGTTTGACCAGTGCGCATTCAGGCTGATTGGTCCCACGATCGAGTTGTAGGTGTACTGTAGGCCGCAGCCCAGATACCCGGAGACATCCTCGTCCAAATTCTTGAAAGCGGAAATCTCGTCGCAGGACAAGGCAAAGTTGGCGATCGCCGACAGGTAGTTGTTCTTGAACAGCTTCCAGCGCCAGTCAGCCCTGGCCACACCGAGAATCTTCTGCATGGCCGCGGCATTGTTGATTCCGATGAACGGGATCTGCTGGTCTAGATACCGGCCGGCCATGCTGCCGCCGATCGTGTTGGTGAAAGGCACCGGAACCTCGTCGCCGAGCAGGTAACGGATGTTCAAAGACGGGATAAACGCGAACCTGTCACCGCCCACAACCTGTTTGGCATCCAATGTCAAAGCATGGAAGTTATTGAATTTCTGCGGCCCGCCACCGAAGACCCAATCGTAGGAGAGGCCGAAAGACTTCCCTTTTGTCGGGATGTAGGCGTTGTCGAACGAGTCCTTCCGGGCATCGATGAAGAATGTCACATAATCATTGGACAGTTGGTTGACATCGTAGTCTCCGAACGACTGCTCGGCCATCAATGAATTGACGTTGTAGTAGTCGTTCCTGAAACCTGTCTTCAGATAGAAAGTGGACCATGTGATGTTGGACAGAAATACCTCCTGCCGCACATCCAGAAAGTTGATCCTGAACCTGTTGTCTCCGATGCTGAACGTGTTCCTGTCAGTGTACCTGACCCCAGCCAGCACATTGAACGACATTCCTTTCGGCGAGATGTAGGAATATGTCACGCTGGCGTTCGGATTGGTTCCCACCTTGCCGGTGAAATCCAGTGACGAGCCCTGGATCTTGTGGACTCCCCAGCCCAGATTGATCAGCACCGACACAATCTCCTCCGTGTCGAAACGTCCGCCAAGACCAAGCTGGCAGACAGGACCCTTCTTGCAGTTGAACCTCAGCCTATAAGGTTCCTCGTCTCCAAGCAGTTCATAGTTCACATAGTCAAACGCGTTAGTGCCGAAGATTGTGGCCACGGCATCCTCGATTTCCTGATTGCCCATCCTGGAGCCAGCCCCGATCTTGATCTTGTTCATCAGGTAAAGACTTTCCCTGTCATTTACTCCGGCGATCTCAACTCCCGACACAAGCACTTTCCTTACCCTGATGTCATCAGCCGGATCGTTGCTTATGACAGTCCTGTCAGACCCGACGACCTTCTTCAGCGAGTCAAGCTTGTCAGCGACGGCCAAGGCGGCCTGGTAGCCCCTGTTGATGATGGTGTCAATGCTGCGTTCGTCGAAGCTGAGCATATTGTACTCGTGCAGGTCAGGCTTGATGTTGACATCCGGGATGTCTATGTTGGACTCGAAAGAGGTGCGCCCCAACATGTCGATGCCGGTGTTGATGATGTCAGCAAGATTATTGATCTCGTTATAGCCCTTGTAGCCACTGGAAAGATTGACACCGATCACGATGTCAGCCCCGACCTTCTTGGCAAGGTCTGTCGGGTAGTTGTTCCTCATGCCGCCGTCAACCAGCACCATGCCGCCGACCCTGACAGGGGAGAAGAGTCCCGGAATCGACATCGTGGAACGGAGAGCCGTGTTGAGTTTGCCCTCGGTCCATATCTTGGCGGTACCGGACACGAGGTCGGTCGCCACGCAAAGAAACGGAATCGGAAGGTCATAGAAATCAGTCACATCCTGATAACCGACGGAAAGCGAGCTGAATATGTTGTTGACATTCTGGCCATAGACCATTCCGGACGGAAGGCTCCCCAGAAGGTTGTCCTTGACCATGTTCGTGGCGTCGGCTCCCCCCGCGCCGAAGTGGATGTCCTCGACCCTTCTTGTGTACCGACCGTCGGCGTCCTTCATCTGCAAGTACTCATCCTTGTCATAAAAGAACGGGAAGGACAGGACATATCTCTCCTTGTATTTGATTGAGGAATAGGACAGGTAGTCCCTCGGCACACGGTCGCTCAAGGCCTGGTCCCAGTCTATGCTCCGGATCAGGGTGTCAAGCTGCTCTGCATTGTAGCCAAGGGCATAGATTCCGCCCACAAGGCCGCCCATGCTGGTACCCATCACGATGTCAACCGGCATTCCGATTGAATCCAGATACTTTATCACGCCCACATGAGCCGCCCCTTTGGCTCCGCCTCCGCTCAGCACAAGGGCGACGGTCGGACGATGTCTGAAACGCCTTATGGAGTCCAGTTTATGCCGGATCACCTCAACCCTCAGATCAGCGGCCTCCCTCCTGTCATCCAGCACCGAATGCTGAGACCTGGATTCCGCCAAGGCCGTCAAGGAGACCATCACGGCCAGTGATGTGAAAATCAATCTTGTTCTCGTTCCCATAGTCATTGAACGTTATTTGCCATATTCATTTCCTACTGTGTTCCCCGGCCAGCATCCCACATGCGGCAAGAATGTCCTCTCCTCTGGAAGCCCTTATCGTGCAGGTGATTCCGTGGTTTGAGAGCCTGTCCCTGAAGCGTTCCATAATGATCTGCGGAGTCGTCTCGAACGGAGCGTCCGGAATCTTGTGGAAGCGGATCAGGTTGACCCTGCACTCCAGTCCGCGAAGCAGCCGGATAAGCGCGTCGGCGTGACGCTTGTCATCGTTCAGGCCGGCGAACATAGTATATTCAAAGCTCACTCTGCGCTGGCCTGTGAAGTCATATTCACGGATCATGTCGATCACTTCCTGCACCGGCCACGCCTTTTGCACCGGCATCATCTCCGCCCTTTCGTCCGGGAACGGGTTGTGGAGGCTGACGGCAAGGTGGCATCGGGTGGATTCGAGGTATTTCCTCAGGTTCGGAAGGACTCCGATGGTCGAAAGGGTGACACGCTTAGGGCTCCAGCCGAATCCCCAGTCGGAGGTCAGCACCTCGATCGCCCTCATCACATTGCCGAAGTTGTCCAGAGGCTCGCCCATTCCCATAAAGACGGCGTTCGTCAGCTCCGCGGCCTCGTCGATGGCGATGAACTGGGAAAGGATGTCCGCCACTGTGAGGTTGCCATGGAATCCCTGCCGTCCTGTCATGCAGAACTTGCAGCCCATCCGGCAGCCGGCCTGCGAGGAGACACAGAGGGTCTTCCTGTCCTCGTCGGGGATCATCACCGCCTCTACGGCATTGCCCTCACCCACCGGGAAAAGGTATTTCTTCGTGCCGTCCGAAGAGACCTGGCAGGTCGAAGGCAAGGTCACGCCGAGGGAATATTCCTCCTTCAGCCTTTCGCGTCCGGCTTTCGAGATGTTGGTCATCTCATCGATGCTCCGGACCTTCCGGCCGTACATCCACTGAGCGATCTGCTTGCCGGTAAAGGCAGGCAGACCGACTTTCAAAGCTATATCCTTCAATTCGACAGGAGTCTTACCAAGCAGTTGCTCACGCATATTCCAAGAGTTTATTTTCCTACTACAAATTTAATGAAAAATAACGCCGGATTGGACGTAATTTTATATCTTTGTCACAAAGGCGACATCTTTTCGCCCAAAAACAACAAACAACATTATTTTAACATTATGGCAAAAGAGGTAGAGGCTAAGGCCACAGACACCGGCGCCGCCAAACTCAAGGCGCTGCAGGCCACGATCGACAAGATTGAGAAAGACTACGGGAAAGGAACGATCATGAAGCTGGGGGAACAGCCACAATGGGACGTGCAGGTCATTCCAAGCGGTTCCGTCGCGCTTGACCACGCGCTTGGAATCGGAGGTTATCCGCGCGGAAGGATCGTGGAGATCTACGGTCCGGAATCCAGCGGTAAGACCACTCTGGCGATCCACGCGATCGCGGAGGCGCAGAAACAGGGCGGCATCGCGGCGATGATCGACGCGGAGCACGCATTCGACAGAACTTACGCGAAGGCTCTGGGGGTTAACCTTGAGACTTTGCTCATCTCACAGCCGGACAACGGCGAACAGGCGCTTGAGATCGCCGACAACCTGATCCGTTCGGGAGCCATTGACATTGTGGTGGTTGACTCTGTCGCCGCGCTGACTCCGAAAGCCGAGATCGAGGGCGAGATGGGTGACAACAAGGTCGGCCTCCAGGCAAGGCTTATGAGCCAGGCGCTGAGGAAGCTGACGGCGAACATCTCCAAGACGAACACCTGCTGCATATTCATCAACCAGCTGAGGGAGAAGATCGGCGTGATGTTCGGCAACCCGGAGACCACGACCGGTGGAAACGCATTGAAATTCTACGCCTCAGTCCGCATCGACGTGCGCAAGACCACCCAGCTCAAGGACGGCGACGAGGCACTCGGCAACCGCACCCGCGTCAAGGTGGTGAAGAACAAGATGGCTCCGCCTTTCAAGAAGGCCGAGTTCGACATCGTGTTCGGCGAGGGCATCTCACACGCCGGCGAGATTCTGGATCTTGGCGTTGAATATGGCATCGTGGGCAAGAGCGGATCCTGGTTCAGCTACGGCGACCAGAAACTGGCCCAGGGACGCGAGGCCACCAAGCAGCTTCTCAAGGACAACCAGGAACTCTGCGACGAGATCGAGGCGAAGGTACGCGAGGCTTTGAAGAACGTGAAGGACTAAGCCTCACGTTCCCCGGCGATCGCCTTGTTGTAACATTCACGGCACAGAGGCTCGTAGGCATCCTTCTCTCCAAGGACCACGAGTTCTGTGCTGTGTGATAATCTATGTGAGTGGTTGGCAAGGTTACCGCACCTGACGCAGATGGCATGTACCTTACGGACTTCCTCAGCTACAGCCATAAGGTAAGGCATCGGGCCGAAAGGTTTTCCGAGAAAATCGGTGTCAAGGCCGGCGATGATCACACGGATTCCGCGGTCGGCGAGTTCCTGGGCCACATCCACAAGCGACATATCATAGAACTGGGCCTCGTCAATCCCGACGACCTGCACATCCGGACCGACGTTCAGCATCTCTTTCGGATCCTTCACGGAATGGCAAGGGATCTTGTGGAAGTCGTGCGAGACAACGTCATCCTCTGAATATCTTGTGTCGATCGTCGGCTTGAAAATCTCGATCCTGAGGTTGGCGAACTTGGCTCTGCGGATCCTGCGGATCAGTTCCTCTGTCTTGCCGGAGAACATTGAGCCACAAATAACTTCAATACATCCGGTTTTTTTTATGTTTTCTGAAAACATTTCGTTAGATTTGTTGAAATAATCAATAACACTCGCAAACCTTGCGGCGCGGCGTGGTTTTCCGCCCCTTCCGGTTTGTCAGGCAAAGATAGTATTTTTATGGGAAACATCGACGAAAAAAGGCTTTCCGCGCTGCTGGAAAGAATTGGCAATATGAAGGCGGAGCTTGAGGCTCTTGAGGAAGAAGTCCGCGCGCTTGGAACCATCTCCGGTTCCGCGGAGAAATCTGTCAACGAGCCGGAGCGGAGTCAGATGCCAGCCTTTGACGAAACCCCTATTGACATTTCCATCCAAGACATCGACATCTCTCCTGTCATAGAGGATCCCGCCGCTGAATATGCAGCCTCGCCGATGGTCGCTGAGCCTGCCGAAGCGACCACAGAACCTGCTGAACTGGCGGCACCGGTCGCTGAGCCTGTAGAAGCGACCGGACAAGCGGTAAACGCGGTCCCTGACGACCTGCCTTTCGATGATGATTTCCCGGCCGACGAGCCATCCGCTGTCCCAGAGCCGATTTCCGAACCGACCCTCGACATAGAGCCGGAGATTGCGATAAATCCGACGTCAGAGGAGCCTACGCCGAAGCCAAAGGCCGCTATCCTTGACAGCAAGAAAGCCGAGACCGCCGTCATGGATGTGATGGCGGAGAAGCAGGCATGGAGAACCGACCGTCCTGGCTCGCAGGTCAAGAATGTCATCAGCGCCATCTCCCTCAACGACAGGGTTCTGCTGATCAACGTGCTGTTCAGGGAGGACCCTATCCTCTTCCAAAGCACAATCAGCGCTTTCAATGGCATGACCAACCTCGATGAGGCGATATCCTACATCCAGACGAATTTCCCGGACTGGGACCTGAACTCCGAGCCTGTTTACAGGCTGATGATGGCGGTCCGCAGAAAACTTAGGTAAAACCCCGGCAAGGGAAGCCGCCACGAGTGGTGGCGGACCAGATAATATCAAAACAACATCTTACGGCAAAACCATGCCCGGAATCCTCTACATAGTCCCGACACCTGTCGGAAACCTGGACGACATGACTTTCAGAGCCGTTCAGGTGTTGAAAGACGCGGACTTGATCCTTGCTGAAGACACAAGGACGAGCAGCGTCCTGCTTCACCGCTACGACATTCACGGCAAACTCCAGTCCCATCACAAGTTCAACGAGCACCAGACCGCCGAGATGATCAAGGAACGGATTCTTGGCGGATTGAATGTCGCATTGATCAGCGACGCCGGTACGCCAGGCATTTCTGATCCAGGCTTCCTTCTTGCCCGCACATGCGCGGCGGAAGGAATTGAGGTGCAGACACTTCCAGGAGCCACGGCCTGCATCCCGGCGATAGTCTCCTCCGGCCTGCCTTGCGACAGATTCTGCTTCGAGGGGTTCCTTCCGGTGAAGAAAGGTCGCCAGACCCTGCTGAAAACCCTTGCTGAGGAGCCACGGACAATGATTTTCTACGAATCGCCTTACAGGCTTGTCAAAACCCTTGACCAGTTCATTGAATATTTCGGACCGGATCGCGAATGCTCCGTCGCAAGGGAAATCTCCAAAATCCACGAGGAGCACAAACGTGGAACACTCTCGGAGGTGTCAGCCTGGTACAAGGACCACGAGCCCAAAGGCGAGATCGTTGTAGTCGTCGCTGGTGCGTCATCCAAAAAGGAAAGGCGGAAAGCCGAGGTGGAAGAATAATCTTTGAATATTATGAAAGACTTCAACTCCAACAAGGATGGCAAGAGGCCGTCCGCTTCATTCGTTGTCGGGGCGGTGGCCCTGCTGTTTCTCATTGTCGGCTACCAGGCGGCACTGTTCATCCATAAGGCCTCGGTCGCACGGATCATCGCCAATCATGACGAGCCGGACACCGTGTTTGTTTACGCTTCCGAAAATGCCAGCCAGGCAGTCGGCGTAACGGCTAACGAAAGGCCAGTCGCTTCGACAAGCTCAGCGACCACCCAGTCCGACAACCATACTCCGGACGCTTCGATGTTTGGTGAGCCCTGTCAAACCACAGGCTCAGCGACTGATCGGGCCGGCAACCGTTCTCCGGTCGCTGGGCCTGCCGAAGCGGCATCACCGTACAGGAAAAAGCCTTCTGGTGTACCAAACACCTCTGGAAAGACATTTGGTACAGAAAACAAGGCTTTGGTGTACAAAAAGGGAAGCGGTTCGGTCAGCAACTCATTCCGCAGGAACTCGGAGCACTCTCCTCTGGCCGAGCAGATCAGAAGAAACAACACTCCAAGAAAGTACGAGAGTTTCCGCTTCGATCCGAACACTGTCAGCGTTGACGATCTCATGCGCCTGGGATTCACCCAGAAGCAGGCGCAATCCATTGACAACTACCGGCAAAAAGGCGGACGGTTCCGACGCCGGAGCGATTTCGCGAAATCATACGTCGTGGAGGATTCCGTATTCCGACGGCTGGAGAAATACATCGATATTCCCAAAATTGACATCAACTCCGCTGATTCAGTGACATTTATGTCACTTCCAGGCATCGGTAAGTTCTTCGCAGGCAAGATGGTCTCCTACCGCAAGGAGTTGGGAGGATATTCATACCCGGAGCAGCTCATGGACATCTGGCACTTCGATCAGGAGAAGTTCGACAACCTCAAGGATCTCATCAAGTGCGACACTCTCGTCACGCTGCCATATTCATTGTGGACACTTACTGAGAAGGAACTCGCCGCACACCCGTATATCGGGAAACGAGCCGCGCGGAGCATTGTCATATTCAGAGAAAACTCTCCGAAATCCGAATGGACCGTCTCCAACCTCCAAAAAGCCGGCATCCTCGATCCTGACAAAGCCTCCAAACTAGCCCGTTGCCGCATCGCCAAGCCGTAGTCCCGCACTCTTGGGCAACGATTTTAGAGTAAAGCGTCGCCCAAGAGGGACATTGGACACTCTCGGGGAACGCTTAGATGGGAAAACGTCGCCGGAGAGGGATACGAAGCACTCTTCGAGAACGTTCCGGGAGCAAAGCGTCGTCGGAAAGGTATCAAGTCCCCACAAAAGTACGTGTTAACTTAACGAACGGCTGGGGAAAAATCAAATGGCAAATTTTGGTAACGTGCAAAATTTGCCATTTGCCTTTTTTCCCCTGCCGCCAAACATTATTTCTAAAAGATGAGTTCCCCGGGGCAACGTTCCGGGAGCAAAGCGTCGTCGGAAAGGAGAGGACAGTCAACGGCGCGGGTGATGGGATAGGACGGACTGCTGCCAGGTGGTGGTGTCGATGTGGGTGTAGATCTCAGTGGTGGTGATGTCCTCGTGGCCGAGCATGTCCTGGACTACACGGAGATCGGCGCCGTTCTCTATCAGGTGGGTGGCGAAGGAGTGGCGGAAGGTGTGCGGAGAGATTTCCTTGTGGATGCCGGCGAGCATGGCTTGACGCTTTACGATGGTGAACATCGAGACACGGCTGAGGGACTTGCCGAAGCGGTTCAGGAACAAGGTGTCATCGAATTCAGGGGATGCCGGATCCGGCCTGACAACCAGATAGTTCCGGACCGCGGACGCGGCCATATCCCCCATCGGGACTATACGCTCCTTATTGCCCTTGCCGATGACCCGGACAAAGGACTCGTCAAGGTAAATGCAGGATATTCTTAAACCAACGGCCTCGGAGACGCGGAGGCCGCAGCCGTAGAGGACCTCCAGAATGGCCCGGTCACGCTTGCCGGTCCATGACGAAAGATCCACCGAGTCCATGATCGCTTCCACTTCCTCAACAGACAAGACAGCAGGAAGATAGCGCCCCATCTTGGGGGACTCGATCGGATCACATGGATTCTCCTTACGCTCCCCTTCCATGACAAGCCAGTCAAAAAAAGATCGAAGCGAACTCAGGAAACGGGCCTGGGAACGCTTCGAAAGGTCCTCACGGGATGAAAGGTAGTCAAGGATGTCATTGGTCGCCACATCCGCAGGAGAGGTCTTCACGGCTGAGAAGAACTCTCTCACATCAGAAGAGTACGATGCCACCGTGTTGGGTGACATCGCACGCTCGATCTTCAAATAAGAAGAATAATCCTGTAATATTCTTTCCGTCAGATCCACTTAAAGTGTACGATATTTCTTGCCGTAGTCAAGCTGCTGCTGGAGGTAGTTGTCCACATAGACGATCTTGTAGTCAACGACCTTGCCGTCCTTCTCGACAGGCACGATGTCCGGGTTGACGAATCCGCCGTAAGGCTTGAGATTAAGAGCGGCATACCTCTCCAAAACCTCCTTGTGGAGCTGCGGATCGATGTTGACCGCGTAGGTCTCCACGAGATTCTTACCGGCGGCGTAGTCGCCCTCGGACTTGATTCTCTGGATCTCGGCGAGAAGCTCGGCGAACAGACCGCGGAGAGCCTCGTAGTCATTCACCACGAAGTAAGTCTTTCCGTCACGCATCTTCTTCTCGATGATTCCGCGTGCGGCGCCCTTCTCGTAGCACCACTCGGCGATCAGCTTGCGGTTCTGCATATGCGCCTCAGTGTTCTGCTTGCCGAGCTCGACACGTGTGAACTGCACGAACAGACCATTCCTGATGTAGTTTGAATATGCCGGCTTGTAGGCCTCGGCGTTCGGCATAATGCCAAGCTCAACCAGCTTGGGATCAGCCATATAGTAAAGACCGAACAAGTCGGCGCGGGCCTCCTCAAGGGTGGACTGGTACTCACCCAAAGCCGTGGAGGAAACTCCTGGAAGAAGCTGTCCGGAACCGTGGCCGAGGCACTCGTGAAGATCGGTGTGGATCTCGTCAGTGTAGGAACCGTACTGCTTGTAAGCGTCAATCTCGGCCTGGTCGTAGGCGAACTCTGTCAGGGTGCTCTTCGGCGACTCCTGGGCGGCGTAGTCGTAGGCGTGGGTGATGTTGGCGATGGTCACGGATTTCGAGCCGTAGTCACGTCTGATCCAGTCGGCGTTCGGAAGGTTGATTCCGATCGGAGTGGCAGGATAGGTGGCTCCGGCGAGGGTGATGCCGTCCACAACCTTGGCGGAAACGCCCTTCACGTGAGGCTTGCGGAAGCGCGGATCCACAGGCGAGTTGTCCTCGAACCACTGGGCGTTGGCGCTCAGGATCTCGGTACGGGCGGAAGCCGCTGAATCCTTCATATTCACATAGCCCTCCCATGTGGCCTTGCGTCCGAGCGGATCGTCATAGTCCTCGATGAATCCGTTGATGAAGTCGATCGTGCCGACGGTGTCCTGAACCCAGTCAATGTTGAAATCATCCCAAGTCTTCAAATCGCCTGTCCTGTAATACTCCACAAGCTTTCCTATCGCCTCTTTCTGAAGATCGGTCTCGGCCACCGCGGCGGCCTTCTCCAGTTCGGCGCAGATCTTCTCCAGAGCCGGACCGTAGATTCCTCCGACCTTCCAAGGCTTCTCGACAACCTTGCCGTCCTCCTTGACTACCTTTGTGTTAAGGCCGTAGGAGATCGGGGTCTTGTCGTTCGGATCCATCATAGAATTGTAATATTTATCAACCTCCTCGCGTGTCACGCCGTCATAGAAATTCACAGCGGAAAGCTCCACGATGTCGCCTGTCTTGGAAGTGGAACGGCGCTGAGGGTAGATGTCCGGTGAATATATCACCTCAAGCAGCTCTGTGGCCTGTTCCCCGTCACCGACAGCCTCCATAAGGCTCTGGAAATATTCCTTCGGGCACTCCGGGAAGAACTTGTCCTCGGAATAGTGGTGATGGATGCCGTTGGCGAAGAAAAGCCTCTTGGCATAGACGGTGAAGTTCTGGAAATCAGCGCATTCACGGTCACCTTCATATTCATTGAGAATATCCTCGACCACGTGCCGGATCGGGAGGTTCCACTTGCAGTACTGGTCCCAGGTGATGTCGCGGCCCAGCTTGGCGGCCTCGGAAAGATGGTAGGCATATTCCTTCTGCCTGAGACTGAGGTTGTCCCATCCCGGAACCCGGAAACGGATTACCTTGAGGTCGGCGAACTCGTCCAGAAGGTAATGGAAGTCAGTGTCTTGTGTCTTCTTTTCCCCTTGCGAGCAAGAGCAGAGAGCGGCAGCCGCTCCGATTGTGAGAATCATCTTTATTCCTGATTTCATAAAAATAATTGTTTTTGGCTCGTAAATATAACCATTATTCAGGAATTTCCGTATATTTGTCATCATTACGCGCGGAACATTCCGATGCGACATAAAAAAGAAAAATACTAACTATGAATATATTAAAGATCATAGCCGGAACAGCCGCCACCGCACTCTTCATGATCGCGGCCGCCGGGTGCTGCAAGAACAACTTGGACGAACCGGAAAGCGCCGACCGCAGAGTCCTGCTTTTCTACGAATGCGCGTTCAACGACATCGGATCCTACATGAGAAGAAATATGGAAGACCAGCAAAAGGGTCTTCCGGCGGGGCATATTCCTGGAAAGTACGGCGACGTGCTTCTGGTATATTCAAGAATCGCCGAGAACGGCCACACCCCCGTAAACTCCTATCTCAGACGCATCTACAAGACCTCAAAAGGGAAAGTGATCTCCGACACCCTCAAGGTGTTCGGCAAGGAGACCATCGCAGCGTCCCCCTCCACCCTCAGCGCGGTGCTGACTCTCGTCAAGGAAAAGTTCCCCGCCAACAAAGGGTACGGGATGGTGTTCTCCTCTCACGGTTCGGGCTGGCTTCCCGCCGGCTACTATTACAGCCCGTCCAGATTCGAGAATGACCATAAGGGAGAGGTTGGCACGTCCAGGCAAGGCATCGCCGCTCAAAGCGTTGGACATCCAAGGCTTCCCGTCCCGGAAGGAGATCTGCCCGACACCGATCCGTTCTACGGGATGACGCGCTCGATCGGACAGGACTACATAAAGGGCAGTTATTACGGCCACGAGATGAGTGTCAGCGAGTTCGCCGACGCGATTCCCTACCATCTCGACTACCTGCTTTTCGACATGTGTTTCTCCGGCGGGGTTGAAGTGGCCTACGGACTCAAGGACAAGGCTGACTATCTTGGCCTTTCTCCTGCGGAGGTACTGGGCGACGGTATGTTCGACTACACCAAGATCACCTCTTTTCTCCTTGACAGGACGACTCCCGACCTTGAAGGCCTCCTCAAGGATTCGTTCGGAATGTACGACAAGCAGAACGGGGTGTATCGTTCCGCAACGATCAACCTGGTCCGCACCGACGGGCTGGACAATCTGGCAAGGGTCTGCTCGGATTTGTTCCGGGAGTACTCCGACACATTGTCCAACGCGCCCACACATCTGATCCAAGGCTATTTCAGGAATGACAGGCACTATTTCTTCGACCTCATGGACACATTCCGGAAATGCATCTCCAACGAAGAGGAGCTGAGAGCGGTCAACAACGCCATCGACCGCTGCGTGGTCTACAGGGAAGCCACCCCGCAATTCCTCGCCACTTTCGACATCACTGAATATTCCGGCTTCAGCATCTACCTGCCGTGTGCCGGCACCCCGCTCCTTGACTCCTATTATAAGAAGGAACCTTGGAATAAGGCCACGGGGCTTGTGAAGTAGCCAAAATATTCCTATCTTTGCGGCGCAATTACAAAGCGTACCGCGCTTTTGGTGCAATGGGGTTCCGGGCGGTCCGGAACTGAGTAACACATTTTAAACAACAAAACAATGAAGCATTTTGAGCTTAACGGCAAAGTCCGTGAAGTCGGCAACAAGGCCGTCATCAAAGCGATCCGCAAGCAGGGTCTCGTTCCTTGCAACCTCTACGGACCTGGTCTGGAGAACGTTCTCTTCACAGTAACTGAAAGAGACCTTATGGGAATCACCCACACTCCGGCGTCATTCATCATCGACATCAAACTTGACAACGGCAAGGCCTACACAGCTGTCGTTCACGAGCTTCAGTACCATCCGGTAAAGGACAACTGCCTTCACGCTGACTTCCTCGCGGTAACTGAGGACAAGCCTATCGTCATAAAGGTTCCTGTTGTAGTGAGCGGTCACCCAGTCGGAGTACAGAGAGGTGGTAAGTTCGTTCTCGTCAGCAGAGAGGTACGCATCAGCGCCCTGATGAACGATCTTCCTGACACTCTCAACATCAACGTTACCAAACTCGACATCGAGAAGCGCATCGTAGCCGGTGACATCAAGCTTGAGAACGTGACCGTGGTAACTCCTAAGTCAACCATCATCTGCGCCGTGAAGTCAACACGTCAGATCGCAGCGCAGCTCGCCCACGAGGAGAAGATGGAAGGTGCAGAGGAGCATGAGACCGAATCAACTGAGGAGACTGCTGAGCCGGCTGCTGAATAAACCGGAGCAGACCTCTGAAGAAGACACTGGCATGAACTACCTTGTCGCAGGATTGGGAAACATCGGCGCGGAGTACGCTTCTACCAGACATAACATGGGGTTTATGGTGTTGGATGCCTGGGCACAGGCATCCAATACTGTTTTCAGGACGGAACGTTACGGTGACGTGGCCGAGATTTCATTCAAAGGACGGAAGTTCTACCTTCTGAAACCTTCAACCTACATGAATCTCAGCGGTAACGCTGTCCGCTACTGGATGGACAAACTCAAACTTCCGCTTGAGAACCTCATAGTGATCTGCGATGACCTCAACCTTCCGTTCGGCACGATCAGGATGCGCAAGAATGGAAGCGATGGAGGGCACAACGGACTGAAGGACATACAAGCACGGCTGGAAACCACCCAATGGGCCAGAATAAGAATCGGGATCGGTAATAATTTCTCCCGGGGAGCCCAGGTTGACTATGTGATCGGGGAACTGACCGCGGATGAGAAGGCGGCTGTTCCGGAAATATGTGACAGAGTGATCGAAGGAATCAAGAATTTTTCCACCATTGGACCTGACAGGGCGATGAATATGCTAAATGTCAAGCCTAAAAAAGACGAAAAAGGGGCATAAAGTGTCAGAAAACCAGCCTTTTTTACCGGAAAAATTTGTTAATTTCATTTTTTTACATAACTTGCGCTCACATTTAGAGACGATTACATTTATATTACATTAATAATCCAACTATTCACTAAAATTAGAACAAAATGGAGAATCTTGTCGCTAAAATCAAAGAAGAGCTCAACGTGTTCGTAGAGAACGCTGACGCTCAGGTAGAAAAGGGTAACAAGGCCGCCGGCGCACGCGCCCGCAAGGCCGCTCTCGAACTCATGAAGGATCTCAAGGAATTCAGAAAGGTTTCTGTTGAGGAGTCCAAGAAGTAAGAGACATACGATACCAAAAAGGGGAGGCAAAGTTTGAAACTTTGCCTCCCCTTTTTGGTAAACAATCCGTTAATAGCTCTGTGCAATAGCGATAAAATCGTCTGCTTTTAGCGCGGCGCCACCGATAAGACCACCATCGATGTCCTTCTGGGCGAAGAGCTCCTTGGCGTTTGATGGCTTGCAACTTCCGCCGTAGAGGATTGTGGTATCCTCGGCTACGGTCTCACCGAACTTCTCGGCAAGCACCTTGCGGATGCAGGCGTGGATCTCCTCAGCCTGCCCGGCGGTAGCGGTCTTGCCTGTACCGATGGCCCAAACCGGCTCGTAAGCCACGATGATCTTGGCCATATCCCCGGCTGTGAAGTTGTAGAGGACGTTCTTGATCTGCTCGGTAACGACATCGAAGTGCTTTCCGGCCTCTCTCTGCTCAAGGTTCTCACCAACGCAAAGGATCACACCAAGACCGGCAGCGAGAGCGAGCTTTGTCTTCTCGACGAGCTTCTCGTCAGTCTCGCCGTAGTACTGCCTTCTCTCTGAGTGTCCGAGGATGGTCCACTGGCAGCCGACGGATGTAAGCATATTCACAGCGACCTCACCTGTGTAGGCGCCCTTCTCGTGATCAGCGCAGTTCTGGGCTGAAAGCTCTACCTTCGAGCCTTTGAGGGCCTCGGCAACGGATGCGAGATGAGTGAAAGGAGGGGCTACGATAAGTCCTACATTCTCTGGAGTCTCAACAGACTTGGCGGCCACAGCCTTCGCAAGTTCAACGCCTTCCTGGAGAGTTGTGTTCATCTTCCAGTTTCCGGCAACGATTTTCTTTCTCATATTCGTTTATATTTAAACTGTTAATTTCGTTTCCAGCCTGCAAATTTACGTTATTTTTGCCTAACTTTGCACAAAACAGGCGCGAAAATGAGACAAGTCTCAAAATAACGCCGCAAAATGAATATAAAAACGCAACATACAATGAAGAATTTCGTAGAGGAACTCAAATGGAGAGGCATGATCCAGGACATCATGCCGGGAACTGAGGAAAAACTTATGGAAGGTCCTCAGGCGGCATACGTCGGCATCGACCCTACGGCTGATTCCCTGCACATCGGCCACCTTGTCAGCATCATGATCCTGAAGCACTTCCAGCAGTGCGGGCACAAGCCTATCGCCCTGATCGGAGGAGCGACCGGAATGATCGGTGACCCTTCGATGAAGTCCCAGGAAAGGAACCTTCTGGACGAGGAGACCCTCCAGCACAACATCGCGGGCATCAAGAAGCAGCTGTCAAGGATCCTTGACTTCGACTCCGACGCGCCTAACAAGGCAGAGCTCGTGAACAACTACGACTGGATGAAGAACTACTCTTTCCTGAACTTCATCCGTGACGTGGGCAAGCACATCACCGTGAACTATATGATGGCCAAGGACTCCGTGAAGAAGCGTCTTTCCAGCGAGTCACGCGAGGGAATGTCCTTCACCGAGTTCAGCTACCAGCTGCTCCAGGGCTACGACTATCTCTGGCTCTACGAGAACAAGGGCTGCCGTCTCCAGCTCGGCGGAAGCGACCAGTGGGGCAACATCACCACCGGCACTGAGCTCATCCGCAGGATGCTCGGCAAGACCGACGCGTTCGCCCTCACCTGCCCACTCATCCGCAAGGCCGACGGAACAAAGTTCGGAAAGACGGAGAAGGGCAACATCTGGCTCGATCCGGAGAAGACCTCCCCTTACGAGTTCTACCAGTTCTGGCTGAACGTAAGCGACGAGGACGCGGAAAGATACATCAAGATATTCACCCTTCTTGACAAGGAGACCATCGACGCCGCCATCGAGGAGCACCGTCAGGATCCTGGCCGCAGGACGCTCCAGCAGCTTCTCGCCAAGGAGCTTACCACAATGATCCACGGGGCTGATGAATATGCCAACGCGGTCTCCGCGTCCAAGATGCTGTTCGGCAACTCGACATCCGACGAGCTGAAGAAACTGGACGAGAAGACGTTCCTCGCCGTGTTCAGCGGCGTGCCGACCTTTGATATTCAGAAAGCCGACCTTCCTTGCAACATTCTCGATTTCCTCGCCGTGAAGACCCAGGTCTTCTCATCAAAGGGAGAGGCCAGGAAGATGGTTCAGGGCAACGGTGTGAGCATCAACAAGGATAAGGTGGCCGACATCGAGTACGAGGTCTCCGAGAAGGACATCGTGGACGGGAAGTACATCCTCGCACAGAAAGGCAAGAAGAACTACTTCATAATCAACGTTCTCTAATATGGAGAAGCCGGCAAGCACAAGGCAGCTCAAGGTTGCCAGAGAGATCCAGAAGGATCTGGCTGAAATCATACGCGGCAAGGGTATGGCAGTGTTCGGAGGCGCGATGGTGACGGTGAGCGAGGTCAGGGTCAGCCCCGACCTCTCCCTCGCCAAGACCTACGTCAGCATATTCCCTTCCGCCAAGGCTGAGGAAGTGATGAAACTTCTGAACGACAATGTCAAGGCTCTGCGCGGAGAGCTCGGCCACCAGGTCGCAAAGCAGCTCCGCATCGTGCCTGAGATTGTTTTTTATCTTGACACCTCATTGGACTACGCCGAACACATCGACGAACTTCTGAAGAAATAAGCCACTCGGGAATATTCAGGGACAGGATTTTCCCTACAAGTCCGCGGCCAAGATACTCTACGCTCCCCTGCTGTGGATTCTCATTATGTGGACGATCTTCATTACCGGAAGCAGATGGGGCAAGTTCGCCGTTGACATCGTCACGTCCTGCTGGATGATTTATTTTCTCGGACTAATACTTCACCCTCAACGGGTCCTGCGTCCGTACGCGATCGACGACGAGATGGAAAAGTTAGAGGACCGCAAGCAACGCGAGATCCAGGAAATCGACACTTCCGAAAATGAGTCTTCCGACATCCCTCCTGAAGATGACGGAACTCCGATGGACGTGATCAAGGACGAGGTCCTGGCCGTGATTCTCCGGCGTTTCAGGGAGCCGCATCTTCTCAAGACCGAGGTCTTGCTTGACCTTGGCAGCGGCAAGATGAACAAGGCAAGCAAATTCATTTCCTCGATCGGCTACTATAACCTCGTCAACATGTTCAGGCTTGAATATGCCCGTCTCCACAAAGAGGCGCACCCGCACGCCAAGCAAGAGGAGATAGCCATCGAATCCGGGTTCGTGTCCAGAACAGCATATTACAAGGTGAAGAAAAGTGTCGGAGAGATCGATCATGCTCTCACACAGGGAGTCAAATTGGAGCCTTAAAGAATCCATTGACTATCAGCGCGCCACAGACAGACCTCTCGCCAAAGGAACATTTGATTCACGTTAAAGGAACACTTTTAAAGGCAGACTATCGCCAGAGGAACAAAAGGTAACACCAAGCTTTTAGGAGGTTCTGCACATTGTCGCTACATTTGCGTCGTGCTTTACGACACGGAAGTGGCTATTTTTTCATGCTGTTTTTAATCCAATGAAGCACGACTTGCATAGACCGGTTTACGATAAGGAACCGCTGGCCTATGCAAGTCACAGAAAAGAAATCCTATCCAGAAATCACTTAGCCTAGAATACAGCGGCAGATGGAGTGCCTTGACAAAAAAGCCTTTACGCGCCAGTCTCCAAAGAACCAAGGAGACACAGCAATCCCAATCCAAGGCGTGTAAGGCTATCACATTCCTCCTCTGCCGCTGTTATTATACTCCGCAACCGTCATTTGCATATTCATAAATAAAAGAATGTTTAAGCCATAAGGTTTGCAGATTCAGAAGAAAATGAATACCATTTATGAATGGAATTGAGGTATGGTGTAATGGTAGCACTACAGATTTTGGTTCTGCCAGTTCAGGTTCGAGTCCTGATATCTCAACAAGGGGCCGGTCACAGAGTTTGTCGAAGTGGCCGGCTTTTTTTGACACATGCATGAACTTAAGGAACTAACTGATAACTAATTGCAGAATCCCTCCCGGTCAATCAGGAGGGCAGAATCTCACAAATAATTGATTAAAAACAAATTAACATTTACACCATGAAAGGAACCTACATATTCTTAGCTGATGGTTTCGAGGAAATCGAGGCTCTTGCGATAGTGGAACGCCTGAAAGGCTCGGATCTCGCCGCGGAAATCCGCTCAAGCATGATGATCTGAACCTCTGCCAGGCAATGAGACTGCAGCATATTCATTTACTAAAGATAACTTTCGGTGTTTTATCGGAAAATGGTTATTTTTGCAGTCATGTTAGTAAACCTTAATTAAGAAGTAATATGATCAAAGTCAATTTGGGAGGATGCGCCTCCTTCGTCAAGGACGAGGATTACAAGGAATATGTCGGCAAAGCCCTTGAGGCATTCGATGTGCTTGCCAATGAATCAGGAGCGGGAAATGACTTCCTCGGCTGGAAGCGTCTGCCGTCCGAGACACCGGAAGCGCTTATCGCCGAGTGCGAGGCCGTACGCGACAACTGGAAGGCAAAGGGAGTGAACCTGGTCGTTGTGATCGGCATCGGAGGTTCCTACCTTGGAGCCCGCTGCGCCATCGAGGCTCTGTCACACAATTTCGCCAAGCAGCTCAGCGGAGCGAAGGAAGCTCCTGAAGTTGTATTCGCCGGAAACAACCTTTCCGAGGAATATCTCGCCGAGCTCATGGATCTCGTGGCCGAGAGGAATGTAGCCACAGTCGTGATCTCCAAGTCCGGCACCACCACCGAGCCGGCTGTAGCCTTCAGAATCGTGAAGGAACACATCGAGAAGAACTACACTGACGCGTCCGAAAGGATAGTCGCCATCACCGATGCCCACAAGGGAGCCCTCAAGACCCTTTCCACACAGGAAGGCTACAAGACATTCGTCGTTCCGGACAATGTCGGAGGCCGTTTCTCAGTTCTCACTCCTGTCGGACTCCTGCCTATAGTTCTCGCCGGATTCGATGTACGTGAGATGCTTGCCGGAGCCGCCGAGATGGAGAAGGCTCTTGCTGTCAAAGGTGAGGAGAACCCAGCCGTGCAGTACGCCGCGATGAGGAACCTCCTATATTCTAAACTTGGAAAGAAAGTCGAGATTCTGGTGGCTTACAATCCTAAGTTCCAGTACCTTGGAGAGTGGTGGAAGCAGCTTTACGGCGAGTCCGAGGGCAAGGATCTCAAGGGAATATTCCCGGCTTCAGTGAACTTCACCACCGACCTCCATTCTATGGGACAGTTCATCCAGGACGGTGACAGGGTTGTGTTCGAGACAGTCGTGAACATCGAAAAGAGCAACCGCGAGGTTATCATCGGAAGCGACGAGCAGAATCTTGACCAGCTCAACTACCTTGCAGGTCAGCACGTGGAGCACTGCAACGCCATGGCACAGCTCGGAACAAAGCTCGCACACATCGACGGCGGAGTACCTCAGCTGGAAGTATCAATCGAGAAAATCAACGCATTCAACCTCGGCGGCCTGTTCTATTTCTTTGAATATGCCTGCGGAGTCAGCGCCTATGTCCTCGGCGTGAATCCGTTCAACCAGCCAGGTGTGGAAGCTTACAAGAAGAACATGTTCGCGCTTTTGGGCAAACCAGGCTACGAGGAGCAGGGCAAGGCTCTTCAAGCCAGACTGTAGAGCCATGACTTGTGAACAGAAATTCAGGGAAACGTACAGACGGGAGCCGGAAGGGCTCTCGTTCTGTCCGTATCGTGTCTGCCCTCTGGGCGCACACTCCGACCACCAGCTCGGCAAGGTGACCGGTCTGGCCATTGACAAGGGAATCCACATCGCCTTCGCTCCAAAGCAGAACGGAGTCATTGAGTTTTCATCGCTCCAGTTCGAGAAACGCGCACAGTGGCATGTGAACTCGGTGCCTGAGACCAAACAGGGCGACTGGGCCGACTACCTGCGCGGGGCGACACTCAAACTTGGAGCCAAGTACCCGCTCCGTGTCGGTCTCAGCGGAGTGATCGAGGGATCGCTTCCAATCGGAGGACTTTCCTCATCGGCAGCCGTCACGATAGCTTTCCTGAAGGCTCTGTGCACGGTCAATGGGCTCCACCTCTCGGATGTCGAGCTGATCAAGACCGAGATGGCCGCGGAGAACGACTATGTCGGAGTCTCATGCGGAAAGCTGGACCAAAGCTGCGAGGTGTATTCTAAAAAAGATCACCTGCTCTACCTTGACACCAAGGATGACAGCTACGAGCTCATCCCGACATCCACGGCCATGAAGCCTTACGAGATCGCGATTTTTTTCAGCGGGGTGGAGCGAACACTTGCCGGCAGCAAGTTCAACATGCGTGTGGACGAATGCCGCAGCGCCGCGTACGCTCTGAAAGCCTACGCCGGAATGGAATACGGCAAGTTCGGGGAGACCAACCTGCGTGACGTTCCGGTCGAGGTGTTCCACAGGTTCGCGGACCGTCTGCCGGAAACTTGGCGCAGACGTGCCGAGCACTGGTACGGGGAATATGACCGTGTGCAGCGCGGAGCCGAGGCCTGGAGAAGCGGGAATCTTGAGGAATTCGGCCGCCTCAGCTTCGAGAGCGGCAAGTCTTCCATCGAGAAATGGGAGACAGGCTCGCCGGAACTCAAGAAGATCTACGAGATCATGACCCAGACCGAAGGCATCTACGGCGGACGTTTCAGCGGAGCCGGATTCAAGGGATGCTGCATGGCCCTCATCGACCCGACGTTCAAGGATGAGATATTCAAAAAAGTTGAGACAGAGTACCTTGCCGAATTTCCGGACCTGAAAGGACATTATTCCGCATGCATCTGTCACAGCGCCGACGGAGTGAAGATATGAAATGCCTGATACTTGCCGCGGGTTATGCCACGAGGCTCTACCCGCTGACGGAGAATTTTCCGAAACCGCTGCTTAAAGTCCGGGACAAAGCCATTCTGGACTGGCTGATCGATGACATCAAGACTTCCGGAGCGGTTGATGAATATGTCGTCATCTCCAACCATAAGTTCGCCGGACATTTCGCCGAATGGGCCGCCGGACGTCCTGACGACAAGATCACTGTGGTGGATGACGGAACTTCAACCAATGATTCCCGTCTGGGGGCCGTGCGTGACATCCAGTTCGCAATCGACTCTCTGGGGCTCGATGATGACATGCTCGTCATCGCAGGAGACAATGTTCTGGATTTCAGTCTTGTGAGATTCATTGAATATGCCAGCGCCAAGGGTACATCCTGCATCATGCGCTTCTTCGAGCCATCGGAGCAGCGCCTCCGCAAATGCGGTGTAGTGGAGGTGGACGATCAGGACTTGATCCTCGGGATGGAGGAGAAGCCGTCAGAGCCTCGCTCCCACTGGTGCTGTCCCCCGTTCTATTTCTACACCCGCAAGGACGCGCGTTTGATCCCTTCCGGAATCTCGGCAGGTTGCGGCACAGACGCCCCGGGCAGCTACATCGCATGGCTGGCCACACAGGTTCCCGTGCACGCCATGGAGATGCCGGGCCACCGCTATGACATCGGCAACCTTGAGAGTTACCACAATGTCTGTGAGCAGTACAACGGAATCGTGAAGTAGATTACCGAGTCTGCCTACCCGGCAATCGGCTTTTTACCAACATGGCAGACAACAATCTGTTTATCAATACAATAAGCAAACTCGTGGTACTGAAATCAGAACCACGAGTTTGCTTTTATTCTTGATTATAAAGCACTTAAGTGCCACGGCACTATTCGCCGGCCTCTTTCAGACGCTCGGCGTTCTCAGCGATCTGTAGCTGGTTGATGCACTCCTGGATGTCACCGTCCATAAAGACAGGGAGGTTGTACATCGACCAGTTGATACGGTGGTCGGTCACACGGCCCTGAGGGTAGTTGTATGTACGGATTTTGGCGGAACGGTCACCGGTGGAGACCATCGTCTTGCGCTTCGCGCCGATCTCATCAAGATATTTCTGATGCTCAAGGTTATAGAGACGGGTACGGAGCTCCTCGAAGGCGCGGTCCTTGTTCTTGAGCTGGGAGCGCTCCTCCTGGCACTGCACGACCAGACCTGTCGGAAGGTGGGTCAGACGCACGGCTGAATATGTCGTGTTGACTCCCTGGCCACCAGGACCTGACGAGCAGAACAGATCCAGACGGATGTCATCCCATTTAAGGTCTACATCGAACTCTCCGGCCTCCGGGAAAACGGCCACGGAAGCGGCTGAGGTCTGGATTCTGCCCTGAGTCTCGGTCTGAGGGACTCTTTGAACGCGGTGTACTCCGGACTCATATTTCATGATTCCATAGACACCCTCATCGTTGGAAGAAAGCTTGAAGACAATCTGCTTGTAGCCACCAGCTGTACCCGGGGTCTCATCATTGACCTCCAGCTTCCAGCCGCGCTTCTCGGCGTACTTCGAGTACATTCTGAAAAGGTCACCGGCGAAGATGGCGGCCTCGTCACCACCAGTGCCGCCACGGATCTCGATGATGGCGTTCTTGCTGTCATCCGGATCGGCAGGGATGAGGAGAATCTTGATCTTCTCCTCCATCTCTGGGATCTTCGGCTCGATCTCGGCGATCTCAGCCTTCGCCATGTCGCGAAGGTCCTCGTCCTTCTCGTTGATCATGATGTCCTTGGCCTCTGCCAGCTCATCGACCATCTTCTTGTACTCAAGACCGGCCTTGATGATAGGCTCCAGCTCCTTATAGTCCTTGTTGAGCTGGACGTATTTCTTCATATCAGCGATCACCTCAGGATCAGCAAGTTGCTTCTGAAGCGACTCGTATTTGTCCTGGAGAGCCAGGATCTTGTCCACTAATGTATTCTCTGCCATATTCAATGGTTAATTTTCTTCAATTCCGGTTTCCTGACCGTGGTCACTGAGCATGTCGAAGTGACCTTATTATCATTCTCCATCGGTGCTTCGACAAGCCCTGCAACCGAACGGGTATATTCCTAAATCGACTTGAGGTAGCAGCGGCGGCGCATAAACAGCTCGTGCTCGTACTTGCCCCAGACGTTGACCGCGCCGTTGGACTCGATCTGCGGGTTAGAGATCGCCCATTTCGTGCCAGCCTTGCGGTATTTCTCCGACATTGTGCAATGGTAGATCGAAGAGACCCCCGTGTTCTGCCACTTCGGCACGGCCCCGTTGATCATCAGATCGACAGTGTCGTACTTGTACATCGCCTTCAGCAGATGGAACCAGCCGAACGGAAACAGATGGCCTTTCGCCTTCTGAAGAGCCGGCGAGATCGTCGGGAAAGTGATTCCGAATCCCACAAGTCCCTCATTGTCATCGAATATTATGCTGCTAGTCTTGTCCGAGACAAACTTCAAGACCTCGCTCGCCTCCTCGTCAATCTCCTCCTTGGTGAAAGGGATGAAGTTATAGACGGACTTCGCGAAACTCTCGTTATAGACATCGAAGAAGTATCTGACCATCTTCTTGTCCTTCTTGAGTTTGTTCAGACTCCCCTCGTGCAGGTTGTACCTCTGCTTCAGAAGTCCCGCGATCCTCGTGATCTTCTCCTGAAGAGGCTGGTCCGCGGCGATCTTGTACTGCACCCAGTCGCATTCCTTCACATAGCCAAGGGCTGTGACGAAGTCATTGTAGTACGGATAGTTGTACAGACAGTTGAACGGCGGGATGTTCTCGTAGCCCTCGACCAGCATGCCCTGTTTCCCAAGGGTGTTGTAGTACAGAGGTCCATGGATCTCGTTCATTCCGTTCTCCTTGGCCCACGCCTCGGCGGTGCCGAGAAGAAGTTTGGCCACCTCGAAGTCATCGATCGTGTCAAACCATCCGAAGCGGGCTCTCTTCTTGTCATAGAGCGCGTTATAACGAGGGTTAATCATTCCGCAAATACGTCCGACAACAGTCTTGCCATCCATGACCATCCACATTTTTCTCTTGCAATAAGAAAGGGTGGAGACTTTGGTCAAAGATTTGATCTGGTCGCTGTGAAGAGCGGGAACATACTGAGGACAGTCTTTGTACAACTTGTCAGGGAACTTGATGAATTTCATCAGATCCCTTCTGCTCACAACCTCAACTACTTTATAATCAGGCATAAGTATCCATTCTACAACACTTCCTTCTCAGGAAGACATCCACAAATTTAAGAAATAGTCTTGTTTTGGACAAATATGAGCATCCAAAGTTTAATTTGGAGAGTAACATTATTTGCTCAAAACAAGTCGCCAAGACCTCTTGACCGCCTGAATATCTTCAAGCAAGCTTAGATCTACAGTCCTTTAGCCTTCCCTTCGTCCCAGATCTCGTCCATCTCGGCGAGAGTCATCTGATGAAGATCCTTGCCCTTGCGGATCGTGTTCTCTTCCAGGTAGGTGAAGCGGCGGCGGAACTTGTCGCAGGCACGGTTAAGGGCCGTGTCGGGATTGAGGCCGTAAAGCCTCGCGGCGTTGATGGTGGCGAACATAAAGTCCCCGAGTTCCTCCTCGGCCCTGTCTGTGGCGGCTTTTCTCTCCTCCTCAGTAGTGGCGGAATCCATTGCGTCCATCTCGGCCTGAAGTTCCATCTGCTCCTCCTTGGCCTTGTCCCAGACCTGGCTCTTCTCCTCCCAGTCGAAACCGACTCCGCGGGCCTTGTCCTGCATCGAGAACGCCTTCAGGATCGGAGGCATCGCGTCCGGAATCCCGGAAAGGATACGCTTGTTGCCTCCTTTTTCCTTAGCCTTGAGCATCTCCCAGTTCTCGGAGACCTGCTCGGCGTCGGCCACTTTGGTCGTGGAGAACACGTGGGGATGGCGGTAGATCATCTTCTCACACAGTTTGTCCATCACATCGGCGATGTCGTAGCGGCCTTCCTCCTCGGCGATCTTGGCGTAGAATATCACGTGAAGGAACACGTCCCCGAGCTCTTTCTCAAGCGCGGCGTCATCCTTCTTCATCACGGCGTCACTGAGCTCATAGACTTCCTCGACCGTCATAGGCCGGAGGGTGTCGATGGTCTGTGCGTGGTTCCACGGACATTCGGCCCGCAGCCTGTCCATCACGTCCAACGCCCGCTCGAACGCCTTTAATTTCTTTTCCTTATTAATCATATCCTGCAAAATTACTAAAATCTTTGAATATGCACACAGCGTTTCCTACAGCGCTTCAGTGCTTCGGGTGCAAACACCGTCTTTCTCACCCGAAACCGGAAAAATCAACACTACCGGGTGAAAAACCACCCTTTCCACACCCGAAACGGACAGACCACGGAAGTGGCTATCGTACCAGGAATTTGAATATACTCTCAAAAGCACTATCTTTGCCGCCGCAAACATATTAATAACAATGAAAGAGATTCATTACGTTTCAGCCGACGAGGCGGTCAAGGCCATAAAGTCGGGCGATCATATTCATTTGAGCAGCGTGGCGAGCGTGCCGCATATTCTTGTTGACGCGCTTGTGCGCAGGGCTGAGGCCGGAGAGGTCGAGGACCTGCATTTCCACCACTTCCACACCGAAGGGCCGGCTCCATATTCAGATCCGAAATATTCAGGGATCTTTTTTGAGCAGGGGTTCTTCGTAGGGCCGAACGTGCGCCCGAACGTGAATTCCGGGTACGCGGACTACCTGCCGGTGCATCTGGGTGAGTCTCAAAAGCTTTACCGCTGCGGTGCCATCAAGTTGGGAGCCGCTTTGGTGCAGGTGTCCACTCCGGACGAGAACGGAATGGTGTCACTGGGAACTTCGGTGGATTGCTCGCTGGCGGCCATCGAGACAGCCCGTGTGAAGATCGCTGTCGTGAATCCGCACGTGCCGTTCGCCTACGGAGACCTCGTGCCGATTGACACTTTCGACTACCTTGTCAAGGATGACACTCCGCTGGTTTCCAAGGATTTTGCCGAGCCGACACCGACTGAGGTGCTGATTGGAAAGAATTGCGCGGAACTGGTGCCGGACGGAGCCTGCATCCAAATGGGAATCGGTGCCCTGCCGAACGCTCTGGCCGCGCAACTTGTTGACCACAAAAATCTTGGTGTGCACACAGAGATGTTCGCGGACGGGATCCTGCGCCTTATAAAGAAAGGTGTCGTGAACGGAGCGAACAAGAAGATCGACAAGGGCAAGATCGTCGCTTCCTTCCTTCTGGGCTCTCAGGAGGTATATTCATTCATCGACCACAATCCGGATGTGCTGATGAAGGACATCAAGTACGTCAACGATCCGTGGGTGATCTGCCAGAACCCGAATATGATGGCCATCAATTCAGCCACCGAGGTGGACCTGACAGGCCAGATCTGCGCAGACTCGATCGGAACGAGGATATTCTCCGGAACCGGCGGCCAGCTGGATTTTGTGAAGGGTGCGTCTATGTCCGAGGGCGGAGTGTCGATGACGGCCTTCGCTTCCCGCACGAACAAGGGCAAGGCGAAGATCGTCCCGTTCCTGAACCCTGGTGCCGGAGTGGTCACCCCACGCGCCGACGCTCACTGGATAATCACTGAATATGGAGCCGTGGATCTGTACGGCAAGTCGCTTGAGGAACGTGCCAAACTCCTCATCAGCATCGCCCACCCGGACGACCGGGAGATGCTGGACCGCGCCTCGTTCGAGCGCTTCGGGCCGCACTGGCACGTGGTTAAAATCTGATCTACACTACCGCCGACGTAGAGATTTCCAAGAAAGGACAGGAATAAGGAAGCTGAGGAGGCAGGCGGCAATCCAAAAGACGGAGACGGGGGCGAAATTGAAATCGTTCCCGTCTATCATTATACCGCTGACGATGTTCTGGATTCCGGCGGCGGCATAGCTGGCCAGACCGACCATTCCAAGAGCCGCCCCGGTGGCCTTGCGCGGCACAATGTCAAGAGCCATCAAGCCGGCTACCGTGCAATAGACCACACCAATCGCCAGGCTAAATACCGACACGTAGATGATATTCAATGAATATCCTCCGCCGGTGAAAAGGAAGGCCCCGAGCGACAGCAGGCAAAGCAGCCCGGAAATCAGCACGGGAATGAAGCGGTTCCCTTTGAATACTTTGTCCGAAAGCCACCCGGCAAGCACGGTACCGGCTATTCCGAAAGCCTCGGAGAACGCTATGATCTGAGTGGCCCCGGCCAGCGAAAAGCCTTTGCCCTTCTGGAGGAACAGCACCCCCCACTCGCTGACGGCGTGCTGGGTGATGTACACGAATGCGCTCGAAAGGGCGATTATCCATATTCCCGGATGCCGGACAACCTTTTTCTGAAGTTCCTTGATTGGCATCGAGTCAGCCTTCTGAGGTTTCTCGCCGGCCAGTTTCTGAACGGAAGGAAGGCCACGGCTTTCCGGAGTGTCCGAGACCATCAGAAGGATCATCACCGAGCCGATGACTCCCGCCACAGCGGAGAAGATGAATCCGCACTCCCAGCCGATCCACCCGACAACGAGTCCTAAAACAAAGACCGATAGAGACTTACCCAAATATGGCGTGGCGCTGAATATGCTGTAATATGTGCCTCGGCGGTCAAGTGGAAACCAGCGCGAAAGGCTGATGACTCCCGGAGGTGCCCCCATCGACTGGCAGAAACCGTTGACTCCCCAGATGACGGCGAACACGATGAACAGCAGCATCGTGGAAGTCCCCGTCCACCCTTGGAGCAAACCAAGCACACCCATCAGCAGATTGACAACGGTGGAAATCAGAAGCCCGGTCGCCATAAAACGGCGCACGTTGCAATAATCAGCGATGAATCCGTTGGTGAACTTGCCGAAAGCATAGACGAAATAGAATGCCGAGCCGATGATGCCAAGCTGCGCGGCCGTGAATATTCCTTCATCAATCAACGGCTGCTTCACCACGCTCATCGCCATCCGGCAGACGTAATAGAGAGCGTAAGCCCCTGTCACACCCCAGAAAGTGAGCCCCCGCAGACGCTTGTACTCCCCTTCTACCTTTTCTGAAGCTATCTTCTCCTCCGAAGGCTTCGATATCCTATAGAATGAATATAGACTCATAAATATTCAGGAGCCATCTTGATCCGCCTGTCAAAAGTTGAATATCCTTCGTTCCAAAAAACATTCCTGACAGATCAAGGCAGCCATTCAACCTTGCAAAGATAGCCATTTTTTGCGTGGCAGACAACAACCTAATTATCAAAGAAATAGCCATTTTCGTGGTGCGACTTTTGCGACCACGAAAACCATTATTCTTCTCACTATCATACAGTTAAATGCCACGACACACCACCACTCCGCTCCGCTCTGCGAAAATGATTACTTAACGCTTATTAAAACCGAAAAAAGTTCTAATTTTGTTCTTGCGAATATCCAAGGCTATGGCATCGAAAGCCACCACCCCTTAGATGATATAGTAAATTAATAAATATGAGTCCACTTGAAAAAGTCGTTTTTTTGAAAAACATGTGCCTCGCAGATACTTCTGTAAGGGGTAAAAAGTGGCAAATGGCACTATTTCAAGTGGGCTCAAATATCAAAACAATATGAGAAAAACAATCGCAATCTTGATGTTGTCGCTCGCGGCAGTGACGATGTCCGCGCAGAAAAAACCGGTGAAGTACACTTTCACCGAGGCGTCCGACCTTACTATGGTCGGCAAACTTATGACCGACACTCCTAACCCTTACCACAGGGTGGACACCGTTAAGTTCAAGGGGTTCACGGCCGGAGAGAACAAGCAGGTCAGGATGTCGGCCGGTCTTTCCGTGGCGTTCAGGACGGATTCCAAGACCATAACGGTCAAGACCAAATACCTTGACAGAGGCTTTCCGGTCAACACCGGAGGACTTGCGGCAAGAGGCTATGACCTTTACATAAAGAAAGACGGAAAGTGGCTCTGGGCCGCCTCCAAGGTGACGCACGACCAGAAACCGGACGACAACGTCGTGCTTATCGGCAATCTGGACGGTTCTATGCACGAGTGCCTTATGTACCTGCCTATCCTGAGCGAGGAGAAGTCCATCCAGATCGGTGTCAACGAAGGTGCTGTCATCGAGGCCATCGATAATCCTTTCCGTCACAGGATCGGAATATTCGGATCCAGCTTCACGCACGGAATCAGCACTTCCAGAGCCGGGATGTCCTACCCGGATCAGCTTTCCAGAATGACCGGACTCCAGTTCCTGAGCCTCGGATGCAGCGGCAACTGCAAGCTCCAGCCATATTTCGCGGACGTGCTTTGCGCCGCCGACGTGGACGCATTCGTGTTCGACTCGTTCTCCAACCCGACTCCGGAGCAGATCAAGGAGAGGCTGTTCCCGTTCATCGAGAAGGTTCAGGCCGCTCATCCGGGAGTCCCGATGATCTTCCAGAAGACCATCTACAGGGAGAGCCGCAACTTCAACACGAGCAGCGACAAGGGCGAGGGACGCAGAATGGAAGTGGTTGACAGTCTTATGAATATAGCGGTGAAGAAATATCCGGATGTCTATTTCGTGACCGCGACCTGCGCGACGGCTCCAAACCACGAGACCTCTGTGGACGGAACGCATCCGTCAGATTATGGCTACACCCTTTGGGCCGAGTCCATCAGGAAGCCTATCATGAAGATTCTCAAGAAGTACGGAATCAGGTAATTTCATCGACCTGAAAAGGTAATATTCATTAAAGAAAATGGCGAATCTGAAGTCATTGGCCAAGGACACCGCGATCTACGGCCTCAGCAGCATAATAGGAAGGTTCCTCAACTACCTTCTCGTCCCGCTTTACACACACGTCATCGCCTCGTCAAGCGGTGACTATGGTGTGGTGACGAACCTGTACGCCTACACGGCTCTGCTGCTGGTGATCCTGACCTATGGGATGGAGACCACATTCTTCAGATTCTCCAACAAGGAAGGCGAGAATCCGGACAAGGTATATTCCACGATCCTGACCTCGGTGCTGACGACTTCGGTGCTGTTCGCCGGACTCGTGGTGCTTTTCATAAAGCCGATCTCATCCGCCCTTGGCTATGCCGGGCATCCGTCCTACGTCTGGGCTATGACCGCCACGGTGGCGATCGACGCCTTCCAGTGCATTCCGTTCTCGTACCTCAGGCTCAAGAAGCGTCCTCTGAAGTTCGCCGCGTTGAAACTACTCTTCATCGGATTGAATATATTCCTGAATCTCGCTTATTTTGTGATCCTTCCGAAACTGGAAGCGAATCCGTTCGGGATTTACGATGGCGGGCTTGATGTGGGTTATGTGTTCTATATCAATCTGTTCTGCACAGCGTTCATCACCCTTTTCTTCTGGAAGGAACTGCGCGGATTCAAGTTCGGATTCGACGGCAGACTACTGAAAAGGATGCTTGGCTACAGCTGGCCGATCCTTGTGCTTGGAATCGCCGGAATCCTCAACCAGAGCGGTTCGCAGATCATATTCCCGTTCATCTATGGGGAAGGCTCGTCCGTGCCTCTTGGCATCTACGGGGCCAGCATCAAGATCGCGATGATAATGGCGATGATCACCCAGGCTTTCCGCTATGCCTACGAGCCGTTCGTGTTCGGCAGCGCGGCGGACAAGAACAGCAAGGAGATGTACGCCAAGGCGATGAAGTACTTCATCATATTCACCCTCCTTGCGTTCCTTTGCGTCATAGGGTATATGAATATCCTGAAATACATCATCGGTCCAAGCTATTGGGAGGGCCTCAAGGTCGTGCCGATCGTGATGGCCGCTGAGATCATGATGGGAATCTATTTCAACCTTTCGTTCTGGTACAAGCTTACAGACCAGACACTTTGGGGTGCGTTGTTCTCCGGAATCGGATGCCTCGTGCTGTTCGGAGTGAATATTATGTTCATCCCTAAGTTCAGTTATATGGCCTGCGCTTGGGCCGGTTTCGCCGGCTACGGAGTCGCGATGGTCCTGTCCTACATAGTCGGTCAGAAAAAGTACCCGATCAACTACCCGCTCAAGGACATCGCCCTGTACGTTTGCCTGGCCGTGATCCTGTATGTATGTATGTCCTGCGCCAACGTTCATCTCTCCACCTGGCCCGCCATCGGAATCAACACCGTCCTGATCCTCGCCTTCTGCGCCGTGATCATCAAGCGCGACTTCCCCCTCTCCTCCCTCCCCGTTGTCGGGGAATATTTCAGGAAACGCTAATCCTTTACGGGATTATGAACATCAGGCCTGCGCTGGATCCATTATCATGCAACACTTCCGGTCTTTTTTGATAAGGCTGACTCAAAAGCCACAAGACTCGGAGCAAAGCGACCGAAGTGGGTTGGGGAATCCTTTCCCCATGCCCCTCAGGGGCTGTCACGGAGTGACTGGGGGTTGAAATGCATGAAGGGGGCTGACCTTTTGGGTCAGCCTCAACGTATTCTCCTCTTTTCGTCTCCAAAGGGTGCAGCCAGACTACAGGATAGGGGCGAGGATGGCTTTACGATAACAGAAGGTCTGGTAGAGGGAGCGGAAGATGACGTGGGCGTAGTAGGCGGCGAAGAGGAGGTGGGCGGCGGCGGTTCCTTGGGGCCTTAATAGGAACATTCCAAGGAGCCAGACGGCGAAGAAGGCGAAGACGCAGCCGATGTTGGAGTCACGCATCGCCTTGGTGGCGGTGGCTCCGGTGTAGATGCCGTCCCAGGTGAAGGCGGGGCAACTTACCAAAGGGAAGAGGACGAGCCACGGCATAAAGGCGCGGGTTGCCTCGACCACGATGCCGTCGGATGTCAGAAGACGAACCATCGACATTCCGAAGACGGCATAGATGAAAACGAATATGATTCCGATTCCCATACTCCAGCCAAATGTGTAGTCCACGGTCCGCCGGACCATCTGAGGCCAACGGACACCGACAAACTTTCCGGTGAGAGCCTCGCCTGCGAAAGCGAAACCGTCTGTGAAATAGGAGAATACCAGCAGAAGCTTCAGCATAATGGAGCAGGAGGCCAGCAGAACGTCTCCGAAACGGGCGGAGATGGCTGTGAATGCCAGATAGACTATTATCAGGCAGACCGAGCGGATGAAAAGGTCACGGTTGACGGAGAAGAATCTCCGGACCTTGTCGCCATTGAAAGCGGCCTTGAGATCCAGCACCGAGACACCTCCTGTTATATTCCTGAATTTCAGAGCGACACGTCCTGAGGCGAAAAGGAGTCCTGAATATTGCGCCACGACTGTTCCCAAGGCTATTCCTTTGAAGCCAAGGCCATTAAAGGCTGTTCCTGGGATTCCGAAGGTCAGAAGGATGCTGAAGAGGATATTGCCAACGTTGACTATCACATCGGTCAACATCGAACTGAACGTGTCCTGCATCCCGATGAACCAACCGCGGAAAGCCATCAGGCTGAGGGTCGCAGGAGCCGCCCAGATGCGGATATAGAAATATTCAAGGGCAAGCGAACGGACTTCTTCGGAGCAGCCGACGAAGAGGAAGATCAGTTTCTGGAAGGGCCATTGGATCAGGAGCAAGGCGAAGGCTATGATGAACGCAAGTCCGACTCCCCTTGTAAGGTTGCCGACGCAATCGTCCCAGTCCTGCCGCCCGAAAGCCTGCGCGGTCATCCCGCCCGTACCGGCGCGCAGGAATCCGAAGTTCCAGTAAAGCAGGTCGAACATCAGGGACCCGACCGAGATTCCACCGATCAGAGCCGCCGCGGAGGTGTCCAGATGGCCGGCCACCGCGATGTCCACCATCCCGACCAACGGAACGGTCAGGTTGGCGAGAATGCTCGGCAGAGCCAAACGCAGCATCTCTTTGTTCAATGCATCCATACGGCAAAGGTAGTCATAAAGTGGAAATATTACGATGTCAAGCCCCAAATACTTTTCAAAAGGACGAATTTCATTGTTTATTGGTTGAAAGAATTTACATTTGTGTGGTTAGTTAGTAGTATATAATATGAACTTAAAAGGAAAAACAGTGCTCATCACTGGAGGCGCTTCAGGGATAGGCAAGATTATGGGACGCATCTGTCTGGAAAAAGAGGTGGCTCATTTAGTGATCTGGGATGTAAATCCGGACAATATCAGAAGGACGGAAATTGAATTGGCCGGAATCTTGGGAAGTGACACCAAGAAGCCAAACGCTGACACCAGAGCAACTATGGTTGGCCACAAGAACAGAATCCATTCCTATCAGGTTAACTGCGCAGACGCGGACATCGTGGCGGAGACATATTCAAGAGTCATCAGCGAGGTCGGGGATGTGGATATGCTGATCAACTGTGCCGGAATTGTCAGAGGCAACAGGACGTTCGACAGGCAGACAGTGCAGGACATCAACCTTACGATGGACGTGAACGCCACGGCTCCTATGCTGGTCGCGCTTCAGGTTCTCCCGGATATGATCAAAAGGAACAGCGGCTGCATCTGCACGATAGCGTCAGCGGCCGGAATGCTGGGAGTGCCAAAGATGTCGGTCTATTGCGCGAGCAAATGGGCGGTGATCGGCTGGACGGAGTCTATGAGGATAGAGCTTAAACTTGCGGGAAGCAAGGTCAAGGTCATGTCCGTGGCACCGTACTTCATCGACACGGGAATGTTTGACGGCGTACAGTCCAAGATATTCCCGATCCTGAAGCCGGAGAAAGTCGCCTCCAAAGTCATCAAGGCCATTGAAAAAGGCAAAAGTTTCAAAGGCATCCCGTTCCCTTACCACTTCATCAGGTTCTGGCAAGGAATATTACCGATCGCGGTCTTCGACTTCATATTCGGAAAATGCTTCGGGGTTTACAGCGTGATGGATCACTTCACCGGACGAAGGAATATTCAGGAAAATGGAAAGGAGGCTCTGAATATCAAGAGTAAATCACTAACTTTGAGACGGAATATTCATAAAGCGTCATAATTTTGGAAAATACTTCGGTTGAGAGGATAAAGGAGATCAGGGAGCGGCAGGAGCGCTTCTTCAGGAGCGGGGCGACCCTTGATGTGAAATGGCGGCTGGAGCGGCTCAGAGCGTTCGAGGCTGCGGTGCGCAAATGGGAGAAGCCACTGTGCGAGGCACTGTGGACGGATCTGCACAAGTCCTACGAGGAGGCTTACCTGACAGAGGTCAGCATACTTCTCGGGGAGATTCGCAGCCATATTCATAACATAAGGAAATGGAGCAGGCCGCAAAGGAAGGCGACTCCGCTGAAGATGTTCCCGTCACGAAGCAGGATCATCAGCGAGCCGCTTGGCACCGCGCTGATCATCTCGCCGTGGAACTATCCCGTGCAGCTGCTGCTGACTCCGCTTGTGGGAGCCATTTCCTCCGGCTGCACGGCGGTCCTGAAGCCGTCTCCCTACGTCCCGAACGTCTCCAAGGTAACCCAGCGGATGATCGAGGACACATTCAGCGATGAATATGTCGCTGTCGTCCAGGGGAACCGTGAGGTCAACTCGGCTCTGCTGGAGGAACGCTGGGACCTCATATTCTTCACCGGAAGCCCGGCACTTGGCAGAATCGTGATGGGAGCGGCGGCGAAGAACCTTACGCCGGTCGTGCTGGAACTAGGAGGTAAGAGTCCGTGCATCGTGGACAAGGACGCCGACATCAAGGTGGCGGCGAAGCGCATAGCTTGGGGCAAGAGCCTCAACGCCGGGCAGACGTGCATCGCGCCGGACTATCTTATGATACACGAAGAGATCAAAGATGAGTTCCTTAAAGAACTGGAGACCAGTTTCAAGGAACTGCTGGGAGCCGATGCAAGCACGACCGGGCATTTCGTCCGGATTGTCAACGACAAAGCGTTCGACAGGCTGGAGGGCTATCTTAAAGACGGACAGATCGCTTTCGGAGGGCACACGGACCGTGGCGACAGGTATTTCGAGCCGACGGTTCTGGACGGAGTCTCGCCGGACGCTCCGGTGATGCGCGAGGAGATCTTCGGTCCGATCTTCCCCGTGCAGACATTCAAGGAGATCGATGAGGTGATCTCATTCGTCACGTCAAGGGAGAAGCCTCTGGCTCTGTACTATTTCGGAAGCCGCGGAGATTACGTCCTGCGTCACACGTCCTCAGGCGGAGCCTGCATAAACGACACGATAATGCACATCGCCAACGAGAACATTCCGTTCGGCGGAGTCGGCAACTCCGGACTCGGCAGTTATCACCACAAACGTAGTTTCGACGCATTCACTCACTATCGTGCGGTCGTCACAACTCCGACCTGGCTGGACCTGCCATTCCGATATATGCCGTACAAGTTCTTCAAGGTCGTGAAACGGCTTTTATAAGGAATAAATATTCAAATAGCCCTATAAATACTGAATATAATCGATTAAATAATAAAATAATGCGGAAAGAACGAAATAATATTCCTATCTTCACGATAGAAATATAAACGTACTTAACAAATTATTTTATGACCAACTACAAGAAAAGCTTGCTCGCGGCATTGCTGTGTGCGGCAAGCGTCTCCTTTACAGGATGTGAGAAAGACAACGGACCTCAAAAACCAATCTACGTTCCAGAAGAAATCTCGGCGGCCGCGGTGAATCTTTCGGAGAACGGCACCGCCAACTGCTACATCGTCAAGCCAGGAAGCGTCGCCTCGTTCGATGTGGCGCACAAAGGAAACTCCGCGACGGAACTGACAGGCTCGGCGGCCTCTGTAAAACTCGTATGGCAGGACGCCAAGGGACTTGTGAAATCCCTTTTCCTCAATCCAGAGACCAAGACAGCCTATGCCGAGATCGCCGAAAGCAAAGGCAACGCCCTCGTAGCGGTCTGCGATGAAGCCGGAACCATCCTGTGGAGCTGGCACCTTTGGATCTGCGACTATGATCCTGAGAAGACTCTCTTCACCACCGAAGCAAACGCTTCCGGAACACAGTGGACATTCATGGACAGGAATATTGGAGCCACCGACATGAACAGAGGCTCGTTCGACAACTTCGGGATGCTTTACCAATGGGGCCGCAAGGATCCGTTCCCTGGAGCCAATGCTTTCACTATTATCAATGACGACTACAGCTATGTGGAAGACGGTGAGAAAACACTTTACGACATCGACGGCAAGGCCATATCCAAGATAAAGGATCTCGCTGAATTCCACGGAACCATCGAGAAGTCGATTCAGCAGCCGGCCACCTTCTTTGCCATGACCTACAAAACCAACGGCAATGTCGATGAGAGCGGCAATCCTGAATATGATTGTGACTACATCACCAAAGACTGGGTTGATGTCTCTGACGATGATTACTGGGGAGGTGTCTCCATGAAAAAGACAATCTACGACCCGTGTCCTGTGGGCTACAAGGTTCCGGTCAGCGACGCCGATGGCAACACTCCGTACGCTTGGATGAAATTCACGGATATGACGTGGGATCCAACGAACCACGGAGCGATTGACAAAGACCAGTGGTTCCCTTGCACAGGCACCAGAGTGTATGCATCGGGTGGTCTTGACTACCCAGAGGCCAATCCATACGCCGGGGTCTGGTTCGGAACCGCTTCCGTCAAGTCAGCGACTTCCACAAGTCAGGTAGTTTACGGACAGTATATGGCAATCATGAAGAGCAAGAGAACCTTCAAAGTGAATAAGGACGCGCGCGCGCAAGGCCTCAGCGTGCGCTGCGTAAAGGAATAAACATTATTTAGAAGCTGTTTTGAGTTGCTTGAAATGTTCTTTGAGGTGAGCAGCAGGAGAAGAGTTTGCTCCTAACCTTCAAACAAACAATTCAAAACAGCTTCTTAGTAATCCTAAAAAAAATAACTTGGAAAACCAACATGGATTGGGATATCTTTGTAACCTGAGGTTGGCTCAGTTCAAAACTGGCTGAGCCAACAGATTTTTTAAGGTTGAGCCCACTTGAAATAGTCGTGTTTTGAAAAACTTGTGCCTCGAAGATACTTCTGTAAGGGGTAAAAAGTGGCAAATGACACTTTTTCAAGTGGGCTCATTTATAATTTTTTGTGACTATGTAGATCTTATCTTCTATGCACAAAAAAAAATGGAGCGCGAATCTTGGCGGACGTGAGCTCCATTTGGATGCCACAGACTGGAAATTCAGGGATTAGTCGCCCCTGACAAGATGCCATGGCGACTCAAAGGTAGGGATAAATTCTCAACCCCGCAAAAAAAACCGACAAAATCGACAAATTCGACAAATTCGACAAATTCGCTTTGGGCAACCGACGGCGCGACCTCGACAATGGGGTCGCGGACTCTTAAGTGTGCGAAAACATTCACACATAGAACGCTAAATCGCTGTCCATCAGTAAGATGGTTTTCCAAGTGTGCAGAGTTTATCACACCTGGGACATGATGATGCCAACAGGACGAGCTGCGATGGGGTTGCGGACTCTTAAGTGTGCGAAAACATTCACACATAGAACGCTAAATCGTTGTCCGTCAGCAAGATGGTTTTCCAAGTGTGGAAGATGTTCCGGCGCGATTTACAGTCAGTACAATATGGGAAATTTATTATCTTTGTCCCGCGAGGGCGACATCACCTCCTCGCGCAAGGGCATCGTGGACAATTTGTCAATGACATACGACGGCTGCAGGCTCGTGTCCGTGTCGGATTCCGCCCCGGGGCCATCGGTGACGGGCTCGGCGGACTTCCGCGACGGGGTGTCAGAGGCCGTGGAGTACACCTATGACAGGAACGGCAATGGAGAGCACGTGGTCGGCAGGAACCTGGAGATCGGCGGCGGGATCAATGGCATGGAGATCGCAAGGCCTGGCAGTTCATTAATGACTGTCAGGCCTTTATATTCATTCCGAAGCTTCTACTCGCTGTAGTCGCCGTAGGTAAGTTCTCCTTTGTAGGAACCCTGGAAGAAAGTCTCGTTGTTGTCGTCACGAAACTTGAAGTCAATCGTGTAGATCTTGTCATTCTCATTTGTGATCCTCACCAGACCGACATTGGCGGCATAGACCGGCTCCCAGTCAAGTGCGTACCATGTTCCCAAGGGAGCAGAGCCTTCGGTGAACCCAGGAACCACCGTGAACGGCTGGAAATGAGCGTTGTCAGCAGCATACATCACCTTGTATGTACCGGATGGTATGGCCGTGGTGTAGCTGGATGCCGTGTTGAGGTCAAGCATCAGCATCTCACCCGTTCCTTCATAGCTCTCAAAGTCCATGGTCTTGTCTCCAAGATAGATGGTCCAACCTGAATAGTCTGTGTCGGTCTTGCCGTAGATCTTTGTTCCGTAGTAGTCAAGAGTGCCGTGTGAAAGGTTCTTCATCTCGACAACCTTATAGTTTGCATAATCCTTGGAATAATCCTCGACAGGGACAGAGCCTGAATATGTGAAAGAGTATGCCTTGCCGCCGGCTTTGACATAAGCGGAGACAACATATTCACTGTTTACTGTCTTGACTGAAACCGCTCCTTCGCTGACAACCAGATAGTTTCCTTCAACCTCGCTATCATAGACAAATGTCCCCTGAAGGCCTTCTGTGCCGAAATCCTCTCCTTTGGCAAAAGTATATTCAGGCATTACTCCAGATTCATCAACGGAATACGAGCCGGCCGTGACGGACTTGTCTCCAGATTTGGGAGCGTTCAATTCAAGGAAAAGTGCCGTTCCCTTGCCGGAGAAGGCACCGTCCGCAAACACAACGCTGCCCGAGGTGAAGTAAGTCCAGGAGTTGTCGGTTCCGGCCATGTAATAGTCTCCGTAGAAGAAGCCCTTGGCTGAGTTGAAGGCTGTGAACTCTGTAGGGTAGCCTTCCGGCACAACGGTCACGCTGCACTCCGATGTCAGTGTTCCTCCCTGCACGGTCGCCGTGATGACTGCGTCACCTGCGGCCACGGCCTTGATTTCCGAGCCGGAGACAGTCACAACAGCCTCATCGCTCGAAGCCAGGATGTAAGTCTTGTCCGTAGCATCATCCGGAGTGATTGTCAACTCCGGCGTGAGAGTCTGCCCCACAGAAAGTGTCAAAGAAGTTTCATTGAAGGCAATCTTCTCGACCGAAATCGCCTTGTCTTCCTTTTCGCATGACACAAAAGTCAATGCGAGCGCGCCTGCAAGCAGGCACGAAACAGTTTTGATAAGTTGCATAACACTTAAAGTTATTTGTTAAATTCAAAATAAAGTTAACCACTTTGGGCGACATTGCCAATAAATTTTTGCGGATTATGATTTTATCGATATCTTTGTGTCCGACAATTTTGTCGAACAAATTTGTCGGACACCTTTGTCCAACATTAAGAAGCTGTTTTGAATTGTTTGTTTGAAGGGTTGAGAGTGAAAAACTTTAGTTTCGACCGCTTCTTCCCAAGGAAGATAGCGGTGTTGTCTGACTGAAGAAACGGGAAGAAAATGAAGATTTTTTCACCTCAAAGAACATTTCAAACAATCCAAAATATCTTCTAATGTCTAAATGAATACTTGATCGGCAAAATTGTCATAAAATAGTACTGATGCGTTAATAATTATCAAATAAGGAACATGAAATAATAAGTTGCTTCAGATTAAGAGAAGATTTTCGAGGATAGATTTTTTTTGAAGAAGGAGTGTGTCGGTGGCACATGACTGATGAGAAAAGAGACCGAAAAGATTCCTTAAGATGATGCAGGTTATTTTTTGAAGGTTACTAAAGTAAGTTCTGAAAAATCCTTATTTCAAATGAGTAGTTGAGGGGCTGTCATAAACCTTCAGTACAAACTAATTTCAAATCGAGGTTATAGTAGAATATTGTTAAACTTTGCAATGTTAATAAGTTACGAACATAGATGCGAAAGTTAGCGCATCACTGATAGTCATAAAACATAAAACATAAAACATAAAACATACTAATCATCAAAGAATTATGAGATTTGCAATAACAGCGTTTGTGGTCATCGGGGCGGTGAAGATACTGCTCACGGAGGAATATATTCCTGAAAATGATGACAAATAGTGGAAATGCGGTTGGCGAAGTTCCGGGAGCGATTCAAGTCAAACGGTGAAATGAATATAATGGAACAACGAATATGGCAGAGGAGACTTTAGACACGGCCGCGAAAATCCTCAAGGCGGCGGAAGAGGAGTTTATGGAGAAGGGCTACGGCAACGCCAAGATGATGTCCATCGCGGCAAGGGCCGGAGTAAGCCATTCCATGCTGCACTACTACTACCGATCCAAGGGGAAACTCTTCCAGATGATCTTCGACGAGAAGGCAAAACTGATCGTCAGCATTCTCGAGGGAGTGCATGACAAAGAGATCAGTTTCAAGGAAGTCATAAGTCATTTTGTAATGAACCAGTTCGACCTGATGCGTAAGAACGACAGGTTTGTCTGGTTCATGATCGACGAGCTGATCCACAACAAGGAGAACCTGACCAAGATCATGGAGATTGTGCTTCCGAAGGTCACGGGCTACATCCAATGCGTCAATGACATGCTGGAGAAGGAGGTGAAGGCAGGTAATGTCAGGGAAATCAAGCTTATGGATCTGATTGTGAACATCGTCTCCATCAACGTCGCCTCGTTTCTCTTCCTTCCGGTCCTCGGTCAGATCATGCCTGAGGCTGACATCAACCGATACCTTGACGAACGCAGGCGGAGCAATGTGAGGTTCATCCTTGATTCGATAATGGTAAAATGAGAATGAACAAAATCCTGATTACAGCGGCCACGCTCATCTGCCTCGCCCTGCCGGTGAGCGGCCAGATGAGCGGCAGGGCAGGCCGATCCGGACGCTATCAGGATCCAGCAGCTGAAAACAAAACAGATAGATAAATGAAAAAGACACTTACATATTCATCATTGCTGGTCCTTGCGTTGGCGATGACCGCCTGCGGGAAAGGCAACAAGGTTTACGACGCCTCAGGAGTTTTTGAATCAACGGAGGTGACGGTTTCGGCCGAGGGAAACGGAAAGATAATGAGTCTGGATCTTCAGGAAGGAGACAGGCTTGAGGCCGGAGCCGTTGTCGGGTGCATCGACACCGTGCAGCTTTACCTCAGCAAAATCCAGCTGGAGGCCAGCCGCAGGGCCGTCGGGAGCGGCAGACTGAACATTTCCAGACAGATAGCCGCCCTGGAAAGCCAGATCGCCAAACAGAGACAGGAACTGGACAGGTTCACGAAACTGGAACAGGCCGGAGCGTCGAACCGCAAGCAGGTTGAGGACATCCAGGCCCAGCTTGACATCCTCGAACGCCAACTGGCCGCCCAGAAGGAAAGCCTTCAGAACACCAACAGCAATGTCTCTGGACAGGCCGACGCCCTTGAGGCGCAAGTTATGCAGCTTGAGGACAAAATACGCAAATGCGTCATAACCAGTCCGGTAAGCGGAACCATCCTGGCAAAATATTCAGAAGCAGGGGAACTCGCCGTGCAGGGACGCGCGCTGTTCAAGGTGGCGGATCTTGAAAGCATCAGACTCCGCGCCTACATCACGGCCGACCAGCTGACGAATGTCAAACTCGGACAGGCGGTCAAGGCCTATGCTGATCAAGGCACGTCCGGAAGAAAGGAATATGACGGCACGCTCATCTGGATCTCTGACAAGGCGGAATTCACTCCGAAGACCATCCAGACACGGGACGAGAGGGCTAATCTTGTCTATGCCGTGAAGATCGCCGTGAAAAATGACGGTCTGATTAAACTTGGAATGTACGGAGAAGTCAAATTCTGATGATGAACGGTTCATTGACAGAATCAGCGGTACTGGCCGAAGGGCTTGTGAAGTCCTACGGCAAGGTCAAGGCATTGGGCGGGGTCTCGCTCGATGTCCGGCACGGTGAGACATTCGGGATCATCGGCCCGGACGGAGCCGGGAAATCCACGCTGTTCCGCCTGCTGACCTCCCTGCTGGTACCGGACAGCGGATCGGCTCAGGTCGAAGGACTCGACACCGTGAAGGATTACCGCGAGATCAGGAAGATCATCGGTTATATGCCAGGAAAGTTCTCTCTGTACCAAGACCTTACGGTTGAAGAGAACCTGACGTTCTTCGCAACGCTGTTCGGCACGACGATAGATGAGAACTACCACCTGATAGAGGACATCTACAAGCAGATCGAGCCGTTCAAGGCAAGGATGGCCGGAAAGCTGTCCGGTGGAATGAAGCAGAAGCTGGCCCTTTGCTGCGCACTGATCCACAAGCCGAAGGTCCTGTTTCTGGACGAGCCGACGACCGGTGTGGATCCTGTCTCCAGAAAGGAGTTCTGGGATATGCTCGGAAGGCTGAAGAACGACGGGATCACGATTCTGGTCTCGACCCCGTATATGGACGAGGCCGGAAGATGCGACAGGATAGCCCTCATAAGGAACGGGAAGTTCCTGACAGTCAACAGTCCGGCCGGCATCATAGCGGAGTTCCCGGACAGGCTATATTCAGTCCGATCTGACAGGATGCACGCCCTGCTGGGAGACCTGCGGGCATATTCAGGAACGATCAGGGCCTTCTCGTTCGGAGAATCCGTGCACCTTTCCACGGGGGATGGATTCAGCGAGGACGACCTCAGGAAGTTCCTGCAGGACAGGAAACACAATAATGTGGAAATAAATGCGATCCGACCGTCCGTGGAAGATTGCTTTATGAGAATATGATGACGGAAGTAATTCATACAGAGAACTTGACAAAGCGTTTCGGGACGTTCACAGCCGTGGACCACATCTCGTTCGATGTGCATAAAGGCGAGGTGTTCGGATTCCTGGGAGCCAACGGAGCCGGAAAGACCACGGCGATGAGGATGTTGTGCGGACTGAGCAAGCCGACTTCCGGCACCGGCACGGTGGCTGGCTTCGACATCGCACGGCAGCCGGAGATGGTCAAGAAGCACATCGGGTATATGAGCCAGAAGTTCTCCCTCTACGAGGATATGACCGTGAAGGAGAATCTGGTGCTGTTCGGAGGAATCTACGGAATGAGCCGCAAGGAGATTGCGGAGAAGACTGACGTACTCCTTAATGAGCTGAATTTCAGTTCTGAAAAGAACACGATGGTCAAGGAACTTCCACTTGGTTGGAAACAAAAACTGTCGTTCTCGGTCTCGATCTTCCACAGGCCGGGAATCGTCTTTCTGGACGAACCGACTGGAGGGGTGGATCCGGTGGCAAGAAGGCAGTTCTGGGAACTCATCTACAAGGCGGCCGATGACGGAATCACCATATTCGTGACCACTCATTATATGGATGAGGCTGAATATTGCGACCGCGTCTCGATTATGGTGGACGGTCAGATCAAGGCTTTGGACTCCCCTGCCGCGTTGAAGCAGAGTGTTGGAGCGGAGAGCATGGACGAGGTATTCCGCCGTCTTGCAAGAGAAGCCAAAAGAAACGGAGAGTAAGATGAAATCATTATCAGCGTTCATACAGAAGGAGTTCCGACATATCCTTAGAGACAGGTGGACTCTGCTCATCATAGTCGGGATGCCGATCGCGCAGCTTCTGCTGTTCGGATTCGCCATCACCACCGAGGTGCGCAACGCCTCCGTGGCCGTGTTCGACCCTGTAAATGACGAACTCACGACACGCATCATCGAACGGATGAATGCCAGTGAATATTTCAACGTCAGCGAAAGGATCACAGACATCGACAGGATCAACGACATCTTCAGGGAAGGCAAGACCAGCCTTGTGATGGTCTTCAGCGACAACTTCTCGAACGATGTACTTAACGGAGAAGCGTCCGTGCAGCTGATCGCCGACGGGACGGATCCGAACCAGGCCTCGATGATCACGGCCTACGCCGCCAACATCCTGGCCACCTGCCAGCAGGAGATCGCCGAGAAAAGCGGAATGGCAGGAGCGGCGATCACCCCGGTCATCAGAATGCTCTATAACCCCCAGGGCAAGAGCGCCTATAATTTCGTGCCTGGAGTTATGGGCTTGATTCTGATGCTGATCTGCGCGATGATGACAGCCGTAGCGATTGTCCGGGAAAAGGAAACCGGCTCGATGGAAGTGCTGCTCACCTCCCCGATAAGCCCGATGATGATCATCATCGCCAAGGCGATTCCGTATCTGGTGCTGTCAATCTTCGATCTGGTGCTGATCATTGTCTGCGCTGTGTTCGTGATGGGCGTACCGATCGCCGGAAGCCTGTTCTCGCTGGCTCTGGTCTCGATCCTGTTCCTGATCTGCACACTGTGCCTGGGGCTTCTGATCTCGACTATGGTCGAGACCCAGATGGCGGCGATGATAGCCTCCGGAATGGGGCTGATGATGCCGACGATGCTGCTGTCCGGACTGATATTCCCGATTGAGAGTATGCCACGCATCCTGCAATGGATCTCCACGATCGTCCCGGCGCGCTGGTACATCCAGTCGATCAAGATGATAATGATCCAAGGCACGCCGCTAAGCTACACACTGCCGGAAATCGGAGTGCTGTCCCTCATCACAGTCATACTCATAGCATTGAGTGTCAAGAATTTCAAGACAAGATTAACTTAAGAATATGTTATCTTTCCTCATAGAAAAAGAGTTCAAGCAGCTGTCCCGGAACAAGATCATCCCGAGGATGCTGGTGGCGCTGCCGCTGATGGCGATGCTGGTCTTCCCTTGGGCGGCGAACCTGGAGATCAAGAACGTTCGTGTGGATGTGGTTGACAACGACCATAGTCCGCTGTCGCAAAGGCTTGTGGCAGAGATCGGAGGATCGGCCTATTTCAACATCTCCGGCACATCGGACTCCTACCCTGACGCGTTGCGCAAGGTCGATTCCGACGAGGCGGACATGATATTCGTGGTCCCTCAGAACTTCGAGAAGGATCTTGTGAACGGCCAAGGCACGCAGGTCCAGATCGCCGCGAACTCCGTGAACGGCACCAAAGGCACGCTCGGTTCGTCCTATATGGTGTCAATGATCTCAGGATCAACGGCTCTGCGGGAATATTCAGAGAAGGTGAAGGTCACTTCCGCAGGGCAGGATATTCCTTCATTCTCGGTGAGCCCGCTCTACAAGTTCAACCCGTCGCTTGATTATAAGGTGTTTATGGTGCCGGCGCTGATGGTGATGCTTCTGACAATCATCTGCGGCTTCTTCCCGGCCCTCAACATCGTGGGCGAGAAGGAAAGCGGCACCATCGAGCAGATCAACGTCACCCCGGTAGGCAAGTTCCAATTCATTCTGGCAAAGCTGATTCCGCTCTGGATCATCGGCATCGTGATAATGGGTTTAAGTCTGCTGCTCGCCAAAATCATCTACGGAATAGCCCCGGCCGGCAGCATCTGGACACTTATGCTTTTCACCGGAGTATATATTCTTGTGGTGTCCGGGTTGGGACTCGTGATCTCGAACTACGCCTCGACCATCCAGCAGGCGATGTTCGTGGGATTCTTCTTCATTATGATCTTCTTCCTGATGGGAGGAATGTTCACTCCGGTCAGCAGTATGCCGGACTGGGCGCAAGCGATAACAATCGTCAATCCTCTTAAATATTTCATTGAGGTGATGCGTCTTGTTTACCTGAAAGGTAGTAAATTAGTGGATATGATTCCTCAGTTCCTCGCTTTGTGCGGCTTCGCGGCCGCGTTCGGAAGCTGGGCGATCATCAGTTACAAGAAATCAAGTTAATATTCAAATATGAACAGGACATCTGAATATGCTCTAACCATTGTGGTGCCTGTCTTCAACGAGGAGGACAATATCCACAATCTGGAAAAGGCTCTGACCGAGTTCATTCCTGTCAGCAAGGTCAAGACCTGCGCGCTGTTCGTGGACGATGGTTCTAAAGATGGCAGCCTCAAACTGATCCAGGAGGTCTGCTCCCGCAACAAAGACATCTTCTACATCAGCTTCTCAAAGAACGCCGGACTCAGCGCCGCGATAAAAGCCGGATTCGACTATGCCTTCTCTGAATATGTCGGCTATATGGACGCTGACCTTCAGACCACACCGGAGGATTTCAACCTGCTGCTGGACGGAATGAAGGAGCACACCTTGATGACTGGCTACAGGGCGAACCGCAAAGACACGGCGTTCAAGCGGATCCAGTCCAAAATCGCCAACGGATTCAGGAATATGATGACTCACGACGGGGCGAAGGACACCGGTTGCCCCCTCAAGATCATCCGCACGGACGCGGCCAAGAAAATCCCGATGTTCAAGGGAATGCACAGATTCCTGCCGGCGCTTATCCTGCTCCAGGATGGCGGCAGTTTCGGACAGGTTCCGGTAAGGCATTTCCCACGCACGGCAGGCACATCCAAGTTCCATCTCTGGAACAGGCTCTGGGGACCTTTCGCGGACTGCTTCGCCTACAGGTGGATGAAGCCACGGTACATCAACTACTCCGTGGGGAAGGACAATGTCAACGATGAGCGAAATTAATCTTCCGGAATATGTTTGACAACATCCCCGTCTGGCTTACCTTCACCTTGGGTTTCTCCGCCCAGACATTCTTCGGATTGAGGACAGCGCTCCAATGGCTGAAATCCGAGATGGCTCATGAATCGGTCTCCCCGGTGTCCTACTGGATCTTCAGCGTGATCGGAGCGTGCCTGATGTTCATCTACGGAGTCTTGAGGAATGATTTCTCCATCATCCTCGGACAGTTCATCGCCTACTTCATCTATCTTTGGAACCTGAATGCCAACGGGATATGGGACCGTATGAAGATCCTCACAAGAGTTCTGCTGGCAGCTCTTCCGTTTGTAGCCGCCTTGCTTCTGTTCAAGGACGCCCGAGGATATTCACAGAACTTCTTCTGCAACAGCGACATTCCGGTGTGGCTTGTGGTGTTCGGCTCAACCGGTCAATTGATGTTCACGCTGCGGTTCGTCTATCAGTTTGCCTTCTCACACCACTGGCATACATCCGTGCTTCCGAAGGGATTCTGGATCATCAGCATCGTAGGTTCCGGAATGATCATCATCTACGGAATCATAAGACTCGATCCTGTGCTGATCCTCGGGCAGATGTTCGGTTTTGTCGTTTACGTAAGGAATCTGATCCTGGGATCAGGCAAAAAAGAATCTTCAGATGAAAAATAACACGCTACAGCCAGGGAAGGGCAACATATTCACCCGCCATCCGATGATGACGGTCTTCGTCTTCACTTTCGTCTGCCTTTTTCCGGTGATGCTGACGAGGGATTTCACGCCGTCCAACGAGTTGAGGTATCTCAGCATAGCGAACGAGGCCCTTGCGGACGGGCATATATTCGCATTCTACAACCACGGGCTGGCGTATGCCGACAAACCGCCGCTCTATTTCTGGATTGTGATGCTGTGCAGACTGTTGTTCGGGCATCACAGCTGCCTTGCGTTGTCGATGTTCTCGTTGATCCCGGCGTTCGTCATCACGTGGATAATGGACAAGTGGGTGATGAAAGGCAAGTCAGCGATGGACAGAATGGCTCTGGCCGGAATGACGCTGACCTGCGTTATGTTCCTCGGGACTATGATCGTGCTGAGGATGGATATGCTGATGTGTATGTTCATCGTGCTGGCTCTCTGGACATTCTACAGGATGTACACCGGCGAAGGCTCCCGGCGCCAGGACTCGCTGACGCTACCGCTATGGATCTTCCTCGCCCTTTTCACAAAGGGACCTGTGGGGCTCCTTATGCCGCCGCTGTCAATAGCCGTGTTCCTCGCCGTGAAACGGGACTGGAAAGGATTCGGCAAGTACTTGGGTCTCAAGACTTGGGGCATCATCGCCGGGCTTGCGGCCCTTTGGATCGGCTGTGTCTGGATCGAGGGCGGATCGGAGTACATCAACAACCTTTTGGTAAAACAGACCGTCGGGCGGGCCGTCAACGCCTTCACCCACGCCAAGCCGTTCTGGTTCTATCTCGTGGCTATTATCTGGTGTCTGGCACCGTACAGCCTGCTGTTGGTCGGGACGTTTGTCGCCTCGCTGCTGCCGGTTCGGAATACATGTGTTGAAGAGACTTCCGGCCAAGCACAGTCAAAAGTCGGTATTTCTGACACATCAGATGCGTCGAATTGCCCAAAACAGGGCCGTTCCGACTTAGAGATTCTTTTCCTCTGCACGATCATCTCCACAGTCGCGATGCTGTCCTCCTTCAGTTCCAAGCTGCCGATCTACCTCGTGCCGGTCTTCCCGTTCTGCGTCTATCTGTTTCCTATCGTGCTTGACCGCATCGGGGAGAGAGGATGGATGCGATGGGGTGTAGGAATATTCTCGATCATATTCACAGTCATTGGTTTGGCCGCATTGCCGGTTCTTTTCGGGGCTGTCAAAATCCCGGCTCTCAATGACCTTTTGACTGAATATCCTTTCGCCCTCGAAGCCCCGATAATCAACGGCATAATTCTTCTGACTTTGGCGAATATTCTGGGAATATGGTTCCTGCTCAAACGGAAAGTCTGGAATATTCCCGCACTCCTTTTGGGTGCAGGTCTTTTCCTCGCGGTGTTCTCCGCTTCGGCGGTCGTCAAGGACATCAATCCGTACATCGGCTACGGCTCCATCTGCTCGAAGGTTCCCGAAGGCACCGATGTCGCCACGGTCTTCCTGCACAGGCCAGAGAACATTGATGCCTACATCGGCCGTCAGATCACCGACTACGGCAAGGAGCCGGAACGCCTTGTGGAAGCGGTCTCCGCCTCCGACAAGCCTCTGACAATCATCACACGCACGTCAAGACTGGAAACAATCCCTGAATTACAGAAACTCTTCAGCAATGGCACCGTCCTTTACTCCGGGCCTTACTGCCTGACGACTATAAGCAAGAAGTAGCCCAGTTGCTTCGGCACTTCGACAAGTTCAGCGACCTATGGTTCAGCAAGTCAGCTACGGACCTATGGTTCGGTAAGCCAGCTACCGGCCTATGATCCGGCAAGATCAACAACAGGCCAATTGTTCTGCGAATCGGCGACGGGACGATGGCTCTACAAACAGGCGACGGGACGATGGTGCCGCAAACAGGCTGTCGGCCGATTCCGGTCACTGAGCATATCGAAGTGACCAATTGAATCATGGAAGTCGGGCAATCATACAAAACAACTCAGAATCCTTGGTTTATGTGAAATGTTATTTGCCAGCCGTGACGAAGTGGTTTCTTTAGTGGTATTAACGAATAAATTTCTGTTTTTTATATTTCTTATAGGTTTCTTTTCGTTTTTTACGTTTATTGTGCATATTATTGCGGTTCAAATATTTATTTAAATTTTGAACCGTATGTATTTCAATGAAAAGAAACAGGAACTCGCTCCGTTCGTGAACCTGAGGAGCGACGTGGGCTTCAAGGCCGTCTTCGCGGACAGGAACAACAAGGACATCCTAATCGGGGTGCTGAACATGATCCTACCATCAGAGGCCAGAATCGATGACATCACCGAATATTCCGACCGCGAGCAGCGGCGGGATGTACCCTATGGGAAAAAGACAGTGCTGGATCTGGTCTGCCGTGACAAATCAGGCAGAACTTTTGTTGTGGAGATGCAGGCCGCCGAGGAGGACAACTTCTTCGAAAGGTGCGTCTATTACGCGTCGGGGCTCTACCATCTTGAACTGTCGGACGGGAAACGATACAAGGGACTACGTCCGGTCTATGTGGTGTCGTTCCTGAACTATCACCTGAAGCACGACGACGAGTCCCTCTGGGACACCGACCACTTCATCTCGTACTGGCAGTTCACAGAAAGACGCACCGGAATGGTTGCGAATCAGACAATTAGTATTATCTTTGTGGAGATGACGCTGTTCACCAAGACGCTGGAGGAGTGCGTGACGGAGTTCGACAGGCTGTTCTACATATTCAGGAACAGTGAGGGCTTCCAAAGGGTCCCCGAATGGATCGAGGAGGTCGGAGGAATTTCCAGACGGCTCGCCGAGGCGTGCGAGATCGCGGCGTTCGACAAGGATAAGAAACTTAAATACGAAATTGACAAGATGAACGAGTGGGACATTCTGGCGCAGCGGGAATTCGCCGAGCGCAAGGGCTTCGAGAAAGGATACGCCGACGGAGAGGCAAAGGGGATTGCTGACGGGACGGCTAAAGGTATGGCTGAAGGTATGGCTAAAGGAATGGCTGAGGGTTTGGCCAAAGGAAAGGCCGAGGGGATGGCCAAGGGAAAAGCTGAAGGGAAGGCTGAAGGAAAGGCTGAAGGAAAGGCCGAAGGAAAGGCCGAAGGGCTTGTTGAGGGCAGACTTGAAGTGGCCAAGGCTCTGCTTGCCAGTGGAATGCCGATTGAGCAGATCAAGCTGTACACCAAACTTTCCAAGGAGCAGATTGAGGCAATTCAGTAATGGATACTTGAGCATAAGTGGTCAGTAAGAGACATTATCATGGCTAACCTCCGAAAGCTGGGGGTGGCTATGTTGGTATATTCTGTGCCGCAATACGTCGCCGAGGACAAGCACCGTGGCTACAACACCACCCACCTCATCAAAGTGCCACAGAGCCACCACCGTTAATCATAATAGAAGTTACTAAAATGCGCTCCCGGGTTCAGTATTCCGGGAGCGCTTGAATAATATGATCAGCAAGACTGATTACTCGACAACCTCAAAAATAGGGCTCGTTCCTTCAGCATCAGACTCTGCGGCCAAACGACATGTACCTCCATTAGGGGCCTCAAGCACTTTCTTTCCAAGAGTCCAGTTAACGACACAGACCATTCTGACCTGCGTGATGTTCCTCGGAACGATGGTCGTGCTGAGGATGGATATGCTGATGTGCCTTTTCATCACGCTGGCCATAGCCACTTTCTACCGGATGTACAGCGGAGAAGGCGCGCGGAAATCCGACCCCGTGATGCTTCCCGTGTGGATTTTCTTAGCGCTGTTCACCAAAGGGCCGGTCGGTCTGCTGATGCCTCCGTTGGCGATAGCCGTGTTCCTCGCCGTGAAACGGGACTGGAAAGGATTCCGTAAGTATCTTGGACTCAAAACCTGGGGCATCATCGCCGGTCTCGCCGCGATTTGGCTCACTTGCGTGTGGTTCGAAGGCGGCGCCGAGTACATCGACAACCTTCTGTTCAAACAGACGATGGGACGCGCGGTCAACGCCTTCACGCACGCCAAACCGTTCTGGTTCTACCTTGTGTCCATCTGGTGGTGCCTCGCTCCGTACTGCCTTCTGCTGATAGGTTCGCTCGTGGTGTCGCTGATTCCGGCGCGCCATCTGCCATCGGACAAAGCCGCCGGAACCTCGGATTCCTCACATACTCCGTCCTCCAAGCGTTCCGATCTGGAGATTCTGCTCCTTTGCGCGATAGTCTCGACAATCGTGATGCTGTCGTGCTTCAGTTCCAAACTGCCGATCTACCTTGTTCCGGTCTTCCCGTTCATCGTCTATCTGCTTCCCGTCCTGCTTGGCAGAACCGGCGAGCGCCGCTGGATGCCTTGGGCCGTCGGAATCTTCAACGTCCTGTTCATCATCGTCGGCGCGGGCGCTCTGCTGATCCTTCTCGGAGCGGTCAGCGTCCCAGCGGTGAATGAACTGTTGAATGAATATTCCTTCGCCCGGGAAATCCCTGTCATCAACGGAATCATCCTCCTGACGATTGCGAACTGCATCGGGCTATGGTTTCTTGTCAAGCGGAAATGCTGGAATATTCCGTCTTTCCTGCTAGGAGCAGGTCTGCTGCTCGCTGTTTTCTCCGCATCGGCGATTATCCGGGACGTTAACCCTTACATCGGCTACGGTTCCATCTGCGCTAAAGTCCCTGAAGGCACGCAGGTCGCCACAGTCTTCCTCCACAGACCCAAGAACATCGACACCTACATCGGCCGTCAGATCACTGACTACGGCAAGGATTGCGACAAGCTGGCCGAGGACATCGGCGAAGCTTCCGCAAGTGGCTCCGAGGCAAGGCATTTGACCATTGTCACACGCAGATCAAGGCTAGAAAGCGAACCGCTCCTACAAGAGATCTTCAAGTCCAGCACCGCCGTAATTCATTCCGGACCTTACTGCCTCACGACGGTGACCATCCGATAAATCCGTAACATTTTACACTTTTTTAAGATGCAGCATTGTCGTTCACAAACAAATCGCTAATTTTGCACCTGAAAAATTTGTAACAAGTTACAGAAAAATCAGACACCATGGTGCAAAGGACTCAATATCTGCAACAACTTATCGACAGTATGGGCAATGGTCTGGTAAAAACCATCACAGGTATCAGACGCTGCGGTAAATCAGTGCTGCTCAGGGACATATTCGGGCAATGGCTTAAAGACAATGGCGTGGATGATGGCCACATCATATATCTCTCTTTTGACGATATGGAAATAGAGGAACTGCGTGAGCCAAAAGAATTCTTGAAGATGGTCCGCAGTAGAATTTCCGATAATAAGACACACTATCTTCTGCTTGATGAAGTGCAACTTATGGACAGATTCGTGGAAGTTCTCATCAGCCTGATGCACAATGAAGTATTTGATATTTTTGTGACTGGAAGCAACTCAAGATTCCTTTCCACCGACATTGTGACTGAATTCAGAGGTCGCTCACAAGAAATCCGTATGCAGCCATTGACTTTTTCAGAATATATAAGTACATTTGATGGTGATAAAGATGAAGCATGGAGCGAGTATATCGAGTTCGGCGGGCTGCCACAAATTTTGTCTTTCAAGACCAAACAACAAAAAATCACCTACCTGTCAAACCTTGTTGAAACGGTATATATCAAGGACATAGTTGAGAGGAACAAGTTAAAAAGCGGCGAGGGAATCACAGAATTGCTTCGGACATTGGCCTCATCAATGGGTTCTCCATGCAATCCTAGACGAATATCCAAAACATTCGAAAGCGTTGAAAAGAAACACGTGTCCAGCGAAACAGTGGCACGACATATTCGTTATTTCAACGAGTCATTTCTGATAACAGAGGCTTTGCGCTACGATGTAAAGGGCCGCAAATATATAGGCACAGAGACCAAGTACTACTTCACGGATATAGGATTGCGGAACAGCATTCTTGGTTTTAGACAGATAGAAGAAACGCACATAATGGAGAACGTTCTCTATAATGAATTGAAATACCGTGGTTATAATGTTGATGTCGGGATGGTTGAAATCATGGAGCGGAACGCTGATGGAAAGCAAGAGCGCAAGCGACTTGAAGTTGATTTTGTCGCCAATCAAGGAAGCAAGAGGTATTACATACAATCCGCGCTCCGAATGGAAGATGATGACAAAGTCAGGCAAGAGAAGAAATCTCTGATAAATATTCCTGATTCATTCAAGAAAATCATCGTAGTGAAAGACCGTATTACCTCATACCACGATTATGACGGAATCTTGAGGGTAGGCTTATTCGACTTTCTTCTGAATCCGGACAGCCTTGATTTGTAGCTTTTCCTCCATCCTCACACGCAGATCAAGACTAGAAAGCGAACCTCTCCTGCAAGAGATCTTCAAGTCCGGCACAGTCATCCATTCCGGTCCTTACTGCCTGACAACCGTGGAGAGGCGGTAGGAGCGTTGTCCGATTGCAGGCACTGTTTTTGTAAGTAATTGATTCACATCATAATTACAACCACATAAAACACCTGTTATCATGCAATGTTTCCTAAAATTAACTGCGGCTGTCTTCTTCGCTACAGCTTTGTCATTATGCCTTCGCGCGGAAAAGGTCGACAAATCTCCCGTAACCTCCTTTGACCTCAAACGCTACCTTGGCACATGGTACGAGATCGCCAGATTCGACCACCCGTTCGAAAGAGGGATCTCGCACGCCGCCGCTGAATATGTCCTCAGGGATGACGGCAAGATCAGTGTCACCAACACCGGATGGAAGGACAGCCGGTCAAAGACAGCCATCGGCAAGGCCAAGCAACCTGATCCGGTCAACAACCCGGCTCTGCTCCGTGTCTCCTTCTTCCTGTTCTTCTACTCTGACTACCGTGTCCTTATGATTGACGATGACTATTGCCTCGCCCTCGTCGGCAGCTCAAGCGACAAGTACCTTTGGATTCTGTCCCGATCCCCACAGATTCCTCAAAAAGCCGTTGACATGGTCCTTTCCGAAGCCTCCAGACGAGGCTACGACACTTCCCGGCTCATCTGGGTGAACCAGGAGCGAGGCATTGACAATCGTTAAAATCTGAAAGAGGCTGACTCAAAAGGTCAGCTTCTTTGTTTGCATACCAAGAAGTTCAGGAGGGTGCCATTCGGAAAGCCATAGGCACCCATGGCCTTGTGAACGGAAGAGTGCCCACGACAAAGTCGTGGGAGGGATTTAGTTGATCAGGTGTACAAGTATGTGTCAAACTTGGATGGAGCCAGGTTTAGCGTATGTAGAGCCTGAAGTTGAATCCTAGCCAGGTTGTCTACCGGCTGTTGGTTGCGGGATACCCTTATCCTAAGAAGGTTCCATCGCAATTCCCTGAATATCACAGCATGGCTCTTCGCTTGCAGTTGGCGAACACCGTAATGTCCCCTGCAAGCGGTTCAGGGGCATGGTGGCGTGCTCGCCGATTTCACCACATTTGTCCTTCCCTATCGTACTCGTTCCACATGCACGTTGTGTCCACAAATAAGTCGCTACCATCCATCTATCCACCTATCTATCCACATATCTTCTCCTACCTTCCCACCTGCTCATCTACCTTTCAACTCTCAAGTGTGAATGGCTTCTCACACCTAGAAACCTTATATGAAGAACATCAGCACTTTACGTTTCTAGGGGTGAACGGATTTGCACACCTGAAAGAGGCGGTTGGCATTTCAGGCCGTTGTGGGCAAGGTTCCGACTCCTAGGTGTGAATCTCTTCGTGCGCCTGGAAACGCTATGTAATGAGTATCAGCGTTTTGGACTTCTTGGTGTGTGCGTGACAAGCAGGGCTGAGATAAGACTGTATGTCGTTATGTGATTCTGTTTAGGTAATAATGTGCATGGACGGCGATCTCATTGGTGGTGTCATGCGTGGTGTCATGCGCGGTGTCGTGTGCTATTTGTTCCCCAAACGGGATCAAGTGCTTAAGAAACCGGATCTCCTCAGTCGTTGTGCGACCGGTCCCGAAGGTGGCGCCACCCTCCACCGCCTCCTTCGCCGTGAGGTCCTGCCGCTCCGTTCCGAGAGGCGCTTAAACCTCCCGCGCCATCCTCTTTCCGGCTGAGCTGAGATTGCGGTGGCGGCAGATCCGACAGAAGAACGATTGAGGTCAATCACAGGGTAAACTCATACAAGAGCTCCGCAAAAACATTGCTCACAAGTCAGCGCAGGCTGATGCATCGCGGCAACAGACCGACAGAACCCGAAGCCTGCTTTGGAAATATAAAGTTCAACCATGGCTCCAAGAGGTTCCATTTGAACTCAAGGAGAAAGACAAAAGTGGAATGGGGGTTGGTATCATTAGCGCATAACCTCAGGAAGTATGTCGCCTATAAAACCGAGTCAATGCATAAACAGGCTCAAAGCATGGTACTTGTCACTGAGAAGTCACCATTAGGAATCGTTGTATAGGGTCAGGTGGCTCTGACAGAGCGTGACCGGCCACAGCCTCGTGAGAGGCTCCCGAAGGAACGGAGTTCCGAAGGGTGGATGGAGCGAAGCGGAACTCTGGATGAGCCTTTCGACAACTCTGTGCCATACTATATAATGAAAGAAACCGACCCTTTTGGGTCGGCCTCCTTCATTATAGAGTTATCGCACTATTACTTGTGGATGTTGATGTTGTCGATGAAGATACGTCCCGCACCGCTTACCTTGTAGTTGTAAGATCCGGTGTAGTTGCCGCTGTCGTCCTTGACAAGCACACGGTACATCACAACGACAAGTCTCGTGTTGGCCGTGGCGCCCTTGATCTTCGCCGAAGAGTGTGTCCAGCTGTAAGTGCCGGTAGGCTGGTCAACCTTAAGCACATCGCTGTACTTGGTGCCGTTCTCGAACTGGCCGTCACCCTCGATCACAACAACGACTCCTGAATCGTCCACCTTACCGCTTCCCTGCACCATGGCGGCATGGTCAAACTCCACAGTCACGTCCGTAGCGGATGTAAGAGGAAGCTTAGGAAGTCTGATGGAAGTGTTCTTGCCTCCTGTCTTGTTGAACTTGAGGTACTTGTCCTGGAGATAGATCAGTTCAAGGGAAGGATTCATGTCCTCGTAGCCGGCATTGGCGAACGCAGGCAGAGTGAAGGCTTTCACAGCGTCGCCATAGATGTTGATCGCGCTGTCATCTTTTTTGTTTCCGATCGTGTCACCGACTTTACCTCCAGCCGCTGTGTATGTATCAATAAGTGGAGTCAACCATCCGAAATCATCGAAGAAGCAGACACCGGCGGCTGCCTGAGCCACGTCAACAGTGTAAGTGTAGTTGTACTCGGCGTTCTTGAACACAACCTGGCCTGTTCTTGCGGTGCCTGAATTGGCCTCGAAGGTCACGTCAACAGGATAGGTTCCGGCGGCAGGAATGTTCATCGCAGGAAGCTTCACCCATGACGGAGCGGTGACGGTGAAAGGAACATTGGACACAATGTTGAGCTTTCTCGTCTCACCTATTCCGGCGATGGTGTTGACTCCTGGATATGTCACCGTGATGCTAGGCTCGAACTTGGCCTGCTTTACAGTGAGGACAGACTCGATGTTGTCCTTGAAGAAGCGGATGGTTCCGGTTCTGTCAGTTCCTGTGAGGTTAGGCTCGGCCTTGAAGGTCTTGGATACAGTCTCGACGACAGCCTTTGTGGCAGGAGTGGAGACCTCTGTGATCCAAGAGCCGTTGATCTCGGTCTCGAACTCAACGTTAGACTGGATCTTTGCCGTGAACTCGGCGCCCTGGCCAAGAACCTCGACAGTGTTGCCTGTAGAGATGCTGATCAGCGGATCAAGCTCTCCGCCGGCGGCGGACTGAACGACGTGGATGTTCTTTCTGGTGTCAGCTGAAGCCAAAGTGATTACGGCGTGGCGGAGCTTGGAGCTTGTGCTTGGCTCGCAAGTGATCTTGACCGTGGTTTCCTCACCTGCCGGACCTTCTATGACATCAAGGGACAGCCAATCAGCGTCAGAGCCCTTGGTCAAAGTCCAAGGATTGTCAGACTCGATCTTCAATTCGTAAGGCTTGTCCGGAGTTCCCTCAAATGTGATGACATCATCGGAAACAATGACCTTGGCATAGACAGGATCCGAATATGGAATGTCGGAATCAGCGATCTTGATGTTGTCAAGATGCCAACGCTGCTGGTCAGGAGTTACGGATGCATACTCGGCAGGACGGATGATAAAGCGTGTCGTGTTATTGACTCCCTTGGCGGTCACAGTAGCGTGCTGCCACTCAAGATGTCCCTTCTCCTGCGTGGTCACGAACGGATCACTGATCTGCGTGCCGTTGTCGAAGAATCCCTTGCCGGTGAGTTCGACCACAATCTGAACCTTGTCAATGTTGCCGGAGCCGGTCATATGAGCCGCCCAGTCAAAATCAAGATCGACATTGATCAACTCGTCTCCCTTGAAGTCCTGCTTAGGGAGGATCATACCGTTGTTATTGTTAACAGTAGCGGTGCTTGTCTTGCCGAACTTCCAGTAATATTTCTGAGCATAGATGACCTTGCTATTCGGATTCAGATCCTCGTAGCCCTTATCGGTCAAGGCTTTAAGAAGTCCCGACAGAGCGTCGTTGCTCCTCAGGTTCGGAGCCTCTCCACCGGAATTGTTGTCACCAACTGAGTCATCAACCCTGACGCCTGAAGCGTCGATGTATGATTTCATCCAGGAGAAATCATCGTAGAAATAGGCATTGAGGCTATCGTTGATTCCGTTATCCTGCACATCGGTCACGGCAAGGGTCAACTCTCCATCGGAAAGTCCGAGGACGTAGGCCTTGACCGAGATGTTGTGCATATTCACAGACTCAATGTCAACCACACCGGCTCTTGGGTCGAGAAGTTTTATCGCAACCGGAAGAGACTGCTCAAACTTAAGCTCGTGGCCAAGAAGTCCTGCCTCGACGGTGACATAAGTGACAACGTTAGCCTTGGAAGGATCGAGATTGGAAAGCAGATCCACCGGTTCAGGACGGGTGACCTCAGCGTTGGACTTGACTGTGACACCACCGGCCTCAAGGGCGGCGTTGCCATAAAGAGTGACCTTCTCGCCGGCGAGTGAAACCTTGTCACCTATGGCGATCTCCCCCTTGTAGGAGACATAGATCGAGGCGCTCTCGTCAGTCGCCACGAACCCATCGGATGTCAGAGCTACAACTTGAGCCTCAGCCACTTTTGCGAACAAACCATCATCGAGGGTGAATATTTTCGAGATCGGCATCTCCTCCACTCCGAGGTAATTGTCACCTTTCTGGTAGATGACGGTGCGGATTGAGTAGCCGCGGTTGTTGGCGATGGTTAGGGTACCCTCGCGAGGGGCGGCCATCGCTCCGTTGGCGACGTTGTCGGTGACGCTCACGGTCACATCTACAGTGTTGGTTCCGGATGTCGGATCGACTGTGATCCAGTCGGCGTCCACATCGATGAACCACGCTTCATCAGAGGCAATGGTCAGGGACTGCGGCTCCGCTCCAATTGCCTCGAAAGTCAGGCTTGACTCCGAAAGAAGGGCGCTCGGCTTGACATATTCCTCCTCGGAGCATCCGAAAATCGGGAGGACGGCAAGAGCCGCGGCGCAGAATCTTATTATATTCTTAACTATTTTCATAATATCTTCGTTTGTTTCAATGGATTAATTCATTCCATTATCGGTGTCCCCGTCGGAGGAACTCAGGCCGTCATCCCATCCAGGATTCTGCGCAAGGTTCTTGTTAAGATCCCTGTCGCCTCTTGGAATAGGGTACAGATAGTCGCGGTTCTCATCGAACGTGCGAGTCTTGGTGCGGTACATGTCAACATAGCCCTTGTGACCCTCGCTCAGCACGATACCGTTCGAGTACGGCACATAGTTCCCGTCTATCTCGATCTCCTGGATCTGGAGGAAGACGAACTTTTCTCCGTATTTCGTTTTGTACTCTTTCTCTATCTTGCTGCCAACATTCTGAGTGTCATAAAGATAGATGTCCGGATTGCCGTCACCCGTAAGGTCGTAAGGGCCGACACCAGGGAAATATGTTCCGTAGAGAGGTTGAGGGAAGCAAAGGCCTTCCTTCCACCTTACGATGTCATCCCAACGGCTCGCCTCCAGAACGAGTTCGATCGTCCTCTCGCGACGAACCTCCAGAATCTGGGCGAGATTGGCGGGATTGAGCCTTGCGATGTTCTGATAGCCGTATTTCTCGGAAATAAGGTAAGGATCCACAGTCAGACCGGCAAGATGAAGATGTGGCATTCCAACCCTGTCACGAAGTTTGTTGATGGACTTGTCCACATCCTCCTGGGTAAGGATATTCAGCTCGGCCTTGGCCTCCGCATAGATGAGATAGGCCTCCGCGAGACGGTACACAGGCATGTCGTTGAATGACATGTCGGCGCGTTCCGCAGTCTCGTACTCCGGACTCATGACAAACTTCTCAAGCTGGTAGCCGGTCGAGGTCATTGTCAGATCCGGGCCATAGACGGTCTTTTTGGAATTTGTGCGGACGTGGCTCGGAAGCCTCATGATCATGCCAAGACGAGGATCACGATCCTTCATCTCATCCACGAACTGCATGGTCTCCCAGCCCTCCTTGTCGGTGAAGCGCGAGCCATCTTTCATGAGGAAGCTATCCACGAACTTCTTGGAGAAGCCTGGGTTGCCGCCTGTGTTCATGAGCACATAGCCTGTGGCGTTGTGGGTACACCCGATGGACTGCTCCATCTTTATGGCGAGGATGTACTCATTCTTGTCGGCGTCAACCTCCATGAAAAGGTCATGGTAGTTCGCGGCTAATGAATATTTTCCCGACTCCATCACCTTTTGGGCAGCCTCGTAGGCCAACTTAAGATAGTCATCGGCGGAGCGTCCACCCTGGAATGAAAGACCATGGTACTTTCTAAATGTCCCTTCGTAAAGGCAGAACTGAGCCTTGAGCATGCAGGCGGCCCATTTGTTCACACGATAGACACTGACATCTGAAGGGAGAGACTCGATCGCCTCATCGATGTCCTCGATCATGTGGGACATGATGAGTTCTCTTGAGTCCCTCGGATTGAAGAGAGTGGAGTCAGTCGAGCCGAGTTCCTTGTCGTACCAAGGAACGTCACCGAACCTCTTCACCTTCTCGAAATAGAACTTAGCGCGGAAGAACTTAGCGAGACCTGTGTACTGTTTTCTGACAGCCTCGTCAGAGCATTGGTCGATATGACCAAGCATCGTGTTGATCTTGCGAAGCTGCTTCCATGACCATCCACCAGACTCGGCTTTGGTAGGGACCTCGCGCGCGGTTCCGCCCAAAAGCTCGTCGGAGATGGTACCTTTCTGAAACACAATGTCAGACTGCCCGCTATAAGGAGTCTTATCCAGAAGATTGTCATAGAATGAGTTGGAGAACAGTTTCAAATCCTCTTCATTACGAAAATATGTCTCCGGAACGAGTTTATCCTTTGGATACTTCTCCAAAAATCCGTCACAGGATGTAACTCCAAGGACGATTGTCAAAATAGGTAATAAATATCTTTTCATTTTCACTGTCCTCCATCATTAGAATGTTATGTCGATGCCGAACATGATGGTCTTCTGCCACGGATAGGCGACAGCGTCCTTGGCGTCGGAGTTCGTATACAGACCGTCAGTACTCTTTTTGGTGACACGACGATACGCAGACTCCGGATCCAGATACTTGGTGTACTTCTTGATCGGAGACCAGTAGGCCAGGTTCTCGCCGGAGAAGTAGAAACGCACCTTGTCAAGGCAGATCGCCTTTGTCCACTTCTGCGGAAGGGTGTAGCCTACCGTAAGGTTCTTCAGCCTGAGATACCTAACGTTCTGGATGTACCTGCTGTTAGGCGGCGCGAGCTCTCCACCGGTCGATGAATAGACACGCGGCCTTGGGAAATAGGTGTCAGGATTCTCTTCGGACCAGACGGTCTTGATGAAGTCCCGTGGCATGAATGCCGTGTAGTAGGCGTAGGAATATGATCCCCAGAATGCTATGTTCATGCCGGAAGGATACCAGTAGTGGTTGCCCACACCCTGAAGGAATGTCGAAAAGTCGAATCCCATCCAGTCAAATCCAAGGTTGATACCGTACTGGAGGCTCGGAAGCGAGTTGCCGAGAATCTTGCGGTCGCCAGGGCTGTCGGCGGTGTTGTCGCCAAGGGTGATCTTGTTGATTCCGCCTTCTCCTTCCTGTTTGTTGTCGAGATCGACATACCTGAGGTCACCGGCAAGGAATCCGCCCTGCATACGGTTGGTGCCGACATAAGTGAGGGCGTCGCAGACGTTTGCCTGATAGTCCTTGGCTTCCTCATCGGTAGCGAACAGGCCGTCCACAACAAAGCCCCAGATGTCACCGATCCTCTGGCCAACATAGTAGTCAGTGAGTCGTTTGTCAGGATTGTTGGCATACCTTGTGATGTGGGAGTTGTAGTCGCTCACTGAAGCGCGTATGCTGTAGTTGAACGGCTTCCCGAGAAGCTCGAAGCTGTCCCTCCATCCGAGGGAGATCTCGTAACCCTTCGTCCTCAAATCCGCGGAGTTCTCTTTAGGGGCGTCAGCGCCATAGACACTTGGAAGGGCGTTGCCCTGAATGAGCATGTTCTTTGTGTCACGGATGTAGGCCTCTGCGGTAAAGTCAAGCCTTCCGTTCAGCATCGACGCGTCAAGACCAAGGTTGTACTGATAAGTGGTCTCCCAAGTGAGGGAAGATGAGTTAGGGGCGGAGATTCCGGCATACTGGGCGTTCGTGGAACCCTCACCGAATGTGAACGCCTTGAAATCATCGATGGAGATGGTCCTCATGAACATGTAGTCTTTGACATTCTGATTACCCAGCGAGCCGAAAGAAGCGCGGAGCTTGAGGTTGTTCACAAGATTCTTGGCCGGGGCGAAGAACGGCTCCTCAGAAATACGCCAACCAGCGGACACTGAAGGGAACAGTCCCCAGCGATGCCCCTTGGCGAAACGGGATGATCCATCGTAGCGTCCGGATGCCTCGACAAGGTACTTGCCTTTGTAGTCATAGTTGACACGACCAAAGAAACCGGCGAGGGCATACTCACTCTGCCCGCCTTCCAAATTGGTTATCTTGGCGCCGGTAGAAGGATCCGGGACAATCAGATTGAAGTCATTCAGGAGTTCATCGGAAATATTCTGTCCCTTGGCGGTCACGTTCTTGTAATGGTAAGTTTCGGCATTGAAACCGAACATCACCTTGACATTGTGGGCGTTGTTGAAGGAATCTTCATAAGTTCCGAAGATGTTGCCGGTGTAATAGTCATATCTTCTCGTCCTTTCCTCCAACTCATTAAGGCCCGCTCCTGTGGTGTAGGCTCCGAAGACTCCCGGACGGATGCCGTAAGGAATGTTCACCGTCCTGCCCATCCCGTTGCGGTTCACCCTTCTGTAGGTGAAGTTGGCTGTGAGGTTGAACTGCTTGACCGGACGGATCACAAGCTCCGTGGTGTTGGCGAAGTTGAACTTCTTGTCGTAGTTCTTGTGCTTGCCCATCGCGAAGACAATCTGACGACCGTTGGCGACGTTGTAGTTACCACCGATGATAAGCGGGTTGTTGTAAAGTCCTGTTCCGTCAGGGTTGAAAAGCGGGAAGGACGCAGGGGTGTGACGAAGATTCCTGAACACATCCTGAATGTCACCCACTCCGATCCATGAATAGTCGGAGCTATAGAATGACATATTGTTGGACAGACTCATGATCTTGTTCAGCTTTGCGTCGATCTTCGCGCGCATGTTGTACTTCTGGAACACATCTGGCTCGGTGGCCTTCATGATACCGGTCTGGCGGTCGTAACCACCGGAGAGGAAGTACTTGATGTTCTTGCTTCCGCCACTGACCGAGATGCTGTGCTGCTGGACAGGATGCTCATCCCTGAACATCTCGTGGTACCAGTCGGTGTTGCAGTAGTAGACCCACTGTTCCTTGCCACCGCGGATGTCCTTGATGACCCACGGGCGGTCAGGGTTCTCGGTCTTGTCATTGACACGCGCAAGCATTTCCATCATGTCGTGCTGGGTGTAGCCAGTGTAAGGAGTGCCGGCGGCCTGTGTCTTCCAGAAAAGGTCAAGAGTGTAGACCGACCAGTAGCCTCTGTCCTCGTAGTCGGTGGAGGTTGTAGGCTCCTCCCAACCGAAACGTCCGCTGTAACGGATCTTGGCCTTGCCGTCGTCGGAGTCACCTTTCTTGGTGGTCACGAGGATCACACCGTAGGCGGCGCGGGCTCCGTAGACAGCCGCCGCGGCGGCGTCCTTGATTACGGAGATGCTCTCGACATCATTCGGATTGACATCCTCAAGGTCGCCCAAGGCACCGTCGATAAGGACGATAGGGCTGGCTTCGTTGACCGAAGTGAAACCGCGGATGTTCAGTTTACCGGTGCTGCCCGGATTACCGGACTGGGTCGTGATGTTGAGACCCGGAACAGAGCCCTGAAGCATCGTCACAAGGTTGTGTGACGAACGATCCTTGAGCTCTTTGTCACCGACAACGGAGATGGCGCCGGTCAGGTTCACCTTCTTCTGTGTACCGTAACCGACGACAACCGTCTCGTCAAGCATCATATTGTCCTCCTCAAGGATGACCGTGATGGATGATTGAGCGGCAGGAACTGAAACCTTCTTTGTGGTGTAGCCAAGGGAAGACACCTCAAGGGTGACATTCCCGGCCGGGACCGTCAATGAGAAAGTACCGTTTTCGGAGGTCATGGTTCCGTTGCTCGTTCCGTCAACGAGAACCGCGACTCCGACAAGAGGTTGCTGGGCGGCGTCGAGAACTTTTCCCGAAACCTCTCTCTGATTCTGAGCGAAAGCTGCCGTAAGGCAGGCCAGCATCAGCGTCAGAGAGACAGCAAATGATTTGATAACTCTCATAAGGATTATAATTTGTTTATTAAGTTGTTAAACGCGTGGTTTAATTATTTTTTCGCGAAGTCCTCGACCTTGAACGCCTTCGGGCGCTCCATCTTCTCGGTGTAGACATTGCCGAACTCGTCCGTGACCTTGATGGTCAGATCCACGTTAGCGTCAGGAGCCGTCACCTTGAAGAAGTGATGCCACTTTTCCGTAACAAAGCTCGGACGCTCCTTGAGTCCAGAATTGTTGTACCTCTTAGCCGAAAGGGCGGCGATGTGCAGAGGGTCGAAGGTCGATGTCCTGGTCCATTTGAGTTCCTTGCCGCTCTCGTCGGTGACGGTCAGCGTCCATTTGGAGTTCCAGTTCCAGATGTTGATGAGAACCTCGTTCTTTGAGCTCTCAGGATATTCTTTGACGTATTGACCGAAGCCCTTGTCCGTAAGCTCGACATTGTCGGTCGGCATATTCGGAACATCCTTGCTGTAGGAGAAATAGACCTTGTTGAGATCGTAGCTTCTGAACTGGTAACTCTCGTCCCAGGCGGTAGCCTTGAACTTCCACTTGATGTCAGTGCCGTCGATGTCCCAGATGCTGTAGCCGGCAGGAGAGCCGTCGGTGCCGACATACACTCCGGAGGTCAGGTTTCCGGACCACCACCAGGATCCGCAGATCGAGCCGGCGTTATGCTCGTAGGTGTTCTCGGCTGTCAGAAGACTTGATTCTGAAGGATTGACATTGTATATCACGTGGGTGTGACCGGTCACGAAATGAACCTTGTAGCCTTTAAGAACGGAGAACAGTTCCTTGGTATTGCTCTCCTTATGGTCGATCTTGAACACATCTCCAGCGACCGGAGTGAAGATCTGGGCGTGGGTCGTGATGATCAGAGGAGTGGACTTGGAGACATAGGACAGATCCTTCTTCAGCCATTCGATCTGCTCGGAAGAAAGATTCTTTGTGTACTTCCTGCTGGTCGTGCCGTCGTAGGCCGAACAGTCGATGTCATCAATGACAACGTAGTGGATCTTACCGATGTTGAATGAGTAGTACGTCGGGCCGAGGTATTTCACATAGTCGGAGGCGGCCTTGAAATCGGCGTCCGGGCTGAACGCCATATAGTCATTGTCGTGGTTTCCCATCGTGTGGAAGATCTGAAGGCCTTTGATGTCGGCGTTGATCTCCTCAAGGTACTCAGGGAAACTGAACTTGTTCTTGTACCAGTAGATGTCCCAGGTCATATCCCCAAGGGTCATTCCGTACATCTTCTCCGAACTGTGAGCGGCCATATAGTCCGTCAGATCCCTTGCGAAGACCATGAACTGAGCCTTGTCGCTTGTCCTGTTGGCAAGGTGCATATCCCCGAAGAAGAACATCTTGTACTTGTCCTGGGAAGCGGCTTTCGTCAATGCGAAGTCCCTTCTCTCAACCTGGCCGGCCTTTGCCGTGAGGTAGGAATAGAACTGCGGGAGAATGCCTTGCGAAGTAACCTCGTAGCCACTTGGTACGGAGACAAAGACATAGCCCCACTTTTTCGCCGACTTAAGCTGGTATATTCCTTGGGAGTCGGTCTTTGTGACCTGCACTCCGTCAGAAACCACAACGTCAGCGACTCCGGCGCCGTCACAGACTACATAGCCCCAGACTGTCGTTCCCTTGTCAGGAGTGAAACCGGGGGCTTCCTTCTGGGTGATGGAAAGGGTCGTCTCGCCGAAGGATTTCTTCTTCTGTCCCCTGCGGATGACAACCTCATACTTTCCGCCGGTGATGTTCAGCGGCAGCCTGACAAAGAACTCGGTCTTGGAGACGCTCTCTATCTTGCAGGATAGACTGCCGAACAGGAACTCATCGGTCTGAAGAGGAGCCTTTTCCTGAAGCACACGGAACCTGATCTGTCCGCCGGCCTCGGCCTCTATCTGAGTCGGAAGAGAGAACAGGATTGAGGACACATCTCCCGCACCGTCACTGTCTTCCTTCCCGGAACCTCCGCAGTTCGTGAACATCCCCAAAGCGAGGGTCGCGAGCAGAGCGAAGGATAAGATTTTTACTAAAATGTTGTTTCTCATATATTTAGAAATTCGGTTTTGTTAAACCACGCGTTTAGCAAAAAAAACGCTAAGCGTTGGACTTGGCCAATTTTTGCTCGCTCTGGATCAGAAGGGCGCAAAGGAATACCCCGATTAGCGCGCCGACGGCGACGGAGAGCATGGCGTTGTCCCATGAGCTGCCGACAGCGATGCCGCCCACAAGGATCTTGGAGCAGACTGCGTCACCGAGGAGGTAGCCGAAGAGGCCCACGAAGCCGGCGGCGGTTCCGGCGGCGTTCTTAGGAACGAGATTCAAGGCCTGGACGCCTGTCAGAGCCACAGGGCCGTAGATGAAGAAGCCGATAAGGCACAAGGCGATGTAGATCAAGGTCTTCTGCAAAGCCGGAGCGGCGGAGATGATACCAGAGCCGACCATCCAATAAAGCAGGACGCCGAGCAGGCAGAAGAACATACAGATCACGTTCATCGGAGCGCAGCGGCCTTTGAATATCTTGGACGTGGCCCAGCCGCAGGCAAGTGTGCCGACGGCGCCGACGATGTTGTGCACGGAGAAAGCGATCTTGCTCTCGGCTGCGGTCATTATGGACTTTTCCTGAAGATAGGTCGGAGCCCAGTCACCGATGCCGTAACGGACCATATAAACGGCCACGTTGGAGATGGCGACAATCCACAGGAGCTTGTTCTTGAACACATAGTCCACGAACAGGGTCTTGAACGGAAGCTTCTCGTCAGCTGAGCCTTTGGACTTGATTCCTGACCAGTCCTTTCTCCAGTCCTGGACTGAAGGAAGACCGCAGGACTCCGGCGTGTCACGGATAGCCCACCAGCAGAAGACAGCGATAAGAAGAGCCACGACAGCCGGGAATATGAAGTCTCCCCTCCAGCTCTGCGCCACACCGAAAGCGTCGAAAAGCATCACACCGGCGATGGCAAGGAATCCAAGGGAGAAGCTACCGATGGTGTGCGATACATTCCACACGCTCATCTTGAAGCTTCGTTCGTTCTGGCTGAACCAATGCGCCATAATTCTGCCGCAAGGAGGCCAGCCGAAACCGCTCAGCCAACCTACTATCAGCATAAGTGTGAATATGATGGCGGTGTTCACCGCGGTGTTGGCCCCGAACGGGATAAGGCCTGTCAAGATCATCGTGAGGGCCGAAAGGACAAGGCCGACGCAGAGGAATTTCCTGGCGTCAGATCTGTCGGAGACGCTTCCCATAATGAATTTCGAGAAGGCGTACGCTATGGAGACAGCCGACATCGCGAGGCCGGCCTTGCCCGCGTCGATGATCCCGTCGTGGATCATATCAGGAGCGGCCAAAGACAGGTTCTTGCGTACAAGATAGTAAGCGGCATATCCGAAAAACGCACCCAGAAAGACCTTGGTGCGCATTGCCTTATAGGTTTTGTCCACCTTGTCCTCTGCGAGAGGTTTACCCGCCTTTGGCGGATCAAGAAAACGTGACATAAATATTATTATTCGTTATTATAACATTTTAATCTTGCAAATTTATCCATTTTGACCCTAAAAAGCAAAATTAAGCTTTACATTTTGGTATCGTGACATTATAAAAAAAGGGCCGGCCGGAATCCCGGTCAGCCCCTTTCCTGAAGTTTTCATCGTAAAAAGCACTATCTCTTAGCAAGCTCGGCGTCAACGAAGAACGCTCCGGCCTCGCCGGCCTTCTTGAGCCTCTCCACGATCTCAAGAGCGGAATCCTCCTCCTCGACCTGCTCACGGATGAACCAATTGAGGAACTCCCTGGTCGCCCTGTCGTTCTCAGCCTCGGCTACACCGGCAAGGTCGTCAATCAGTTTGGAAACGTGGCACTCGTGCTCGTAAACATTCTCGAACACATCCTGAAGCGATCCCCATCCGTCAGGAACGACATCAATCATTCCGACCTTGACCTCACCGCCACGCTTGATGGCATAGTCAGCGAGCTTGAGAGCGTGCTCCTTCTCCTCGTCTGCCTGTTTGAACATCCAGTTCGCGGAACCGTTCCAACCTTCCTTCTTGAGGTAGAAGGCCATCTGAAGATAAAGATTTGAAGACCAAAGCTCAGCGACAATCTGATCGTTGAAAGCCTTAACAAGTTTCTCTGAAATCATAATATTTTGAATTTTTAAAATCAACAAACGAATATGTCAAATGCGAAAAACGTGCCCAAAACGGCATATTCGCAATTTTAATTATTAAAATTTGATATAATGGACAAACTCCTTCTTGGCTGGGATGAGCGGCTCGGACCTCAATCCCACTTTCTTGAAGTTAATCTCCTTAAGATCAATGCATCTGATGCCACCATCGTACATCGAGCGGTAGTAAAAGCGGAGACCTGACATATCAGTGACACAAGTGCACTGTGTGGCACTCGGAATGTCAGCCGGCTCCTGCCCCTGCGCGAACTGCGCTCCGATCGGAATCTCCATCGATCCAAGAATATGAAAGGCAGCGAAAACGGATCCCTCAGCGTTTGGCTTCACGGGAGCGGTGCTCTGGAAGAAAGCCGCTCGGACAAAACGTGAAGGCGGCGTGAAATCCCCCGGAAGCCCAAGCATCGCGCTTCCTCCACCGAAAGAGGACAGGGACATATTCCCGAGCGTGTGAGGTTCAGTGCGTCCCGGCAGCAGATTTACGTAGTTGTTGAGATTGGTGAGCTGCCAGTCGAACGAAGGCGAGTTGGTCAGCACGCCGAGGGTGTTCTCATAGAAAACGCACTTCCCGTCAATGACCTCCAGCACGATCTGACGGCCGGACGGCTCGGCGAACCTCCAATGCACGGTCGAAGAGCGAGGGTCAAATCCGTGAATATGCACCCTCGCGATCTCGGCCTTGACCTCATCGACAGTGGCACAACGTCCGAGGATATAGGAAACCAGTTGGAAATCAGAGATATTCGTCTCATAATTAGCTTCTGAATATTCCTCATACCTTCCATAGTCCGGGAAATAGAAAAGGCCGGCGGAGAGTCCTTTCTCGTTCATTCCCTCCATCATCAGCTCGTCCTGGACCACAGCCACGCCGACGTAGCCGTATTTTGAAGTGAAGCTGCGGCCGGTTCCGCCGCCGGGGATGAAGGATTTCCAGGTGTGGCCTCTGGGCACGACAACCCAGCGGCAGTCATTGTCGGATGCGGCCCACTCGATCGTGCGGGCCACGACAGTGCTTCCGTCCTTGGCCTTCAGGGTGATGCCCGTGCAGGCATGGCAGTTCTGGAACGATGCCATCAAGGCCGCTGCGGCCAGAATGATGGCGGTAAGAATCGATAAACGTCTCATAAATTATGTGGTTAAAATCCAGAAATATGCCTGATCACGAACCGGGCATATTCCAGTAGGTTCACAAAAGGGAACGACCCGCAAATTGCGAGCCGTTCTCTCATATTCATTGAAAAAAGTCTTTCTAACAGATTGATTTTTCAATATTTATTTTCAGTGTGCCGACTATTGGGCCGCGCCTTCCAAGGCTATTCCTTCTTCAAGGTGATGCTTGGGTTCTCGGTGGCGGCCCGGTAGCATCGTCCCGTGACGACCAGAGCTGTGATCGCGAGGACAGCGACAAGGGCGGCGGCGAACACCCAGATGTAGATCGGCACCCTGTAGGCGAAGCCGGACAGATACCGGTTCACAATCCACCAGGTCAGCGGCATCGCTATGATGAAGCAGATCAGCACGATCCTCGCGAATTCGATGTTGAACATCTTCAGGATCTCCCCTATCGTGGCACCGTTCACACGCCTTACGCCGATCTCCTTGCGGCGATATTCAGTCTCGAACATCACGAGTCCGAAGACTCCCATCAGCGAGATGATGATCGCGAGCAGGGTGAAGAGAGTGATCAGGCGTGAGAAGTTGGTCTCGGTCTCGTACTGTCCCTGGAGTTTCTTGTCAAAGAGCTGGACATCAACGTCATCCGGATTAACGGTCGGATCTATCTCGGAAACCGTGGTGGCTATTTTCTTCATAATGGCCGGGATGTCGGCGTTCTTCTCGGTACGCACAAGAAGCGTTGTGAGAGGTCTCCAAGGATGCTTTCCAAAGATGTACAGAGCCAAAGGTGACACATCGTTCTTCAATGAAGTGAAATTGAAATCACGGCAGAAACCAGCCACCTCGGCGTCTCCCTCATCCATATGGCCAGGCATTTTTTCCTCCAATGTGAACCCGAACTTGTTCTTTGCCGCTTCATTGAATATGAAGACTCCGTTCTCGCTCTGCTCGTCAGCCTGGGTGAAATCACGCCCCTCGATGACTGGAATGCCCATAAACCTCAGGAAGTTCCACGCGACAGGATAGCACTGGAAGCTGACCTGTTCGCCCTTGTACAGACGGCCCCAGCCCATACGGCTCGGCTGCACAAGGTCTCCATCAGCCCAGGTAATATCCTTGATCTGAGGGTCTTCCCTCAATTTGGAGCTCAGGGCCTCAGCAGACTTCGCGACAGTACGGTTAATGTTGGCAGTGATGAGTTCCTCACGGTCAAAGCCCATATCGTGGCTGAGCATATACTTTCTCTGGAGTCCCACGAACGTGGCGCAGATGATCAGCGAAATGGAGATCAGGAACTGCAAGCCAACAAGCAAGTACCTGAACACACGCCCCTTGGCGCTTGACGCGAACGATCCCTTGAGGGCAAGCGCCGGCGAGAAGGACGTGATGTAGAAAGCAGGGTAAAGACTCGCCACGACAGCGAAGAAAAGTCCAAGAATGATTGTGAATATGCCCACGGAGATATTCGTTCCGAACGCTGTGGAGCAGGTTATGAGGTTCGCCGCCGTGGAGGTCTGGAACAGCAGCACGACAGCCGCCGCCAGAGCCAACGAGATGACTATCAAGGAGACTGCCTCCATCACGCAGTCCAGAATCAGGCTTGCCCTTGAGGCTCCGAGAACTTTCCTTGTGTTGACCGAGTGCACACGCACCGGGACAAGGGCGAAGAAGAAGTTCACGAAATTGATGAACGCGATGATGATGACCAGGAAGGCGATGGCAAGCAGGGTGTAAGTGGTTGATTTGTTGCCGCTCGCACCGTTACGGTTCGCGATTGTCTGATCGAAATAGGTCTCGGTCAGAGGAATGAGATGAACCTTTGTCCGCTTTATGGACTCAGCCTTTTCCTCATCGCTGGCGTCGGAATCCCCGCCGATCAAGTCCACCATCACCTTGCAGGCGGCAGCCTCAAGGTCGTCCTTGGACACACCTTCCTTGGCCTTGAAGTAATAAGGATAACTCCATTCGCTCCAGCTGTTGATGGATTGGTCTCCGATCGGACACATAGCCTCGAAACTGGACAGGTCCGAGTTCACCGGCATATCCTTGTAGATCGCCACGACATTCGCATCGTGATAAGTTCCGGACTGCCAGTCCCTTATCATTATATGTCCGCCGACTCCGACACCGTACTTCCTGGCTGCGGACTCGCTGAAGGCGTAGTCCCAGACTCCAACGTAATTGTCCCACGAGCCTTCCGCCAGCTCGAATCCGAAGACATCGAGCGTGCCTTTGTTCATCGAAGACAACTTGATCGAAACGCTTGGATCGGACAGAGTCGGGTTCTTGCCGTCACCGACAATGGTTTCCATCGCCTGTCCGGACAGATAGCCCGTACCTCCCGCCTCGATCTCCGAAATAGAGGTTATCATCTGCTCGAACGGCGGCCTGTTCAGCCAGACCATATACTTCCCTTCCGTGTACCAGTCCGGCAGCGACACGCAATAAATCCGCTCCGCATCCTTAACCTCTTTATTATAGGTCAGGTCGTGATGCACCTGCACCAAAATGATGTACAGCGCCGCGAACGCCACCGTCATCCCCAGAATGTTCAGCACCCCCGAAAGCGGTGTTCCCATTTTTCTTCTTCTGAATATGCTCATATAACTTATACTTTTAATATTTCCGTTTCTCTTCGGGTCTTTTACCCCAGAACACGGAAAATTGACAAACCACTTTTATGCCAAAAGATATAATTAACAGCAAATCAATATTTTGCCCAAATACATAAATTTAAGAAGTGTAAAATTTCTTTACACTCACTGTAAAAAAACTTTACACTTCTCCCCAGTCAATGAGCTTGTGGTCCCTGAGCCTTGACCTTCCCTAAGAATGGATTCAATTATTTGGTACGTCCGACAAGACGGTCGGCGAAATCCTTGAGAATGCCGAGACGTTCTCCATCGCAGATGTTTGAGACGCATCCGAGTGCCTTTTCGGTGAGTTCAACGATTGCTTTCCTGGCGTCCTCTCCGACTTCAAGGGTGTTGTAGATGTCTTTTACCCTGCCGATTTTGGAGGCTTTCTCTCCGTCAGTCTCCGCCTTCATGGACATGGCCTCCAGAAGCTCCGCCTTGACCTTTTCGTCAGCCTTCTCGAAAGCCCTGACGGTCAGCCAGCTCTTCTTCTCGTTGAGGATGTCCCCACCGATAGGTTTTCCGAAGACCTTCACGTCACCGTAGGCGTCCAGATAGTCGTCAGCCACCTGGAAGGCCAGCCCGAGGTTGTAGCCATAGTCGTAGAGGCAGTCGAGATCCTTTTCCGGAGCACCCGCTATGATGGCTCCCATCTTGGCCGCACAGGCAATGAGCACGCTCGTCTTGAGGCCGATCATATTCATATAATCTTTCATCGGGACGGTCTGCAGACGCTCGAAGTCCATATCGTACTGCTGCCCTTCGCACACCTCCGCCGAGGTTTTTGAGAATAGCTCCATTACATCGGTGACGACCGCGTGCGGTGCCTTTGCGATGCGGGCGTAGCTGTCGATGCACATCACGTCGCCGGAAAGGATAGCCGTGTCGGAGTCCCACTTTTTCCAGACCGTGTCCACCCCCCTGCGCAGCGGCGAGCGGTCCATAATGTCGTCGTGGATGAGCGTGAAGCTGTGGAATACCTCGATTCCCGCCGCCGGCTCCAGAATCTCCGGAGTCAGTTCATCCTTGTACAATGAATATGCGATCAAACATAGCGTCGGACGGATCCGTTTTCCCCCGATCGAGATCATATACCTGAGCGGATCGTAAAGCCCCGAAGGCTCCTCCGTGAACTTGATTCCCCTGAAAAGATTCTTGACAGCAGCGTCAATGGTTTCCTGATTAAGCATTGTTCGTTATTTTAGGGTTGTAAAGATAAGAATTTTATTTAGTTTATCTATTTTGTCTTTTTGTTTTTCATTGCTATCTTTGCACCCGCAAAAGGGTCCGGCCCTCTGACAAAGGGAAGGTCCTGTGTTCTTGAAACCACGTTAAAAACAAGAAGTAAAATGTCAAATTCTGTTAATCAACAGCGTGAGACGCTGTCTGTTACCTACGTTTGGATGTCAGTGACATTCTGCGTTTGTCTGGTTGTTTCCAACATCTTCATTCCACGGCTCTGGCAGGTCGGTCCGCTTCCTGTCCAACTCACCGGCGCAGTGCTTCTGTTTCCGATTTCGTACATCCTTAACGATTGCCTTACAGAGGTTTACGGCTACAAGAAAGCCCGTCTGACAATCTGGATCGGCTTCGCGATGTGCCTATTTGTGTCGATCGCATCGTTCATCGTCACGAAGCTGCCTAAGCCGATGTTCGAGGACAGTTACGCCGCCGCGGAGAGCTTCAACTCCCTGTTCGGCCTGGTTCCGAGGTCGATGATCGGCTCGCTTCTGGCGTTCATCGCCGGCTCGACGGTCAACGCCTGGATTATGTCAAAGATGAAGGTGGCGACAAAAGGCAAGGGCTTCGGCTGGAGAGCCATCATCTCCACCATCGGAGGAGAGGCTACGGATTCCCTGATCTTCTTCCCGATCGCGTTCGGCGGAATGCTACCTTTCGGAGCGGTAATCAATCTGATGTTCACGCAGGTTGTGGCGAAAACCCTTTACGAGATCATCATCCTGCCTGTAACCTCTTGGGTGGTCAGGAAGGTCAAGGCATATGAAGGAATCGACACCTACGACAACAACATATCGTATAATCCGTTTAAAGTTAATGAAATATAGTCTCGCTGCCCGCTCCTTGGATATTCTTCTGTAATATTCAAGGAGCAAGGTAGGGTGAGTCTGGGTAAATATTCATTTATGGCAGAAGGAAGAGAATTGGAGGGGTTGCAGTCCCTCGGCAAGAAGACTGAATATAAAAGTGACTACGCTCCGGAGGTTCTGGAGACATTCGTCAACAAGCATCAAGACAACGACTACTGGGTGAGGTTCAACTGCCCGGAGTTCACGAGCCTGTGTCCGATCACGGGGCAGCCGGATTTCGCGGAGATCAGGATCAGTTATATTCCTGACATCAGGATGGTTGAGAGCAAGAGCTTGAAACTGTATCTGTTCAGCTTCCGCAACCACGGTGATTTCCACGAGGACTGCGTCAACAAGATAATGAAGGACCTCATCAAGTTGATGGATCCCAAGTACATAGAGGTCACCGGCCTCTTCACTCCACGTGGTGGCATCTCCATCTACCCTTACGCCAACTACGGCCGCCCCGGCACCAAGTACGAGGCCCTCGCACAGCAGCGCTTCGCCACGCACGAATAGCTGATTTATGAAGTCGCTTCGGCAGGCTCAGCGACCGCATTACGATGGTCGCTGAGCCTGTCGAAGCGACCGATGTGTGAGCATCTTGGAAGACGACGTGGCATTTAATTCATTGGTAATAAACGCATTAGTATATTTCATAGTGCCAAAACCACAACCACGACATTGCTTTGTTGCCTGATATTCAAGAAGTTGTCTGCCACGGGATTTTTCACTATCTTTGCCGCTGAATATGAAAGGACAAGCGACAGTGGTCAAAAACGCGGGAAGCCATTTCCTGCTTTCAAGGTTGCCGGAGTGGCAGCCTTTTCCGGCGGTGCTCAAAGGCAAGGTGCGTCTGAAAGGCAGCGAGGCGACCAACCCCGTGGCCGTCGGCGACAAGGTGACTTATGAATATTCAGAAGAACCTTCCGCCACTCATCCAGCCTCGATCGTCGAGGTTTTGGACCGCAGGAACTATGTGATCCGCCGCTCCACGAACCTTTCGAGGCAGTCGCACGTGATCGCCGCCAATCTGGACCGCGCTTTCATAGTCGTGACCCTGTTCTTTCCGGAGATCAAGCTTCCGTTTTTGGACAGGCTTCTGGTGACCTGCGAGGTGTATGGCATCCCCGCCACCATAGTTCTGAACAAGGTTGACATATTCAGAAAAGAATTTCCCGAGCAGCTCGCTGATTTTCATCGCATCTATGAGAGCGCCGGCTATCCGGTCATCGAGACATCCGCACTGACAGGTGAGGGCATTAATGAGTTGAAGGCGGCGATAGGTTCACCGGAGGATGGCCATATCTGCCTTTTCTCCGGAGAGTCTGGAGTAGGGAAATCGTCCATAATCAAGGCCTTGGATCCGTCTCTCAACCCGAAGGTCGGCAACATTTCGTTAGCCCATCTTCAGGGCCGCCACACAACATCCCTGTACGAGATGTACCCGTTAAGTTCCGGAGGTTTTATCATTGACTCCCCGGGCCTTAGAGGCTTCGGCCTTGTCCATCTTGAAAAAGAGGAGATCGCCCTTTACTTCCCCGAGATGCTCAAGTTCTCCCGTGACTGCCGTTTCGCTCCCTGCACCCATACCCACGAGCCCGGCTGCGCCGTAAAACAAGCCGTTGAAGACGGCCTCATCTCAGCCGAACGCTACAACTCCTACCTCGGAATGCTCGAAGAGGACAAGAAGTTCAGGTAGAAGACGATCTTCCGACATCATAATATTCACTGAACTTGTTGCCGAATCATCTTTTTGTATTACCTTTGCAAAAAGAGTAAAAGGTCTTACTATAAGATATGGTACTGGAAAAGCAGATACTGATGTTTCTTAACATCGCGCACAACAGCGTGAAGCAGTGTATGTCGGAGGTGTTCCAGAAGGGCGGGTTCAACCTGACGCCGGAGCAGTTTCTGGTGATGGACACGCTTTGGGACGAGGGTGTGCTGACCCAACAGCAGATCGCCGACATCACGATGAGGGACAAGAACTCCATAGTCAAACTTATTGACGGACTGGAGAACAGGAAACTTGTCCGGCGTGTGAGCAACCCTAAGGACAGGAGGCAGAACCTCATCGAGGTCACCCCATATTCCCGGAAAATCAAAGACAAGGTTACGGAACTCTCGCTTGAGTCGGTCGCCACGATCGTTGGGGACATTCCTCGGGAGGATCTGGAGTCCTTCGTCAAGACGCTGGCGAGGATGGAAAAGAATATGAATCCGAAGTCTGATCTGGAGGCTTTGGCGAAGAAATATCCGACTAAAAAGAAAGGCGATGGGACGACTGTATGACCTCCTGATGAAGGACTACCGCTTGAAGGAAGGGCTTAACGCCTGCATCAACTGCGGCACCTGCACGGCCATCTGCCCGGCGGCGGAGTTCTACCGCTATGACCCGCGAAGAATCGTGGACATTGTCCAGAGCAAGGACGAGGAAGAGATCGAGAAGCTGCTGAAAAGCGACACGATCTGGTACTGCGGAGAGTGTATGAGCTGCGTGACGAGATGTCCTCGGAAGAACGCTCCGGGACTCATTATTATGGCCTTGCGGAGCCTGTCCATAGATCTGGGCTATTTCATCGAATCGGAGAAAGGCCGTCAGCAATATCTCCTGACAAAAGACTTGTGCGCCAACATCCTGGACTATGGCTACTGCGTCTATCCGCGCCGTTTCGACTACGCCGGACATCCAGAGGCCGGAAAGGTCTGGGAATGGGAGGAGAAGCACTTGGACGATGTGTTCGAGAGGCTCGGCGGCAATCTTGACGGCGAAGGGCCGGGAGCTATGCGCCGCATCCCGCAGGAGGATCTTGACCAGCTCAAGAGGATCTTCGACGAGACCGGTGCCACCGAAAGGATGGAGAAGGTTCGGGCCGCCGGCTCGAAGAAGGCCGCCGAGATGGGCCTCACCGAGGACGAGTTCATAGCGAAAATCTACACGGACAGCGATCCGAAACACTTAAACCAATAGCCCTCAATGATCTACGAAGGCAAACAGAAGATCTGGTCAGACTACCAGAAAGAGATTCCGGACGATCACTATTTCTACGTCCGCAGCTGCATCAGACAAAGTTTCTTCCCTGCGTCGGAGGCGACTTTCCTAAGGATGACAAGACAGGAACTGGGTAAGGACATATTCGAGACAGAGCATCACACGACTTGCGGCGGCATCGCCTACCACTCGGACACGATCCCTCAGGAGACTGTGATGACGATCATCGCGCGCCAGTTCGCCCTGATGTCAAAGAACGGCTATGAGAACTACGTCTGCTCATGCATAACCTCATTCGGTCTCTACTGCGAGACGATGGAGACGTGGCGCGAGTTCCCTGAACTGGAGGCAAAGGTGCGGGAGAACCTCTGGAAAACCTGCCACCTGGAGTTCGCCAAACCGAAATTCCTCGTTCATGCCAGCGACCTCATCTACAAGTACCGCAACCTCATCGCGGCCCAGGCGAAACACAAGCTCGTGAATATTCACACCGGCCGCCCGCTCCGGGTGGTGGAGCACATCGGCTGCCACTATTCGAAGATGTTCCCTTCAAAGGGAGTCGGGGGCGCTGAATATCCTTATGTCCTCGTCGGTATGATCGAGGCGTGGGGCGGCGAGATCGTGGACTACCCGGAGAGGCGACACTGCTGCGGCTTCGGATTCCGGCAATATCTCGTCAAAGGCAACCGTGGATATTCCTTGTCCAACACCCACAAGAAGTTCGAGAGTATGGAGCCATTCCACCCGGATATGATCATCACCAACTGCCCAGGATGCCCGTATTTCCTTGATAGATGGCAATATGTGATCGCCGAGTCAACCGGCAAGACCTACGGGGAGGAGGGTCACGGAATCCCGGTCTTCACCTACGAGGAGGTGGCCGGACTGGTCCTTGGCTACGACCCTTGGGACCTCGGGCTTCAGACCCACCAAGTCAGCGTCGAGCCGCTTCTGGACAAGATGGGCATTGAATATGACCCTTCCCGCAAGTTCCTCGGCAAGAACGGCAAGGACATCGGCCGCCCTGGCTGCTGCACTTGCCTGAAATAATTTTATGAATATTCCAAAGCATACCGTTTGAGCCACTTTGTGGCGAAGGTAAGTCCTTGGGGAGGGATGGGTAACGTGAATTGATAGATGAAGTTATGAAAAATAATATACTTATTATAGGTGGCGGCCCTGCGGGCCTTGAGGCGGCTTCCGGACTCCAGAGGCTCGGCTATAATGTCATCCTTATTGAACGGACTTCGATGCTGGGCGGACATCTAGCCTCGTGGGACAGGTTGTTTCCGGACGGTGCCTCGGCATCGGCCGCCCTTGACGGACTACTCGGGAAGATGGACGGTGTCAAGTGCTTCACTGACACCGAGGTACAGTCTATCAACAGGTTGGACAAGTCATATAACGTGATTCTCTCCAACGGCATCACAGTACTGGCTGACGCCGTGCTGGTGGCCAGCGGCTTCGACCTGTTCAAAGCTGAAAAGAAAGAGGAATATGGTTACGGGATCTATGACCACGTGATCACCAACGCTGATCTGGAGGCGTGGTTCGCATCAGGCTCTGATGTGCGGATCGACAATCCTAAGAAGATCGGTTTCGTGCACTGTGTCGGTTCCCGTGACGAGAAGTCAGGCTGCCGCTCCTGCTCGAAAGTCTGCTGCGCCACGGCCGTGAAGCAGGCCTGCGAGATGAAACAGGCTTTCCCTGACGCTCAGATCTACTGCTTCTATATGGATCTGCGAATGTTCGGCCGCCATTACGAGGATCTTTACCTTAGCGCGCAGAAGGAATATGGTGTGCGGTTCATCCGTGGACGTGTCGCCGAAGTGTCTGAGAATGTGGACGGAAGCCTTATGGTGAAGGCCGAGGACACCGTGGCCGGCAAGCCGTTGAAAGTAACCCTTGACCTTCTCGTGCTGATGGCTGGAATGAGGCCTTCGGCTTCCGGAAAGAGGGTCGGGGAGTTGCTTGAGATGCCTGTGGAGGAGGACGGATTCTTCGCTGTCCGTGACGGAATCCTGTCCGGACAAAAAAGCCAGCTTCCTGGACTGTTCCTTGCCGGGGCCGCGACCGGCCCGAAGACGTTGCCGGAGACTCTGGCCGATGCCAGAGGGGCGGTCGTCGAGATTGATAGGTACCTGTCCGACATATTCCCGAATGTTAAGAATTACAAGACTTTGGTTCGCGAGAGATGGTAGATTTCGGTTTCGGTCTGGTCCCAAGTTCCAGAATAAATCTTGACCTGTTCGACAGGGAAAAGTTCGAGGAGTTAGCCGCGATCGAGCCGGACGTGCGCAAGTGTATGGCCTGCGGGAGTTGCACCGCCGTCTGCACCGCCGGTCAGTTCATTCAGACAAGCCTCCGCGCCGCCATCGAGGAACTCCACAATGGCCATCCGGACAAGGCTCTCGGCCTTCTGAAGTCCTGCCAGCTTTGCGGAAAGTGTTCGATGGTCTGTCCACGTGGCATCAACACACGACATCTCATCCTGTCAATAGCTAAGGTGTATGGCAATAAATAGTTATTAATTCTCAATTTTAGTTATTTATAGTTCCTGCCCTTACGTGCGGACGGAGAACAGTAGAACTTGTTCGGAATGCTGTGACAATGGCGGGGAAAGGGCTATCTCTTAGGTAACAAAATTTTCAGTACGAAATGAACCCTCTATTATATTCATTGCCCCTTCAGGCGGCTCCCGAGGTCATCGACAGGATTCCGTCGGGCTACAGCAACTTCGTGATTCCGTTCGTGGTCGGCATCAGCTTTATGCTTATCTGGCTGACTGTCGGACTGATAAGGCTTCTGGCCAAGATTCCTGCAGACGACCGCAGACGTTTCTGGAAATCATTGATCACGCCGAAGATCGCGCTGAAAAACATCAAGGACCTGTTTTGCGACTGCCTTTTCCACACGAAGATCTGGAAACGCAAGCCGTTGCTCGGCTACATGCACTCCTCCATCGCCTTTGGATGGTTCATGCTGATTGTGCTTGGACACATTGAAGTGGCATTGTTCGTGCCGAAGCATCTTGCCTGGACGGACGGAGGGCTTTTCTACCCGATTTTCTATCGCTTCTTTGTCTGGATCAATCCCGGTCACGTGACGCTCCGGGGCTGGTTCTTCTTTTTCCTGATGGACTTTTTCCTGCTCTACGTTCTCACCGGAGTCGGAATGGCCATATTCAAAAGGTTCAGATCCATCGTGTTGGGAATGCGCCACACCACGAAGCCGTCGCTGGCCGACCGTGTGGCTCTCTACAGCCTTTGGATGATTTTTCCGCTGAGGCTTCTGGCCGAGAGCTTCACCGCCGACTTGAGCGGTGGAAGTTTCCTGACGGTGCCTGTCAACCATCTGTGGCATTGGATATTCGGTGACAAACTATTCTTCATGCCGGTGTGGTGGGCATATTCAATATGCTTGGGGCTGTTTTTCGCCGCGATGCCGTTCAGCCGGTATATGCATATTCTGACGGAGGTTCTGTGGATTTTGCTGCGCAACGCCGGGATTCAGCCACGGCATCCTCGCAAAGGTGTAGCGGAGGCGGAGATCTATGCATGCTCCAGCTGCGGCTTGTGTCTGGACGCTTGTCCGATGAACGTGCAGAAGAAGAATCTGAAATATTCATCGGTCTATTTCATTCGCTTTTTGCGCCGGCATAACGAGAAGAAGATCAATGCGATAGCTGACAAGTGCCTGATGTGCGACAAGTGCCACGCGCTTTGTCCGGTGGGGGTTGACGCTCCGGCGCTCCGCCGCGCGCAAAGGGCTACGGTGAACAATTCGCTGCCGTATGACTATTCGTACCTTATGGAAGGTTCGCTTGGCTCGAATAGTTCATCTGTTTCTACTTGTGTGGCTGCCAATGCTTGCTCAATTACTGCCGGCTCAGTCGCTTCGACAAGAACAGCGACCGCTCATGCCTCGCTCACTGATCCATCCCCTTCGCTCACTGAACCTGTCGAAGTGACCACAAATATTCAAAAAACATCCGAAGACTGGAAAGTGATGTATTTCGCCGGCTGCATGACCCATCTCACCCCAAGGATCATCAAATCCGTGGAAAAAGTCTTCAAGTCCGCCGGAGTGAACTACACTTTCGCCGACCGGGACGGAGGAATATGCTGCGGCCGTCCTCTGATGCTGGCAGGCAAGACCGACGCCGCCTACGAGACCATCTCCGCCAACCGCAGGATGATCCTCGGCTCCGGCTGCCGCACCCTTGTCCTCTCCTGCCCGATCTGCTACAAGATTTTTAAGGATGAATATGCTCTCGATGGCGTTGAGGTGCTCCATTACACCCAGTTCATCAAACGTCTTGTCGATGAAGGGAAACTTAAACTGACCGCCGGGGACGAGCGCATAGTCTATCACGATCCGTGTGAGCTGGGCCGTGGCTGTGGAGTCTATAAAGAGCCTCGTGAGGTTCTGGCCCAAGCCGGCACGCTGGTGAAAGCCACCAAGGAAGGCGACGAGAGCATCTGCTGCGGAGGCAGTCTGGGCAGTCTCACTCTCGATACACGTGACCGTGCCAAGATCACCGAGTCCTCGGTAGCTAACCTCCTGGCCAACAATCCTCAGACCATAGTCACGGCTTGCCCTCTCTGCCTCAAGACCTTCTCCGAGTCCGTTCCCGAGACTGTCAAGGTACAGGACTTCGCCGAAACCGTTTCCCGACACCTGTAGCCCACTTCTTACATTTCCTTTGGCATAATAGCGCCCTCTGGAGTACAAATGCGAACAAGGTGAACTGAAAGCCGCTTGAACCTCCCTTTTAAACCTTAATGGCCGGAAGCGGGAGTCGGGCAAAATTCCATAAAGCGCTGATTATAAAGCAGTGGGCTGTTATCCTTTGGCTTTCAATTAGTTATAAAACGGTGATCTCCTATTCTGACTGGCAATGTTTTATAAAGTGTTAATGCTGAAAACTTTATAAAACACGTGTATGAATGAATATGACAGCATTGGCGATTTGGCACACCGCGAAGATGCCATAGGCCACAGAGAGCCCGCTGAATCCCCAGATATAGAACTCCACAATAATCCACAGCATCAAAATGCCCCCGCACATCAGACCACTCAGGGCGTCATACTTACTCTTGCTATGGATAAGATAGATGGAAATCATGTTGGTGATTCCGTTGACGATCAGCAGTGCGAACGCGGAGCTGACGAAGTTGCCGAACATGAACGAGAGGAAAGGGAACGCTTCCCTCAGCATAGGGAGCAACGGATCCATCTGGAAAGTCACCCCGCTCGGATCGTATATCATCATCCCGAAACCCATGACCGCACCAAAGGCGATAAAATATCCCCAAAACAATTGGATGCCACGTACAATTTTCAATTTCATGATATTCAGTCTAAGAAGCTGTTTAGAATTGTTTGAAATGTTCTTTGAGGTGAAAAATCTTCATTTTCTTCCCGTGATAATTCTCAAACAAGGAATGTAGCATATTCCAAGAAGAGCGGCGACACCGGTTGATGACATCTCAAGCCATGAAAAATTCTCTACCAGCATCGTTATTCCCCAGATCGTTCTCCCGAAGAAGACAACCAACATAGTGATGACCGCGATCTTCTGGAGTGGCATCCGATGGACGAGTCCAAGAACCGACAGCCCGTAGCTTCCGGCGATAAAAAACGCAATGGCGATGCAGACCGTGATCAAATACGGCAGCCCGGCTCCATGTGCGGCAATCTCACCCATCATCCCGTTTATCCCATAGATGTTGAACACCGCCTCAAGGCAAAACAGGCAGGCCAGATGCCCCACGCCGATCACAAAATTCAGAATCACTCCCAGTAAAACCAATTTTCTCATACAAAAGATTTTTTATGAATATTACAATGCCGCCTTATATGGATATTCTCATATCCACTACCAACCTATCCTTGGAAAGCGATTGCAAATATACACGGAAACCACATTCGTCTCCCCTATCCCGTATGGACAAAGAGCACCCTTTAACCTCTTGATTCTGAATATTTACGATATTGAAGAGATGGACAAATCACCTAAAGCCAAATATCTATTTAAGGAAACCGAGAAGGTAATCCTCCATTAGTTTGTAGCCCTCCAGATTAGGATGAACAGTATCCTTTGAATATGCCGGAAGGATCTTGCCGTCCTTGCCAGCCAAAAGGGTGAAGTAATCAACATATCTTAAATGCTGCTCGTTGGCGTAAGCTTTTAGTAAATCATTGAACTGAAGCACTTTGTCATAGCAATCAGTCACTGTCGGCCTCCAGCGGATGTTATATGACGGCAGCAGCGAGCACAAAATCGGCTTGATCTTGTTGGCACGGGCGATCTCACACATCGACTTGATGCTCCCGACAGCAGCCTCAACATCAACGGCATGACCGTCATTCAGTGCTATGTCATTGATTCCGCACAGGATAACGACATATTTCGGATGAAGGTTCACTACATCCTGCCTCATTCTCACCAGAATCTGTGAAGTTGTCTGGCCGCTGATTCCGCGGCCGATGAGATTGTTTTCGGCAAAGAAATCCGGATCCTGGCGAACCCATCCCTCTGTGATCGAATCGCCGAACAAAACAGCTTTCGGCTTGACCGTGACGTTCGAGTTGGCATCGGAGTATTTTCCGAATCCAGCCCAGTCTTTATTCTGGGCATAAAGAGGCATGGAAGCCAAAATGATGGTGATTGAAAGGATGAGGTGCTTGGTTGACATATTCATTGATTTTAGATAAAGTAAAAAAACGCATTGTGTCAGCGTACGGTGACCACTGTGACTCCCGGAGTGCCGACTGTGTAGGTGCAGCGCAAGGCATAGACCTCGTCCAGTTCCTTGCGGATGGCGTTGGTAAGGACATAGTCTCCGACGCCCGTGATGAAACGGACCCTCATCCCACGGTGAGGCAGACATTTCTTGATCTCGGTCTTGAAGGCATCCATCTGGAACTGAAGGGCTTGTCCCGGCTGCACGGAACGGCTGCCAGCCAACGCCTCAAGATGAAGGTCAACAGTGATCTCACCATAATCTGTGTAGCGGGACTTAGGCTGCTCATCGGAAGCGGCGGGCCTGCGCCTTGCGAATATCGAGTTGCGCAGCCTTTCCTCCTCCTTCTCGTCCGTCACGGCGAAATCCCATTTGCCAAGGCTGACAACCATTCCATCGTCCAGTCTCACATAGTACGTCTTCTTGTCAATTCTCTGGATCTTACCGTGCTCATCGGACTCCATCAGCACCACCATGTCCCCGACCTTCGGGTCAGAATTGACCTTGACCGGCTCAGCGGGCTTCTCACTATGCTTTGCCTTGACAGCAGGCCTGACCGGCTCATCCTTAGGGATCAGCCCTTTCAGATCCTTCAAACTATGCAATGTCTTCGCCATAACACTCTAAATCTTCTCCATCTTGTAACGCAAGGCCTTGAGTTCCAATGCCGCGCCGACACGGTACATAGCGGAAAGCGTGTGTCGGAAGACATTGAACGCCTCAACGCTCTGCGGCTCGACTCCCTGCCTCATCATAAATGAATATGCCTCCCCGGCCAAAAAGGCGAGGTTCTTCGCTATCCCGGCGGCTTCCTTCGAATTCAAAGGATGTTTAAGAATATCCCTGGTCACGTGCTCGTCCAGGTCATCGAATCCTCTGGAGCCGACCAGTGATGAATATCCTTGGTCTTTGTACCGGATCCAATCCTTGTCCCACCAGCAGGCGACGGCCATTCCGATGTAGGCGGTCCAGGCCAGCACCACCTCGGGATAACCGTTGAACTCCCTGACAGCGTCACCGGAATATTCCAAGGCTATCGGTTCCCATCTGGCCGTGATGTCAGGAGTGCTCAGAAGCATTCCGTCCAGCAGTCCTCTGGCCGTACTCAGTTCCACAAGCCTATCGACCAGGTCACTCTCGTATTTCTCGAATATGTCCATATCTTTTTGTTTAATCCTCCCTCCCTGGATAACGAAAAAGGCTTCAGACAATGTCCGAAGCCTTTTCGTGCTCTGCTAGGGACTCGAACCCTAGACCCACTGATTAAGAGTCAGTTGCTCTACCAACTGAGCTAGCAAAGCATTATGTTTTGAGCGGCCTAAGCCTTTTGCTCTGGAAAGAAGCGCTGCTCCTTTTGTGATCCGTTCGGGGCTCGAACCCGAGACCCCAACATTAAAAGTGTTGTGCTCTACCAACTGAGCTAACGAATCTTTCCAACCTTTTCAAGAAGTGGTCTTCCTGATTGGGATTGCAAAGGTAGGGCATTCGGATGAATTATCCAAATATTTTTGCGAAAATTTTACAAAAAAGTCAGTTCCTTCAAAAACACCGAATCCGCCAACCGAGCCCATTGAGGAAAGGATTTGTCCGCTACAAACTCATTATCAGCGAAGTGCAGCAACAAGTCCAGATCAAAGCTGTCCGAGGTCACTGCCGGACGCGGAACCGACCCGTTCTCCTTAACTCCATCAACGGCTCCGCAATCCATCCTATACCCTTCAGTGGCATCGTACGCGTTGCACTTCTGTTCAACGTGCGACGGCACCATCAGCAAAGGCTTTCCTAAATACATAGCCTCACAGACAGACTCGAAACCGGCCGTGGAGGCATACGCGTGGCAACCTGCCATCTGACGCAGAAACTCCTCGTCATTCAGATAATAAAAAGACAACGTCTCGTCAACGACCTTCACGGGAGCCTCGTCCGCCCTGTCCCAGAAAAAGCGTAGCGGAACATCCGGATGGGCGGAATGCCACTCCAGAACATCCTGCGAGAATCCGGCGTTCAGCATATATCCGTGAATATACCCGCCGTCACGCACAGCCGGGTCATCCGTGCCGTCAGCCCTGCGGAGACTGAGCACTTCCGGGCGCAGGAGCGGCGGGACAACCTTGATCTTACGCTTAGGGTCATCACGCATCGGCCTGAAACTGAGCGCAAGAACCTTAGCCGCGCCCCACGCCACCATATTCGTGAAAAAGTTCAGCGCATAGTGGCCTGAATATCCGGAAGAAGGGAATTTGAAGTCTTTGTGCAGGAAAAGGAATTGGTGCCCGAGACATATCATCGGTGACTTCAGGCGGCTGAAGCGATAGCCGAGAGTCCCGAGAATGTCATAGAAATTGACCACCACATCCGGTCTCAAATCCTTCAGCCGACGGGATATGAACCGGATGGACGGCACAAATCCTGCGATGTGCAAGACATTGTACAAGCCTGTCTTCAAGGAACTTGCCTTGCGGTTCGAGGCCGACGGCACGAAATTGAAGCTTTCGAACATCTCGACCGGAGCCTGGATTGTCCGCGCGAAGAAAGCCGGCAGTCTGCGGGCCGGGCTCTTGCCCACCAGCACTGCGGCGACCTCATGCCCGTTCTCACGCAGAAGCCTTTCCATAGAGATGGCCTGGGTCAGGTGCCCCCTACCCTCTCCCTGAACGATAAAGACGTACCTCATATACTTATAGTAACCTTACCTCTTACTTGAGTACTCCTTGACCCTTTGTTCATCGGCGAGCGGGCAGACGAGCACATTGCCGCCTTTGACAGCCACGATGTAGCCCTCCAACCCTTTGACAATCACCGTTCCTGCATCCTCAGCGTGAACGATGCAGCCATCGCAGTCAAAGAGTCGCACATCCTTACCTACAGCCTTGTTCCCATTACTAGTGGAATCAGCGATGCAACCATCCGGCACAGGATCATCATCAGGCGAAGGAATATGCTCCTTCACGGAACTGTAACTGCCAAGGTCAGACCATCCCAGATCTCCCTCAACGACATAAATCTCATCGGACTTCTCCATCACGGCGTAGTCAATGGAGATCTTCTCACAGGTCGGAAACAATTCCTTGACGGTCTCATCCTCCGTACAAGTCCCGAACGACGCGGCTATCCGGTCCATGACTTCAGCGATCCGCGGAGCGTGGGCACGCATCTGGGCGACAATGGTTCCGGCACTCCAGACGAATATCCCGGCGTTCCAAAAGTATGTGCCTGCGGCAAGATATTCCTTGGCGGTGACAAGGTCAGGCTTTTCCTTGAACTCCCGCACCTTGACGACCTCCTCAGGACGTTTCTCTTCCGCGAATATGTACCCGTAGCCTGTCTCCGGACGTGTCGGTTCGATGCCGATGGTCACAATCCGATTGCCTTCGGCGGTGAAATTCAACGCCTTGCGGATTATATTCGAAAATTTTTGTTCATTTAATATCAGAGCGTCAGCCGGTGTGACGACGATGTTCGCGTCCGGGCTGACGGAAGAGATCTTCCAACAGGCATACGCTATACACGGAGCGGTGTTGCGTGGCTCAGGCTCCGCAAGAATATGCCCGGCCGGGATCTCCGGAAGCTGCTCCTTCACTATTCCCACATAATCCGCTGACGTGACGACCCAGAAATTCTTCAGGTCACAGACAGGCCGGAACCTGTCAACTGTCAACTGAATCATCGTCTTGCCTATTCCAAGCAGATCAATGAACTGCTTTGGCATCCCGGGAGTGCTGACCGGCCAAAGTCTGCTGCCGATGCCTCCAGCCATAATCACAACATGCGTTTCCATAACAATCAACTGTTTTTATAGTCCGTCCTGATTATGATTTCTAATCAAAAACGTTTTCTTATCATTTGTAAATTTAGGAAAAAACACCGACATCCAATGATTATTTTGTAATTTAGCGAGACAAAACGCGAACTTTTAATTATTGATATTATGAGAAAGTACATCGCCGAGTGCATCGGAACAATGGTTCTGACACTTCTTGGCTGCGGAACGGCCAGGTCATCGGAGCCGTCATCGCCGGCGGACAGGCCCTCAAGGATCTCTGGGTATTCATCGTAGCCCCTCTCTGCGGCGGAGCCCTCAGCGCCGTCGTATGGTCAGCCCTCGCGCCAGCCGCTGACGAGCAGTAGTTTTTCAACGTGTCATCTAAAACCATAGTCGTACGCACAGAATGGAAAAGTCGGACTTTTTCCTTAGGAAAAATCCCTCAACATGACAAGATTTACATGGAATATGCTTGTAAATCTTCAAAAAAGGGTTAACTTTGCAGACTGTTTACAAGAAGTAAAACAACTTTTAAAGCAATAAAGAAATGAAAAAAGGACTTCATCCCGAAACCTACCGCCTTGTAGCTTTCAAGGATATGTCGAACGACACCGTGTTCGTAACCCGTTCATGCGCGGAGACAAAAGAGACTCTCGTTGTTGACGGAGTTGAGTATCCGGTTGTAAAGGTCGAGATCTCCAACACCTCTCACCCATTCTACACTGGTAAAGTCAAGCTCGTTGACACCGCCGGACGCGTCGACAAATTCTACCAGAGATACAAGAACCGTCAGAAGTAATTTCTGCCACGGAAACGATAGACAAAGGCTGCGGAGAGTTCCGTGGCCTTTTCTTATATATAGTCTCAGACTCGCCGGCGTTTTGCCGGAATATTCCCCGAATCCACCATATTTACGGAAATATTCATAATTTTCGTAATTTTCCACAGAAAATTTTGGAAGTTAAAGATTTTTGTCTACCTTTGCATTCCCAAAACCAAAGAACGCTGGGTTCGTATAACGGTTAGTACTCAAGATTCTCAATCTTGCAATAGGAGTTCGATTCTCCTACCCAGTACAAGGGTGCCGGAAACGGTGCCTAATGATTAAAAAGGAATCGCTCGAAGGAACGGTTCCTTTTTTCATCATCACCGAGCCTGAATTGTGCTTGCCGCCCCATAAATTCGTTTGCCGAATCGTTGATATTCATTAAATTTGTGTCGTTAAACCAACAACAGATGAAGATGAAAAAGATAACTCTTCTTGCGGTGGCCCTTTTCGGAGCCGCCTCCATGTCAGCCGCTCCCAAGGCGACAGAGACGGCCATAAAGGCCTCTGATTCAAGAATCACTTACATCGGCAGGACCGAAGTGAAGGACGGGAATGTGTCGTTTGACTGGACTGGGGTGTACGCCAAAGTGCGGTTTCAGGGCAATTCATTGAGTTTCAAAGTTTCTGACACAAAAAAGAACTACTACAACGTGTGGCTCGACGGCTCCATGGCGACAACTCCGGACAAGGTGATCGCGGTGCATGGATCAGACACGACCATCGTGATATTCACTCAGGAAGAACTCAAAGCCCGCTTCGGCAAGGATCGTAAGGCCGCCAAGGCACCTCATCAGGTGATCCTTCAGAAGCGCACCGAAGGCGAACAAGGCACCACGACCATCAGCGAGTTCATCACTGACGGAGAGTTCCTTCAGGCCGACGCTCCCAAGGAAAGGATCATTGAATATATCGGCGACTCCTACACTTGCGGCTACGGTACGGAAAGCTCGAACAAAGAGCGCTTCAAGCCTGAGACCGAGAACCAGAACCTCACCTACGCATGTGCGATGGCAAGATACTTTGACGCGGATCAGATTGTCGTGGCGCACTCCGGTATGGGAATATCCCGCAACTACAACGGCAATGTCAAAGGCTATTTCATGCCGGACAGATACCTCCAGACCTACGACTTGGTAAAGGATGTGAAGTGGGACGCCAAATCCTTTCCGCTAAAGCCGGGAATAACAGTCATATACCTTGGCACCAATGATTTCTCGACAGGAATGCAGCCTGCTGAAAGGCTGTTCGTCAAGAACTACATCACGCTGCTGAAAGAGATCAAGGACAACTATGGCGAGGACTACCCTATCCTCTGCGTCGCCCCGAAAAACGATCTTCTGATGTTCGACTACATCCGCAAGGCTCTCGACAGCTGCGGATTCAAGAATGTCCACATAATGGCTCTTACCAAATCCGTCCATAACAATGACTCCGACATGGGTGCCGACGGGCATCCGAACTATGCGGGTCATCTCAAAAAGGCTCACGCGATGATCCCTTACGTCTCCACCATCACCGGATGGGAACTGACCGGAAACGAGGTAAAATAATAGGTTATGACGACAAAAGGCAAAATATTCACTTGGGCAGGAATCATTCTCGCCCTTGCCCTGGCGGGATTCATCTATTTCAGGTTCTATTTCGTCTTCGGAGACGGTGTGAAGGCAGGTGAGCTCAACCAGTTCATCTACAAGGGCTATGTCTGGAAAACCTACGAAGGCAAATTGATCCAGGCCGGGTTCCGCGGCTCGAACAGGAACACCGGCGGAGCCGCGGTCGAATCCTATATATTCGATTTCTCCGTCGAGGACGAGGAAGTGGCCAACGAGCTTATGAGGTACAGCGGCAAATCCGTTGAACTTCATTACAAGGAATATCTCGGAACCCTTCCATGGCGCGGAATGCAGAAATACGTTGTGGACAGGATAATCTCAACCTCAACACCAGCAAACGAATAATGAGAAGAGCACTTACAATCATCGCGTTGGCGACACCTCTCGCACTCAACGCCCAGACCGGAGTCGTCACCACACATCCGGCGAACCCTGACGGGAAACAAATCACCATGGAGGAGGCCGTGCTCGGCAGAAATGTCCGTCCGGCGAGCGTCGCCGCGTCATGGAAAGACAGTGACACCTTCATAACCTACAAGGACGGCAAGTGGATGCAGGAGAATCTATCGACAGGAAAGGTCTCCGAATATTCCGCCACACGGCTGCCTGAAGGATTTCCGAAGGATGCCGGGAACGTCACGCGCAGCAGTGTCGGAACATACGCCTACACAGTGGGCAAGAGCCTGTACATCTTCGACAAGACTCCTGTCTGCATCGCTGAGAGCGAGAGTCCAGACATCACCTATGGCCAGTTTGTCAGCCGCAACGAGTTCGGGATAGAAAACGGAATCTTCTGGTCACCTGACGGTTCCAGACTGGCTTTCTACAGGAAGGATGACTCCCTGGTCTCAGACTTTCCTCTTCTGGACATCACTACACGCACCGGCACGCTCAATAACATCAAATACCCGATGAACGGGATGGACAGCGAGAATGTCAGGCTCGGAATCTACGATGTGGAAAGCGGCAGGACAGTGTGGTGTGATGTCAATGAATATGGCCGCGACCAGTACCTTACGAACATCAGTTGGTCACCAGACAGCAAGAATGTACTCATCCAGGTTCTTGACCGTACGCAGAAACATCTGAAACTGAACATGTACAGGGCTTCTGACGGGACGTTCGCGCGCACGATCCTCACCGAAGATGATTCTCGCTATGTCGAGCCGCTGGATCCAGTACGGTTCTTCAAGGGAACATATTCATTCATCTACAGGACAAACAACAGGAACGGGTACCACAACCTTTACTTGTGCGACACACTGGGAACAGTCAGGAGGTTGACCGTGACGGACGCTGACGTGGAGCACCTTGCCAACGACGGGCGGTTCGTTTACTATACTTCAGCGGAGATCTCGCCGGTCGAAAACCACCTGTTCAAGATCGAGGTCAAGATGTCCCGGTCAAGAATCCCTGAGGACATCGTAACGAAAGCCAAATTCGGCAAACCAATCAGATTGACGACCGAGGAAGGCTGGCACACAATCAGCCTCAACGAAGACTGCTCCAAGTACATCGACAACTACAGCAGCTTCAATGTGCCGCGCGTCACAAACATAATGACCAGCAACGGAAAGCTGATCCGCAATCTCATCACAGCTGAGGATCCTCTCAAAGCATACAAGACCGGAGAAGTGCTTTTCGGCACGGTCAAGAGCGCGGACGGCAAGTACGACAACTGGTACAGACTCTTTCTGCCGACAGATTTCGACCCGGCAAAGAAATACCCTGTTGTCCTCTACGTCTATGGAGGCCCTCACTCACAAATGGTCCAGAACACATGGCTCGGCCAGGTACGGATGTGGGAGATGCTCATGGCACAGAAAGGCTATATCGTCTATGTCCAGGATAACCGGGGCACCCAGAACCGTGGCGCTGAATATGAGAAAGCCATCCACCGCCATTGCGGACAGAACGAGATGGCCGATCAGATGGTGGGCATAAACATGCTGAAGTCCCTTCCGTTCGTCGATTCTGACAGAATCGGAGTCCATGGCTGGAGTTATGGCGGTTTCATGACCATCTCCCTGATGACCAACTATCCGGAGACATTCAAGGTTGGAGTGGCCGGAGGTCCGGTAATCGACTGGAAATGGTACGAGATCATGTACGGAGAACGCTACATGGAGACCGAGGCCACAAATCCTGACGGATTCGCGCAGACAAGTCTCATCGGCAAGGTTGACGGCCTCAAGGGCAAACTGCTCATCTGCCAGGGAGCCATCGACAACACCGTTGTCTGGGAACACAGCCTCAGTTTCGTGCAGAAATGTGTCGAGAACAATGTCCAGTTAGACTATTTCCCTTATCCATGCTCCGAGCATAACGTCTTCGGCAAGTGGAGGATTCATCTCATGGACAAGGTCACAAACTATTTTGACGACTACCTGAAGTAATTCAGATTCAATGAACGGACATTCATAAGACAGGGCGGTCTTGACGAGCCGCCCTGTTGTTATATTCATCCGTCACAATCCGGTGAGGGACTATGGAAGTGGAGCGCTTACCGCATCCTTGATGGCTTGGAACACATATTTCTTGTCGCCCAATTCACAGGAAGCCACATAAGGGTTAGATTCATCATAGACAAACCTGCCTTTGACCTCACCGTAATACACATCATCGAATAAGAAGGTTCCTATTGTTATGGAAAACTTGTCATAGACATTTCTTATAGTGAAAGGTTCCTTCTTGGCTTTCTGGATGACACCGTTCTTTACCGAGAAACAAATAGGGACATTATTGTTGATGTTCACCCCGCCCAGTTGGCCTGAGTTGGAAAACACAGTCACATATTCAACATCCTTGGTCTGTTTGAGGTCCTCAAGATAACTCAACAACGTGCCGTATCTCTTGAACCGGAAGGTATCTGTAGAGGCATCATAATAGCCGTCACGCAGATAGACATGGCCAAAAGTCGAGTAATCGAACGCGAACGTGAATGATGTTTGGCCAAGTATAAGCTCGTAATTGGTCATGTTGACAGGAACTTTCGTCGTTCCGTCATCGGAAAGGACAAGTTTCCCGTTATAACTCGTGAACTGTTCGTCATCCGTTCCGCCTTTTAAGCCTTCTATATTCAGGTCACCGACACTGCAATATTCAGGTATTATGGTTTTCGTGGAAGACTTGGCCTGCAAGCCATAGTCAGGCGATGGTTCGCGATAGTAGATTGACTCTCCATAACCTTTCTTTGTAGGCATGTAATTTACATCCACGACAAGAGGAGACCCGCCATCACCATAGGTCAGCGCTTCCGTCACTGTGCTTTCAACAGTTCCCAACGATCTTTTCCAGGAGTTCTCCACCCCGGTGTTGTCTATTTTCATGAAATGGTCTCCATAAATGAAATCGTTCGGAGAAATACCGATCCAGGCAAACTCAACCTTGCGGAATCTGTTGATATCACCCAAACTTCTATACATAAAATAGCCGGCTCCGTTTTTGGATTCAGGGAATTTCACCCCTCCCCATTCCTTCTCGGACTGACCTTCCACAATTCTTGTAATCTCATAATCAGCGGTCACCGTAGTCTTCTCCCAAGAGGAGCCTGTCATTCTGACACTAACGTCAACCTTGTACGGCACGCCACATGTCGCAGCGATTTTTTCGGCATCCGTGATTGTCTTGCCCCCGAATGAGAAACTTGTCGGTTTGGTTCTGGCGGACAGATCTGACATTGACGGAGATCCTGAGCGCCAATCCGGCAATTCATTCCGAGTCAGATATATGTACCCCCGGCTGTCGGATGTCTTGCTGAAGGAATTTCCAGTCTGATCCTTGAACTCCACCTTGCAATTTGGTATCGCAACAGGTCCCGGGCCAGAGACTATCAAGGCGCAGCCACCAGAATATGGATTTACATATTCATAGGTCGTGTCTTTCTTCTCTCCCGTCGAATTGACTTTCGCCAAAGACCTTACAGGAGCGACATTGTACTTGCTCCAGTCAACCTCCTCCACATAAAGAGTGTCGACAACCGACATCATGGTGCCGGACTCACCATCGCTGCCTCTCAGGTACTTGAAAAAGTCATAGATGGATACCGCTGTTCTCGGCCACTTAGGGTACATATCAACATCGTACACTCCGTTGCCCGGATTATCCAGTCCTTCTTCACTGAGTACCAGCTCCTTCCATAAATCGTATGCGGATTTTCCATTAGCACCGTCACTGCCGTCCTTGCCATCGGTACCGTCTTTTCCGTCAGCGCCGTCCTTACCATCGCTGCCGTCCTTACCGTCGATACCGTCGCGACCGTCAGTGCCATCCTTGCCATTAGCGCCAGAGGCTCCGCTTAGATATTCATAGAAATCAGCTATGGACGTCTTGGAAGGATCCCACTTTGTCCCTGGATTCTTAGGATCCTCCAATCCAGATGGAGACTGAACATCTGTCACCCAAAGTTCATAGGCAGACTTACCTGCCGAACCATCGGCTCCGTCTTTACCGTCCTTGCCATCGGCACCATCTTTTCCGTCAACACCGTCTTTACCGTCCTTGCCGTCAGCGCCATCCTTTCCGTCAACACCGTCTTTACCGTCCTTGCCGTTTACGCCATCCTTACCATCGGCACCTGTGTCACCTTTTGGTCCCTGGGCCTTGACACCAGTGTCAACACTGCCTATCCACCAATTTCCGTTAGATCCGACATAAGGCGTATCACCATCCCTGCCGTCAGCACCATCCTTACCATCGATGCCATCTTTACCGTCCTTGCCATCGGCGCCATCCTTTCCATCAACGCCATCTTTGCCATCGCGACCTTTGGCAGCAATGTGAGTAAAAATAGTGTCACGGGTTTCCTTATTAACGATGATCCATTCGCCGGTCTTTGGATCGATCTCCGGTGTCAGGCCATTCTTGCCGTTCAGACCATCGGCTCCATCTTTGCCGTCCTTACCGTCCGCGCCATCCTTGCCAGTCAAATATTGGAAGAATTTCTGAATGGAAAGATCGTCCAATGTGATTTCATTTCCGTTCGGATCAACCACTTTGCCTCCGGCGGCAATCGTTTCTTGAACGTATCTTTTCCACATTTCGTACGCGCTCTGGCCGTCAACTCCATTTTTGCCGGAAACACCGGTATCGCCCTTATCGCCCTTATCACCTTTATCGCCTTTGTCTCCTTTATCACCCTTATCTCCTTTGGCTCCAGTATCTCCTTTATCACCCTTATCACCTTTATCTCCGGTATCACCTTTGTCGCCCTTGTCACCTTTGGCTTTGATTCCGGTGTCATGATCTCCAATCCACCAGTTTCCATCCTTGATATATGGGATAAGTCCATCCGCGCCATCGTTTCCCGTAAGGAACCAATAGAAATCCACCATCGATGTCTTGGTTTTATCCCATTGACTTCCAGGATTGTGAGGATCATCGATTCCGGTAGCGACATATTCCTTCCAAAGTTCGTAGGCGGATTTGCCGTTCGCGCCGTCAACACCATCGGCACCATCCTTGCCATCTTTGCCGTCCTTACCGTCAACGCCATCCTTGCCTTTAAGATAAAGGAAAAAATGACTAATGTCAACAGAGCCGGTATAGTCAATCTGCTTTTCCTGTACCGCCTTGACCCATAGTTCATAAGCCGACAATCCGTCTTTACCGGCAACACCCTGGATTCCTTGTTCTCCACGTGGTCCGACCGGCATGGTCACCTCCAGTGAATTGCAGGAAGCCAACATCGACACCCCAATGAGCGCCATGATCAATGATCTAAAATGATTTTTCATAAATGAATATGATTTATTGTTGGTTAAGATAATTCCACAGTGATTCTGACGTCACCCTTTCAATAACGACCTTACGGTCTCCTCTTCGCTGTTCGTCCGAAGCCGATTCCGGGACAAGAGCCACTCGCTTGCCAAAGCCTCTGTAACAAAGCCTGGACGTCGGTATTCCTCTCAGCAGAAGCGCTTCATAGACCGCCTTGGCACGGGCACGTGAAAGTTCCTCATTGTATTCCACAGTTCCCTTGGCGTCAGTATAGCCGGCGACAAGGAAACGTGTATCCGGAAATTGCGCCAAAGTGTTAGCTATCTCATCCAGAGTAAACTGGGAATCAGCCGTGATCGTGGCTTTGTCGAAATCAAAGTTCACATTGTCCATCATTTCAGCCAAAGTCTTCTCTGAAGGAATTTCCTTGATGACCTCGCGGATAACCTCGACCGGGACCTCACGGACAACTTCCCTCTCAATGACATTTTGAGGATAGAGTCCCGCATATTCATCGAGATGCTTAGAAATGTAACGGTCCGCCACAGACTTGTTCTTGTCCTGTCCTCCCAACCTCAGCACTATTCCGGCGGAGGCTTGGGCGAAATTGATGCCGTCGGTACCAAGCGAGTGATTGTACTGCCCTTGAATATGCACTCCCACCCTATCGCTCATCCAGCCGATCACACCGATGCCGGCGGACAAAGGGAAAAATGTGTCTGAATCAAAGGTATATCCTTTATTCCAAGCATCCTCAGCCCGCCATAAGGCCTCCTTTGTGACATCTCCCTTGAACTGTCCGAAATAGGAAGTCGGAAAATTTTTGTGGTAATAGTTGACACCTAACCTGAGATATGGTTGGATCCAGCCGCTTCTTACAAACGGGCGGAACTGTATTCCCGGACTGACCATCAATGAATATCCCTGCCGTTGGCTTTCGGATTCATAGTATTTTGCAAATCCTAAGGTTCCCTGCAGATCGGCATACAGCCATTTCTTCAGTTCGACAGCCGAGTAGAGTTCGACTCCGCCATACAGCATCTTCTCATCAAGGTTGAAGATATAATCTCCACCTGAGGTCTGATGAAAGTTTGACACGGTCGTTCTCGTGACGTTCATTGCAGCCCCGCCAAGGCCGAACTCCCAGGCTCTTGGCACTGTCTTGCTTTGCGAATGTCCAGCCAATGGACAAAGCAGCGCCAGCACGATGGCGGACGCCATCCTGTTCAGTTTGATTTTCATAAAAGATAATTATTTGGTTAACAGTTACTTCAGAACATATTCAGTAATATTCTCAATGCCTGGAATGCCAAAATAAGCCGCGATCAAGTCTCCCTTTAGATAGATTTTCCGTCCTATGAGTCCAGGGTTGTCAGCCAGATTGATTTCGGTACGTATGTCACCTTTCGGCAATTTGACAGACATACACGAACTCTTTGACGTGACTGATGAACGAGAAGCTATCGCCAAACATGTCATGGAGGTGAACGGTGGTTTGAAAGAAATTCCTTCCTTTGCCGATGACAGATCACCACCCACAATGTAGCCGCAAACCCAGACACTTTTCTCTCCGATGTGCTCCTTAGCCTGCGCCACACTGTACGCCGTGGACACGGTAGTACCCGGATCCGCACCTTGGCCGGAACCGATCTCGTAGTCATAACTGCTCCAGACCCGGCTTGTGTCCACTGTAATGGAAATGCCATTACCGGCATCAGGCTTTGGAGGCTCGATGGCAGGGCAGGATATGCCCAATGTCAGAACCTCACACGCCTCAAGATAGCGTGTCAGCAGAATCTTTGAGGTAGTGCCGTCATCCAGAGAAACGGAGACGTTTCCGGCCTTGAAATAACCTATGCGGTTTTCTGTCTGAGAGTACTTGAGGTTTCCCTCCGCTGACGATACGGTCACGGAACCATTCGGGTATGTCGCGCCGAATTCGGAATCCAGCCTCATCCTAAGGCCGGAATTGAGTTGCGTACAGTTAAGGCGGACTTTAGTGCTTGTCCCCGACTGAACCACGACAACCTGTTCGTCTCCGAACTGCGGAGCGGAAAACTCTGGTTTCTCGAAAACCCTTGACACGGCCTTGACGGTATAACTACCTGGATTAACAAGCATTGACTCCGGGGAATCGCCATACGCTCCTTCATAGAGTACATCTCCGGCCGAATTTTTCACTGTAAGAATGAATGCGTCGGTGTCAGGCAGATCAACAGTCGCCCTGGTGAGCATTCTTTGCGAGAAATTCCAACTCAACGTGCCTTGGGCGGTTTCGGAAGGAATCTTGTTGCACGAAAACATAACGGCGGCCAATGCCATCATTCCGACCGACGCGGTCCTGGAAAGGATTCTGAGAGAACTCTTCATAGTTGTAAAAATTTAACAGTCCGCACCGTTGCGGGCCGTCTGCAAAAGTATGGTGACTAAACGTAAATAATGAAAAGAAACAAAAAATGTTTTCTATAAAAAACGTAAATTTCTGTTTTTTATAGAAAATTCACGGGGCAAGCGCATTCACTGCGTTCACCCCGCTACTTAACCTAAACTTAAACTATGAAAAACTTCACGTCAAATATACAAATTCTTTTAAACAAAACAACTATCTGAAACGATTTTTTATGCTGTTTTTGTTTATCTTAGGCAAAATTCGCCAAAAATTGCCTTTCTGAGCGTCAATAAGTCACGGATCAGAGGTGAAAATCACTTCGCCTCACGCACGACCTCAAGAAGATCTCTCACCACTTTTTGAGCCTTGGCACTTGGCCGCAAAGCAAGAATAACAATGGCAACGACAAAAACACTACCAAAAAGAACCGTGAATATTCCAGCAACCCCGTCGATGCTGAATATTCCCAAGGCAATGAATATCACAGCAAGCAGCAGCGTCACAAGAACCTTCCCTTTCCGGTTCTTGTTTCCTTCCTTGACACAAAGCGCATAGCGTCTGGTCTCTTCACCGTCAGCATTTGTTCCCACAAGACCGGCATCCTCCAGCCGGCAGGAAATGGCCCGCCAACGCAGAGGCGTTGACCAGTCCACAAAAAGGTCACATTCTCCCGTCGTGTCAGGAAGTTCATCCGGTGATATCTCGTTGGCCCTTTTGACCTTACCAAGTTTCGTCAACTCCGCTTTGATGCCCCCCAGCACCGTCCCGAACGGCTTCCCGCTCGTGAACAGCACCATTCCCGCATCCATCATCTGTACTTTCTTGTCAATCATACCGCAAATGTACAAAAAAAGACTGGTCCAAGCGGGCCAGTCCTCAATAAATATCACGTCTCGATTACGAGAAGTTATCGTACAGAATGCTCTCAGGCTGCACTCCAAGGCTGTCAAGCAGTTTGTTGACGGAAGCGACCATCATAGGAGGTCCGCACATAAAGTACTTGATGTCCTCCGGAGTGTCGTGGTCCTTGAGATAGGTCTCGTACATCACATTGTGAACGAAACCTGCCGTGTACTTGACTCCAGCGGCGTCTGCTGCCGGATCAGGACGGTCAAGGGCCAGATGGAAGTGGAAGTTAGGGAACTCCTTCTCGATCTCGGCGTAGTCCTCAAGGTAGAATGCCTCGACAAGGCTGCGCGCTCCATAGAAGAAGTGTACCTCACGCTTTGTTTTGAGAGTCTTGAACAGGTGCATGATATGGCTTCTCAAAGGAGCCATACCGGCGCCACCACCCACGAAGATATATTCCTGAGAATCAGGATCGTTCTTAGGAAGAAGGAACTCACCGAACGGGCCGGAGATCCAAACCTTGTCGCCCGGCTTGCGGGTGAAGACATAGGATGAACCGACTCCCGGAGGAACAGGCAGCATCTTGAAAACGCCCTTAGGCTGGCTCCTGTCAAACGGAGGAGTCGCGATACGGACATTCAACTTGATGATGTCACCCTCGGCAGGATAAGAGGCCATGGAGTAAGCCCTGACAGTAGGCACCTCGTTCTTGGCTTTGATGCCGAAGAATCCGTACCTCTCCCAGTCTGCCTTGTAAACATCGTCAACATCAATCGTCGAGAAGTCAAGGTCGTAGGCAGGGATGTCGATCTGGATGTACTCGCCGGACTTGAAGTCGAGGTGAACTCCCGCAGGAAGCTTCACGGTGAACTCCTTGATGAAGGTGGCCACGTTCTTGTTGGAGATGACCTCGCACTCAAGTTTCTGAACGCTGAGCGTTGACTCAGGAACCTGGATCTTGATGTTCTCCTTTACCTTTACCTGGCAACCGAGCCTGTAGCCGTCCTTGATCTGCTTGCGGCTGAAGAAGCCGGTCTCGGTAGGAAGGATGGTTCCGCCGCCTTCAAGCACCTGAACCTTGCACTGACCGCAGTTCGCCTTTCCACCGCAAGCGGAAGGAAGGAAAATCTTCTGGTCGGCGAGAGTGTGCAGAAGGTCGCTTCCCTGAGGAACGTCAAGAACCTTCTTTCCGTCGTTGATGTCGATCTTGACAGTGCCGTCCGGAGTAAGTTTGATCTTCACATACAGAAGCAGAGCGACCAGAACCACGGTCACAACCACAATTGTGATGATAGCTGAAATTACTGTTGAAAACATATTCTCTGCCTCCTAATTAGATTGTCAATCCCATAAAGGTCATAAAGGCCATAGCCATCAGACCAACGGTGATGAATGTGATACCGATGCCTCTGAGTCCGGCAGGAACCTTCGAGTAGGACATCTTCTCCCTGATCGCGGCGAGGGTCACGATGGCGAGGAACCAGCCGATGCCGGAACCAAGAGCGTAAACCGAAGCCTCACCAACATTCACGAAATCCTTGTTCTGCATAAAGAGCGAACCACCAAGGATGGCGCAGTTCACGGCGATCAGAGGCAGGAAGATACCCAATGACGAATACAAGGTCGGAGCGAATTTCTCCACGATCATCTCGACAAGCTGCGTGAACGCGGCGATGACGGCGATGAATATGATGAAGCTGAGGAAACTCAGATCCACACCTTTTATCAATGCGTCAGGCGCCAGGACGTACTTGTTCAGAAGATAGTTGATCGGCAATGTCACAAGAAGGACGAAAATAACAGCGACACCAAGACCGGAAGCTGTCTTCACATTTTTCGATACCGCCAGGTATGAGCACATACCGAGGAAGTACGCGAAAATCATATTGTCAACGAATATTGACTTTACGAATAAGCTTAAATATTCCATAATCAGTACTTGTCTTTGTCGTTATTTTTCCTGAAGGTCCTTCTGAATGCTTCTCTGGATCCAGATGATGCAGCCGATGAGAATCAGCGCCATCGGAGGGAGGATCACGAGACCGTTGTTGACATAACCTGCCGCATAGAAGCTTTCAGGGATGATTCTGAATCCGAGCAGGGTGCCGGAGCCGAAGAGTTCACGGAAGAAAGCCACCACAACGAGGATGAGGCCGTAGCCCACACCGTTGGCGAGTCCGTCAAGAAGGGACGGAAGCGGCTTGTTGCCAAGGGCGAACGCCTCGATACGTCCCATGACGATACAGTTGGTGATGATCAGACCGATGTAGACTGACAGTTGCTTGTCGATTCCGTAGGCATAGGCCTTGAGGAACTGATCGACAAGAATAACCATCATGGCCACCACAACCAGCTGCACGATGATGCGCACGCGGTTAGGGATTGTGTTTCTCAGAATCGAGAGGACAAGACTGGAGAGTCCTGTCACCGCGATCACGGAAAGAGCCATGACGAACGCTCCCTTGAGCTCGACAGTTACAGCGAGGGAGGAGCAGATACCCAGCACAAGGACAGTGATAGGGTTGCCCTTGAAGATCGGGTTAAGAATCGTTTCTTTGAGTTCTTTATTCATATTACTTCCTCCATTTTATTCTGTTACAGTAGAGTCTTGGCAATGGCCGTCACACTCGGCGGCATCGTCACAATGACCGTCGCCGGAGCAGCAAGACTTGGAGCCTTCGCACTCCTGACCGTCACCGGAGCAGCACTGCCTGGCTGGAGCGGCGGAAGAAAGGAACGGAGTGTAGGCCTTGAACCACACAGCCATGGCCTCACCGAGTCCCTTGCAGGTCATCGTGGCGCCGGTGATGGCATCAACTGAATATTCAGATTCAGCGACCGTGCCGGTCTTTACGATTCCGAACGCAGGCTCTGAGACCAGATTGACCTTCTTGCCGATGAACTCAGCTCTGAAGTCAGGATCGTCCTTGATCTTCGCACCGAGGCCAGGGGTCTCGCTATCGTGGTCGAAATAAGCGCCGACGATGGTCTGCAGATCCTCATCCAGAGCGATATAGCCCCAGATGGCTCCCCAAAGACCAGCTCCGAAGACAGGAATGACTGTCACGGTCTTGCCGTCCTTGCCGAAGACATAGACAGGAAGATCCGCACCCTTTCCGTTCTTGATGTTCTTGTTCTGAGCCTTGAGACCATCCTGAAGCTCGATGCTCTTGACCTCTGTATTGAGGTCACGGACCTTCTCGCCTTTCAGGTTGATGGTGTAGGCTTCCTTGATGTTCTGTGAATATGCTTCCAGAACCTTGTCGTTACCCATAGCGCTGCACTCGTCCTTTGTGAAGAACTGTGCGGCTGTCAGCATCTGGCTGATGGTCTCGGCCTTGATGTTGGCGTCCTGCTTTGGTTTGAGCGTCATTGCCACGAAGGCAAGAATCGCCGCCACAAGGGTCACGACAATCGTCGTGTAGATTACTGTGTATGCGTTACCGTTAGTATTCATATTCCTTGATGATTAAGCGATTGTTACCTTTTTTGCCCTTCTGCCCGTAGCGGCTGAAGTCACATAGTGGTCGATCAGCGGTGCGAAGGTGTTCATAAGAAGGATGGCCAGCATCATACCCTCGGCGTAGCCAGGGTTGAAGAGTCTGACAACCACGCAGAGAGCGCCGATAAGGAATCCGTAGATCCACTTTCCGGTCTCGGTCTGGGCGGAGGTGACAGGGTCGGTGGCCATGAAGACAGTACCGAAAGCGAAACCACCCATAACAAGCTGATAGTAAGCAGGAACGTCAGTCACTCCACCGACATTGCCGAGCCAGCCTACGAGAAGGGCGCCAGCCACGGATGAAACCATGATCTTCCAGCTTGCGACACCGGTCCAGATGAGGATGACGGCACCGATGAGGATGGCGATCACGGAAGTCTCACCGACAGAGCCAGGGATGATTCCGGAGAACATATTCCAGAAGCTGTAGCCGGCGTTGTTGATCGCCTCAAGAGCGCCCTGTCCGTCAGACATGTAGGAAAGAGGTGTGGCGCCGGAGATGGCGTCGGCTCCGCAGCGTGGCGCTACCCAGACCTCTGATCCCGACATTGCGCTCGGGTAGGAGAAGAACAGGAAGGCGCGGCAGAGGAGAGCCGGGTTCAGGAAGTTCATTCCTGTGCCGCCGAACACTTCCTTACCGAATATTACCGCGAAAGCCACCGCGATGGCAAGCATCCAAAGCGGAACGTCCACAGGGACGATCAGCGGTATCAGCATACCGGACACGAGGTAGCCCTCGTTGACCTCCTCGCCCTTGATCTGGGCTGAGGCGAACTCGATGCCAAGACCTACGATGTAGGAGACAAGGTAGAGAGGGAGAACCTTCAGAAGTCCCCAGAAGAACTGGTTCCAGAATCCCGGAAGGTCTCCGACCGCGAGATTGTGCTGGTAGCCGACATTCCACATACCGAACAGAGCGGCGGGAACCACGGCCAGCACGACGATGATCATGATCCTCTTGATGTCAACGGCATCCCTGACATGAGCGCCCTTGGCGGTCACTGTCGCAGGAACCCGGAGGAAGGTGTCAAAGGCATCCCATGTAGAATGCAGCCACCCCAACTTACCGCCTTTCTCGAAAAGGCCTGGTTTTACTGTGTTTTCTTCCATAGCGATAATCCTTTAAGCCATTTCCTTGATCATGAGGTCGATTCCCTTGGTGATGATAGCCTGGATGTCGTTCTTTGAAGGATCCACGAACTCGCACAGGGCGAAGTCCTCTGGAAGAACCTCATAGATTCCGAACTGCTCCATCTTCTCGATGTCTCCGGCAAGGCAGGCCTTGATCAGATATACAGGGAAAAGATCCATAGGGAGAACCTTTGAATATACATCCGAAACCACGAACGCGCGCACGCCGCCGTGGGTGTTGGTGTCCATATTGTACTTCTTCTTAGGCAGAAGCCAGGAGAAGTAAGTCATAGAAGAGCTGAACTGATTGAACCTGAACGGTTTCGCCCATCCGAGCACTTCCCTTTCACGGCCTTCCTTGATCAGAGAGACCTGATTGTCGAAGAATCCGAGGTAACCGTCCTCGCCGACATTCTCGCCGGAAAGCACGTCACCGCTGATGAAACGGGTCTCCACGCTGTTGTCATAAAAGCCCTTGAGAGCCTTGATCGGCATTCCCGGAAGGGTAACGACATAAGAAGCGTCCTTGACAACCGGTCCGGTGACGGCCACCTTGCGGGTAAGGTCGATCCTGCCGGTCTTGAAGAGCTTTCCGATGGCCGCGAGAGCGAGCAGGGACAGAGTCCAGACGGTCTCACCTTTCTTTATAGGAGAGATGTGGCTGATCTGCACACCAACATTTCCGGCCGGATGCTTCTTTCCGTTGACCATGTGGACAGTCGCGTCGGTGAGTTTGGCGAAAGCCGAAGCATCGCTGTTCACGCAGACGTGAACCTTGGCGAGCTTTGACACAGCCGTCACACCTGCCTGGATGGCGGCGACCTCATCCTTGAAGGCGAACTCAGCGTCAGCCGCAAGAGGAGCCGTCGAGAATGCGGACACGAAAATAGCCTTAGGTGTCAAAGCCGGATCGGCGATGATTCCATAAGGCCTCTGAATGATGAATGGCCACAGACCGCTCTTGAGAAGGATGTCCTTCACCTCCTCGGCCTTCAGACCGGAAGGATTCTTGGCTCCGAAATCGACGGCCTCATTGGCGCCGTCAGCCTTCACGAGCACAGCGAGGAGTTTCCTCTTCTCTCCCCTGACGATTCCCTGAACCGTTCCGCTCACCGGAGAGGTCAGGAGAATGTCCTGGTGCTGTTTGTCTGCCAAAACAGGGGATCCTGCCAGAACCTTGTCACCTTCCTTCACAAGAAGTCTCGGGGAGAACCCCTTGAAATCCGTCGGTTTGATGGCAACTGTGTCAGGCACGATCGTCTTCTTTGCTTCTAGGGCCGCCACTCCGCTGATCGGAATGTTCAGACCCTTTTTCAAATCGATGATGTTTGACATATAAATAGTGTTGATTGTAATTACAACCGTATATTTTACAACTTGCAAATATAGCAATTATCCACGCAATTCCGAAAAACATCTTGAACATATTGCAGTTGTCGTGTTAGGCAGTTGCGTTCTGTAAAATCTTGACTGTATGTGTGGATTTAACTTACAAAACACGCATCTTGGCGTACTTGAGCAGGAGAAGTTTCTCGCCGTAGTGGTCGAATGTGATCTTGGCCTTGAGGTCGGGGGCGTTACCGGTGATCTCAAGGATCTTGCCTTGGCCGAAGCGGTTGTGCTCGATCCGTTGGCCGACCTTGAAATCGGTCATCGGGGCTGGAACGAAATCGGTGTCGGAAATCTTAGGGGGCAGCGGACGGTTTCTCAAGGCCTCGATCTTGGAGGCGGTGTCGGACAGCCTTGGAGCGGAGGCTGGCTTACGCTCGTACCTGACGCTGCCGGAAGAACCGTAGGAATTGCCGCCGCCCATTCCGTACTTGTTTGCGGGACGGTTTCCACCTCCGAACCGGCCAGAGGAACCGTTGCCATAAGCACCAGAAGAGCGTCCGGAACCGTATGAACCACCCGGAAAACGCCCGGAGCCGCTTCCGGAGCCATTCCTGGAACCGAATCCTCGTGAGCCGAACCCACCGAAATCCTCGAAATCCAGAGAATCATCATCCGAGAAATTATCGTTCCTAAGAGGGTTGGCGATGTATTTGGTGTCGATCTCCTTGATGAAACGGCTCGGGGAATTGGACTCGTGCTTGCCGTTGCGCATCCTGGTGTTGGCGAACGAAAGGCAGACGGCCTTCTTCGCCCTTGTGATGGCCACATAGAACAGACGACGCTCCTCCTCTATCTCGGCGGGAGAAATAAGCATCCCGCCAGACGGGAATATGTTCTCCTCCAAACCGGCCACGAAAACGTACGGAAACTCCAGACCTTTCGCTGAGTGCACGGTCATCAGGGCTATCTTGTTGTTCGTGTCCTCCTCGTCCTCGACATCCACGTTGGACAGCAGGGAAATATTCTCCAGGAACGCCCCCAAAGTGAAAACAGGATATTCAACCTCGGAATCATCCTCGGCCTCACCTTCCGCCAGAAGGTCGCGGAAATAGCTTTCCCTCTGCTCCTCAATGAAATGGGTGACGCTGTTGATGAGTTCCTCGACATTGGAAGCCCTTGACTGAGCCTCGATCGACGGGTCGTTCTTAAAGAATGCGTACAGCCCGCAGGCGTTGGAAATCCCGAGAGCCAACTCGTCAGCGTTGGTGGTGGCCTCTTTGGCGGCGAACCCGTTGATCATCTCACAGAAAGAGCGTATCTTCGCCACGGCCGCCGGCTTGAGACCGTAGTCCGCGAACTTCTCTGAATATGCCGCCTTGAACAGCGAGCATTTCAGGTCGAACGCCATAGCTGCCAATGCGTTGAGCGATGTGTCACCGATTCCTCTTGCCGGAGTGTTCACAATCCTCTTGAACGACTCGTCATCGTTGACATTCACGACCAGCTTCAGGTACGCCATCATATCCTTGACCTCGGCCCTGTCGAAGAACGAGTTGCCGGAGTAGATCATATACGGCAGGTTTCTCTTCCTCAAAGCCTCCTCCAAGGCTCTTGACTGGGAATTGGTTCTGTAAAGGATCGCGAAATCCTGGTACTTGGCGTGGTCGGACTGCATCCTTTCCACAATCTCCGAGGCGATGGTGATTGCCTCGTCCTGCTCGGACCAGCTCTTCAGAAGGCGGATCTTCTCGCCCTCCTCACCAACGGCGACACAGGTTTTTGGAATCCTGTTCTCGTTCTTGGCTATCAATGAGTTGGCGGCGTTCACGATGTTCGCCGTCGAGCGGTAATTCCTCTCCAGGCGGAATATCTGGCACTCTGGGTAATCTTTCTTGAAATTAAGAATATTCTCGATCTTCGCTCCTCGGAAAGCGTAGATGGACTGCGAGTCGTCACCCACAACGCAGAGGTTGCGGTGCTTCTTCGTCAACTTCTTCAGGATCAGATACTGGGCGAAGTTCGTGTCCTGGTACTCATCCACAAGATAGTAGTCGAACCGGGACGCGATCGCCTCCTTGGCCTCCGGAAAATCCCGAAGCAATATATTCATATTCAGTAATATGTCATCGAAGTCCATCACCCCCGAGTTCTTGCACTTCTCGGCGTAGCGGGAGTAGATGTCGCATATTCTTGGCTTCCGGGCATGCGTGTCGTTGATGATCGCCTGCTGGTTGTTCCGGTAGGCGGTGGCTGTGATGAGGTTGTTCTTGGCCATTGATATTCTTGACAGCACATCCTTCGGCTTGTAAACCTTTTCGTCCAGTCCAAGCTCCTTTATGCAGGCCTTTATGCCGCTCACCGAATCGCTGGTGTCGTAGATGGTGAAAGTGGAAGGGTAGCCGAGCAAGGCGGCATATTCCCTTAGAAATCTTATGAATATGGAGTGGAAGGTTCCCATAAAGAGCCTTCTGGCCTTCCGATCTCCGACCATCACGGCGATCCTTTCCTTCATCTCCGTGGCGGCCTTCTTCGTGAAGGTCAGGGCCATAATCCGTGCCGGATCGCACCCCCTCTCCAGAATGTAGGCGATCCTGCTCGTCAACACCCTTGTCTTACCAGATCCCGCACCAGCCACAATCAGCACCGGTCCGTCCACACTGCCGACCGCCTTCTTCTGCTCAGCGTTCAGCCCTTCAAAAATAGCGCTTTCGTACTTTTCCATATCAAGCACGAAATTACGGAAATTTTCCCAATACTGAGTAAAGAATATATTGGTGGTTATATTCCATTTTTTCTACCCGTTAAGCAGCTCGCTTACCTCAGCCGGATTCAACGCCCATTCATAAGTGTAGATTTCATCAGCCTCATCGGCGGACTCAACCCGTCTCAGGTTCTGTCCTTTGGCTTTCAGATCAAGAAGCTCACCGATCGAGATCTTCTCTTCCAGTCGATGCAGGATCGCTTCAATCGATTCGCTGTCAGCGTTGTGGATAATCTGGGATGTGAATGCCATCTCAAGCCAGACGATTTCACGCTTCGCGACATCAAGAACGCCGAACACCAGTCCCTTGGACAAATTTCCTTCGCTGATGCGGACCAAGTGCTGGACACACGAAGGATCATACGCCACACCTTTTCTCTTAGAGATTTTCATTGGATACGCAGAATCCATCCAGCCAACGACGAGGTTGGGTGTTAGTGAACCGCAAGAGTAGGCATTGCAAGTGAAAGTCACATACTTAGCGCCTTCCGCCTCTAATTCCGGGAGAGAAAGTTCTATATATTCAGCGGTGCCGACCATTTCCGGAATCTCACGAATATCACCGGAGTGCTTTGCTCCAGGGCAAGTCAGGTTTCCGAAGTAGCAGTAGTCGGTCTTCCCATCCGGCAAAGCTATCCGGCAGCTCAAATCCATATCGAGGGGCTGGGAATGCAAACCTTTCCCCCACTGAAGGAACAAGCGTACGGTTTCTCCCTCTACAGGAAAGCGAGTGCCCATCAAGGCGCAGGAGGTGTCCTGAACGGTTGACGTACGGTCGCCGACGCTTACTGGTATTCTGTAAAGGGCCGGATCAATGAATATGGACTTCGCCTCGGTTTTCTTTGAGGCGAAACGACGTTCCATAGAGGACTTGTAGATTTCATTGACACCCTTGATCATCTCTTTTCTGGCCTCTTCATCGTATAGGGTAAGCAGCTTGTTGGCCTCGATACGGTGGGTAACACCAGTGATCGGGTGTGCGACACGCGCTCCCTTAACATCAAAATATGTCTCGGCGGCATTGCCTAATGACAGCAGCAGTCGCGCCGGAAGTCTGTCTGCCACTTCGTTGAAAGCGGCCAATGCCTTGTCGCTGCCAAACCTAAGCATAGTGGCAAACAGGCAACGGGCAAATAAGCCAGGTCGCTCCTTGAGTAATTCAAGAGTCTTGTTGGCGTCATTCTCGGAACGCGCCTTGTCAACACGACCCTGCCAAGTGGAATATTCCTGCTTGTAGAATACGTCAAGGATGTCGGCAAGATGTTCCATACCCTTCTTGCGGGAGTATTCACCCAGACGGAGGGCACGGATCATACGTACCCACATACCGCGTTTCGGATTCATATTCTCAGCCGCATGCATTGCTGTCATTGGAATGGCGTTCATCCATTTGGCTACGCGGAGACAGGCCTTGCGATCATATTTAAGCATCAGTTTCAGCTTCATATCCTTGGCTGCGTCCTTACCCTTGTCAAGCGGTCCCCACATATGATAGTACATCTTTCGGGCGTGGGCTACAAGGGTCTTCGGCTCGATGATCTGAATATGTCCGGTCTTCTCATGCCAAAGATAACGAAGGATGTCAGCAGGGGTCTTCAGAAACGCGGAAGCCTCATCCGCTTTTCCCTGCTCCACCAAAGTCTTGGTGACAAGCATAGCGGTTTCCTTCATTGAAATGTTTGCGTCTGTAGGTAGAGGGTACTGGCCCAGAAGCGACTTCAGGGAATCGCTCTGCGTCGCATCCAACGGGGTTGCGGAAGACAGAAGGGAGGCAAAGACATTTCTAATGTCAGCATCTGTAAACAGCCTGAGTTCTTTCAACTTGCTGCCCTGACCTTTATAAACAAAGTCCGCTGTCTCGAACGGTGTCCCGCAGAATGGACAGCCATTGTAACGCTCTAACGGGAATGTTCCGTTTGGTATAAAGTGGCCACATTTCAGGGTTGTTCCCTTGAATCCTGCCGCTTTCCCTCCAAAAATATTTGTGATCCAGGTGAGAAGGTGATCCGCGCGAGATTCTCCTGTGGGTACGTCCCACCCCTTGACAAGAGAGGCCCAGTTCAGATTGACTCCCATCACATCATTGATGCACTCGGTGATTTCCGCGAGCGTATCCGCGGAAACCGCGTTAAGTGCGTGGAGCAGTTCCTCGCTCACACTGAAACCGTTCTCCTTCAATCGCGCCACGAACGCCATCACTGGAATTGTAGCCTCGGAATTCTTGTTGATGTCCTCGCGGTTGATGTCGAGGAACACCGCATGATAGCGCAAAGCGACTTTTGTCAAGGTCTTATTCATAGCCATAATAAATTAAAAAGGTAATTGAGAAGCTGTCCTCCTGGTTGTTAGCCAGGCAATAAGTGTCTGATGCCATAGAAGTAAGCTTCTCTTTGACCTTGTTGGTAGCAGGGCTACCGGATCTAATATTAATATGAGGAAATTGAATAGCTGATGAAGTCTCTTAATTCCGCTATGGAATTAAGATGAAAGAATCAGGAAGTAAGCCATCCTTGGTCCTCATAAAGTTGTGCCGCGGGCTGGACTCGAACCAGCAGTAACCATTGATCGTAGTAAGCAGGCATTTTGACCTTGGCAGGTAATGAAGCTGCTAAACCGCGGCGTGAAAAGTCTTATGACGATGAGCCCGTCAGCTCAGTACATCGATGCGATTCCTTTCGGATTGCGGATGCAAAATTATACGCGAAGTACGCAACCTTTTTGCGTAGTGATGAAAAAATTAAATGAATATCGCGTTTTTTATGTTCCGATGCCTTCCAAATAAATACCGTCGTTGGACAGTCGAAGATATGATGGACGCTTATAGCGATGCTCTCTATCGGAGTTGACCAACTTTTGCCTTATAGTGTTTATGCTTAAGCAATTGTGACTTAATAACACTTCAATGCAATAGCTTTCTACACCCGACGCTGATCAGGAATGTTTCCTCTTGTCGATTTCGTTGCGAATTTACGAAACTCATTCAGCCCAAAGCCTTTTATAAGCATATAGAAGGCTCATTGTCGTGAAAATCTTGTGCCTTTGACCTTGATTTTTCAGTCCGGTCTGGCATCTGTGGGCATAGGTACGTTGTGTGGCTGAAAGCATTTTGTAAAATCTTAACATTAACAAACACAGTTACCTCAGTGAGTTTGTTTCTGCCTGCAGTCGTCCGGACGTTGGTTCGATATGGAAGAAGATATTCAACAGGCTATAACTACCAATTATGAAAGTAAGCCAACAGTCCCTTTTTATATGTCTACCAATTATTAATATTGTCCTTAGGAAGATGCTCTATACTAGCTGTATCCTTCAAACTAGATGGGGCTTTCGCGATTACAGGAGTCAGATTCACGAACAATACGCTATCATATGTCGTGTTACCTTCTCCATTGTTAATTACGAGTTTGCACACACGGCGAATGGTCGAACCAAAATATTGTTCTTCGGGGTCTGTTTGACCTCCAGGATTAACCCCTACGACCAAGATGGTATTTTGGGGCGTTTTCGACTTGGATAACTCAAGAGAATAACGGTATTTGTCTTTCTTCCAATCATTGGCAAGACAATTAAGTGTCATATTACATTCAAAATTTATTGGTACTTTCTCTTTGACTGTATTATATAAAATAGAAAAAAGGGAAAGCTTAGTACATCGCACCGCTACGACCTCCTACCCTTGCTGCCTTCCGACCCTGGGGGAATTCAGAGGGAGCTGGTCGTGTACGACTTTCCCTGACTGCAAATATACTACTTTTCGTTGAAACTGTCAAAAATGAACGGCAGTATGTCGTCAACTTTGTCAAATTTCCACGTTTTTTTCGTTCCGTACATTATTATGCTCATCGGACGGCCGGCCAAAGTCTGGTACTCGGCCATCACCTGACGGCAGGCACCGCATGGTGAGCAAGGGGTGTCGCTCAGTGTGCCGTTGAAGCCTCCTACAATGGCGAGGGAAAGCATAGCCTTGCCCGGATTGTTGGCGCTGGCGGCGAACATTGCTGTCCTCTCGGCGCAAAGTCCGGAAGGATAGGCGGCGTTCTCCTGATTGGCCCCTTTCACTATCGTTCCGTCTTCCAGCCGAAGCGCGGCACCGACATTGAATGTGGAATATGGGGCGTAGGAACCCTTCTGCGCCTCGATGGCAGCCTTCACGAGTTCGATGTCTTGAGGTTCCATCTCATCGATGGAGGAATATTCAGTATAGTTGATGTCCAGTTTTACTGTCTTCATATTCAGTGGTCTTTATACACAAGTTTTCAAAGTTAGCAAAAATTGTGCATATTCAAGCATTTGAGTAAATTTGTAGGCCCTTATGGCACGAAGCCTCTTCACCGCCTGTGGTGAAAGCAAGTCCCTTCCCCGAGGGAAGGGATTTAGGGTTGGGGTAACGTAAAGTGATTTTCAGTGGGCAGTCACTTGGAACGTAAGATACATTTAATAGGACGTAATCGCCTATAAGCGAGAGAAGAAGTAAGTTATGAAAATCTGCGTTGGTCTTTCGGGAGGTGTTGACTCCAGTGTCGCCGCTCTGCTGTTGAAGCAGCAGGGGTATGACGTGTTCGCTATGTTTATGCAGAACTGGCACGACGCGGACGCGACGCTGCACGGCGACTGTGAATGGGAGGAGGACCGTTTCGTGGCGGAATTGGTCGCCCGCAAGATCGGCATCCCTTTCTACTTCGTGGACCTTTCCAAGGAGTACCGCCAGCGGGTGGTGGACTATATGTTCAATGAATATTCCGCCGGCCGCACCCCAAACCCGGATGTTCTCTGCAACCGCGAGATCAAGTTCGACGCTTTCCTCAAGGCCGCCCGGAAGCTGGGTGCGGATATGGTCGCGACAGGGCATTATTGCCGCCGGGCTCCACTGTTGGACGCTGACGGGAAGCAGGTTGTGATTGAGGGGGTGCCTCAATGGAGGATTCTAGAAGGCGTGGACCCGAACAAGGACCAGAGCTACTTCCTCTGCCAGCTCACGCAGGAGCAGCTCGGCAAGGCGCTCTTCCCTATCGGCCACCTTACCAAGCCTGAGGTGCGCCAGATAGCTCATCTGGCGGATCTTCCTTCCGCCGACAAGAAAGATTCCCAGGGAATATGCTTCGTCGGGAAGGTGGATCTCCCGACATTCCTTCAGCAGAAACTCAAGCCGGCCAAGGGCGATGTGGTGGAGGTTTTCGATGCCTACTACGCTCAAAGCGAGCAATATCGGTTCATCCACGACACCCTCGCCTCGCTCCTCAAGACTCCAGGCGAGCCGATGATGATCACTGAATATACCTCCGAGGATTCCGGCGGGAAGTCGTTCAACAACCGCCGGGTCAATGACAGTAACAGTCCGGCCACCGAGCCTGTCGAAGTGGCCAAATCTACAGGAAAGGCCGATTGGAGTGAAAGTGGCCCCGCACCTTCCGAGCTTCGCGCTCCATCCCGTCTCGCCTGCGGCGAGCCACCCGTTCACGAGGCCACGGGCGGCCACGGGTGCGGAACCACATCCACTCCAACCGGAGGGTTATCGCACCGGAATGACTTCGATGTGGAAAAAATCGCCAGGTTAAGCGATGAGGAACTGATGAGGTTGTCAGAACCGATACGGTACGATGACATCAAGTTCGAGACGGAGACCTACCGGGCTGGGAAAAAGCACATCAAGAAGACACGATACAAGGAGAATCCGTTCGGAAAGATTGCCGGACGGCACGACGGGGCGCAGTTCTACACGATCGGGCAACGCAAAGGTCTCAACATCGGAGGACATAAGGACTCCATCTTTGTGATTGCCACGGATGTTCCGCGAAACATCATATACGTCGGCGAGGGGCACACTCACAAGGGGTTGTCACGCAGTTGTTTACGGATCGCGCCCCAAGATATTCATTGGATAAGGACAGATCTTGAGATGGCAGACGGCGAAATCCGCCGCTACCGGGTCCGCATCCGTTACCGCCAACCACTTCAAGACGCATTCCTAATCAATAGGCCGAACGGCATATTCATCCTCTTCGACACCCCGCAACGCGGCATCTCCGACGGCCAGTTCGCCGCCTGGTACTCCACCGAAGACGAGATGCTCGGCTCCGGTGTTTATTAGCCTAATACTGTCCTGGAATATTCAGAGACTTGGCCGCTGACTCGCCGGCAAGGTAGCCGGTGGAGAAGGCGCACTGGAGGTTGTAGCCGCCGGTATCGCAGTCCATATCGAGAACCTCGCCGCAAAGGTAGAGGCCTGGCTTGAGGCGGGACTCCATCGTCTTCGGCATCACCTCGTCCGTGGATATTCCTCCGGCCGTGATGACGCAACGTTCGTAACCCACGAATCCGATGATCTCGAACTTCCAGTCTTTCAATGTTTTGGCCAAAAGATCAAGGTCGATGTCGTAGTAACGCCTCGGCTGGCGGCTGAAGCGATGATTAGGTCCTTTTGACCAGCTTTGCGAGCGGTAACTGGCCGACCGGGCGCTGAGCCTGTCGGAACGTCCGTCCGCATATTCAGACTTCTTAAGATCAATCTTCATAATGTCCGGATTCCAAGCCTGGAAGCCTGGGATCAGCTCCCACGGCATCAGCTTGCCAAGCAGGATCCTGTACATTTCCTTGCCGTTCAGTCCGCGGCCATCCTTCCACTGACGGGTGCGGGGATCGTTCTTGATCTCCTGCCAGATGGTCTTGATGCGTCCGGTCAGCTCTTCCAACGACACGCCCGGCTTCAGGTCAAGCGAGAACGCCACCTTGCCGCCGTTCATCAAGGCCTTCACACACTTACGGCTGACCTGAAACCCGATCGGTCCCTCGATTCCGCCATCAGTGAAGTCCACATCGCCGAACTCAGACTCGGACTTCGAGCCGTCAAAAGTCACGGTAAGGTTGACATTCTTCAGCTTCGCCCCTTTCAGAGCCTCGCCGCTTCCAGTCATCGGAGTCTCTCTATGAATATGTCCCTTCAAGTCCGTCTCCGGCCTGTCGATGATCTTGTAACCCTTTGGAACAAGGGCGGTCAACGACGGAAAGCACGGAGTGACATTGTGACCGAAGAACTTTGCCCATTTATAGCCGTCACCAGTCGAACCGGTTCCCGGATAGGAAAGCCCCCCGGTCGCGATGATCAGTTTCGAGCATTCAAATGTCTCGCCATCAGCGCATCGGATCGAGAATCCCGGCAGAATGTCCGTCACCTCCCTGTCAGTCAGCAGCGTCACCCCGTGGCGCAGCACAACCTCAACGATGGTGTCAAGCACATCCGAGGCTCTGTGTGAATATGGGAACGCACGGTCACCTCTCTCGACAACGGTCTCCAGTCCGTTTCTCTCAAGGAAATCGATAGTGTTCTCCGGTGTGAAGTTGTAGAACGCCGGTTTCACGAAATTAGGATTAGTGCGTATATGCTGTGAAAACTCGTTCCAGTCCTTGAGGTTCGTGAAGTTACAACGTCCCTTTCCCGTAAACAGGATCTTCCTGCCCGGACGTGGCATCTTCTCCAAAACCGTGACACGCGCTGAACTGCCGAGCGGAAGCGCCTTGACGGCACCGTAAGCGGCCATAAGCCCGGCCGCCCCGCCTCCGATGATGATAATGTCTGAATACATAGTGCAAAGTTAAAAAATTTTACTTATCTTTGCAGTCCATTTCCATGAGAAATGCAGCAAGCCACTTTAGCTCAGTCGGTAGAGCAGCGCATTCGTAACGCGCAGGTCGTCAGTTCGAGCCTGATGAGTGGCTCTGAAAGCGGGAAGTTCTGATTAGGGCTTCCCGCTTTTTGTTCCCGTACCTAAGATGCGATCGCCAAATATCTCATTATAAGCTAATTACAAAATCCTACCCTCTAATTTGAGAGGGCAGGATTCCACAATTTCCTCATAATCAATCAATAGGACTCCACCCCTCCAATCAATCAATAGGATTTCCCCCTCCGGCAATCAACAATTGCCAACCACCATTCATTTCTCAGTCCAGGTCCTTGATCATCCGGTCATAAAGATGGCCGAAAAAGAGGATCTCTCCGTCGGGGCGGAAGCCAAGGGCGGAATAGTAGGTGAAGAGGCGGGGCTTGGACTTGTCAACAATCAGGCTGATGCGTGGAAAGCCTTTCCTGCGGCCTTCCTCAATGCCGTCGAGCATCAGCAGGTGGCCTATGCGGTCGGTCGCGCCGGCATATTCAAAGGCCATCCGGCGGAACTCGGGGAGTACAGCCATACTGTCGAGATAGAACTCGCCGGGCAGACACTCCGGCTCCATTGAAAGAGCATCGGAGGAATTTTCGTCAGAAAACTGCTTGCCAATCGCTTGTGTTTCAGTGCTATCAACGGCATTTGAAGATAATTCCGCCCGATCAGTCAACCTGCCTGAACCATCGGCAGAATCAGAAGTTGAATCTTCTGCGGCAATATTCTCAAAAGCAGCGTTCAGCAGTCCCCAAGTAAAGCCCCTGAGCGGCTGATAATCATCTCCTGAATATGCCGTCAGCGATCCCACTGCATTGCCTTCCACGCATGCGATCCTCGTTCTGGCGTATGAATATAACGTGTCGGGTCTGGCGCAAATCTCTCCGACGAGCTTGACTGCGTCCTGGACATTCAAAGATGTGGAGCCGAACTCGATCGCAGAGTCGGCATCCACATTGAAAACCTCATACCCCATCGCCGCAAGGACATTTCTTGCGATGAACTCGCCGTCTGACGGCCGGGCATCACGGATTGTGAATTTTCCCGTGGCAGATAAATTATTGAGCATAAAATCTTTACGTTATCACCTATGATTCATTTCCACTATAGGTAAACATCTATTTACATCATTATCAAGACAATAGGTGCCACGACTTTTCAAGGTCTCATTCTGGCACGCTCAGTGACCGGGCTGGCCTATCGCCAAAAAAGTCGCCTAACCGATGAACTGAGCCTCAAGAGCCTTAAGTTTTGCATCAGCGTCCGGCCCCTTGGCTCCGAAGTAGAACTTGATCTTCGGCTCGGTTCCGGAAGGACGGACGGAAACGATGTCGCCATCCTCGTTGAAGAACTGGAGGACATTGGACTTCTGAAGTCCGGTCTTCTCCGGCTCGTTGTAGTCGATGACCTTGATGACCTTCGAGCCGACAATCTCAGCAGGTGGGTTCTGCCTCAGGTCTGCCATAATCTTCTGGATCTCCTCGGCTCCGCTCTTGCCCTTGCGGACCAAAGACACCAGCGACTCCTTGCGGTAGCCATATTCAGAATATATCCTTTGGAGCAGCTGATAGAGGGTCAGGCCCTGCTCGGCGGCCCAGGCGGCGCACTCGGCAACCATTATGCAGGCTACCGGAGCGTCCTTGTCGCGCACGAACTCGCCGACATTGAACCCGTAGCTCTCCTCGCCGCCGCAGATGAACTCGCCCTTGCCCTCGTTCTCACGCACGATTTCCTCAATGTACTTGAATCCGGTCAGCACATCGTAGCACTTCACTCCGAAACTACGGCCGATCTCGGCGATCAGCTCAGTCGTCACGATGGTCTTGGCGATGTACTTCGTGGAATCCAGCTTGCCGAGTTCCTTCCAGCGGGTGAGGATGTAATATGTCAGGATGGATCCTGTCTGGTTGCCGTTCAGCTGAACCATCTTGCCTTCGTTGTCACGAACAGCGATTCCAAGGCGGTCAGCGTCAGGGTCGGAGGCCATCACGATGTCAGCCCCCTTTTTGTCGGCCATTTCCAGAGCCATCTTCATAGCGGCAGGCTCCTCCGGATTCGGGGATACAACTGTCGGGAAGTCCCCGTCACTAATGTCCTGATCAGGCACGTGGATAACATTCTCGAAACCAAGGCGTTTCAGAGCCTCTGGCACAATGCGGACTCCTGCTCCGTGAAGCGGAGTGTAAACGATCTTCAAGTCCTTATGCTTCTCACGAGCCTCAGGGCTGAGGGTCAGTGAAATGATGTCAGAAAGGTAAGCGTCATCCATCTCCTTGCCCATCAGCTCAACCTCTCCGCAATGCTCTTTCTTCTCGAACATCACCTGAGAGGGGTCGTTGATCCTGTTGACCTCATTGATGATCTCCTGATCCACCGGCGCGGTGATCTGCGCACCGTCAGACCAATAAACCTTATACCCGTTATATTCCTTAGGATTATGCGAGGCTGTGACCATCACTCCGGCAACCGCACCCATCTTGCGGATGGAGTAGCTCAATTCCGGCGTAGGACGCAGATTTTCGAATATGAACACGTGCAATCCGTTGGCGCTGAATATGTCAGCGGCGATCTTGGCGAACAGCTTGGAGTTGTTGCGGCTGTCGTAGGAAATGCAGACGCGGATGTCATCCCCGGAAACTTTCTTAAGAATATAGTTGGCCAGTCCCTGCGTGGCCATTCCGACGGTATATTTGTTCATCCTGTTGGTTCCGACTCCCATAATGCCCCTGAGGCCACCGGTGCCAAACTCCAAAGTCTTGTAGAAAGCGTCCTCGAACCCTGCCGGATCATTGTTCCGCAGCTCGATCACCTTCATCTTGGTTTCCTGATCGAAATCCCCTTCCAGCCATTTCCTGGCGTTCTCGTTGTAATCCTGTGCCATAATATTCTCGTTTTATTATCTTGTCTTGTTGCCGTACGGCCTGACCATCAAACCATACTGATTACAAATTTACTCAAATTATTTGGCAATATTTGTCTATTTTTGCGTCAGATATGGACAGTTTCGAAAAATTCATAGTTGAGAACGGGAACGCGGACACGGTGCGGCTGGTGATGGCGTGCAAGGAGTGGCCTGTGCCTGAGGATGCGGAGCTGGCGGAGTTGGATGCGAAATCATTGGCTGTCAACACAATTGAAGGGCGGAGGAGGCTGCGGAAGAAACTGCCGGAATGGGTGGCGTGCACGGGGCTGGTCTATCCTTCATCGCTTTGTGCGGAGCAGTGCAGCTCATCGGACACGGCGCGGTACAAGGCTTCGATTGTTCAAAGAATCTTTAATGAATATGTTGGGACAGTCGCTTCGATGGTTGGTGCCCCTTGTCGAACCACAGGCTCAGCGACCAAAGGGACAGAATCAGTGCCCGACAAAAATAGCCCTACGACCAGAAACCAATCGGTCACTGAGCTTGCCGAAGTGACCATACCAAGCAGAGGCAAGGTGGCCGACCTGACGGGAGGACTGGGAGTGGACTCGTGGGCGTTCAGCGAAGTGGCGGAGGAAGTGCTTTACAATGAGATGAATCCGGCGCTTGCTGCGGCAGCAAGACACAATTTCAAGGCACTGGGAGTCACGAATATATTCATAAGAAATTCGGAGGCAACATCAGACTCGCTCAAGGACATCTTCGGAGACTTCAGACCGGATGTCATATTCCTTGATCCCGCGAGAAGGGACTCCGCCGGGAAGAAGGTGTTTCTGTTGGAAGATTGCTCGCCTGATGTGCTGAAGATTCTGCCGGAACTGTTCGGAATCAGCAGGTTCGTACTCCTTAAACTCTCCCCTATGGCTGACATCACGATGGCTGTTGAGAGGCTGGACAGGACTTATGAGGAATATCTTGAAAAGGCTTCCGGGAAAGGGTGGAACGGGCAGTGGGTGCGTGAGGTTCACGTGGTGGCCAGCGGCGGAGAATGCAAGGAGCTGCTGATTCTGTTGGACGGGGAATGGAATGAAGGATATTCATTGACCTGTCGGGAAGATGGCAAGACGCTGACATTCAAGCCAGAGGAAATCACCAAGGCTAAAGCCGGTTATCCGGATTCGACCTTCGCAAGGATTATCTTCGAGCCGGGAAAATCGCTGACAAAGGCGGGGGTGTCCAACGCCATCTGCGAAAGGTTCGGGCTTGTCAAGCTGGCTCGGTTCACGCATCTTTACACAATCAGTGAGCCGCTGTCCGACAGCGAATCAGAGCAACGTACGGCACCGCTTAAAGATTTCGGCAAAGTCTTTTATGTAAAGGAGATCCTTCCTCTCAACAAGTCTTCGATGAAGGATGTCGGAAAGCGCTACCCGCATTCAGAAGTTTCCGCTAAGAACATACCGATGTCCAGCGATGAACTCCGCACCCGCCTGAAAGTCAAGTCAGGCGATGACGCGCACATCTTCGGAGTCCGTATCGAAACACCCTATAACGAAGACAACTACCTGATTGTCACGGAGCCGTCCGGTCACTGAGCCTGTTAGAACTAAAGTATCCCGCGGATGAAGTCGTTGATGTCGGCGGAAGGGATGCCAAGGACTTTGAATATGTCGGAATAGTTTTGGCATCCAAGGAGATTCTTGACCTTGGAACGGCCTTGCTGGACAATGGTATATTCCACAATGGCCGCACCAATAATACCTTCCAAAGGAACAACCGCGGCAGTCACACCGTCCTCTCCTGAGACCGGAATCGAAAGGTCATAGAAATTGTCATCATTTGAAAGGTCCAGATCCTTCTTGGACGCAAGATAGCGGCGGAGCGAGGCCTTGATGTCTGAATATGAAAGGTCCATATAACCGCCATAATAAGCGGCGACGCCTTCCTGAACCATCAGCAGGGCCTTTGGCCAAGAGGATTTGATGAGCAGAAGGGCCACATCGTGCCTGTCATCCCAATAGTTCGAGAGGACGATGTCCGAACCAAAAGTCCGGCCGTAGAACGCTCTGTCAGAGTTTTTTCCAGATGCGGAACTCATCAAAGGATTGGAATATGCGTTGAACAAGATTCCTGACAGACGCTCGCACTGATCCACAGACGGAGCCACCACATAACGCAAAGGGCCTTGAAACTCAGGAGCATATTCATTGATGAACCTTGTGACAAATGTAGCCAATCCGGAGGCGGCCTTTTTAGGCACTCCGCAACCTGGAACGCAATAATATTCAATGCCCTTGAATATGGTTTTCGTCAAAGACGGGAATTCCGCGTCTAGCCAGTTACACAGCCGGAAAGGATTGTTTTTACCACCATTGCCTGATGCCACAGCCTTGACACAGACGCGGAGGACAGCTTCCACCCAGTTGTCATATTCCTCGCCCGGAAGTTTGCTGAACGTGGCCGCGATCAATTCGTAGGTGCCGCCGCCGAGTTTCCGGATGTCAAGAATCCTGTTCTCGCGGAAAGAGGCGTAGAGGAGGTTGCCGTCATCGAATTCCTGAAGGTAGTCAGGTGAGCCGTCCACCCAGAAGGAACGCCGGCGGGCCTCGTCCACCGAAGAGGAAGTGAACGACTCGACATAGCCTTTCCAAAGTTCGGCGACCATACGCACTGAGTCTTTCTCGGCGCGGGGCATATATTCCAAATCCACTTTGTAGGGCCTTAGGCCTGGGATTTGGGCGCTGCGGGTCACCTCCTGGGCGGCGCAGAAGGGAAATGCGGCCGCCGCCAAGGCGATGGATAATGCTATTCTTTGAATATTTCTCTTCATATTATGGGTATTACTTCGTTCGGGATGTCACTTCGACAGGCTCAGTGCCCCAACGTCCCTACTCCCCTTTCAAGTACTTGAGCCAGAACGTCCTGTTGGCCTCAGAAAAATGTTTCCCCTGATAGCCACGGTACCCGTGCATCCCATCCGGATAGATCATCAATTCAAACTTCTTGCCAGCCTTCTGAAGAGCATCCACCAATAGCAACGTGTTCTGGAAATGCACGTTATCGTCCCCCGTCCCGTGCGTGAGTTTGAGCATCACCGACCCGTCGTAGTTCTTCTCCGTGACAGGATAGTTGGCCGCGCTGGCGACAACCTTGGTCGAAGCGTACCCCTCCGGGTTATTGGCCGGAGTGTCCATAAACCTTTCCGTGTAGTGAGTGTCGTAAAGCGCCCAGTCATAGACTCCTCCGCCGGCGATTCCGTAATGGAAAGCGTCCGGATGATTCATCACCAGAAGAGCCGTCATCGTGCCACCAAAAGAGAAGCCCTCAACGCCGATCTTGTCGCCTTGCACGTACGAAAGCGACTTGAGATATTCAGCCCACTCCACAAAATCCAGGACCTCACGCTCATCCAAGCGCCTGTAAATCTGATCCAGACCTTTGCGGCCGTTATGCCCCGAAGCACGGCAATCAGCCACGACCTCAATGATCCCGTTCTCGGCGTACCACTGATAATAAAGCGGACTGCGGAACCGGTCATTCACCTGAGGAGAGTCCGGGCCACCGTAGATGTCCACGTGAACCGGATATTTCTTGGTAGCGTCAAAATCCTTAGGATAGACAATCATCGCCGGAAGCACAAGCCCGTCCTTGGTCGTCATCGTAATATGCTCAGGCAAAGCGTAATCCGAAGCGTCGAAATTCTCTCCGGCCATATCCGCCACCTTGAATGACTTCGCGACTTTCCTCAAATCATAGATCCAGACCTGCGATGGTGTCCTGGAATTGCTGGCCAAGGCAACGGCGTACCTCTGGTCCGGAGAAACCTTGACGGAAGCGACATTCATCGAAGGATCCGAAATATTCCTGATAACTCCTTTGCATACTGAATATAGCCCGCTACGCACACGGGAGTCACGCTCGGCGACGAAAAGCACCTCCGAAGAACCGCCGTCAAACCCTTTGACCGCCTTGCCTTCCTTAACGTCCACAAGCGACATCCGCCAGTTCTCCCCGTCGGTCAGACGCTTCAAAACAGCACCGTCATAAGAGAGGTAATATATTTGCTGCCAATTAGTTTCAAACGAACGAACCATATATATTCCATCCCGTCCGAACAGCATCCCGTCAATCCAGTCCAGCCACGTCTTATAGGTCTCGTGGTAGATGTGCTTCTTCGAACCGTCCACCGGCGATACGGCGTAAAGGTCGAGTGTGTTCTGCGTCCTCGGTTCTCTCTGAATATAAAAGGCCTCGCTGTCGGCCCCCCAAAACGGAGTCCCGAAATACTGGTCGTCATTCTCGTCGAAGTCCGCCCAAGCGGTTGCGCCACTCTGAATATTCACGATCCCGATCCGCACCTTAGGATTGTTGTCACCGCACTTCGGATAACGTGTCATACGAACCGAGCCTCCCGTCGGGGACACGTTCGGCAAAGCCACCGCCGCCCCGGCGTTCTGTGAATATGCCAGCCCCATCCCCGAACGGTCAGCGTCCTCAGCGAACGGTGAATATATCGGAAATACCGGAACCTCCGTATTGTCAAAACGATAGAATCCTATCTTCTTGGAGTCCGGCGACCACCAGAACGCGCAATAATGGGTAGGTCTGCCCAGAATCTCCTCGTAATACACCCAAGAAGAGTACCCGTTCAGAATCACGTCCGACCCGTCGAACGTCAGCTGGGTCTCCCCTTTTGTCGCGATGTCCACAACCCAAAGGTTGTTGTCCCTCGTAAACGCCATCTTCGTGGAGTCCGGTGAATATGTCAGGTTGACAGCCCGGCCCGGCCTGAACGGGAAATCCGTGAACTTCGCAGGATAGTTTATCCCATCCGTAATCTTTCCGGTCACAGCATTGACAGAGAAGTCTTTAGCCCCCGTGAAAGAGTAATCGTAAGTCAACGCAACCTCGTTCTTTCCCACCCATTTCCAAGCGGAAGGAACATCATTGAAATCCTTGGCCGAGGCAGCCACAGACACCAGTAAAACCAGAGCGGTCAAACACTTTTTCATATTCATAAATCTAAATCAACATCACAATTTATGGATAATTTTCCCATTCCGCAACAGTGGGTCAATATAGAAGACCGAAAGCCCAGATAGGGATGACATTAGCATATCCGGTCTCTATGTCATCCTTCACGACATACCCCTTGCCGGCATTCTCTATCTGTTTGTTGCCCTTATTCTTTCCACCAATCTCGAAGGTACGACCATCTATCTCAAAGTCAGAGATTTTCGAACTGATCACATCGCTGATGACTCTGGTCTGATTCATAAAGAACGTCTCTCGTATGTTGCCGACATCGGCTTTGTCCGGTTCCAGAACGTATATAAGGTTCGGGTTGTCAAGGTATAGTTTCTCGACTTTCCCAAGTCCTCTTATCCCTCCTGTCCTGTCCCTCAACTGTGAAATCATTCCGGCCTGCTCTATGTATATGAGATAATCCGAGACATCGTTACGGCTTATACCTGTCACCTCAGCAAGTTTGGTCATCACCGGTTTGAACGGAACGCTCCGAGCCACCACCATCAGCAAGGACTTGAGTTTCCTGCCGATGGAAACATTAGTTTGAAGGTATTGAGGGATATCCACTTCCATAGTCTGGTTTATGACCTGAAGCATCTCAAGATCAAACTCCGGATCTCTCCCGAAAGGATAATACCCATTATGAAGATAACTCCGGAACAACGGCAGCGGATGCGCGACTCCTGGGATCTCCGCCTTGTTCCTGAGCACCTCATCCATTGAATATATCGGTGTGTCAATATCGTGGAAAAGTTTAAGATATTCCCGGAACGACAACCCCTGCATATTATAGATCGGAACGCGTCTGCTCAAATCAGACATTCCTTTATAGATGTCAAGGATTGACGAACCAGAGATCACAACCTGAAGATCGCTGTAGCTATCAATAATTTGCTTCAGTTCACGTGACCACCCTTCATATTTGTGAATCTCGTCAATAAACAGGTGCCGTCCGCCCATTTTCACAAACCTGTCGGCCAGATCCACAAGCTTATGCTCCGAAAAGTACAAATGGTCCGCCGAAACGTACAATGTGTCATCTACGCTATGATGCAGTTTTATATGTTGCAGCAACATTGTGGACTTTCCCACACCACGTGGCCCCACAAGGCCGAACGCTTTCACGTCCCATTTGATGAAGGGATACTTATAGCGAAGAAAATCAGTTGAAGTCTCCTTCAACTTTCTTGTGAAATATTCGTAAAGTTGTTCCATCGCATAACTTGTCCTATGACAAATATAGGACTATTGCACGAAATTAGTGCAACTTTTATCAATATTTGCATAAATTTAATGCAAATTTACCAGAAACATGCAGAAACGTTATGCAAAATAGCCTTTCATACTTTCCACGACCTAAGGATGCCAGGATTGAGGGGATGGGATGCTGCAGTCAACTCTCTGGCAGTAAACCTTGCCCTTGAGGAACGATGGTATTATGACGATGCAGACAAACAAAATCGACCTATCTTGAAGAATTATCTCTCGTTTACCTTTCAGCGTCTTCAATATGAAGACAAATTGGAGAAAGAGGCGGCTGCTAAGAATAACAGACAACCACGACTCAAAATTCTCGAAAATCAGCTGTATGCAGTTTGGAATACTGGACTTGTAGACAATATCTATGATCCCATCTATGCCTATTTCATGCGCAACGATGGTCGTACACCCACAATCAAACAGCCTTGGGTATTTATGGGCTTCAATACAGCCAACTCTTCTCAGCAGAAGATTATGTCTAGCTTTCCTTATCGCCCAGAGCGAGCATCGTACTTCAATGATCCTCGCGAACTTCTTTACGATACTCGAGCTACAGAACCGACTCTAGACTGGGAGCATTTTTTGAAAGATAACATATCACGACTGCCCATAGGTTTCATCAAGAAAGGATATGCAGACAGTTTCCCATTTGTAGATGATCCTTCAGCACTGCCTAAGCAGAAGCGCGAAGAGTACTATCGCAGCATGGCTGATGCCATATATGCTGACGATGATTGGAAACAGTTTGTTACTACTCGTTTTCGCAATGCTGTAACTGTGGCTCTGGCACGTGTAGCATGGAACTACAAGACTGCTATTCCAGTTTACTATCCTACCGCAAAAAAACTACAATTACTCCTACCATTGGCACTCGAGGACAAGAAAAGAATTGATGTGGTATTGGTTTGTAATCATGTTTACAAGCCCGAAGAGGGAGTAAACAACTATGAAGGTCGTACTATCTACACGTTGCAGATGGCATACAACAACGCTCGACTCATCACTCGCCCTGATAGCGACTGGCTCATGGCTGACATGGCAATAAACAAGTAACTATATAAACGCAAAAAGCATCGGAAGTGCACGCTGCCCCCAATGCTTTTTGCGTATTATTATATGAAGTATAAGTTCTTCGTCCTTAAAAGAATCTGTTCTTATCCGATTGCGTTTAACCCTGTTCAAGTATTTTCTTGTCTGTCAAGAAATCCAAGAGTCCGACAGTCGATACTCCGAGTTCGTCTTCTTTGCGGTGGATATCATCACCTACAATGACAATCTTACGGAAGTGGTCATTGATTGACAATAAAGGACGTCGCTCTTGCTGCTCCTTTTCTGGCGTAGGCATGTGAAAGGCTGACTGGATATACACTCTGTATGGAGGGCGGTTCACCACAAAGTCTACCTCCAACTGTTTTCTGACAAACTTACCGTTCTCATCCTTGCCACCAAGTTCAACCAATCCTACGTCCACATTATATCCTCGACTGCGAAGCTCATTATAGATAATGTTTTCCATAATGTGCGTTTCCTCTTGTTGGCGATAGTTGAGAATGGCAGCACGTATGCCGATGTCTGCGAAGTAGTATTTCGTCTCGGTACCAATATATTTTCTTCCTTTCACATCATAGCGCAAAGCTTCTTCTATCAAGAAAGAGTCTTTCAGATAGTCAATGTATTGTTTTATAGTGTCTCTTTTTATGGTTACCCCTTGTGAAGATTGAAAGGTATTGGCTATTCTCGTTGGATTGGTTGACGAACCAATACCCGAGGCTATTACACGCACCAATTCCTTCATTCCTTCAGTATTACGCAGATGGTTGCGCTCAATTACGTCACGCAGATAGGTAGTTTCATACAGACCACGCAAATAGTCTGTTTTCTTTTCTTCCGTTTCAAGCAAAGCCACCTGTGGCAGTCCTCCAAAAGTATAGTAATCTAACCATGCTTTGCGTATATCGCCACCAATACCATTAAAGTATTCGTCAAAGGTGAGAGGCCAGATGCGTATCTCGTCACCTCTGCCTCGAAACTCAGTCACAACATCACTTGACAGGAAACGAGAGTTTGAGCCCGACACATACACGTCCACATTCCTCATGTGTGTCAAGCTAAGAATAACCTCCACAAATTCTTCTACCAACTGTACCTCGTCCAAGACGATATAATAAGGTTTGCCATCATCCACAACCTTTGAATCTATATAGTCGAGCAAGGTATCAGGCTTCCTCAACCGCCTGTTTCGGAAATCATCAAGTTGTATCTCAATGATGTGACTATCAGTCACCCCATGTTCCAACAGCCAGTTATGCCAGATGTCAAACAGCAGGAAAGACTTTCCACATCGTCTAACACCTGTTATAATCTTCACAAGTCCATTCCCACGTCCTGCGATAAGTTCATCCAAATATTTCTTACGTTCAAATATCATATTAGAGTACTATTTTTGATATTAGTATCACATTTTACACCGTAAAGATAACTTTTTTATTTCGAAATACAGCATAACCAATGGAAAAACTGCGTTTAAGAAGTATAAAAATGTGATAAAACAGTATGATAGGCTACATTTCTATTGGTTCTTATAGAATAAAAAGGGATGATTGGCAATCATATTCTTTAAGGTAGTCGTTTCAACCGTACCCCTTCATAAATTCGTCATATAACTTCTATTCACCACATTATGGGGCCGGTTTAAAACGCTCCTCCCAACCCTTATTTCGTGATTCCTGATGTGATTGAAAGTTAAATACGTTAAATCTTCACCTTTTCGTATCTAATCAGAATCCATACGGTCACTTTTCTACCGTTTAGAGCGTATAACATTAATAATCAACTAATAATAGATACTCTGCTAAATATACAAAATTTTTCTGATAAATATACAAATAATGTAACTACTCAGGTGCCCCTGTCCTGACCATAAACCGAGGATGACGCGAGGCTTTCACCACCCCGCTGAGACTTTTTTCAAAAATCATCTTCATGCCGCAAGGTCGTGTTCCCGACCGCCAAAAATCTGTCGTCTGCAGCCTTCTGCGGGTTATGTAGAGGCACTCAAAAATCTTTCATTGGTCCTCCACGCGAAGGGGCGCCGACCCTGCCAGAAAGCCCGTAAACCACATTTAACACGCTGTCGCTCAATGTATTATATTTGCATATATCAAACCTTTCCTTACTTTTGCGGCATGAAAAAGGACTTCAACACGGGATTGAGAAAGGGCATCGAGGCGGACCGGGTGAAACTCACCCGAAGACGCAAGCTGCTCCTTCGGGATATGGGGCTCGCCGAGGATCTCGAGAGGGGCCTCAAGCGGCTTGAGAAGCGCTTCAGGACGGGTCTTCTTTCTGACACCGGGCGCACCATCGCCCTTGACAAACCCGTCTGCATCGTGTTTGTTTAAACAGTATCGCCAGGAGTGTAAAAGCTGATGCTCACGGAGGTAATACTAAGAAGCTGTTTTGAATTGTTTGTCTGAAGTTTTTTCACCTCAAAGAACATTTCTAACAATTCAAAACAGCTCCTTACTTTAGACTTTTGCCGTTGGAATGCTATTGCTTATACGCGGTTTCCTTCATTTGACAATTTCCTTCACCTCCCAGTTTCCTTCGTCCAGAAGGACTTTCCAAGCGGTCTTGTAGGCATCTACGCAGCCCCTAGGTACGTAAAGGGTCTTCACCTTGTCTTTAGGGCCGACCCTATTCGCTCCTGTGTTTGCTTTAATCGCAGCAGGAGTCGTGCCCAGACAGGTAATCGTGGTAAGGTTCGGCGTACCGGAGATGCAGTCGGCAGAAAGCGTCGTTACGCTGGCAGGAATGGTGAGCGACTCGATGACTGAGTTCTCGTATAGAGCCCATTCCCTAATGGTAGTAGTACCATCGTGTATAGTGTAGGCGCTGCCGCTTCCGCCGTTAAGCACCATAAGGGTAGTCATAGCGAAGTCGTAAAGAGCGCCCTTATCGTCGCTTTTGAAAGACTTGTTATCCGGAGCCACTTCCCAGACCATCTTGTCACATCCATTCGACGGGCTGCCGGCGATCTGCGTAAGGGAAGCAGGCACGACGATCTTAGTATAGTCACTATAGGCGAATGCCCTATTCTTAATCTGAATTATGCCCTGCGGAAGGTGGAATACAGAGACATTCTTGATGCCATTTTCGCGATTGCTTCCTCCGCAAAAGCCTACATACCCACTAGCCTCAAGTCCATTTAAAATACCACCTTCTACCCGGGTCTCGCTCAAGTCTAGGGTAATCTGATGGTTATCTTCAAAGCTAAGGCTTCTGGTAGCCTCCATAAGCGGTTTAAACTCCTCTTTTTCTCTAAGCAGAGAACTTTCAGGCATAGTAACCTTAACTGAAGTCTGTGCCGTCTTTAGCCATTCCACGTCAAACTCACCTTCTAATTCATCTACGTACATTCTGGTAGTCTCGAGTTTTAGTTTAGTTATAGGGAAAGTAACCAAACTTCCAGGCTGTATCTTTAGATCACTCTTCTTCTTCAGCTCAGCGCCGCCGCGAGTACAGTTGATGGAAAATTTGAGATTCTTCAAAGTCCTCTCCCCGGAAAGCGGAAGCACCATCAATATCTCGGTAGGATTATTCGCATCTGTGCTAATTTTCAAAGGAGTGTTCATAGACAGCTTGAGGTTTTCCACATTGTGGGCAGGATGAAGCGACTCCCACTTCCCGTCCTTAATGTAAGTGAATGCCTTCTTATAAAGCCCTGAAGCACTAAACACACAAGAGTGCGCCTCGAGCCCTTCCTCGGCCCAGACTCTTAGCTTTATCACCGCTCCGGCGTATTTAAAATCGACATTTCTATTAGTTCCTACGCCATACATAGGAAGCGGAAGATTCCCACCCATCACGTCTTCGTAATTCTGATTAGACGGGAATTCCATATAAAAATAGCCATATCCTGCATTAGGTTTACAATACGCTGCCGGATAGAAGGCGAAGAACTCCTCGTTGCCCGTAATGGTCTCATCACCATGGCTATAAGTAAACCTTCCCACGTTAGAACCTGCAGCGTCATCGGCCAATCTATACACTCCGTAAGTGCTCGGATACGTCGCCTTAGGGGAAGATGCATTCTCGGTGTGGTTTCGAGAGACTTGAATGCCTATCTCGTCTCCCTTCGTCCAATTCACTTTCAATCCGTCGAGCGCGGTTTTCGTGTCAACATCGTCGATGCAGGCGGTGAACCCCACGCTTTCCGTACCAGGTGTAAGCACCTCGTTTTTCGTACAGTTCGTAAGACTCACCAGACCCACGAATACTCCACATGCTAAAAAAATCTTTTCATGCTTCGGCGACAATTATTCCCAAGTCTCATTAACCTCGTTCAAATCATCAAGACCCGCCTGGTTTGACACAGGCCCCGAGGTGGCAAAACAATGCTGCGCTTCCATGCAGATAATCTCCAACGTCGGAGACTCATAATTTAATTCTTTCATTTCACTACTAACTGTTTACATTAAAAAAAAGCTTGCGAAGATAGAAAAACAAATCGTAACCGCCAAAAGTTTTGTAATATTTATGAATTCAAATTTAGGAACAATCCTACGATCTTTTCTGTGCCGAAATCAATCTTGTCTCTGCTTAAATCTATCTTCTTTACCATTGTTGAGTCCACTTGAAAAAGTCGTTTTTGAAATAACATGTGCCTCGCAGATACTTCTGTAAGGGGTAAAAAGTGGCAAATGGCACTTTTTTAAGTGGGCTCATTGTTTATTATGACGTATTTCACAAACCGCCGGGTTTAATAATAGCAGGACGCGCTGTCTGCCATAGCGCAAATAAAGCCGGATGAGTATGAATGGTTTTACCCAGTCATCTTATCCGGCCTTTCCGTGTATGGTGAAGACCCTCCGATGAGGATTACAAAACTCCTCTTCGATTAATTTTCTTTTTATTAACATACCGGCAGCGGGAACAGATCCTATGGGCAGCCAGCGCGCAAGGCGGCAAGATGGGTTTTGTGACCGTCAAGGTTGCAAAACGATGGGAACGGATATTGGGATTGGCTGATATTCGAGATTTGAGTGTTGGACTGTTGCAATTGTCGGGAACGGTTATCGGCTATGTAGGTGTCTGTGGCGCTGTTCGCTGCTCCTTACGCAATGAAGAAACCTGTAATGTGGAACAAGCATCTTGGCTGCATGGCCTTCGGGTGACTATGGCCGTTCCTGCCAATTACAAGACGATAGCGATGAACTGTGCGCGTGTTCTATGGGTGCTGCCCTCTCCTAAGTGTGCGGACATATTCATGATTCCTATGAATGTCTGTTTTCCATTAAGGTTTTATTTAGGAGTCCACTTGAAAAAGTCTTTTTTTTGAAAAATATGTGCCACACAGGTACTTCCAACGGGGGTAAAAAGTGGCGAATGGCACTTTTTCAAGTGGACTCTTGAATTGTTTGTTTGAAGATTATTTCACCTCAAAGAACATTTCAAGTAACCTTCAAAAAATAACCTGCATCACTTTAAATTTGCAATATATTGATGTTCAGGGTGATTCTATGTATTCAATTTTATCGATTGATGCAACTTATTTTCTCAACATCACTTAAGGGCATTATCCGCAAAGAATGCCAATCATTTACAAACCACGGACACGATATAACGCCACCAGCGGTATTCAATCCGCTATCACTGTGGCTGACCCTCCCTCGGGATATGGGGGTCAGCCACACACTATGGCCTTCCAGCATTACCGGAGCCATTCTTGCGTGCCTATGGTTTGCACAGTCGGGAAATTACTGAGGCCTGTTCCTTTCATCTATGTTATTATCAATTAGAACCTGTCGGGAGTATCACCTCCCGGCAGGCTTATGGCGCGGGAATGCCCGCGATTCTTATTATCTGTCGATGGTAATGTTACCAGCCTCGTCATCGATCCAGTTCTCAACAGCCGGATCCCAGTGAATCTCGTTCAGAGAGAAGGTAAGGTTAAAAGTGTACCTGTGTCCCATCTCCCACTTAGGGAAGACATCCTTTACCTTAACTGTCTTTGTGCACTCTTCCTTAACGACCTTGTTACCAACAACGGTTTCCACAGTATATGTAATTACAATATAGCTGTCATCATTAAATTCCTGAGGAATGTAGATGTACTGACCATCCTCAACTCTAGCTCCTCCTTTGATCTCAGCCGGGACTGCAATCAACCCTCCACTCTTAACCTCGAAGCCAACATTCTCCGCATAAACCTGATCAGACAAAAACATGTTTCCACCCGGGGTCATCTTCTCTGGAATCTGGCTATAGGTTGCATAATGACAAAGATTAGTGAATTTCACAGAGTTCAAGATGAACTTCTTGTTAGCATAATCCTCAGCAAGATTAGCGGCAACATTGACCATAGAAAGCTTGTGACGGAAAAGAGTCGGAACTCCGGTGTGAGCATAGCTATTCTTATTTTCTGTCTTATCAGCAGCGATGTCAGCAACAAGAAAATCAACATTCTTGTTCGTGGCCACATCAAAATGGCCATTGATTCCACCCTGATACTGTCCGTCTTCGCCTACTGCCCATACACAAGCAAAACCGGAATTATCACCTACCGTCATATCTTTCTTGTTGTACGAATACGCGAAGAATGTCAAAGAACCACCATCCTTCGGCCAATAGTAAGATGTTGTCTCATTCTTCCACAAGTTGCCATTGTATGAAATTGTAGAACCGTCGATGTACATCTGAGCCTCGGAGCTGTTGGCAGCCCAAGTCTTGCCATGTCCAAGATAATAGGCATAGGAGACAAAGACATTATTGTGATCAAAATCAGTCTGAGTCTGGCTAAGAGCCTTGGTGCGAGGAGCGACATTGAACGTGATCTCGCTGTTCACGTTTGAGGCGACCGGCGTCACCTCTGTCTTTGAGCAGGCCGCGAGAGTCGCGAGAGCTGCCAATACAAACATTTCTTTTTTCATGATAAACACAAATTAAAAGTTAAACTAAATAAATCTTTTTCAATAAATTAATAAATAATTACGCTCCTATCATCATGAGCTATGGTAAGTACTAAATCACTATATTTTTCTGTTCATCTTCCCAGTCATCGACCTTAGGTTCAAAGGCACCACCTGAGTCCTTCGGTGGCTCGACCTTGATAGTGTCCTCCAAAAGAAGCCAATGGTGATTGACAGCATTCTCTGTGAGAAACAGGTTCGAAATGTCAAAGGTCTTGCGGACACTCGTGCCGCCCTTGACCGCAAGGTCGAAAGTCACCTCGAAGTTGTTGTCCGACTCCGGGATGCGTCCGAATGTGTTGAACACCGCACAGATCACATTCTTGCCTTTGTCATCACTTTTCTGGAGATTGAACCATACGGAAGCTTCCGGATCGTTCATCCTCGTGTCGGTGGCAATAAGGTTTGCGCGGACCATGCCTGAGAGAACAGCCTGCGCCGAAGTGACATATTCAAGCCCATCCACCTTGACTTGAATATACCAGCTCTCAACTACCGATGAGGCATCCGCATAGATCGTGTAGATTCCGTTGTGATAGGGCACAGTCTCACACACGTTCCTGGCCACCACAAGATGCTCTGGCTGCATGAGAATGTTCGGAGCGTCTTTCCCTTTGGTAGAGTACTTGTTCAGAACGGCTGACGGTGCAGGATCTGTGTATGCCTCTGCCTTGTCCCAACTGTAGTAGTTCCTTATCAAAGTCTCTTCAGTGCCGAAATCGTAAATGAGCATCCTGTAACTGCCCGGTGCAAGCATGACTTCTCCGCTCACAATGCGGTTTCCGTTCTCGTCAAAGCTCACATCTGTGATAAAGTCCTCTGCGGCAATAACATCCTCGTTCTCTCCAAAGAACAGCACGTGCATGACACTCGGCTCTATCTTCTGGACCGGGATCTTGTCATTGTAGATGTCTGACGTGACATTGTGGATTCCGGCCACATTCACCCTGACCCTGACTGCGGTAAGGTTGTCAGGATCCTCAAGGGGACGTCTCCGGCATCCGCCTGCGACTATTGCAAAAAGCAGCAGGAGAACGGACAGTCCACGGCAGAAGAACACAGCGGAACTATACTTTATATTGGTGTCAGACATCATGTTGATGATTTGTTCTTTTTACTTGTTTCTGATTAGTTTTTGTTTACTTTGTGTGAATCCTTCCCGATCGGTATCACCAATGAAACCTTGAGTTTCGTCGGGCCGAACCAGGAGACGGTTCCAACGTTGTACTTGTCCCGGAACAGGTGCTCGTAGCCCGGATCCGACTGGTAGTGGCGGTAGTCCGTGCAAAGGAAGCCGGCGGAGACCGAGAACTCCATGTTCATCCACCTGCTGACCGGCAAGGCGTAGCCATAGGTCAATCCAGCAGACCAGAACTCTCCTTGGTAGCAGAGCTTCGTGTCCCACTGGAGGTCGTATTTCCCGGACATGCCGTAAACGCCGGCGAAATGCCCTGTAAGATAGTCCCTCCTGTCATCGCGCGCGAACCACCAGCGCGGCTCGATACCCATTGACCAGATCTGGAAGCAATATTTCTTGCCGTTCGGCCCCCAGTTCCACCACGGAAACACATCCTCGACCATCACCGAGAAGTTCTTCCCGACAGGGAACTCGACCTCGGCGTTGAGTGCGGTCACGGCATCATAGAGGAGGTTGGTCTTGACGGCGACGGTGTAGAATCTCTCCTTCGGCGGCTCCGGCTCAGGGAACTCAACCTCCGGCAACACCGTCGGAGGGGCGATGTTCACTGAATACGGCACCTCAAGGGTCACTTCCGGCAATTCACACTCAACCGGCCCGATCGGACGGACAGTGCTGTAAAGCACATGAATATCCGTGCGTCGCAGGGACGGATAGTAGTCCGAGATCAGCCTGCGCCAGACGTTTCCACCTTGCAGACGCTTCATCATCAGCTTCTTGGCCTCGGAATTTTGAGAATCCTTGAATATGTCCGAGACCGTGGACGATCCAGTCTCGGTGTCGTAGGACGCGGCGATCTTGGTGGCACCCTCCCAGTCCTCACCTCTTGAGATGACAACGAAGTCGGCATCCGTGAGACGTGGCTCGATGCTCTTCAGGAATGCTTTCACTCCTTCAGCCCTGTCACGGGCCAGACGCGCGTTGAGTTCCGGCCGGCCTTCAGGTGAGGCGGCACCGATTATGTAAACCTTGTATATTCGTAGATTACCGTTGTACACGATGGACCTGAGTCCTTCGGTGGCTGCTTTCAAAGTGGCGGAGTTGTTCCGGAATCCACGTTCGATCTTGGATACAGCTGACCTGTAATAGACAGAGAATGAAGTCGTATCGTGCCTGTCCTCCTGAACCGAGGACGACTTTGATAAGACGACAGTCCTCATTGAGGTAAAGCCTGAGTCTGACGGAAGCGCTTCCGCCGCCACTGTCAGAATCGACAGAAAACAGCCGATGAGGACACACAACCAAATGGCCATGCCGTTGGAAGTACAATGCAATTTATTATAATTCAAGATGTTCCCCCCCTAGTTATCAAAACGGTTGGAAAGAGCATCGATTGCGCTATTAATAAACCCTACCGCCATAAATTAAGAACCAAATACAATTATTAGTGTTCTAACAAACCACTAACTTACCAAGCACAATAACATACATCAGCATTCCAGCTGAAGTGCCACCGGCAATCTCGCCGCAAATGTAGTAATTTATAATTATTAAACAATATCCAACAATCTATTTAGAATTTATCAAAACCACAACAGTAAAAGGTTTAATATTCAATGTTTTCAATCAATTAGGTTTTTCCTGATCCAAGATAGATAAAATCCATTAGAATAAACATTCAATCCTTTAGAACAATATACACTACGCAAAACGAAGAATAGGACAGTGCTCACACCTGTCACGGAGTCGGCACACGTCTGGTCACTTCGACAAGCTCAGTGACCACAATGGAACAGAGAAGATGATCAGATGGCGCGGATCTGTAACTCATTGCAAATCAGAGGATGAAGCTACACCCTTTGATTTGCAATGAGTTACAAGTTCGTACTGGGACAATCTGGAGGGTACCGTTTCGCAACGAATTAATACAAAACACATTAGACATCACGCTTTTTTGAAGGTAACTCCAATCCTAAGAACTTACGTGCTTGCCACTCATCGGCTACTGTATCACGCACAGACCAAGAACGCTTACACCATACTTGACTGCACAGGTGCAAAAGACAGTGAAATAAACCAGACAATCCTCAAGGCTGTAGAATATTACCGAACCGTTCAAGGATCGTTGGTAAACGTGATTAGGCGAACCGGACAAGAATCTCCTGCGCTTCATGGCTTTCCCTCATTAAAGTTTAACATAGCTATGCGGCGTGTGTCACAGTACAGATTGGCTTTCAATCAGTCCGTTGGTCACACGACGTTACAAATTTGTAAAATAATCTATTTAGTAATGATAAAAAAATATCCCTAATTATCAGCAAGTTATCCTTCCACGAAGACGCGTTGGATGAATCATGCTTTGTTCCGATGGTGTATGTGTCACCGTTACGATGAACAGCCCACTCGACTTTTGTTTTGTCAGACGCGAATTTGAACACCTTGAATATGTCATTGATTCCGCTCTTTGAGGTATGGCTGCTTACCTTCGCCCCTCCATCCACCTTGGCCTCTGTTTTGGTCAGATCGTCAAGGATGCTCCGGTCAGAGACCGAGACATAATCATCCGACCAAACTCCATTATTATTCACATAATAAAGCCGGTGGTCATCACTTTCCCTTGTCCATACCACATTTCCCTTTTCGTCCATAGTCCATATATCCATTCCATTAGGGTCAATGATACTTATGGGATTTCCGAGGCAGTAGACATACGGGCTGATGCCGTAGTACTTCTCGGACAGCGGGTCGGCGGTTGTCCAGCGAGCAATAGTCGGGTTGTACATCCTGGCGCCGAAGTCGAGTAACGGTATGTTTGCATATAGGAAGGACTGGGACTCCTTGCCGGAGAAGAGCCAGCGATTCGGAGAGGTAACTGTGACTGTGATTCTACTAGACTTGTCAACCATCGAAGCAATTGTTGTCTCTGTGTCTTTTGGGATTTCTACAATGAATGCGGAACTCTGCAATATTATCATTGGGCTATGAGCGAGTTTATTACAGTGTCCAAACACTCGATATTCTTGTCGTTTGTAAATTCCACCCGCAAACTGTCCCCATTTATAACATAAATTCTCAGGTAAGGTATTATACCCCCAGCCACATCCATGTAACTGCAATATCGGTCAATATATAATTTATAATCCAAACTATCTATAAACTGGCTGTCCAAGAATCGATCAAGCGGAATGTGTCCGTGACTGTTTACTGCGACCAAGGCCTTTTTGACATATTTGGCACCAATATCTTCTTTATCATTAAAAAATATCTTCCCCATTCCTATGCTCATAGGTGGGGCTACACCATGTCGACCGGCAAAACTTATGATTGTATCCTTATTGTTGACAATAAATGAAACAGTTATAACATCTCTGGAATGAATTGAATCCTGAACTCTGTGATATTTTTTACCCGGCAATGCAAGGATAAAGAAATCACTGGTATCAACCAATTCAAAAAAACTTTCCAAAGAGTCTTGAAGTCTGTCGGAAATGAATACCCTTTCAATCGAGGAACTGTCCTTGTCATTGGCATCATCTCTTGCCTCAGAATTGCGGATAGGATTACCGCACATCTGGCAGCATAGCACTACCAATAGTAGCAATAATATCGGTTCTCTCATCTTTCTATTTTTGCTCAATGTGCCTAAGCAACCCATTACTCTTATTCGTTCCAAACAATAATATTCTGACTACACAGAATTCACTTGCCAGCAAACGGATGAATCAAACAACTGTTGTGATATGGAATTACTTATTAATTATCAACTAAAGTATAACCTCTTAATGTATTAAGATGACATCTATCAGTTATATTAGTATATATAGTTCTTATGCCATACTCATTAACATCTAATGACATAACATAAGGGATTGCATAACCATCTTTACATCGGCCATCTAAGCGGGCATACATTAGCGTATCCAACTTAACCATAAACAAAGGGTCAAAAATGTCAGCCAAAGGAAAATCCCCGATGTAATTCAACGCATATATCATTCCGCTTGAAGGAAAAGCACCAGCACTTGATTCAACAGTATATACCAAACAAGACTCGTAATCCACAAATCCATATATGTAGTCACAAGCAGCTATATGAATGATAGTGTCTTTGTTTTTCAAAAAGCAAGAGATCGTGATGATGGAGTCAGATGCATCTATATTAGAAATCAAATATTCCAACGAATCTTGAAGCCTGTCTGAAATGAACACCTTTTCCATTGAAGGACTGCCCTTGTCATCAACTATTTTACCTGCTCTCGAATTGTGAATATGGTTGCCACACATCTGACCACACAATACTATTGATAAGAAGAATACTATCTTTTTCATACTATTTCTTATTTATTGTACCAAAATAGAACCCCCTATAGTTCTTTATATCTTTAATATAAATTGCATTATGATATCCAACATTATACAGTCTACCAGAATTCGGGAAATATACATAGCTTTTTCGAGCTTTTTCTCTTGCCTGTTTGACATCAATCCTTACATTATTCCAATCAGTATCTCTATATGGTGCACCATAACCCATAGAAAATGTTTCCTCATCGACTGCCGCCTTAATACCAGGATGTGAATGAACCGTAGCATTAGGCTTATCTTTGGTATAATCCTCCCACGAAGACGCACTATATGAATTATGTCCTGTTCCAATTGTGTATGTGTCACCATTACGATGAACAGCCCACTCGACTTTTGTTTTGTCAGACGCGAATTTGAACACCTTGAATATGTCATTGATTCCGCTCTTTGAGGTATGGCTGCTTACCTTCGCCCCTCCATCCACCTTGGCCTCTGTTTTGGTCAGATCGTCAAGGATGCTCCGGTCAGAGACCGAGACATAATCATCCGACCAAACTCCATTATTATTCACATAATAAAGCCGGTGGTCATCACTTTCCCTTGTCCATACCACATTACCTCTTTCATCTATGGTCATAATGATTCTACGTATGCGTTTTCATTTACCGAAAGACCTCCTGCAGATTTTTTACCGTATCTAAATATTCAACCTTTTTCTCGTTAGAAAATACCAATTCCAGATTTTCTCCATTATAAACATATTCCTTAAAAAACGGAAGAACATTCCCATTATAGTCGGGTGATCTCACAATTATTGAATCATATTGTTCCAAGCTCAATCCGCTCAAAAACAAGCTGTCAAAGACAGAATCAACAACTATGCTACCATAGGAATTGACCGCAACCATCATATTATTGACACGCTTTGCACCGACTGCGATATCTTTGATAAATATCTTGTGAATTTTGTGGCTTGCCGGAAAACCTATAAAGCCATCAATTCCTCCATAAAAATTTATAATTGTGTCATTGTCGTTTGTGAAACAGCATAATGTGACCACATTATAAGAATGATCCGACTTTGTGTAACGGCAATATTTTCCTGGAGATTTAGAAACAACATAATAATCAGATGTGTCAACCAACCTCAAAAAGTTCATCAAAGAGTCTTGAAGCCTGTCGGAAATGAATACCCTTTCAATCGAGGAACTGTCCTTGTCATTGGCATAATCTCTTGCCTCAGAATTGCGGATAGGATTACCGCACATCTGGCAACATAGCACTACCCATAGTAGCAATAATAATGATTCTCTCATCTTTCTATTTTTTGTTTAATACGCCGAAATAAAAACTTTTATAACTCCTTACATTCTTAATGAATATAGCATTATTATATCCAACATTATACAATCTGCCCGAATTCGGGAAATACACATAATTCTTTCGAGATTTAATTCCATTTTGGTTAATATCCCTCTTTACTTTATTTTGGTCGTTATCATATTGAGTAGCCCCATATCCCATAGAATACGTTTCGTCATCCACTATTGCATTTATTCCCGGATGGGAGTGCAATGTGGCATTAGGCTTATCTTTGGTATAATCCTCCCACGAAGACGCACTATATGAATTATGTCCTGTTCCAATTGTGTATGTGTCACCATTACGATGAACAGCCCACTCGACTTTTGTTTTGTCAGACGCGAATTTGAACACCTTGAATATGTCATTGATTCCGCTCTTTGAGGTATGGCTGCTTACCTTCGCCCCTCCATCCACCTTGGCCTCTGTTTTGGTCAGATCGTCAAGGATGCTCCGGTCAGAGACCGAGACATAGTCATCAGACAATAGGCCATCATTATTCATATAATAAAGCCGGTGGTCATCACTTTCCTTTACCCATACCACATTTCCTTTTTCATCCATTGTCCAGATGTCCATCCCGTTAGGGTCGATGATACTTATCGGATTGCCGAGGCAGTAGGCATACGGACTGATGCCGTGATACTTCTCGGACAGAGGGTCGGAAGCTGTCCAGCGGGCGATGACAGGGTTGTACATCCTGGCACCAAAGTCAAGGAGAGGGATGCTGGCGTTCAGGAAGGACTGGGACTCCTTGCTGGAGAAGAGCCAGCGATCCGGAGAGGTTGCGGATTGAGTGGTCGCTTCGACGGGCTCAGCGACCGAATTTGTGACCGGAATACGCTTGCCGAACGGGTAGTAGTCATTGGTCTCTATGACCGTACCAGTGTCGCCATCGATGACGGAACGGACACTGCCGAGGTGGTCGCGGAGATAGTGCTGAACCTTATAGGTGGACGAACCATCAGCGGTGTTCTCACGTACTATCCTGCCGGCGGAGGTCACGGCGCAGTCAAGGGTTATAGCCGGAGAACCCGTTTGACCTGCGGTCTGGGTGTATATCAGGGAACCTCTGTACTGGTAGCCGTTGCCGCCGCCGTCCAACGCACGCAGTTTCGTGCCGTCAGCAAGATACTCATACTCAGCCAGCGTCGTCCCGCCGGATGAGATGCGCCTTGTCAGGTTCTGCTCATTGTACACGATGTCGAGCCCGGAGAGACCTTCATGGGTCATGTTGCCGTTCGCGTCGTGAGTGTACTGGCCTCCGCCACCGGACGCGCCGGTGTTGGAGATGCCACTCAACAAGTTGCCGTCGTACGAATACGCCAATATCTCCTCCGGGGTTGCCGCGTTCTCCCCGTATCTGGTCAAGGTCAAGGCATTACTGTTCCTGTCATATGTGATGGACCGCTCACTGAATGAATTAGTTTGCACGCCACTGACAAATCTCCGCGCGTCCGTCAAGCGGCCAACGCCATCGTATGATAACGACCAGGCGTTTGTCTCAGCTCCCGCACCGTGATTCCATTCCCACTCGGAAATGCCCCCATTATACTTCGGGACGGATCCAAGTGTCGGCTCCTGATACCGGAGAGTCATGCTGAACACACTGGAATTCAATCCGGTCAACTGGTCACGAATATTATAGGACAGGGTCTCAGTCAATGTTGACGGATTAGCCTCTGTGCCATATATCCGCCCTGTCATCCGGCCTATCTCATCATACCCATAGGACACGGACTGCGACCTGCCGTTCAGCGATGTCGTCTCCGAGACCAGTCTCTCCTGTCCGTCATAAGACCTCACTGTGACCAGCGAATCAATGCGGCCATCCGGAAGCGCGACCGTTTCCCTTGTCATAGACGGCTTGCCCGTGAAAGTAAGGGACTGATGAATATGCCCGGCCCCGCCAAGCGCCTCCTTGCGGTGGCTCTGGATCAGGCGGCCCTGGTAGTCGTAATAGAATGACGATACCGTCTTGGACGTCGGGTCGGTCAGGGAATAGACGGCGGTGCCTGTCAGAAGCCCTTTGCACCTGTCAGATCCGACGACAGGTATCCCGTAGTTGGACAGCGTGTCACAAGACAAGACCTGTTTTGTGTCAGATGTCACAAGGTCATTCATAAACGAATAATCATCATAGTAGTTGACGGACAGAGGCCTATTATTAGGTGGTATCGGAATATTGAGTGAATAACCGCCGAGCCAGGTTGAACCAGAATATGTGGCAACCGCTGGAATCTCGACTGATGACGGAGCGTTTTGCAAAGGCCATACTCCGCTCACAGCCTCACGACCAAGAAGATCACGGAACGAGAACATCCACTTTCCTCTCTTCCTCATCTCTCCGTCTTGAGAAAATATAGGCACATCGCCCTTGTCGTACCTGTAAAGGATGGGAGCACAGCCAGGCAGCCTCTTGCTGACGCACCGGCCTTTGCCGTCATACTTGTAGACATAGGCCTGCGCAGACAACGGAGACGAGGAATCACCGAACGTTCCTGACGAAGACATCACGGCTGAAGCCTCCGGGGTTAGTACATAACGAAGCAGTCCCAAATCATCATACACGTAATAGATGTCCTGATACCGTTCCCCATCAACTGTCCTTTCCAGAGCCTTATGTCCGAGTTTGTCAGTAAACGTCAACGAGACATTTCCGTCTTCATCAGTCACCTTCACGACATTGAGGTTTCCAGAAGGCAAAGTCCCGACGCAGGTCAAAGATGTGTCGGATTCCACAAGATAACCAGAACACGAAAGAAGTCCCGAGTCCTCGTTCACAAGATACGCAGTCTTCACGGACTTTCCTCTTGTGTGCCAAGGAGAGCCGGGACCGTACTCCTCCACCGGTCTGTCAAGAGGGGAATCATCGTACAAGGTCTTGGAAAAAGCATACACTTCCCAATTGTAGAACTTGAGGATCTCTGGGTGAATGTCGGAGAAGGATGCATAGGCTCCTGTCGATGTCGTCATCGGAACAGGACAGAACTTTCTGTACGGCCTGCCGAAATCATCATATTCGCTCAAAAGGGCTATGTCCTTGCCAGCAGGGGAAGCCGCTGTCATCACCGTCTCAACCGGCCTGCCAAGGAGATCGTGATAGGTGTTGGTCTCCTTGAAGGATGCCGCATCGGCACCGAGGTAGTCTCTTGTCCGGATGCGGTTGCCGCCGGCTGATGGCCCGTAGCTATAGGAATAGGATGAGAGAAGCTCTTTCTCGTGCGTTGTTCCGTTCCTCACAAATGTCCGACAGAGTCTGCCGAGGCCGTCATATTCATAATCAAATATACTACCTGACTGACTCTTAAGATACGACAAGCCAACCAAAGGTTTGTATTCATAAGTGTTGACAAACATATCCGGCACGTCCCTGCATTTCAACCTGAATGAGACCAGCTTCTTTCGGATCTGCGTAAAGTCACCATCATTGAGACCGGATGTGTCCACCTTATTCTTGACACTATTCCAGTCGCCGCCCTTAACCATAGCCACAGGGTAATACCCATTATACCCCCACAGATAGACCGTCTTCCGCCCCTCCGTATCCTCTGCCTCAAGAGGATTTCCCCTGCGGTCATATTCATTGAACAGGATCTTCCGCTCGGAGGAACTTGCTCCGCGAATCATAAGGGACTTGGCCGAAGGGGCGAAAAACGTCCCAGAGGCGCAAGGGTAGGATCCGTAACTTATGGAAAGGGTTGTCAGCAGATTTGCGTCATTAACTGAATTTTTATATACACTCGTTTCGACTGGAACACCAGTCATTCCGGCGGCGGACATCGCTGAATATACACCCCCTGCCTTGTCCTGAGGATAGGTGTATGTGGTAATCCTGTTCGAATATTCCGGCAGGCCAACATTTTCTTTCTTTTCACGGACATTGCCACGAGCGTCATAAGTAAATGTCGTAGTTTTTGTAACAGAGCCATTGTCTCCTATGACCGTTTCATTCACCAATCGAGGCCGTCTACGTCCCTGACTAAGCGTGGTGGTTATATAACTTATCTCTTTGTATTGTTCAGGTACGTGGAAATCATCGAGTCCATACGGCCTCCAGGAACGATAAACATACCTCTGCCTGATCGCAGTGCTGTCAGATCCGAAGTCATAATCATTGCTATAGTCAGATTGAACTTCAGACACTTTCTGAAGCATCCCGTCTGTTCCATGTTTGTACACAGTCTCACCAGTCTTTACTCCACTTCGCCATTCCTGCCTGTCATCATAGATGAGATTTGTCTTCTTGACCTGCATCGGGCGATCAGGCACAATGACATAAGCGTGAACTGTCAAACCAATTGTATGATTACCTGCCGCATCACTAGATCTTGTCTCAAAAACATACGGATAGTTCACACTGGATCCAGCATCTGAGATCAGACTTACCATCATGTTGTCCATCCATACCCTTTCTTTATAGGTTGCCAAAAGACTTGGAAGTGTGCCTCCAAACTCAGCACAGTTCGTTTCTCTGTAATAGAGAGCCATCGTGTCAGGAGGATACGATGAATCCTGAGGGATTACAGTGCGGACTCCGCCTCCATTAATAGTTGATGAATATGTACTGTAGCTAAAATTACGGTATAATATCTTTCCGTCTCCTGCAATGTCACGGATCTGTTTTATCCTCAAGCCTCCAGCCATGCGTGATTTGCCATTATCATCAATGTAGCGATGCGCCTCATAACTAAACTCTGTTCGACCACCTGTTGGGTATGTCACAGATGTCAAGATTCCTCTCTGCATCGCTTCTTCATCAGGATTGCGATCGCCGCCTGGGACAGTCACCAAAGCACTATAGCCAATTAACGGATAATTCCTTACCGACACATATGTTGTCACCGTAGGGACAAGTGTTGAGTTATTTCGTCCATTATAATACCCCCATTTGTCAATGGAGCGGGTATCACGTGGGGGACAGTCTCCCTTGTATGTGAATGAATATGTCTCAGAAGCATTACCATTAGGAGACTCTATCTCAAGTGACTCTAGCCTTAAAGAAAAATTGGTTTCACAATATGTCTGAACAAACTTAACCCTTTTGACTTGTTTCCCAGACAAATCATAGACCTCTATGGATTCCAGACCCTTATCTTTGTCTGCGTTCATATTGAACAAGATGTGACCACCGCTGAAGTCTATTCTCTGGACATAGGAATTTTCCTGTATAATTTTCTGTCTCGCCGGCATTGGAAACCTGTAACCAACAGGATACTGCACTACTCCCAGATCCGCCTCAACAAGTCCCTTTTTGTTACGATCATAGACATACAGTTTACGTTCATTGCTCTGACAATTGGACACGTCAACAAGAGGGATAGTACAGGTAGACTGACCGACATACTCATCAAGAATCGTAAGGGCATCTACATACCTCATGCAGAATATCTCCTCTATGTTTGATGTGTACTTAAACGATACGGTCCTGCCAGTCGTGGCCGAACGTATCTCACGAATCTTCCATGCAGATGAAGCGAGGGATGACGAAGGCCCCGTCCCATATTCATAATAAACGTAGTCGTAATAACTTCTATCGGTGCCACCGAAACTGTACGTCATCCCGAAATTGTCCTTTACACAAAACTCCCGTAATGATTTTCCTCCCGAAAACGTCACAATGATGTCATCACGGGGAATCGTGACCGGTGTGACAGTTCCATCAATATCCCGTCTGAGATAAAGCCTGCCACTGCTTCCCGGAAGGGAGTAATGGAATTCGTCCAACGCCACGTCCACCGCCTGGGTGTATATCGCATTCAGCTGCTCGTAGGACAGGGAGTCGCGCAACGCAAGTTCGGGCAAGTATTTTATCTCGTCCGCCACACCATTGATCGTCCGTGACAGCGACGGTCCTGTGGACAGGCTCCAACCGTCACCGAGCCAGTGGTTCGAACGCATGTTTGGTTTCAGACCAGATGCGTGGTAGTTCAGAGTGATCGGTATCCGTATGTCGCCGTCAACAATCTCATATAGCGGAATGCTTGTCTTTACCAGGCCGTTACACAAATCCACAGGATAAGTGATGTATTTGGTAAGCTCAGATGCGATGGGAGAAGGTGGAATAACGTTCGAATGCGTGAGCTCCGGAATCTGGGCGAAGGCTTGTGTGAAAACAAGCGACAACTGCGAGACGATGATGAGAATGGCCTTTTTCATAATGTTGGTTTTATATTCTTGGTTATATTTTGTCGCATTAATGGTTAACTGGCTGCAAGATACGAATTATTTCAATATTACAAACGCGGTGAAAGAAAATAATTATGATTTAGTCCGAGGACTGTCCAGCCACACTATGCGAAATACTCATCCTTGAAGTTGACGAGGTAAACCTTGGCGGTGGCGCGGGTGAGGGCGGTGTAGAGCCATTTGAGGTCATCGACTGTGAGTTCGTCCTGCCAGAAGGGGTTGTCGATGAAGACGCAGCTCCACTGGCCGCCCTGGCTTTTGTGGCAGGTGATGGCGTTGGCGTACTTTAGCTGGAGAGCGTTGTAGTAAGGATCCTCACGAACGGCCTCGTAGCGTTTTTTCTTGGTCGGGATGTCGGCGTAGTCTGCGTTCACACCGTTATAAAGCTGGTTCTGCTGCTCGTAACTCAAGGATGCGGACTCGGACTCAAGGGTGTCCAGACAGACTTTCGCGACGATCTCGGTGTCATCGTAGTCCGGGAATGAAAGGCGGGCATCGGCGAAATGGAGGCCGTAACGTTCCTCGAAATTCTTGATTGACACGAGTTTGGCGATGTCACCGTTGGCGATGTAGTCCATACACTTGACACCTTTCAGGAACTGGTAGCAGTTCTTCACTATCATCAGTTTCTCGCCACGGACCAAGCGCTCCTCATCATAGAAGACCTGGGCCCGGATGCCGGCATTGTAGCGGTTCGCGCGCTTGTTGGAGCGGCAAAGCACCACAGCATCGTCTTTTGAATATTCAGAAAAATACGCCGAGTTCAGGGTGTCGATAAGTTCGCCGCCGGTTATCCTCACGATGTCATCGAAACCGTCAACGGTCAGACCCAACTCATCAGGAGTGTACATCCCGTCACCGTAGAGATCCGAGGCAATCAACTCACGTAATTTCGTGGCGTTGAACAAGATACCTGATTCTTTTTGCTGGCGGACGACCTCGGTCAGGCTACTGTAACAGACTCCACCGAAACCGTCCATATATTCCTTCGCCAAAGCGGGTGAGGCGTCCATTCCGACAGGAGGCAGCTGGGCTGAATCGCCGATCATTATCAAGCGGCAGTCGTTGCCGGCGCGGACATATTCAATCAAATCCTTCAGAAGGTCTCCGGTACCAAATTGGGTCGTGCCTTGCCTTTGGGCATCGTCTATGCCTATCAAGGAGACCTCATCCACGATGAAGAGTTTGTGGGAGAGCTTGTTAGGGGCTAATGAGAACTGGCCGAAGCCGTCATCGCCGATAGATTTCTGGCGGTAGATGCATTTGTGGATAGTGCGGGCAGGCTTGCCAGCATACAGGGATAGGACTTTCGCGGCGCGGCCGGTGGGGGCGAGGAGGTAGCATATTTCCTCATATTCATCGGACGCTTCCGACACAGTCGCTTCGACAGTATGTACCTTAGGTCTCAAATCATCAAACGCCCTGATCACCGCCGCGATCGCCGAAGTCTTTCCCGTACCAGCATACCCGTTAACCACCAGAATATCAGCGTCATCACAAGTAACAAAATCCGCAATCTCCCGGAACAACCGATCCTGATCCTCCGTCCCATCATAAGGAAAATTATCCTTGAAACGCTTATAGAAAAACTCCCCCCTGTACATAGCCTCTACTTGTTTCTCCGGCTGAAAATCATCATCACAACAGCCAGAATCGGATAGATCTCGACACGTCCGAGGAACATGTCAAGCGTGTAGATGAACTTGAGGGAGGATGGCTCTCCGTTAAAGTTGTAGATTGAGCCGAGCTGGTCCACCGAAAGTCCAACATTGCCAAGGGACGAGAGTATCGCCGTGAATGACTGGTTGTTGTCAGGGTCGAGCGTGAGGCAGGCCGCGAGCGAGATGATCACCACAAGGCCGTAGAGGGCGATGTAGAGGATGTGCGGGGCGATGTCGTTCTGCCGGATCACCCTGCCATTCACCCTTATATCTTTGACGGACGCAGGATGCAGAACCATCCTCAACTGGTACTTAACCTCTTTGCACAGAAACATCATCCTGTCGGACTTGATGCCGCCGGTGGTGGAGCCGGCCATGCCGCAACATACTCCCATAAGCACCAGTATGGTGTCCGAAAGAACAGGCCAGGAGCTGTTGTCAGCGATGCTGAACCCTGTCGTCGAGGCAAAGCTCATGACGTGGAAGAAGCCGGAGAGGAAGGAGCGCCCCCAGGCCTCCTCGAACCCGTGCGCTTTGATCGAGATCGACACGATCACCCCCGCCACAACCATCATGGAAAGATAGAACTTGAATATCTCATTCTTGAACGGCTTGAGGGATCTTGTCACGACAGCCACGAAGATCATTCCGAAATGGACGGATGAGAGTACCATGAAGAGCATCGTGATAAGGTCGATCGTGATCGAGTCATAGGCACCGATGGAGGCGTTCCTGGTGCTGAAGCCGCCTGTCGCCACGACGCTCATCGCATGGTTGATCGCGTCGAAAGGACTCATCCCGGCCATCACATAAAGCAGGAACGAGGCTGCGGTCAGTCCAAAATAGACATAAGTGAAGATATAGACTGTCTTGTTCGCGCCGGATCTGTACTCCCTCTTGGACAAGGACGAAAGCTCAAGGGTGGTCAGCCTCAACCTCATCTGAGACGAACTCGGGATGATCAGCAGCAGGAAGACCACGACTCCCAAGCCTCCGATGAAGTGCGTCGAGGAACGCCAGAACAGCAGGCTGTTCGGCAATGCCTCGACATTGTCCAGAATCGTAGAACCGGTAGTAGTGAATCCGGAAACACTTTCAAACCAGGCGTTTATGATCGTGAACGGCCCTCCCCAGAGCGCATACGGAAGCATGCCGAAGATGAAGGACAGCAGCCAGGACAGCGCGATGATCATGTAGCCGTCCTTAAGGGTGATGCCAGCCGATTTCCTTACGAATATGAACGGGAACACACCGACGGTGAAGGTGATCGTGAAGCTGATCATCAGGGCGGCGAGGGCACTGTCATTGCCGTTCGCCACAGAGACCAGAATGGACAGGAACATGAACAGCGCACTGACAAGCAGAGCGTAGCCAACGTTTCTGGATATCACCTTGATGTTCATTTGGATATTCTTTAATTATTATTATGAGCGGAGCCTGTCGAAGCGACCTTGGCCCGCAGGTTGGCCACCCTCTTGCGCAGCATCTGATTCTCCCCCGTCAGTTCCGTGATGCCGTCGTTAAGTTCCGCCAGCTGGTCATCACCCTCGAAGGAGTAGGAGTATTTCTTGTTGTAGGATCTGTAGTTGTTCAGCCCGGAAAGCATCCTGTAGATAGGATTCACATAGAACACCAGCAGGAAGAACAACAGCATCAGCACAAGCAGCAGCCCGACACCCACAGCCACAGCACCCGGAATGATGCTCCTGTAGAACCCCCTCTGGAACGTCAGGGAGTTCTTCTTCAGGTCATCGTAGATTGCCTCGTTGAGCACATCAATGTAGTGGTTCAGCCTCCTGAACTTGGGCTGAAGCCTGTCGAAGTACCAAGCCCTGGTGTCGATGAAGTCCGACAGCATCACGTCGTTCAGTTCCAGCGAAGTCAGCATGTAAGCTGAATACGCATAGACAACAGAATCAGTCAGCGGGACCATCTTGTCGGAAGTCAAGGAGTTGCGAAGCGAGTCGCAATGCCCCATGAACTCCTTCTGATGGAAGTCCGGAAGAGTGTTGACCGAGTTGTCACCGATCAGGGCCAGAAGATCCAGATTGTACTTGTTCGTGACTTCGGACAATTTCTGCGCGACATTGACGCTCCTGATGTTGTCCGCGATGAGATCCGACACATAGTTGCTCATCCTATAGTACTCCATGATGGAGATCACACTGGAGACAAGCAGTGTCACGGCTATCGCGCTGAGGCTCAGCGTCAGCTTCATCCTCATCGTGAGCTTGAACTCCTTCATTCTGTCCGCAAGTTTCCTAAACATTTCCTGACTGTCTGTTTAACCTGCAAACTTACACAAAAATCACGACAAAAGAAAAGTCCTGCGCCAAGCACATTGCCGGCAGAGTGTGAAACAATATTACATTGTAAAACATTGAAGGGTTATCCCATGACAATCTGAAAAAATTTCTTTATCCTTGCGATGGTAATATATTATTGAAAGAAAGAAGTAAAAGCAAGCATCTTTTCCCTAAAAGGGATGCTTGCTTTTTGCTTTGGGAGCTATATCGGAGTTGACTAACATTTGGCTTATAGTACTGATGCTTAAACAATCACGGTTAGTTGACGCTCCTGCGCAATGATCTGTATGTCAGGAGTTTGATTTCCATCTTAGTCATACAATAAGACAGGGTGTGGCAGAAGATTCCAAGCTTATGCTTCGGGTGAAAAAGTGGCTTTCCTTCCCGGCACCAATCAGGAATGTTACCTCACGCCGATTTCATCGTGAATTTACGAAACGCTTTCAGCCCAAAGCCTGATAGAAGCGTCTTGAGGGCACATTGACGTGAAAATCTTGTATTCCGAGTTTCGGGTTTTTCAGCCCGATCAGACCTCTGTGGGCATAGGAACATTATGTGGCTGAAAGCATTTTGTAAAATCTTGACTGTCCGCAAGTGGCTTTTGCGGGACGATACTGATTCCGTACATTTCCTGTCTTGCAAAACAATTGGAGACCATTCTTCCAGGTATGAAAAACTATGCGCACCTGAAACATCAACCATCTGATTACTATCGACTTAACATTTTAGGTGCGAGTGTATTCGCACACATAGGAGTCGATGCCCGCGGTACAGGGCGTTCTATTGGTGTTCCGAACTTCCAGGTGCGAGAAACCATGCGCACCTGAAACATCATCGGCTTGACGAACAATATGTTACTCTTCCAGGTGCGAATATGTTAGCGCACCTGAGTGTTTTTGGCATATTATGGAATAGGCTGCGAAGCCTCGGAGCCGCGCTATGTGCCTTGTTAATCTTAAAGGCACTATATGCCGTTAAAAAACGCAATTATCGGCTGCCCGCGATCATCCGGACGTTGGTGCGATACGGAAAAAGATAGCCAACAGACCAGAACTCCCAATGATGAAAGTTAGTCAACGGGCATATAGTCCCCCTTTTGTTTTTATCTGAACACTTCCACGCTTGCCTCGGATCTGGCCATTGGAGTGGTACCACCATAGACTACGTGCAATTGCGAAGGCTTGGTTCCTGAATATTTTGACCAGTATTTCAGTCCATCCAGGAACGATTCATTGAATGTCTCCGCTGACTTTATCTCAAACGCGTCCTCTTTGTCACTATCTCTGTAGATCAGGTCCACTTCATTGCCGGCACTGTCTCTCCAAAAAGAAACCGAAGGCTCTATTATTCCTTTATTGAAATCATTTTTGATAAAGTCTGCCACAACCATATTCTCAAAGAGATTCCCCCTAAGATAATGAGTGTTCATTTGGGTCTCAGTTTTTATCTCAAGAAGAGAAGCGGCGAGTCCCGTGTCATAGAAGTACAGTTTCGGAGTCTTCACCAGGCGCTTTGAATAATTTTTATGGTCTGGCTTAAGAAGGAATATGATATAGCTTGATTCCAGAATTGAGAGCCAAGAGTCAACTGTGGGCACAGATATTCCGCAATCATTTGCCAGTGAAGACTTGTTCAGAAGCTGTCCGGTTCTTGCCGCGCAAAGTTTAAGAAATCTGGTGAATTTGCCGAGGTCGGTGATGTCTTTGATGTTTCTCACATCACGCTCGACATACGTATTGATGTAGTTCGGATAATAATCGGTTGGCGAAATACCTTTATCGTACAGACGCGGATAGCACCCGTTAAGCAGTTTCGCATCTGTTGATTCAGGAAAGATACCACCGTCTTTCATCTCTTGCCTTGAAAAAGGAAGGAGGTGGAGCAATCCTACCCGACCGGCCAGCGATTGATCCACGGCTTCCATAAGTTGCAGATTCTGAGAACCTGTGAGAATGTACATTCCGTCACCTCCTACATCATCACTGTGTGTCTGAAGATAGGAGAGCAAGGACGGAACTCTTTGAACCTCATCGATGATGGTTTTGTCTGGATAAGTCGAGATGAAACCGCGCGGATCGCTTTCAGCGAAAGCGCTACGGCTTTCTGCTTCATTGTTCTTAATATCACGCCGCTACAGTTTTCTTGCAAATTTAAGATTTGATTTTATGATTTGCAAGAAACCTTCGTGAAGAATCACGTGTCGGCGCTTCGACAAGCTCAGCGATCGCCTACACCTCCACGCACCAACCGTGCGGATCCTCCTCTATGCCGTCCTGGATGCCACGGATGCGATCATAAAGGGCGCGGCTTTTTCTACCACACTCCGTTCCGGAAGGCATTACATAGGTGCGTGAAACCTCGGAGCCCTCCAGAAGAGGCTTGTCGTCGATAGAGCGGATGGGGGTGATCACCACCGCCGTGCCGCAGGCGTTGACCTCATCGAAATCGGCAAGCTCCTCTACCGGAATCGGCCTCATCTCCACCTTCATTCCGAGATCCTCAGCGATGGTGCGGAGAGACTTGTTAGTGATTGAAGGCAGCACACTGCCGGATAGCGGGGTCACATAGGTGTCGCCCTTGATGCCGATGAAGTTGGAGGATCCGAACTCGTCAATCCTCGTCTTGGTGGCGGGGTCGAGGAACAGCAGTTCCGTATAACCCTGAGAATGAGCCAGATTGTAAGGGTAAAGAGACATCGCGTAGTTCGCGCCTATCTTGTAGGAGCCGGTACCGTCAGGAGCGGCCCTATCGTAGTCACGCGAGATGACAGCGGTCACCGGCGTAAGCACCCCAGCCTTGGCATACGTGCTGACAGGAGCACACATGACCGAAAACAGAACCTCGCTTGAGGAGCAGATGCTCAGCTGCGGGTCAATGCCTTCGAGCACAGGACGCAGGTACATGGACGCATTATGTCCGTACGGAGGGAGAAAATCCAGATTGGCTTTCACACACATCTCGCACATTTTCAGGAACAGTTCCTCGGAAGGAGCGGCCATCGAAAGACGGTCGGCACTGCGCCGGAGACGTCTGGCGTTCTCGTCCGGCCTGAAAAGGCGGACCTTTCCGTCCCTGCCACGGAAAGCCTTAAGCCCCTCAAAGCAGGAATTACCATAGTGAAACACCCCGGCGAAAGCGTTGAAATGGAAATCGAAATCGTCGGTAAGTTGGGGTTCAGACCATTGCCCGTCGCGGTAGAGGCTGAAGACAATGGCGTTTGTCTTTCTGTAATGGAAGCCGAGGCTTCCCCAGTCAAGTTCGTTCATATCAATACATTAATTATCGTTCTCTATCAACTCCGCGACCTTGTCACCCACCTCTGACGTACCCAAAGGACGCGCTCCGAAGGAAGCCAGGTCCTCGGTGACGAAACCACGGTCAATGCTCTCACCGACAGCTTTGCGGATCGCCGCGCCCTCGCGCTTCAGCCCGAAAGCGTACTCAAACATCATCGCGGCTGAAAGGATTGTGGCAAGGGGATTGGCCACATCACGTCCCGCGGCCTGGGGATAGGAGCCGTGGATCGGTTCATAGACACCTGTGCGCTCTCCAAGCGAGGCCGACGCAAGCAACCCCATCGATCCTGATATGCAGCTGGCCTCATCGGTCAGGATGTCCCCGAAAGTGTTCTCGGTTACGAGCACATCGAAGAAGCGCGGGCCGGTGATCAGTTTCATGGCAGCGTTGTCAACGTACATATAGTCAGTCTGAACTTCCGGATATTCAGGAGCCATCTCTTGGGCCACCTGCCTCCAGAGCCTCGAAGACTCCAGCACATTCGCCTTGTCCACCACCGTCAGATGCTTACGGCGAAGCATCGCCAATGAATATGCCTTACGCAGGATCCGCTCAACTTCATAGCGGTGGTAGATGTTGGTGTCGTACGCTGTGTCACCGCCGTCCAAACGGCCTTTCTCTCCGAAATACATACCGCCTGTAAGTTCCCTGACGCAGACGAAATCCGCGCCTGAGGCGATCTCCGGCCTGAGCGGTGAACGATCCAGCAAACTCGGGAAGGTCTCCACCGGCCTGATGTTGGCATAAAGTCCAAGTTCACGCCTCATCGCAAGGAGGCCTTGCTCGGGACGTACCTTGGCCGTGGGATCGTTGTCATATTTCGGATCCCCGACGGCCCCGAACAGAACCGCGTCACTGTCAAGGCACACTTTCAGGGTCTCCTCAGGAAAAGCGGATCCGCAAGCGTCTATCGCGCAGGCTCCGACAAGCGCGGATCTGTACTTGACCTCGTGTCCGAAACGCCGGCAGACCGCATCAATGGCCTTCACGGCCTGTTCCACCACTTCCGGGCCGACTCCGTCACCGGGCAATTTTGCTATGTTCAGTTTCATATTCTTCAATCTTGTCTTTATGTTCAAGCAGATAATCTATGTCGTCAAGCGCGTTCTCGAAGCAATACTTCTTGTAGGCGCTTATCTCGAAACGCTCTGAACTTCCGTCAGACAAAAGGGTCACTTCCTGAGACGGGAGGTCTATGCGGAGTCTCACTGCGGGATCGGCCGAGATCGCGGAGAAAATCTTTTTAAGGAAATCCGGACTGACCTGGACCGGCAGCACGAAGCTGTTGAGTTCATTGTTGCGGTGGATGTCAGCGAACGAGCTTGACACCACAGCTCTGAATCCGTAGCCGGCGATAGCCCACGCGGCGTGCTCACGGCTTGATCCCGAGCCGAAATTGGCTCCGGCCACGAGGATGCACCCGTTGTAACGAGGATCATTTAGCACAAAGTCCTTTATCATGCTTCCGTCCGGAGCGTACCTCCAGTCACGGAAAAGGTTTTCTCCGAAGAACTTCTCATCCCTTGTCGTAGCCTTGAGAAAACGGGCCGGGATGATCTGGTCAGTGTCCACATTCTCTATCGGAAGAGGAATGCAGCCACTCTCTATTATGTTGAATTTCTGTTTCATAACAATTCTCTTGGATCAGTGATACACCCTGTCACCGCCGCGGCGGCGGCAGTCAAAGGACTTGCAAGCATCGTCCGCGCGCCCGGGCCCTGACGTCCCTCGAAATTACGGTTGCTTGTGGAAACGGCATATTTTCCGGCCGGGATCTTGTCCGCATTCATCGCAAGACAGGCCGAACAGCCAGGCTGGCGGATCTCGAATCCGGCATCCGCAAGGATCCTGTCAAGTCCTTCTTCCTCAATCTGACGTCTGACGGCCCACGAACCAGGCACGAGCCAGGCCGTGACTCCGTCAGCCTTTCCGCGGCCTTTAACGACCGAGGCGAAGGCACGGAAGTCCTCAATCCTGCCGTTGGTGCAGGCTCCGAGAAACACATAATCAATCTTGTGCCCAAGAAGCCTTTCTCCGGCGGAGAAGCCCATATAGTCCAACGCACGCTGAGCCGTGTCAGACGGGATGGTACCGTCAACCGGCATACCCATACCCGGATTCGTTCCGTAAGTGATCATAGGGCTGATGTCAGCGGCATCGAACACATATTCCTTGTCAAAGACAGCATCTTCTCCGCTGCGTAGGGTCCTCCAATATTCAACCGCCTTGTCCCAGTCTTTCCCCTTAGGAGAGAACTCACGGCCTTTGAGATAGGCGAAAGTGGTCTCGTCTGGGGCCACGAAACCTCCGCGGGCTCCCATCTCGATAGACAGGTTGCAGAGTGTCAGACGACCTTCCATTGATAGGCCGCGGATGGCCGAGCCGGCATATTCAATAAAGTACCCGGTGGCGCCTGAAGTAGTAAGTTTCATCATAAGATAGAGGGCCACGTCTTTGGCGCTCACGCCTTTACCGAGCTCTCCCTCAACCCTTATCCTCATCGATCGCGGTTTCTGCTGAAGGATGCACTGGGTGGCGAGCACCATCTCCACCTCGCTCGTGCCTATTCCGAAAGCGACCGCTCCGACGGCGCCGTGAGTGGATGTGTGAGAATCACCACAGACAATCGTCATTCCCGGCAACGAAAGTCCTTTCTCCGGGCCGACAACGTGGACAATACCGTTGTCCGGACTCATCATCGGATAATGGACCAAACCGAATTCAGCCGCGTTCCGTTCCAAAGTCTCCACCTGACGACGGCATACATCATCCGCGAAAGCAGTCCCTTCCGTCGGGATGTCGTGGTCAGGCATACATATTATTCTCTCCGGGCGCAGAATACCGCAGCCACGCTTCCTTATGCCCTCGAAGGCTTGAGGACTGGTCACTTCGTGACAGTAAAGCCTGTCTATGTAGAGCTGAGTGGGACCACCGTCGATGACGGACACGATGTGACTGTCCCAAATCTTGTCGAAAAGTGTGTTCATCCCCTGAATTTGTTTATGCAGTCAATGAACGCCTCCACAGACGCGGTGACGATGTCGGTGTCGGCTCCGAAGCCATAATACACGTGGCCGTCATGCTCGACCTGCATGTGAACCTTGCCCACATCATCGGAGCCTTTGGTGATGTTCTGTATGGTGAACTCCTTGATGACCATCTGGCGCCTGATGATGATCTTGAGGGCGTTGATCGCCGCGTCAACCGGACCGTTGCCTCTGGAAGCGGCCTCGAATTTCTCACCGGCTATGTCAAGACCGACACTTGCGATAGGTCTCAGACCCTTGCCGCTGGTCACCTGGAGGTACTCAAGCTTGACGTGATGGTCCTCAGCCCTGTCGGCTCCGGCGAGCACAAGGAGATCATCGTCGCTGACCTGCTTCTTCTTGTCGGCCAGTTTGAGGAACTCATCGTAGAAAGCGTCAAGTCTCTGGCCTTCCATCTTGATTCCAAGAACCTCCAGACGGTATTTAAGGGCGGCGTGGCCGCTTCTGGCGGTAAGCACGATGTCGTTGTCGTCAATCCCCACTTCCTTAGGGTCAATGATCTCGTAGGTACTGACATTCTTGAGAACTCCGTCCTGATGGATGCCTGAAGAGTGCGCGAAGGCGTTGCGCCCGACTATGGCCTTGTTCGCCTGAACAGGCATATTCATAAGGTTCGAGACCATTCGGCTCACCGGTGTGATCCTGGTCGTGTTGATGTTGGTCACGAGAGGGATGTCGCTGTGGCTCTTGATGATCATGGCGATTTCCTCCAGAGCCGTGTTGCCGGCACGCTCGCCAACACCATTGACGGTGACCTCGCACTGGCGGGCCCCGGCAAGAAGTCCTGACATTGTGTTGGCGGTGGCCATACCGAGGTCGTTGTGGCAATGGGTCGAGATGACAGCCTTGTCAATCCCATCCACATTGTCAACAAGATACTTGATCTTAGCCGCATACTCGGAAGGAAGGCAGTAGCCAGTCGTGTCAGGAATATTCACGACCGTGGCCCCGGCCTTGATGGCTGCCTCAACCACTCTGGCAAGATACTCATTGTCAGTGCGTCCCGCATCCTCGGCGTAGAACTCCACATCCTCGACATATTTCTTGGCATATTTAACTGCTCTGACGGCACGCTCAAGAATCTCCTCCCTGGTGGAATTGAACTTGTACCTTATGTGGGAGTCGGAAGTCCCGATCCCTGTGTGTATCCTCTTGTGCTTGGCGTATTTAAGCGCTTCCGCGGCAACATCGATGTCTTTCTCCACGGCACGTGTCAACGCACAGATCGTCGGCCAGGTGACGGCCTTGGAAATCTCCACGACCGAATTGAAATCCCCAGGACTGGAAACAGGGAAACCCGCCTCAATGACATCTACTCCCAACTCTTCAAGGGCCTTTGCCACCTGGATTTTCTCCACAGTGTTGAGTTGGCACCCCGGCACCTGCTCGCCATCACGCAAAGTGGTGTCAAAAATGAATATTCTGTCTGAACTCATCTGAAAAACGGTAATTACACTAACTGCTTGCTTAATTCGTATTTTGTTCTGTGAAAAACAACATTATGGCCTATTTATGCCTCCTCTCAAGTTCCTTTTCCAGGTCGGCGATGCCGTAGCCTTTGCTGACCAAAAGTACAAGAAGGTGATAGACCAAATCCGAGGCCTCGTAGATCATACGTTCATCGTCCCCTTTCACGGCCTCGATGACGGTCTCGACGGCCTCCTCGCCGACCTTCTGGGCCATTCTCGGGATCCCGGCCTTGAACAGGGATGTGGTGTAGGACTTCTCAGGCATCAGCTCGTGACGGCCTTTGATCACGCTTTCAAGCTCGCGGATAAAACCGAGACTGGCAGGCACGGCGTCCCCCCAGCAGGTCTTTGTGCCTTTGTGGCAGACCGGCCCGTCAGGAATCGCGCGGACAAGAAGAGTGTCCGAATCGCAGTCAGCGGAGATGGAGACCAGATGCAGATAATTGCCGCTGGTCTCCCCTTTCGTCCAAAGAGTCTGGCGGGAGCGGCTGAAAAATGTCACGAGACCGCTTGCCTGGGTCTTTTCGAGAGCCTCGACGTTCATATAGCCGAGCATCAGAACCTGAAGGGTGTTCCGGTCCTGAACGATGGCCGGCACAAGTCCGTCAGCACCGGCTTTAAGAGTTTTAAAATCAATCATATTCATTAAGTTCGTTATATTCTTACATTCACTCCGTGTGAGCGGAGGGTTCTTTTCAAATCGGGAATGGAGATTTCGCCGTAATGGAATATGCTCGCGGCGAGGGCGGCGTCGGCCCGGCCCTTCGTCAGGACTTCCTCGATGTCGCCGACGCTTCCGGCGCCACCGGAGGCTATCACAGGGATGGTAAGTTCCTCAGCAAGATGGGAATATGCCTGCACGGCATAGCCGTTCTTGGTGCCGTCATTATCCATTGAGGTAAAGAGGATCTCGCCGGCGCCGAGGTTCTGGACTTGCTTGGCCCAGGAATATAGTTCCTTGTCGGTCGGCCTTTTTCCGCCGTGGGTCATCACCTGCCAGTAAGCATTGCCGTACAGGGATGTCGCTTCGACAGGCTCAGCAACCGTTCCCGAAGCGACCATCCTCGCGTCAATCGCCACGACAACAAACTGGGAGCCGTAGCGGGAAGCGATCTTGGAAATGATCTCCGGATGAAACACCGCCGCCGTGTTGATCGTGATCTTGTCCGCACCAGCATCCAGAAGCCTGGCCGCATCCTCAAACGAAGATATTCCCCCACCCACAGTGAACGGAATATCAATCCGTTCCGCAATCCGAGAGACCAGATCCGTGAAAGTTCGTCGTCCTTCCGATGACGCGCTGATGTCCAGATAGACCAACTCGTCAGCCCCCTGCTCAGAGTAGAAAGCTCCCATCTCCACAGGATCGCCCACCTCACGCAAGCCCTCGAAATTGATCCCTTTCACTACCTGTCCGTTCTTCACGTCCAGACAAGGTATAATTCTCTTCGCCAACATATTACCTGAACAAATCCTCAAGTTTCACTCGTCCTTCATAAATAGCTTTCCCGACAATGGCCGAGCGAAGTCCGGATCTTCTCAATTCCTCCAGATCCTCGTAATTGGACACGCCCCCGCTCACGATGATCTCCACGTCCGGGAACTGTTGCTGAAGGCCGGCGTAAAACTCAAGATTCACGCCCTGCAACATCCCGTCCCTCGAAACCTCGGTCACAATAGCCTGACGCACAAGTCCTTCAAAAGACTCCAAAGCCTGCACGGCTGACATCGGGACAGTCTCCTTCCAACCGTGCGTCGCGACCAAACCATTCTTCAAATCCAACCCAAGGATGATTTTTTCCCCATAGCGGCCAAGCCATTTCTTGAATATGTCCGGTTCGGTAAAGGCCACGCTTCCGCAGATGACATATTCAGCCCCGGCATCCAGAACAGCGTTCAAAGACTCCTCCGACTTCACTCCGCCGCCAAACTCAACTTTCAGACCGGTCGCATTGGTTATATTCCTTAGCACATCCAGGTTCTTCGGACAGGCGGCCTTTGCACCTTCCAGATCCACAAGATGCAGCCTTGTCGCGCCGGCCCGCTCGAATCCCTTCGCCATACTGACCGGGTCGTCAGAGTAAACCTTCTCCCTTGAATAGTCCCCTTGCGTGAGACGCACGCACCGGCCTCCGATTATGTCTATGGCCGGGATTATGTTAAAATTCTTCATATTCAATAAAATTCTTTAATATCTCAGCCCCGACCGAACCGCTCTTCTCCGGATGAAACTGCGTCCCGAAGAAATTGTCCCGCTGGAGCGCCCCGCTGAAACGGACACCGGCATATTCAGTCGCGGCGACAGTCTGATCCGGGAATATTCCCGCGCTGTACGAATGCACATAATAGACGAACGAATCTTCGGGAATATTCCTGAAAAGCGGGCCGCGCAGCCCGGAGATTGTATCCCACCCGGTGTGAGGGATCTTGACACCGGGAGTTTCCGGGAAGCGGGTGACTTTCGGGGTGAATATTCCAAGACATTCCGTGTCGCCCTCCTCGCTTGAAGCGCACATCAGCTGCATTCCGATGCATATTCCTAAAACAGGTTGGGTCAATGACTTTATGACTGGTGCCAAGCCTGTGGACTCCAAGGCTTTCATAGCGGAGGAAGCCTCCCCTACTCCCGGCAGGATCACGTGGTCGGCGCGGCGGATCATCTCCGGATCAGCGGTCAGCACATATTCCGCTCCAAACCTTTTCAGAGCGTTTTCGACCGAGCGTATGTTGCCGGCTTTGTAGTCAATTATCGCTATCATAGGATGCCTTTGCTTGATGGTAGTTCGTAAGGGAACGGGGTCTTGGCGACCGCCATTCTTAAAGCCCTGGCGAAGGCTTTGAAGATTGCCTCGGCCTTGTGATGCTCGTTCACGCCCTCCGCCCAGATGTGCAGGTTGCATTTCGCTCCGGCGCAGACAGACTGGAAGAAATGGCTGAACATCTCGGTCGGGACATCGCCGACCTTCTCACGTTTGAACTCCGCGTTCCATTTGAAATCAATACGCCCTCCGAAGTCCATCAGGACAGCGGCGTCACAGTCGTCCATCGGGAGGACGAAGCCGTAGCGGGCCATGCCGAGTTTCGAGCCGAGCGCGGCGTTGATCGCTTCTCCGAAGACGATTCCGACATCCTCGATCGTGTGATGCTCATCGACTTGCAGATCGCCTTTCGCATTGATTGAAAGTGCCACGCCGCCGTGGTTCGGGATCTGATCAAGCATGTGATCGAAGAAAGGGAGACTGGTGGAAATGTGTCCGGAGCCTCCAATGGAATCCAGATCCAATTCAAGGGCAATCTTTGTCTCTTTGGTATTACGGACAATTCGGATATGTCTTCCGCCTAATATTTCCATACCGGGGGTGGTCGCTTCGACAGGCTCAGCGACCGAAGAGGACAGCAGCCGAAGCAGTCTGTCATTCTCCACCGGAGTGCCGACTGTGATGCGAAGGCACCCCTCGCAACCTGAGACCTTGGAACGATTCCGCACAATGACTCCTCCCGCAAGCAGCCTCTCGTAAACCTCATCCGGATTCTCAAACCTAACCAACAAAAAGTTAGCGTCACTTGAATATATTCCCTTGACCTCCGGGCATTTGGCCAATTCTTTTTCCAAGCGGAACCGCTGCCCCACAATCTCGGCCACAGCCTTGTCCTTGGCCGCCTCGTCAAGTTTCATCAATGCCATCTTCTGAGCCAGAACATTGATGTTGTACGGATATTTGACTTTGGACATCAAAGCGATGACAGCAGGATCCGCGATCGCCAATCCAATTCTGAGACCTGCCATGCCCCAAGCCTTTGAAAGCGTCTGGAGCACAATCAGGTTAGGGTATCTCTTGACCAAAGATGTCAGCGAAGGCCTGACCGAAAAGTCGATGTAAGCCTCATCCAGCACCACCACGCCGCCGAACCTTTCAAGAATATCCTCGATCTGCTCCACCGGGAACGAGTTTCCTGTCGGGTTGTTCGGCGAGCAGATGAACATCAGCCTTGTCTTGGAGTCCGCCGCGGAAAGCATTGCCTCTGTGTCCATTGAGAAATCCGGCCTCAGCTGGACTTTCCGGAATTCAATGTCGTTCATCGCGGCTGCCACCTCGTACATCCCGTAACTCGGAGCGATGGACACGGCATTGCTTGCTCCCGGTACGCAGAACACACGGTAAACAAGGTCAATCGCCTCGTCGCTCCCGTTGCCGATGAACAGGCTATCCGCAGAAATTCCTTTGATTTCCGCGACCTTGGCCTTCAAGGCTTTCTGATGTGGGTCCGGATACCGATTGATGCCATTGTTGTAAGGATTCTCGTTGGCATCCAGAAATATTTCCGGCTGGTTCGAGCCACAGTCGTCCCGGGCGGTCGAATATGCCTCAAGACCTAAGATGTTTGGCCTTACGAGTTTAAGAACGTCTTCTATATTCATTACTGATTATTTTTCAAGTCTTACTTCAACCGCGGCGGCGTGAGCGTCAAGCCCTTCGGCCAAAGCCATTGTACGGATTGTGTCCCCAAGTCCAGACAAACCCTCACGCGAAATCTCCTGAATCGTCATCTTCCTCATAAACGCATCCAGATTCAACCCGCTGAACGAACGCGCCCAACCACTCGTCGGCAAAGTATGATTCGTTCCTGAAGCATAATCACCGGCGCTTTCAGGAGAATAATTTCCAATGAATATGCTCCCGGCGGCTACCACCTTATCCGCCACGCTCCAAGGATCACGCATAGATATGATGAGATGTTCAGGAGCATATTCATTGGCGAAATCGATGATGTCCTCACGGCTCGTAAGAACGACCATCCGACTGTGATCCAACGCTTTGGCAATGATGCTTCCCCGACTCAGCCTTGCGGTCTGTCTTGCGACTGCATCCACCACGGATTTTGCGATAGCCTCCGATGTGCAGACCAGAATCGACTGGCTGTCCGGCCCGTGCTCCGACTGGGAGAGGAAGTCAGCTGCGACGAACTCAGGATCAGCGGTCCCGTCAGCCAGCACCATAACCTCTGACGGACCGGCCGGCATATCGATCGCTGCGACCGACAGCCCGACCATCTGCTTGGCCTTCATCACATAACGGTTGCCAGGGCCGAAAATCTTGTCGCATTTGGCGAGCGTCTCCGTTCCATAAGCCATAGCCGCAATGGCCTGAGCGCCACCGATTTTGAATATATTTCTGACTCCACAGACCGAAGCCGCATAGACTATGACAGGATTGGCTTTCCCATCCTTGTCAGGAGGTGTGCAGAGAACGATTTCAGGGCAGCCAGCCACGGAGGCAGGGACGGCCAGCATCAGAACCGTCGAGAACAAAGGCGCGCGCCCGCCAGGAATATACAGTCCGACCCTACGGAGCGGAACGGCCTTCTGGCAGCAGACGACACCGGGTGAAGTCTCAACCTTAACTGTTTGCGGCATCTGCGCGCTATGAAATTTCCTGATGTTTGAATATGCCTGTGCGATGGCCGCCTTTAACTCTGGTGAAACGGAAGCGGTGGCTTCCGCGATTTCCTTGTCGCTGACTTTCAAGGCTTCAACAGAAGTGAAAACTATGTTGTCATAGCGGGACTCCAGATCCAGAACAGCCTTGTCGCCTTGTGTCCGGACATATTCAAGGGTGGCTCTTACGCTTGCATCGATGTCGGAATCGCTTTCAGCGGCCCTTGAGATCAGTTTCGGCCATTCGATCCGGGGAGGGTTATTGTATATTGGGATCACTGAGATTGTCGAAGTGACCGTACAATCAAAATTCCGCATAAAATAACGAATAAATATTCAACACCTACAAAACCATCTTCTCAACCGAGAGCACAAGAATCCCTTCCGCGCCAATCTCCTTCAAACTTTCGATCTTCTCCCACAAAACGCTCTCATCCACAACGGAATGCAGTGAAGACCACCCGCTTTGCGCAAGCGGCAGCACAGTCGGGCTCCTCATCGCCGGAACAATCTGGATGGCATCCTCGATCCGGTCGTCGGGGATATTCATCAACAGGTATTTCTTTCCACGGCTGTCCCGGACAGCGTTAAAGCGGAACTTTATCTGTTCCAGAAGTTTAGTCTTTTCATCCGAAAGATTGCCACCCGAAATCAGCACAGCCTCCGAGAACACCACCTTCTCAACCTCCTTGAGCCCGTTGCTCACAAGCGTCCCGCCGGAAGATACGATATCGAAGATAGCATCGCTCATACCAACGGTCGGAGCGATCTCCACAGAGCCTGCGATAACGTTGATCGATGCATCTATTCCTTTATCTTTCAGAAATTTGCTCAAGATGTTCGGGTACGATGTAGCTATCCGCTTACCGTTGAAATATTCCAGTCCGGTATATTCTTCAGACTTGGGGATCGCCAAAGAAATGCGGCACGGTCCAAAGCCCAGACGGTCAACAACCTCCACTGCCTCACCCCTCTCGCAGACTTCATTGTAGCCTACGATACCCAAATCCGTCACGCCTTGAGCGACTGCCTGTGGAATGTCATCGTCTCTCAAATAGAGTATCTCAGCCGGGAAATTACTGGATCTGGACAGGAATTTCCGCTTGGTGTCATCCACCTCGATACCGGCCTCACGCAGCAGTGTGAGGCTTTCTTCACTTAAACGGCCTTTGGCCTGAATCGCGATTCTTAACATTTGTCGTTCGTTTTATAAAAAAGGCCCGCCACCAAAACGGAAGCGAGCCTTGACCTTAATATCTCTCATAAACAGATACCCACGACAAAGTCACCTCCGCTTCTGGCGATGGTGAAGATGTAGGTGGATATGATTGAAACTTCTCATTCTATTAGTTCAACACGGCAAATATCGGAAAAATATTCTAAAAGACAAGATTTTTTGACAAAATATTCACTAAACCATGACACTAAAATGAATATCTCACCACTCCAAGGATTCTATGATTGATGATCAGATGTTCCCCCATATTAGCCAACCCTCTGGCATTCAACTCATTCATCTGTCCATAAATCACGCCTGTGCTATTATATTCAATGGCGCATGTAAGTCTTTCGAGATTGAACGCGACCGCCGGAGCGACACGAAACATGTAGCGGATATTCTTGAAGCCTCCATCAAAGTAATAGATGTAGGCGGTCTTCGCATAACCTGTCTCGTCATCTGTGATCAGGTCATGACCGGCACCCAACGCCGTCATGCCTCCGGCGAACAGGATGAATTGCCATTGCTGGCCATAACTTGCCGAGGCGAATCCTGTGACCGACCTTAGAGGGGTGTACTTGTACTTATAATCGTCCGACTTGTCATAGACAGCATAACCTCCCATAAGTCGGAGATGATCCCCACCCGAGGCAAGAACGGCCTTGGCGTTGACTTTGAACATACCCTTGCTGAACTCGAAACAGGCCATCGGACTGATCATGGAAATGCGGTCCTTGACTTTAGTTCCGACATCATGGTAATAGGTCAAATCGGTCGTGCGCCAACGAGGAACCAAACTTATGAAATCCGCTCCGACCCTGGCCTTGATGTACTTTGATGAATATGTCAGGCCAGCGTACAATTCCGGGACAAGGCCATACTTGACATAGTCAGCTGATGGTCCTTGTGGTCCCGTAGGCATGAACTCCATCGGATAAAGAAGCCCCGCCGTGAAAGTGAAGCGATCCATCAGATTAGTCTCAAACATCAACTGAGGGCTTCTTGCGTATGGATTGAACGGGGCACCGGCCTCATAGCCGACACTGTATGGCATGTCCAAGGACATAGGATGCCATGCATGGCCAGCCTTGACAGACACAGACTTGAAAAAGTCACCGAGATTGTCCCAGTTAAACTTGAGGTAAGCCTCTCTGAGACTCAGCGACGCGGAGCCTCCCGTCAACAGATAGAAATCCGTCTCCAGTTTTCCGGTTACATTGAACGATCCGTACCTGAATCCGGTAAGGTTCACTCCAAGACGTGTCGTGATGGCGGACATTTTTATGGAAGGGTTGTACCAGATGTCGTTGCCTTCCAGATTTATCTTCTTGTCGTAAGGAACATAATAAAACAAGTCCTCGGTGTCGGCCTTGGAGTCGCGAGCGTCGAAAATGGCGCTCGCGCGGAAAAAGCCGTATGGTTCAAGATGATTGGTCAACTTCACCAGATGGCTTTGTGCCTCAGATGGTAAAGCGGTAAGTGACAGGGCGATGGCCGATGCCAGCATTGGGATTATCTTCTTCATAGCGTCAATCTTTCCGTGCAAGGCCGACAACAGCCTTGACTTGTCAAACAATAATATTAGAAAGTAAACTTGACCAGAGCCTGGATACGATGGTTGGTGATCCAGTGGAGATTGTCCTCGGCAAGGCCGTTGGCGCCGATGCATTTCACACCGTCAATAGTCTTGTAATCACCATATTGTACACTTGTGAGCTCATATTCAAGACCGATCGCGAACTTGCCGATGTTGTGGATCACGGTAGGAGTGAGCCTCCACATCTGGTTCATATTCGAGAAGCTGTTCTTGCTGAAATAGAGGTTGGCGGCAGGAGCGTAACCGTCCTTCGCGCCATACAGGTCATCCTTCGTTCCGAAATTCTTAACATAACCACCGAAGAGAATCCACTGTGTCTTTTTTCCGTACATAAGGCTCACCCAAGTGGAGGAGTTGCGGGTAGGAGTATATTCATAACTTACACCGTCATCCTTCACCCCGGACACACCATATCCGCCGTTGAGGTTGACGTGCTCGCCAGCCTCCGCGAAGACTGTCTTGACCTTGGCGGAGAACAGTCCGCTCTTGTACTGTCCGTAGAAGAACGGGGTGACGGTTGTGATGCGGTCGTCGACCTTTACCTCCAAGTTGTTGTTCCTTGGCTTGATGGAAAGCACATTCACTCCGGCCCTGAGAAGAAGCCCACCGGTCTTGTAGTTCAATCCGGCATAAATCTCGGGAGTGCAGCCGTACTTGATGTAGTTGGCCGAGGCTCCGCCAGGGCCTGCGGAAGTGTACTGCATCTGCCAGATGGCCGAGGCTGTCAAAGAAAGAGCGTCCGTGAAGTTATAGTCGAACTTGACCTGTGGAGTGCGGCTGAACGGTCCGAAAGGAGCTCCGGTGTTGAGGGAGAACACATCCGGCATATCAGCGGCCATAGGATGCCAAGCCTGGCCGGCGGTAACCAACCAATCATTCTTTCCGACAGTGACGTATGCCTGACGAAGACGAAGGACGGCTGTTCCGGTGACACCTGAGAGACCGTTGTAGAAGTCAGTCTCGATCTTGGCGCCGAACTTCAGGCCATTATATTCATAGCCAGTCACATTGAGTCCGATCCTGGAAGTGATGGCAGCGAAACGGAGAGAGTTCTGCTCATTCAGATCGACATCGACTCTCTTTAACTCATCCTTAGGAAGATAATAGAAGAAATCCTCTGTTCCCGCTACGCTCTCACGTGTGTCGAAAGCGTAGTAATTGCGGATGAATCCGTAGAGGCTAACCTTTGGAGCCGTTTCCTGCGCCCCGAGAGAGGCACACATTGCCAAAGCGGCAAGTGAAGTGAAAATTTTGTTCATTTTAATAACTACTAACTGATTTTTAAGCATTGAGAAGCTGCTTTGGTTCCTTTCCAAAACAGCTTCTCTGATATTACTGTAAAATTACTGTGCGAACGGGAATATCTTGGTGAGCCAGAAGAATCCGAAGATGAATCCAACCACACCGATGATGATACCGATCTTTGCCATGTCCTTGGTCTCGACAAGTCCGGTGGACGCGGCGATGGCGTTCGGAGGAGTGGAGATCGGGAAGAGCATGGCGATTGACGCGCACACAGCGATGAATATGATCATTGCCTGGGTACCGCCCATAGCCACGAAAGCGGCGTTGTTGGCGGCGGCAGGATCAGCCATACCCTCGGCTACAACGATGAGGATAGGGATGAGAAGCGCCGCTGTGGCGGAGTTGCTGATGAAGTTCGAGAGGAAGTAGCAGACAAGACCGGCAACTACCAGCACAAGGATGACAGACATCGAGCCGAACGGTATCGCCGTGATGAGAACCTTCGCCAGACCGGTGTCCTGAAGGAGGTAGCCCAACGCGAAGCCTCCGGCAACGAGCCAGAGTACCGACCAGTTGATCTCCTTGATCTCCTCCTTGCCGAAGAGTCCTGTGGCCGTGAAGACGGCGAGAGGAATCAGAGCCACGACGTTGGAGCTGATGTGATGGAGTTGCTCCGTGGCCCAGAGAAGGATCGTGATGATGAAGGTAGCCCATACGAGCTTGCTCTTCCAGTCCTTCTTCTTGTCGTTGGCAGGGATCTCAAGCACAAGTTTCTTGGTCTTGAACGGGAAGAACACCAGAAGGAGAATCCACGCAAGGAGGATCATGATGATCACGTAAGGAATCATGTGGACGCACCAGTCTCCGAAAGAGACATCGATGCCGGCCTGCTCAAGGTAACCTTTCGCTGTCGCGTTAGGAGGGGTTCCGATAGGGGTTCCGATACCACCGAGGTTGGCGGCGACCGGAATCGAGAGCGCAAGGCCGATCTTTCCCTTGTCGTCGCTCGGCAGCTTGTGAAGCACCGGAGCGAGGAAGGCAAGCATCATGGCGGCGGTGGCGGTGTTGCTCATGAACATCGAGAACACGGAGATGATGATGAGGAATCCCAGCAGCACCATCTTTGGCTTGGTTCCGAAGATGCTGAGCAATGATTTTGCGAGAGTTACGTCAAGTCCGAATCTTTCAGCCATGATCGCGAGCACGAATCCGCCAAGGAACAGCATCACGACAGGATCGGCGAAAGATGACATTATCTTTTTGTAGCTTACCAGCTGACCGAACTCAGGATTGCAGAAGAACCCGAGTCCCTTGTCGGAGACGGTCAGCAAAGCGACCACGATGATCAGGACGGATGTCGCCCAGTTAGGGATGATCTCAAACATCCACATCAAAGCGGCGAACACGAAGAGGGCGATCACACGCTGCTGCACAACGGTCAGGGCGTCGATGCCAAAGAATGAGACAGGCACACACCACAAGAAGAGTGTGACCAGAAGAACAATTGGCAGAAGTACACCGTACTTCACATTGAATTTCTTTTCAGCCATTTCAGTAGTATTGATTATTAATTTTGTTATTTCTGGAATTCGAACCTGAGGTCGATCGGAATGTTCTCAAGACGGATGTTCACAAGGTCAGCCTTGAAGTCCTCGGAAAGGACACAGTACTGGTTCTCAAACTGTTCCGCGAACTCGTAGTCACCGGTAGCCTGGGTCTTGAGGGCGATGCCGGCGAACTCTGCCACGAGTGAAAGGGTCTTCTCGTAGTCGATTGAATATTTTCCGCTGTCTCCACGCTTGAAAGCGCCGTTCTGGTTGAGGTAGTTGAAGAGCATCACGTAAGCCCTTCCGAGCTGTGAGGCCTCTCCGAAACGCTCTGAGCGGATAAGGTTGGCCACGAATGTGGTGATGGCGTCCTCCTTGGTGATGAGCGCAGGGATCTTGTGCTCATCGATAAGCTTGCAGACAAAGTAAAGACCGAGGGCGTTGGCCTTGGCGTCCTCCCAAGTGAGAGCCTTGTTGCCGAGAGCCTCATAGACTAAGCCCTTGCCGTTGATGGTCTCCTTTACACCGAGTCCGTGGGAGATCTCACGGAAAGCGATGTTCCAGTAGAAAGCCTCCTCGTCAAGGTGATCCTGCTGGTCAGGAGTCAAAACCACGATGCCAACCGGGTTGACAACCCTGTTGAACTTCTCCATCATAATGTTGCGAAGGAGGGCCGTACGGGTACCGGCCTTTGCCTGAACTTCCTCATTGTAAGGGAGATTCAAAGCGATAAGCTTGATGCCGGCGTTGGCGTGGCCTGCGCAGTAGATGGCGTCGTAGGCGTAGATGTCAGACTCGTCGCCAGGTACGAATGTCTTGTACTGATCCTCACATGGGATCTGCTTCTGGAGCTCCGGAAGCATTGAGGTGAACTGATCGAGAACCTCGGTGCGCTTCAAGTCCTTCAGAAGCACGTAGGCCTCGTAGGATGTCTTGAGACCATAGAGCTGGTCATCATTGACCTCGTTAGGGCCGATGATGAGGTCCATCTTGCTGTCGGTCATCTCCAACCAGGCAAGGTCGCTGTCATAATAATAGTCAGTCCTCAACGCGTCGATCTTCTTGAGAAGATAGTTGCGCACGCTCGGCTTGATGGTGATGTCAGCGGCGGCCTTGAGGTAGTTGCAGATCTTGTCGATGTTATACTCGAACGCGTCATGATACCAAACAGAAGTGAGTTTTCCGTCGGCGCCGCGTCTGATGAGTGAATATGGACTTGTCTTCACCGGATCAGCCAACGAGTCGAACTCAGCGGCAGTCATGTCGGCCGGATAGAAGTTGGCTCCAAGAGGAAGCGCGCCGAAACCATCGATGAATGTGGATCCGTCAAGGCGGTCCCAAGGGCCATAGTTGATTTTGGCATAGTCCCTAAGATCGGCATCCTTCAGGTTCTCGATCAAGGTCTTGTCACCAAAATACTGTTTCCAGTAGATACTGTCAGCCTGGTCGGCGGCGAATTTGTAGAGGTTGAGGACTTCCTTGCCGTTGTCCGTGATACCGGAAAGGTCTGGTGACTCGATCTTCACGAGCGCGTACGAATCGACCTTCTTCTGGACAGCGGTCTTGGGCTCCGTGTTGCAGGAGGCCGCAAGAGCGATCAGCATTAATGCCAGAGCGGTTCTTTTCATTTGAAAAAGTGTTATTTAATAATGTTCATATTCATTGTATCTTGCAAATTTAATGAATATAAATGAAAAAAGCACATCAACGAGGTGTTGATGTGCCCATATTTGTAAGAAATCTTACTTTTTAGATGATTCCCTGCTCAAGCATGGCCTGCGCTACCTTCATGAAGCCGGCGATGTTGGCGCCCTTCACGTAGTCAACGCTGCCGTCCGGACGTGTGCCGTACTTCACGCACTGCTCGTGGATGCTCTGCATGATCCAGTGAAGCTTGTCGTCAACCTCCTGTGCGGACCAGCTGAGGTGAGCCGCGTTCTGGGTCATCTCAAGGCCTGATGTGGCGACACCACCGGCGTTCACAGCCTTGCCAGGAGCGAAGAGGACTCCGTTGTTCTGGAAGAAGTGGATGGCACCCGGCTGGCAACCCATATTGGAAACCTCGCAGCAGCACCAGCAACCGTTGGCCTTCAGTTCCTTGGCATCGTCCTCGCTGAGCTCGTTCTGGAACGCGCAAGGGAGAGCGATGTCGCAAGGGATGCTCCAAGCCTTCTTGCCGGCGATGAACTGAACCTGTCCAGGGAACTTGGTGGCGAGATCCTCGACCATATTCCTGTTGGAGGCACGCATATCAAGCATATATTCATTCATCTCAGGAGTCATTCCCTCAGGAATATGGCATACTCCGTCCGGGCCGGAGATGGCGACAACCTTGGCACCGAGCTGGGTAGCCTTCTTCACAGCGCCCCAAGCCACGTTACCGAAGCCGGAGATGCAGACCTTCTGGCCGGCGATGTCCTTGCCAGCCTTGTGGAGAAGGTGCTGGGTGAAATAGAGGGCTCCGAAACCAGTGGCCTCAGGACGAAGGATGGATCCTCCCCAGGTAGCGCCCTTTCCGGTGAGAACTCCGGTGTGATACTGGCGGGCGAGCTTCTGGTACATTCCGTTCAGGAAGCCGATCTCACGTCCACCTACACCTACGTCACCCGCAGGGATGTCCTGGTCTGGGCCGATGCAGCGCCAGAGCTCAAGCATGAAGGCCTGGCAGAAACGCATGATCTCAGCGTTAGACTTTCCGACAGGGTCGAAGTCCGAACCACCTTTCGCGCCACCCATAGGAAGGGTTGTGAGGGCGTTCTTGAATGTCTGCTCGAATCCGAGGAACTTGAGCATTGAAGGGGTGACAGCCTTGTGGAAACGAAGACCTCCCTTATAAGGTCCGATCGCACTGTTGAACTGGACGCGGTAGCCGAGGTTTGTCTGAACCTCACCGTTGTCATCGATCCAGGTCACACGGAACGTGAAGATTCTGTCAGGCTCGACAAGTCTCTCGACGATCTTTGCCTTCTCGAACTCAGGGTGCTGGTTGTAAACCTCCTCGATTGACTCAAGGACCTCCTGTACAGCCTGGAGATATTCCTTCTCTGTAGGGTACTTGGCCTGGAGACGGGCCATTATTTCAGTTGTTTTCATAACGTAATGTGTTATTAATTAGTTAATAATGTGTGTTCTATTTAAGTTCCCACGTGGATCCGCCGTGAAGCAGCTCATCCACATTGTGGACCTTGGCCTTGGCTTTGACGCCCTCGACCTGCTTGGCGACCTCATCCTCGTAGGTGATGTCCGGAACCTCACGGATGACTCCGAGGGCGACCGGAAAGTCCGGCCACTTCATATCGGCCAGCATCATCTGAAGGCCAAGGTTGTCGGAATGGCTGTCGTGGGTGAGGATGTCATCCTCGGTCACACCGTTCTCTCCGATGGTCACGACCTTCAGTCTCCAGCCATCGAGGGCGATGCCCTTGTCACGGTTCTTTCCGAATATCATCTTCTCGCCGTCGCGCAGGACCAGAGTCCTGTCCGCCTTGTGCTCACTGTCGGAAATCTCGGCGTGAGAGCCATTGTTGAAGATCACGCAGTTGGTCAGGAACTCCATCACGGAAGTGCCCTTATGCCTTGAGGCCGCAAGCATGATCTCCTGGTTCAAAGCAAGTTCAGTGTCCATTCCGCGGGCGAAGAACGTTCCCTTCGCGCCAAGCACGAGACTGCCTGGATTGAACGGATGCTCAACCGTTCCGTAAGGAGAAGTCTTGGTGATGGCTCCCAGTTTTGAGGTCGGGGAATATTGCCCCTTCGTCATACCGTAAATCTGGTTGTTGAAGAGCATCAGGTTGATGTCGATGTTCCTTCTGATGGCGTGGATGAAATGGTTTCCGCCGATGGCCAAAGCGTCACCGTCACCGCTCACCTGCCAGATGCAGAGATCAGGATTGGCGACCTTCATTCCGGTCGCGATCGCGGTGGCGCGGCCGTGGATGCTGTGGAACCCGTAGGTGTCCACATAGTACGGAAGCCTTGACGAGCAACCGATTCCGGACACGACCACAATCTTGTCCTTGTCTATTCCCTTCTCCTCACAAACCAAAGGAAGGGTTCTCTGAAGAGCGGCGAGCACGGAATAGTCCCCGCATCCCGGACACCATCTGATCTCCTGGTCGCTCTTGAAATCTTTCAATGTATATTTTGGCATTGCGCTGTCCTCCTATAATTCGCTTAAAGCGGCGTCAACAATCTCCTTAACAAGGAAAGTCTGTCCCTGAACCTTATTGCAGCTCAAATAGTTGAAATGCGGAAATATGGTCTTGAGGTACCCGGCGAACTGTCCGAGATTAAGCTCGCAGACGATTATCTTACGGAAACCAGACAGTACCTTCTCCGTGTTCTTAGGCAGCGGATCGATGAAATCGAAATGCACACGGCTTACAGTCTTACCGGCGGCGCGGAGTTCCTCCGTGGCTGTAAGAATATGTCCGTAAGTGCCACCCCAGCCAACCAGCAGGACATCACCGCTCTCCGGACCGTCAACAACAAGGTCAGGAATGTCAGCGGCCACACGGGCGACTTTCTCCGCACGTTCCTTTACCATCATCTCGTGGTTGGCCGCATCTGTGGAAAGGACTCCGTTATGTGTCTTCTCAAGACCGCCCACACGGTGCTCCAAGCCAGGTGTTCCGGCCGGAGCCCATTTTCTGGCAAGAGTCTCGGGATCCCTCTCGAAAGGATGGAACTTGTTCCCGTCGGCCTCGGCAAGGCGAGGCTTGATCTCAGGATATTCACTCATTGAAGGAATCTTCCACGGCTCCGAGCCGTTACCAAGGAAGCCTTCGGAGAGGAGCAGGACAGGAGTCATATGCTCCATAGCGATCTTGGCTGCTGTGAAAGCGGCATCGAAGCAATGCGCCGGTGAGTGCGCGGCCATCACGACCATAGGGCTCTCGCCGTTGCGGCCGTAAAGGGCCTCGTTAAGATCAGCCTGCTCTGTCTTGGTAGGCAGACCGGTGCAAGGGCCGCCACGCTGCACGTCCACAACCACGATCGGGAGTTCGGTCATCACAGCCAGTCCAAGAGCCTCGGACTTTAGTGAAAGTCCCGGGCCTGAGGTTGTCGTCACCGCCAGATTGCCGGCGAATGACGCTCCGATGGCTGAACATATTCCGGCGATCTCGTCCTCAGTCTGCATAGTCTTGACACCAAGGTTCTTGTGTATGGCGAGTTCCTCAAGGATGGCTGTCGCCGGCGTGATCGGGTAGGATCCGCAGAAAAGAGGCCGTCCGGATTTCTCCGAAGCGGCGATGAGACCCCAGGCCAAAGCCTGGTTACCGGTTATATTCCTGTATATTCCTTTTTCCTGAATGTCCGGGACGACGGTGTAGGTGTCGGCGACCGCCTGGATGTTCGCGGCATAGTTGTAGCCGTCATTCACCACCTTGCGGTTAGGCTCGATCATCTCAGGGTGCTTCTTGGCGAAACGTCCCTCAAGATAGGTATAGACATAGTCCAACGGACGGCTGTAGATGAAGCAGGCCATTCCGAGGGTGAACATATTCCTGCACTTATGGACAGACACGACATCCAGTCCGCTGTCCTTCAAGCTCTCCTCCGTCAGTTTTGTGATCGGGGCGACGATGATGTTCCTGTCCTCGATGTGAAGTTCCTCAAAAGGATTGCCGGTGAAGCCCGCTTTCGTCAGGCCGAAATCATCGAAGGCATCCTCGTTTACAAGCACGGTAGCGTTTCTTTTCAGCCACTTGGCGTTCGCCTTCAGGGCGGCTGGGTTCATCGCCACCAGCATGTCACAGAAGTCCCCGGGGGTGTTTACCTTATGGCTGCCGATGTGAACCTGGAATCCAGACACACCGGCGACAGTCCCTTTCGGGGCTCTGATCTCTGCCGGATAGTCCGGGAATGTGGAAAGGCCGTTACCATAGACTGCGGACAGGTTGGCGAACAAAGTTCCGGTAAGCTGCATACCGTCACCGGAATCCCCGGCGAACCTTATCACAACATCCTTAGCATCAATAACCTTATGTTGCATTTCTATTTTAAGAATATTAGTGTTTTATAAAAATACGTTACAAATTAAAGCATAAAAAGCAGAATAACCAACCTTTTCACTGAAAAAAGATTCATTACCTGCATACAGCCCTAAAACATAACGAAAAAACGTCCTGGAAAGCACTCAGCGACAACACGTCATGTCAGAGCGCAAAAAAGGGTCGGCAAAAATCAGTTCTTGCCTACCCTCTTCTGATCTTCCTGTCAATGATTACTGCTGCTGGCCCTGAGCCTGTGCCTGAAGTTCCTTCTGGAGATCCTCGATGGTCCTGCCCTCAGGAATATTCATTGCCTTTCTTGCCTCAGGAGTCAGATCCTTGCACTGAGCCTTGTCAACGTAAAGGTACTGTGAAGTCTCGAACACAAACAGATAGCCGCCGGCCTTGGCGAGTTTCTCAACTGCCTCCTGAGCCTTCTTGTAGATAGGATCCATCAACTGCTGCTGTTGCTGCTGAAGCTCTGCCTGGATAGACTGCTGGAATTCCTGAATCCTGTTCTGGATCTCACCGAGTTCCTTCTCCTTGCTGGACTTGATGGCTGGAGTCCATGTGGACTGCTTCTGCTGGTACTCGTTATACTTGGTCTGAGCCTCTTCCATCATACTCTGAAGGGTTTCCTGAGCCTCTTTCTGAGCAGTCTGCATCTGTGATCTGGCAGCGTCAGCCTCAGGGGCGAGCATCACCAGTTCATTGAAATCGACATAAGCGAACTTCGCCTGCGCCGAAGCCGTCAGAGTAAACAACGCCATTGCGGCGATCAAAAGAATCTTTTTCATTTTTATAGAATTTTATCAGTTTACGTGTTTTGATTCCGATGCAAATGTAAGAATATTATTTAGAATTGTTGTCCGATAAGGAAGTGGAACTGGCTTCTGTTCTTCTTCACCGGATTGTCGAAACCGTAGCCCCAGTCGATACCGAGCAGACCGATCATCGGGAGGAACACCCTCACGCCGACACCTGCGGAACGCTTGATCTGGAACGGATTGAACTTCTTGATGTCCGACCAGCAGTTTCCACCCTCAAGGAAGCCCAGCACGAAGATCGTGGACTGTGGCTGGAGGATGACCGGATAACGGAACTCCATCGTGAACTTGTCATAGACGTTACCGGCGTAGTAGCCGTTGGAGTTGTACGGGGTCGCCTCCCAAGGGGTAAGATAGTAGTTCTCGTAACCACGAAGCGCGATGATGTCCGCACCATAAGTGTCGTAGCCAGACATACCGTCACCTCCGACTCGGAATCCCTCAAACGGAGAATAACCCCACTTGCGGTTGTAATATCCAAGGTAGCCGAACTGCGCGCGGCTCATGATCACGAAGTCTCCGATGACTTTGGTGTAGAGTTCTCCGCTGACCTTCCACTTGTGGTACTCGATCCACTTGTAACGGTCTGCCGAGCTCCATTTGTCGTAGTTGATGTCCTTGTAGCTTGAGACCTTTGTAGGATTGCCGTTCGCGTCAAGCGTGCCAAGATCCTTCTTTCTGAACAAGGAATATGGAGGAGTCAGCTGAAGGCTGGCGCTGAAGTTCGATCCCATACGAGGATAGATCTGCTGGTCGGTCGAGTTTCGGCTCAGATTGATCGTGTAGCTCAGGTTGTGAGACTTACCATCATTGAACATGAAGTAACCGTTGATCCAGTTCTTCAGGTCATAGATCTGCCAGCTGAGGCCGTTGTACAACACGAAATAGTTGTCCGGCCACTTCAGACGGGTTCCGATTCCGGCCGAGAATCCATAGACCTGCATGACCTTGTCGTTGGACAGAAGTCCGATCGCAAGATACGAGTTTGTCTGTCTGGTATAGTAAGCCTGAATGTTCAGGGATGTCGGTTTCTTTCCGAAAAGCCAAGGCTCCGAGAATCCGAACACCAATGAGGTGTAGTAGGTTCCGTTTGTCTGGAAACGCAGCGAAAGGTTCTGCGCGTCTCCAAGAGGTACCGGTCTCCAGGCGTTCTTCTCGAACATGCGCTTCGTGGAGAAGTTGTTGAAGTTCACTCCGACAGTCGCGACAAAGGTGTTGGCGCCCCAACCTCCCGAAAGTTCCAGCTGGCTGGAAGGCTTCTCTGTCACGTTATAGACCACATCCACAGTGTTGTTCAACTGGTTAGGAAGAATCGAGTAACCTTTCGACGGATCAGTGATGGCCTCCGGATCGAACTGTCCCAAGGAAGCGATCTCACGGATGGATCTTTCGAAATCAGTCTGGCTGAAAAGGTAGCCCGGCCTTGTGGCGACCTGCCTGCGGACAACCCTCTCGTTGGTCAGGCTGTTGCCATTGATGACGATATTGTTCAGGGTAGCCTGCTTTCCTTCCGAGATTCTCATTTCCACATCCACGGAATCACCCTCGATGTTCAGCTCGACAGGAGTGACATTAAAGAAAAGGTAACCGTTGTCACGGTAGATCTTGGACACATCCTGATCCCCCTGTTTGCCTCCTCCCAGAAGCCTCTTCTGCATGGTCACCACATCGTACGGATCTCCCTTGCGGATGTTCAGGATCTCGTTGAGCTGATCGGTGGAATAGACGGAGTTGCCGGTCCACGAGATATTCCTGAAATAATATTTCTTGCCCTGGTCAATCTTGAGGTCGATGCCAAGCCTGTCCGGTGTCACATAGTAGATGGAATCCTTTACGATGCGCGCGTCGCGGTAGCCGGCCTCGTTGAACTTGCTGACGAGGCTGTTCTTGTCGTTAGGATATTCCTTTTCGTTGAATTTCTTGCTGTTGAAGAAGTTGTACCATTTCTTGGCTTTCGTCTTCTTCATGGAACGGGAAAGTTTGAAGTCCGTGAAGCCTTCCGTTCCTTGGAAATTGATGTCCTTGATCTTTACCTTGGAGCCACGGTCAACGGCGAAGTTGACCTTTATGGCATTCCGGACAATGGTATCCTTCTGCGTCTGGACATCGACCTTGCAGTTGAGGAAACCCTTGTCGGCATAGAATCTCTTGATGATGTCGGTGGATGTCTTCGCCACATAGTCGGAGAACTCTCCTCCCCTTCGAAGATTGAGTCTTTCGTCCAAATCCTTCTGCTCCCCCTTTCTCACGCCGGTGAACAGCCATCTGGACACCCTCGGACGCTCTTGGATGCGGATCACAAAGAAAGCGGAGTCCTGTTTCTCGCTCAGATGGTCTATCTCCAAGGCCACGTTCTCGAAATACCTCTGCATCCAAAGCCTGGACACGATCGAGGAGATGTCATCGCTTGGCACAGTGACTCTCATGCCTTTCTGGAGTCCGGTCAGAGAGACGATCTGCTGGCTGGAGAACTGGTGGTTTCCCTCCACGGTAACACCTCCCACATAATAAGTCTTGGGGTGGTCATAATCTACTTCAACGGGGGCGGAAGATTTTACCGAATCCTGTCCAAAGGCCGGAACAGCGGCCACGGACAAGGCGAGAAGACACAATAGACGATATACTTTCATCGAATCAGATTTCATTTTAAGATGCAAATATACGTAAGTTATTTAACTTTTCCATACCTACGGTTCCTGTGGGAATATTCCTCAAGCGCCGCGCGGAACTCTTCACGCCTGAAATCAGGCCACAGAGTGTCCACAAAAAGGAATTCCGAATATGCCGCCTGCCAGAGGAGATAGTTGCTGATCCTTTCCTCCCCCGAGGTCCTGATGATAAGATCCGGATCAGGTATCCCGTCTGTAACAAGGTAATGACTAAAATCCCCGATGCCGACAGAATCAAGTTCATCCGGACGGTCTGAATATTCCTTTGCCATCCGTTTGGCGGCCTGAAGGATGTCCCATTTGCCGCTGTAGCTGAAGAAGACGATCAATGTCAGCAGTGGTTCCTTGCCGGGCGCAGGCTCAGTCTTTTCCTCAGCCTCGTGGATCGCGGCCAAAAGCTCAGGAGCGAGACGTGAGGTGTTGCCCATGACACGAAACTTCACACCCTTTGCGGCCAGAGAATCAATCTCATCAGCTATTGCCTTAAGCATCAAGCCCATAAGCGAGCTGACTTCTTCTTCCGGACGTCCCCAGTTCTCTTCGGAGAATGCGAAAATCGAAAGGTATTTGACCCCTGCCTCGGCGGCGGCCTCGACACAGACCCTCACGCTTTCGACGCCCTCGAAATGACCGGCGACCCTTTGCTGCCCCTTCTGCCGGGCCCATCGCCCGTTGCCGTCCATGATGATGGAGACGTGAGAGGGTATGTTGTTGATTTTGTCCATATATTCACAAAATTGTCATTCACCGCTGTTCCGGATGTCCTCCCCCCAGAACAGCTTTGTTGTCAAAGCCTTTATAAAACTGGTATTTTTTAGCCGAACCCTTTTTAGCGAAAATTGTGCCACCTTGACATCAAGGCTCACAGAAGGCTCGACCAAATGGTTTCTGTTGTCCATCGACAGCATGACGCTGTCATCCCTTGATCTCATGGAAATCGAGATTTCAGTGGTGTCCGGAACCACAAGAGGACGCGCGTTCAGGTTATGCGGAGCGATCGGCGCGATGATGAGCACCTTCGCCTCAGGAGCGCAGATCGGACCTCCGACGCTCAATGAATATGCCGTCGAGCCGGAGCTTGTGGCGACCAGCAACCCGTCGGCCCAGTAGGTTGGCAAAGGGTGTCCGTCCATCCTCACATCAATTCCAAGCAAGGCGGCGCCAGAACGATGCACGGAAACCTCGTTAAGCGTGAAAGGACAGAACTGCGGATCCGCGGCCAGCGCTCCTCCCGACACATCAGTCCTGAGCAGTTCCCTGTCCTCAAGATACCAACCGCCTGACAAAAGGGCGTCACACGCCTCTTCAGGGCTATATTCAGAAAGGAACCCGAGCCGGCCGAGGTTCACTCCGAGGATCGGGATCCCAGACTGTCCCACGCACTGCGACGCGGAAAGGAAAGTCCCGTCACCACCTACGCTCATGACAAGGTCAGTCTCCGGAAGAATGTCTTCTCCCCCGCTGATCTCATAGAAGTCAAACGACTCTTTTTCAAGCTTTCCGAACATTCTGGAAAGCCTTCCGTCGCTCATGGCGCGACCGTCTCTTGAGTATAACGCTATCTTCATCAGAGCACGACTTGGGTTATAGTGAAAGCATTTGAATCTCAAAAATAGCACAATTCCGCATAAAACTGAACAGAAATCATTATTTTTGTATGATTATATGTGTACGAATATGACAAGACTTAGCGTGAACATCAACAAGATCGCCACGATCCGCAACGCGCGTGGCGGGAATATGCCGGACGTGGAGAAGGCCGCGGTCGACTGCGAGAGATTCGGGGCGGAAGGCATCACGGTACATCCGAGGCCGGACGAGAGACACATCAGATATTCAGACGTCAGGGCCATCAGGCCTACCGTGACGACAGAGTTCAACATCGAAGGCAATCCTATCCCGAGTTTCGTGGATCTCGTCCTTGAGGTTGTCCCTGACCAAGTCACTCTTGTGCCGGACGCCCACGACGCCATCACATCCAACGCAGGCTGGGACACCGTCTCCAACAAAGGGTTTCTGACGGACATCTGCGCAAGGTTCAAGGGAAAAGGGATCCGCACGTCCATATTCATAGACCCATCGCCCGCTATGGCGGAAGGAGCCAAGGCCTGCGGCTGCGACCGTGTGGAACTTTACACCGCTGATTATGCGGCTGAATATTCCGCCGGGCGGGAAAAGGCCATAAAGCCGTATCTTGAGACGGCAGTGGCTGTAAAGGAACTTGGATTGGGTCTGAACGCCGGGCATGACCTGAACCTTGAGAACCTCGAATATTTCATCAGGACAATCCCTTGGACGGACGAGGTCTCCATCGGTCACGCCATCATCTGCGACGCTCTTTACATGGGTCTCGAAAAAACAATACAGGCTTATCTGTCGAAGATTAAGATTTTTTAATTACATTTGTAACCTTGATTATTAATAACAAAAAATAAAATGAAACAGACACCATTGATTATCAGCGTCATAGCCCTTGTTGCTGTGGCCGCTCTCGGAATTTTCCAACTCACGTCAAACGGTAAAGGCAGCAAGAAGACCACTTCAGGCGAGGCCGTGGAGGTCACGGCGCAGCCAGGTTCGATCGTATGGTTCGACCTCGACAGGGTTCTCAACGAGTACGACATGGCCAACGACCTCAGATCAGTGGTTGAGACCAAGGTTCAGAGCATCCAGGAAGAGATCAACAGAAGGGGCAACAAACTCCAGAGTGATGTGAACAAGTTCCAGTCTGACCTTGACAAGGGTCTTCTCGTCCGCTCTGTGGCCGAGCAGAGAAACATCAAGCTTCAGGAGCAGCAGAACAACTTCAACAACTACGCCGCCCAGAAGCAGCAGGAGATCGCCGAGGAGCAGCAGGTGATGATGAACCAGATCGGAGACGCGATCAAGACTTTCCTCGACAAGTTCAACGAGGAACACAAATACGCGATGATCATCGCCACCCAGGGCAGTGTCCTCCCGGCGCCTGTCGCCACCGGAGATCCTGATCTTGACGTAACCGACGCGATCCTCGCCGGACTCAACGACGAGTACATCCAGAGCAAAGGCAAAGGTGGAAAAGCAGCCCCTGCCACAGCTGAGGAGTCAGAAACGAAGTAGGCTTTGAGAATCGCTCTCCTTTCCTGCTTTTACCCTTTTCGAGGAGGGATCTCCCAGTTCAACGCAAGTCTCTACTTGGAACTGGGGAAAAGCCACACTGTCAAGGCTTTCAATTTCAAGAGGCAGTATCCGGAATTTCTTTTTCCGGGAAAGACGCAATATGTCACAAAGGATGATGACGCCGTACCCATCGAGAGCGAGGCTCTGTTGGATACGGCCAATCCTTTTACCTACCGGCGCACGTACAAGGCTATCCGTGACTGGAAACCTGACCTTGTGATCATCAGTTACTGGATGTCCTACTTCGGACCTTCGTTAGGTTACGTGGCCAGAAGGCTCAGGAAGCGATGCAAGGTCATCTCCGTGCTTCACAATGTCATTCCGCACGAGCCTAAGTTCTTTGACGCTCCTCTGACGAAATATTTTCTGTCAGGCTGCACCGGCAATGTAACGTTGTGCGACGAGGTTGCGGAAGACCTTCACAGGCTCTCGCCAAAAGCTTTGAACGCAACACTTTTCCATCCGATCTACGAGCACTTCGGCGAGAAGCTGCCCCGCGGTGAGGCGGAAAAGGCTCTCGGGCTGACACCGGGGAAGAGAAACCTGCTGTTTTTCGGGTTGATCCGGGAATATAAAGGGCTGGACATTCTGCTGGAGGCTTTCGCCGGACTGGACGACAGTTACCAGCTCATCATTGCGGGCGAGCCATACGGATCGTTCGACAAATACCAGAGGCTGATCGACAGTTCTCCGGCCAAAGACAGAATCCGACTGTTCACCCATTACATCAAAGACTCCGAGGTAAAGGATTATTTCTCGGCCGCAGACCTTGCGGTGTTGCCTTACAGGTCCGCCACCCAAAGCGGAATCAGCGCCATCGCCTACCACTTTGAGGTGCCGATGGTGGTCACCGATGTCGGCGGCCTGAGACAGGCCATCGGAGACTGCGGCACTGGACTTGTCGCGCCAAAGGCTGACGCCGGCAGCATCGTGAGGGAGATCCGGACATATTTCTCTGACACAAACATCAAGACTCTCTGCATCAGCTCGATCAGGGCCGAGAAAGAACGGCTGTCATGGAAGACGTTCTGCAAAAGGATGCTGGAGTTCTCCGACAATTTGTACAAGCAAAGATGAACAGATACTTGACTACTTTCGTGGCCTCGTTATGTCTGACGGCCGCGTCCGGCACCATAACTGCCGCACAGGAATACGTCGCGCCGCAGGTTGTGGTGTCCACTGACAAGGTACGCTATAACGGAAAGGTGTACTATTCGCATATAGTGCAGGAACGTCAGACCCTTTACTCTATCAGCAAGGCTTACAATGTGACCCTTCAAGAGATCTACGACGCCAATCCGAACCTGCATCTCAACACGGAAGGACTCAAGAAAGACCAGATCATCCTGATTCCGATAAAAGAAGGGGTCACACAGACACCAACCCGGACAACAAAGGTTGAGACCACGGCGGACAACAAGGCGGACAGTGGAGATGACAAGGCCAAGGAATATACCATACACCGTGTCAAGTGGTTCGAAGACCTGACATCCATAGCCAGAAAATATATGGTCTCGAAGGAGTCCATAATGAATATCAACGGGATGACATCCGAAAAGGTCAGGCGCAAGGACAAGATCAAGATTCCTACGCACCCGGAGAAATGGGAGAAAGGGTCCGGTTACGAGGTGGCTTCCGCAGGATCATCGACCGAAGGAACTTCAACTGAATCAGGTTCTTCGACAGGTGCGGTGACAGGTGATGATTCGACCGGTTCAGAGAACGATGGTGTGTTTGACAGGATATTCAATAAGAGACACAAGACAAGCATGGCTCTCTTGCTGCCGTTCAACACAGCGAAAAAAGCGGACAGCCAGATGATGGATTTCTACTGCGGAGCGTTGCTCGCCGCGAAGGACCTGGGGGAAGAAGGCCATGAAATCGACATGAATGTCTATGATGTGGCTGGCGGAGCGATGCCTGTCACAGAAGAAAGATTCTCCGAGAGCGACTTCGTGATCGGTCCTGTGTCCAACACTGACATAGCCAGAACCATCAACGCATCCAAAGGCAAGACTTGGATAGTCTCTCCTCTTGACCCAAGGGCGGAGGTCCTTGCCGACACAATTCCCAACATCATTCAGGCCCCGTCTCCTACGAAAGCACAGATAGCGGACATGGTCAGATGGGTAGATTCGGACCTGAAAACTAACGACAAGGTGATTTTGATCACCCAGAAAGGGGTAGCGGCAAATGGCTATTCAGCCAATGTGATCAACGAGGTGCGCAACTCAGGGTTAAGGCATTCAGACCTATCGTTCAACATCCTTGAGGGCAGGCAGATCATGGGAAGAATCTCGGCGATGATGACGGACAACGGCACAAACAGGGTTGTCGTGGCTTCCGACAGCAAGGCGTTTGTCATCGAGGTGGTCAGGTTACTGTACCTCATCTCCAGCCAGAAAAAGGAAATCGTGCTTTACAGCACATCCAAACTCAGGACATTCGAAGAGATCGACGTCGAGCAGCTGCACACCTTGAATCTACACTCAAGTGTGTCTTACTTTGTAGATTATGACTCGAAGGATGTACAGAATTTCCTGATGAAATACAGGGCGCTCTATGGGACGGAGCCAAGCCGCACGGCGTTCCAAGGCTACGACCTCATGAAATTCTTCACGACCGCACATTCTGAATATGGAAGTAAACGGGACAAGTCCGGAAACCTTAAAGGCACTGGACTCCAGTCCGACTTCAATCTTGTGAAAACATCACGAGGCGGCTACTTGAACGATGCCGTCAGACGGATTGTGTACAATTCGGACTACTCAGTGAATCTGATCAGATAGAAAGCAAGGCCTTCGCGTTTGCAACAGCGGCGGCGGTGATACTGCTGCCGCTCAGCATACGGGCGATCTCCATCACTCTGTCCTGCCCATCCAGAGGACGGACTGTAGTGGTGGCTTTTCCAAGCACATCGTATTCTTTCTCAACCACATAATGCGCGTTACCCTTGGCGGCCACCTGTGGAAGATGGGTGATGGCGAAGACCTGCATGTCCTTGCCCATCGAGCAAATCATCCGTCCCATCTTGTCGGCCACGCTACCGGACACTCCCGTGTCAATCTCATCGAATATGAGCGTAGGCATATTCACGAACTTCGCCATCATGGCCTTCAGGCAGAGCATCAGACGGGACATCTCGCCACCGGAAGCGCACTTCGCGACATCAATCGGGTTGGCGCCTGAAGCCGAAAACAAGAACTTGACAGCATCAGAACCGCTTGCCGACAACGGAGCAGTCGAGAGTTCGATCCGGAACACAGCATAGTCCATCTCAAGCGAGCGGACTGACTCGGTGATCGCTTTTGAGAATGGTCCGGAAGCCTTGACCCTGGCGTCATGAAGTCGTTTGGAGACAGCCTCAAGGGCTTTCCTTTCAGAGGCCATCAGCCCCTCAAGTTCAGTTTTCCGAGCCTCAAGGGCTGTGGAATCGAAAAGGGATTCCGAAAGAGCGTCACGTTTTGCGATCAGTTCCGACACCGACGCGGCCGAGTAGCCCTTCATCAGATCATAGAGAAGCGAAAGACGCTCATCCACAGCTTCGAGACGTTCCTGGGAAAGTTCCACACGGGAATTCATGGTCGTGACATCCTCAAGAATGTCATCCAACTCCGTACGCGCGGATCCTATCCTTTCAGCCAGACCGGCAGCATCCGGAACAAACTTCGCAGCCTTTTCCAACATCTTCTGAGCCTCTTTCAAGGCTGAGGACAACGGCAGAGTCTCCGAGTTCGGTTCCGAAGAGCCGAACAACTCCTCCACCCCGCCAAGATTCTCCTTGATCTCCTCGGCATTGGCAAGCTGTTTACGCTCCGTCTCCAAGGCCTCAAGTTCCCCTTCCTGAAGACGGGCGTCCTCAAGTCTCTGCCAGCGCGCGCGGACATATTCCTTCTCCTCGCTCATCCTGGCAAGGCGGGAGGAGACTTCGGAATATTCTTTTTCAAGGGTTTTGTAGGCCTTGTAGGATTTATCACATTCCGTCAAAAGGGATTCATCACAGGCGAAATGGTCCAGCATTGAAAGCTGGAAAGACTTGTCCGACAGCAGAAGAGTCTGATGCTGCGAGTGGATGTCAACCAGACGGGAAGATATGCTTTGAAGAATCTGGATATTCACCGGAGAGTCATTGATGAACGAACGCGAGCGGCCGGAACGGTTGACCACCCTCCTGATGATCAGTTCTCCGTCCCCTGCCTCCACATCGTTGTCGTCAAGGATTTCCTTCAGGACAAGATCCGACTCTGGAATCCTGAATACGGCCTCGACAACACAACTGTCCGCCTCGCCTCCGATCACCGAAGCGTCAGCCTTGGAGCCCAGCAGTAAAGACAGGGCTCCCAACAGGATAGACTTGCCGGCTCCTGTCTGGCCGGATATAATGATCAGACCCTCCGGAAACCTGATGTCCAGAGAGTCTATCAAAACATAATTTCTTATCTGAAGGGACTCAAGCATGGCCCCGCAAACTATTCAGCGTCAGAAACATTATCCTTTACCGGACGGGCCTGCATCTCATCCTCATTGCCGGATCCTGCCATCCTGTAGTAGAGTTCACCATCCTCAAACTCGGAAATCGCGATGAGATCCGGCTTAGGAAGCTTTTCGTAATATTTGGAAATCTCTATCTGCTCCCGGTTCTCGAAAACCTCGTCCATGGTGTCGCGATCGGTGCGGAAATCCTCCAGCTTCTTGGCGAGTTCCTTCTTCTCGGCGAGCGCTATCTGATTCGCCCTTTTGTAAAGGAGTACGACTGTCTCGTAAATGTTGCCCGTCGGCTCGGCGAGATACTTGATGTCCCTTGTGATTGTGTTTGAAGGGACCTTCTTCTTAACTTCCATATTCAATAAAAATTCTTGTCTAAATATTGTACGTGGCCTATTGAGCGGATTGTTTCAATAATTTTTTTCTGTCCCTCTCAAAGTCCTTTTCCTTAGTTCCAAGATCCTCGTCAGCTCCTGTGTAACGTCCAAGAGCCTTCTGCGAACGGCGATAGAGCGCGTCCAGTTCCTTACGGTACGGAGAGTCCGGCAACTCGCCGATGAAGTTGTAATAATCATCCACAAAAGTCAGATATCGTTCCTTCTGCTTGTTCTCGACACTCAGGGAAGCATATTTGTAGGAAGACTTGGCGATGTAATAGAGAATGTCCTCACGGTAGATATTCTCCGCGTCATCCTTAAGGACATTCCTGAAAGCGACTCTGGCGGCCTTGTAGTCCTCCATCCTGTAGTAGAGTCTGGCATTTTCGTAAGCCTTCTTGTCCAACCGGTCATTCAACTCCTTGAGCATCCTGTTGCAGATCGCGGCGTGGGAGTTTCCAGGATTCTCGACCATATACTGACTGATGACATTGATCGCGTTGTAGGTAGGAACCTGATCCAACTCATAACGGAGTGTGGAACGGTAAAGACAGTCTATCCTGAGGAAAGACGCCTCCTCGGCGAACGGGCTGCGTGGGAAATTCGTTATGAACTTCGTGAAATTGGTCTCAGCCGTGTAATAGTCCTTGAAGCGGTAATTGCTCAGTCCCCAATAGTACTGGACAGTGTCGTCACGATCAGTTCCGCTGGTCAGGACCGCGAGAGACTCAAACAGTTGCGCGGCCTTGCTGTACTTCCCATGATTGAAATAACCGAACGCGGCGGCATATTTCGCATCCACATCACTTCCATTCAGAAGAGCCTCGTACTCCGACTTGCACGACTGGAAAGACAGTACGGCAAGAAAGGCGACAGACACAAGCTTCAGATTTGTCTTTAACATATTATTCATTCCGTTCAAAATTCAACTTCGCAAGCCGGAAATCCCCGCTTCCAACTTAATCATCAGTGTGACAAAAGAAACTTTTCCACCTCAAGAGCGGCGCGGCACCCGGACGCGGCGGCGGTTATCGCCTGCCTGAAACGCGGATCCTGAACATCACCGGCGGCGAAAACACCTTCCACATTAGTCTCAGAGGTCTTGCCCTTTGTGATGATATAGCCGTTCTCATCTGTCTCCACATATTTCTTGAATATGTCAGAGTTAGGATGATGCCCTATCGCAAGGAAAAATCCGTCGACCTTGACATCAAAAACCTTACCATCCTTGTCCTGAACGCGGACTCCGGTCACACCTGACTCATCCCCAAGCACTTCCAGTGTGTTGCAGTTCCAAAGGACCTCTATGTTCGGAGTGTTCCTAACCCTTTCCTGCATGGCCACCGACGCTCTGAACACATCCCTGCGGACAATCATGTAAACCTTGCGGCATAGGTTGGCGAGATAGGTGGCCTCCTCGCAGGCTGTGTCACCTCCGCCGACCACAGCGACATCCTTCTTTCTGTAAAAGAAGCCGTCACAGGTCGCGCAGGCGCTCACGCCCATGCCTCTGAATTTCTGCTCAGACGGCAAACCAAGATACTTCGCGGTCGCTCCTGTGGCGATGACCAGAGCCTCGGCCTCCAGTTCGGTCTCTCCGTCAATCGTAAGACGGAAAGGGCGCTTGGACAGGTCCGCGGCAGTCACCACTCCCCTTCTTATGTCAGCCCCAAGACGCTTCGCCTGGGCTCTCATCCCGTCCATAAGCTGGTTGGCGTCAACTCCGTCAGGGAATCCAGGGAAATTCTCGACAACAGTCGTGGTCGTAAGCTGTCCGCCTGGTTCCATACCTTCATAAAGGACAGGCTCCAAAGCGGCTCTGGAAGCGTAGATGGCAGCCGTGTACCCGGCAGGGCCGCCTCCTATGATCAGGCATCTTATTTTTTCCATACTTTCGAGTTCAATCTTAACTTGCAAATATAGCCATAATTCGTGATTAGCCAAGCGATAAGTTCCACCTTGATTCCAGCATTAATCGTGTTTTTTCCATAGACGTGATGTTGTTTATCAGAATTTATCTAAATTTGCATTCTGTAGCGTCGCAAAAGCGAATTGATAATAATCAGGAATCAAACTTTAATGGAAAGAAACAACAAGGCCCCGACAATCGAATACTTCCGTGAACTACTTAGAAAAAACGGACTGAAAGTGACACCACAGAGAATCGCCGTACATGAGGCGATGCTTAGGCTTGGACACGCCTGCGCTGACATGGTCACGGCGGAAATCCTTGCGGCGAAAAAGACGAAGGTCACTGTCGCCTCCGTCTATAACATCCTGACCCAGCTTTCTCTTTTGGGAATATACCACCACCGCCTGAGCGAGAACAACAAGATGTATTTCGACGTCAACACTTTCAAGCATTTTCATCTTTATGACACGATGAACCACACTTTCTCAGATGTGATTGACGACGAGCTCTATCAGCAGATCGAGGGCAAGCTTCTCGAACGCCGCTTCAAAGGCTACAAGATTGACGGAATCGATGTGCAGATTCTGGCGCACCCTTCCGTGAAAGGGAAGAAATAATCCGAGACATTTCACTAATCTTCAAATAACAGGATTTTATGACCAAAGTACTTGACTCAATGCTTCTTGCCGGAGTCGCTCTCGCCACAGGAGCCTGCGCTGAAGAGAAACCGGCACGTACTCCGAACGTCGTGTTCATCCTGGCGGATGATCTTGGCTGGGGGGATCTGAGCTGCTACGGGCAGAAGAATTTCGAGACTCCGAACATCGACGCCCTCGCGCGTGGAGGTGTCCGGTTCACACAATGCTATTCGGGAACCACAGTGAGCGCCCCGTCCAGATCGTGTCTTCTGACCGGTACCCACAGCGGGCACACTCCGGTGAGGGGAAACCTCGAACTTGATCCGGAAGGACAGTTTCCGCTTCCTGACGGAGCCGAGACGATCTTCCATGACATGAGAAAGGCCGGCTACAGAACCGGAGCGTTCGGTAAATGGGGACTTGGCTACATCGGCACAACCGGAGATCCGGCAAACCAAGGCGTCGATGAGTTCTATGGCTTCAATTGCCAGCTTCTCGCCCACAGCTACTATGCGAGCCACATCTGGCATAACTCGGAAAGAATTGAACTGGAAGACAATGTGGACTCTGTCCCTTACGGGCAGGGAACGTATATTCCAGAACTTATCCATGAAAAAGCTCTCCAATTCCTCGAAAATTCGGTCAAGGACGGAGAACCCTTCTTCCTCTGGTATCCGACCACAATACCGCACGCCGAGCTGATTGTTCCGCAGGACAGCATAATCGACAGATTCATAGGAAAATATCCCGAGACACCTTATCATGGTGTGGACAGCGGGCCGGCGTTCCGAAAGGGTGGCTATTGTTCGCAGGAATATCCTCATGCCACTTTCGCGGCCATGGTGACAAGGCTTGACACCTACGTGGGACAGATAGTCTCAAAACTCAAGGAACTTGGAGTCTATGACAACACCTTAATAATCTTCTCATCCGACAACGGGCCTCATAAAGAAGGAGGTGCGGATCCTGACTTCTTCGACTCCAACGGACCTTGGAGAGGCTACAAGAGGGATCTTTACGAGGGTGGTGTCAGAGTTCCTTTGATTGTAAGTTGGGAAGGACACACCCAAAAGGGCGTTGACTCGGATCTCATGTGCTCGTTCTGGGATGTCATGCCGACACTACGCGAGCTCAACGGGGCCAAGGAAAAGGATCTTGAAAACATGGACGGCATCAGTCTGCTTCCGACCTTGGAGAACAAGGGAATGCAGAAAGAACACGAATGGCTTTACTTTGAGTTTCAGGAGCTTGGAGGCCGCCAAGCCGTCAGGAAAGGCGAATGGAAACTTGTTCATCTGGACATCCGCAGCGACAACGACAAATACGAGCTGTACAACCTCGCCACCGACCCGGGAGAGACAACAGACCTGAGTGCGGACAACCCGGAGAAAGTCGCCGAGCTTCAGGCAATCATGTCGGAAGCGCATATTCCGAACCCGGACTTCCCTATTCTTAAAGGAGAAACAGCAAGAGCCAGGTAGGTTCCAGACATTAAGAGCGGGCGACTGAAGAGTATCAGCCGCCCGCTTTTATATTCAGAGATCATGTAATCCTATTTTCCGAATAGTTCCTCGTAGCCAGGGTTCTGCGTCAGGGCAGGGTTCATGTTGATCTCATGGGTAGGGACCTGATCCAGATAGTAGGTGTCAAGCCATCCCTTGCCGACTGACAACGGGCCGTGCTTCGTGTAGATCCAGCCGCTTCCGGCCTCGTTGCCATAGGCTTCCGAATAGCCCTTCTCACGAATCTCGTTGTAATTGACGAACTGTCCGGTGTACTTTCCTGTGCCATAAGGGACGTTTGTGGAGGTGATCCATGCGCCGCAAGGCTGCCTGTTCACGTAGTACGGAGCCTTGTGCCATCTCTTGATGTCATAGAAACTGAAACCTTGTCCCATCAACTCGACCATCCTCTCGCGCCTGATCTCCCAAAGGACAGGCGGAACCTCATAGTTGGTCTTGGTGTCGTCGTAGCCACGGGTCCATGAAGCCGTACCCTTGTCACGATCCGGATCGAAATCAGCCGTGATCTCAGCCACGACCATCCTTGCGACTTCCGCACGGTCACGGAGCAGGTTGATTGTCCTGTCGGCGACACCCTGGTCAAAGCGGTTAAGCTCAAAAGCGGCCTCCGCATAGTTCAGAAGGACTTCCTCGATCGTGAAGACCGGTTTGTCAGATGTCTGGAAATTGCCGTTGCTGCCGACTTCCCAGCTCGTGTAGTGCTTCCAAAAGAAATAACCTGTCCAGCAGCGCATGTAGTTGTCCATCTGGATTCCGGAGCCTGTGATGTTAGGCGCGCTGTGAGACATCGAGCCACCCCAGTTATGCCCTGGGAGTCTTTTGCAACCTATTGATTCATCACCTGTTCCGTTCTCACAGAACACATTCGGACCGAAATAGTCGATGTACTCACGGAACTTTTTCTCATATTCCCCAGTGATGGTGAAGTTGCCGAGCCCCTGCAGTGTCTCACCGGCCTTCCAGAATGTCCATTTCTTGAATGTGGTCACATTGTCTGCGTTCGGGTTATTTCCGGTGACTTTGGCCTGTGCCGGTGGCTGGAAGTTGATGTGCAGGCGAGGATCACGGTCTGAATAATAGTCCCAAAGATCTTTTCCTTCGCCGCCCTTGAATCCTGAAGACGGGTTGCCTATCGGCTTGCCGTTCTTCATGAGGAACATGTCAACCGTCTGCTGCGGAGCGTCGGCACGATGCGCTTCAACGTGAACCAAATCACTGAAGCGATGCATCAATATTCCAGTGTAATACTGTTTGAACATGATGATGCCCGGCTTGCCGGTAAGGTCTTCGGAAGTCATGACCTCGTCGTAGCCGGCGGCAGGGTACTTGTTGATCCCGCTGCCATAGTACAGCGAAGGATACTTATCCATAAGTTCCTGGGAGACGGCAAGACACTTCTCCAGATACTGCTGATAAGGCTCATTCAGCCCGTGGTATTTGGCCCATGTGGCCTCACGAAGCAGGAAGCGGCTCAAGGCGGCCTTTATGGCGTCAGCGGTCAGAGCGTTGTCTCCGTCCTTGGAGGAGTCACCGATGTTCGCGGCGGCATATTCAAGCCTCGCCACAATGCTGTCGGCCACTTCAGCGCGAGGGGTGCGAGGCATGTAGGCCTCCTCCGACTCATCGTTCAGGACCATGTTCACCCAAGGGATGTCACCGTACCTGGAAATGAGTTCCATATACCACCATGCATGGAAGAAGTAACCTACAGAACGCCAATGGCGCTGCTCAGTCTCGGTCAGCACTCCGTCGCCAAGATGGCTGAGCATGATGTTGATGCTTCGAATCCAACCGAAACTCCACGAACCGTGGGTGTTTCTCGTTGTGATCGTCTGGTACCCGTAAGGGTTGAACGAGTTGTCCCTCGTTGTCATTATCCCGGAATAGTAGTCACTGCTCCACTGGCCACCCCAATAATAAGAACCTCCGGAGAAGTTTGTCATGATGTTGCCGTCCGTGAACAACGAGTAGCAAGGATTCATGTAGGCCTTGAAATTATCGTAAGTCTGGAAAGCGTTCTTCTCCGTGAGACTTGTGACTGGAAGCTTCTCAAGAAAATCATCGTTGCAACTTGAGAATACACCGGAGACGGTGGCTATGATTGCTGCTGCAATAACGTATGCTTTATTTCTCATAATTCTTGATCATTAGAATGTTATGCTTGCTCCGACAGACCATGTGCGGTAGAACGGATAAGACCACGAAAGACTTTCCGGGTCATAGCCCTTTGGCAAGGAAGTGAAAGTGGCTAGATTCTCCACACTCACATACAGGCGAAGCTGGTCCAAAGCCACCTTGCGAAGCAATGATGACGGGAATGAATATGACAGAGTGACATTCTTCACACGCAGATAGGCGGCGTTCTGAATATATTTGTCGCTCACCCTCGCGTTCGAACCGGCGTTGCCATCCTGACCATAGACCCTGAACAGTTTGGCGTCAGGATTCTTCGCTACCATGTAGTCCGGGCTCTGAGGGTCGTAGCTGACCGCTGACCAATAGTCTGTCTGGTTGTAGTATAACGGCCAGAAAACTCCGTCCGCGCCGGCCGCTCCGAACGGGAACAGGGCGGCTCCGCCCAGCCAATAGTCACGTTTGCCGACTCCCTGAAGAAGAACATTCAGATCAAGCCCCTTCCATGAGACTCCAAGATTGCCGCCGAACTGGTAACGGGAAGTGCTGTTTCCGATGATTTCCCTGTCGCCAGGATTCTCAAGAGTCGAGCCACCGGCGTCGATCACACCGTTACCGTCCAGATCCTTGAACTTCACGTCACCAGGCTGCACTGAATAACCTCTGACTGACACGACGCCTTCCTTGAGCACCCAAGTGCCGACCTTGGCCTTTTCCATGTCAAAGTCATCGATGGAATAATAGCCGTCAGCCCTGTAGCCATAAATGGAGTTCAATGCTTTTCCTACATAATAGTTGTCTATGGAGCCTGAAAGATTATTGAATTTTGTGATTTTGGACTTATGGTCATAGACATTGAGATTCAGGCGGTACCCCCAATCTCCGATGTGGTCGCGCCATCCGACGGACAGTTCCCATCCGTCAGTCCGCATGTCAGCGATGTTCTGCAGAGGAGCGCTCGCTCCGACAAGGGCAGGAAGCTCGGCTCCGGCCGCAAGCATTCCCTTGGTGTCGCGCCTGTACCAGTCAAACGTGGCTGAGAGCCTGTCATTGAAGGCCGAGAAATCAAAACCGAAGTCGAGGGTCGTGACAGTCTCCCAAGTGTAGTTGGCGCGGATCAGGCCAGGTGTGGAGATGTAGATTGTCTTATCGTTGTTGTCAAGCCAGTAGGTTCCTTCGTTGATGCCCATGGAAGCGACGAAGCCGTACGGATTGATGTTCTGGTTACCGATGGAGCCATAGGAAGCCCTGAGTTTGAACTCATTAAGCCAGTTGTCAGCCCAGTCCATGAACTTCTCCTTGCCAAGGCGCCAGCCGACAGAAACGGAAGGGAAAAGGCCGAAACGGTTTTCCTTCGGGAATTTTGACGAACCGTCATAGCGGGCATTCACTGTCAGAAGATACCGGTCAGCATAGTTGTATGTCAGACGGGCGAACATACCTCTGATGGAATATTCAGAGTAATTGTCGCTGATGTTCTTGATTCCTGTACCACCGCCGAAGGACGGAACCGTCGGCACGGACTGGCCTTCGATCGATGCGTTCACACCGGAATAGTCGTAGCTTTCCTGATTGAAACCGACCATCGCGGTCATCGCATGCTTGCCAAGACTCAACTTGTAGTTGGTGTAGAGGTTCAAGGCGTTGTACTTGGTGGTGTACGAGTTGATCGTGTACAGATCCCTGGTAGGATCGGTAGGAGTGGTCTTGACCGCCAGCTGCACATCCGCGTAACGGAGGATGCCTGAGTAATTGCGGTACTTGTAGGAGTTCTGGTTATAAGTGTACTCGGCTATGATCTCCCAATCCTTCAAAGGACGGATGATCGTCTTGGACTGGATGCGAGGCATCGAGTTGGTGGTTGTGGAGGTCGGAGAGACAAGATAGGAATTCTTAGGAGAATCCATGATCAGATCCTCGCTTGTCCCAAGGATCTCCTTTGGCATGTAACCTTCAGGATACCAGTTGATAAGCCTTGTCGCATACGGATCACGGATGTTATTGGAGAGAGCCGTTCTCTTTATGTCCGTGTAGTACATTGTAAGTTCCTGGGTCAACCATTTCGTGACATCACCGGAGACGAATGACGAGATGGCTTTTCTCAGGTACTTGTCCTTGTCCGTGATCATCGGTCCGTTCTCGTAGCCGTAGTTACCGGACACCCTGAAACGAAGTCTGTCGGTTCCGCCGGTGACAGAGACCGCATGGTTGGAAAGGAAGCCTGTGCCAAGCGCGTTGCCTGCCACATCTCCTTCCTTAAGATAATAGACACTGCCGTCCTCAGCCTTGTAGATACCATTGTCATACACTCCGCTGAGCGTACCGGCCTCGTACTGGGAAAGCAGGTTCTTCCACTCGCTTATCTGTCCGTTTCCCGCCCAGTACTGGGACGAGAATCCGGCCTCCTCGTAAGCGGAGATGTAATCCGAAAGCGATGCCTGCACCGGCCTTGTCAACGTGTTCTCCCAACCCTGACTGAAACTGTAGTTGAGTTTGAACGTGGCGTCGCTCTTCGGACGTTTGGTCGTGACGAGTATGACACCGCCCGCGGCTCTGGCTCCATAGATGGCCGAGGAAGCCGCGTCCTTGAGAACCGAGACGCTCTCGATGTCATCCGGATTCAGGCTGTTGATGTCACCCTCAACGTTGTCGATGAGGACCAGAGGCGAGCCTCCGTTGATGGACAAAGTGCCTCGGATGTTGAAACTTTTCGCCTGTCCAGGAGATGACGAGCCCGAAACCATCAATCCAGGCATGGCTCCCTGCAAGGCGGCCGAGGCACTGACAAGAGGTCTGTCGCCCAGCACATCCTCCATCTTCACCTGGGAGACGGCACCTGTCAAATCCACCTTCCTCTGGGTGGCGAAACCCACTACTACGACATCCTCCAATTTCTGGAGGTCCGCTTCCAAGGCTATCTCAAGCGATGCCTGTCCGTTCCAATTGATTTCCTGCGACAGGTAGCCGATGCAGGAAACTTGTAGAATGTCTTTGTCCTTGACATTCAACGAAAACTTTCCGTCGATGTCGGAAGTTGTCCCGTTCAATGTTCCTTTGACAATGATGGAGACTCCGGGCACCGGGCCCTGCGTGTCTGTGACGACACCTGTCACCGTTGTGTTTCTCTGTCCTTGTGCAGTGAACGCCATAAGGGCAAGCAGCAAAGTCAGGACACAATGAATGATTCTGTTCTGATTTGTTTTAGAAAACATTAGGTAAGTAATTATTAAGTGATATTGAATAAACAAGTTGCATCAATCGACAAAACCGATAATAAGGAAACCTTTGAATATTAACTTATTATTATTTTGAAATGATGCAGGTTATTATTTACACCTTAATAAGATTGAACAATTCTGTCCAAGCAAAGGTTCTATAGGTGTTTCTATAGATGATGACGGTCGTGTGTTCCATGCGGCTATCATTATGTGGCTATTTTGGTGCAAAGATAACACAAACTTGTTAACTTTGCATGATTTCAGGAAAAATTTTACATCAATGAAACATTTAATCACCTCTATTCTCATGCTCTTGTCCGCAGGGATGGTCTGCGCCCAAAACAGTCAGGAATATTCCGTGAAACATCTTGTGTTCCCTGAAGGTTGCCCGCATCAGGACAAGATAAGCCTTGCCGCCAGGCTCGTCCCGACCCAAGAGCAGCTTGATTGGCAGAATCTGGAAATGACCGCTTTCCTCCATTTCGGAATGAACACCTTCACCGGACGCGAGTGGGGTGACGGCAAGGAAAGTCCATCCCTGTTCGCTCCTACGGACCTTGATGCCGAACAATGGATCCGAACCCTCAGCCAAGCCGGATTCAAAATGGCGATCCTGACGGCAAAACACCACGACGGATTCTGCCTCTGGCCGACCAAGACCACCCTTCATTCTGTCGCTTCATCCCCTTGGAAAGATGGTAAAGGTGATGTGGTGCGTGAAGTACGGAATGCCTGCGCTAAATACGGGATGAAATTCGGAGTCTATCTTTCTCCTTGGGACCGCAACGCCCCTTGCTACGGAGACTCACCAGCCTATAACAAATTCTTCATCGCCCAGCTCACGGAACTGCTCACCGACTATGGAGAGGTTGACGAGGTGTGGTTTGACGGAGCCAACGGTGAGGGGCCGAACGGAAAAATCCAGGTCTATGACTGGGACTCCATCCTTCATGTCATCCACTCCCTGCAGCCGCATGCCGTGACAGCCATCATGGGTGACGACGTGCGTTGGGTCGGCAACGAAAGCGGCATGGGACGCGAGACCGAGTGGAGCGCCACGGTGCTCACTCCAAAAGCATACGCCCAGGCTGATGACAACAACGGGCGATTGGGAATCACCAACTTGTCCAAGGATCTAGGCAGCAGGAATATGATCGAAAAGGCTACCGAGATGTTCTGGTATCCATCCGAAGTGGATGTATCCATCCGCCCAGGATGGTTCCACACAGCCGACCAAGATGAGAAGGTAAAAAGTCTCAAGACACTGGTGGACATATATTTCCAGTCAGTTGGCCGCAACTCTGTGCTGCTGCTCAATGTTCCCCCGGACAAAAGAGGACATATTCACGAAGCAGACTCGGTGAGACTTCAAGAACTGTCTGACTACCTGAAACGCACGTTCAGCGATGACCGGGTGCGGAAAGGGAGCCTCCTGTGGAATGCTGTCCAAGGGGAGGAACGTGTTTACAAACTGAAAAAAGGTTCGCGCGTGAATGTCGTGATGCTTCAGGAGGACATCAAGCGTGGGCAAAGGGTAGAGTCATTCGTTGTGGAAGGATTGGAGAATACTGGCTGGAAAGTTCTTTGCGAAGGAACGACGATCGGACACAAGCGTCTTGTACGTTTTGAGGAATCAGATCTCAAAGCCATCAAGGTACGCATCACAGGTTCCAGAGCTGAAGTTCATCTGAGCAGAGTCGGTGTTTTCCATGCCCCGGCCATCGCGGACAAGGCAACCGGCGCTGATTGGAACGACATTCCGAGAGAAGAGTGGACTGTCGATAACGATCATCCGCTGGTCTTGAATCTCGGCAGGAAAGCTGCGTTGACCGCATTCACATATGCGCCTCTTGAAAGCAGGGTAGGAGAAGAAATGGCATTCCGCTTTAGTTTTTCGGCAAGTGATGATGGCGACAAGTGGCACACAATCATAAAAGAAGGAGAGTTCAGCAACATCATGCACAATCCGGTTCCAATGAGAATATCTTTCAATTCCACGATTGAATGCCGCTTCATACGCATCGAGACCTCGGCGTTGGACGGCAAGCCAGCGAAGATCTTACCGGAAGAGATCGGTGTCACACTGAGTCAGTAACTTCGGCAGGTTACAGGATCCGCCCGATGATAGGTTTGATAAAAGTCAACATGGGAACAAAATACTTGATATTCAAGAAAATCGCAACTCTCTTCTTTGCCATCCCAGCCACCGAGGCACTAGTTCATGGAGCAGAGATCGATCACGGTGGATGGTACGTGGAGATGGCCGGAATGGGTTCCACGAAGAGGGCACTGCCGTTCTGGAGCCACACCAACAAAGGAGGAGTCTATCCCGAGACCTGCGGAGGACTTTTTAGAGGAGGTGTAAACGGAACAAGCTACGGCAAAAACACTTTCCGGCTGGACTGGGGAATCGGGCTTGCCGGTTATGCCGCCGCCGAGGGGAATGCGGATGTGCATAACAGCGACGGAAGCAGCACAAGAGGCATGGTTCAGGAACTCTATGTCGGCGCCGGCTGGAAGAAACTGAATCTTGATCTTGGAATTCGTCGGCGTGCGACAGATTTCGGAGGACTTTCTGTGACCGGAGGAAATTTCGTGCTTACAGACAACGCCCAGAGTTTTCCCGGATACCGTCTGCATTCCGATTGGATCAAGATACCTTTCACCAAGGGCATCCTTTCCGCAAGATTCGACTTCGGGGATTATGGGCTTTGGGACAACAGGTACGTAAAACACACTCTGCTCCACAACCAGGCCCTACACTTCAAGGTGAACATCAGCAAGAGGATCTCTTTCACAGGAGGATTGGACCTTTGGACACAATGGGGCGGAACATCGCCGGTCTACGGCAAACAGCCCCAGAAATTTTCCGACTATCTGAAGATCATGGTCGCCGCAAGCGGAGGGGAAGGAGCGACAAAAAGCGACCAGATCAACGCGCTCGGCAATCACCTTGGACGCGAACTTCTAAGGTTGGATCTGGATCAGGACAGATGGCGTCTGGCATTCCAGCACGACAGGCCGTTCGAGGATGGTTCCGGGGTCGGGTTCCAGAACTTTCCCGACGCCGTGAACACCCTTCATCTCTCATTCAAGAACAAGGACAAATGGGTCAGTGACTTGCTTTTGGAATTCATCTACACGAAGTGGCAGTCGGGAACGCGGCATGACAGGCCGGCCACGGAAGAGGAACTGAAAAGGAATCCTGACAAGAAGGTTTACATCGTAGGTGGTTGCGACAATTATTTCAACAATGGTGAATATCAGTCCGCATGGACTTACAATGGGCGTTCGATAGGGCTTCCTCTTTTCACTCTTACCCCTAAGGATGAGAACGGAATCACCAAGGGAGTGTCCAACAACAGAATCATCGCGTGGAATGTCGGTCTGGGAGGAAAATTATTCAGAAAAGTACCCTACTTATTGAAAGTTACATACAGTAAGAATTTCGGAAAGTACAGCCAATCAGACCCCTTCTATAATTCGGTTCCAAGGCAGGTTTCAGGAGCATTGGAGCTCACGTTGCCTAAACGCGTAATTGGAAACACGCCCCTTCTCAGCATCGGCCTTTACGCAGACAAAGGATCACTTTACCCTGACACCGCAGGAATAACTCTTCGTCTTGGTTGGGGCGGAACGCTCACTCACTGACGCTGCCAACACTGACAACACTGTCAACGCTGCCAACGCTGACGCAGCCAACCTGTGGAGGATAAATCACTTAATACAAGGTAATTACAACACTCTACTCCCAATGGCATGGAGTACACCATGTCATCTCATTAATAGTTAAGCCATTGGCCTCCATAGCCCCCCAGACTGTCTGAAAAAGTCTCGGCGAGAGCTGATAAGTCTGTACCCCCTATACAGGGGCGACAACGAATTTTCAATCCTCGGAGATGGTAATTATACTTTTAAGACAGTCTCCCCCATCATCAAAAAAAGGGTTGAGTTGCACCAAAAAAAAAGAGGACGAAAGCTATTAACTTCCGTCCTTTCGTTGGGGTGCGATGTGGGGCTCGAACCCACGACACCCAGAACCACAATCTGGTGCTCTACCAACTGAACTAATCGCACCGTGTTAGAGATTGCAAAGTTACGAATATATTTGATAAATGCAAGCGTTTAATCAGAATATTTTCACAAAAGGTTACGAAACGGCACGGAAATCCAGTGTGTATTATTATCTTTGTGCATGCGGAAAATTCTGACAATCGGACTGTTCCTTGCTTTTACCGGCTCTGCGGCGGCACAAAACCACCGTGAGGGTTTTCCATCATGGACGGGCAAGGCCGGATCATACCTTATAAAAGGACTGAATATTCCACATCCATCCTTCCATACGCCCGACACTGTGAACGTCGTGATCATGGGTGACATGATGATGCACCGGGATCAGATTTCCAACGCAAGGACCGGAGAGGACACTTTCGACTTCTCGGAGTGCTTTCCTAAGGTGGAGCATCTTATCAAGGAGGCGGACATCGCCGTGGCGAACATGGAATTCACGCTTGCGGGAAAGCCTTACACCGGCTATCCATGTTTCTCGGCGCCGGACAGCTACGCCGAAAGCATCGCCGGAAGCGGAGTGGACATATTCCTGACCGCAAACAATCATATTCTTGACAAAGGGCGGGAAGGAATCGAAAGGACGCTGGGAATATATTCAAGAATGGAGAAGGAGGGACGCGTAAGGCACACGGGAGCAGCGGTTTCCGCAATGGAAGACTCGCTGCGCTTCCCGCTGAAAGTCGTGTCGAAGGGCATCCGTCTCGCGTTCATCAACTTCACCTACGGCACGAACTGCGGAATCAAGGAAGCGTTTCCTAAAGTCCACCGGATTGACACAGTTGAGATTGCCGGAGCGATTCAAAGAGCAAAGGAATCCGGCGCGGACTTCATCGTGGCCCTGCCTCATTGGGGCGCTGAATATGTCCTCAGGCATTCCGCCTCGCAGGAACGGTTGGCGCGATGGTTGGCCGGAAAAGGTTGCGACGCTGTCATCGGGGCGCACCCACATGTGCTTCAGGACACGACAACGATGATCGTGCAAAACGGGAAAAGCATGCGGCAGGTTCCGGTGGTATATTCATTGGGCAACTTCATCTCCAACATGAGCGCCCCGAACACTCAGATCGGGATGATGGTGACACTGCGTTTCACAAAGGACTGGCTTGGGAACAGGAATATGCTTGAGCCGCTTCTGACCCTTACCTGGTGCTCCAGACCTGGGCATCTGACGCGTGGCTACACCACAATCCCAGTCAAGGAATATATCGGGAAACGTGACCATTGGCGCAACCCTTGGGACTACGACAAGATGGTCACATCCTACGAGAGGGTTAAGAGAGAAACTGGAATTATTGATTGATAATGAAGAAGACAATAACGCTTGATGCCATCGACCCCATCGAGATCTTCGGGGTCGGGAACAAGATACTCGAAGAGTTCTGCTCTTATTTTCACGGACTTAAGGTTGTCGCCAGAGGCAACGAGATCCATCTGGACGGCAAGGAGAACGACATACAGGAATTCAACCAGAAATTCGCCGAGCTGGTTGACCGGAGAATGCACAAGATGAATCTCACGGCTTTCGATGTGGAGGACATCTTTGACGGAGAGAACTCGCCCAACAACTTCAGACTGAACGGCGAGGCCATCATCGTCCACAGCACGGAAGGGAAGCCGATCAAGGCACGCAACAAGACCCAACAGGAGATGGTCAAGGCCTATTTCGAGAACGACCTCGTCTTTGCCGTCGGCCCGGCCGGAACCGGCAAGACCTACATAGCGATCGCTCTGGCTGTCAGGGCGTTGAAAAACCGTGAGATAAAGCGGATCATCCTGACCCGTCCTGCCGTCGAGGCCGGTGAACGGTTGGGATTCCTGCCCGGAGACCTGAAAGACAAGCTGGATCCGTACCTCCAGCCATTGTACGACGCTCTCGGCGACATGATTCCTCCCAAGAGACTGCAGGAGTTCATCGAGGAGGGAACGATCCAGATCGCCCCGCTGGCCTACATGCGAGGCCGGACGCTGGACCGGGCATGTGTCATCCTGGACGAGGCCCAGAACACGAATCTGTCCCAGCTCAAGATGTTCTTGACACGAATGGGCATGAACGCCAAGTTCATCGTGACCGGTGACGCGACCCAGGTCGATCTCCCCCGCCGCGAGGATTCCGGCCTTCTGAAAGGCATAAGCCTCCTGAAGAACATCAAGGGAGTCAGCACCATCATCTTCACCAATGAGGACATCGTCCGCCACCCCCTCGTAGGCAAGATCGTCAAGGCCTTCGACCGCAAGGAGGCCGAGGAATCGCCCGTGGCAGACAACTGACTGACAATCAGATAATAACGCAATCACCTCCTGCCGAGCCCAGCAGGAGGTGATTGTTTTATTTATTATCTATCAAGCACTTAACCGCCACGGACTTCCGAGGCGGTCATTTACCGGATTAGTTGTTCAGAAGCGCGTTGTACTTATCGTAGCCGGCCTGGTACTTAGGATCCTGGTCACGGAAACGGTAGTAGATCTGCTTCAGATACTCGGCGATAGTGGACTTGATGGCCGGATCCTCGCAGACAACGTAGGCCTGCTCGAACGGATCGATGCACTTCTTCAATGTCACCTCGAAGTCCTGCACGAGAGCCATGTACTTGGCGTCATCAAGTTCATTCTGGGCTTTCTCCTGAAGCTCCAGAGCCTTGTCATAGTACATCTGTCCCTTTCCGATATAGGCGAAGACATACTTAGGATCCTTGGCGGCGGACTCATCGTAAGCCTTGGCGGCCTTGTCAAGATCACCGATCTGCTTGTAGGCCTGTCCCTCGACATAGTAAAGGGAAGCGTTGTCAGGAGATGTGGCCTTTGCCTGCTGGAGAAGCTCGAACAGCCTGTCGGTACCCTCACCGCTGGTCATGTAGTAGTTGATGAGGCCGAAGACGATGCTCTCGCTTGTAGGGAACTTCTGGAAACCCTGCTCAAGATATTCCTTGGCGGCAACCTTTCCGGCAGCGGTGGTGTCAAGGTGTGAGACGCAATCTGAAAGTTTGGCGAACACCTCACCGCCATCACCATAATAACCGTAACCAAGGCACTTGTCAAACATGGTCTTGGCCTTTGAGAAATTCTCCGTGCTCCACGATGTGAACGCGGCGTTGTACAGAGAGTTGGTGTCGATCTGAGCGTAAGGCTTCTGGGCGGCGGCCTCGTAGGCGGCCTCGAAGAACTCCTCCGCCTTCTTCACGTCACCGAGGGTGTAGGCGTTGTAGGCCTCCTGGTTCAGTTTCTCGGAGATTGTCTTGATTCCGGCGCTGATGTCCTTGTCCTTGCTGTGCTTCTCGTCAAGTTCATAAGCCTTCTTGTAAGCCTCAAGAGCCTTAGAAAGAGCGTTCTCGACAACAGGCTTAACGATCTCGATCACCGAGAGCTGGCCATTGGCGTTGAAGTAGAGATTCTTGTTCTCGTAGATCTGCTTGGTGTACTGGGCTCCGTTAAGGGTGACTGTCTCGACAGAGGACGGTTTCTCACCACCCATTGAAAGCTGAAGGGCGTTCATGTCGGCTCCGATCCAAACATTACCGGCAGGAGCGCCATAAGCGTCAACATAGGTCTGCGCAAGCTTCATCCAGGTGGCCACCTTGGTAGCCTTCTTCTCGTTCTGGGAAGCGGCAAGAGCACTCTCGACCGCCTTGGCGGCAGAGTTTACGTTAGACTGGGCATCCGCTACCTGGAAGGAAGCGAGCAATGCCAAAACAATCAATGTCTTTTTCATGATTATTGGTATTTAGTTGTTTCCAAATATACTATTCTTGAGGAGTCTCCGCGTTCTCCCCAGCAACCTTTTCCTGTTCGTCATCACCTTTCTCGACAGTCGAGATGGCGGCGATCGAGTCACCGTTCTTGATGTTGATCAGTTTCACACCCTGGGTCGCCCTGCCGGCCACTCTGATGTCGGAGACTGCCATCCTGATTGTAAGACCAGACTTCTCTATGATCATCAAATCATTGTTCTCGGTCACGTTCTTGATGGCGATCAGCTTGCCGGTCTTCTCGGTGATGCTGATGGTCTTCACACCCTTTCCACCCCTCTTGGTGATCCTGTACTCATCGAAGTCGGTCCTCTTGCCGAATCCGTTCTCGCTCACGACAAGCACGGTGTGCGCGGAAGCGTCCTCTGCCTTAGGATCATAGTTGATGGCTCCGATGACCTCATCGTCGTCTTCAATATTGATGCCACGGACTCCGGTGGAGTTTCTTCCCATTGGGCGGGCGTCCGTCTCATCGAAGCGGCAGCAGCGTCCCTCACGGGCGGCGATGAATATCTCCTCGTTGCCGTTGGTGAGCAACGCCTCGACAAGTTCGTCACCCTCACGCAGGTTGACCGCGTTCACGCCGGCTGTCCTTGGATGTGAATATGCCTCCAGTGATGTCTTCTTGATGATACCCCTCTTTGTGATGAGCACGATGTTGTTGCCGTTCACATATTCAGGATCCTTGAGGGTCTTGACGTTGATGTACGCAAGGATCTTGTCGTCCGGGATGCTGAGCACGTTCTGGATGGCGCGGCCCTTCGAGGCCCTTGATCCTTCCGGAATCTCATAGACCTTGAGCCAGTAGCAGCGTCCGGCCTGGGTGAAGAGCAGCATCGTCGAGTGCATATTCGCGATGTAGATGTGGTCGATGAAGTCCTCGTCCCTTGTCGCGCTTCCCTTCATTCCGACTCCGCCGCGGGCCTGGGTACGATATTCGGTCAGAGGGGTCCTCTTGATGTAGCCAAGGTGGGAGATCGTGATGACCATATCCTCGTCGGCATAGAAGTCCTCCGGGTTGAATTCCTCGGCCGAAGGACGGATCTCGGTCCTTCTCGGGTCGGCGTATTTGTTCTTGAGTTCGATGGTCTCAGCCTTGATGACCTTCATCTGCTCCTCGACGCTTCCGAGAATCTCGTTGCAGCGGGCGATGAACTTCTCAAGCTCGTCATATTCAGCCTGAAGCTTCTCCCTCTCCAGTCCGGTCAGCTGACGGAGCCTCATCTCGACAATGGCTGTCGCCTGGGCATCGGTGAACTCGAACCGTGAGATCAACTCGGCCTTGGCCTCGTCCACATTGGCTGAATGCCTGATGATGTGGATGATCTCGTCGATGACATCGATGGCCTTCAGCAGACCTTCCAGAATGTGCGCCCTCTTCTGAGCCTTCTCCAACTCGAACCTGGTCCTTCTGATGATGACATCGTGGCGGAATTCCACGAAATTGGCGATCATATCCTTGAGGGACAGCGTTCTTGGACGACCCTTGACCAGGGCGACATTGTTGAACGCGAAGCTGGACTGGAGCTGGGTGTACTTGAACAAGGTGTTGAGCACGACGTTCGAGTTGCAGCCCTGCTTTACCCTGATGATGACGCGGACACCCTCGCGGGAGGTCTCGTCATTGATGTAGGTGATGCCCTCGATCTTCTTGTCCTCGACCATCTGGCCGATCTTCTCGATCATCTCCTTCTTGTTGACCATGTACGGAATCTCGGTCACGACGATGGTCTCACGGCCGTTGTCGGCGACCTCGATCTCGGTCTTGGCCCTCACGACAACCTTACCGCGACCGGTCTCGTAGGCCTCCTTGATCCCGCTGACACCCATTATGATGCCTCCGGTCGGGAAGTCAGGTCCCTTGATGTGCTGCATCAGCCCGTCCGTGTCGATGTCCGGGTTGTCGATGTAGGCGCAGATCGCGTCACAGCACTCGCCCAGATTGTGCGGAGCCATATTCGTGGCCATTCCGACGGCGATACCAGACGAACCGTTCAGAAGAAGCAGCGGAGCCTTTGTAGGCAGTACTGTCGGCTCCTCCTCGGTGTCATCGAAGTTAAGGGTCATATCCACAGTGTTCTTGTCGATGTCGGCAAGAACGTCGTCTGTCATCTTCTGAAGCTTGGCCTCGGTGTACCTCATGGCGGCGACAGGGTCACCGTCCATAGATCCGAAGTTACCCTGACCGAAAATCATAGGGTAACGCTGGTTCCAAGGCTGCGCGAGCCTGGCGAGAGCGTTATACACACTGGAGTCGCCGTGCGGGTGGTACTTACCGAGCACCTCGCCGACGATCTTGGCGCACTTACGTGTAGGCCCTGAATATGACAGGCCGAGGCCGTCCATTCCGAACAGAACCCTTCTCTGCACAGGCTTCAGACCATCCCTGACATCAGGCAGCGCACGCGAGACGATAACGGACATCGAATAGTCGATGTACGCGGTACGCATCTCGTGGTCAATCTCAACCGGTTCGATGATGCCGGTCTGGCCTTCCTCTTTCTTTTCCTCAATATCCATATTCCGATGTTGAATACATTATAGTTAAACACGCAAAATTAGTAAAAAAAACCGAGAGAGACAACAGTGCCCGAAGCCTCCGTTCCCGATGAAAAATATTTTCGCGCTTGTACAGCGTTTTGGCACAAGCGCGCACTACCTTTGCATCAGAAACAAAAAACACAATGTTATGAGAAACACTGAATATAATCTCGAAAAGCTCGCCTCAATGATCTCGTCAGAATCATCGTTCACAGCCCTTATGGAGATAATGGGTGATATGGGACTGGAGTTCGAGGGAGCCGTCAAGAACGCATAATCATTTGACAGCCAAGGCAGTCTCCTCTTCCTTCAAGGAGACGAGGGTGTTCTCCTTGTCCGCCGTCAGGCCGACCCGGAGAGTCCTGAGCCCGGAAGAGCCCTTCTTCCTCCTGCCTTGAAGAATCCTGTCGGAGATGATGAACTCCGACACCGGATCCTCGACATATTTCATCACGGCCCTCTTCAAAGGCCTCGCCCCGAAAGCCGGATCGAAACCGGCGTCAGCGATGAAGCGCTTGGCGGAAGGGGTGACAACCAACTTGTAGCCAGCCTCCTCTGCCCTGGACCGGAGATCCTTCAACTCGATGTCGATGATCTTCTCGATGTCCTCCTTGGTCAAAGCGTTGAAGAATATCCTTTCGTCCACCCTGTTGATGAACTCCGGAGGGAAAGACTTTCTGATGGCCTTCTCCAAGACACTCTGACGGTTCTTCGAGACGCTCTTCCCGGAAGTGGCGAAGCCGACCCCGCTGCCATATTCATCAAGCTCGCGGCTGCCGACGTTGGAGGTCATTATGACGATGGTGTTCCTGAAGCTCACGACGCGGCCATTGCTGTCCGTCAAGCGACCCTCGTCAAGCACCTGAAGCAGAATGTTGAATATGTCAGGATGGGCTTTCTCGATCTCGTCCAGCAGCACTACGCAGTAAGGTTTCCTGCGCACCCGCTCGCTGAGCTGCCCGCCCTCCTCGTAGCCGACATAGCCGGGAGGCGCTCCGACAAGACGGGACACGGTGAATTTTTCCATATATTCACTCATATCGATTCTGACCATATTCTCCTGAGAATCAAAAAGATATTCAGCAAGGCATTTCGCGAGTTGGGTTTTGCCTACTCCAGTCGGACCGAAGAAGAGGAACGTGCCGATCGGGCGGTTCGGGTCTTTCAGCCCGGCGCGGTTCCTTTGGATGGCGCGCACGACTTTCTCGATGGCATCGTCCTGGCCTATGATGCGGCTTTGTAGCCGGCCTTTCATCTTCATTATCCTGTTGCCCTCGGACTCGGCGACCTTGTTGACAGGGATTCCGGTCATCTTCGAGACGACCGTGGCTATGTCCTCGGCATCAACTATATTTCCCGTCCTCTTGTCCTTCGTCAGATTCAGACGGATCATCGAGCCAGCCTCGTCAAGAGCGTCTATCGCCTTGTCAGGCAGAGACTTGTCGGTGATGTAACGGTCAGTCAGACGGACGCAGGCCTCTATGGCCTCATCACTGTAGGCAACCTTGTGGAAATCCTCGTAATTCGGCTTGAGGTTCTCCAGAATCGTGATGGACTGCTGGATGTCAGTCGGTTCCACGACAATCTTCTGGAATCTCCGGTCAAGAGCCCCGTCCTTCTCAACAATCTTGGCGAACTCGTCCATAGTCGTGGCTCCGATGCACTGGAGCTCGCCGCGGGCCAAGGCCGGCTTGAGGATGTTCGCCGCATCCAGGCTTCCCTGCGCGCCACCGGCTCCGACAATAGTGTGGAACTCGTCAATAAACAGGATTATGTCCGGGTTTGAGCTTGCCTCCTTGATTATCGATTTGAGGCGCTTCTCGAAATCCCCACGGTATTTCGTTCCGGCGACAACCAAGGCTATATCCAAGGAAATCAGGCGTTTCTTGGCCAAGGCCGGGGATATGCTTCCACCGGCTATCCTCAATGCGATCCCTTCGACTATCGCGGACTTCCCTACTCCGGGCTCGCCGATAAGCATCGGGTTGTTCTTCTTGCGCCGCCCAAGGATCTCTATGACACGGGCAATCTCGGTCTCCCTGCCGACAACGGGGTCCAGTTTTCCTTCGGCGGCGGCCTTCGTGAGGTCAAAGCCAAAGTCCTCGATCACGCTCTTCTCCGGTTTGGATTCCTGATTGGTCTCCTGCTGGTCATCCTCACTTTTGTCATCCTCTTGCTCCGGATCCTTACCCAGCATCCCCTCGTCACGCATATACGACAACAGACGACCGTAATCCACTCCGTGCTGCCGCAGATAGGCCTGACCATAATTCTCGGTCGTGCGGCAAAGGGCCAGAAGAAGATGCAGGGAGTTCGCCTCGGTAACGCCTTGCTTGGAAGCCTCCAGAACGGTGATGCTCAAGACGTTCTGGGCGTAACGGGTGAACGAGATCTTGTCCGATTCCGCATAAGGGATCGGTTCGTTTGTGAATATATGACTGTCGATGAACCGCTTGAAGTTGTCAGCGTCAATTCCCAGGCCTGTCACTGTCCTGAAGGCGGCGTTGTCGCCGTGCCGGAGGACCCCCAGGAACAAGTGGTCTGGGCCTATGCCGTAACTGCCGGTCCGCATGGCTTCATCTCTGGCGTAGCGGATTATGTCGTTGAGTTCGTCGGATATTCTTATTTCCATAAATGTTATATTTCAGCATAAACGCATCGCATTATACGAATCTTATGCCTGTCACAAAATTACCATAAATTTGTGACAAGACAAAAATGACAAGGGAAGTCAAGGATAGAGAAAAGTCCACCGAAAGAGGACTTTTGAATACTTGGCACCTTATTGGTCCGTGAAATTCAGTATAACTGACAATAAGCCGGAGACTTCGGAGTCAGGGAATCATTGGCCGGTAGCAAATCGAAACTCACCAAGGAAGCAGTCGTACAGGGGCTTATCAAGCCGCTCGATCCGGACACGACACCTCGTTATATTAAAGAGGCTATTATATACGAGTTGACTATCATTTGTTTTATGGACACAGATGAGCTGGCGATTATGGCGAGCGCCGCTTACTGGCAATGAATATTTTGTCTATGGCTTAGTCCCCCATGCGGTCACCCTTTATGTAATAGGATCGGGGTGTGCAAAGTGTCTTTATGCACCCCGAAACCAATTGAAATGTCACATCGGGTGCAAAATAGCCTCTTCCGCACCCGAAATAAGACCATAACGGATCTGAACAGAATGATCCGGGCTCACGTCAGGGACAAGTAAAAGCGGGGCCTTACTGCGTTTGCCACGTGCCGATGTCGTTACAAATTTACGAAACGCCTTCATGTCAAAGCCGGGCTGAAGCGCTTGAGAGGCTCATTACAGTGAAAATCTTGCGCACTTGCCTTTGAGTTTTTCACCCCAATCTGCCATCCACCGGCACATGCTTGCCCTGTTGCTGAAAGCCTTTTGTAAAATTATCACCTTCGTATGTTTCCTCCGCGCTGTTCGTCCGGCTTCCAACCGGACATAAGTCAACACGTAGATAGTTCCCTAAATATATTCAGGCTTGGGCGTAATCTAACTTGACGGCAACTTGATTTTAACTTGCTCGTAACTTGATTTTTGAGGAAGGATACTATTTGAATAAGTCAATAGAAGCCACTGCAAGGCACACGGCCAACTTAACTTTAACTTGCCGGCAACTTGCTAAAGAATCTTTTGATAGAACATGAAACTGCTGATAGAAGAATATCGATACAACGCTTCTGCCGTCAAGGAGAGTCTTTCGGAACTTAAAGCATTGAAGAACATCTACCATCTGGTCAGCATGAAATTAATATGAGGAGCTGAGAGTAGTAAGCACATATTTTACATTTTCTCCAGATTACGGGTATTCCACGAAAGTTTTTTGTACATTTACAAAATCTTAAAAGTAAATAGGCTTTGGCCTATAAACGATAATAAAAGCAAGTGCTACACTGACTATAAAGATAACCAATGATGGAAGAATCTCTATTTCTGAAGTTCTGCAAATATGTGGACAAGACTATATTCTCAAAAGAGAATGTAGGAGAGACCGTTGCTTTCATCGTTGACCAGACCTTCATCGATGATTTCTGCAAAGAGGCTGGAGTTAAGGAAGATGTTCTTCTAAGCGATGTGAGAACAAGACATTATAGTGTTAATTCCTGTAATGATATTCTTAGCATCAAAGGGATCATAGCCATACAGTTATATGCTGCCACAAAGCGTGACGACTCACAAGAAATGACCGAAAGGAACTATCGGGACAGGTTTGACCAGTTATTGAAGTGGGAACTCAAAGACTTCAACACATGGATGGAGGACAATCAGGAAAAATGTTGGAACAGATTGTATGACTGGTGTGACAAGAATGATTTTAGAATTGCCAAATGCGAATTCAAGACGGGATCTGGAAGATTTGTCCAGTTCCCGCTTCAGCAGGCGGCTCGCATATTCACGCTGAAGGATCTTAAGCACATTGCTTATTATTTCGTCGAGAACAATCTCCAGCCAGGAGAAGATATTCAAGAAGAGGATTTTTGGCGTATTCTATCAAAAACTGATCTTCCTTCATACGTCAAGACCAATCATGGACGCAAGTTGATGGAGAACGGAGAATATGCCCAAGATGCGCCACGTCAGGTTTATAACTACTATCTTAAGTGGGATGGTAGCTATATCAATCCCATTACGGAGAATACGACGAGACTGAATGCGGAGAAATTCTTTCTTTACCTAAAAGGGGATTTCTCAAGCGTTGATGTTCGCGATGAAAGGATGAATCTTGAACAAAGGATAGAGCTGAACAATTCTCTCAGGTCTTCTCTTGAACAGTATTATAGGTTCAAGAGGCCTTACTGTATTATATTCCACAAAAATGATATATACGATAATTATTGGGAGGAAACACGTTATCTGGAAAAGGAAGAAGAAGGTCTTGCTCTGATTATTGACGAACCAATATCCCAAAGTTCCTCAGTTATTTACGATAGAGCGTATCCTGAGTTTTGCAACTCTAAGCTTATCTTCTCGCATGGAAAGATAAGAACATATCAATTCTCATTCACCGATCAGTTGTCAGAGTACTTCTCTTTGGAAAAATCATTCAGTCTGGAAGGTGGGTTGCGAATTGGAAGAATGCAGTTTTTGCGTGGCGGTGCTCCGATTCTCCGCTTACTGACAAACACCGTGTTCTATATTGATGGGGAAAGACCTGATAAGAATCTTGAGGGAGGATGCCTAAACCTGAATTATCTACCAATTGGGAAGCATATAATCAAAATTCCTAACTCAAGGAAAGTTGAATTTGAGATATCTGAGCCAGTATCGGGTCAGACTGATTGGAGTCCTGACTTTAATAGGTGGGCCTTCGACAGGAAGGAAGGATTTTGGTCATCAGACAAACGCTCGGAAGGAATAGCGGGACTTGATTTCTCCTTGATCAAGATGGCTACATTTGGATGCGAGCATTCGGAATCCGACATCACAAGATGGGCGCGATTCCACCTTTCGGGACAGTGTGCGAAAAACGAAAATAACATTGCTATTAAATTACTATCCAAATAGGTACTATGGACACTTTTGATTTTGAAAAATACGATGTGATTGGTTTTGTTCAGAAACCAGGCCTAAATAAAGACCATTCGACAATTACAGTTATGGGGATTGTCGATAGAATCAGTAATATCTATATTCCTCTTTCAAACTCTGAGAGGCTGGCTCTTTTTCCGACAAAAGGTTGTGTTTTCGCTTATGGTATGTATACAAAACACCCTGACTGGACTGGAGAATGTGTCAGGATAGAAGTAAAGCCTAATCATAGTACAAAAGTTCTTAAAGACAGAGATGACTTTATATGGAACTGGAGCAGTATCGAGTCAATATTTGCCGAAAAAGCCGTTAAACTGAAAGATTTGTTGAGGCAAAATGGTGAAGAGAACCACAATATGCTTCAAGCCGCTGGTGTTTTAGGAGCAGATGAGACAAAATATGTTATTTCCGGAGAAAATCTATACGAAATAAAACCAACAATCAGAGTTGCTTCATATTGGCACCGGTCCGATGTTTCTGACAATATTCTGGAATGTAATGGGCATTACTTTGTCTATAAAGATATTGAAAAAACGGAGAGTGGGAGAATAGACCTCACTTCCGATTCTCAGCTAATTGACTGGTATAAAAAGAAAATCTTAAAGAAAGAGTGGAGTATAATCTATGAGTCAAAAAGCTTTGAGGCTGTTGATGATATAGTCAAGGACACCTTGCAAAAGCCAAACATTCCTTCTAATATCTACGAGAGCCGCCTTTCGAGGATCACATCAATGAGTCATAATATTGACTTGACCTTTGAGGAACTGGAAGACTTGGGGACTAGCCAATGGTTTAAGGATGCCGTTCAAGAAGCGATGGACAAGTCTATTGAACGCTATATCGAACGACTAAACGATAGCCGCAAGGACATAATTGACAAACTCCGTAAGGAACATTCAGAGGAAGAACGAAAGTTGGAAGAGGAGCATTTCCTAAAGATGGAGTCGGAGAAAGAGAGGTTTAACAAAGAGAAGCAACAACTTGAAGATAGTTTATCATTAAAGAAAAATACTATTGTGGACTTGGATAACACTATCTCCAAGAAGACTGCAGAAAATAATGCAATATTAAAGAAGGCCGAAGAGAATATTACATCAATTGAAGCCGAAATCAAATCCAAGAAGAACGAACTCGAAAGAATAGAGTCAAGAAAGGATAGTCTTGTGGAAGACTTTGGTGTCATCCACGATGTTCTAAAGATGTGCAGCATATCCGATACTAAAAAACAGACAAAGCCAACCATCGAAACTATCGATGTGGGAGATACTGATGCATATCCTGCTCTTCAACCTTTCAGAAAGAATATAGAATCATATCTGATTAGTTCGAAAGCAGTAATGGTCTCTCTTGACGAACTCATCACAAGGCTTGCGAAGAATAATGTGATTCTTCTTCCGGATGTCAAGACGCTGAACGCACTAATGAACGCTACGGGAAAGTGCAAATATGTAGTAGAATATGTTGGTGTCGATTGGAAATCCTTCAAAGATCTATGGGGCAACGGGTTGGCATCTCTGGTGGATTCATGCTATCAGAATAACACCGTAATACACTTTTTGGTTTTAAGGAACATAAATATGTCTTTCGTCCCCACATACCTACAGCCTATATTCGATATGGAGAACGGGCTTCTGACCTTCTTTCCGGAGACCCACACTAAGTTCCCAGAGAATCTTAAGATACTATGCACGAGGGCATCTGAGAGCGTTGTCCCTCTGACACAAAATGTGCTTGAGAACTTCGGATGTGTGGCACCAATAGAGAAGGAGGTTAACCATACCGATGAGAACATACGACTTATTCCTGGGTATATGACATCATCAATGATGGGGAATCTTTCTCCATACTCAGAAATGACTTATAATTCTACGGAGAGCTATATTGATGACTGAAATAACCCATAACAATTTGTTCCATACACAGAGATTGCTCTATGAATGGCTATGTCTTTCTGGCAAACGGAGCTACGAGACCATCCGCAAGAATTGTCTGTATCTTGACGAAGCATATTCGTTGGGCTATGGTTCGTCGAGTATCTGGTGGCTTTTCAATCCTCTGGTGAAGACCGGTGTCGTCGATTATATAGGCGGTGATTACTATGCTGTATGCCCGAATATTTCGCTCGAAAGAAATGGTTTGATACTTTATTCCGCACCAGGAGGACCTTGTGTAGGAGAAGACGAAACTCCGTTCGTCGGACTGTATATTTCAACCGAGCCAGAATCATTCCCCGAAACAAAAACATTCGATGCATTATCGGTTCTGCGCACCCTTCCTTCCGTGAATAGAATCGTGGATAACTTTCCTAAAAGTGTTCAAGATTTGACAGGTGCGCAATTCTATAATCACAAGAGCGCAAGAGGGCTGACGAAAGAACTGAATGACGGAGTTGTGAGATACTTTTATATTCCCGAAAAAGTGTATGAAAGAGAAGTTCCATCAAGGATAAGCAATCCTGACGCATTCAACCTTGCTTTCTGTTACAGCAGTGCAGTCAACGGAGAGCACACAGGACATTATCGTGAAGCGTCACATACTCTACGGGTGAACAATTTCGGATTCCCGATAATACTGTTCAGGGTATTACTGGTGGAATCTATGCTTAACGGTTTCATCCCTACTGTTTCGGATTCAACCGTCTCGTTTGAAGGAATCTCGACAAGAGTTACCAAAGAACTGAACAGAATATTATGCAAAACTATTGTGAATGAATAATCCAGTTAAAATATACAATGACCTTCTGACTGTTTATCTGAAATACATAAACAGTGGTCTTCCATTCTCCAGGAACGAATACAATGAGGAGCGCAATGCTCTGATGAGAGAGCAAGGAACCATATCACAGCCTCCTATAATAGAGATTGTTCCGAAGTATAAGGAACAAGCGACCTTGGCACAGTTTTGCGAGAAGGAGGGTGTTTCCAAAGACATCGATGAATTCATCAGTGCAGGTCTGTTCGGTGGCGGTTCCTTGCGTAGCCTGTATGAACACCAGTATAAAGCACTAAAGGAATCATTCATTAACAGAAAGAATATCATTGTAACTACGGGAACAGGTTCTGGCAAGACGGAATGCTTCCTTATGCCGGTAATCGCTGATCTCGTTAAGGAGTCTCGGGATTGGACGCAAAATAGGCCAAGAGCAGTCAGAACTCTAATCCTTTATCCACTCAATGCTTTGGCGGAGGATCAGATGGTCAGACTTAGGAAAGCTCTCAACAGTAGACGTTCAGGTGGAAACGGTGCACTCGACTGGCTTGATAAACATCGGAACGGGAATCGATTCTATTTCGGACGATATACTGGAAACACTCCCGTAAGCGGAACGAGAGACAAGGCAGCTTCAAGGTTGCTTGAGGAAAAGAGAAACCTTACAGCGGACTGGAACGCGGCAAAAGAGGCTTTCGAACATAACGGCAATGAAGAACTGATTTATCACGTTCCTTGTATGGAACCTGATTCGGCTGAAATGTGGGACAGATTCTCAATGCAGAAGTCTGCGCCAGACATACTCATCACGAATTACAGTATGCTGAATATCATCTTAATGCGAGACATTGAGAATCCAATCTTCGAGAGCACGAAAAAATGGCTGCAGGAGAGTCCCGATCATGTCTTTCATCTTGTCATAGATGAGCTTCACACATATCGAGGAACGGCTGGTACCGAGGTGGCATATCTTATCCGTGTCCTTTTGGATCGCCTTGGACTCACTCCGGATTCTCCGCAGGTACAGTTCTTGGCGTCGAGTGCGTCAATGGAAGAGGACGTACAGACTGTCGATTATCTCAGCGAATTCTTCGGAGTGGAAAGGGCAAGATTCAGTTCCTCTTTCAGAATAATAAGCAATCATAAAATTCCCGCTTTCCCAAGACCGGAAACTATTCTTCCATATAAACTACTCGAAGATTATGCGCAGTCTCCGGTTGCTGAGGCAGACAGAGACCTTACTCTGTTCAAAGGAGGTGATTGCAGTAATTTCTATGCTTTTACAGAGAAATACGAACTCACTGAATGGTTGAAATACTGCCTCAGCGTGGATGGAAGCATCATAGCCCGCGATATAGTGAAGATGTCCGAAAAATTGGATGAGGGCGATTATGACCGTGTGTCCGTTATTTCCGCCATTCTTCAAATCATATGCAGGAGCAAGAAGAATGGTCAGTTCATCATGCCGATAAGAGTTCACTTTTTTTTCAGAAGCGTAAACGGCCTTTGGGCATGTTCTTGCAAGGAGTGCACGCAAATCCCTGCCGCGAACAGATTCCCAGAAAGATACGTTGGGCGGTTCTATAAACGACCACGAACAAACTGCGATTGCGGAAATAAAGTATTGGAACTTCTCGTTTGTGAGAATTGCGGTGAAGTTTATTTAGGGGGATATTTGACAAAGAGGGAAGGCAAGACCTACATCACGGTTGAGAAGCCTATTTCAGAAGAATCTTGTAGCCACGGTGTACTATGGAAGCGACCGAAAGATGGAGTTCCAGAGGGATGGATATGTGTTGACTTTAACCCTTTTCTAGGAGAATTAAAGAAAGATCCAGATGGTACGTACTGTCTCAGGAAACAAGAAAACGAGGATACGCAGTACCCAAGTAAATGTCCACAATGTGAAATATCATACAAGGTTAACGACAAGAACAGTATTACACCGATAAGACGGCACTCTACCGGTCTTCAAAAGGTCAATCAAATTCTTGCTGACGGTTTGATAAGAACAATGAAGAATGCCGGTGAGTCAAATTCAAAGGTCGTGCTCTTCTCCGATAGCCGCCAAGCTGCCGCAAAACTCTCAGCAGGAATCGAGCTTGACCATTTCCGGGATGTTCTCCGATGGGCTATGCTAAATGCTCTTAAACGTAACAATCGTGATGTCGAATTTCTGAAAAAGATACGTTCAAAGAAACAAACAGAACTGAGCGAGGATGAAATACAAGAGTTCAAGCGTCTTGGACAAGAGAGACTATATCGTGATATTACTACGTATATCGGATATGAATGGAACGGTTGGGTGGATGCTGAACAAACGGCAAAACTGAATAAATACTTCAACTCGACAGGAGGCGTGAGGCTTGACAATATTGAGGATAATGTGTTCAATTCAATGGTTGGTATCGGAATCAATCCTGCCGGACCAAAACCGAGTGTCAACTACAACCAATGCGCTGGATCATGGTATGAATTATTTGACTTCAATGAAGGCAAGGCAAAATCTGACCTCGGTGATGCAAAGACAGAGTTCCTTAGAAATATTCGTTTTGCCAATAGGAATGAACAGCTGGTCAGCATGTTTGCGAACAAAAACAAGTCATTCGAGGACTTGAAACTGGGTTATTTGAGGCCGACCGCCCCGGCATCAGACAGCACATTCGAAGAAATGCTGTGTTCAGTAATCAGAATTCTCGGCTCACGAAGACGCGTAGTCGGTCTGCGTTCCAAATATCCAATAGGTGAAAGTTTCCCTCAACAGGCCATAGATTATGTAAAGAAGGCTTACAATATCTTCAGCCGGAAGGAATTGAAAGAGACTATGAATAAGATAAAAACAGAGTTGCGTGATAGGCATATCATAGATGCAACATCGGTAGCACTTACAGGGGAAGGACTATCTTTTTCACGGTCTGAGGTAGGTTACAAGTATTGGAAATGCTCCGTGTGTGGATCAGTTCATATGCATCATTCAGCTGGTGTTTGCGTCAACTGTTTTGCAACTCTTGATAATCCTTCTTTTCTTACAGAAAAGGATTTGTCAGATCCATCGGACTATTATCTGACACTATTGAACACTACTGACAAGATATACCGACTCCACTGTGAGGAACTGACTGGACAGACATCAAAGAAGGACTCTAGAATACGGCAACGTCGCTTTCAAGATATTTTCCTCGAAAATGAAAATCCACTCGTTGATGGCATTGACCTATTGAGTGTGACTACGACTATGGAAGCCGGTGTGGATATCGGCTCTCTGTCTGCTGTTATGCTTGGAAATGTGCCGCCTCAGAGGTTCAATTATCAGCAGCGAGTAGGACGAGCTGGACGACGAGGCAATCCCCTGTCTATAGCCTTGACAGTCGCCAGAGGAACAAGTCATGATATTACCCATTTTCTGGAAACAGAGCGAATGGTCTCTGACGCTCCAAAGCCCCCTTACCTTGAGGTAAGGACCTTGGAAATAGCAGAGAGAATAGTCAACAAAGAGGTTCTTCATCAAGCTTTTGGAGGCTCTTGCCATGAATCATCAGACAGTGTGCACGGCAGTTTTGGGAAAGCAGTTGATTGGCCAAAACACAAAGATGACGTTTCACTATGGATTTGCTCCAACGATGGCAAGATCAGGCACATTATCTCCACTGTGACCAAGGGCACAAGCCTGACTTATGAACAGACAAATGAGTTGCTCTCATTTGTCAATAATGATCTTGTAAAAAGAATTACCGAGATTGCAGAGAGCGGTGACTATACTCAAGACAACCTCAGCGAGAGACTCGCAAACGCTGGATTGCTGCCAATGTTCGGATTTCCGACAAGGACAAGGAATCTTTACCTCAGTTCTCCAAACAAGCTTCCTTGGGATGACGTTGTTTCCAGAGATGTCGAAATGGCATTGAACACATTTGCACCTGGTCATGAGATTGTAAAGGACAAGAAAGTGTATAAGGCTGTCGGAGTTGTTGATTATGAATATAATAAATCCCATATTGTTTCTCCGAAATTTAACTCATTAAACAACAAGAAGCCACTTCATCGCTGTCTTTCATGCGGTTTCACTACCATCAGTGCCGAGGGCAAGGATGTGAAATGTCCTGTCTGCAGCGATGTTATGGAGTCTGTTAAAATCTGTTCACCGCTTGGTTTCTGTGTAGACTATAATAAGCCAAGTGTAGACTTCAACGGTAGCTTTGATTGGTACTCTCCTAACAGTGACATAAAACTTGACTGTGAGGAGGTGCTGGTTGAATGCCCGAATGTAAAGAACCTCGTGATAAAGAATAATTTCACTCCATCACAAGGTTTGGTTTATATGGTGAATGATAACAATGGCGATTTATACAGGTTGGGCAAAAATACCGCCGGCATCTATGTCTCAAGGGACGCATATTCGCAAGAAGAGTCTGAGACGATGAAGTTGGATTTTGAAACGAAATATGCATTTGTCGCCTCAAAGACAACCGGGGTGCTGTCGCTCTCATTGAGTAGAGTCGATGACAGAATCAGTCTTAATCCTATTAACAATAGATCTGCAGTAAGAGCCGCTTTTCTCTCTTGGGGATATCTCGTGAGGAAGTCAATAGCGAGTTACCTTGACATCGACTCGTCTGAACTGAATGTTGGCTATTACGTTTCCAAATTCACGAAAAAACCAGGGATATTCTTGGTCGAGAAGTTGGAGAACGGTGCTGGATACTGTAACTATCTCTGTGGAAAAAGGTATCCAGAAGTTCCTTACAAAGCAATCATAGAACCGCTTTCCGAAGGAGGAGAAATCTATAATCAACTTTGTACGAAGAAACATATAGCGGAATGCACATCTTCCTGCTATGACTGCATAAGGGACTTTTCCAATCAGAACTTGCATAATATTCTTGATTGGCGGTTGGGCCTTGATTTGGCCAGATTGGCGGCTGATCCAGATGCTAAGATCGGCTTGGATGTGGACTATTGGCGTGATTTCGTAAACGTCACTCTAAATAATATACTCCATCTCCGAGGATTCTCTCTTCAGCCGGAGAAAGGCATGTTGTCAGGAACGAATATTGATGGGAAACCTTGTTGCGTGGTACATCCTCTCTGGAAGCCATCATATTGCTTTGAGAATGCCGGAGTAAAGCCTGGTGAAATAGACATAATCTCTGCTTTTGATGTTCCTAGATTAAAGTAAAGTGTTATATTTATGTACTAGAAAAGAACGACAATGAACGAGGAAAGAAGCACGGACAGACTTGCCCGTTACATAATCTGGACAGCAGCGGCGGCGGTGACCGTCACATTCTGCTGGTATTTCCGCAGCGTACTGGTCTATATTATCATAGCCGCGGTGGTCTCCCTGTTGGGAAGGCCGATAATGAAAGGTCTGAAGCACATAAGGATAAAAGGCAAAAGTGCTCCGGACTGGCTGGCCGCGATAGTCTCACTCCTCCTGATTCTGGTGATATTCTTGGGAATAGTGACTCAGATCATCCCTGTATTCTCCAGCATCATAACCAACGTCTCCGGCAACCTCCAGTCCGCCTCTTTCAAGGCTTCGGAGATCACCGTCTGGTTCGACAAGGTGAACGTCTGGCTGATCGACAGGCTGCCATCCATGGGACGAGACTTCAAAGTCCAAGACGCTGTGCTTGGCTGGATCAAGAACGCCTTCGACCTTTCTTCCGTGACCTCAGTCGTTGGCTCCGTGGCCTCAGCCTTAGGCTCCTTCGGCATCGGTCTGTTCTCGGTGATGTTCATCGGATTCTTTTTCGTGAAAGACGAGACCCTTTTCCGCAGGATTGTCGGCTCGCTTGTGCCTGACAAGGTCGAGAAAACAGCCATCAGCGCCATCGGAGACATCGAGCATCTTCTGACCCGCTATTTTGTCGGACTGATGGTCGAGGTACTCGGCGTGGCTCTTCTCAACTTCCTCGGACTCTGGCTGATAGCGAGGATCGGATTCTACCCGGCCGTCGGAATCGCCTTTATGACCGGTCTTCTGAACGTGATCCCTTACGTGGGGCCGTGGATCGGCGGAGCCATCGGGACCATCCTCGGTATCGTTCTGAAATACAGCAGCGCCGCCGCCATCGGAGTCTATCCAGACTTTATGATGGTGATAATCACACTATTGGCGGTCTTCATCTGCACCCAGTTGGTGGATAATTTCCTGTTCCAGCCTCTGATCTACTCGACCAGCATCAAGTCCAGCCCTCTGGAGATATTCATAGTGCTGCTGATGGCGGGGCATCTCGGCGGAATCATAGGAATGCTGGTAGCCATTCCGGCCTACACAGTGCTCAGAGTGATAGCGGCACGATTCTTCTCCGAACTCAAACCGATCCGCAGACTTATCGCAGCCACGGATGACGAACAAAAATCTTAATGAATATGAACACGATCTTCAAGAAATTTATGGCGCTGGTCGCCATCATCGCCGGATTCCTGACAAGCGGCAAGGCTAACGCTCAGGAAAAATATTCACCGTCGGGCACCTATCAATTCGCCGTGAAAGACGGGAACTCACTTTTCCTTGATGAATATCTCGCCACGGCCGGAAGCGAGACCACTCTGAACGGCAACGAGAAACCATCGATCGTCTTTGTATTCGGAGGCGGATTCAAGGGCGGAGAGCGCAGCCACAAGGAATATGTTCCCTGGTTCAAGATGCTCAACGACGAAGGCTACACGGTGCTCACCATCGACTACCGCCTCGGGATGAAAGGCGTGAAGACAAAGGGCGGAATAGGCTCGGTCAAGCAGTTCTACCACTCTGTCAGAATCGCCAGCGAGGATCTGTTCAGCGCCACGAAGTACATCATCGACAACGCCAAGACGCTGAAAGTCAATCCGGACAATCTGGTGATCTGCGGATCGTCAGCCGGTGCGATGACCGTTCTTGAGACCGAGTGGATGCTGTGCAACGGGAAAGCCACGGAGGCTCTGCCCGAAGGATTCCGTTACGCCGGAGTGATGTCGTTCTCGGGGGCGATCCTGTCCCGCGAGGGGATGCCGAAATATTCGCAGACTCCGGCTCCGACCGCATTTTTCCACGGCACGGCCGACAAGGTCGTGAACTACGGGAACATACGGGTGTTCAACTGGGTGTTCGCCGGCACGGACAAGCTCGTCAAGATATTCAAGAAAAACGGTTATGTCTATAACGCTTTCCGCTTCAAGGACCACAAGCACGAGATCGCGGATTCGATGGTGGAGACGTTCGCAGACCAGATCCGCTTCCTTGAAACCAATGTGACGAGAAAGGTCGCCAGAACTGTGGATTCCACAATCGACGACCCTGAGGCTCCGGTTCCGAGCGGATCAGCGAACCGCAAGGAGATGTACGGAAAGTAATTAATTCTGAATATATTTACGATAGACTTCCGCGATTCTGCGGTATCCCTCTTCATTCGGATGGAGTCCGTCCCTGAAGAGGGATTCGTCTAACTTGCCGTCAGCCTTGGTGAGGACAGACTTCACGTCCACGATGTCGTAGTTCGTGAGGTCGCTTGACTTAAGCAGTTCATCCACAGTGGCGTTGACCTTGTCAACCCTATCGATTGCCTTTCTGCGAGGATAGATGTGGACTATGTGGATGCGGGCTGTCGGCTGTTTCACACGGATATATTCAATAAGTCCGACCATTCCTTCGGCAATGGCTTCCTCAGTGCGGCTGTAGATGTCGTTCGTGCCGGCCATCACGAAGATGTGCTTGGCGGAGAAGCCGTCCAGCTCCTCGTGCATCATACGCCACATCATATTCCCGAGACGGTCCCAGCCGTAGCCGCAGTTGATGACGTTTCGGTCAGCAAATATGTCGTTCCACGAATCCACGCCAGCGTGCCAGATCTTGTGGCTCGGTTCGCCTGACCAGTAATGGGTTATGGAATTGCCTATCATCACGATCTCCGGATTCGGGGCGATGTGCCTTTCACGATAAAGGACTCTGGAATGTCTTTCGGTCCAATCATAGAAAGTGAAATCGCGGCGCTGTCTCAGTGGTTTCAGAATATCAGGCAGATTGGCCGTTGTGCCGAGAGCGTTGAAGATCGCCTCAAGTGTGGCCACCGTGTCAGCCTTGGCCCCGTCCACGGCAATGAAATAGCCTGACTTTTTGCTTTCTTTCTTGCTGACGACCTTCACAGGAAAGTCAGCCTTTCTCTGGATGATGTTCCTTACCGCCTTGGAAGGCCTGTCCACAGCCTCAACCGGGACATTGTAGAACGCCACGGCCTTCTCAACCGGCACCGGCTCGAAATGGAAATAGGTTCCGCCATCGGCTCCAATTTCCATCCACTTAACCTCGTTGTAAAGCGGAAGATAAAGCCTGAACTCGTTACCGTTCTTGGCTGACTTTCCATAATCAACACGGAAACAAAATGTTATCGTGTCACTTGCAGCCTTCCCAAGATCGGAAGTCCCGTTCAACAGGTGGAATCCGCCGTCGTTGTCGATGTCATAGAGGTCAACTCCCAGAGAAGCCATCTCTGTAGCCCCTTTAGGAATATTCCTGCCCTCAAGCACGTACCGGACCTTGATCTCCGGAGCGTTGGTCCCGAAATCAATGTTCCCCCTGTCAAATGTCCAGCAGGTCCCGAACGGTCCTTTTGTCCTTTCAGTCAGTGGATTATGCCACCCATTCACATCAGCCGCCATCGTACCGACTGAGAGCAGCAGTGTCAGACTCACCGCAGACACCGCACGCTTCACGATTTCCGAATATCTCATATTCATTAAATTTTAATTATTGTCCTTTTCAAAACGGCCTCAAAGATAGCGATTTTTCCGGAAGGACACATACTCGGATTTACGAGAGGAACATTTCCAAGCCAAAGTGATACACTCATGATCAAATTGAACCATGACAGGTACGTTTTCTTTCCTTTTTGCGACTGTGGACTTAAAGAATATCAGTCGGCAAGTTTCTGCCCCTCGTAGGCGACCGGATATTCCCCGAAATTCAGTTTCATCAAGATTCCGGAATCGGTCAATGTGCCGGAAAGGCCTGTGACTGTGTACTTAGGGAACGGCAAGGTTCCGCCTGAGAGAGGGACTATCCCATCGGCCGAAAGTTTAATGGTACCGTTCTTGACCTCGAATCCGACTCCTGGGACAGACACGTCCAGTGAAACCGGCATCTGAGGGACGAACTTCACCTTGTAAAACATAATGTCAAGGGTCTTGGCAGTCTCATCTATCCGAACCTCCACCTTGACTTCCTCTGAGACATTATCGATGCCGTCCGCTGTCACGGTCATTGTTCCTGAATATTCATAATTCCCTGAAAGCAAAGGATTTTCCACATCACCATCCTCTTTGGAGCAGGACATTGTCAGCAGCGACATGACCGCCAGCAAAAGCATAAAGATTTTTTTCATATTCATTACAGATTGATTGATAATCCTATTGTGAACCGACGAGGTTTCCCGGTCTGGAAGAAAGAATTGCCGACAGACTTGAAATAGAAAACGGAATATTCAGTGTCGGCGAGATTCTGCCCTTTTAGCCAAAGTTCCGCCTTTGATGTGGCCAGACGGACATCCGTGCCTATCAAAGAATATGGCGGTTGGCTTATGTCTCCGGCTTCGTTCCAGTAGATTCTTCCGCTGCGATTGATGTCGGCGTTCAAGGAGACCGAACGCAGGAAACGTCCACCTGTCAGGAACTTATAGCCGCACCTCAAGTACAGGCTTGAAGCCGGAGAGTATGGTATCCGGTTGCCGGACCAGTCTTCACGGCCGTCATTATAGTCAACAAAACGGGCGTCCATCAGATTTCCGGCGAACGATACGGAGAGGCCTTTCCACATCCAGGAAGCTTCCGCCTCAACCCCAAGGCTACGGGATCTGCCGGCGTTAGCCATCATACGCCCAGTTCCATTTCCGTAAGGGAATACGGTCATCTGCTGGTTCCGGCAATCCACACGATAAGCTGTCAAGGAGGCCTCCAGGCGGTGTCCACGGGCATCAAGACCGATCCGGCCTCCTATCTCATAGTCAAGACATCGCTCAGGCTTGTATGTCATCATCGCACCGGAAAGGTCTTTCTGTCCGTCCAGATGTATTCCCAACTTTTCCATCATCCCTGACATCATCTTGTTCTGCAGGATGTCCGAGAAGATCTGCGTGTTGAAGCCTCCAGACCTGTAACCTTCTGAGACGGATGCAAGTAAAGACATATTCAAACCTTTGGACCGCATACGCTCGGACGTGGCGTCATACGAAACCGACAACTTCGGCTGCAATTGGGCATAACGCACCGTTTCCGTTCCGTTGCTCCTTGTTCTGAAAGGGATATATTCAGACATTGCAGGCGAGACGATGAAATGGATGTCCGAGCCGGAATCATAACGCATCCGGCCGGCCTCAAAGTCAAGTCTCAATCCGGCAGTGAATGTCCAACGGCCAGTCTTGAAATACGACTCGTGGTAGGCAGCCACATTGCCAAGAGCGATATTGAAATCACTGTAAATCAAGAAATTCTCTTCTTGAATATTCAATTTTCCCAATTCCTGCGGGATTCCGGAATTGGCGTTGTCCAGAATCAACGACTTTATGCCGTCTTCCAGAAAACGCACAGGAGCGGACATCCGGTTCAGCTTCACCATCGCGAACAGTCCGGTCTGGCTATCCCACCAAACAGGATGCGCCTTTGGTATGAATATAAACTCCTGAGTCAAAGCACTTTGTTTCTGATCCTGATTCAAGGTGAACATTGACTTCGGTGTAAAATCCTGATCCATATCCATAGAATCGAAAAGAGCCTGGAGGCTTGTGACGGAACTGATTTTCCAGTTCCGCCATTCGGTCTTGAGACGGAATCCGTCCATAAGAAAGAAGCGACGATAGCCGCTTTTGTCGTTGTAATCCACAGGGAGGAGTTCTCCTGCCATCAATTTTCGATACGGATAACCGGTCTGGTCTATGTACGAGACTGTCAAGATGTTATCCAAGGAGGCCTTGCCAACTCCGCCGACGAATCTCGCACGGGCTGAGAATGAGTCCGAAAGGCCACAGTTGGATCCGTCATATTCATTGATGAAGAATCCGTCGGTGTGTCCGTAGGCGGCGGCGAACCCGAACCGGCCCTTGTAGGTCGAGAGTTTCGCGGACAAAGAGGATGCGCTGCCATATTCAATGGTGCCTCTCGTGCCTTGGTATGCGGTTGGAGAAAGTGTCTCGATGGAAAGGACTCCGAGCATCGAGTTGCGTCCGTAGAGGGTTCCTTGAGGTCCGTGCAGAAAATCAATCCTGCGGATGTCGGAGAAAGCGAAATCGTAGCAGTTCTTGTCCAGAATCGGCACGTCATCCACATAGAGTCCGATGACCGGATTGTCCATCCTGGAACCAAGGCCACGGACATAGATCGTCGAGGTCATCGAAGTGCCATAGTCCGGCATATTCAACCCCGGAATCACGGATGAAAGATCCTTGGGAGACGAGATTCCTCTTTCTTCCATATTCCTCATAGTCAACGAAGTGATGGAGGTCACCCCTGTGATTGAGGCCGACCGTTTCACGGAAGAGGTCACGACCGAACCGGTGATCGTATCTTTGACCTCTGTCACCGGAGTGGACGCTATCAGTAAGGATGTCAATAAGGACGCAAGCATATCGGACAAATTCGGGCGCAAAGATAGTCCCAACGCAGTTTGCAGACTTATGATAATCAGATTTCGGCTTGGATTTTTTATGCATGGCACAGCCTCTGCGTTCCGGTGCCGGCAGGTCATGGCGGCCATTCACCCGGATAGGGCGCGCGAAGCGCGTAGGCCGCCATGGCCTGCAGGTACCGGACGCCCACTGTTTTAAAGGATTGATTACACGCCTCTGAAGTCAGTCGGTGACATTCCGACCAGTTTTCTGAAGAAGCGCGAAAAGTAGGCTGGATCCTCGAAGCCAAGCCTGTAGGATACTTCTGAGATCGGGATGCCATGATCATGGAGAAGGGTTCTGGCCAAAGCAAGACGCGCGTTCTCTATCCACTCTCCCGCACTGCGCCCTGTCTCGGACTTGACTACACGGTTCAGATGGTTAGGAGTCACGCCCAGTTCCTCCGCATAGCCGGACACTCCGCCGAACGGACGTGAAGTGTCAAAGACCCGGCCAAGATATGCGGAGCAAAGTCTGGCTGACGCGGTTCCGTTGTTCTGAGGAATGACGTTGTCAAACTCTCCAAGCAAGACTTCCAGCAATCCTTGAATCGTAGGAAAATCTTCCGAGAACCGGGTCATTCTGATCAGAAGCTCATCGAAGAAAACCTTGTCCTCCATCGGAACAGTCATCACACTCGGCGCCCTGAGTCTCAGCACCCTATGTCCGGAATTACGCAGCAGCCCGGAAGAGAACGCTCCCATATACCCGATGGAATCCTTGAAATATTTCACGGAATATGCCGACTGCGGCGGGATCAAGGCGCAATCCTGCCCCCGCAACAGATAGGGATGGCCATCGACATCCGCAAGCACCTCTCCGGAAATAAGATAGATAAACGACCAGTCTTCCCTGACCATCCTATGCATCGGCTGAGCCGTAATATGTCCCGCCGCGTTCAGCGGCCTGATCACGAATTGTCTCATTTTCCCTGCAAAAATAGCAAAAGAAAACCATCTATGAATATTCCAGGAAGCGGAGTGACGGTTAGGAACATATACAAAAAAGAAAAATGCTATCTTTGCAGCCTTATTTTGAAAAAGGAATATGGTTAGGACAAAGGAAAGCAAGGCCAAAGGGTTCTTTTTCGGGATATTGGCCGCTGTCAGTTATGGTGTGAACCCTTTGGGTGCTAAGTACCTTTACGAGGAGGGGTTGAATGTGGAGTCGGTACTGTTTTACAGGTACGGACTTGCGGCGCTGATCATCGGAATGATCATGGCAGGAAAGATGATCGCCGGGAGGAAGGTCGCTTCGACAAGCTCAGCGACTGGAAAAGATTCCGCCACCGAGCCACATTCTTCGGTCACTGAGCCTGTCGAAGTGACCGGATACGAGTCATTCAAGGTCAGCCGTGGTGAACTCTCGACGCTGACCGCCCTCGGACTGATGTTCGTGATCTCCTCGCTGACACTGTACTGTAGCTTCCTGTACATGGACAGCGGAGTCGCCTGCTCCCTGCTCTTCGTTTACCCGGTGATGACAGCCGTCCTGATGGCCATGCTCTATGGAGAGAAGATCACGAAGGCCACAGCGGCAGCCATAGCGCTCTCGCTGGTAGGAGTCCTTCTTCTTTATAAAGGTGACGGCGAAACCGTCCTCAGTACCGTCGGAGTGCTCCTCGTGATGGTCTCCGCCCTGAGCTACGCACTCTACATCATCGTGGCCAACCGAGCCTCCGCACCGAAATCCGAGCTGGGGACCGGGCACAGCAAGTTATCCAAATATATTCCTTTGCCACACAGGGTGACAATCCACAGGCTTGACATGTCGGCGATGAAGCTTAGTTTCTACGTGCTTATCGTCTGCGCCGTGTCGATGGTCCTGTTCTCGTTCACATCTGCGGAAAGGCATCTCATGCCGCTTGTCACCGGCCGCGAATGGGGATATTCATTGATGCTCGCCATCGTCCCGACCGTATTCTCGCTCGTCTCTATGGGAATCGCCGTGCGCATCATCGGTTCCACACCGACAGCCATCATGGGTGCCCTTGAGCCGCTCACTGCGGTCGTGATCGGACTCACTGTCTTCCACGAGGCTCTGACCGTCAACCTGGTAGTCGGCATCCTGCTGATCCTCACGGCGGTGATCACAATCATCCTCAGCAAGGGGAAAGCCTCCGCATAGGCGGCGAAATTTGTCATCATGCAGAAAATAAGGGAAATACTCAGGATCGGTCTGCCGATCATGCTCGGACAGGCCTGCGTCATAATTCTGGCGTTCGCCGACAACATCATGATCGGGTGGCACAGCGTAGATGAGCTCGCCGCGTCATCGTTCGTGAACAATGTCATGAACCTGTTCATTCTTACCGAGTTGGGATTCGCGACCGGGATGACTCCGATGATAGGTGCGGACAACGGGACCGGCAACATCAAAGGAATCGGGATCACGGTGAAAAACGGTCTCATGACAAACGGAATCATCGGCGGGATCAGCATCATTCTCCTTACAATCATCTACTTCTGTCTTGATCACTTCGGCCAGGCACCTGAATTGATGCCTTACATCAAGCCTTATTTCGCCATCATCGGAATCTCTACCCTGTTCGCCCTCGGATTCAATGTCCTCAAGCAATTCACGGACGGAATATGCCGCCCGATGATCTCGATGACCCTGCTGATGATCGGGAACCTGCTGAATATATTCGGAAACTGGGTGCTGATCTACGGCAAGCTCGGATTCCCGGAAATGGGGCTCACCGGAGCCGGCATCAGCACGCTCGTCTCCAGAGTGCTGATTCTTCTCGTGTTCGTCGTATTCATATTCAAGTCAAAGAAAATGAATGAATATGCCCGCGCGTTCAAAGAGGCGCTCCTTTCCCGCGGCGAGATGAAAACCGTATTCAAGATGGGCTACCCGGTCGGCATCCAGATGGCCTTGGAATCCTCCACATTCACATTCGCCGCGGTGATGGCAGGCTGGCTGGGAGTCATCCAACTGGCGGCTCACCAAGTGGTCATCACCATCTCGCAGCTCTTCTTCCTGATGATGCAGGGGCTCTCGTTCGCAGTCTCGATCCTCGTCAGCAACGCTTTCGGCAGAAAGGACTTAGGGTCTGTCCGTGAATATGCCCGCAAAGGATACTTCATGACCCTCGGCATCTCCGCCACGCTGTCGGTGCTGCTTTACTGCTTCCGCTACCAGGCCGCCGGAATATTCACAGACTCCCCTGAGGTCTCGACTATGGCTGTGTCGCTTTTCTTCCTGCTCTTCGCCTACCAGTTCGGCGACGGTCTCCAGCTCTGCTTCGCCAACGTCCTGCGTGGCATCCAGGATGTCAGGCCGATTATGTACGCCGCGTTCGTAAGTTACTATCTCATAGCGATTCCGTCAGCATACGTCCTCGGCTTCAAGACCAGTCTCGGCATCCACGGAATATGGCTGGGCTTCCCCATCGGCCTCACCCTCGCCGGAATCTTCTTCTACGCCCGCTACCGCTCCGACCTGCGGCGATTCGGCAGGATGATGTGACATTTGTGATGATTCATCGTCACGTGTGGTGATTTGAGGGATTAATTTGTTATTTTTGCACGTGAATAACAAACCACACGATATCATGTTCACACTGCCTACCGATCATTCAGAGATGTTCAAGAATCCCAATCCCGAGCAACAGAGGCTGATGGAGCTGATTGACAGCAGGATAGAAGACGGAATGGACAGATCGGACATCGAGGAGTCCTTGATCGGGGATTTGATGGACGAAACATCTTTCCATTTCTGCATGTCCTACGCACTCTGGAAGTTGGGGCAGAAAAGACAATCCGAATCGGAATACGATGAAGATCTGGAGAAAATGCTTGCCCTTGACTCCGTCCCGGAAGACAAAACCGAAAACGAGACGGAATCAGAGTCGGAGCCGGAATCATCGGAGCCGGAAGATCTCTCGGCCAGAGAGGTTCTGGGCAGACTGAATGAGATGCCGGGCTGGAACAACCTCAAGAGAAGGATGGAGGGTATCATCAGCCTCCATGGTGTCGCGGAAATCCGGGACGCCTTAGGGCTGAAGAAGAATCTGCCCACGATGCACACAATACTCATCGGGAATCCCGGCACCGGGAAATCCTGTTGTGTCAAGTATCTGGCGGAAATCTATCACGCCCTCGGCATGCTGCCCGAGAACAGCATCAGGCTGACCAATCTTGCTAAAGTGTCCAACAACACCATCACCAGTGAGATACACTACGCCATCGGAGGTGTCCTCGTCTTTGAAAACGCACATGAGCTCTATCACAGCGAGAACAAGCCCATCGACAACGAGCAACAGATCGTACGTAGTCTCATCGACGAGCTGAACGACCCGGCGAAACAATCCAACTGGATGCTCGTGCTGACCGGAGAGCCACAGGGGATGGAGTCCCTGCTCGCCGCTTATCCTGAACTCAGGGAGCATTTCCAGGAACCGGTCTACATGGAGGACTTCAAGCCGGAGGAACTGTACCGGATCGTGGACAGATGCTGCGACGAAAGGGATGTGCATCTTGCCCCGCAGGCAAAGAAGAAACTTGAGATGTTCCTCCTTCACAAGTACAACCAGCGAGGGCCGAACTTTGAGAACGCCAGGTTTGTGCAGCGTCTTTTTGACGAGAAGATCATCCCGGCCATGTACAAGAGGATAGCGGACAGCGAGGATCCCGAGGTCGCCGATGACTTGGGGCTTGTCGTGGCGGAAAGCATTCCTTCGATCAATGGCAGCTCTAGTGACGGAATGGCGGAACTTGATGACCTCATAGGCCTTGCGAGGATAAAGACAAGGGTCAAGGACTACCTCAACGCCGTGAGGCTGGCATCAAGGCGGATGGAACTCGGTCTCCCGACCAGCATGCCGCGTCTGCACATGGCCTTTCTCGGGAATCCCGGAACAGGGAAGACCACAGTCGCGGAGATCATAGGCAAGGTGTTCGCCGAATGGGGGATCCTGTCCGTCGGGCGGGTCATCCGCACGGAGAAAAGCCAGATGGTCGGACAGTATATAGGGGAAACGGAGTACAAGATGAACAATCTTCTGGCCAGGGCACGAGGCAATATCCTTTTCATCGATGAGGCCTACCAACTGGCCGAAGGCGGCAAAAGTGATTTCGGGCGGATAGTGATGAACTCGCTGCTTACGGAACTCGGCAAAAACAACCTTGACATGGTCGTGATCCTTGCCGGCTACACGGCTCCGATGAAAAAGCTGTTGGAAAGCAATGAAGGAATAGAAAGCCGTTTCCCGAATGTCTTCAATTTCGAGGACTACACGACCGACGAGCTCCTTGAGATAGGCAAGTTGATGATCCATAGGCAAGGATTCAACCTGACCGAAGGGGCGGAACTGAATATGCAGGCCATCATCCGGGCCGAATCCGAGAAGCCGTCCCCTCGCTTCGGCAACGGACGTTTCGTGTCCAATCTCCTACAGAACGAGATACTCGCGACTCTTGGGGCAAGGACAGCAAAGATGGACAATCCCACCGCCGAAGATCTCAGCACGATCCTACCCGAGGATGTTGTGGTCAACAAGGCCCAGAAAGATGTCATCTTTGACGATGTGGCGATCGACGAGGCGCTGAAGAGACTTGACAGCCTCGCAGGTTTGCCAAATGTCAAGCAGGCGATCCATAATTTTGTCCAATCCGCCCGCTACCTCCACTCTATCGGCGAGCCTTACGTCGGCAAAGGGCTTCTGTCCTGGAGATTCATCGGCAAGAGCGGAACCGGCAAGAGCACGGTGGCGGAGATTATGGCGGAGATCCTTAAGGGGATGCGCCTCATCGCAAACAGCCACATAACCGAGATAAAGGGTGAACGAATATTCAATGTCTCAGAGTCAGACTGTGACGCCGTGCTTCAGGAGGCGGTGAAGAAGTCTTGCAACGGATTGATATTCATTGACGTGGATGATTCCAAATTTGACGGCACAAGAAGCTACTACGGTCGCAGCGTCGAGCAGATCCGATTGAAAGTCAAGGAATTGACTATCGAAAGCGGAGGCGAATGCGCCTTGATCCTCGCCGAGCTGGACGCTCCTAACAAAAACGTGGCCGAGCAGCTCTCAGACGGCGGAGTCTATGAGTTCGACCACACTCTGGTCTTCAAAGACTTCACCCCTGACGAGCTCTTCCAGATTCTCTGCGGATGTCTCGAAAAGTTCCTGGTCAGCTTCAGTCCGGCCGCCGAAAGGCACATCAAAGGCTTCCTGAAATCCCTGAACTCATCGATCGGAGCGTCGGCCAGAACCATGAAACTCATGTCACGCACAATCTACCAGCAGGTAATCCTCCGCGAATCCGGCCTCGCCCGGCCACCGAAGTCCCATCAGGTACAGCTGGCCGACATCGAGACCTTCAAATGGGACTCCAAGAAAGGGAAGATCGGTTTCTGAATACGAATGGCCATGTCTAACATAAGAGTAAACACAACCGAGCTTCTGCAGCTCCTTGACCTGATACCTGCCAGCCACAACATCATGCTGGTCGGACGGCACGGGATCGGGAAGTCAGAGATTCTCACTGAATATTTCAACTCTCGCGGCATGCCCGTTGTTCCTCTGTTCCTCGGCCAGATGGCTGATCCCGGGGACCTCATAGGCATCCCGGCGAGAAACGAGAAGACCGGCAAGACCGACTTCATGCCCCCTTACTGGTTCCCGTTGGACGGCAAGCCGATCGTCCTGTTTCTGGACGAGCTGAACAGGGCACGTCCGGAGATTCTCCAGACCATCATGGACCTGGCCCTCAACAGGACACTGGCCGGACGCCGGCTGCCGGAAGGGAGCCGGATCATCAGCGCGGTCAACGAGGGCGACCGGTACCAGCTCACGGACCTGGACCCGGCTCTGGTCAGCCGTTTCGACATTGTGAATTTCCAGCCTACAGTCCAGGAATGGCTTCTGTGGGCGGGACGCAACGGAGTGGACAGACGGGTCATGGATTTCATCGAGGATAATCCTGTCTGGCTGGACAGGAACCCGGACATGAAAGAGAACGAGGACACCGGGCTGGACAAGACCCCGGACCGCAGGGCATGGAAACGAGTGTCAGACATCATCTCAGGAGTCGAGACGGTGACTCCTGTCCATCAAAAAGCCATCGCGGCGATTGTCGGGGCAAAGGCCACCGTCGCGTTCCGAAGCAGCGTGACAATGAACAGGCTGGCCAGCGGAAAGGATGTGCTGTACAGTTTCCATTCCGTCAGGGACAGGATCGACGGCTACTCGCTGCACGAGTTGTCAACAGTGAACGACAGCATATTCAGATGTCTTGAGGTCGAGAAAGTCACGGAGACCGACATGGAGAATGTCAAACAAAACCTCGTGGACTATTTTGAATGCCTTACTGGCTCCCACAAGGAAGCCGCCGCGCATTTCGCCAACCTTTATGTCCGCCAGACCTACCCCAAGGCCGTGGCTTTCATGGCCAAGGAATGCCGGACTCTGACAATCACACTGGTCCGTTTCGTCAAAGGCCTCAAGTAGATGGAAGACCGCATTGAGAGGATCATCAAACGCTGGTTCGTCACCGAGCCAGCTCTATTCGCCGTGATCTGCTCGCATGAGATCGCCGGGAACGTCAAGATGCGCTGTCCCGTGCGCAGCGGAGGCGGAAGGATCGAATGTAATCCGGATTTTGTCCGTGAGATGTCCGACGACGCCCTTGAGGAGGCATTGAGGACGGAAGTGCTACGCATCATGCTGAAGCACCCCTACGAGCGGCGTCCGGACGGTTGCCGAGGGGAGGCGATGGTCTTCGGAAGCAACCTTGTGATCAGCGACAACTACACGTTCTCCCGTTTCAACCTGCAGACAGCAGATGGTTCAGGATTCGAGGCCGGACTCTCCTATGAGGCATATTCCCGAAAAGTCGAGAAAGCCATGGAAGAAGGCGTCATTCCGTCAGGCGATCCTTCGCTTCGGGATGTGTCGGAACTTTGGGACGACGACCCTCTCCAGATAGCGCTCGTCAACGGAGTCCTTGAAGGAATAAAGGACTGGGGATCGTTGACCGGCGACCTGCTGGAAAGTGTGAAGGCCTCATCCCAGGCATCGATCAACTGGAAAAACGTGCTTGCGGGGTTCAGATCCTCGGTGCTTTCAATGGACAGAAGGCTGACAAGGATGCGCCCGTCACGCAGGACAGGATTCGAGAACATGGGTTCCGTCCGTCGGTTCACAAGCCGTATTCTTGTCGCGCTGGATGTCAGCGGTTCGGTGTCCAGCGAGGCGCTGGGCTATTTTTGGGGCGTTGCCAACAGCGCGTTCAAGTACGGAATCACGGAGATTGACGTCATCCAGTTCGAGATGTATGTCACGGTCAAAGACAGGCTCAGACATGCCCTCAAGGAAACTTTTGCGTTCGGCCGTGGAGGAACGGATTTCCAGGTGCCGGTGGACTATGCGGCGAAAGGAGGCTACGACGGTCTGGTCATTGTCACGGACGGAGAGGCTCCCCCACCCGTCATTCCCGACAATTTCAAGGCGGAGATCCTGTGGGTCTGCGAAAGTGCGGAGGCGTACAGGAGAAATTCCGGCTGGATGTCCCGCTCCGGCAGGGTCTGCACGATGAGACTACGATGAGACTATGATGAGAGAGCGTCCAGCACGTCGAACAGGCTCAATGTGCTGAATCCCTGCCCTTTGTCATATTCATTATGGATCCGTCCGATGAATGCCGAGCAGGCCCTTTCAAGATCAAAGTTCCGCACCTTGAAGCCGCGCCTTGAACGGCATGTCGGGCACCATGTGTGCAGGACGCACTCGTCAAGGGCTGCGTAATCATATTCATAATCAATGAGAATCGGCCTTTCCTTGCAATGGCAGCCACCAATGGACCCGGATCTGAAAAGATCGGGCGCTTCCTCTATCGCCTTGATTATCACGCCCAAAGGGACTTCCTTGTAGATCTGGCGGTTGAATATTCCCGTGCGGGCGTAGAAAAACCTCGGATTTCCGTAGATCCGCTCCCTTTCAGCCCAGAACGTCGGGAAGTGTAGCCTGTAAACCTCCTTGAGGTTTTCCGCCGACTCCAGCACATCGGTGGCGGCCTTCTGGATCAGGCTCCTCACGATCTCGGCATTGCCTGCGTCAATCTCCCCATCGTCATCCAAATAAATCCGCGAAAGCACCAGAATGGTGTGTGAATATTGATCCGCACGGACTGTCACGTCCCCGCTTTCAAGAGCCTTTCTGGAATTGCGGCACTTGAATATGAATGCGTTGCCGTCGCTCTGCCTCCTCAGTTCCTCCGCCGAAGGATCAATCAGCGGAATGACCCTGCTGTTGGTCAGAGCGGCGGTCATGAAAAGATAGTCCGTGTAGTCATCGCTGTGCGCGATGTCCAGTATCACCTTGTCGATCATCAGACCGAAGAGACGCTAACAGATCGAGTTAAGGCTCGGGACATATTCCCGCTGGATTGTTTCGGCGAACATCGTCGAGATTTCCTTCTCGCCGAATCCAAGATTGGCTCCGAACGAATAGATGAACTCCAGTTCCTTTTCTGCGATGTCCTTGTCAGACAGCACCAAAGACATCACATAGCGCAGCATGGGACCTCTCATGCCCGGATCAATATCCAGAATGGCCGTGATCGCCTTGGAGAACACTTCGCTGACATTCGCCTTCGCGATCTCATCCAGATAGACACGCGGGAAGATCGTCATCGGGGCCAATGTGCTGATGATGTGGTTGACCTCCTCGCTTGTGACCTCGTTGTCCACTCCAGCCACTATCAGTCCGACCGAGGCTATGAAATCGGCCATGTACTCGTCGATCGGTGAGTTCCCGACCTTCATCAGGATCGAGATCAGCGGCTCCATGCCTGCTGAAAGCTCCTCCTCGGACTCCGCCCCGGCGAACAGATTCAGAGCCTGCACCCTGATCGGATTGACAGGATGTGACGCTCGGTTGAGTCCCTTGTCCTTAAGGAAATAGTCCAGATGTCTGCTGTTGTCCTCCAGCAAGGCATCCATGCTGACATTCATCTTGGCCAGATCCAGCCCGGACGCCATCTTGAAGAAAGCCGTCACGCATGCGTCCACCTTCCCGACAGCCATGTAGCCATAGCGGTCAGCCACAAGCTCGGCCAGCTGGTCATGAAGCCTGATCTTGTAATGAAGGGTCATAGGCGGCGTTGTGTTGTCCGGCGGGAACACGAACATTATCAGTCTTTTGAGCGCGCTGTCCCGGTTGATGAGGTGTCCCAGCTCATGTCCGATGACAAACCGAAGCTCATCCTCGGTCATAAGGCTGACCAGCGAGGAGTTCAGGTTCACGATGTGCGGCATCCCTTCCTCAGCGGCCGCCACAGAAAACGCGTTGACCGTCGAGTCACCCGACACATAGAAGTCAACAGCCTCCTCGAAGCCCAGTCTCTCCTTAACCTCATGGCACAGCGCATAAAGATCCCCCAGCAACGGCTTCGTGATCTTGATGCTGTGTCCCTCCATGTTGCTCCTCCAGTACTCATCCCCGCTGTTCAGCTTGGCCTTCTTGAGCACCGCCTCAACCACTCCCCCCTGCAGCGCGTCATAGATCTGTCCCCCAAGAATCTGCTCCAGTTCTATCGTCGGATTTAGATTTTTCATGTCGAATTCGTTTTTAGTGTTAATGTTATTTACTCCCCCAATGTCAACCTCACACAAACTTCATAGTATAAACTCCATTATCGTCACCAAAGTCATCAGCGAGAACCCCTCCACCTCAAACAACGAAACATCCTCTTTCAGACCTCTAAAAACAAATATACGAATATTCCTAAAAAACGCAAAAAGATTCCATTACGCATTTAGGGTTATGCAAGGGGGAAAGCTACATGATTTCCGAAGAAGATAAAAAGGATGTTCATAATTTGTTCGACAACATATTCGTTCACGCTTCGCCAGAAGGTTTTTGTGGAGCCTTCCAAATTATAGATGATCAGCAGAGCACAAAGTTCATGCAGAAATCGTCAACTACATTTTTGAAGTCTTACTTGCCAATTTATAGTGAGTGTGTTCTTTTAGATCTCGCTTCGTTTCAATTGATAAATAGAAAACACAAGAATAATCTTCATGAATTGTCCGAGCAATTCCGAGAATTAAAACTAACGCAAATATTACCGATTTCAAGATATTCACACTTGCTTCAATTAAAGCGAATAATCAATGGTGCACTCTCCATTATGCCTAAAATAGAAAGTGTATCGAACTACATTGACAATATTAAAGAAGAGAGAAATCGCAATCAGGAAAGAATGTTGAACTCCTTACTGGGATTCATGGGCGTAGGGCAAGTATTATTTGCAATTTTGGGTTTATACCAATCAGATTGCACCACGTGGAATACCATAGCAATCACGCTATCTGCACTATTCTTTTTAATGTCTGTTATCATCATTATTATACTTACAAAACAATGGATCAAAAAAGAATAGGAAATCATATCCTGCTTCCTGTATTTGCCTTTTTTGCACTTTCATGATTTTTGCATAACTTGCTTCTGTTTTCGAGAAAGAAGGTTTTGGAATCAAGTCAGACAGTGTTGACACTTGCTTGACAACCATAAAGAGTTAGTTAGCAGGAGACTATAATAATGGCATCCAAGCAATTTGGACATAACGAGACAGACATGCTTCATGGACCGTTGTTCATGAAGATTCTTTTGTTCGCGCTGCCGTTGGCTGCGAGCAGTGTGCTGCAGCAGCTGTTCAACTCGGTGGATGTGGCGGTGGTGGGACGGTTCGCAAGCAGCGAAGCGCTGGCGGCGGTGGGGAGCAACGCTCCGGTTATCAATCTGCTGATCAATCTGTTTGTGGGCATATCGATGGGTGCCAACGCAGTCATCTCCAACCATATCGGGCAGAATGACAGGGAAAAGATACGCAGTGCGGTGAGCACCTCAGCGGTCGTGGCGCTGCTCAGCGGCGTTTTCCTGATGGTGTTGGGAACGGCGGTAGCGGGGCCGGTGCACAGGATGATGGGGACACCGGTCGAGGTCACGAGGATGGCGGTGTCATACCTCCGGATCTACTTTCTGGGCATGCCGTTCATCATGATCTTCAATTTCGGGTCTGCGATCCTGCGAAGTCTCGGCGACACCCGGCGGCCTCTTTACATCCTGATATGGGGCGGGATCATAAACACGGTGCTCAACCTGTTGTTTGTCATCGTCTTCCACATGGGAGTGGAAGGTGTGGCGATCGCCACCGGCATCTCCAACCTGTTCAGTGCGGTGATGGTGGTCCAAATTCTGCTACGGGAGCAAGACCCTTACAAGCTGCACCTTGACGACATGCACATCCAGAAGGACGAACTTTCGCACATGCTGGAGATCGGTGTGCCGGCGGGACTGCAAGGAGTGGTGTTCTCCATCTCCAACGTGATCATCCAGGCCAGCATCAACAGCTATGGTTTCAACGCGGTCGCCGGTTCGGCGGCGGCTTTGAACTTCGAGCAGTACTGCTACTATGTCATCGCGGCGTTCAACGGGGCGGCGATCAGCTTCGTGGGGCAGAACTACGGAGCCGGGAATATGGACAGAGTCAAAAGAATATTCCTGATCTGCATGGGGTTAGGCACTCTTTCCTGTGCCTTGCTCAACTGGGTGTTCGCCGGATGGTCCGACTTTTTCCTCGGACTGTTCACGGATTCCCAGACGGTGAAGGATTTCGGCACGATCAGGATGCGGACCGTGCTGATGTTCCAAGGACTGGCATGTCTCTACGAGATCCCAGGGTCAGCACTGCGCGGCATGGGCCGGTCGATGCTCCCGACCCTGCTGACGGTCTTCGGAACATGTGTCCTGCGCATCGCCTGGGTTTACACCGTCTGTCCGGTCTGGGAAGGTTTCCATGCGTTGATGTTCGTCTATCCTGTCTCTTGGATCATCACCGGCATAATGGTCATGACCGCCTACCTTATCACATTCCGCAGAATCCAGCTGAAATCATTAACGGTCTGATGCTCAATTGATGGGGACTCACTCTTTGTTCCTCAATCACTTACCGATTCCTGCCCTTCCACGATGCCTGGCAGAATCACGGAATATATTCATTCATAACCACTTAATAAACTCATTACAGATTTGGCCCGTGGTTTTGAGGTATGAGAGCCAGGCGAGGAAGTGGTTGATGTCGGCCTCGACGCTGTCACGGTTGGCCACCTGCCAGAGGGTCTGGGCCTCAAGGAGATCGGAGAGGGTCTCGGTGCCGGCATCGTAATGGAGGCGGCTGACACGGACGTTCTCCTCTGCGGAAGCGGTGTTGCTTGCGGCCGACCTCTGAGAATCTTGAGACTTGGCGGAAGCATAAGCGTTGGTGAAACCGTAGGCTGGAGAGGTTGTCGGCGGTGATGCAGGCGATGAGGGCGTGGTAGCCCTGGCGGCGGCATTCGTCAATCAAATGGGTCATCAGAAGCGGGCCGATTCCTTTATGGCAGGCTTCGGGAGCGAGATAGACAGCGGTCTCAAGGGTCTTTGAATATGCCTCGCGCTCTTTCCAGAGATGGGCGTAGCAATAGCCAATGAGCTCACCATCATATTCATAGACAAAATATGGAAAGGCTGAGGAGATAGAATCAATACGACCACGCATCACCTCAACAGGGACCGGTTCGGTCTCGAAGGTGATGGTGGTCTTTGAAACGTATCTATTGTAAATGGAAGCGACGCGCTCGGCATCGTCCAATCGCACAGGTCTGATGAAGCCGTTCATCTACAAGCTCTTGACCCACTCGTCAACGGTCTTCTGGCTGGCACCATTCAGGAGTTTGCCGGTCTTGAAATTGACTTCCGGATACTGCTTCCCGAGCACCTTGAGGGAATTCTGGATTCCACTGCCGCCGGAGGTCATGAACAGGATCACGGTCTTGCCCTTCAGGCCGTAAGCCTCGATGAAGGTGTTGATGATTCTTGGTGCGCCGTTCCACCAGTTCGGGAAACCAAGGTAAACGACATCGTAGGCATCCAGATTCTCCTTGGTCTTCACGAAGGCAGGACGGGATGACGGATCAGCGTTCTCCTTGCAGCAGCGTGAAGTCTCGACGGTCCAGTCAAGATCCTCGGCGGAATATTCAGCCTCCGGGGTGATCTTGTAGAGTTCCCCGCCGGTCGCGGTGGCAATCTTCTTCGCCAGAGACTCTGTCGTTCCGGTGGCAGAGAAATAAGCCACAAGTGTCTTGTTCTCAGTCATATTCTTTTTCTCCTTCTTTTGTCCGCAGGCTGTGACGGTGATTAGTCCCAAGGCCACAACCGCGATGATAAAAACAATTCTTTTCATAATGTTATCTGGTTTTGATTATTTCCCGCAAGCGGCATATTGCTCATCCGTGACAGGCTCAAGCCATTCGTTGCTGGATTCTCCTCCGGTGGCGACGTGAGTGGCGATGTGCTGGAACCAGCTGTCCTTTGTCGCACCGTGCCAATGCTTCACACCCTCCGGAATGTCAACCACATCCCCTGCCTTCAACTTGATGGCCGGCTTTCCCCATTCCTGGTACCAGCCTTCGCCGCCGACGCAGATCAGGATCTGTCTTGCCCCGTGATGAATATGCCAGTTGTTGCGACAGCCAGGCTCAAAGGTCACATTTGACATAGGGAGAACCGTGGACTCGCCCTCAGTCAGATTCACCGGCTTCAACGGAGCAAGGAAACTGTTACCGATAAAGTACTGGGCATAGGCGCTGTTCGGCTGTCCCTTAGGGAAATCCATATCGGCGAACGGCTGCTTTTCCGTGAACTCCTCACCGAAGACCTTCGCGATGGCCTGCGAAGCCCTGTAAGCCTCTTTCGCTCCGACTTTTTCAGCAAGAACGGCAGGAATGGCGTGGATCTCATCATCCTTCAAACCCATATTCCTTGAACCTGCGACATGCGAGCCAAGCTGCGGAGCAAGCCCCTCGATCGAAGCCAGCGCGCTGATTGTCGCCAACTCCCTTTCAGCCCAAGTCAACACATCTCTTGCGAATATGTCGCCGAAGAGGTGGGCCTTGAGGTAGTAGTCCTCCGCCGGGCAGAAGGCATAGTTAAATGGTTTGCCACTCAACTGTGTCTGAACTTTCGTTCCGACCTTGAGAGCGTCAAAGTCCTCTGGAATCGGCGAAGCCTCCGGGCCGATCTCGGTCTGCTTTCCGTCAGCGGTTCTCTGATCCAGAACCTTCTGGAGAGTTCCAAGTCCGTTCAGGGAGCGAGGGAATCCGGTGTAGGCGTACAGATGGGAGAGGATCTCCTTCACTTGATTGACTGTAAGCCCGTTATCGAGACCGTACTCTATGCTTGAGGCCAGTCCGGCAAGGTCGCCGCGAGCCTCATTGGCAGCTATTGCCACAATGGCCTGCTGCCTGTCAGTTAATGTTTCTTTCTGTGCCATAAGATTAACGCTTGTAATTAGAATGCCTGTGAATATCAAGGCTAAAGTCCTGAGTTTCATATATTCATTAAGATTGTTGGCGGCGGTACTCACTCGGAGTCATCCCTGAGTGCTTTTTGAAGAACCTCACAAAGTGCTGCGGGTAGAGGAAGCCCAACGAGGCAGCCACTTCCTTGACGGAGAGTTCCGGCGAGGCGAGCTGACGCTTGGCGTAACTGAACAGACGGACAGCGATATATTCCTGAGCTGTCTTTCCGGTCTCGGCCTTGACCATATCCCCGAAATAGTTCGGAGAGAGGAACACCTTGTCGGCGAAGTACTTGACTGTCGGAAGGCCCTCGGTCTCGGTCTTACCGGAGGCGATATATTCATCAACCAGTTTCTCGAATTTGGCGATCGCGCCGAGGTTCAGGTCCTGCCTTGTGACAAACTGCCTTTCGTAGAAGCGGAGGCAATAGTCCAGAATCAGTTCTATATTCGTGGTAATCAATCCTTTTGTGTGACGGTCTATCGGATTCTGGAGTTCCTTTCTGACGATCGCCATACAGTCCGTGATGATCTTGCGCTCGTCTTCGGAAAGATGCAAGGCTTCGTTGGAGGCGTAGGAGAAGAACGTGTAGTCCTTCATCTTGCGCTCAAGCGACGTACCATGCAGGAAGTCCGGATGGAAAAGGATTCCCTTAGCCTTTTTCGGGACACCTGCCACTGACTCGTAACCAACTACCTGATCAGGAGCGATGCTCACAATCGTCTGACCGTCAAAGTCGTACTTGGTCTTGCCGTAATTGATGACACAGCCCTTGGTCTCCTTCAAAAACAATGAATAGAATCCCATCGTGTGCCGTCCGGGAATGAATTTGCTGTTGCTCTCGTTGAACTCCACGTAGGCCACCAGCGGATGCATAGTCTTGAAGCCGTACATATTGTTGTACTGCTCAATGGTCTCTATCTTGTAAATTTCCTCCATATTCATCATTTAATTTCCGACCGCAATTTATGCAATACTCGGACAAATTCCACCACCTCCCGTCAAGGAAGTGTAATCTTGGTACTTATTTCTGTAAGAATGGTAGTTAGCAACTCATTAAAAAGGCGTTCCTCCATGGCAAAATTTTTTACGTTACAAAAATTTGCCATGGAGGAATGCCTTTACCACATAGACAGCAATTTGTTACGATGCTTTGACAACATCGCCAAAGAATCTTGTTGGTCTGTGGTCACTTCGACAAGCTCAGTGACCAGTAATTACAGCACTGCCGTGCGGGCGGCGACGGCAGCGGCTGCCTCGGCGAAATCCTCACCGGAGGAGGCGTAAAGAACTCCACGTGAGGAGTTTATCAGAAGGCCGCCTTGGGAGTTGGAGCCGTTGGCGATAACCTCCTCAGCGCTTCCGCCTTGCGCTCCCACACCCGGCACAAGGAAGAAATTGTCCGGGCAGAACTGCCTGATCTCCTTCAGTTTATCCGCCTTGGTAGCACCGACGACAAACATCATGTTCTCTGGCGTGGAGATCTCCATCATCTTTTCCATAACCACCTGATAGAGAGGCTTGCCACCTTTCTCTGCTGTCTGGAAATCGACAGAGGACGGATTTGAGGACAGAGCCACGACAATGGCGTAGCAGCCGGGATATTCAAGGAAAGGGGTGACTGTCTCGCTGCCCATATAAGGGGAAAGGGTGACGGCGTCGAAGTCGAAGGTCTCGAAAAGGCTCTTGGCGTACATTCTGGCGGTGTTGCCGATGTCTCCCCTCTTCGCGTCCGCGATGATGAACTGCTCCGAATGGTTTGAACGAATATAATCAACCGTCTTGTCGAGAATGGCCATTCCGTCCACTCCGAGGCACTCGTAGAAAGCGAGATTCGGCTTGAAGGCGATGCAATGCGGGGCGGTCGCGTCAATGATGCGCTTGTTGAACTCCAGCACAGCCTCGCCTACCGTCCTGCCGGCCTTCACGCACTCGGGGATCTTGGCGAAATCGGTGTCAAGGCCGACGCATAGCATCGAGCCTTTTTTCTTTATCTGTGAATATAAATCCGCTGTTGTCATATTCCGCTATACATAATACTCATAAAACTTGGCGATGGACTCCATCCCGGCGAAGAACTGCCGGAGCAGATAACTCTCGTTCGGAGAATGGATTGTATCCCTCTCAAGGCCGAATCCCATCAGCAGCGGATCCACTCCAAGGATCTTCTGCATATCCGCAAGCACAGCGATGCTGCCGCCGCCACGACTCGGAACCGGCTTGACGCCATAAACCTCCTCCATAGCCTTTGAAGCAGCCTGGAACGCCGGAGACGAAATCGGAATGAGGAATCCCTCCCCACCCTCGCACGGCTTGACCTCTATGCGGCAATATTTCGGAGCGATCTTCTCCAGATGTTTCTTGAATATCCTCGTGATCTTCGCGCTCTCCTGATTCGGCACGAGACGCATCGAGATCTTGGCGTGAGCGACTGACGGGAGAACCGTCTTTGCCCCCTCACCGATGTAACCGCCCCAGATTCCGCACACATCCAGACAAGGCCTGATGCCGATCCTCTCAAGCGGAGTGTAACCTTTCTCTCCACGCAAAGCCTTGACACCCACCGACTCTTCGAACTCTTTGAGATCGAACGGGGCTCTCGCGAGCTGTGCCCTGTCCTTTCTGGAAAGTTCCACGACATCGTCATAGAATCCCGGAATTGTGACGCGTCCGTCCTTGTCGATCAGCCCTGAGATCAGATCGCAAAGCGTCTGGATAGGATTGGCGACCGTGCCACCGTAGTGTCCGGAATGCAGATCCTTATCCGGACCTGTCAGAGTCACCTCCAGATAGGCCATTCCCCTCATACCGCAATTGATCGAAGGCACCTTGTCGGAGATCATCGTCGTGTCCGAAACCAGAATCACATCGGCTCCAAGCCATTTCTTATGATCCTTGACCCAAGCCGGAAGGGACGGGCTGCCGATCTCCTCCTCGCCCTCGAAGATGAACTTCACGTTATGGCGAAGCTTGCCGCTACGAAGGAGATATTCAAAAGCCTTGATGTGCATAAAGAGTTGACCTTTGTCATCGTTGGCTCCACGGGCATAGATGGCCTCCTGACCGGTCGGGTCCTGCTTGATCACCGGCTCGAACGGATCCGTGTGCCACTTTTCAAGCGGCTCCGGCGGCTGCACGTCATAGTGGCCATAAACCATCACAGTCTTCCACTCCGGGTTGATGATCTTCTTGCCGAACACCACAGGATTACCCTTGCTCGGATAGACTCCGGCCTCGTCGGCCCCAGCCTCCAGAAGCAGCTCCTTCAGCCTCTCGGCGCAACGTTCCATATCCTTCTTGTGATCCTGCTTCGCGCTGATGGACGGAATCCGCAGGAGAGAGAACAGCTCCTCGAAGAACCGTTCCCTGTTTTCTTGAATATATTCCTTCATTCCTTTGCGTTTTTTGCGTTTCACAAAAATAGCCAAAAGCAACGGTAATTTCAAGCGTGGAGCTTAGCTCGTTAATATTCAAGAAAAGAATATACCCTCCTCACTACCGTAACGGGCAGGAGGAGGGCACTTCATCTAATTAACCAACAAGCGGTTAGCCTCCGCGGAATTATTTACGGAAAGCCTGACGCCTCGCTGACTTATGAATATTCAAGGCTTTGCCGGAAGCGGCCGCCGCTCTGGTTGACACAGAGGTAGTATCGGCAGTGCCGTCATGGATGTAAGGCTTACCTGTGTAAGATCCCTTTACAGAAATCTTAAAGTCATCATCAGTGATGTCGAAATCAATCGTATAGGTATCACCTGTCTTCTTGACGCTGACTGTTCCTTTCTGGGCTCCACACAATGGCTGGAAATCACCACCTTGGGTGTCAGTCGCAAGATACCAAGTGCCATATATACTACCATCCTCGGCAGCCAAACCGGGAACCACAGTAAACGGAGTCAAAGAGGCAGCCGCGGTGATCTCCATAGGGTTAAGGACATTGAACGTGCCGGCAGGAAGAACTTTGCCGTCTGAAGGAGCGGTGTTCAATTCAAGCATCAGTATCTTGCCCGGGCCGACCAGATTCTGCTTTGTGAAATCCACTCTGCTGTCAGCGAGACAAATGAGCCAGTTGTTGGACACGCCGCCTGTTTTGTAGATGTCTCCGTCAAACTCAAAGTAGCCCTGTGTGAGTTCATTACCAAGATCGACCTCGGTGTAGTCCTGTGCCGGCGGATCTCCGGCATCCTTGACATCCTTGAGGGTCACAGCTCCGGTGTAACGGAACTTGTACTCCTGAATATGCAGGATCAGTGGCGTCGGAAGGCTCGACAGTGACAGTAAGCTTTTGAGTCTCACCTACTCCCAAAGTGACTTCCTCAGGCGTAATCTGAACGCCGGAGACCTTCACATCCTTGTCACAAGATGTGAACAAAAACGGCAGCATCACCGCAAATGCGGCAATAATCGATTTAATTTTGCTCATAACCAATTTGTTAAGTTAGTCTTTATCTTACTGACGGCATATATAATAAATTATTGACTATTTTTGCAGCCTTGACCGAGATAAAAATCCGGGATGGATTTTTGAATATCACTAAATTTAAGGAAATGATTTTTATGACATTGCTGGCCCTGGCGGGTCTTGGTTATACACTGTGGCACATCTGGATGATTCTTCCATTGGACACTGTGTGGAGAATCTTCATAGTCGGGGGATGCCTCGGGGCTTTCCTTTTCTTGTTCCTGAACTTTATGCCATTCCTCGGCAAAGTCCCTCTCTGGCTGTCGTCCACAATCTACGAGATAGGCACGTCCTCCATATTCATCCTGCTTTATCTGGTGATGATTTTCGTCCTTCTGGATCTTGGCAGACTGGTTCACCTCGTGCCGAAAGCCTGGCTGGTCAGCAACGGATTGGCCTCACTCTGTGTCCTCGCAGCCATCGCAGGAATATTCATTTACGGGAATATTCATTACAAGCACAAGGTGCGCCAGCCGCTTGAACTGACAACGGAGAAGCATCTTGACAAGGATTTGAAAATCGTGATGATCAGCGACTTGCACCTTGGCTATCACAACCGGAGGGCGGATTTCGCCAAGTGGGTGGACATCATCAACGCCGAGAAGCCGGACCTCATTCTCATCGGTGGCGACATCGTGGATATCAACGTCCAGCCGCTCATAAGGGAAAATGTCGCCGAGGAATTCCACCGCCTTGAGGCTCCGGTCTATGCCTGCTTCGGCAATCACGAATATTATTCCGGAATCCCGAAGGCCTTGTCATTCTACAAGGAAGCCGGAATCAACCTATTAAGGGATAGCGTCGCCGCGGTAGGCTCTCTTCGCGTCATTGGTCGGGATGACAGGTCGAATCCGAAACGCAAGAGCCTGGACGATCTGATGAGCGGGACAGCCGACAGTCTCTACACCATTCTGTTAGACCACCAGCCGTACCATCTGGAAGAAGCGGAAGATCACGGAATTGACTTCCAGTTCAGCGGCCACACGCACCGTGGCCAGATCTGGCCGGCCTCGTGGATCACCGACAGGCTCTTCGAGGATTCCTGGGGCGAGCATCAGCGCGGCAAAACCCGCTACTATGTCAGCTCAGGCATAGGCATCTGGGGCGGCAAGTTCCGCATCGGCACCCGATCCGAATATGTCGTCGCCACCCTTAGGAGCGTAGCGGCCAACTAATTATAAATGAATACACAGACATACCCTTCTTCCACCTGTTACGGGTAGGAGAAGGGTATATCATTCTACTGATGGGCAATCAGTTGTCCGCCACGAGGGCTACAGCGAATTTTCCAGCTTGGACTTCGCGTAGTCAAGTGTGACGGTGAATGTCTTCTTGCTGGATGACGGAGCGTCGTACATCGCGTCATCGAAAATCTGCTCGCAGATCGAGCGCAGGCCACGGGCCCCGAGCTTGTTCTTGATGGCGGTGTCAACTATGAGTTCCCTGACTCCATCCTCAATCTTGAGAGTCATTCCGTCAATCTCGAACAGTTTCGCATACTGCTTGAGGATGGCGTTCTTCGGCTCGGTCAGAATTCTAAGCAAAGCCTCGCGGTCCAGAGCGTCAAGATAGGTGATGACAGGCAGACGGCCGATAATCTCCGGGATGAGACCGTAAGCCCTCAAATCCTGAGCATCGACATATTTCAAGAGATTATTCTTGTCAACGACCTGCTTCTGGGCGGCGCCGAAACCAATCACCTGTGTGTTAAGTCTCTGGGCGATGCGGCGTTCGATTCCCTCGAAAGCGCCTCCGCAGATGAACAGGATGTTCTGCGTGTTCACGTGGATGAACTCCTGCTCAGGATGCTTGCGGCCTCCTTTCGGCGGGACGTTAATGACATTGCCTTCGAGGAGTTTCAGCATAGCCTGCTGGACTCCCTCACCGGAAACATCACGTGTGATGGACGGATTGTCGCTCTTGCGGGCGATCTTGTCGATCTCATCGATGAACACGATTCCCCTCTCGGCCTTAGCCACATCGAAGTCGGCCTCCTGAAGAAGCCTCGTGAGGATGCTCTCGACATCCTCCCCGACATAGCCGGCCTCGGTCAGTACGGTCGCGTCCACGATGGTGAACGGAACGTCCAGAAGTTTGGCTATCGTCTTGGCCAGCAATGTCTTTCCGGTTCCGGTCGGACCTACCAGCAGGATATTCGATTTCTCCAGTTCCACGCCATCGTCAGGACGGTCCACAAGGTTGTGGTTGATCCTTTTGTAGTGGTTATAGACCGCGACGGCCAACATCTTCTTGGCACGATCCTGCCCGATGACATATTCATCAAGGAACTCCTTGATTTCCACCGGTTTTTTCAAGGCCTCAAGCCGTCCCAAAGGTTTGCCGTCCTTGGAAGCGCCGCCTATAGTGTCCTTGAGGTAGTCGTGGGCAAGCTCGACACAATCGCTGCAGATGAAGCCGTCCAAGCCCTGAAGCAGGAACGGGACATCACGCTCCGACCTGCCGCAGAACATACAATGTTTAGTTGTACCGGTATTCTTTTTCTGAGGCATTACTTGGATTTCTTTGTGAGGATCTCATCCACCATTCCGTACTCCAGAGCCTCCTGGGCTGTCATCCAGAAGTCCCTGTCCGCATCGGCGAACACCTTGTCGTAAGGCTGTCCGGAATGCTGGGAGATGATGTCATAGAGTTCCTTGCGGGTCTTCTCGATCTCCTTGGCCGCGATCATAATGTCAGAAGCCTGACCCTGGGCGCCTCCGAGAGGCTGATGGATCAGCACCCTGGAATGAGGCAGGCAGGAACGCTTGCCCTTCTCGCCGGCGCAAAGCAGGACAGAACCCATAGAGGCCGCCATTCCCGTACAGATCGTGGCCACGTCGGGCTCAACAAGCTGCATCGTGTCATAGATGGCCAGACCTGAAGTCACCTGTCCCCCTGGAGTGTTGATGTACAGGGAAATGTCAGCGGTGGAATCGGTGGAAGCAAGGAACAGCAGCTGAGCCTGGATGATGTTCGCGACATCATCATCGATCGGAACTCCCAGGAATATGATCCTGTCCATCATCAGACGGCTGAACACGTCCATCGAGGCCACATTAAGTTTCCTTTCCTCGATGATGGTCGGATTGATGTAGGCGTCCGTGGCTCTCTGATAGCGGTCAAGGGTCATTGAACTCAGTCCAAGACCCTTGGTCGCATATTTCTGAAACTCCTTGTCCATGATTATTTAAGCTCGCGGAATTTCTCCTCGGAGATCTTCTTGTTCTGAAGGGTGATCTTCTCCTTGACGGCGGCGATCACCTTCTCGTTCTCGACATTCTCCTCGATATTGCGCATCTGCCTCTCGTCCTTGAGCATCTGTGCGGCGGCATCGGTGAGAAGCTCCTCAGGAACGTTGCCCATTCCGTACATAGCGTACTGGTAGGCGGCGTAAGCCTTGGCTGCCTCAAGCATGTCCTTGTCCTCAACCTTGAGCTCGAACTTCTTCATCAGAGAGCCTCTGACAAGCTGCCAGCGGAAGTCGCCGAGGAATCCGTCGAACTCCTTCTCGATGTCTTCCTTGGAGAACTTCTCCTTGTTGTTCTCGTAGAGCCATCTCTTGAGGAAAGCCTCCGGAACATTCACTTTGGCCTTGTCCACGAGGTATTTGCGGAGATCCTGGGAGAGTCTGTAGTCAGCCTCCTGCTTGTAGTTGGACTCAAGCCTCTCGGCGATCTTGGCGTCAAACTCCTCCGTGGTCTTCACGGCATCCTTGCCAAAGACTTTGTCATAAGTCTCCTGGCACTCGGTGGCCGGAACAAAGGTCTTGACATTCACGATGGTGACATTCCAGACAGGATCGAGGGCGGCAAGCTCTTCCTTCTTCATCTTGAGCATCGAAGCCCTGTCGGTCTCGTTGGTGAACGCCTCGTTGACATTGACATCGAACTTAGCGTCAACCTTGGCACCGAGGAAATTCTTCTTCGCATCACCCTCAACCTTGCTGACAGCGACATAAACACCCTCGACAGCCTTCTCGCCCTGCTTGAAGTCAACCACTACATAGTCTTCCTCACCTGCGGCCTCGCCTTCTTCGAGCTGGCCGTACTGCCTGAGGATGCTGTCCTTCATTGCAGCCTTAGCCTTGCCGGTCACCTCGATATTGTAATACGGCAGTTTGTCATCCTTGTCAACATCAATGTTGATCTCTGGAGACAGTCCGAGGTCGAACTTGAACTCGAAATCGTTGCCATCCTTCCACTCCAATTCCTTCTGGGACTCGCTGGCGATAGGCTCGCCGAGAATATGCAGATTGTTGTCCTTGATGAACTTGTCGAGCTGCTCCGAGACAACACCGTTGATGGCCTCGTAAAGAGCCTGGTCGCCATAGACCTTCTTTACGAGCGACGCGGGAACCATTCCCTTGCGGAAACCCTTGAAGTCAGCGTTTCTCCTGTAAGCGGAGAGTCTTTTCTTCTCCTGCTCGGCATAGTCCTCCGCCTTCAGGGCGATGGTCAGTTCGATGTTAAGATCATCGATTTGATTTTTTGTTACTTCCATAATTCTGTAAATATTATTTTAAATTAATTATTCTTTCTTTGAGGATAAACTACCCTCTCGTGGTAAATCTGCGAAAGGTAAGCCTTCAGCGTTTCCTTGACAGTATTCAGGTCCTTTATGGAAATGTCGGCCTGGTCAAACTGGCCGATTTTCATCTTGGACGCGACGATATTCTCGACAAAGACCGAGAATGTGGCCGCGGAATTGTCTTTCAACGTCCTTGAGGCCGCCTCCAGCGTGTCACAAATCATCAGGATGATCTGTTCCTTCGTCTGAGGCTTGCGGCCTTTGTAGAAGAAATCCGAAACGTCATTTGGATCTCCGCCCTCGTTAAGGTACTTGTTGTAGAAATACGATGTGTTGGACGTGCCGTGATGCGTCAGGATAAAGTCTTGGATCACATCCGGCAATCTGTTCTCCGCCGCCAGTTCAAGGCCATCGGAGACATGCTTGATTATCGCCCTTGCGCTCTCCTTAGGAGAAAGATGCTCGTGATAATGCACTCCTTTCGGCGACATGCTTTCGTTCTCGATGAAGCATAGCGGATTCTTCATCTTACCGATGTCGTGATAAAGAGCTCCAGCCCTGACCAACAGCACGTTGGCATCAATGGCACGGGCGGCCGCATCGCACATATTCATGACTTGCAGGGAATGCTGGAACGTGCCGGGAGCCTTGTGCTCCAATTCGCGAAGAAGTTTATTGTTCGTGTCGCAAAGCTCACGGAGCCTCGAACTGGAAACGAGGTTGAACATCCTCTCGAACAAATAGATGAGAGGGTAGCCGGCAACTATGAGCATCGAACCGATGAACATGTAAAGCACCGCCATGTACGGGTCATCGTTCACCATGTCGATCATCCGGAAACCGAAATAAGTCACCAGGATGCTGACGAACACGATTCCGGACATAATGAACTGCTGCCATCCCTGGTTGAAGAAACGGAACGTGAATACCGCGACTATGCTTGCCAGAAGGAACATCACGAAAAGCACGACACCATTCTCGGCGAAAACCAGAAGCGGCAGGAACGACACGCAGCAGATCGGGAAGATCACCTTGTTCTTGAAGAAAGCCTCAAGGTACAAGGCGGTCAGCGTGAACGGTACCATGTAGAGGCACCGTGGCGCGAACTTATTGATTATCAAAGCCAGAACCGAAGCGATGATGAATATGAAGATCAAATACCAGAACTTACGGTGATCCATAAACAATCTCCGGTTCAGGAAATAGATCATCAGGAAAAACAGCAGCACAAGCGCGAACGCGATAAAGGCGTTGCCGAGCCAGAATAGAATCCTCGGGCCACCATACCCCATACTGTTCTCGTATTCAACCTTATAGGAATCAAGCATCTGCGCGATCTCAGCCGTCACGATCTCTCCTTCGGAGACAATCAGCTGGCCCGCGCTCACGAAACCTTGCGTCGTTGAAACCTGGTTTGAGGATTCCGAGCGGACGAGCTCAGTTGTCTTGGGGTCATATTCAAGATTAGGGACAATGAAATCATAGATCCCGGCAGACCTGAGAACCGAATCCGCATTGATTCTCGGGTACTTTGCCGCGATGTCGGAAAGCAGATGGTTCTTGGCCTCTGACTCCTTGAACACCTCGCTCACCGGTTTTTTCCCGGCTCTCTTGTCTTTCTGAATATACAAGACCGCTCCGGAAGGATCGGAATGTCCGTCAAGCTTCACCCCTTCGTCCGGCACCACCCCATTGGAATAGATACCGTCCATCGAAGCCACAATCAAAGGGCGGAGGTATGAATATCCTCCCATATCAATCCCTTCAGCGGCCTTCCGGCAGTTGTCCACTATGTCCTGACGATACTTGTAGTAAGGAATGACCACCGACTTGCTTCTGCTCTTTTCCTCACGGATCTGCTCGTCGGTCTTCAGGATGGGAAAGTCAAACTGCGCAAGAAGTGTCTCATGAGACCACGGCGAGCCTTTCCTGTAATCATAACTGAATTTCGCTGTCCTCGGGAAAATCAATGTGAGGACCAGAAAAAGCACGACCAGAGGAATAAGCACCCTGTAGTTTATGGACACGCGAGGCAGTTTCATTGTTTCTTGTTATTTGAACGGGCTTCCCGCTTCCTTTGCGATAAAACCGTAAGTAAGTTTGTCAGTAAGTCTCGGGAACAATCTGTGAGCCAGAACAGTGACCTTCCCCAGTCCGGTAAGGATCATCTGTGACTTTCTCTTTTCCAGTCCCTTGGCAAGATACTCGGCGCACTTCTCCGCGCTCATCAGCTTGTCCTCCTTGAGCGGAGTCTCACCCTGAGGGCTGCCGTCAGCCGTCAGTGCGGCCTTGCGGACATTGGAGTCCGTGTAGCCAGGAGCGAAGACGAGCACATTGAGTCCGTCCTTGAGATGCTCGATACGGATTGTGTCAAGGAAGCCGCGGATGGCGTACTTGGACGCTGAATATCCCGTCCTCGCCGGAAGGGCTGAGAACCCGGCGATCGAAATCACGCCGACAACCTGTCCCTTGCTCTGAAGCAGGTAAGGCAGGGCGAATTTCGTGCACTGCACCGTGCCCCAGAAATTCACATCCATCAAAGAGCGGATAACGCTGAGATCCAAGTCCTTGAACATAGCCCTCATCGAGATTCCGGCATTGTTCACCAGGATGTCGATGCGGCCATATTTCCTGACGGTGCAATCAATGAGATTCCGGCAGTCATCCTCCTTCGTGACGTCCGTCTTGACGCACAAAACCTTGTCCGGATCGGCGTTCACCGACGGGGCCGATTCCTGGAGCTTGTCCAGCGAGCGGGCGGCCATAACGACGTTTGCTCCGAACGACCCGAAGAGACGGGCAGAAGCCAACCCTATTCCAGAGCTGGCTCCCGTTATGATAATGACCTTATCCTTGAAATATTCAGGATGCATATAAGCCACTAATCAGCAGTTAATTACATAATGGTCTTCGCAGCGATGTCATCACCGTCGTACGCTCCGGCGTCAAGTTTCTGCTTGATCTCCTTGAAAGCGTTGAGAGTGTATGCTATGTCTTCGTCGGTGTGAGCGGCGGTACATACTATTCTGAAGATTACCATTCCCTTAGGGATGACAGGGTAGATGACCATCGAGCAGAAGATGCGATAGTTCTCACGGAGATCCATCGCTATCTTTGTGGCCTGGGCCACGCCGCCGCCGTCGATGTGGATAGGAATCACGCAGGCCTGCGCCTCACCGATGTCGAATCCGAGTTTCTTGAAGCCTTCCTGAAGAGTGTGGGTCACGTGCCAGCACTTCTTGCGGAGCTCGTCGCCTTCCGGTGACATGATGATCTCCAGACGCTTGATGTTGCCGTACACGAACGCCATCGGCTGTGACTTGGCATACATCTGCGAGCGCATATTCAGACGCAGGTAGTTGATGATCTTGCGAGGACCGGCGATGAAGCCTCCGATCGAGGCCATCGACTTCGCGAACGCGCCGATGTAAAGATCGATGCCGTCCATGCAGTGCAGTTCCTCGGAAGTTCCGCGTCCGTGTTCGCCCAGAAGGCCGAATCCGTGCGCGTCATCAATGAATATCCGGAAGCTGTACTTCTTCTTGAGTTCGACGATCTGGTCGAGGATTCCCATCGCACCGGTCATACCGAAAACGCCCTCGGTGATGAGAAGGACACCTCCGCCGCTTTCCTCGGCCTCTTTGCAGGCTCTCGCCAGAACCTTCTCACAGTCAACGATATTGTTGTGGCGGTACTTGTACTTGCTGCCGATGTGGAGACGGATTCCGTCAAGGAGGCAGGCGTGAGCCTCAGCGTCATAGACGATCACATCGTGACGGGCGGTAAGGCAGTCGATTGCGGAGACGATTCCCTGATAGCCGAAGTTGAACAGGAACGCGTCCTCCTTCTTCTCGAAATCAGCGAACATCCTCTCAAGTTTCTCGTGCAGGGCGGTGTGGCCGGAAAGCATACGGCTTCCCATTGGATAGGCCAGTCCCCACTTAGCGGCACCCTCGGCGTCAGCCTTGCGCACCTCAGGATGGTTAGCGAGTCCGAGATAGTTGTTCAGACTCCAGTTCAGGACCTCTTTCCCGTTGAATGTCATATGAGGGCCAAGCTCGCCCTCAAGTTTCGGATACATATAATAGCCGAAGCCCTGATTGAAATACTGTCCGATAGGACCGCCTGAGTCCCTTTCGATTCTGTCAAAAATGTCAAGCATTTTGTATTCTGTTTTAATTATTTATGCGTCAATATTAGCGTAGTGGGCGTTCTCCTCGATGAACTGCCTTCTCGGAGGGACATCGTCTCCCATAAGCATCGAGAATGTCCTCTCGGCCTCGGCGGCGTTGTCGATCGTGATCTTGCGCAGACGTCTCTTGGCCGGATCCATAGTTGTGTCCCAAAGCTGCTGGTCACTCATCTCACCAAGACCTTTGTACCTCTGTACGGTAACACCCTTGTCGGAACCCTTTCCCAAACGTGCCGTGGCCTCGAACCTCTGCTCGTCGGTCCAGCAATATACTTCCTCCTTGCCTTTCTTCACAAGGTAAAGCGGAGGTGTGGCGAGATAGACATAGCCGTTCTTGATGAGGTCGAACATATAGCGGAAGAAGAACGTCAGGATAAGGCAGGCGATGTGGCTTCCATCGACATCGGCATCGGTCATGATGATGACCTTGTGGTAACGCAACTTGCTCAGATCCATCTTCTTCTCACCGTTCTCATCCTCCTGGGCGACAGTGACTCCGAGGGCGGTGTAGATGTTCCTGACCTCAACGCTGTCGAACGCGCGGTCACCCGCGGCCTTCTCCACGTTCAGGATCTTACCTCTCAAAGGGAGGATGGCCTGGATCCTTCTGTCACGTCCCTGCTTGGCTGTTCCACCGGCGGAATCTCCCTCGACGAGGAAGAGCTCGCAGATCTCAGGATTCCTTTCAGAGCAGTCAGCCAGCTTGCCAGGCATTCCGGCTCCCGTCATAGCGGTCTTCCTCTGCACCATCTCACGGGCCTTGCGGGCGGCGCTGCGGGCGGTGGCTGCAAGCACGATCTTCTCTATGAGCAGCTTACCCTCCTTAGGATGCTCCTCAAGATACTGGTCCATAGCCGCTGAAGTGGCCTGGGACACAGCGGAGGTCGCCTCCGGGTTACCGAGTTTCGTCTTGGTCTGTCCCTCGAACTGCGGCTCGGCGATCTTCACCGAAACCACAGCGGTCAAACCTTCACGGAAATCCTCCGGCGCGAGGTCACCCTTGAACTTCGCGAGCAGATTGTTCTTCTCCGCATAGTTCTTCAGCGAACGCGAAAGACCCATCTTGAACCCCTGAAGGTGGGTTCCACCCTCTATGGTGTTGATGTTGTTGACGTATGAATATATCTTCTCGGAGAATCCGTTGTTGTACGAGAGGGCGATGTCGATAGGTATCACCTTGTCGCTCTGCACGCACACAGGCTCAGGGATGAGCTGTGTGGCACCGGCGTCAAGATAGTCAATGAACTCCTTGAGGCCTTCCTTGGAATAGAAAATATCCCCGCGGTAAAGCTGTTTTCCGGTCGGCTTCGAGTTGCCGTTCTCATCGGTGACATATTCATCAACCAGTTCCCTCTCATCGGTGATGGTGATCTTGATGCCTTTGTTCAGATAGGCCAGCTCACGCATCCTCGCGGCGAGGGTGTCATATTTATAAACAATTGTCTGGGTGAATATGGTCGGATCGGGATGGAAGGTGATGATGGTTCCGGTGTCATTGCAGTCTCCGACAATCTCCACAGGGGCGAGTGGCTTGCCCTTTGAATATTTCTGCACGAATATATGCCCCTCACGGTGAACCTCAGCGATCAGGCTGTCAGAAAGGGCGTTCACGCAGGAAACGCCGACTCCGTGCAGACCTCCGGACACCTTGTAGCTGTCCTTGTTGAACTTACCACCGGCGTGAAGGACTGTCATCACGACCTCAAGGGCGGAACGGTGCTCCTTTGGATGCATTCCGGTAGGGATTCCACGTCCGTTATCCGACACCCTTATCGAGTTGTCAGGAAGGATGGTGACACCGATTTCGGTGCAGTAACCGGCCATCGCCTCGTCAATACCGTTGTCAACCACCTCATAGACAAGATGATGGAGTCCCCTCTCCCCGATGTCGCCGATGTACATCGAAGGTCTTTTCCTCACCGCCTCAAGTCCTTCCAGCACCTGGATACTACTTGCGGAATATTGCTCTTCCGCTTTCTTCATCTCTTCGTTCTCAATCATATTCTATCGCCTATAATTATCTATTAATATGGTTTGCCCATAAAACAGACAAATATAATAAATTTAAGGGGCAATGCGAAATTTATTTCCACATGCCCCCGATCTATTATTAGGATATTCTCTCCTTGATAGTGACCGCAAGGAAACAATCTACAGATTCAATGAGACTCCCGCCGTGACCCAAAGGCCTTTCTCCGCGTATAACGGATTCCTCTGGATGGTCTGGCAAAGCAGATTGCCCGACTCCAACCAAAATTCCAGCTTCCTGTTGAATTTGTAGCCACAGTTCAGTCCAAGATCCACATAACCAGGCACACGGACCTTCACAATCTCTTCAGAAACCGTGACCGGAGACACAGGAGTCAAGTCGTCCTCATCACCACCCAAGCCAGCGAAAGAGGCCTTTCGACACTTTCCTTCACGCCATGATGACGCCTCCACCGAGAAGCCGGCGTAAAGCCTGGAATTGATGTTGTACGTCAGCTTGATGCCACCACTGTACTTTGGAAGAGCAAAGCCAAGATTGTCGGCATCATTATCCGGGAACGAAAGATTCCTGAACCGAAGATCAGCATCCACATTGAATCGTCCAGCCTGGAGCCCCATCAATGCGTTGGCATAGATAATATTCGCGTCCGAATACGCGACATCTGGAGAGAAAGAGTTCTGGACGAACCGTCCGGACTCCATCATAAGGTTCTCATAGATTCCGACACCACCATTCAAATCAAACCGGAACGAAGAGGATATGCTTCCCCTCACACCAACCTTGGCATTGAGGTTCTCCACGGTGTTGTCAACAAGGGATGTCATCAAGCCCAGATTCGCCGGAACAAGGAACGACGGATTTAAATGATGGTTACGGGAGATTTGCGATGAATATGTGTTCAGGCGGCTTCCACCTGTAGCGTCCGCGTAAAGAGCCACACCGTTCCCGGCTGCGAAACTGACATGGACATCGGGATAGACAATCTGTCCCTTACCGCCCCCCATCTTACGGAAAGCCAAAGTGTCAGAGGCATCATTTCTGAACATGGCTTCGAATTTCACTCCCAGATTCAAGTTCCAACGCCCGGACTGCAGCCGATAGCTCGGAACCAGGGCGACACGTCCTATGTTACCGTCATAGAACCTACCGTAGGAAGCCGTCTCTCCTTCGAATCCGACAAGGATGCTCCGACGGCTGCCAAGAACCGTTCCGGCCAGACCATCCAAGACGAACCATGACTCTCCCTGCCTGTCGGCTGTGACCTCGTTCCATAAATCACCGGAAAGCCTTAACATCATCGGTTTAAGGTCCAGATTGTCATTGGCGATTCTTCCTCTCAACGCCACATCGTAAAGGAAATACGACTCGGAGTCGTTATTGGAACGAACTCTGGCGTTGAAGTCAAAGGCATTATAGGAACGGGACATGACGGAATCCTTCGCAGCCAAGCCATAATAACCAAGGCCGAATGAAAGAATGGCCCTGTCCCAGTTATAACGCCCGTCAAAACCGGCGGAAGTCAAAGCGTCATAACCTTTGAATCCGTTTCCGGATTTCTCAAGACGATAAAGGTCGTCCTTCAATTCAGGTTTGATTTCGTGATAGTTACCGAAATACGACTTATGGCTGGCGTACACGCTCATCTGGAACGGTCCACTCTGCTCAGGGCTGAAGACGAACTCAAACCGAGGGTGGAGAGTGTAACCGGCGCCGGCCTTGAGATAAAGCTGACGTCCCCTCCAGGCATCCTTGGCCGGCCTCATATTCAGCATATAAGGCTTGAAGCTGTAGGCTCCCTGGTAAGGCTTCTCAAACACCTCATAGTCAAAGTCCAGGTCGAAGCGGAGCAGCGAGTCCGGCACGTTCATCCCGAGCAAAGGCTTGCGAACCTCCGAAGCGTTGCCCTGATAGGTGTTGGTGACCTCGACGGTCGGATTGAAATTCTGTCCGAAAGAGACCGCGGCGGTCATCAGCATTGCCGCGGAAACCAGATATATCTTTCTCATATTCATTTCCACTACATCATGGTTTTAAGTTTCTCAAGACGCATCCTGACATTGTCAAGCACATCATCTGACGTACCCTCGGCAGGTTTGTAGCCGTTCTGGACGCTCTCGAACGTGGCCTTGGCCTGAGCGAGATTATCCTGCTCGGCGAACGAGTCACCAAGGGTGATGAACGCCTTCGCAAGCCAATAGCTCTGGTCTCCGGCCTTCTCGGCGAACGCATAGACCTTCTTCTCGACGGTGTCATACTTACCCTGGTCGCAGGCATCCTGAATGATCATATAGGCAGCCTCCGCACCTTCGGCGGTGGACGGAGCGGAACTGAGGCTTGCGAATATCTCAAACGCCGCCTCGCGCTCGTTCATCGAAAGCAACGACTTGGCCTTGAAGTAGTCAGCCTCACGGATCTCGGCGGCCGTGCTCTTACCGTCAGCCTTCACCTTGTCGGCGCAGGACTTAGCGGAAGCCCAGTCTCCGGCCTTGTAGGCGGAACGCATCATCCCGACTCTGGCTGTGTGCTTGTTGTTCTCGATCTTGGCGTCCTCAAGCAGAGACGAATAGCCTCCGAACGCATCCTTGTAGCGCTGCAAATCGTAGGACAGCCTTGAGAAGTTCAGGATGGCCGTCTCGGCGAACGCAGAGCCATCACCTTTCTCCATAGACTTCCTATACCAATCGCAAGCCTGTTCCTTCTTGCCTATATTCCTGTAGCACTCAGCGACATAGAACTCAGCCTCAGGCACTTTCTGACCGGACGGATAACGCTCAAGATATGTCTGTAGAGAGGCCAAAGCCTTGTTGTAGTTCTCGGTCAGGAACACCTGCTCGGCCGCGTTGAAGTACATAGTCTCCTTCTCGCTGTCGGACTTGTCCTTGATCACACCGGCCTTGTCAGCGAAATCAATGTACTCGTCCGTGCGTCCCTGCGACTGGTAGATCGACTCGATGGCCAGAAGAGCGTCCTGAGCATATTCAGTGCCGGGCATCTCGGTGATCACCTGCTTGTAGTAGCCAAGGGACTGGTCGTACTCGGACATATTCCTTGAAATCATTCCAAGCTCGATGAGGGAGCGGGCGACAATGGTCTTGTCTTTGGTGGAGGAGCGGAGTTTCGTGAAAGCGGAGACAGCGTCATCGATCCTGCCGGCGGCGACGTAGGCCCTTCCGAGCTCGAACATAGCGTCAGAGTAATATTCCACTGACGGATTTGTGTTCAGAGCCTTGGAAAGCGCTCCGATCTTGCCGTTCATATTCCCCATAAGTCCGTAGGCTATGCCGGCGCGGTAGTTCGGGTAGAGATTGTCCTTGTAAGGGAAACGCTTCAAGGCGTTCTCATATTCAGTGACGGCTGTCTTGTAGTCCTTGCGGATGAAATCGCAGTCCGCGCGGCGCACGGCGGCATCCTCCCCCTCGGTCAGGTTGCGGCCTTGGAGATATTCATCAAACCATTTGGCGGCGTTGTCGTAGTCGCCGAGGCGGAAGTAGCAGTAAGCCAGATCGTAAGGAATCAGCCGGCCTTCCGTCTTGCCCTCAAGCGCCGAGTTGTTGTACAGGTCCTTGAAAGTCTCCAGAGCCTTGTCGAACTGGTCGCTGCGGTAGTAGGACTCGCCGAGCCAGTACCTCGAAAGCTGCGAGAACGGAGAGCGCTTGTCCGAATAGAACGAGGAGGCCCTGAGGAAAGGAACAGCGTCCCTCCAGGAGCCGGTCTCCACAAGCTGCTCCGCACGCAGGTAATTGGCCTTCATATAGTTGGCTTTCTGGTCCTCGTCCAGCATATCTATGTTGGAATATGCCTCCACGGCTCCGGCGTAATCGTGGCTGTAGAGCGAGGCCAGCGCCATATAGCTGTAGATCCTCTCTCCCTTCTTCTTGTCGGAATATTTGGCAAGATAGTCGTTGAAAACCGAAGGGTTGTGGTTCAGGTCAAAAGACAGCTTGGCATAGTTGAAATGCGCGTCTTCCTGGATGTCCGGGTTGAACGACCGTTCCGAAGCGGCCTTGAATGCGTCGAGCGCGGCGACCTTGTTTCCCGTCTGGATGTAGCTGTAGGCCAGATTGTAGTTCGCAATCTGCCCGATCGAGTCGGTCCTGTTCCGCATCAGCGAATAGTTCTCGATGGCCCCCTTGTAGTCCTCGGTGGCATAGAGAAGCGAACCGGCGTAGAAATAATCGTTGCGGTCCATATCGTTATCCTCGCTCCGCGCCACATCGTAATATTCCTTGGCCTTGGCGGTGTTGCCCTTGGCCAGATAGGACTCGGAGATTATCCTCGCGAGATGCCTCTGGCGCTCCTTAGGCGCGTTCTCATACACCTTGACACCATTTTTCAGGACGTAGGAATAGTCCTTCCTCATAAAGCGGCATTCGACCATATAGGAATTGGACATCTCGGTGAAACGAGGGTCTCTCGCCGCCTTCTCGAACCAATCGAAGGCCTCGTCGAAATTCTTCTCCGAATAGTTGATGTAGCCCAATGAATATCTCGACGGCGCGGTGTAGTCCGACTGCACCCTCTTCTCCGACTTCTCAAACAAAGACTTGGCCTTCGCCAGATCCCCGGTCTCGAAGTATGAATATGCCTGTTTGAAAGCATATTCAGCGACCAGGTCAGACGGCAGCCTTTTCTCCGGCACCTTGTCGAACTCGGCGGCGGCAGCCTTATAATCCTGTCTGTCAAACAGATTCAGAGCTTTGTAGAAATGAATCTGCGGCACGAGGATGGAATACGGGTGTGCGGCGATATATTCATCAGCCAGGGTCTCGTTCCCTACCTCCTGCAGCCGGACGGAGCAAAGGGCCTCGTAGCCGCCGGCGGTCACATCCCCGGTTCCGGCATAGATTTCTCCGAATATGCTTCCCGCCCTCTCGAACATCCCGTGTCCGTAGAGTTCGGTGGCGAGACGGTACTGGTCCTGTCCGGCCTCCTGAGCCGACACGGCCGTCCCCGCGCCAAGTGAGAGCGCCGCCAGAAACGCTGCGGCAAGTTTGCTTTTCATATAGTTTCCAATCATTTTCATCAGCGAAAAATATTCTACAAATTTACTTAAGGAAAATGAAAAATAACATACATATTTCCTAAATATACCCGAAAAATAAAGTATATTTGCGTTACTATGGAAGTGAACGCGCTATCAGCATCAAAAAGCGAGCCGCTGGTCTCATTCAAGGACGCGGACATCGTGAACGGAGAGAGCACCGTGATCTACGGGCTTGATATGGACATATTTCCGGGAGACTTCATCTACATCGTCGGCAAGGTCGGAACCGGCAAGACTTCGATCATCCGCACGATGATCGGCGAGAACCCTCTTGAGAAGGGCTCCGGCGAGGTCTGCGGCTTCAAACTCAACGGACTGAAGGACAAGGATATTCCTTTTCTCCGCCGCAGGATCGGGGTCGTGTTCCAGGACTTCCAGCTGCTTATGGACAGGACCGTCGAGAGCAATCTGGAGTTTGTCTTGAAAGCCACCGGCTGGAAGGACCGGAACGAGATCGACAAACGGATCATCGAGGTCCTGGCCGATGTCGGGATGGAGAACAAGGCGCACAAGATGCCTCACCAGCTATCCGGAGGCGAGCAGCAGCGCATCGCCATAGCCCGTTCCCTGCTGAACAAGCCGAGGCTCATCATCGCCGACGAGCCGACCGGCAATCTGGACAACGAGACCGCCGACGGAATCCTGCGCCTGCTGACCGGAATCAACAAGGAGGACGGCACGGCCATAGTGATGGTGACCCACAACAGGACCATCTTCGAGAAATATCCCGGCAGGGTCTTCGTCTGCAAGGACGAGAGGTGCAAGGAGAACCTTAACGACGAGGTTATTGATCTGGCTCTGACCATTTAGACCTATGCTGAAAAAAGACAGATACCATCACATACTTTCCTGGTTCCAGGCCAACCAACCGGAAGTCAGGACCGAACTGCACTACGAATCCCCTTTCCAGCTGCTTGTGGCGGTGATTTTAAGCGCGCAATGCACGGACAAAAGGGTGAATATGGTCGCACCGGAACTGTTCAGAAGGTTTCCGAAGCCCGAGGATCTGGCCTCCGCGTCGTTCGAGGACGTGCTGGCGGTTATAAAAAGCATCTCCTACCCCAACAGCAAGGCCGCGCACCTCATCGGAATGGCTCAAAAATTGTTGCGGGAATATGCCGGCGAAGTCCCGTCGGACATAGACCAGCTTATGACACTCCCGGGAGTCGGACGCAAGACGGCCAACGTGCTTGCCTCCGTGATCTATGACAAACCGGTCATCGCTGTTGACACGCACGTTTTCCGTGTATCCCACAGGATGGGACTGTCGGACGGAAAGACAGTCGAGGCTGTCGAGAAGGAACTGGAGTCGTACATCCCGGCGGAACTGAGGGCAAGGGCACATCATTGGCTGATCCTCCATGGACGGTACACGTGCACGGCCCGAAACCCGAAATGCGACGATTGCCCGCTGCGGGACTGGTGCCGCGACTATGAACAGAAACACAGAATAATATGATACAGTTTTCCCCTGAGAATATACTCCTCATCGGATCTATCCTGATTTTCACGGCGATACTCATCAGCCGGGCCGGTTTCAAGTTCGGAATCCCGGTCCTGCTCCTGTTCATCGTCGTCGGAATGGCGTTCGGTGTCGATGGATTAGGACTCGCGTTCGACAATTTCCACATCGCACAGTTCATCGGTACCATAGCGCTATGTGTAATCCTATACTGCGGCGGTCTTGAGACGAAGTTCGACACGATAAAACCCGTACTAAAAGAAGGAATCGTGCTGTCCACCGTCGGGGTGTTCCTGACGGCCTTGTTCACGGGCGGATTCATTTATCTGTTGACAAGGGTGGGACACCTCTCCGAGGGAATGTCCACCGTGATGTGCTTTCTGCTTGCGGCCGTGATGTCGTCAACCGACTCAGCGTCAGTGTTCAACATCCTGAGGAACGCAAAGATGAAGCTGAAGGAGAACCTCCAGCCGGTCCTTGAGCTGGAGTCCGGTTCCAACGACCCGATGGCCTACGTCATCACCATCGTGCTGATCCAATGCGCCCAGCAGCTTTTCGAGCCGGCCTCCGGAATCGACATCGACTACCCACGGATGATCGGCAACGCCTTGCTGACATTCACGATGCAGCTTGGAATCGGAGCTATTATGGGTGTGGGTCTCGGCAGGGCTTTCTCTTGGGCTCTCGGGAAACTGAAACTGAACGGAGCCTCACTCTATGCCATCCTCGTGCTGAGCATCGGGTTCTTCATCTACTCGATCACCGGACTCGTCAACGGCAACGGATTCCTCGCCATCTACCTCGCCGGTGTGATCATAGGCAACAAGCCGATGGCCCACAAGAGAGAGGTCTTCAGGTTCAGCGACACGGTCACCTGGCTGATGCAGATGGGAATGTTCCTCACGCTTGGGCTTCTCGTGAACCCTAAGGAGATGCTGTCCGTGGCTCCCGTGGCACTTCTCATCGGAATATTCCTTACTTTTATAGGCCGTCCGTTGGCGGTGTTCATCTCGCTCCTGCCTTTCAGGAAGCTCTCGTTCAGAGCAAGGGTGCTCATCTCCTGGGTAGGTCTGAAAGGAGCCACTCCGATCATCTTCGCCATATTCACTGTCGTGGCTGACATTCCGGGCTCCGGACAGATCTTCAACATCGTATTCTTCATCACGATGGTTTCCATGCTGATCCAAGGCATGAGCATTCCTGCGGTGGCGCGCAAGCTGAACCTTGCCCTGCCTCAGGAGAAGGCTCCGGAGACATTCGGAATCGAGATCCCGGAGGAGGCCGGCAAGCTGATGGACCACAGGCTGACGGAGACGGATCTCGCTGCCGGTGACACACTTAAGGAAGTCGCATTACCGGAGGGGACCCGTGTTGTGATGATAAAGAGGGACGGTGAGTTGATTGTTCCTGACGGATCAGTCAAGCTCAAGGTCGGCGACAAGCTGCTTATGATTATGGGCAACCAATTTGACGAATCGGAATAATGATGTAAATTTGCAGCCCGGTCACTTCGACATGCTCAGTGACCGGGCAATTGGAATAAACCAAAATTTTTAGGAATATGAAAAGAATAGTACTTATCCGTCACGGCGAAAGCCAGTGGAACAAGGAGAACAGGTTCACAGGCTGGACCAACGTTGACCTCAGCGAGAAGGGCGTTCAGGAAGCCCTCGACGCCGGAAAGGCCCTCAAAGAGGCCGGAATCACCTTCGAAGTGGCCTACACCTCTTATCTTAAGAGAGCCATCAAGACCCTCAACAACGTCCTCGACGCCATGGATCTCGACTGGATTCCTGTAAAGAAGACCTGGAGACTCAACGAGAAGCACTACGGAATGCTTCAGGGTCTGAACAAGGCCGAGACCGCCCAGAAGTACGGCGACGAGCAGGTGCTCATCTGGCGCCGCAGCTTCGACGTGGCTCCGCACAACCTTCCGGAGGACGACCCTAACAGTGCGACCAAGGATCCTCGCTACGCTCTCGTTCCAGACCAGTACATTCCTCGCACAGAGGCTCTTAAGAACTGCATCGAGCGTGTTATGCCTTACTGGGAGTGCGAGATCTTCCCAGCCCTCAAGCAGCACGACAACATCGTGGTTGTGGCTCACGGCAACAGCCTCCGTGGTGTCGTAAAGCACCTCAAGGGAATCTCAGACGCTGACATCGTCGGCCTGAACATCCCGACAGCGACTCCTTACGTGTTCGAGTTCGATGACGACCTCAATCTCGTGAAGGATTACTATCTCGCTGATCCTGAGGAGCTCAAGCGCAAGCAGGAGGCGGTGGCCAAGCAGGGTAAGGCGAAATAATTTTCCGACACATCCATTTGCTATCCCTCTGGAAATCTTTCAGAGGGATTTTTATGTTGTGTAGTCACTTCGGTTCAAGGGTTGGAACATTATACCCAGACAGGGGTACACACAATCATAAGCCGGCTTCTACCGTGCTTGATGACAGCGGAAAAAAGGCAAATGGCGGATTTTGCACGTTACCAAAATCCGCCATTTGATTTTTCCGCTGTCAAGTGGCTATGCTTTGGGCTTGCCGAAGCTCCACCAATACAAACAATAGATTGTAACCGAAATGTAACACGGTTGCAATCGTCCGGTAACATTTTATGGTGAATTTTGCGTTCGTAATAGAGAGAAAAGATTTATGAGTGAGATTTACCTTGTGTTTGTGGTATTCCTGTTCGTGCTGGCGGTGTTCGACCTGATGGTCGGAGTCAGCAACGACGCCGTCAACTTCCTGAACTCAGCGATAGGCGCCAAAGTGGCCAAGTTCAGGACAATCATCATCGTGGCCGCTGTCGGAGTGTTCATGGGAGCGACGATGAGCAACGGAATGATGGAAGTCGCAAGGAATGGAGTATTCCATCCGGCGATGTTCTCCCTGAAGGAGCTGATGTTCATCTTCCTCGCCGTGATGATCTCCGACGTGATCCTGCTTGACATATTCAACAACCTCGGACTGCCGACCTCGACCACGGTTTCCCTTGTGTTTGAGCTGCTTGGAGGCACCACGGCATTCGTGCTTCTGAAGCTGGCGAACGACACCACCGGACTAACGGTAGGCGACCTGATGAACACGGAGAAGGCACTCGGCATGATCATGGCCATATTCGTCTCCGTCGCCATCGCGTTCTTCTTCGGAATCGTCCTGCAGTACATCTCACGACTGGTCTTCACCTTCACCTACAAGAAAAACCTCAAATGGAAGATAGGAATATTCGGGGGCGTCGCCACGACAGCCATCTTCTACTTCATGCTGTTCAAAGGCATCAAAAGCATGTCTTTCGTCACGCCGGAAATCTACGAATATATCCAAAATCACACCCTTGCCATTCTGGGAATATGCTTCCTCGCGTCAACAGCCATCATGCAGTTTCTCTATTTCTTGAAAGTCAATGTGTTCAAGATTCTGGTACTGATGGGAACTTTCGCCCTTGCGATGGCATTCGCCGGCAACGACCTCGTCAACTTCATCGGAGTGCCTCTGGCGGGATATTCCGCCTACACTGACTTTGCCGCAAGCGGAGCCTCGGACCCTTCCACCTTCATGATGTCATCCCTTGAGGGACCGGCCAAAAGTCCGATGATATTCCTTGTGGCGGCAGGCGCGGTGATGGTGTTCTCGCTCGCGACATCGAAGAAAGCCCACAACGTGATCAAGACCTCCGTGGACCTTTCCAGGCAGAGCGAGGGTGATGAGATGTTCGGCTCGTCGAAGATAGCCCGGGTTCTGGTCAGATTCTCCAACAACACCGCCAATTTCTTCCAGGATGTCGTGCCGGACAACGTCAAGGCCTGGTGCGAGAAGCGTTTCAACACCGACGAGGCCAGACTTCCGGAAGGAGCGGCATTCGATGAGGTCAGGGCCACGGTCAATCTGGTTGTGGCAGGTCTGCTGATAGCCCTCGGAACATCCCTTAAACTACCTCTTTCAACAACTTACGTCACATTCATGGTTGCCATGGGTTCCTCTCTGGCCGACCGTGCCTGGGGACGAGAGAGCGCTGTCTATAGAGTGACTGGTGTCGTCTCCGTCATCGGAGGCTGGTTCATCACAGCCGGAGCGGCCTTCATTCTCTGCTTCCTCGTGGCTATGCTGATGCACATCGGAGGCTTCGTCGCCGCCTGCATCATGATGGCGCTCGCGATCTTCCTGCTCATCCGCAGCAACATCCGCTACAAGAAAAAGGCGGAGGAAGAGAACGGAGACGTGACCTTCAACCAGATGATGCTCAGCACCGACAAGAGCGAGATCCTTACGCTTCTGAGCAAGCACATAGCCGACAGCCAGTCTGATTTCCTTGAATATGTCAACACAACCTTCCGCCAGATCACCGATGGTTTCATCAAGGAGGATCTCGGGATGTTGCACAAGGCTGAGAGCACCATGAGACGCAAGAGGGAGGAGCTGAAGAACAGCAGACGTAAGGAGATGATCGGGTTCCGTAAAATTGACCCGGAGGTCGCGATGGAGAAGAACACCTGGTTCCACCTCGGAAGGAACTCCTGTGAAGAGATCCTATACTGCCTGAGGCGCATCGCCGACCCTTGCGAAGAGCACGTGGACAACAACTTCATTCCGCTGAGCAAAGAACAGATCAAGGAATATATTCCTTTGAGGGACACGGTTCTATTCATCCTCAGGCGTACCGAGAAGATTCTCCAGACAGACTCATACGATGAAGTCGATGAGGTCCGCCGTGAGGCCGAGGAGCTGAAGGATTGCCTTGAGGAGGCCCGTGAGGCCCAGATGCAGAGGATGCAGTCCTCCAAGGAGAATATCACAGTCGCTTACCTCTATCTGAACCTCCTTCAGGAGACACGTGAGCTCACCAGCTCACTCCGTCACCTCCTCCGCGCCTCGAAAGGCTTCCGGGAGTAGGGAACAGTGGTATGGTGGCACTACACCAGCATACCACTGTTTCGCCGTGGAAGACAATCATCTGAATATCATAATATTAAACTAATGTCCTCCTACCCATAACGGGTAGGAGGACATCCATTTAGTGCGTTTAGTATCTGTTATTTACTCTCCACGATGAGGATTATTACTTTTACTTGTCGGCAAAGACAAGTATGTAGTTTTTGGTCGGCAGACCTCGGAAACCGAAAACACCATCTTTCTTTTCCGCCTTGAGCCTGACAGAATAACGTATCTCGGTACTGTTCTGCCTTCCGAATGAGTCGTCCTTGCTGGCCGGAACAATACACTTCAGCTCCTTATCTTTGGCCATTCCCCCTTTTGCTACCCCAAAGTCATACCACGCATCCTTATACACCTTTTGAAGGCAATAACAATCATGCCCGTTGAGTGGCGAAACGTTAGGTTTCCCATCTTCACGCAACGACACCGCCAGAATCAATTCATCCAGCGGATCTATACTCGGATGAGAATTTTTATTATATAACCTTCCGAAAGAACTTCCCTCCTTGTTCCCGGAAAGAGGATAGTCAACGCCATCCTTTCGATAGACAAATTCAAAGGAGCCCGGGAAACAGAGCGGGAGCATTTTTTTAAGCACTTTATTTATTTCGTAATCATCCTGTGCATGATTCTTCCAGAAATAAGCGTCCACATACAGATGGTCATTCCCGACCTCAATCAGTTCGTCTTCTGTGAAATTATGAGAGGATTCACTGTTAAGCGCGGCCAGAATCAAATCCTGCTTCTCGGTCACACTTGCCAAGCCCTTTGCCACGGCCTCCTTTATCGCATCCAACTTCACGTTAAGCCCTGACATAGGAGAATCTATCGCATCTTTTATAGCGTCCAGTTTGTCGTTGGCCGTGCCGGCCGTCGCGTTCAAGGCGTCTATCGCCTTCTTCACAAGGCCGAGCGTGCTGTCCTCTCCGACAAGGCCGCCTTGGATAGCGCCCTCGATCGCCGCCAGTTTTTCAGACAACGCGCCAGTCTGGTCGCCCACCGCCTTGTTGATCGCGTCAAGTTTCTCATCCATTGCCCCTTCGAGAGACTCGACAGCCTGTTTCACGAGATCAATCGCCTCGGCGTTCTTGACTAAGCCGTTCCTTACCGCCGCCCTGATCAGGTTCATCTTCTGCCCCAATTCCTTTGTCTGCCTGTTGACAGCCCTCTTGACCGCATCCAGTTTCGTCTCTACCGTGCCCTCAAGGGATCCGATGGCATCCTCCACAAGGCCGATAGCCTTCGCGTTGTCGGCGAATCCTGCCTTGAGCGTCGCGTCGATCAGTTCCAGTTTGCCCGACAGGGTAACCGTCTGATTCCGGATAGCCTTACGGATAGCCGTCAGTTTCTCCTCGATAGTCCCTTCCAGAGAGTTGACCGCGGCCTTCACAAGCCCTATGGCCTTCGCATTGTCAGCAAAGCCTGCACTGACGGCAGCTTCGATGAGAGACATCTTCGAGCCCAGTTCCGTCGTCTGGCTCTTGATGGCGGACTCTATCGCCGCAAGCTTCTCCTCCATCGAACCGGTCAACGACTCGACCGCGGCCTTCACAAGACCTATGGCCTCGGCGTTCCTGTCGAATCCGTCCTCCGCCTTCTCGGCTATGAGGGAGAGAGCCTTCTCTATGAGGTCCAGTTTGGTCACAAGATCCGATGTCTGCGCCTCAACCGCCCCCTTGAGCGCCTCAAGTTTTTCCGTTGTAGTCGCATTCATCAACCTTATCTCATCGACGAGCTTCCCTGTCATCTCTTCGTACTTGAGGACACCGTTCTCATACGCCTTTGTAAGAAGCTCCATCTTTTGGGAAAGAGTCATAGTCAGGTTTTTCAAGGCCGCGTCAAGAAGATTCATCTTCTCAGAGACGGTCATTGTCTGGCTCTTCATAGCATCCTCCAAAAGCTCCAACCTCTTTGAAATGCTCATTGTCTGATCCTGCAAAGCCTTGACAATCTCAGTGTAGTCATTCGTAATCGTTTGTTCAAATCTGATGTCCGGGGAGTAATACTCACACGAAACAACCGCCGCCACCAGCGAGCAGAGGGATAGGGTTAGAAGAAATCTTTTCATAAAATCGGGTTTCAGTGGCTTTCGCCTATTAATAAAAATGAATATTATCAATAATATCGAATGAATATACTCCTATCTGTGACAGATGGGAGCATACTCATTCAACAGGTTAATTATCCGTCATTTACTCTCCACGGGAGACAACAAGGATCGTCGCGCGGCGGGCTGCGTCGGAAGCGTCCTTGCCGGAATCTCCAAGAGGCTGGCGGAAAGCGCGGCTGCAATCAACTCCCTGCTTCCGCAGATAGTCAAGCACTGTCTCGATACGCAGTTCGCTGAGCCGCTGGTTATGTCCGCTGGCACCTGTAGCGGAAGCCTCTCCGACAACGACAAGTTCGGTTTCATTCAAAGCCTTCATACGTTCAGCGAAAGCGTCAAGATCAGCCTTCGCGGCAGCGCTGAGCTTGAAACTGTCATTGGAGAACTGAACGGTAAGATCCTGAAGAACCTCATTGGTGCGGCGCGCCTTAAGCTCAGCGTTTTCTTTCTCAAGGGCTTCTACCCGGGACTTCAGCGCGGCGTTCTCGGTCTTGGCGGATGCGAGAGCCTCATCCTTGGCTTTGCCGGAAGCCTCACAGTCCGCCTTGGCTGCCGCCCCGGCCACGGTCATCGCGGCCAAGGCAAGCTCGGACTCACGCAACTTTCGTCCCGTGCCCTTATAACCTGACTTTGAGCCAAGAATATTCAGTCTCAAGACCACTGAGCCTGTGGCGATCCCTTTGGGAGCGTTATCACATTTCAGAAGCCGTTTGTAATTGCCTTGCAGGCCAACCGTCACCACGGGACTCACGTCAAACTCGGCGGACAGCAGCATCGGAACATAACCGACATCGTACTTATGCCTGGAGTTCACCGCATCCAGCCAAGTGTTTATCGTCTCCTTGTACGACCCGCTCCAACGCTCATGTCCCATCGAGATGTCGTAGGTGTTGCCACTGGCGAAAAGCCAGCCGAAACCGGCTCCCGCATAAAGGTTGAAGCGTCTGTCCTGACGATTCCTCCACAGCTCCATGATGTTGAACTCCAGAGTCATGTCAGCGGCGTGATAATGTGTCCACATCTTTGAATATACTAGGCCGCCGTACCGCTCGGAAAGAGTTCCGGTCCCGGCAGGAATCTCAATAGGCTGGAACTCAGAGAACCGCTGCTCACGGGCATATTTCGAGAAATCGTAGTTCAGCCCCAGACGAATCCACGGACGGATGTTGAACGAGACTCCGGCACCTATCTCCGGGAATATATTCATACCCGGCGCCGCGTCCACGCTTGACATTCCCAGTCCGTGCACCATCGTTGCGCCGCCCTCCGCATAAAGGCCCCAGGTGGAGGTGCGGTAGGCACTGTTCCCCCGCTCCTGCGCCACAACATCTGCGAAGAGGCCCGAGGACAAGGCCAACATTATGATTGTCAAATATCTTTTCATAAGTAGCGAATGGTATTAATTATCTTCGACTATTATAAACTCTACGGAATTATCCGGGTATTGATACGGGTAATACTGCAACTCTTGAAATCCCCATACTCCTGTTCTGGTCTTTACCGCATCAGACCGATGCCAATATTCAATGCATTCCCCAACTTGAGCATAAGTGACTTGAATGAAACGATCTTTGGAATTCATACCCTCCACCTTGAGTTTCTTGCCGGCAGCCCTTTCGCCCACTTTCACTACAAAATTGTATCTGCAACCTTTATGGACTTTCTTAAGATAGTAACATTTGTGTCCATTTACAGTGTGCCACTTCGGATCGAGATAAGAGTCACAATCAACCGCAAGAATCACTTCTCCCGAGTTCATGATTTCTTTCATAATTCCTCCTTCGGTGTAAAGGGGGCCATAAAAACTTGTGTCCTCGGAGCCTGATATCGGGTACTTGCCGGAAGGTAGTTTGATCCAGAACTTATATTTATGTGGCACAGATAACTTAATCAACTCCTTAAGTTTCCTTACCACCTCATAGTTCTCGTGATTGGCCTCCCAGAAGGCGGCGTCAACCAATAAATAATCCTGCCCCTTCTCAAGAAGTTCATCATCAGTGAAATGGTATGTCGACGCACTGTTGAGTGCGGCCAGAATCAAATCCTGCTTCTTAGTCACATCAATCAGCCCCTGAGACAAAGCCTCTTCTATAGCCTCAAGCTTCACGTTAAGCCCAGAAGTAGGCGAGTCGATCGCATTCTTGATGGCGTCCAGTTTATCATTGGCCGTTCCCGCAGTAGCGTTCAAGGCATCTATAGCCTTCTTCACAAGGCCGAGCGTGCTGTCTTCTCCCACAAGACCGGCATCCAACGAACCCTGAATCGCGGCAAGTTTCCCGGACAGGGTATTGGTCTGGCTTTCTATTGTCTCATTGATAGCCTTAAGTTTTTCTTCGACAGTTCCTTCAAGAGACTCTACCGCCTGTTTCACAAGTTTAATCGCCTCAGCATTGTCCGCAAGACCAGTCTTGACCGCACCCTCGATAAGAACCAGCTTCGCGCTCAAATCCATCGTCTGATCCTTCACAGCCTTCTCCACAGCGGTAAGCTTCTCCTCCAGAGAGCCCTGAAGCGAGCCGATGGCATCCTTGACAAGATCAATCGCCTTCGCGTTGTCGGCAAATCCGGCCTTGACCGCCGCCTCTATAAGAACCAGCTTCGCGCTAAGATCCGTCGTCTGATCCTTCACGGCCTTCTCGACAGCCGCAAGTTTCTCCTCCAGAGAACCTTGAAGCGAGCCGATGGCATCCTTGACAAGACCAATCGCCTTCGCGTTGTCGGCAAGTCCCAGCTTGACAGAAGACTCGATGAGAGCGAGTTTCGCGCTCAAGTCCGAGGTTTGGATCTTAAGAGCATTTTCTATGGCGGTGAGTTTCTCGGCGACGGAAGTACTCATGGAATTGATCGCCGCGATTGTCTTCCCTATCAACTCCTCATACTTGATGACACCGCTCTCGTAGGCCTTTGTCAAAAGTTCTATCTTCTGTTCAAGAGTGAAAGTCTGATTATTGATGGCCTTTTCAAGAAGATTAAGCTTTTCCGAAACAGTTTTGGTCTGATCCAGAAGCGCATTCACCAGAGCGCTGTAATCATTCGTTAAGTTCGTGGTTTGCTGAAACCTGATGTCCGGCGAGTCATACTCGCACGAAACAACCGCTGCCATCATCGCAAGGGCGGCAAGGGCGGCAAATACTTTTTTCATAAAAAAAATGGATTTTGCGGCTTACGCCAGTTAATAAAAACAAATATATCATTCCAAAAGTAATAATTTTTTTTCCAAATTACAAGTGGTGACAAAAAAACGGAGAAGAGCCCCCACACACTTACAGCAAGCCTAAGCCGCCTTAGGCAGCGTGAAGACGAACTCCAGCCCTCCGGCGATGCCTAAGCGGACAGAGATGTTGCCATGATGAAGCAGCACAGAGTTCTTGACTATCGCAAGCCCGAGACCAGTGCCTCCCATCTTGCGGGAACGTCCCTTGTCAATGCGGTAAAACCGCTCAAAAAGATGAGGAATATGCTCGGACGCCACTCCTGGGCCATTGTCAGAGAAGCTGAAGGTATAGAAATCCGCGCTTTCCGACAAGACCTGCACGGTGATTGTAACCCCTTCGCCCCCGTATGCGATGGAATTGTCAGTCAAGTTTCTGAATATTGAATATAGCAACGAAGGATTGCCGTCCACAGCCACTTCCGGATCAACCAAAGCCCTGAATGTCACGTGTTTCGCCTCCATCTGCATGGACACGTCCCGCTGGATGGATTGAAGCAGATCCGGGATATTCACTGGTTGAAACTCATATTCCTGAGGGGCGTCATCGAGTTTATTGAGTGTCGAGATGTCCGCGAGAAGGCTTGACAGACGGCGGCTTTGGGCATAGCAGCGCTGTATGAACTGGTCCTTTGTTTCTTTGTCAATGTCCGGGTTGGACACTATCGTCTCAAGATAGCCCTGGATGCTGCTGACCGGGGTCTTCAACTCATGAGCCACATTCTGAGTCAGCTGTCTCTTCAAGCGAGTCTTATCCTCCTCACTGTCACGCAGTTTGTCGTACATACTCACCTTCCCCTTATCTATGGATTTCTTAAGATGAACATACCGTCCTTGCATCGTAATCAACGCAAGAGCCAGCAATACAACGACTATAGACAACAGTATTATCATTGTTCCTCGTATAGATAACCGAACCCGTGGCGCGAGACTATCCTGTTCCCATATTCACCGATCTTCTTGCGAAGGCGGGTGATGTTGACATCCACAGTCCTGTCGGTAACAATCACATCGTCAGGCCAAACCTTTGAAAGAATATCCTCGCGCGGGAAAACCTTCCCTTTGTTGGTGAAGAGGAGCTTGAATATCTCATATTCAATCCTTGTAAGCGCCACAGCGGCACCATCCACCGTAACAACCTTCTTCTCATCATCTATGAATATGCCCGTGCTGGCATCCGGTATCGCGGCGGTCCGTCTCAGCACAGCCTTCACCCGGGAGACCACCTCCCTAATCGAGAAAGGCTTGGATATGTAGTCGTCCGCACCCAGATCAAGCCCTTCGACTGCGTCATCCTCCGTGTCACGAGCTGTTATGAATATCACGGGAACCCCGGCGGTCTTTGGATCGGTTTTCAACTTCCCGGTCAGCTCAAAGCCGGACATTCCGCCCATCATAACATCCAGAAGAAGCAGATTGAATGACGCGATGTCCAGCGTCAGTGCCTCCTCTGCGGAATTAGCGGTCACAACCTCGTAACCTTCCTTGGAAAGATTGAATTTCAGAATCGCGCAGATGTCCTCCTCGTCATCGACCACAAGAATTCGGGCATTCATATTAAAAAAGTTGTATTTATCTTGCTAAGATAACCACATTTTTTCTAAATTTGGACAAACTACATAATTAATATGCCGAAGATTTCTATTCGTGGGGAAAAAATCCCCGCCTCACCAATCAGAAAACTGACCCCGTTTTCTGACGCGGCAAAAGCCAAAGGGGTAAAGGTCTATCATCTAAACATCGGGCAGCCGGATCTTCCTACGCCTCAAAAAGCGTTGGATTCATTGAAGACAATAACCAGAACGACTCTCGAATACAGTCCAAGCCAAGGTCTCAAATCTCTGAGAGACAAGCTGGTCGGTTATTACGACAAATTCGGGATAAAAGTAAATGCCAATGAGATCATTGTCACAACAGGAGGCTCTGAGGCTCTTCTTCTGACATTCATGGCCTGTCTGAATCCCGGCGATGAGATCATAATGACCGAGCCGGGTTACGCGAATTACCTATCGTTCGCAGTGACCGCCGGAGTGACCGTCAAGACCGTCACATCAAAAATAGAGAACGGATTCGCGCTTCCTTCAGTGGAGGACTTCGAGAAAGCGATCACCGACAAGACCAAGGCCATTCTCATCTGCAATCCGAACAATCCGACAGGATACCTCTATTCAGAAGAAGAACTGCAGAGACTTCGCGACATCGTTCTGAGTCATGATCTCTACCTCTTCGCCGATGAGGTCTACAGAGAATTCCGTTACACGGACGCACCATATCTTTCAGCCCTTTGCCTTGAAGGTCTTGAGCAGAATGTTGTGGTCATAGACTCTGTCTCGAAAAGGTACTCGGAATGCGGTACGAGAATCGGAATGATAGTCAGTCACAACAAAGAAGCGATGGCAGCGATCCTTAAATTCTGCCAGGCAAGGCTCAGTCCACCACTTCTCGGCCAGATTGTCGCGGAAGCATCAATCGAAGGAACCGAGGAATATTCAAAAGAATGCTTCGATGAATATCTCGCACGACGTGATTTCTTTATCGCAGGCTTGAACAAGATCCCTGGAGTGTATTCGCCAATGCCCAATGGCGCCTTCTATACAATCGCGTCACTACCTGTAGAAAACGCAGAGGACTTCTGTGCGTGGTGCCTGACAGACTTCTCGTACAAAGATGACGGAACCCCGGAAGGCTACACCGGTGAGACCGTGATGATGGCTCCGGCAGCAGGATTCTACAGCACACCAAACCTTGGCAAGAATCAGGTGCGGATGGCATACGTGCTCAAAACTGAGGATTTAGGACGATCACTTCTGGTTCTTGAGAAAGCACTTGAGGCCTATAAGAAGTAATAAACCTTCTGGAGACAATGAAAAAGGACTCCCCGGCTGACATAGCAGTACAGTCGGGGAGTTCATTCTATAAGGCAGGCATACTGGCGTAGTAGGCGGCCCTAGTGCACACAAAGAAAGGAGCCCCGACGTCGTATGACGTCGGGGCTCCCCGAAGTACG